>Ga0326728_10000637_pt1 | contig 134629 bp, 103 predicted proteins | sample MB3enrmetagenome_FD_207602 | JGI IMG/M metagenome (GOLD analysis project Ga0326728, IMG submission 207602) | Lab enriched peat soil microbial communities from McLean, Ithaca, NY, United States - MB31MN | ecosystem: Environmental > Terrestrial > Soil > Wetlands > Peat | place: USA: New York...
TCATCCGCAGCATCCGACATTTCGCTTTCAGGCTCATCTCGCGTTGGAATCGAATTCCACTTTCAGGCTCGCCCCGCATTGGAATCGAATCTCCCGTTCAGGCTCATTCCGCATTGGACAATTCTAGTTCTTGTGCGGGCTCGATGCGGAAGCGGCGAAACGCATCGGCATTCACCGCGATGCCGGCGAGTTCAGTCTCCCCGAGTTGCTGCATAGCTGGGTATTGCACGATCTCGGCCACGTCCGTCAAATCGCGGAACTGGTGCGCGCGCGCAAGTGCCTGCCGGGCGCGGGCCGGCTCGCGCGGTACTACGAGCTGAAACCCTGAGCCGGCACGCTCACCCATTCAGGCCCAGCAGGATCAATTCATCGGACGCCGATTCTTCATACTGAATCTCCGGCTGGCTCCGATTCGCGCTCATATTGGTAACCATACGAGCCGCCAATGCGCCGGCGCCCAGAATCAGTATTATCTCCCAGTAGTTCCGCGGACTGGCCATGGCGCGCTGTTCCAGTCCCCCAAGCTTGTGAATGACCATGACCGCCGGGACGATGCCGAACCAGAACACCATGTGGACCTTCGATTTTCCCGGCAGGTAGGAACACGTAAACGGAATTTTTCGAAAGCCCCTCAGGGAGATGTCCGTGAGGAGGCTGCCCAATAATCCGAGTATCAGCAAATGCTCCGCTGCCGGCTTCCAGGGCCAGAACCACAGCAACAATGCCGCCGAGGCCGCCACAACCGGAAATACCGAAAGCGCCAGCAGCGCGCGCCGGGCTGCCGCAAGCGAGGCCGCGCCTCCTGGAGCCGGCGTCACGCGAAACAGCCAGTTGGCGCGCAGGTCCAGCGGCAGAGAAAACACCGTTCGGGTTCCCAGCCACGAGGCGCACAGTATCAGCAGGGTCGCAACCAGCATGAGACCGTTCACCCGCCCGACGATGTCCATCCATGTCAGATGCATCATGTCCCTCGCGCCATCCAGGTATACGGCCACGATTGCAAAACCGGCGCCCAGGTAGAATGCCAGAATCGCCCGATGCTGGCGGCTGCGCAGCAGGGTGCGAATGGCGAACTGCGTCAGAGCCGTCTGCGGCGAATTTCCAAATCGCGGCAGCCAGATTCCTCCCCGCGAGCCCGGAACGACGTCCGGTTCTTCCACGATCTTCCGCAGCGTCCGGAAATAAGAGAGCAGGAACGCTCCACCGGCCACGAGTATCGCGGCCGCCAGGCTCAAAACCGCCCGCCACGCCAGCGGCGCCATCACCGCGTGCGCCTCGGCCGAAAAGGCGCCGCTCAGTTCGCTCAGAAGGCCCGTGAACCAGTACGATGGCAGCCACGACAGCGTTCGTTGATTCTCCGGGGCCCCCAGAGCCGCTGCGGTATTCAGTGACGGTTGGAAGAGGGTAACGCCCAGAAACACGATGAACGCGGCAATCTGAAGCACTGACGATGCCCGCAGATACCACCTTCGCGGCAATTGCGCGGCCGCTGCTTGCACGCCCAAAACCGCGCAGTAGGGAAACGCGCCCGCCGCCACAAGCGTGATCCAGAAGGCCGCCACAAACCGCAGCGTTCCCACGAGTCCCGAGCCGGCGGGCGCCAGCGCCATCGGCCAGGCGAACCCGGCAAGACTGTTCAGCGCGGCCACCGTGAGTCCCAACGCGGATGCCGCCGCGGCTATTTTGGCCGCCAACAGCGCGCGCCCGCGGACCGGTAAGGGAGCCAGCACCAGCACGTCGGCGCGGTCGGGAAACGTGGAATCCCAATTCAACAGCGCGAACACTCCCACCACCAGCATGGTGAGCGAGACCATGAAGCGTTCCGCGGCCCAGACCGGGGCAACTGTCGCCGCGCGCCGTGCTTCGTCCCCGACCGCGATCGCGGCCCACGAGAGACCGACGCTGCCGAAGATCAACAGCGATCCAAACTGCCCCAGCAATCCGCTGGCGTCGCCGCGGGCGGATGCGGACAACCATTCCACATCCATCAAGCGGAAGAGAAACTGGCGGTAGAGAACCCGGAATTGCAGTTGCGTATTCATGCCGCGCTCAGCCTCGAATCAAGTCCGCAATTTCGCGCGACACCGCGGCGGTGTCCTGCTCCACGGCAAGCTGCGAGAAAATTTCTTCCAGTGTGGGTAGTGACATCAGCGTTCGCAGCCGCCCGATGGAATCGTCGGCCACCACTTGCCCGCGGTGCAAAATCACCACGTGGGAGCAGACCCGCTCCACCGTGTCCAATTCGTGCGAGCTGAACAGCACCACTTTCCCGCGCGTGGCCAATTCCTGGATCAAGCCGCGCAACACCAGCGAAGTGGCCACGTCGAGCCCGGAAAACGGTTCGTCCAGCAGGAGCAGATCGGGATTGTGCAACAGCGCGGCCGATAGCAGGACCTTTTGCCGCATGCCCTTGGAGTACGACGAGATCGGTACATGCCGGTCGCTGTGCAATGAAAGCAATCGCAGCAGCCCATCGATTCGACCGGCTGTAGGTTTCGCGGGCAGATCGCGCAACTGGCCCACCATGATCAGGTACTCGAGGCCGCTAAGGTGCGAATAGAGGTACGGCTCTTCGGGCACGTAGCCCATGCGCTGCTTAAAGGCAAGCAGGTCGCCGCGGATCGGCCGGCCGTCGAAGAAAACTTCGCCGGCCGTAGTTTCGATGAGCCCGGTGATCATCTTCATGGTGGTCGATTTGCCTGATCCGTTCGGCCCCAGGTATCCCGTGATCTCGCCGGCGCGCGCCTGGAAACTCACGTTATCCACGGCCAGAATGCCGGGGAATCGTTTCGAGACGTTGCGCAGTTCGAGCGTCATGAGTGCCGCCCCCTCGCGGCTTCGGAAAAGAGCCCGCTCCAGGAACTGTCCAATGTGAGCCACTGCTGGTTGCCAGTGGAAGGGATCTCCGGAACGTGCAACAATCCATGCCCGCGCGAGCACACCGACTCGGCGCCATACCATTCGAGGAACGTTCCCGAGGCAGTGCCGACGCGCACCGGGTCAGTCAGCAATCGAAGGCACACCGGGCAGCGGCGGCTCTGGTCCGTGAGAATCCAGCGCAGGAGCAGGATGAATGCCGGGCCGAACGCGAGCGGCGCCAACGGCACGACCGGTGCGATGGAGTTCATCGCGACAAACCCGCCAAGCATAATCGGCTGCACCAGCGCGATCTTCAGGGCCAGAAACATCCCCCGGCGCAGCCTGCCTGCCCAGGGCAGCGGCGCGCGATCGGCGGCGAGCCGACCCATAACCCATCTCATGACGGGCAAAGCCAGGCAGAAAAGCACGAGCATTGCCATGCAGCCTCCTGGCAAATCGCGAGCTCTCATGTGCGCGGGCCACGGCCCAGGCTGCGGAACCGGCACCGAAACAGCGATCAAGATACCCGCCGCCGCGAGTGCGGCCAGGAAGACGAAGCAGCGGAGCGGGGATTCCAGATGGAGTTGGGTCCGCTTCACCGCATGCGGATTATTTCCCCTCAGCCAGAGCGCGTCCTGGAAAGCACCCAGACAGAATCGCATGGCCCGGCATCGCGGGATATACCAAAGCTCGGACTGCCACTCCTCCAGCCACCCGGCGCGTCGATCGCCGGGCGCCAGAAGAGACGCGACGCGAAGAATCGCACACTCCACCCATTCGCTCTTCATACGGACCTCGTTTGCGCTAACGGCTTACGGCTTCTTCTTCAACACAAACACCCTGCCGAGCTGGTTCAGGGCGGCTTCCGTCACCCGGCCGGTTTGGTCTTGTTTGAACTCGATGGTTATTCCCTTTACATCGGCGAGCTCGAACGTGGTGCCGCGCTTCGGATTCAGCTTGTAATCCGGCTGTCCGGGAAGACTGAGGATCAGCGAGTTCTCGCCGCGGAGCGAGACTTTGAGAGGCACCGGCGAGCCCTGAATCTCGTACTCGCCCGTGAAGGGTTCGATAAACTTGCGCTCGGTGAGTTGCCGGTCGGGCATGCGAGTGAAGACGATATCCTTCACGTCCGGTTGCAGCGGCATGGAGAGGCTCGATATTTCGCCGTCGAGATCGGTCAGGAACAGGACTCTCAGCTTTTCGAATGGATCGAGCGGATCGGCCGGTATCTGAAACTGATCGTAGTGATAGTGCTCCAGCGGCTTGGTGACTTTGTTGAGAGTAAGTTTGAACCGGTCGCCCTCCAGGGCGATGGTTGCCACGCCGTAACCAGCGTTAGAGTAATCGCCGGCATAGTCCTTCAGTTCGTGCGAAGGATGCGTGCCTGTTTTGCGCGGGCTGTAGCCTTTCTCTTTGGCTTCCTGTTCCGCCTTCTTGCCGCCCGCCTCGGCCGCCAGCAAGCGCGCATTCCATGGGATCTGGTCGAGGCCGAGCAGCCGGTCACAGACGCTGTTTGTGACGATGCTGGGCGCCGGGTTGCCATCGAGATTAGTCAGGACCACCACGCCGATGCCCTCGGCGGGCAAGAACGAAAGATTGGCGGAGAAGCCGTCGATGTTCCCGCCGTGCTCCACTCTCTTATGCCCGCGATACGAAGAGAGAAAGAAACCCATTCCATAGCTGCTCTCTCCGGCTTCTTTGTAGGCCGGTTCGCCCGGAATGGCCATCTGCGGAGCCTGCATCTGGATGGAGTTGTTCTCGGAGAGGAGTTGTTTGCCGCCCATCTTGCCATGGTTCATGTGGAAGAGCAGATACTTGGTCATATCGGCGGCGTTGGAGTTGATCTCTCCCGCCGGACCCATGGCGCACCGATTCGGGCATTGCGCGTCGAAGGGAATGCGCTTCAGCTCGGCTTTGAGGTCACTGCCTTTGCGATAGGGCTGGGCGAAGTCGGCGCTATTCTGCGTGTCGAGCTCGGAGAAATTCGTACCGTTCATTTCCAGGGGCTTGAGAATGCGCTCGGTTACCGCGTCCTCCCAACTGGTTCCGTTCAACTTGCCCGCGATGTAACCCGCCGTCATGAACATCAGGTTGTTGTATTGGAAGGTGGTGCGCAGGGGCTTGCTGGGTTCAAGATACTGCAGGCGGCCTAGCAGGTCCTCGCGGGAAAAGTCGGATGAGTACCACACCAAATCGTGGCGCGGAAGGCCGGAGCGGTGAGTAATCAAGTCGCGGATGGTCATCTGCTCGGTGAGGTCCGGCGTGAACAACTTAAAGGTCGACAGGTAGTCGCGGACCGGCTTGTCCCAATCCACTTTGCCTTCATCCATCTCCATGCCCAGAGTCGTCACGCTAAAAGATTTCGTGATGGAGCCGATGGCGAACAGAGTGGCCGGTGTGACCGGCAACTGTTTCTCCATGTCGCGATAGCCGTAACCTTTAACGAGCGTCACTTTGCCGTCCTGGACGATGCCGAGGGCGAGGCCGGGAACCTTCCAATCTTTCATCACCTGCGCCACGAACTCGTCGAGGCCGTCCAGCGTGGGCTTCGCCGCGGGCGCGGCGGCCGCGGTGGCAGCCGGCGCCGGAGCCCGTTTGAAGTTCAGTTCTAACGGCTGGCCTTGCGACCAGGTCCCGTCGATCTCGGTGGCATCCTTGTTGACCGTGCCCTCATAGGTCCCGTGGACCGCATCGATAGTAAGCGCGAGCTTGGAGTCTTTGAGTGTGACGGTGGTGACCGGGATGCCGTTGGCGCCCTGATCGACGCTATCGAGCAGGGCCTTGAGGCTGCCATCCTTCGCGGCTGTAATGTGGAGGACAAGGTGCAGTTGCGCGCCCCCCACGTTCAGCGCTCCCTGCCAGTCTCCGGCGATTTGCGGTTGTGCCTGGCATACCGGCAACAGGGCCAGTAGTGCGGGCGCGATCCAAGTGAGTCTCCGCATGATTGCGTTTCTCATCGGTTTCCTTCCTTTTCGAACATTATCATCGTCTCATCCCCGCTGCTCCCGAAAAGAGACTGCTCCAGGAGCCATCGAGATGGAGCCACTCCTGCCTGTCGTAGCAACTGGTCGGAATCTCCGGAGCGTGCAGCAGTCCATGGCCGCGCGAGCACATCGACTCGGTGCCATACCAATCCAGAAACATCTCGGACGCCCGGCCGATACGGACGGGGTTCGTAAGCAGACACAGACAAACCGGGCAGCGCTGCCGCTGATCGATCACCACCCAGCGCAGGGCCACGATCGAAGCCGGAACGAACCCCTGGCAGGCCACCGGACCAACCGCAAACGAGAGGATGAAGAGCCCGCAGGACACGATCAGCAGCGCGAATGCAGTCTTCAGAACCACAAAGATCCAGCGTCGAAGCCGGCATGCCCAGGGCAGCGGATGGTAATCGGCCATCGCCCGGATCGTGGCGGCCGGAGCCAGCAGGTGCAAGAGCAGCGCGATGGCCATCGAGCCCAACGCCATCCCGTCGGATAGCGCGGATGGCAGCATCGGGTCCCGGCTCATGGGCAGTCGAGCCAGAAACATACCCGCCGCCGCCAGCGTGGCCAGGAACGCGAGACACTCGATCGGGGAGTCCAACCGAGTGAGTACGGACATTGGGCCGGGGTTGTTCCGCCTCAGCCAGAGCGCGTCCCGAAAAGCGCCCAGGCAAAACCGCGCCGCCCCGCTCGGCGGCACATACCAGACCTCCGACCGCCATTCCGCGAGCCATTCGGCCCGTTGCTCCGCCGGCGCCAGCAGGGATGCGGCACGCAGTATGGCGAACTCGAGCCGTTGACTTTTCATGCGTCCTCGAGTTCCTCCGTGGCAACCAGCTTGGCCAGCAGCGGATAGCGGTTCCGCGCGGCCTCCAGCGCCGATTCCCCGGAACGAGTAAGTTTGTAATATTTGCGTGCGGGCCGGTCGGCGGCGTCCGCGATCGACTGGCGCTCCCACTGCGATCGAATCAACTGATCGCGCTCCAACCGCCGCATCGCCGGATAGACCGTGCCGCTCGGAAGCCCGGTCACCTCCATGACCGTGTAGCCATAGATATAGCCAACCCCGATGGCTTGCAGGATCATGGCCGACGTGTGGGAGAGTTTCGCCGTATCCGCCATACGGCGAGTATGCCTATGTAGCATACTACTTGTCAAGAGGGAAATTCGGTGCTTTTCTTGCCTCTGGCCGACCCGCCTGCTCCGGTTGACGTGAGGGGACGAGGGCTATAATGCAGCTATGAAGGCATTGCCCGGCCGCTTGATTGCCGTTGCTGCGTTTGCCTTGCTCCTGGGTGTTGGCACATACCGCTGGCATGAGGCCAACACGGTGTATGCGAATACGCCGGGGAGCACCAGCGAATTCTTCAGAACATACGATCCCGGTCCAGTGTTTCGCAGGTACGGTGCCGAGCGTCAACGCAGCTCTGGTGAGAGCAGTAGCTCAGGTTGGCACGAGGCTACGAGAACGCGAGAGATGACCGCGACCATCGCCTTAACCGCAAATCAAGTGGCAGACCTGAGTGTGGCGTTGCGAAACGATGTCGAGGCCAGACTATGGGCACAGGGCCGTCTCCTCAATTGGGGCGAAGACTCCGGGGAGTACGCCTACGAGTACGAAAGCCGTAACGCGTGGGGGCTCCTTATTCTCGAGCGTATCGAGCCTGAGCCGTCGAAAGACTGTGCCATCGCCACTAGCTGGAGAGTTCGGATGCGGGTCATCGAGAGATGGCATCGGTAGAGACTCAGCTCCCTATTCCCGGTGTTCCGTCAGCTTGACCGCCTCTTTCAGCCGGAACGTGATGCGCGTCTCCGAAGGCAATGCCGCCGGTTTGCGCGTGAGCAGCACATCGCCCGCGCCCGCGCCGCCGCCGGCTCCAGCGCCGATCGCCGCGCCTTTACCGCCGCCGGCGATGCCGCCAATAACGGCTCCAATGATGGCGCCGCCGGCCACCTTGGCGGTATCCGTGTTGCGGTCCGGTTCGGAGCGCTTGGTGAACGCCTCCGTCTGGATGCGGACAATCTGGCCGTCGGACGTGCGCAGGTGCGTCAACTCCACTTCCAGGATCGCGCCACCGTGCACCTTCGTGCCGCGATCCACCGTGACTACCCGCCCTTCCACCCGCGCTCCGCGCTCCGCGATCACGAAGCCATCCGCCACCAGCTCGCGGTCGAGCGTGGCTGTGAAGGCATCGCCGGGCGCGTTCCGCTCGGTCGAAAGTCCATCTACAAGGCGCACCGAAATCGGCATTCCGGCGTTCAGCGTCACCGAGTGGGGCTCCTCCGCCGGCGGCGGTGGCGGAGTCGCGTTCTCTACCTCCGTGCGCGCGGGTGGAATCTCTTGAGGGACCGGAGGTTGCTCGGCCACGGGTGCCGGAGCGGGTGCGGCTGCCGGCGCAGGTGCGGGTGCCGGCGCCGGAGCTTGCGCGCTATCCGCGGCGGGCGTCGTTACGGCCGCCACCAGCCGCTTGGGAGGACGGACGTGGGTAGCTGCCGCAGTCTTCTTTTCTGGCGCGCTCGCGGGAGGCGTCGGAGCCGGTTTCTCCACGGGCGGAGCAGGCGGTTCCTTCGCCGCAACAGGCTCTGCCGGGGCTGTCTGTGGCATCGGCGACGGTTTCGTCACCGGCGCCGCGGCCACAACCGGCGCGGCCGTTGCCACCCGTGCCACGGGCGCGGCGGCACGGGGCCGCTCCACAACTTTCATGATCACGGCGCCGCCGATCGCTCCGGCCAGCACCAGCAACAGGATGTTTACCGGTTTCATTCGTCCCTCACTCCATACCGACGCCCTGGACCGCAGTTCCGTTTCCGCTCGTCAACCGTTAAAATTGAATCATCTACCGGCCATGCGCAGTTTTCCCATGCAACTCTCGATCGGAGCGGTGAGCATCTCGCCGGCTACCGTTCTGGCCCCCATGGCGGGGGTCACGGATACGGTCTTCCGCCGCTTCATCCGCGACCTGGGCGGTTGCGGCCTGCTCATGACCGAATTCACCAGCTCCCACGGCGTCAAGGCGTCAGCCGGGCGCAACACCAGTAGGACCCTCAAGTACCTGGCCTTCGAACCGGAAGAGCATCCCATCTCGGCACAGCTTTTCGGCGCCGATCCGGCGGTGATGGCGGATGCCGCGCGCGTCTGCCAGGATCTGGGGTTCGACGTCCTCGATATCAACTTCGGCTGCCCCGTCAAGAAGGTTGTCAATTGCAATGGCGGCTCCGGCCTGCTGCGCGACCTGCCGCTGGTGGAGCGCCTGCTGCGCGAAGTCCGCAAGGCCATCGCCATCCCGTTCACCGTGAAATACCGCGCCGGCTGGAACGATCGCGAACTGGTAGCGGTCCGTATGGCGAAGCTGGCCGAAGATTGCGGGCTCCAGGCTATCGCGCTCCATCCGCGCACGCGCGAGCAGGGTTACAGCGGCCGCGCCGATTGGTCTCGCATCGCCGAAGTCAAAGCCGCCGTGAAGATCCCGGTCATCGGCAACGGCGATATCGTCACGCCGGAGGACGCCGTGCGCATGGTCGAGGAAACCGCTTGCGATGCCGTCATGATCGGCCGCGCCGCCAGTTCCAATCCCTGGATCTTCCGCCAGATCGCGCAGTACCTGGCCGGCGGACGCTACGATCAGCCCACCCAGCAGGACCGATACGACATGATGCGCCGCTATTACAGCATGCTGCTCGAGCGCGGGGAAAGGGATGCCATCGGAAAAATGAAGCAGTTCGCGACGTACTTCACGCATGGCGTGCGCCACGGCGCGCAGCTTCGCGCCGCCATCTATGCCGCGCGGGAAGCGCCGGCAATTGTGGAATTGGTGGACAATTTCTTCCAGACGGAACGCGAACCGGCCCTCATCCCGTGAAGCAAGTCCAACTGATCACCGATGGCGCCTGCTTAGGCAATCCTGGGCCGGGCGGCTGGGCCGCGATTTTGCGCTACAACCACCACAAGAAAGAAATGTGGGGTTCGGAGCCGGAAACCACAAACAACCGCATGGAACTTCGCGCCGCCATCGAAGGCCTTCGCGCGCTCAAAGAGCGCTGCGAAGTGGAAGCGATCACCGATTCCGAATATGTGAAAAACGGCATCACCATGTGGATCCACGGGTGGAAACGCAAAGGCTGGCTGACCGCGGCCAAGAAACCCGTGATCAACCAGGACCTCTGGCAGGCGCTCGATGAGCAGGCGAGCCGGCACAAAACCACCTGGGTCTGGACCAAGGGCCACGCCTCGCATGCCGATAACAATCGCTGCGACGAATTGGCCAGTCTGGCCGCGCACGAGCAATCGAGCGGCAACTCGGAGGCGTAGCTCCGGGTTTTACGTGCGCAAGAATCGGATAGCGCGGCCGCCCTCTCGTATCGTAACGTTGAAGAACTATGGAACCTATTCCAGCTCTGCAGACCGCTTTCGATTGCGCGCTCGAATATCTGGACAGTCTGGATCGCCGCCCCGTCGCCGCCACGGCCAGCCCCGAAAAACTGCGCAATCGCTTGCGCAAGCCGCTTTGCTCCCAAGGCATGTCCCCGGAGACGGTCATCGAAGAGCTCGTGCGCGATGCCAACGATGGCCTGCTGAGCAGCACGCGGCTGGGACGTCGAACGGCGTGGCCTGTTCGGAGCACCCGAGATCCGTATACTGGCGTCGCAGCGGCACGGTTCCATCGAGCGCGCGGTCCGGCTGCTCGGCCTAGGACAAGATCGCATCCACGATCTGGCGGTGGACGAAGCCGGGCGGCTCATCCTCGCCGCGTTGGAAGACGCGCTCGCCGCCCATCCCGATGCGCCAACCATCGTGCTGCTCCAGGCGGGCGACCTGATAATGGGCGCCTATGACGACTACCCGAAGGTGATTCCGATAGCCAAACGCTTCGGTGCCTGGGTCCACGTGGATGGAGCGTTCGGCCTGTGGGCCGCGGCCAGCCCTCGCTACGCCCATTTACTGGCGGGAGTCGGGAAGGCCGACTCCTGAGCCACCGACGGCCACAAGTGGCTGAATGTGCCTTTCGATTGCGGCTACGCATTTGTGGCCCATCCCGACGCGCATCGCGCCGCCATGGCGTATCGCGCGTCCTACCTCGTGCACGCCGCCGAAGCCCGCGATCAGCTCGATTGGAACCCCGAGTGGTCGCGCCGCGCTCGCGGCTTTGCGACTTACGCGGCTCTGCGCCAGCTGGGGCGGAGCGGCGTGACCGGTTTGGTCGAGCAGTGTTGCGCGCACGCCCGCCGCCTGGTGGAAGGAATCGGCGCGCTGCCCGGCGCCGAGGTCCTTTGGCGGCCGCAAGTCAATGTCGGCATGGTCTCGTTCCAGGACGATCGTCGCACCGAGGACGTGATGGCCCGCGTGCTGGAAAGAGGCGAGGCATTCTTCGCGGGTACTACCTGGCGAGGACGGCGCGCGATGCGGGTCAGCGTGTTCAGTTGGCGTACCACGGAGCGTGACGTGGAGCGCGCCATTGCCGCCGTGGCGGAAGCGCTCGCCGCCACAGTGCCAGCTACGTCCGTGCCTTAGTCAGCGATATCGTCCGCTGATACACCTGGCGGAATGCGTCGCCGGCGCGCTCCGCGCCCCACTGCTCCAGGTCGATATCGCCGTGGGCGTGGACTTGCAAGTTGACGTTGCCATTTTCCAGGTGACACTCGACGCTCTGGATGCGCTCTTCGGGTCCTCGCACCATGTTGTCGGCCAGCCGGATGAGCGGTATGAGCAGCCACAAGATACGCCTCTCCTCCGGCGCCAGCGCCTGCCAGGATGGATGCACCGAACTGGGCAGGGCTCGGCGATGGTACCGGCAAAGACTCGCCACCAGCAGGCGTTCGCGTTCCGTGAAGCCCGGCATATCGGAGTGCGAAACCACGTAGTAGGAGTGCTTGTGGTGGCTCGAGCCGCTGATGAAGTGGCCCACATCGAGCAGGTAGGAAGCGGCTTCGAGCAGCTTGCCCGCGGCCGGCGGCAGATGGTGGAGCGGCTGCAGCGCCGTGAATAGCAGGTTGCCGATGTGCGCCACGTTGCGTGCGTGTTCCACCGAGACGCCGTAACGCCGCCCCATGTCTTCCACTTCGCGCCGTTGTTCGCGGCTGAGGCGCGAGAGTTCGGCGCCCACGTTGCGCACCGCCAGGTCGGCGATGATCCCATCGCGAACGCCCGCCCGCGAATAATAGATCGCGGGCAGGTGGAACTCTTCCAGGAAGCGCAGCAGCACGGCCATGCCGGGCACGATGATCTCCGCTCGCCGCGGTCCGATGCCCTTCACCTTGCGCCGGCCCGCCAGCCCCAGAGCCGCGAGTTTCCAGAAGAGCTTTCGCCCCTGGGCGGTAGTGATCCGCAGGCGATCGACTTCCGCCCGCTCCGAACGCGGCAACCGGGCCACGGCCGATGCTACCGCGGCCGCCGTAGCCGAAGTGGCAATGGCGCGGTCCCAATGCGCCTGGCCCAGCCGCCGCACCACGCTCGAAAGTTTTTCATCGATGAACTCGCGCATCTGGTGCAGTTGCACCGGCGAGGGCGGGTCGTCCTTCAGGAAGATTTCCCGCAGCCGCACCGCGCCCAACGGTTTGGAAAACGCCACCCGCAGCCGCCCATCTTCCGAGCCGATGATTTCCGCGCTGCCGCCGCCGATATCCAAGATCAGAACGCGCTTGCCATCCTGTGGCCAGACGCTTGCCACACCCAAATGAATGAGCCGCGCTTCCTCGCGTCCCGAGATGATCTCCACGTGCGTGCCGGCGCATTCCGAAGCTCGTTCCAGAAATTCTCTTTGATTGCGGGTGTCGCGGATAGCGCTGGTCGCCACCGCGCGCACCCCCACCACCTCCAGCCTGCGATACAGTTCGGCCATCCGCGCCAGCACCGCGCAAGTGGCTTTGATTGCCTCTTCGCTCACGGCGCCGGCGCGAAACACGCTCTCTCCCAGCCTGGTTACTTCGCGTTCGGACGCCAAAACCCGGGTGGGACTCCCGGAAACCACTTCCGCCGCTTCCATGCGGATGGAGTTGCTGCCGATATCGATGGCTGCGTAGCGGGGCACATTTTCATGCTAAACGATGTGCCGAGCCGATTATTATGAATGTACCGTTACTGACCCGTTCCATAGCGGCCCCGAAAGCCGTGGTAGACTGGTAACGGTCTTGAATCCTCTCGCGTCGTTTGAATCCGCTCAAGTAGTCCGAAGGTCTTCGTCACCCCGGCATTGAATAGTCAACCGATAAGGCAGGAAAGTAGGGATCGCAGAAATTGAGGAAAGATGAAAGAAACAGGCACAGTAAAGTGGTTTAATGCGGGAAAGGGATTCGGCTTTATCCAGCGCGAAAACGGCGAAGACGTCTTCGTCCATTTTTCGGCCATCGCAGCGAGCGGCTATCGTTCGCTCGATGAGGGAGCGCGCGTCTCGTTTATCGTGAAGAAGGGCCCGAAGGGTCTGCAGGCTGAAGAGGTTACCCTGGCTTAAGGTTTCCGGCAAGAAACGGCGGGTTCGATCTTTGCTCCCGCCGTTTCTGAAACTTCTTCCCCTATGAGAGGGTTGTTGGCATAGAATTTCTGTTGTTCGAAGGAATGGGAGGCAATCTTTGGCCGAGGTCCACATTCAGGAAGGCGAGACTCTGGAAAACGCGTTGCGCCGGTTCAAGCGCAAAGTCTTGCAAGAGGACATCATTAAGGAAGCGAAACGGCACGCGTTCTATCTGAAACCGGGCCAGAAGAAGCGCGTCAAGTCCGCTCTTGCACGCAAGCGCAATCGCAAGAAGCGTTCACGGGACAGCGCCATGGAGCAAAGCCGGTAATCACGGCTGCGCGTCGAAACGGATCTTCGATTCGCTGCCGTACTCATGGCACCCGGAAAACTCGATGACGTCGCGGTACGTCGCACCGGAGAGATACGTAACCGTCAATTCGGAACGTTTGGGCAACAGCGCCTCGGAAGTGCCGATACGCGCACGCGCGTAAGCAGTGCGCATGAAGGCTTGATCCACATTGAGCTCAACGGGTAGCCGGTCTCCGTACGCCTCCAGGCGCACCAATTCCAAAGAGACGGGATCGAACCAGAACGACCCCTTGAAGGCCAATGGCTCCAGTTTCCTGTTGACGTCGACCTTGAAGCCGCTTTCCTGCTGGCTGAGCCGGAAGTCGTAACGAAGCACAGCATGCCCATCCAGGTTCTCTTGGCCCTTGTACCTGAGTGTTCCTTTTTCCTCAGCGAATAGATTTCGCGCCAGGCCTGCAAACATGCCGGAGCCGATCAAACCGTTAGTCACCAGAGACGTCACATCCTTATCGTTGAAGCTGCGCGCGCCGGGCCGGGCGAACATCTCTTTGCCTGCCACGCTGGAAACCTCCAGACGAACCTTATCGACGGGTTGGAAGTCGCGCAATGGAGGTGTACGCTTTGTCCGATCGATGGTCTCCAGGCACGTGTAGTTGGGAACGTTGGTCATAGCCTGCCGGACTTTGTCTTTGAAAGCAGGCAACGGATTGTCACCGGGCGTCTGGACCGCAGGCATCTCCGCGGCTTCCGATGCCTTGGTATCGTCTTTCGGCGGGCTGGGCCCTCCAGCGGCACTGCCGTTGCCGGCGACGGTGTATGCAAGACTGCGCTCGGCCGAGGCGCCCGCCTGCGCCACCGTCACTCTGAGTTCATAGCTGCCCGGATCGCCACTTTCCGCGATCACCATGGGGATGGCGCCGGATCGATCGGGCGGCAGCAGCGCCGGCGTGCTCTTGGCAAGTGTCCGTCCGTCTTTCAGCAGTTGCACATGCACGCGCGCTTTCGCCTTGTTCCCCGGGTCCGGGTAGACCACGAAGTAGAAAGCCGGCTGCATCCCCGCGAGGACATCGGTCTTCACGAACGGCAGCACGCGCTTGCCGGCGGATTCGAACGGGTCCCCGGCATCCGCCTCACGGTCGAGATCCGACACCCGCCGCACCAGGGCGATGTCGCTGATGCCTATTCCGGGCTGTTCGCGATTATCGAACTCCACCGCGCCCGTGCTGGCCCGGTTCCCTTCCTGATCCACCACGGACGCCTCAACCCGGTAATGCCCCGGCGGCAGATTCACCGCATGCTCGTAGGTCATAAGTTCCGTCTGCACGGCAGCCAGGCGATCGGCGGCAACGTCCGACGAAACTTCTTTGCTCACCCGATCCACGATCTGGCCCTGCGCGTCTTTCACCAGCGCCAGCAGGGAAGCGTGCAGCCGGCGCTTGTTTTCGGCGCCCGCGGCCGAAGCGGTCAGATTGGAAAGAGGCATCTCGAAGGCGATAGCGTACTGCGCCGCGCCGTCTGCTTCGCGGAAACGATAAGCCCGCAGTAGAAATTCGAAAGCGCGCGGGCGAGGTCGAGTGTCGAGCGCCCGCAAACCCACCATCTCCTCCGCGGTGATGGGCCCTTCGCCCGTCTCCGGCACGGCGTAGTAGCCGCCGCGAGTTGCCACGTGCAAATCGGGCCGCGTCAGCTTCACTTCGATTTTCCGGAAGTGCCCGTCTTCCCGTTCCGAAGCCGGCGCATACGCCAGCTCATAATGCGTATCCACTTCCTCCATCACGTGCCGCAGAAGCTTGTCCGTATTGTTGGTGTTGGCAATCAGGAACCCCCCGGTGCGCTCGGCCAGTTCGCGAATGGCCTCCTGACGGTTAGCGCTCGCGACCCCGAATCTCACAAAGTCGTCCTGGTGCGCCATCTCCATCATTTGCGCGGTTGCTGTAGTGGAAGACGGTCCCTGGGCGGAGGCTGCGCCGGCCGCGGCAGCCGCGGCGCCGCCCTGGCTCTGGGTGGTTACGCCCGAGCCAGCCGACTGTCCGGTGGTTGCTGGGCCCTGCGCCTGGCTCAGGGCGCCGGCTAAAGACAGCATCGACTTGGATGACGCCAGCGCGGAGTGCGCCACACAGTCGGGATCCGTGTCTCCCTGGCAAACGCCCAACCCGTAAACGTCCATGGCGTAAAAAGTGACGCCGCCCTGCGTGGCCTGATGGATCAGCGAATCCCAATATTCCGTCTGATCGGCCGGCCGGCTGAGCCCGGTGCTCAAAAGCAACACCGTCTTGTGAAAGGGCAGCGGACTGAGCTGCCGAACCAGGGCGATGAGCGCGTCGATCTCACGCAACCCTGCGTGAGATGAGACGCCCATGTCTCCGCGCAGCCCCAGTGGGTCCCGGACGTTCGCGCCGTCCGCGAAACCCACCGCGCCCGACATCGACACAACACTTCCTGTAGCCGACATGCTGATGCCGTTTAACATCGCCCCGATGCTCAAGTCGACCGACGGAAGCTGGTTGATGGCAGCCAGCTCCACAGCCTTCAGCAAACGCGCGCGATTATTGGAAAATGGGAAGACCAGCCGCAAGCCGCTGGAATCCAGGCTGAACACGCCGATGAACGTGTTGGGACGCAACTCCTCGTTCACAAACTTGCGTGCCGAATCGAACGCGAAGGCCCGTGTCTCGGGGTTCAGATCGTTCAAGATAAGGCAAACCACGTTCACCGTGCGCAGGGGATTGAACGGCGGCCTCGCCGCGTTCGGCCCGGGAAGCTTGGAGCCGGCCGCCTGCGCCTCGGCAGCCTGCTTCTCATCTTCGATGCGCACTTCGCTGCCCGCCACCACCCGGAACGAGCGCACATCCTGTCGCACGCCATCTTCGTACACCATGACCTCGCCCGGCTTGAGGTCGGTAACGAGGTGGCCGTGCGCGTTGCGGACGACCATATCCAGCAGCACTTCGCGGACGGTGCTGCGGATGACGGTGTCACGGCCGGGAGTTGTGTCTTGAGGTGCCGCGTCGCACCGGACGTGCCCGGCGCATATTCCGATCAGCAGGGCTAAGACAACCGGTGAGCATCTGAGCATTTGGAGATCCGTCTATACTCTACAATGAAACGCACCCGTAGTATTCTGAACTTTCATGCGGTGGTCAATCCTCGCGCTTTTCGGGGCGCTTCTGGTTCTGGCGGCAGTACCGGCCGTGGGACCTGTCGCGTTCGAAGAAATCGCGGAGCGCGCCGGCATCCATTTTGTCGCGGACAATTGCCCGACACCCAACAAGAACCTGCCCGAGACGATGCTCGCCGGTGTGGCGCTCTTCGATTACGACAACGACGGCTACCTGGACATTTACTTCGTCAACGGCGCGGCCATCCCATCGCTGAAGAAAGAATCGCCCAAGTATTGGAACCGCCTCTTCCACAACAACCACGACGGCACTTTCACGGATGTTACGGAGAAAGCCGGCGTTAAGGGCGAAGGCTACGGCATCGGCGTCGCGATTGGAGACTACGATAACGATGGCTGGCCGGATATCTTCCTCGCCAACGTAACCAAAAACCAGCTCTTTCATAACAACCACGACGGCACTTTCACGGACGTTACGGACAAAGCCGGAGTGGGCGGAGCTATGCTGGACGGCAAGAAGATGTGGGCGGTCGCCGCCGGCTGGTTCGACTACGATAACGACGGCCGTCTGGACCTGTTCGTCTCCAACTATTGCAAGTGGGAAGTCAACAAAGACCCTTTCTGCGGGCCCAATCCGAACATGCGCGCCTACTGCCACCCCAAGAACTATGCCCCGCTTCCCAATACGCTGTACCACAACAACGGGGATGGAACGTTCACGGACGTGTCAGCGGCCATGGGCATCAGCCAAGTCCGCGGGAAGGGCATGGGCGTTGCCTTCGCCGACTACGATCGCGACGGCTTCATGGATGTCTTCGTGGCCAACGACAATGCTCCGAATATGCTCTTCCACAATCTGGGCGGCAAGAAATTCGAGGAGGTAGCTCTCCAAACCGGCGTCGCGTATCCCGACTCCGGATCGTATATGTCGGGCATGGGCGCCGATTTCCGTGACGTCGATAATGACGGCTACGACGATATCTGGGTGACCGGATTCGAGGACGACACCTTTCCGTTGTTCCACAATCGCGGCGCAGCGGGCGACTTTACGGAAATTACCGGCGCCGCCGGTATTGCCGGCGTAACACGCCCTATGTCGGGCTGGTCGAACGGGATCTACGATTTCGACAACGATGGCTGGAAGGACCTCCTGGTGGCGCGCGGGCACGTGGTGGATAACATCGCCCTGATCACGTTGCGCAAGCCCGAAGAACCCAACACGGTGTTGCGCAATCTGGGGAACGGTAGTTTTCAGGATGTGAGCGCCGGCGCCGGCGCCGCGTTCCAGACAGCTCTCTCGCATCGCGGCGTGGCGTTCGGCGACGTGGATAACGATGGCCGCATTGACGCCGTGGTCACCGTGCTGCAGGGCAACGCGCAATACTTCCACAATATTTCGAAGAACGCCAATCACTGGATTCTGCTGAAATTGGTGGGCGTGAAGAGCAATCGCATGGGATTAGGCGCGCAAGTGCGCATCACGACCGATGCCGGCGTGCAGTACAATCACGCCACTACCAGCGTCGGTTACGCCTGTTCGAGCGATCCGCGCGTCCACTTCGGTTTGGGGCCCGCGAAAGTGGTGAAGGAGATCGATATCGTATGGCCCAGCCGCATCCACCAGACACTGCGCAACGTGCCGGCGGATCGGATTCTGACGATCGTCGAGAAAGCAGACCAGAATTAGGGCCGCGGTTCGGTGCGATAATATTCCCAGTTAAGAAATCCTTTTCTCCCGTTGGAGGTGAAGGCATGACTAAGTCACTGGTGTGGCGCCGGAACGCTCCCCGGCTTGTGACCGTCGAGAGCTTCCTTCTGACGGCCGGTTCGCTCGCTGCCACCATCGTGCTCATCGTCATCCTCTTCTTCGTGGTGTTCCTGTCGCGCGCAAGCTGAAGATGGCGTTACGTCCTAATGCCGCGCTTTGACGGGCGGTCCCGGCTGGCGGGCAAGGTCGCCATAGATGATTCCGCGCCCGTTCATGCCGAGAAATACTCTGCCGTACATGCGGGGATCGGCCTGAATCACGGTCGGGCCGCCGTACTGATGCTGGTCGTCGTTGATACGGACCCAGGTTTTTCCGCTGTCGCCGGAACGATAGACTCCCAGAACGTTGGCCGGTGGGGCCATGCCGTAGAGGTACACGGTGGACGGGCCTCCCAGATACTGAGGGGCGCCTAGGGCGACGAAATCCGCATAGCTAACAGCGGCGAGGTTGGTCCAGGTGACGCCGCCATCGAGCGAATGGTACAAACCGTAGCTGGCCAGCGGTAGCCAGATATCGCCCGCGTTGGCGAAATTGGCCACTGGAACACCGCAACTGGCGCTGCAACTGGCCTTGGCGGGCAGCGAGGCGGTGTTGACCTGTCGGAATGACCCGCCGCCGTTTCCGGCGTTGCTATAGAACTGACCGGCGATGTACGCGTAGAACCGGTTGGGAGTTAGCTTGTCCGCCACCGGCGTGAGGAGCATGGGCAGGCCGGTAACGGCGGTCCAAGTGTTGCCGCCATCGGAGGAGTATTGGGTGGCCGAGCCGGCGGCCCACATGAAGGTCTTGCCGCTGGCATCCACGGCGATGGTGCCGCCGTTGCTGCTGGTCGCCGCTCCGGGCGGGCAGGCCGGGAAGGGAGACCAGGATGTGCCGCCATCGTTCGAGTGCGCGCCGTAGGTGCAAGGGCTGGTGGAAGCGCTCGAAGGCGACTCGGTCCGCACCACGGTCAGAGGGCTCTGGCCGGCCCAATCGAGGCTGCCCACGGTGGTCGCAACAGGATTCGTGTACATGCCGGCCGGCGGGGAAATTGTGAGATCGTCGTGGCGGAAGCCACCGATGTCACCGACACCGCTCAACAGATGAGCGCCGACGGTGGGACTGATGAGGGCGGTAACGGCCGTCTCCTCGATGCCGAGCCCTTGCACGTACCAGGTGGGCGACTGGCCGGAATCGGCCGCCGAAACGTTATTGGTGGCATAGACGGTAGCGCCGGTGCCGAACATCAGATGATTGGGGTTGGTGGGATCGATCAGCAGGGCCGACATCCACCAGCCGAACTTGGAGCTTCCCGTCGGCGGCGAGGTATTGCCGAAAGTCAGCCAGGGAGAAATGGGAGTGAAAACCGAGGGGTTGAAATAATAATTACCGGCATCCATCCCGGCGAAACCAGCGGCGGAAGTTACACGGGCTAAATCGATCCAGGTGGCGCCGCCATCGTGGGTGACGTTAACGGTATCCACGGGGTACCAGCGGTCGAGCGTGGTGACGGCCACGGTACCCGAACGGGTAGGGTCTTGGGTGATGCCGCAAAAGCCGCCTTGCGGTGTGCTCTCGCCGCCGGCGCGATCGAGCGGGGGAGTGACGTTCGTCCAAGTATTGTTGGCCGTATTGAATTTCTCAACCAGGCCGTATTTCATGTTGTTGGGGCCGGGATAATCGCCGTAGGTGACGTACAGATTGCCATCCGGGTTCAAAACGGCGCGCTCGGGCACGGGCGAGTGCGTGTTGGCGGCGACGGTGAAAGGCCAGGTAAGCGGTTGGCCGGGGAGAGCATTCCAGGTGACGCCATCGTCGGTGCTCTTGTAGACGCTGGAGGTGGTGTAGACGCCGGCGTAAATGGTGCCGCTGTTCGAGGGATCGAAGAGCACCCACTGAATTCCAAAGCCGTCGGGAGAAATTGACAAGGGAAAGGTGGTCACTTTGTTCCAGGTCTGCGCGTTGTCTTCGCTCTTCCAGAGGCCGTTGCTGCGGGTGCCCATAAATAGTTCGGCGGGGTGGAAAGGATTGACGGCAAGGCGTTCGCCGGCCCCGCGGCCATCGTTATTGGAGCCCATGGGGAACGGTACGTTGTAAGTGGAAAAGGTGGCGCCGCGATCGGTTGAGGCCAGGATGGCGAATGTGCCACCGCTCGGGTACATGCCGGCGGCGATATAGAGGCGGTTGGGATCGGTGGGATCGAGCGCGATGCTCTCGGGGCCGTTGAGGTTATAAAGCGAGGGCGGCTGAAAGTCGGTCAGAGGAATCCATTGGCTCGACGGTGCGTTCCAGCGGTACACGCTGCCAATATCGGTCCGCAGGTAGATCAGGCCCGGCTCGGTGGGGTGCGCGACGAAGCCGGGCACGTAGCCGCCGGCCACAATACGGACAGGATTCCACACGTAGGACGAGCTTGGAGACTGGCCGTAAGCGCAGACCAGAAGTGCCAGGGGAGCCAACCACACCGCGGGCAGCGGACGTTTGGGTGGGATCATTTTTATCCTTAGGAACCAACCTCGAAAGTGCCGGCCGTGGTCAAATCGGACACGGCATCCGAAGTACCGACATAGACTGTATAGTTTCCAGGGGCGACGAGCCAAGCGTTGGCAGTGACATCCCAATAGGACATCGGATGGGAAGAATCGGCCTGGTTCACCTGGATGGTGACTGGCTGGCTCGATCCCGGCTGCACTGAAACCTTCTGCCATCCCACCAGGCGGCGCGGCGGCTCGCCGATACTCGGCGGCAATCCCAGATAGACCTGAACGACCTCGGCGCCGGCCACCGGGCCGGTGTTATTGACATTGCACGAGACCTGGAAATTGGGATTGACGGCGGAGAGATTATTGACCAGCGCGACATTGGAAATCGTGAAGGTGGTGTAAGAGAGGCCGAAGCCGAAAGGAAAGACCACCGGAATATTGTTGGCGTCGTACCATTTGTATCCCACCAGCAATCCCTCGGAATACGAGACCGGGAAGGGTGCGGTGGAAGATGGGGGATTGGGGGCGGCGATGGTGGGATGCGGCAGGTCGTTTACACTTACCGGGAAGGTGATGGGAAGTTTGCCGGAGGGGTTTACACTGCCAAAAAGGATATTGGCGATAGCCTGGCCGCCGCGCTGTCCCGGATACCAGGCTTCCAGGATCGCGGGGACCTGGCTGACCCACGGAAGGACCTGCGCTCCGCCATTCTCCATCACGACGATGGTCTTGGGATTGGCGTTGACGACGGCGTTCACCAGACCATCCTGCTGGGTGGGGACGGCATGGATTACATCGGTAAAGTTGAGGCTGGGCAGGTCCATCCCCTCGCTGGCCCATTGGCTGAGGAAGACGATCGCCACGTTGGCATGCCCGGCCAGGGACGCGGCAAGCAGGGGGTTGGTTCCGTCGGCGTATTGCAGAGTGGCGGCGGGCGCTTTGGACTGGATGGCTTGCAGGGGCGAGGAGGGATCCCAGATCACGATGGACCAGCCGGGCGTGGTGGGATAACCTTCGGTAAGCGCCGGTCCGCCGGTGGGCCAGACTTGCGCGGAGCCGCCGCCCGAGAGGACGCCGATATCGGCGTGCGATCCGATGATGGCGATGGAGCCTACGGTGGCGGCGTTCAGCGGCAGGATATTATTGCTGTTTTTCAATAAGACGGCGCCTTGCTCCTCAGCCGCCTGCGCGATGGCTTGATCGGCGGTGGTATTCACGGGGGTGGTCGCGCCCGAGCTACCCATGACTCCAACTTGGTAGAGGGCGCGCAGGATGCGGCGGACCATGTCGTCGAGGCGCGATTTCGGCACCTGGCCTTGCTGAATGGCGGTTCCCAGGGAAGAGAAATACTGGTTATCGGGCTGTTCCTGATCGAGCCCCGCGTTGATGGCGGCCACCGTGCTATGGGTGGCCCACCAGTCGGACATGACGAATCCTGGAAAACCCCAGTCGCCTTTCAGAATATCGCTGAGCAGATGGGTATTTTCGCAGGAATATGTGCCGGTCCACAGGTTGTAAGAGCACATGACAGACTGCACGTTGGCATCGCGCACGCCGATCTCGAAAGCCAACAAGTCCGTTTCGCGGGCGGAGCGCTCATCGATCAGGGCGTTGGCTGTGGTGCGGCCGGTCTCCTGATCGTTGAGGGCGAAGTGTTTGATGTCGGCCACCACGTGGTTGTCCTGAATGGCTTGCAAGTGCGCGGCATTAATTTTTCCGGCCAGGATGGGATCTTCGCCCTTGGCTTCGAAGGTGCGGCCATCGCGCGGCTCGCGGTTCAGATTGACGTTGCCGCCCAGGTTGATATTCAAACCGTAGTCACTCATCTCCGCGCCGATGACGCTTCCGTACTGATAGGCCAGACTCAGGTCCCAGGAGGCGGCACTGGCAATGGCGGAAGGAAGCGCGGTAGCCGGGGCTTTGCTGTTGGCGACACCCACGCTGCCATCGCAGAAATAGAGGTCGGGGATGCCCAAACGCGGGATGCCGGGAATGTAACCGCCGGCGCCGCGAGGCAGCGCGAAGTCGTTGGTGACCGGACCGCCGGCGCCGTAGACGAGCTGCAGTTCCTCGGCGAGAGTCATTTGCGACACCAACTGGGCGGCCGACTGATCCGCCGCGGCCGGCGCCGGGACCCGGAAGTGCCCGGTCACTCCGTTAATGGTGAGGGTCGCGCTCACATATGGCGTGGTGGCGGTTACTCCGGTCGGATAGATAAAGTTGAGCTGATCGATGATCTCGCCTGGCGCGGCGCCGCAATACTCGACCGTGGCGGTTTGGCCGCCGATGGTGAGCTGGCAGCTTGCCGGGCTGCCGGGGACTTCGAGGGGCGTGAGCGAACCGCTGTAAACAGCGGGTACGCCATCCTGCAGCGGCGCGTTCTTGGGTCCGAAGCCGTTCCCCCAGAGCTGATAGACCCCGCCGGGCTGGACCGCGCACTCCGTCAGCGGGCAAGCCTGGCCGGTGACCCAGGCCGTTCCGTTGGTAAATTCGCTAAGAAACAGGGATGGGGATGCGGCGCTGATCGTGACCGTTTCAATATTGCTATCGACCGTGTTGCGAGTCACTTTGACATTCGCGGAGCCGGCCGCGGTCTCCCAGGGCACCTGGAAGTTGATCTGGGTGGGCGAAACGTAGACGAGCGGAGCGGGAACGCTGTTGACGGAAACCGAGACTCCGGCCGTCGAGGTGGGAAAAGTGGCGCCGGAAATGAAGTGCTGGGCGTCGGCGAGGTTGTTGCCGTAGACCGTGGCCAGGCTGCCGGGCGCGAGCGTACCTAAATAGGAAGCGCCATTGACCACGCGGCCGGGGGTAATCACGGGAGCGCTGGGGTCAACCGTGGTGGCTTGATAGACGCGGACGTAATCGACCAGCATGTCCTGATTTGCGAAGGGAGAGTTCGGGTCGGGGGTGCCGAGGAATGTGGAGGGGCCGCCGATGGCCAGGTTCAGGAGGAGGAAATACGGGTTGTTGAATTCCCAGTAATTGGACGGAATGTTCGGTGACGTTGGCGTGGCGGTGTAATAGTTGACTCCGTCGAGATAAAACGCCACTGAGTTCGCAGACCAGAGAATGCCGTAAACATGGTAATCGTCGTAGACCGTTTCGCCCCACGGCAGCGTGGAAGTGCCGCCGGCGCTCCAATCGCTGTAATTGCCGGAGCCGGGCGCTGTCAGCGGCCCATGGGCGGTGCCGTTATCGATCGACGTGTCATTGGTGTTTCCATAGATTCCGAAATTCTCCATGATGTCGATTTCGCCGCACCAGGGCCAACCGAGAGTGCTGATATTCTCGCCCATCATCCAAAACGCCGGCCAAATGCCACGGGCGACAACCGGGAGCTTGATGCGGGCCACAACCCATCCGTATTGCCAACTGTTATCGGCGGTCCCGGTTCCCGCTGTACTGGGAGCTCCGCTTTGCAAACGGGCCGACGTATAGTTGCCGGAACTGTCGCGGATGGCGCGAATAACCAGGTTGCCATTGCCATCCTGGAAAGCGTTGGCCGTGGAGTTGGTATAAGTTTCGAGTTCTCCGTTGCCCCAGCCGACCGGATTTCCTCGGCCGAGGTCGTAGTTCCACTTGGTGGGATCGGGTGGGATGCCGGCGGTTCCGTTGAACTCATCGCTCCAGACGAGTTTCCAGCCGGTGGTGGTTTGGGCCGATGCGACGGCGCACACCACGGCCATCAAAAATGGGAGCAAAGGACGAGACATAACCTTGTCAATGATGGCGCAAATCGGACCCGAATGGCAAGGGAAGGGACGCAGGGGTCTACGTTATAACCGGTCCTTCTTCGTGGCTGGCCGCGTGGTGCTGCCGCCTACTGGAAAAAGACTGGGAATCCGCTGAAGAACTGATCTATGACGATGCCTTTGTCGAGCCCCGTGGCCTGGAAAGTCACCGGGTTGTTGAACTGACCGATCCAGATGTAGCCATACGGGACTGGGACGGTACCAACGTTATAGCTCCCGGTCGGCAACAACGAAGAGAGCACCCACTTGGGAATTGTGAACGATTGCGAGGAAAGCGGAGCCGTACACATGAAAAACGAGCTCAGGGTCCCGTCCGACGACCCTGAATAACCGGCGATGGTCACATTGCCGTTCTGCAAGCCGGGGTTGCCGTTGGTCCAAGTAACCTTTAGATCGCTCGAGCGGGAAAACGTCTGACCGGGCACGATGCCAGAGAAATAAGCGGAGGGGATGCTGGTAGTGTCGGTGACGGAGAAAGCGCCAACTTGTGTGCCACCTGTGCCGGAAATGATGTATGGTTCACCGCTCCAAAAAAACTGGCTGCCGCCGACACCATTGACCCCCGAGTAGTACCATCCAGGGTAATAGGTAGCGTACGGACGGGTAATCGTCGCGGTTGACTGATATTGCACGGTGATTGCAGCTCCGGCATCGAGCTCATCGAACGGGGAGCGACTCATATCGGGATCGTTAGTGGTCGGGCCGAGGCAATAGCCTTGGGACACGCCATAAGAGGCCAGACCGGCGGTCTGCGGCGTGAATTGGCTGAAGCTCGCCTCCCCATAATCGGGCACGTAGTTGGATACAACCGGCAGGAGTCCGTTTCTCAGAATGATGGCGTACAACTGCACGAATCCGAAATTCACCGTGCCTCCGGCGGCGAGCTTGTTGACCATATCCTGGCCCATAAGAGAATCCGGGCAGGTCTGGCCCGCGGCCGATACGGCAATGATCGAGACGCCGCCCACAATGCCGTTGGTCTCGACCGTGACCGGCACGGAGCAGCCCTGTATCCCGGAGGGAATTTGAAACTGCACCTGGTCCAAACCCGGAAAACTGGCCGACCGCCCCGCATAAGGTGGAGTGAGCGAGGCGTTCCCGATGTGGACCGTAGGGCTTCCAATATTGCCAACCGGTGGAAGGCCGGCGTCACTTCCGCTAATGGGTCCGAGGCCGGTGCCCCATAGGATTACCCAATCTCCCGGGTGGAATGTCTTGATAATAGTATTCACGTTATAGTTCAGATCGGTGGCGATGGCCTGTCCGAAGCCGGCTGAATTAAACGTATACGTAGCGAATGAGGCGGTGACGATCTCGACCGGCTCCGGCGCACTGTTCTGCTTGTTGTAAGTGACGGTAACGGTGCCGCTTCCAGTGGGCGTATTGGATGGCAGCAGAGCGTTCACCTGCCAGCTGGCAGCGCCCATAATATAGGCGTTCACCGTCTGGCCGCCAACCGTAACGTTGACGGAAGTGCCGCCGAGCGTTGTCTGCAAGGGCAATGAGGGGGCCTGGACCCAGGTGTTAGGTCCCAGTCCGGTACCGAATATAGTGAAGATCGAACCCTGTGCAATCCCGGAGCCAGGGTACCCTTGGACAAGATAGCTTGCGGAGTTTACAACCTCGGTCGAATAGATGGAGGGCTGAGCCAACGCGCAGCTCGCGATTAGGAAAATAACTAAGAAGTACGCAGAATGTCGGGCCATGTCACCTTCTCCTCTCGCTACCAACGACGAGGTACCGGCAGCGAATGTTTCCAGAGTTTGGGACTCTTTAGAGCTATATTAGAGTGGCGCACGGCCGAGAGCAACCGTTAAATGACGGCCGGCTGTCCGCACTCCCGCGAGCGCGCGATTCCCGTTATTCTGGAATCGATGCGCATTGCGGTGTGGCTCATCGCGGCCGGCGCTCTCTGGGCGCAATCCTCCGATCCCGGACAACTCTTCCGTGAAGCTGTCGCGGCACAGCAGCGCGGGGACGATGCGCTGGCGGTCCACGACTATCAGGAGCTCCTCAAGCGCTATCCGGACGCGCTCGAAGTGCGGGCCAACCTGGGAGCGGCGCTGGCGAAATTGAACCGCTACGACGAGGCCATCGAACAATACCGGGCGGTGCTCGCGAAAAAGGATAATGCGGGTCTGCGGTTCAACCTGGCGCTGGCGTACTACAAGAAGGGCGCGTGGCGGTTGGCGGTGGAGCAATTCGAAACGCTGCGGGCCGCGCAGCCCGACGGCGAGCGCATCGCCACGCTGCTGGCCGATTGCTATGCCAACCTCGGCCAGGACGAAAAGGCGATCGCCCTGCTCAAACCCGTGGAGGCCCTGCACCCCGGCGATCTCTCCGTGGCGTGGCTTCTGGGATCGGCGCTGATCCGCACAGGCCACCGGGGTGAGGGCCTGGACCTCGTGGACCGCGTGGCCCGCGAAGGCAACCGTCCCGAGGCTTACCTGCTGGCCGGCCAGACCGCTCTGAAGATGAACGAGTTCGAACGCGCCCGCGATTATGCCGCCGCGGCCGCCCGCCTGAATCCGCGGCTGGCCGGTTTGGACACGTTGCGCGGCACCGTGCTGAACTACCTGGGAGACAACGAAGGCGCCGCCGCCGCGCTGCGGCGAGCAGTGGCGGCCGACCCCAAGGACTTTGACGCGCAGCTTGCCTTGGGCGCGGTTCTGCACACCATGCGCGATTTGGATGGAGCCCGCCTGCATTTGCAGCGCGCGTTGCAGATCAAGCCGAACTCGACGCTGGCACGCTACGAATGGGCGCGTCTGGAGCGCACCGAGGGGCAAGTGGAAGCGGCCACGCGGGACTTCGAAAAGGTGGTGCACGACGATCCCACCTGGGCACAACCGCACGTCGAGCTGGCCGCTCTTTATTTCCGCCTGAACCGCCAAGAGGATGGCGAACGGGAACGCGCCACCTTTGACCGGCTCACGGCGGAACAACAGAAACAGTAACGGGGTAGCGACCGGCTACCGTTCGGGCTTAGCCGCGGTGCCGCTTGCGCCGCGCGCCAAAGCTTCGTAACGCTCCAGGCTCGCTTTCAGCGATGCCGCCAATTCGCCGTTGCGCTGCTCGTTGGCCAAGTCGAGGGCCTTGCGCGCCGTGGCGGCCGCCTCCTGGTAGCGGCCCGTTTCGGCATACATCGCCGCGAGGATATCGAGGATGGCCGGCTCCCGCATGTTCGTGAGATTGGCGGCCTGCTCGAATTGAGCGGCGGCATCCGCGAACCGGCCTTTGGCGGCCAGAACGCGCCCGAAGTTGTAGCGATATTCGACCGACCGCGGTGACAGGTCCACGGCTTTCGCCATGTGCAGGAGGGCCTCATCCAGCTCTCCAGCCCGCGCCAGCGCCGCGCCCAGGTTGTTCTGACCATCGGCGAACTTGGGGTCGATGGTCACGCCTTTGCGCAGATGGTCGAGGGCTTCTTCGGTGCGGCCTTTCTCCGAAAGCGCTCCGCCCAGGTTGCTCTGGGCGCGGCCGTTATCGGGATTCAGCTCGACCGCCCTTTCAAACTGCGCCAGGGCTTCATCGAACTTGCCCTGTTGCGCCAGGATGCTGCCGAGATTGTTATGCGCTTGCGAGCTCTGGTCATTGAGCTCCAGCGACCGGCGGTACTCCGCCAGCGCTTCGTCGGGTTTTCCGGTCTCGGAAAGCGCGGTCCCCAGGTTGTTGTGCGCGCGGGCATCCTCGGGGTTGAGCTCCACCGCTTGCCGCCAGGCCGGCACGGCCTCTACGAATTGATGCTTCTCCGACAGGTCCGCCGCGACGTTGAATACGCGGTAGAACTCCGTGGCGGGCGCGTCGATCTTGTCCAGAGCTCCCGGCGCGATGTTCATGAACTCGGGAATATTCACGGCGCGGTTGGCGGCCGTGGGGTCCTCGATCGGAATCGCCGGGCTGCTGGTCCCGTCCGGGTCGATGTGGGTGAGATAAAGACGAGTGTAAAAACTTGGCGTTTTGGATGAAAACACCAGCCAGCGGCCGTTCGGCGAGAAGCTGTGCCAGGAGTTCATGGTTTTCAGATTGCTGCGCAGCGGCCGCGCTTCCCCGCCAGTGGAAGGCACGATGTAGAGCTTGCTGTCCGGCCGCATGAGCAGGCCGCTCTTGTTTTGCACCCACACGATCCACTTGCCGTCGGGAGAAACTTTCGGGAAATTGTTGCTCATCCCGTTTTCCGAAGCGCCCACGATTCTTTCCGGCTGGCCGCCCTTGCCCTCATTGAACGGGATGCGATACAGGTCGTATTGAATCTGGGTTTCGTTGGGATCGTTGGCAAATTTAGCGGGCGGCTCGCCCGGCGGATATGGGTCGCGCCCTTTGGCGCGGGCGAAGACGATGAAGCTCTGATCCGGGCTCCAGAAGGCGCACGTTTGGACGTAATCGGGATCGTCGGCACCCGGCAGCGGCTGGAGTTTTTGCGTGGTCTTGCTGTACCAGGCCAGGATGCCGCGGGTGGGATAAAATACCTGGCCGAAGCCCCAGAAGTCGTACAGGCCTTGGTAGATGCGGTCGATCATGCGCGGCCCGCGGGTGCCTGGCACGTCGATGGAAGTGATTACATACTGTCCATCGGGAGAAACCTGCGACATGAAACCGAACCGTTTGGGCGCACCCGTATCGGTATAAGCGCTCCAGCGGATCACGTAATCGTTGCTGATGGCGCTGACCTTCTTTAGCGGGATCAGGGCGTAAAGCCCCTTATCGTTCTGCGGCCCGTCCACGTCGATGCCGAGGGTCTTTCCGTCGCGCGAGATGGAATGGCAGTTGGCGCAGGTGGGCAGGCCCTCCATCACGGTTTTACTGCTGGTCTCGTTGATATAGCGTAAACGCCACTTGATTTTCGGAAGCACCGAATCCGACAGGGGGTGGATGATGCCGCGCTCTCGCTCGGAAGGATCGGGCGGAATCAGCGGCACGTCGCGATAGAAAACGGGAGCGCCCACCGGATCCATGGAGGTCGTGAAGGTGGCTTGGCCGGTCGAAACGGGCTGCGTCATGCGTTCATCGCGAAAGCCGGTGATGACCAGAGTGGCCGGATGTTTTTGCGAGTGCTTCTTGATTTTTTCCCAGAGGTCCGGGCTGGGCTTCCAGGTGTGCTGGGCGTCCTGTTCCGCGGTAAGGGTCGGGGGCACGTATCCCACCAGCGTGGTGTCGATTTCTCCGATGCGCGGTTTCTCGCCGGGTGAGTTCTCCTTGACGCGCGGCCCGCGCTCGCTGAAAAGCACTTCGACCCGCCAGGCGATTGCGCCGGCCGCGGTCTCCCGCCACAAGAAGGTTGGTGGCGTAATGTCCGGCGGAAAGATGGAGCCTTGCTCCGGGAAGTCGATGACGATGGGTGCGGCATCCTTCGGGGTACCGTGAGCCGTGTGGCTGTTCGCGGCGGCGGCAACTCCCCACAGGAACGCCAGACTGGCAGACAGTCCAAGAGCGAGCAGCAGTTTCATGACCTTTGTATCCTGATGTAACCCGATTATAGCTGGATTAACCCGACCGCTGAGCGGCAAGCCGCCCGCGCGCGGCGGATGGAGATATAATCGGCCTATGCAAAAGGCTGCCTTTGCGACCCTCGTGTTTCTGTTTACGACGGCCCTCATTCCCGGACGGGCGCAGGATGTAACTCCTCCGCCGGCTGTACCCACGATTAAAGTTACCGCCACGGAGGTCGCGCTCGACCTGGTGGTGCGCGACAAAAAGGGCCGCCAGGTGAAAAACCTTAAGCAGGGCGACGTGGAGATTTACGAGGACGGCGTAAAGCAGGAACTGCTCAGCTTCCGTATGGTGCAGGGCCGCGAACAGGAGCGCCGCGAACAATTGCAGGCGCAGCCGCAGACACCCGGGACGTACATGCCCCTGCGGGAAGAAAACACGGTCTGCATTATCTTTCATAACATCGATCCGGTGACGCGGCCGCACGCGATCGCGATTGTCAAGGAATTTATTAAGACGAATTTGCCGCCGGAGACTTATATCGGCATCTTCAACATGAACGAGAAGTTGATTCCGGTGCACGAGTTCACCAAGAACCGGGAGGAACTGTTGGCCTCCACGTTCAACGGGCAGGCGTTGGATTTCGGCAGGGCCTCGGAAGCTCTGCTCACCGCCAACCCGAACATGGTGACGGTGAATGCCCAGGTGAATGTCGCCGCACACACCGCCACGGTGACGATAGACAGCACCGGCGGCGAGGTGGCCAGTTCGGTGATCATGGGCGCGGACGTTTCCAACAGCACCGGGGCGAATCGCTTGCGCGGCGACCAGGTAAGGGAACGCAGCGATTTCGCCAATCTGATGGGGATGCACGAGACCGATAGGCTCAACACCATGATCGACCAGCTCGGAACGCTGCCGGGCAGGAAGACGATTCTGCTGGTGACGACCGGCTGGTCTCTCACGGGCGATCCGGACCTGTTCCAAAAGATCTTGAACAAAGCCAACGGCCATGGCATTACGTTTTATTCGCTCGACGCCACGGAAATGAGCGCCATGGACGACACAATGCAGGCCAGCAAACTGGCGGTGGGACAAATGGCAAACCAGAGCAAGCAACAGACCAACACGGGTGCCAGCGCCAGCGTGATGCGCCAGAATAGCCGGGCGGGCGACGATACGATGGCCGCCGTGCGGACGTCGGACACACAATCCAGCATGCGGGCGCTAGCGGAAGGCACCGGCGGATTCATGATTGCCAACACCAATGACTTTCGCAAGCCCTTTCAACAATTGGTGGAGAGTTTGGACACGCACTATGAAGCCGTCTATCATCCGGCGTCGGCCAAGTACGACGGGCGGCTGAGGAAGATCGAGGTCAAGCTGGCGCGCAGCGATCTCCAGGTGGAGAGCCGCACGGGTTATTTCGCGATGCCGGATCTGAAAGGCTCGGGTCCGCTGACGCCGCAGGAATTCACCGGCATGGCGGTATTGAACGCCGAGCCGCGGCCGCACGCTTTCGATTTTCACGTGGCGGCCTTCCATTTCCAGAGAGACGCCATGCATCCAACCGCGACCGTGGCCTTCGAACTGCCCAGTGCCAAGCTGGGCGCCACCGCCGATCCGGCTCGCAAGATCCACAAATTCGAGATTTCCCTGCTGGCGCTGGTGCGCGATAGCAACGGAGAAGTAGTCGACAAATATAGCCTCGACAAGCCTTATTACATCCCGGATGCCAACCTGGCAGCCGTGCGGTCCGACGAGTTGACCTTCACGCACGTGCTCGATCTGCCGCCAGGCCGCTACACGGTAGAGGCCGCCGTGGTGGATCGCGAGGGTGCGCAGGCAACCGCCGAGAACGCGAGTTTCGAGATCCCCGCGTCGCCCAAGGGTGTCGCCATCAGCAGCCTGGCAATGGTGCAGCACCTGGAACCCGTGGCCGCGCAGACGGACGCGGCCGATGCTTTCACTTACCAGGGCAAGCATGTCATTCCCATGGTGCAGGCGACAGTGGGCCCCGATACCAAGCGGTGGATTTATTTTGTGGTTTATCGGGACAAATCGAACCCGGAAAAGCCCCAGATGCGCGTGCAATTCAAGAATGGCGGCGAGGTAATCGCGGATCAGACCGTTGCCCTGCCGGAGCCGGATGAAAGTGGCGCCATTCCCATGTTCGTGGGGGCGGCGGCGCGGCCGGGCAACTGTGAGTTGCAGATTACGGCGATACAGGGCGCCGAAACCGCCAGCGAGCATCTGGCTTACGTGGCGGCAGCGAAGTAGGGTTCCCGGCGGCGGCAAGCCGCGCCGAGTTCCGGACTGCAAGGTGTGATAAACTGCGTCGTTCAGTATGCTCAGAACTATCTTTACCCTTGCACTGGCCGCGTCCGGGCTTCTGGCACAAGCTCCCACGCCGGGCCCTGTCATCCGTCTCGATCCGGTAGCGCTCGACGTAAGCGGCCAGCCGGTGACGGACCTGACCGCCGACGATTTCAAAATCGTCGATCAAAACAGACCGCAAACCATTTTCACTTTCCACAAGCCCAAGAACGGGCTCGTCGTCAAGCTCGATATGCTCGAGTTCTCCAATCGGACCTCCGGCGCGACGCCGCACGTCACGGTCATCGTCCTCGACCTGATGAATCAGAATCGGCCGGATGGGCTAGACGCGTGGCACGCTTTGGATAAGTCGCTCCCACAATTGGAATCGGGCGATTCCGTTTACTTCTACGTGCTCAACCTGGAGGGCGAACTGGTTCCCATTCACGCCCTGGGACCCAAGTCAGCCGACGACGCCACCTGGCCGCACGAAGTGGTATCGGTGCTCGATTCTGCCATGAAAAATGCCCTCCACGGCCGGCCCGTGCACCTTGGCCCGGAAGATCAGGCCAAGAAGACCTTCCACCAACTCGAAGTTCTCGCCACCCAGATGGCCTTGTTTCCGGGCCGGAGGGACATCGTCTGGATGACGTCGGGCATGCAGAATGCCTACAACAACAAGCTCCCGTGCAACGGCGATTGGGTGGATTGCGCTCTGTACGTGCCTCACCTTGCGGTAACTCTAGCCTTGGCCAACGTCGCCGTGAATCCCCTCTCCAATGGCCGGGACGTGACCACGGGAGTCGCACCCATGATGACCATGGACACGAAGTCGAATCCAGGCAAAGACCAGCTATCCAGCGTTCAGGACCAGCAAGGCACTACGGCATCGCACGGCATGGCTGGTGCGGCGGGAGTGGATCCCGCCCTGGACCTGACACAAATGGCCCGCTTGACTGGCGGCCACGCCTATTTCCGTCAGGATATTCGCGCCGTCCTGAAACAGGTGATAACCAACGCCGGCGCTTCTTTCGACATAGCCTATGCTCCACCCGCGGACAACTGGGACAGCAAGTTCCACGTGATCCGGGTAGCGTGCTCACGGCCGGGAGTCAGGCTGCAGTTGCGCGAGCGTTATTACGCGCTGGCCGATGCCCGCCCGCCTGGGGAAAGAATGAAGGCAGCCTTGATGCAGGCTTTTCAGAGTCCCGGCGACTTTACCGAGATCGGCGTGCGCACGAAACTGTCGCTCGGGGCGGAAGACAAGACTGCCTTGCACCTGGAGACCCGCCTCGATCCCTCGGATCTCGTGCTGCAGGAGCAGGGTGGGAAGTATTCGGGCGCGTTATATTGCCTGATATCCGATCGCGGAGCCGCTGGCCCGCTGGGTGAGCCGGTGGTCTTGGATCTTAGGCCTGAACTGACGGCGGAGCAGTACAAGACAGCCCTGAAGGAGGGTCTCCCCTTCGGGCAAGACCATCCCATAAGCGACGCCGTGAGGGCGGTGCGCGTGATTGTCCTCGATCAGAACACCAACGCAGTTGGTTCCCTTACCTTTCCGGTGAAGTAGGGATTCGTACCTGCTATTCCGAATTCCGGTGACGCGGCGCGGTCGAGTCGCCCGTCGTGGCGTAACTAGCGACCCGGCTTTTCTGCCCGGCTCTGAGACCCTCCAATTGGTGGTTTAGGGCGATACCACATCGCATACAAGCGATATGAAAAATGGAAGCAAAAACGAGACTTTAGCCGCGCATATTGCGGTGGAAAAGGCAAGAATTTACACGGTTAACGGGATTTCGCGTTTTAAGTTGCGCTTGTCTTAAACCGTTCATTTTCTGCGGGATCCAAGGGGCGTCTCGGGTGTTCCCGCCGTTAACCGGCGAGTTTAACAGTTACTTCATTAATATAAACGTATTACCCGTTGACAGCAGGCGCGCATGGCTTTATCGTCTATCGAGGGCATACAGCCTGCATTGACAGTGTGCCCGTGTCCCAAACAGGGGTTGGGCCCCGCTTGTTTCACGGAGCGGGGGAGTTTGCTTTACTCATTTTTGTAACGGATGAGGAAGGGTCAAATGAAGACACCATGTAAGAATCCGGGACGATCTTTCTGGTTGTTGGGGTTACTAATCGCCATCGTTGTACTCACACAACTGCCCGCGTTCGCCCAGTTCGCGAGCGGTTCGATCGGTGCCACCGTCACCGACTCCACAGGCGCGGTAGTTCCAACAGCTAAAGTCGTTCTGAAAAACGAGGCCACCGGCGCCCTTCGTGACTCAGTCACGAACGGTTCTGGATATTTCGATTTCCCGTCGGCTCTGCCGGGGACCTATACGGTCACGGTCAGCGCGCCGGGCTTGAGAACATTTGAACAAACGGGCATTGTCTTGACACAGGGCGCCACGTTGCGTCTGCCGACGATTGCCCTGCAAATCCAAACGACTAAGACGGAAATAGAGGTGGTTGCAGCTGCCGCCCTCCCCGTTCCGGTCGATTCCGGGACCGCCAGCCAAACGCTCAACAAGAACATGGTTGAGAATATCTCGCTCAACGGGCGCGATGCGGCGGAACTAATCAAGATCATGCCTGGCACGGCAATTGCCAATGGTGGACTTAGCCAAAGCCAGTGGGGTCAGGGGGCTGTACCGACCCAGAGCAACACCGGGCCGATCGGCCAATACTCCGTCCAGGGCAGCTTCCTGAACGGCGGTATGACGATGACTTCGGACGGCGCCAACCTGCTCGACCCGGGCAACCAGGGAACACAGACCGCCAACATTAATCAGAACCAGGTGCAAGAGGTTTCGATTCTGACGAATGCGTACGGCGCCGAGTTTGCCAAAGGTCCGGTTACCTTCCAGGCGATCGGCAAGAGCGGCGGCTCCCAGTTCCACGGCCAGGGCTACTTCTACGCGCGCAATGGCGAATTGAATAGCAATGGCTGGTACAACAGCAGCCAAAACGTGTCCGCACCCGCCAACAGCTTTTACTATCCCGGCGGCGACTTCGGCGGTCCGGTGCTCATACCGGGTACGCACTTCAACAAGAACCACGACAAGTTGTTCTTCTATGCCGCGTACGAATATATGGACCAGCATCCGGCCGGTTCATTGTCGCAGTATTTCGTGCCGACCCAGCAGTTACTCGGGGGCAACTTCAGCCCGGCGTATCTGACGTCCCTGGGACCTGGATTTGCTAGCGCGAAAACCGTGGATGCTCTCCAGCTGAACTCAACCCTCTTTCCGGGTGGGCTGATCCCGGCTAGCCAGATCGATCCGAATTCGATGAAGATTCTGGACCTGATGCCGGCACCGAACGTGAACCCGGTATCGAATCCCATAGGCTCCAACTATCAGACGTTCCTCAACCCCCCTGTGAACCGTTGGGAACTCCGGCTGCGTGGTGACTACAACATCAGCACCAACACCAAATTGTTCTTCTCCTGGAACCACCAGCTCGAGCACGACCAGAACCCCATCAGCATCTGGTGGGCACTCAATGGCTCGTTGCCCTATCCCACCAGTCAAAACGCCAACCAGGATTCGAACGTATATAGCGCGAACCTGTTGCACGTGTTCAGCCCCACGCTGACCAACGAGTTCATTTTCGCGGATGCCACCTTCCTGAACCCGATCGTCATGGGCGACCCCAGCAAGGTGGATCCCACCACGCTGGGATTCAACATGACCGGCCTGTTCTCGAAGAATCCGTACACGCCCATGATGCCTAATACCTTCGGCTGGCAAGGCACCAGCACCGGCACCGTCGGTTTCGGCACATATGTATACGGCGAGCCATTTACGCCGGGCGGCAAGAACTCCTTCGGCAAGCTCTCGCAGACGCCGCAGATCAGCGACAACGTGACCAAGATCCAGGGCGCCCATACCATCAAAGCTGGCGTGTATTGGGACTATGCCCGCAACTATCAGACTAGCGGCACGCTGCAAGGCTCCACTAACGGCGCCGCGCTTTGGGACCCGTGGGGGCCTTCAAGCTTCAGCACGGGTAACTACCTGGCCAACTTCATCGCGGCCCGCTCGAATGGATTCTGGCAGGACAACGGCGAAGCGGTGCAGGACATGAAGTATAACCAATACTCGTTCTTCATCAATGACCAGTGGAAGGCCAACCGCAGGCTGACCCTTACCGGCGGTCTTCGGTTCGAGCACATGGGCAACTGGGTACCCAACGACGCCTATGGCGTCGCGGTCTGGGATCCAGCCGTGTATAACAACACTTCCTCGGCGGCCTCCTGGACGGGGCTGACGTGGAACAGCATCAATTCCGCCATCCCCAAGTCCGGCTTCCCCAATAAGGCGTTTTATGTGGAGCCGCGCTTTGGCTTCGCTTATGACTTGTTCGGCGATGGCAAAACCGTACTCCGTGGCGGCGCCGGCCTGTTCCGGTTCCAGATTGCTTACAACAATGCCAGCTCCGGCTACAACCCGCCTCTTGGCCTCTATGGGGAAAGTGTCAATACCAACCTATGCTGCACTGGTTGGAATTCTTTCCCGCAATACACCAATGCATTAGGCGCTCTCGGCCTGGGTTCCGGCATTACCGTGCTTACAATGGGCGACTCGAACACGCCCAATACCTGGACCTACAACTTCACGGTCTCGCAGCGCACACCCTGGCGGTCGGTTGCGGAATTCCAGTATGTGGGCAGCAGGTCGCGCGATCTGCTATCTACCGGCGGCAACAACAACGGTCCAGGCTCTATCGACATACCCGCACTCGGCGCGTACTTCGGGACCGATCCGGTAACCGGCCAGAACCTTTATAAGACCGGCATTCTGCCCGGTAATTTCCCGCAACTGAACGACTTCCTCCCGTACCTGAACTATACGAGCATCGGTTTGATCGGCCACCTCAACTACTCGAACTACAATGGGTTTATCGCGACGTGGCAGAAGCAATCCGGACGCTTTACCTTCACCGCGAACTACACGTTCAGCAAGAACATGGGTATTCGCGATGGCCAAACCTCCAACGGCAACAGCGACGGTCAAGCCGTGTGGCCGTACAACATTGCCTCCAACTATGGCGTATTGGCGTACGACCGCACGCATATCTTCAACGCGGCCTACGTGTTCAATCTGCCCGATGCCGTCAAAGGCGGCGGCAACAAATTCCTGGCTGGAGTGACCAACGGCTGGGTACTTTCGGGAATCACACAGTGGCAAAGCGGCGTACCGCTTCAGCCCAACACCTACGGCGGACTCAACGTCTCGTGGCCATCCGACTTGCAACCGACGGACTATTTGGGTACGAACGCGCCTAACACCACCATGCCCATGCTGACCTGCGATCCGCGCAACGGTCTGAGTTCCGGCCAGTATTTCAACCCGAACTGTTTCGCGCCACCGACGGGCGGAAAAGACGGGAACCTGATCTGGCCGTACATCAAGGGGCCGGCTTTCTTCAACAGCGACCTTGCGATTTACAAGGACTTCACCTTCAAGGAACACCACAAGATCGAGTTCCGGATGTCCGCGTTCAACTTCTTGAACCATCCGCTCGAGCAGTTCGGCATCTCCGGCAATAGCGATATTCAACTGAACTTCTCGACACCGGCCTCAAGCAGTTGCGGCAACTCACCGGCGCCATGCGGCTTGAGCCAAACCAACCTCAACACGCTCACGAACGGCATGCCGTTGTACAAGAACAACGTGCCCCGCGTGATCGAATTCGCTTTGAAGTACATGTTCTAAGCTTCGTTCGCGAAGTTTGCAGTTGCAGTGAAGGGGGCGGCTCAGCCGCCCCCTTTTTTTGTGCCCAGCATGTTCGAGACCTTGGGGGGTGAGTACCGCTCGGGTAGCGCATCGATTCCACGTTAGCGAACTTGAGATATCGTAGGGTTTAGCGTATGGCGAGGTCATCCACTTCACTTCTCCCGGTCCTGGCACTGGTGTTGTCGACAGCGCCTTGGACGCACGCCCAAACGCCCGCCAAAGGACAGTTCGAGGATTTGTCAAGCCGGGCACAGGCTGCTCTCGACAGCCATCCCGAGCAGGCTATCGAGTTGTACAAGCAGGCGCTGGCGATCCGTCCGGATTGGCCGGAGGGTTGGCTCTACATAGGGGGCGCCCTGTATCAGACGGGCCGCTATGCCGAGGCCACCGACGCTCTGCGCAAGGGACTCGAGCTCGCTCCGGTATTTGCCAACGGGTGGGGGCTTCTGGGCCTCGCCGAATCGCATCTCGACGATCCGGAGCAGGCGTTGGCCGATATCCGCAAAGGCGAGGAGTTCGGCCTGGGCGGCAATGTCCCGTTTGAAACCGCCGTGCGCGTCGGTGCCGCGCAGCTTCTGATCCGGTCCTCGGCTTTCGATGAAGCTCTCGCGCAGTTGCAGGCGCTGACCAAATACCCTGGCAATCCTCCGCCGGTGGAAGAAGCCATGGGACTTTGCGTGTTGGCCAGCCCGGAAGAGATGGCTCAGCTTTCGCCGCAGCGGCGCGCGGTGGTGGATCTGGCGGGCAAGGCCGCATGGTCTTTTGCCACCCAGCATCTTGACGCGGCCGTGGCCGCCTACCGGCAGTTAGTGATGCAGTATCCCAGTGAGCTTGGCGTGCACTACGCTTACGGCCTCTTCCTGATGGAAACCGATATCAAGGAGGCGCTGGCCGAATTCCAAAAAGAAGTGCAAATCAACGCGAAGCACTGGCCGGCGATGCTGGTAATCGCGTCCATTCTGATCCGCCAGGGCACGCCGGAGAAAGCGATCGAATCTTTGCAACCGGCCATGAAAGCCGTGCCCACCAAATACCGCTGGCTCTGCCACCTCAATCTGGGCCGTGCGGATCTGGACGCCAACAATCCCACCGCCGCCATTTCCGAATTGGAAGCGGCCGTGAGGCAGATGCCCTCCAACGCCAGCGCGCACTTCTTCCTCGCGCAAGCCTACCGCGAGGCCGGGCGGAAGGCGGACGCGGAGAAAGAAAAGACGGAATTCGAAAAGACGAAGGTCGAGCAGGATCGTCTCGGCGTGCCAGGCTTCCACCCATTCGGCGAATCGGAGAAGAATTAGTGGCCTACCGCGGCCGGTTCAATTGGAAGGCGTTATTCGTTTGTTTCCCACTTTTGGCAATCGGAAGCGCGGTTCTCGGACCTATCACTTTCGAGGAGATCGCCGGCCGGGCCGGGGTCCACTTCACTATAAATAGTTCGCCCACCCCCCTCCGGCACCTCCCGGAGACGATGCCCAGCGGAGTCGCCGTGTTCGACTATGACGGAGATGGATACCTGGACATCTTCTTTGTCAACGGCGCCGAAATGCCCTCCCTGGTGAAGAGCGGCCCCCCATACTGGAACCGGCTCTACCGCAACAACGGCAATCTGACCTTCACCGACGTTACCGAGAAATCCGGACTTGCCGGCGCGGGATACGGCATGGGAGTGGCGGTGGGCGACTACGACAATGACGGGTGGCCCGATCTGTTCGTGGCCAACGTGAACGGGAATCAGTTGTTCCGCAACAATGGCGACGGCACGTTCACCGATGTGACAAAGAAGGCCGGCGTGGAGGGCGGCTTCTACAACGGCCGAAGGATGTGGGCGGTGGCCGCCGCGTGGGTGGACTATAACAACGACGGCTTGCTGGACTTGTTCGTCTCAAACTACTGCCGGTGGGACCCGGACACGGAGCCGGCCTGCTTTGCCAATGGTCAGAATGGCACGCGCATCAGTTGCAGTCCGCGTTACTACGAACCGCTTCCCAACAGCCTCTACCGGAACAACGGCGACGGCACGTTTACCGATGTCTCCGCGGAAACGGGCATCGCGAAATCGCTCGGGCGCGGCATGGGAGTGGCGATAGCCGATTACGATGGCGATGGCTACCCGGACATCTTCGTGGCGAATGACAGCGCCCCCAACCAACTCTTCCACAACATACACGGCGAGCGCTTCGAGGAGATCGCCATGGATGCGGGGGTAGCGCTAAGCGAGGATGGGAACGTCCTTTCGGGAATGGGCGCGGATTTCCGGGATGTGCGCAACATCGGACTCCCCGATATCTGGATGACGGCGATCGAAAAGCAGACATTCCCCCTTTTCTGGAATTTGGGTCAGGGGCAGTTCGCCATCAAGACAGGCGCGGCGGGACTGGGGATGGATACTTTTGGGATGTCCGGTTGGGGGAACGGTATCGCCGATTTCGACAACGACGGTTGGAAGGACCTGTTTGTGGCGCGCGCCAACGTAGACGAAAACGTGCATGTGTTTTCGCCGCGCACGTTCGAGGAACCGAACGCGGTGTTTCGCAATCTCCGCAACGGCAGATTCGAGAACGTCAGCGCGTCGGCCGGGTCCGATTTCCAGGTCCCCGCGGGGCACCGGGGGGTGGCGTTCGGCGATCTGGACAATGACGGCCGCATTGACGCGGTAGTCGCGGTACTGAATGGCCAGGCCAAAATCTTTCACAACACCACGCATAATGGCAATCACTGGATCCTGCTGAAACTTTGCGGCACCCAAAGCAACCGCATGGCAATTGGCGCCAATGTCCGGGTGACCGCCGCGGACGGCTCGGTGCAGTATAACCACGTCACCACCAGCGTGGGGTTTGCGTCGTCGAGCGACTCGCGGGTGCATTTCGGTCTCGGTTCGAATACCACCGTCAAGGAGATCCAAATTACCTGGCCGAGCGGCATCCGGCAAGTGCTGCGCGATGTAGCGGCGGACCGCGTGGTTACGGTCATCGAGCCTGGCGACCGAAAGGCCGGGGCACCAGGAGCATCGGCGAAACGGCCCTGACGTGTTGCGGCTAATTCAGAAGGTCCGCTGTGCAACCGAGGCCCTGTTCCGCAAGGCTCCGGACGGAGTCGGCCTCGAATTGCTGCCCTCTTCGCAGGTAATTGGCGATCAGGTTGCGCGTGGCCGCGCAGATGTCGCTGTGGACAAGCGGACAATCCGGGTTCGGGCTGGGTGCGCCGGCCTGGCGCGTGATGGCACAGCCTTGGGGATCGATCTGCCCGTATAGGTCCACCAGCATCCCAGGTATTTCGGGTTGGTTCGAATTCGCGGCCAGCGATTCCATCAGGGCCAGGGCTGCTTTTTGCAGATCACCCGAGGCGCGGTAGAGCGAAGCTAATTCCCCGAGAAGGGCTGGAGCCGATTCCAACGTCCGCCCGCGCTCGAACGCCGCCAGCGCGCGCGGCTTGTCCGAGAGGCGCAGGTACGTGCGCCCCAGTTCCAGGTATAACTCGCTCGGCAGGGAAGTGAGTCCAGGATTGCCGCGCCACGCATTCTCAGCGCGATAGTGTGCGTCCCCTAAGAGCGCAATTCTCTCGGCGCGCAACAGTGCGGTCAACGATTTCCGGTACCAGTCGAGCGCCAGCGCGCCGTCGGATCTGTCCCCCATTTGACGGTACAGGATGCCGGCATCCTGGTATGCGCCGGGAGAGTTCCTGGAATCCGGCAACCCATCCACTATCGCGAGAGCACGGTCCGCGTAACGAATCGCACGGGCCACACCTTCCGGGGTCGCAAGGGATGCGCTGGTAGCCGCGGCCATGTTCGTCTTGTAGCTGCCAGGGGCGGCCGCGGCGGAGCTGAGCCAGAATCGCTGGGGGTCGGCATAGTCGCCGTTCCGGTCGTACGTACGCCAAGCGCAGCCCATCAGCAGGATGCCTAAAGCAGCGCCCGCAATATATCGCAGGGCTGGGCGGTGCTCCGGCACTCGCCGCCAGAGCGCGTCAAGCGCCCAGACCACGGCCAGCGCAAAGCCCACGGATGGAAGATAGAGCAGGCGCTCGGCCATGATGGCACCGATCAGAATCGCGAGATTCGCGGTGGGAAAAAGGGCGACGAAAAAGAATGCGACGGCAAAGAACAAGGGCTCCCGGTTCCGCCAGGAACGAGTCGCGACGATCCCGGCGGCGGCACAGCCGGCCAGGGCCGCGATGGCCTTCCAGTCCTCCCAACTGCCCAGCCGCCAGCCGAACAGTGGGACCTCATTGTAACCGTAATCCCACGATAGCCGCGCCGGCCAGAGCAGCAGTCCGAAATACCTGCCGATCACCTTGATGGCCGTAATCCGCGCGGTCCAAAAGCCGGCTCCCAGCAGCGGGTTTTCGTAGAACGGAGTATCCAGGTGGGGGGCATTCGGGAGGACCTGCGAGCGCACGTACAGGTAAACGAGGCACGGAATGGCCGCGGCGGCGTAGCTCGGAATGCGAGACCGCCAGGAGGCGGCTCGCCCGAACGCGAAATCGTAGCACGCGAAAACCGCCAGCAGCACGATGGCGCTCTCCTTGGAGAAAATGCCGACCGCGGCGGCAATCCCGATGGCGGCAAGCCACATGCCCTTCCGCACTCCCGTGGTTTCCAGCGCCTTCCGATGGCACAGCAGCCCGGCGAGCACGGCGAATGCCGCCAGCAAGTCCGACCGGCCCACAACGTTGGTTACCGATTCGGTCAGCACGGGATGGAGCCCCCACAGCGCGCTCAACACCAGGGCGGCTGGAATGCGTCTGAAGACTGCCAGCCCCAAAGCGTATACCAGTGCGATGTTCACGGCGTGCAGCAAGAAGTTGAGCCAGTGATATCCGTACGGGGCGGCGCCATTGCCGAACACCGCGAAGTTGACGAGGAACGACATCGTGGTCAGCGGACGGTAGAGCCCGCTCGCATAGAGCTCCCAATACGGGAATCTGAGGATGCGCTGGAGGTTTTCCGGCGTTACTTCGTGAACGCGGGTATCGCCAAGAATCGTCGCCGTGTTGTCCAACAGAAACGGCGCATGGAACGAATTAACGTAGGCGAGAAGGGCTACGCCGATGACGGCTGCCACGAGCAGCGCATGTTTCGCCGCGGACCGAGCCGCCCGGGCCAGCGCCTCGCTCCCGGCTTTGGAAGTCCGAAGTCTCGCGGTCCCAGTTAACGCTTTGCCTTTTCGTGTTCGATTGCGCCTCAACCTGGCCTCATCGGGATGAGCCCTGTCGCCGAAACTATACCTTTTACTTGGCCTGTTCGTAGCCCGCCAACCTGGCGCGCAAGTTCCGGACCAGTTCGCCGTCCTGGCCGGCGAGGGCCAAGTCCAACGCCTTGCGCGCCGCCTGGACGGCATCCTTCGGGCGGCCCATCTTACCGTAGACCGTTCCCAACATGTCGTAGCTCTGCCAGTCGCGGCCGCCCGAAATATCAATGGATTTTTGCAATTGCGCAATGGCATCGGAGAAGCGTCCCGCCTGTGCCAGCCCCGATGCAAATTTATAGCGCACGGCCGCGGACTCCGGCTTCAAGGCGACGGCCTTTTCCAGATGCCCAAGTCCCTCGGCGATTTTGCCATTCTCGGACAACAACGCACCCAGGTCCGCCTGCACTCCGGCATTCGCGTCATCCAAGGCCAGGGACTTCCGGTAATAGGAGATGGCCTCGTCCGCCCTGCTATCCTGCGCCAGGGCCCGTGCAAACTCGGCAAATCCGATCGGATCCTCCGGACTGAGATCGCACGCTTTCCGGTACTCCGCCATCGCCTCGCGCGAGTGGCCGGTCTGGCCCAACGAATAGGCCAGGTTGAGGTGCGCATGGCCGTCGTCGGGATCCAACTCCAGAGATTGACGCGAAAGCGTGACCGCCTCGCTGAACTTGCCTGCTTGCATTAGCTCGAGAACCGAACTCTGCACGCGGTAGAACTCGGTGGCCACCGGGTCGATCTTCTCCAGGCCGCCCTTGGGAATGTTAGCGAATTCCGGCAAGTTCACCGCGCGGTTCGCCGCCGTGGCATTATCGACCAGGATCGGCGGCGTGTCGTTCCCGTCCGCATCCACGTGCGTCAGGTACATCTGCGTGTACGGCGACCGGCCCTTGGAAGAGAAAGCCATCCAGCGGCCGTTCGGCGAGAAGGTGTGCCACGAGTTCATCAGCCGCGTGTTGCACTTCATGAGCCGGGCTTCGCCGCCCGCGGCGGGCACGATGTAGAGTTTGCTATCCGGCCGCATCACCATGCCGTTGCGGCACTCGACAAACACGATCCAGCGGCCATCGGGGCTTACTTTCGCAAAGCTGTTACTCATCCCATTGGCGGAGGCCCCGCGGATAGGCTCCGGCCGTCCGCCCATCCCCCGGTTGAAAGGGATCCTGTAGAGATCGAAGCGGATCTGGGTTTCCTTCGGGTCGTTAGCGTAGAGGGCCATCGGCACTCCCGGTGGATTGGGGGTCTTTGCTTCCGCCCTGGCAAACACGATGTACTTTCCGTCAGGACTCCAAACACCGTTGGTCTGCACGTACTTGGGATCGTCGGCGCCCGGGAGAGACTGCAATCGCTTGGTTTCCCGGTCGTACCACGCCAGCATGCCGCGCGTGGGATAGAAGACTTGCAGAAACCGGTAGTCCATAAAATTGGCGACGTAATACTTGTCTTCCAGAGTGCGCCCCCACGCGCGCCGGGCGGCGTCGCGATCGTCAATGGTGGAAAGAACGTAGCGGCCGTCTGGGGAAACCTGCGACATGAAACCAACTCTCAGCCGGGGGACAGCGGGATCGCGAACGGCGGGCCACTTGATCACATCCCGTGTCCGAATTGCGGTTTGCCGGGCCACCGGGATGAGCGCGTATATGCCGCGGTCGTTCGCCGGGCCGTCCACGTCGATCCCCATTGTCTTACCGTCGGCGGAGAACGAATGGCAGTTGGCGCAGGTCGAGATCTTCTGCATGACCACCCGGCTGTCCGGCTCGTCCAGGTAGCGCAGGCGCCATTTGATCAGCCCAATGGCCTCGGGCGCCAAAGGCTTGATCACGCCTTTGGTGCTCTGATTGGTGGGCATCAGCGGCACATCGCGATAGAAGATCGGCGCGCCGGCTGGGTCTTTGGAAGTCTCGATTCTCACCTGGCCGCTGGAGACCGGCTGCTTCAGGTCCGCGTCGCGAAACCCGGTGATAGCGACGGTTGCCGGCGATCCCGCGGAACGTCTCTTGATCGCCGCCCAGGTGGCGGCATCGGGGATCCACGTATGGGCGGCCGCCTCCTCCGGGGTCAGCTTGGGAGGCTCGTTGCTGGGCGCGACAGTTTCCGGATCGATTTCCCCGATGCGCATCGGTTCGCCGGCGGATCTCACGTGGATGGCGGGATCGCTGTCCTGAAATGTAATGTCGATAGACCACCAGGCCACATTGGGTGCGGCGTCACGCCAGAGAAAGGTGGGAGGTGTGATTTCGGGCGGAAAGATAGAACCCTCCTCCGGGTAATCGACGGTGATCGCTGCCGGGCCGGCAGCAGCGGCCTGGGCCGCGGCGCCCCTGAGCAGAATGAACGAACCCACGGCAGCAATTCCGGCGGCCAGAAGACAGACAGTGGATACGCGGAAGGGCTTCCGGGTTGAAGCCGCTAAATCCAGAAATTGCACTTTGGACCCCTGTTTCTCCGCTATTATAACCGCCTTGCGGGGGCTTTTTGGGGAAAGGGGGAACTACTTGTCGTTGAACTTGATGCGCGATTCCGCCAGAAACTTGCGGTAGTCGCGGAAAACAGTTTCGTTGCGAACAAATATCTTGGCGTGCCGAAGTTGCAGCGTGGAGCGCAAGGGCAACAGATAATCGGTCTCGCCGATTTTCACCATGCCGTAATCGAGCGAAAGAGAAGGCGCTTGCAGGCCAAAGTCCTTGGACAGGCCGGACCCCTGAATCGTCAGCCTGCGCACCAGCCCGGTCTCATCGTCGATGAAAACCCGCCCGCTATAGGCCGCGGCTTCAACACTGCCGCCATAGTTCAGGACAAAGTTCGACTTGGCCCGGCTGACTTCGATCTCGAAGACCTGGCAAAGCACGCCCATGGCCATGGAGCGGCCAGCCCAGTGGTACGATACGCCGAGATCCGGGTCAAATATCCCCCGCAGCAGAGAACCGAATTCGTTACGGGACGAAATGCCTTTGTTTTCGATTGGGGTGTTGTCTTCCTGAACCCCAGTGAAAGCCAATCGCTCGTAGTGCTCTTTGCCGCCTTCGTATACCAGGTCGGCCTTGTAGGAGTCGGCTTCTTTCAGTTGATCGGGATCTTTCGCGGAAGCGGTGAACCGGTGAGTTTCCTGAATGCAGCGGAAATTGGGGAGCTGGTCGAGGTAGCCCCTGGCGTTCTTGGCAGCCGCGTCCCAGAGCTGCTTTTGAACGTCGTCACGCATTTTGAGGCCACTCGAATCGATGGTGGCCGGTTCGATATCCGGCAGCACGATGGCAGCTTCGGCGTCATCGGCCGAAGCCTGGGGCCCGTTCGTGACCTTCGCAACCTCTACCGGTACCGGCCGCGCGCTGCCGTCTCCCACCACCTTGAACGCGACCACGCGCCGGATCACGCCCTTGCCCTGGCGGATTGAAATGATGGCTTGGTAATCGCCGGGGGGGAATTTGGCGCCTTTCAAGTTGGCGAGGTACGGGAATTCGTGGGCCTGCCCGCCGACGATATTCGCGCTGCCGCTCATCGATGAGGCACCTTCGCGCGCGGAGTTTGACAGCGCGGTTTTGAAGGGCAGAGCCACGCGTGCCACCACGCGCCCTTCGTTCATGACCTCCATGCTCATATCGAGAGGCGAGCCGTGGATATCGGGATAGATCCGCAGATAGATCTGCATGTCAACCGGTTGGTCTGCGCGATAGACGGGATCGAGCACCGGAGATAATGCCTCTCCTTCGTAGCTCAGCACCTGGTCGGCTTCGAATTTGTCCGCGGATCCCTTGAACGGACGCACCACCAGGGCATCGGTGGCGACCAAGCCCGGCGCATTGCGTCCGATTTTCAACGGCATTTGAATTGTACCCGTGTAGTTCCCCAGCAGGTCTTCCACCTTGGCTTCGAGAGTAAAGGGCCCTTGACCGATCACGGTCACGCCGCGCATGAAGAACATGCTGCCTTGGCGCCGCTCATCCAGCTTCTGTATCGGCCCACGAACGTTAACGTCTCTACGGCCGGTCCAAATGACCGCCCCCTTGACGTTCAGGATACTCGCGGTGATGCGGGCGTGCGCCTGGTAGGTGCCGGTGTGGTCGTCTATATCGAACTTCAGCGCATTGAGCGGCGATTCGATGGTCACCAGGCCTTGCAGGGGTGCGTGGGGGTCGTTGGGCCAGTAGGCGACCTCCATCGAGCCACCGCCGCCCGCGACAGCTCCGGCATTGCCTGCTCCAGGACCTTCCCCGGCCGTGGCGTCTTGGGTGAGGGTAAACGATTGACCGAAATCCGCTTCATGATCGGCAATACTCTCGGACGTCGCTCCCGACCCCGCCACGCGCATGAAACGGGCGTGCACCGGAATCTCGAACTTGGGGAGGGCGCCGGGCAGCGGATTTGCTTCGGCGGTCTTGGGTGCCGCCTTTACGGGAGCGGGTGTTGTGGGCGGTGCGGGCGGTTCGTCCGCCGGTGTCACCATGGCCACTTGAGGGCCCAGGTCCTTGGCCTGCCGCAACCATGCCCCGCCGGTTTTCGCTGTCAAGGCTTTGAGGGCTGCATTGGGCAAGGTCTTGGAGCTCTCGGCGGCATCCAGCACAAGCACCCGCACTCCGTGATCCTGGCAGATCTCCCCCAGGTGTGCCAATGTGCGCTCTCCATCGCTCGAGAACGAAGGGCTATTCAGAACGGCAACCACCACTCGGACGCCGGTTTGCGATGACGTGGACTGCGCGGCGGAGTCAAGAGCGATAAGGAAGGAAGCTGGGTCGGCCTCGCGCGCCGCGAGCGCCACGTCGCGAAACTTCTGGCCGATTTCGTTGGCGCCCATGGCCGCCTCGATGCGTTGCACATCCGGGCTGCCGGCGCGCCTGAGTTCGACTATGCCGCCGTCGGTCTCGACCCAGTGCAGTGCCGTCTCAGCCGCGGCGCGCGCCGATTGCCGCGCCGCTTCCGGAGAACTTGGACCGAACACAAACGTAAGAAGACCCTGTTCGGCATGGAGACCGGCGGCAAAGAAGACGGCCAATAACAAGGCCGGCCTTAGGAGGCAAACGGGAGTACGCATTTCATCCCATTATGCTCCTTTGTGGCACGCTCGGAAAGCGCCAAAGTACTTCTGAAGCCCAGCCCAGTTCTTATCGGACTGGGAGATGCCTCGGACGACGGCCCCGCCAAGCCACACGTTATAATCTCAGAAGCGTGAGACTCGCTGGAGTTATCCTATTGCTTCCATTGGGACTCGCCGCGCTTTGGGCCGCCGGGCCCGATGATCCCCTGCGCGAAGCCCAGACGGCGCTTCAGTCGGGCGATGTGGCGACCGCCATCCGGCTTTACCGCGAGTTCCTGCGGAGTTATCCCGACGCGGCGGAGATCCGTTCCAATCTAGGCGCCGCCCTGGTCCAGGACGGCCGGTTCGCCGAGGCAATTGCGGAGTACAATGTCGCACTCCAGCAACTGCCCAACAACCCACGCGTCAGAATGAACCTGGCGTTGGCATATTACAAGCTCGGGCGTTTACCCGAGGCGGTGGAGCACCTGGAAAAGCTCCACCAACAGCAACCATTGGAGTTGAAACCGGCCCTGCTGCTGGCCGATTGCATGCTGGAAACCAACCAGCCGGACAAAGCGGTGGAGGTGCTTACTCCGATGCGCGAAGAGTATCCCGACGACCATGCCGTGGTCTACGCGCTGGGTATGGCGCTCATGAAAGACAATCGCATCCAGGAGGCGCAGGTCTTACTGGATCGCATCTTGAGCAACGGCGATTCGGCGGAAGCGGCCTTCCTGTTGGGGCAAAGCGAGTTGCTGCGTAACAACCCGGCGGCGGCCGCGGGGCACCTGGCGCGTGCCGTGGAACTCGATCCGAAAATGCCGTGGGTGCACTCACTGTACGGGCAGGCACTAAAGACCGCCGGCAAAGTGGAGGAGGCGGCCGTCCAGTTCAACGAAGAGCTGAAAGTCAATCCGTACGATTTCACGGCCAACGCGGAGATAGCTCTGCTGCTGCTGCAAGACGGCAAGCCGAATGAGGCGCTGGCTCACATCACCATGGCGCTGCAGGTGCGGCCCAACGACCCCGGCGCGCTGTATCAGCGGGCGTCGATTCACCTCACGCAGGGACTCACCGAGCAGGCCGGTCAAGAGTTGGAGCAACTGATCCGGGATCATCCTGACTTTTCCGAGGCACATGCGGCGCTTGCCAGAGTCTATTACAAATTGAAACGTACGGCCGAGGGCGACCGCGAGGCTGCGGAGGCACGCCGCGTACGGGAAGAAGCGCAGAAACAGCTCGAACAGAAGCGAAATCCGCCCGCTGCCGAAAAGCAGTAGGCGTGTGAGGCGTCAGCGCGCCGCCCGGTGTGTACGATTCCTTCCGAAAGGCACAATAAGAACCTTCTCAAATTGAGTTTCTTCAGCGATTCCCCGTTCTAAGACGTGCTACTATCGCCCCACTGCCGCCATCCGGCGGCGAAGTGCGAGGTCCCTGGCGCAACTGCCAGGGCATAGGAGAGGGGACTGTGCTGCAAAATAAAGTGAGACGTGTCTTTTCGGTTGCGTTGAAAATCTCGATCGCTCTGGCCATCGCTGCATTCGTATCCACGCCGGTGAGTGCGTCGACAATTACTGTTACCTTTTCCGGGCTTTCCTGGAACGATGGCGGCTCTCTCGACGGAACCTTCACCGTCAGTACAGACATAAACGGAGACCCGCTCACGGTGCTATCGGCTGAGATCTTCACCACGGACGGCACCAACGGGGATGGTTTCATCGGCCAGACCTATTACTACAATTGGCCCGGCGAGACGACCAACACAAATTTAGGCGGCACCTCCGGTGACGGTATTAGTGCGGTAGAAGGTGAGAACGGCGCACCCGCCAATGAAGTAATGATTAGCTGCTGCAGCGCCGTCTATCTGCTCTATTTGGATTGGCAGAATAGCGACACCTCGACCCTCTATGCGGGGACCGTCGGCGAACAATACACTTCGGAGGCGGACCCCACCACCGTTCGCTATCTGGTCGACCTCGGAGGAACGGGTGGCGACGACGCAGCCCCCGAGCCCGCAACCTCCGTGCTCGTCGGGTTGGCTCTCGTCGGCCTTGGCATGGGCCGCCGCAGAGCCTGATTCTCTCGGGTCTCTGCTCGCTGTGCCGCGGGATTAGTGTCGCGGCGCCTGCCCGCTTGCAGCCCGGTACGCTTCGTCCAGTATCTCGACTACGTGCATCACCCGCTGGCCGTTCCCATGCAACCTCACACCCGTCTGTAATTGCAGCATGCAGCCCGGATTTGCGGTCGCGATAATCTTTGCGCCGGTCTGGTTCACGGCTTCCATCTTCCGCCGCAGAATCTGCATCGACATCTCGTTTTGAACCACGCTGTAGATGCCGGCGCTGCCGCAGCACAGGTCGCTTCCGGCCATCTCCCGGATCGTGAGCCCCGGCACCGCGCTCAGCAGCTTGCGCGGCGCGCTGCGCACTTTTTGCCCGTGCGCCAGGTGGCACGCATCCTGGTAGGTGACCACCGCGTCCACCGGGCCCATCTCGCCATTCACCTCGATGGCGGCCAAAAACTCATTCACATCGCGAACCGCGGCGGCGAATTCCCGCGCGCGCTCGCGGTATACGGGATCATCCTCCAGAAGCTCTCCATACTCCTTGAGTGCCGCGCCGCAGCCCGAGGAATTCGTCAGGATCGCTTCGTATCCGCCGCCGCGAAAAGCATCCACGTTGCGGCGCGCCAGCTTGCGGGCTTCCTCCTGCAGTCCGGAGTGCAGGTGCAGGGCGCCGCAGCATCCTTGTCCTTCCGGTAGCGCCACGTCGCAGCCGTTTTTTTGCAGCACCCGTACGGTGGCCTCATTCAGCCGCGCGAACGACACGTTGGCAATGCATCCCGCCGCAAACGCCACGCGATGCCGCGTCTTTCCTTCCGCGGGGAACGTGCGGCCGATCCGGCAGAAGAAAAACGGCGGTTCGGCGGACGGCGCAAGCTGCGCGATGTCTCCGAGCCTGCCCAACATGTGCATGGATCCCAGCCCGCGCATCAACGCCTTGGCGCCGCTGCGTTCATAAAGGTACAACAGCGTGCCCGCAATGCTCATGGCGGCGCGCGATTCGAGGAGCACACCAAAAACCAACCGCCGCACCAGCTTGGATATCCAGCCGCGCCGCCGGCGGGCTTCGATTTCGGCCCGCGCGTCTTCCACCATTCGCCCGTACCGCACCCCCGAAGGACAGGCCGTTTCGCACCCCCGGCAGGCCAGGCACAACTCGATGTGCTCGATATACGAGGGCGTGATCGGGGCGCCTTCGGCCACCTGCACCATTTGATAAATGCGGCCGCGCGGCGAATCCATTTCGAGCTTCAGCTCGCGATAGGTGGGGCACGCGTTCAGACACAGGCCGCAGTGCACGCAGCGGTCTAAGTCGAACTGCCGCGGACCGGCGACGATCTGTTCAGATACGCTGGTAGAGTCGGCCACGATTCAACACATTATCCGGATCGAACAAGTTCTTGATCCGCCGCATGAGCTCCAGATCACCGCCTGGCGAGGGCCACAGATCGAGCCACTGTTTCTGCAGCTCGGGAGCGAATTCCACCACCGCTCGCCACCCGCGTCCGGCGGCGCCGGTCATCCATTCGGCCGCCGGCGCGCATTCTTCGAAATAGCCATACGCAACTCCGGAACCGGCGCGCGCCAGGGCCGGCCCCCGGAAAGAAGCCATTACGGGAAGCAGTTCTTTCAGGGTACATGACACGCGCACCACGGCGCCATCCGCATGCCCGGCCAGAAATCGCGGCGTGAATTCCTCCACATCTTCCCAGAATTGCCGCTGGCGGTTCTCTTCGAGTGCCACCGCCCCGCCGCATTCACCCAGTTCCCGCTCATACCTTTCCATCGCCGCCCGGTTCCCGCCGGCCCGCACCGCCAGCAGCCACGAGCCGTTGCCCCAGGCGCAGCCCGCCGCGGGGTTGATCAGGTCCATCGCCGAAGGCTGTAAGACGTCCGCCAACAGCCGGTCGCGCGCTGCGATCGCCTCTTCCGCCGAGCCGGTGGCAATCAGGAACGTGCGTTCCTCTTCCGGCATGGGCTGGAGCTTGAAGTTCACCACCACGATAGCGGCCAGCGTGCCAAACGAACCGATCAGCAGCTTGCCCATATCCAGGCCCGCCACGTTCTTCACCACCATGCCGCCCGTCTCGACCACCTTGCCTTCGAGGGTAGCGAACCGCATCCCAATCACCATGTCGCGGGCCGTTCCGTAGAGCCGCCGGCGGGGTCCGCTCGAATTGGCGGCGATCACGCCTCCCACCGTGGCCTCGGCCGCAAACGGCGGATCGAGCGGCACCATCTGCCGGTTTTCCGCCAGCACGCGCGTGAGTTCCCGCCAGGCGAGCCCCGCTTCCACGCTGATCGTCAGATCGCGCGGCTCGTATTTCAGCACGCGATCGAGCGCCGCCGTCGAAAACTCCTCATCGACGTGGCCGCACGCCCCCGCCATCAGCCGCTTGCTCGACGAGCCGTGCAACTCGATGGTGCGGAGGTGCTGTGCCGCACGGTGGAGTTTCTCCGCCAGTTCTTCGGGAGTGCCGGGAGTGTGCATTACACGATCAGTCTCCGCAAAATAGCGGTCAAAACAGTCAGAACCAGCGATCCCAAAACGGCCGAAAGAAAGCCGCGCACCTTGAATCCGGGGGTAACGAGCGATGCCAGCTTCAACAGCGCCGCGTTGATCACCAGCAGAAAGAGGCCCAGCGTGAGAATCGTCAGCGGCCACGCGAAGAACCGTAAAACCGGCCCCAGCACGGCATTGACGATGCCGATGACGATGGTGGCCAACAGGGCCGCGCCGAAGTCGCGCACTTCCACGCCGGGAATGATCTGCGCGACGAGCCACAGGGCCAGCGCGCTCAACAGCCAGATCGCCAGAATGTGTATCAGCATTTCGATCTCCGGTCAGAGATAGAGATAATGATAAGCCATGGCGACCTTGTTTGCCGGGACCTCCGGTTTTGCCTATCCCGCCTGGAAGCCGGCCTTCTATCCGGCCAAGCTTCCGGCCGTCCAGTTTCTCAACCACTACGCCCGCCGGCTCAATGCCGTGGAGATCAACTACACGTTCCGCCGCACGCCCTCCGCCGCCACGCTCGCCGCATGGGTGGAAGCCACCCCGCCCGGCTTCGTGTTCGCGGTCAAGGCGCACATGCGGATTACCCACATCCTGCGCTTGAAAAACGCCGAACAAGCCACCGCGTTTTTCTTGAAAGCCATCGATCCGCTGCGCAGCGCCCGCCGCCTGGGACCGGTGCTCTTCCAGTTGCCGCCGCAATTGAAGGCCGATCGGCCGCTGCTCGCTGCATACCTGGACCTGCTGCCGCCGGACCTGCGCTACGCCTTTGAATTTCGCCATACCTCCTGGTTGGCCGAGCCGGTTTACGACGAGCTGCGCCGCCGCAACATTTCTTTGTGCGTGGCCGAATCCGAGAAACTCGAAGTGCCGGAGGTCATCACGGCGGATTTCGTCTATTACCGCCTGCGCAAGCCCGAATACACAGAAGCCGACGTGGATGCCATCGCCGCGCGCGCCCGCCAGTTGCTCGAATCAGGACGGGATTTGTACCTGATGTTCAAACACGAGGAATCGCCCGAGGGCGCCCTCAACGCCGAACGCGTGTTGTGCCAGGCAACCAGCGCCGCCATGTGATAATGGCTGAAACATGCATCCGCCGCCGCGTATTGCGTTGGCTATTGGCCTCCTGGCAGTGTTTACCGTCTGGATTACCTGGCGCGCCAAGACGCTGGAAGGCGGGCTGCACTTGGGCGGCCGCGAAACTACCCTCTGGAACAAACCGGCGCCCGCTTTCTCGCTGCCGTCGCTCGATGGCCGCACCGTCTCACTGGCCGATTTTCGCGGCAAACGGAACCTTGTGATTGCGTTTTGGGCAAGCTGGTGCGGTCCCTGCAAGATGGAATTGCCGGTCCTCAAGGAGTTCTATCGGAAAGCCCACGCCACCCGCACAGATTTCGAAATCCTGGCGATCAGCATCGATGACGGCCGCGCCGATGCGGAAGAAGCGGCCCAAAAACTCGGCCTGCCCTTCCCCGTATTGCTCGACGCTGGGCAGAAGGCTGCCGCCGCCTACTCAGTCTCGGCTATTCCGGCCATGTTCGTGATCGACAAATCCGGCAAAGTGACTCTCGGGCAGGTCGGTTTCAACGCCGGAGTCGAGTATATTCTGGCGCAGCAGCTCGGCATCGACAACAGCGTGATCATGAGAGGAACCAATGCCGCCGCCGGTAATTGAATTCCGTCAGGTCAGCAAGGTCTTTCACAGCCGCTTCAGCGAAGAATATGTGGCGGCCTTGACCGGCGTTTCCTTTGAGGTCGCGCCGGGCGAAGTGTGCGCCTTCCTGGGACCGAACGGCGCCGGCAAAACCACCAGCATCAGCATCCTGATGGGTTTCCTTTTACCCGATTCGGGCGAGGTGCGCGTCTTCGATTACGCCCCGGGGGACGTCCGCGCCAAGAGTCAGATCGGCTTTCTCCCGGAGAACTTCGCCTTTTACAAATACCTCACGGGCCCGCAACTGCTGCGTTTCCACATGCGGCTTGCCGGCATGAGTCTCCAGGATGCCGATCGTCGAATCGCCGAACTGCTGGCCATGGTCCGGCTCAACGGCTACGAGAAACTGAAAATCGGCAAATACTCGCGCGGCATGGTGCAGCGGCTGGGAATCGCCCAGGCATTGCTCGCCGGCCCGCAACTGCTGGTGCTCGACGAGCCCACCTCGGGACTCGACCCCGCCGGACGCCACGAGGTTCTCGATTGGATCGCGGCGCTGCGCGACCAAGGCAAGACCGTCTTCCTCAGCTCGCATATTTTGCCCGAAGTGGAGCATATCTGCGACCGCGTCGTGATCATCGACCGCGGCCGTCTGCTTCGCATCGGCTCGCTCCAAGAAATGCTGCGCACCGGCGACCAGGTGGAGATCGTGACCGACCGCCTGCCGGACGACGTGGCGGTCCTTACCGGCTGCGGAGCCACCACCGCGCCCGTGGAGCACGGCGTGCGCATCGTGGCCGAAGCCGCTCACAAACGCGAGATCGCCGAAATGTTGTGGACCGCCGGCTGCGACGTCATCAGCATCAATCCCGTCAAGAGCTCGCTCGAGGATCTCTTCCTGAAGACCGTGGGAGGCGCCCAATGAAGGTTCGCGCGATTGCCCGGAATACGTTTTCCGCCCTGCTGCGCAACAAGCTCATCATTCTTTTCTGCGCCGGCTTTGCCTGCGTCGTGCTCCTCATGCTGACTCCCATGCTGATGATGAAATCCATGGCGAAGACCCTCAGCGCCGGGCAGACGGAGGGCATGGTGCTCAGTATGGTGACTGGTGTCATGACGCTGGTGAGCGGTTTCGGCAGCCTGCTGGCGATTTGGGCGTCGGCCGATTCGGTGACATCCGAAATCAAATCCGGAACAGTCCTGGCCGTGATGGCGCGCCCCGTTCGACGCTGGGAGTTCCTGCTTGGCAAATTTCTCGGTGTGCAGATGTTGATGGCCATCTATGTCATCGCCATGCTGGCGTTGAGTTATCTCCTGGTCTGGCTGGGCGGGCAGCAGCTTCGCTCCTCGCCGCTATTGATGATCATCTATCCCATGATCCGCTATGCGGTTTACAGCGCGTTAGCCATTCTGTTGGTCACCGTGATGCATCCCGTCGTGGCTTTTGGATGCGGGCTGATCGTAGCGGTACTGGCATCGATGGTTTCGCCCGCGGCCGGCCATTCGGTTTTCCCTGAAGCCATCCGCACGGCCCTCTACGTAGTGCTCCCCTCCACCGGCCTGCTCTCCGAGGAACGGTTTCTGTCTCTCACGCAAACTACCCTGAAAGACACGCCGCTCACCGAGCATCTGATCGCTCTCGGCTACGGCCTGGATTACGCGTTGGTGTGCTTCTTATTGGCGGTGCTGCTGTTCCGCAAGAGGGCCCTGGCGCGCGAGTAACAGATGTCACAGGCGCGGTACCGGTACCGCGTTGGGACTGCCAGAACGCATGGAGAATGTCTCACCCCGGTACACTGTGAACAGGAACCGCGAATGAAATCGGTGTTGCTTTTGTTGCTCGGCGCTTGGTTTTCGAACGTGACCGTCACTGAATATGTAGATGGCGTGGAGCCCCTTCTCGCCGCCAATAGAGATGCCTATCTCTCCGGGCCGCTCACAGCCGCACGCCAACAGGCCGCCCTTCAGTACTTCGATCAGCAATGGATGTGGCTGAAATCGTCGCAGGCATGCGGCAGCAGGCTGTTAGGAAGCGCTGGAACTGCCTGCATCGCCGACCGGTCAAGAGATGGACGATGGCCTTGGGAAGCGTATTACCGGGATCCCATTGTCATGGGTCATCTCTAACTGCCTCCCGATCGGCCGGCGATCAATTGGCACACCCGCTCACCGGCACAATGAGCGAACCTACGCTTCCCGATTCGGGATCGTACACCACCACGCGCAGGGCCGTGACTTCAGGTCTGGGAACGTAGGAGTAGCGATACGGAAATCCGTCTCGCAGCATGGCGTCTCGCGTTTCCTGTTTCAGTTGCAGACCGAGTGTCTGATCGAGCCTTCGGGACTCTTCTCTCCCCGCACCGGCCGGATGGTCGTTGCGCTCCATTACCGCGACATCGAGCTTTCCGCTCCAGCGTTCTCCTTCCTGCTTCAATGCGATCGCCGCCAGACCGATGCTCACCTTGAGCTCGCATTTTCGGGAGTTGCGATGGAGTTCCGCGGTCAGTGGAATTCCGATGGCGTCCACCGGGCTATCGAGCGCATTTTGCAGAATCGTTTTCTTGTCGCTTGGCGCGGCCTTGTCGAAATATCCTTCGCGGTAGCGTACGCGCAGTTCAGGGCGATCCGCAATCTTCACACGGATCCGGTGATACTGGCCGTCATTCCGCGCCTCCTGATAGAATCCCAGCCGATAAGAACCGCGCGGATCGTCAGCCGCCGTCTGCATGGCGCCCGCGATGTCGTTGGCATTGAGGAAAGCGCGGCCGCCCGTGCCCTCCGCTACTTCCAGCATCGTGGTTTGCTTCTGATAGATGGGCAGAGCGTGGGTTTGCGAAGCCCATTTGACGAATTGGGGATTGTACGTTCGTGCCAGATTGATTTTGGGAACTTCGGTGGTGGCATCTGCGAACGCCGTTTTCAGACCGGGAGCATCGACCGGATAAACTGAGACCTCCGCGTTGTTTAAAATCTTCAGCAGCGGCGGCATGAGATTCGTGCAGCTCTCCAGGGGGAAAGCGGCAGTAACCCAGATCAGAGTTTTTCGCCCGGGAACACTCGCCAGGCGTTCCGCTATCCCAGCCAAGGCCTTCAGGTAGACCTCCGCGGTTGTTAACGAACGAGGGCAGTGCCATTTCGCCGCTTCCCCGGAGGGGCGAAACATCAGGGGATTGAAAGGGCCGCTATCCCTTCCAGCCGCGAGGCGACCCACAATGCCGGCGGAGGCGGTCAGCGGAACGAATTCTCCGCCATCGAGAATATAAACCTTAGATCGCTCGCTCCAAGGCACTTGCCGCATGAACTTGAGAATCTCCAGATGCGCATAGGCTCGGTCCGCCCAATCCATGCCCTGCAAGTCGATTAAAACGTAAGTGGAGTGGTTCGCCGATGCGTGTTGTTGCGGGAAATTGGAAAATATTAAACCCTGGCTCGGCGCCGGGGGTTTGTCCGCGTGGGCGGGAGCGCTTCTATTCATCCGTCCTCCACTTTGACGCGGCTCGTCCGCGCGCTCTTCCATGAAGACGCGCACATCCACCCGCTTCCCGTTGTCGTAGACCTCGAAATCGTCCTTCTCGATTCCGGTCACTGGCTCGCCATGACGGTCTTTCACAATTACCGGCACTTCCACCAGTTGGACGACTGTGCGGATCTTGGTGACCCCCGCCGGCGGAGCCGTTAGCCCCGGTGCCACCGCTTCGTCCGGCGGCTCCGGAACGAGACGATCCACGGACGGGTCGAGTTCCAGCCACGGCTCCGGCCGTTCATCAGCCGAGGTGTCTGCCGGGTTCTCCGTTTGCGGTTCCTCCCCAGTTACCAGGCGTGCCTCGGCAGTGAACCGATGGTAGTGCACGAAGCGGACGTCATTCCAATAATGGGTGGTCCGGTTTCCTCGGGCGGTGTGGAGCGTCGATTCCGAATAGCTGGCGCTGCGCACCGGGAGCAGATACGATTCGCGGCCGATACGGGCCGGGCGGTAATCCACGATGGTCTTCGCCCAATGTGTGGGAAGCCCCTTCGGCAGGTCCACCGTTTGGCGAGTGACACGCCAGATGCTGCCGGATGCGGGGTCTACATAAAGGTCGCCCTGGTACGCCGCGGCCATGGAGACCGGCTGCGCCGGCCGGTCGCAGCAGTAAGACACGACGTACCGGGAATGGTCCGCGGCAATCGAGTAATGAAACACCGCCAGGCGCTTCTCGTTCACCGTCTCCCAGAACGCCCAGGTGAAGTGAGTCTGACTTTCGGGCAGAAACAGCGCGGCGACGATGCTGCCGAATTCTCCGAATGAAGACATGCTGGTCCGTCCGGAATCGATGCCGGTCGCGCCGGCAAACGATTCGACGCCCTGGTTGTATGACAACTGGCCGGCGGCGTTGTCTCTAAAGGCCAGATCGTGCCAGGCCACGGGCCGAACCCCGGGGGACGGAAAATCGTCGAAGCGCCGCGTCATGCGGGTAGTGACGAAATCCGGCAAGGCCTGGATATAGCCGACCGTGTAATCGCGGGCATGCGCCAGCATCTCCTGCCGCTGTTCGGCGGGCGGAGCATCGGCTGGCGGTTGCTCCAGGAATGCACTGACGTCCGCCACTATTTGTAATACGTCCCTGGTGCGAGGACCGATCTCGATACTCAGCAGGCTTTCCAGCTTGCTTGCGGGGAGGCGCTCGGTCAGCTCGACATTCACCAGGCTGTGAGCAATCTGGGCGTCGCTGAGACCTTGCGCGGAGCCGGAGGTAACGATCTTCGCGAGTTGATCGATCGAGATGCGCTCCGCCGGCCAGGCGGCGGTGGCGCAGAAAAGACAGACCAGAACGAATCCGCTCCGCAGATTCATACTCACCCATCCGGAATGATACTCCGTTGGGCGGAGGAATGCGTGACTAGAAGGAGCTACGGTCGCCGCTCACCGAGCCTCGGCCAAATACTGACCAGGCTACTCGCCCTCTAGGTGGCTAAGCCGGCGGTCGTGAATTTCCGCGATGCGCGCGAGCGCACGGATGTTTTCCGCATCGTGGGCGGTGGCAACCTTGAGATCCTGCACGTCCCTCGTGAGTAGTTCCAGGCTCAGAGTCAGCGCCTCGTGCCGTTCGGTTAATTTCTCAAGACGCTCGTCGATCGTCATATGCCCACCTCCAGTCTACCTTACGCCGTCCTTGTCCTTCTCCCCCGCTTCTTGGGCGCCTCTTCCACCGGTTCGGGTTCTTGCTCCACCGCCGCCGCGGCCATGGCCGTCTGTGCCGGTTTGCGCTTCTCCGCCAGGCTCTTCTTCAGCGCCTCCATGATATCGATCACCGGCGCCACATGCGTCTCCGGCGTGGCGACCACCTTCTTGCCCTCGATTTTCGATTCGATCATCTTCTGCAAGTTGTCGCGATAGGTGTCGTGATACTTTTGCGGCTCGAATTCGGCTTCCAGCGACGAGATCAGCATCTTCGCCATTTCCAGTTCCTTCTCCTTCACCAGGCTGGTATCGGTGCGGAACTCTTCCACCTGGCGGATCTCGTCCTGGTAATACATGGTGTGCGATAAGATGCCCTTGGCGCCGGGACGCAGGATAATGATGTGCTCCCGGTTGTGCATCGCCACTTTCGCCAGCGCGAAGTATTTCGATTCCCGCAACGCCTGGTAAAGCAGCGCATACGGCTTTTCGCCGCCTTCATCCGGGCCGACATAATAGGAGCTCTCCAGGTAAATCGGGTCCACCTGTTCGGCTTTAACGAATTCCAGGATTTCCATCACTTTAGCGGTTTTGGGCGCCACTTTTTTGATATCCTCATCGTCAACCTCCACGTAGCGGTCTTTTTCGTACTCGTATCCTTTGACAAGGTCGCTGCGTTGGATCGGTTTGTCCTCCGCCTGGCAATAAGTCACCTGGCGGATGCGGGAGTGGTCTTCTTTGTGCAATAGGTTAAAACTGATGGTCTCGCTGCGCGCGGCGCTGAATAGCCGGATGGGAAACGAAACCAGTCCGAACGTCAGATGCCCCTTCCAAACGCTGGATGCCATGTGTCGAGCTCCTTCCCCCCGTAAGACGGTGCGGCTTCTAACATACTACACTGGCTGAGAAGTTGTAAACCGAAGCATGTAAAGGTATTTATGCCTCTTGAAGAATACGCCGCCAAACGCCGCTTCGCGAACACTCCGGAACCGCCTCCCGGCCAGGATCAACCCAGCAAGAGCACTGCCAATTATTTCTGCGTGCAGCGGCACGATGCTACCCGCCTGCATTATGACTTCCGCCTGGAAATCGATGGCGTGCTGAAATCGTGGGCCATCCCCAAAGGCCCGACCCTCGATCCTGGCGTCAAGCACCTCGCCGCCCACGTGGAAGATCACCCCATCGAGTACGGCGATTTCGAAGGCACCATTCCCAAGGGCAATTACGGCGCGGGCAGCGTGATGCTGTGGGATCACGGCACGTTCGAGTTGCTGGGCGACACTCCCGGCGCCGATCAACTGGCGCGCGGCGACCTGAAGTTCCGCCTCCATGGCGAGAAACTCAATGGCGAATTCGCGCTGGTGCTTATGAAAGGCCGCGGCAAAGGCAACGAGTGGCTGATTCTGAAGAAACGCGATGCATTCGCCACACCGGGATGGGATGTCGAGGAGTACGCCTACAGCGTGCTCTCCGGCCGCACCCAGGAAGAGATCGCACAGAACCTGCCGGCCCGCAAAACCAAGCGCAAAACGGCGGGCAAGGTGGATCGAGTCTGGGAAAGCAGCCGGCCGGCGAAGCGCGCCACCGCCTCGGCCGCCGCCGCCGGGACTGCAACCGCTCCCGCGCCCCGTAAAAAAAAACCCTCGCTTGACGTAGCCGGCATGAAAGGCGCGCGACCGGCGGAGATGCCCACCGCCATCGAACCCATGATGGCCACCCTGGTGGAACGGCCCCCGCGCGGCGATGAATGGCTGTTTGAAGTGAAGTGGGATGGCGTGCGCGCCATCGCGTTTGTGGACCAGGGCGAGCTGCGGCTGCAATCGCGCAGCGGCTTGCGGTGTGAGCGACAGTATCCCGAGTTGGCCGTCATTCCACACCAGATCGCGGGCACCCGCGCCGTGCTCGATGGGGAGATCGCCGTGCTCGATCCCCAAGGCGTCTCGCGCTTTCACCTCATCCAGCCGCGTATCGCCAACTCCGACCCCAACTCGATCGCCCATCTCGCTCGCTCGACTCCCGTGGTCTATTTCGTCTTCGACCTGCTCTATCTGGATGGCTACGATCTCCGCCCGGCCAGCCTCAGCGACCGCCGCAAGCTGCTCGAAACCGTGGTGACGCCCGGCCCGGTCCTGCGCATTTCCGAAGCGTTCCCCGGCGCCGGCGATGCCATGCTCGAGGCCGCCCGCGAAAACAACCTCGAAGGGATTCTCGCCAAACACGCCACAAGCTGCTATGAGTCCAAGCGCAGCCGTGAGTGGCTGAAGATCAAAATCGTCGGCCAGCAGGAATTCGTGATCGGCGGCTTCACCGCGCCGCAAGGCGATCGCTCCCATTTCGGCGCGCTCGTCCTGGGCGTGAACGAAGGCGGCACGCTGCGCTGGGTGGGCAATGTGGGCACGGGTTTCGACCAGAAGATGCTCGCCGCCATTCATGCGCGATTCGAGCCCCTCATCACTTCCCAATGTCCCTTTGCGGAACGTCCCAAGCCGGATCGGGGCATGACCTGGGTGAAGCCCGAGTTGGTGTGCGAAGTGAAATACGCCAACTGGACACCCGATAACCGTCTGCGCGCCCCCGTGTTTCTGGGTCTGCGGGAGGACAAACCCGCGCCCCAGGTGGTGCGGGAGTTGCCTCAAGACGCCTTGCCGCCAGACGCCAAGGAGATCACCCGCGAAATCGACGGCCACACCCTGAAATTCACCAACCTCAACAAAGTCTTCTACCCCGATGAGGGCTACACCAAGCGCGACGTGCTCAATTATTACGACGGCGTGGCCGAGTGGATCCTGCCGCATCTGAAAGACCGCCCGCTTTCGCTCAAACGCTATCCCAACGGCATCAAACAGGAGTTCTTCTTTCAAAAGAACGTTCGCGAAAACCTGGCCTCCTGGCTGCGCACCGAGCCGATCGATTCCGAACACAACGGCAAGCCCATCAAATACTGTTTCGCCGAGGACCGCGCCAGCCTGTTGTACCTGGTAAACCTCGGCTGCATCGATCACAACCCCTGGATGAGCCGCTCCCCGCATCTCGACAACCCCGATTTCGTGCTCATCGATCTCGACCCGCAGGAATGCCCCTTCGAGATGATCGTGGATGCCGCCCTGCTCGTCCAGCGGATCCTCCAGCGCATCGGCCTCACCGGTTACCCGAAGACCACCGGTGGCGACGGCATGCACGTCTACATCCCGGTCGAAACCATTTATTCCTACGAGGAAACGCGCACCTTCGCGGAGTTGATAGCGCGCCTCGCCCTGGCCGAGCGGCCAAGCTTGTTTACCACCCCCCGCACCGTCTCGAAGCGGCAAAAAGACCGCGTCTACTTCGATTACCTCCAGAACGGCAAATCGAAAACCATCGCCGCCCCCTACGTGCTGCGCGCTTTTCCCGGCGCCCCGGTCGCGACGCCGCTCGAGTGGGCGGAAGTGCGGCACGGTCTCGAACCCGGACAGTTCCACATCGGCAACGCCCTTCAGCGGTTTCGGGAAAAGGGCGATCTGTTCGCCGGCGTCCTCGACCGCCCGCAACGGCTGGAAGCGCCGCTCGAGAAATTGGAAAAGCTATTCCGTTAGCGCCCGCTCCGATCGTTTAGTGGCCGGCTCTTGCATTATGACTGACGGTCAGTCATAATATCTCCATGGGCCGCCCGCGGGACCGGGCCGCTCGGATTGGAGAGATGAAATGAAGATGACCGCATGGGAAAAATCCTTCGTCAACAGCACGAATCACACCCGCGAGGTTGCCGATCGTGCCCTCAAACTGCTGAACCGTATCGAACACCGCCCCGGCTGGCGGTATCTTGATGTCGGATGCGGCGTCGGCGCCGGGCCTCGCGCCATCGCCGGAGCCACCGGCCTGGCCGTCACCGGGGTCGATCTCGATCCCCAACAAATCGACACTGCCAGGTCGGGAGAAAGGAAATCGAATCTCGACTTCAAAGTGATGGATGCCGCCAGCCTGGAATTTCCCGATGCCGAGTTCGATATCGTGGCCACCGCCATGGCCACCCATCACATCCCCAATTGGGAGCGCGCTGTCGAAGAAATGATCCGTGTCTTGCGGCCCGGAGGCTATCTGATCTACACCGATTTCAGCTTCCCGGCATGGCTCGCCAAGTTCGCCAGGTTGGGACGCCGTCTCACCCGCTTCATCGGTTTTCCGTCGGCTAAAGGGCTCGATTCGCTAACGGCCAAGGCCGGGCTGGTCAAAGTTCATGCGCTGCGCCGGACCCGCCGCATGGAGTTTATCTGGCTCAAGAAGGGTTGACGCCGAGGGTGTTGCGAACAATCCGCTGGCTCAACTGAATCACGGCCTTCCGGTCCGTCCGCTTGGTCTGGATGTAGTCCACGATTCCGTGCAGCCCGTAGAACAAGAAGACCGCAACCACCTCGGGCTTCTCCACATGCCAGGCTCCCGCCGCCGAGCCGGCGCGTAATAGGTGTTCGAACTCTGCACCAAGCGCGTTCTGGGCCTTCGAATCGTGCCGGTGTGGGCCGCCGCGGTAGACAACGTCATGCAGCGCGGCGTGGTCCAGATAGTGCCGGATCCCGCCTTCGACCCATGCGTCCAACCGCCCGGCCCAGTCGTCCGGCGCGAGCCGCTTGGCGATGAAGTCGATGCGCTCCCGGCAGCCCTCGGCGAAGCGGTCGCGCAGCCCTTCGAGCAGGTCTTCCTTCGACTCGAAATACAGATAGAACGTCCCTTTGGCGACTCCCGCTCCGCGCGTGATCTCCTCGATGGTCGTGGCCGCAAAGCCTTTCTCGATGAAGCACCGCTGCCCGGCATCCAGCAGATCGCGCCGGCGAACATCGGGCGGCTTGGCGCGCTCCGTAGCGGCGGCAACCGTTGTCATCTCCTGTCCTTTAGACATCGTCCGGCCTCCTTGTTCCATGTTGACTGGCTTTCAGTCAGTCTGTCAAACCATGCCGTGCCGCCAACCTGCCCCGCGCATGCGTTACGGCTCCTGACTAAGGCAGGCATTCCGCGCCCGGCGATCGGAAAGGAATGGTGGGCCGCTTTTCTGCCACTTTCCCGCCCCCCACGCTATCATAAATATGAAGCGTTTCCCTCACCATGGCTGTCAAATCCGAATCGGATATGGGTATCAATAGCTGGCTCGAAGACGAGCTGTATCAACAGTATCTGCACGACCGTTCGACTGTGGACGAGAGCTGGAAACAAGTCTTCGACACCAACGGCGAACCAGCCGCGCCGCCCGCCGCCGCTCCGGCTCTCGCCGCCCCGGAACCCGCCGCCGGCGTCGAACTCCAGCCCCTGCGCGGAGCGGCCAGCCGTATCGCCGAGAACATGGCCGCCAGCCTCTCGATTCCCCTCGCCACTTCGCAGCGCACCGTGGCCGTCAAGGTGATGGATGAGAACCGCCGCATCATCAACCAGCACCGAACCCTGGTCGGGAAAAGCAAAGTCTCGTACACGCACCTGATCGGCTGGGCCGTCGTTAAGGCGCTCGAGGATCTACCGGCGCTCAACCATGCGTATGCCGAAAAAGACGGCCAGCCCTGCCGCGCCGTCCGGTCGTACGTCAACCTCGGAGTCGCCGTGGATGTGTCCGGCAAAGACGGCGCCCGCAGCCTCATGGTCCCCAACATCAAAAATGCCGGCGCGCTGAATTTCCAGCAATACCTGACGGCCTTCGACGACCTGGTGGCCCGCGCCCGCGCCAACAGGCTCACCCCCGCCGATTTCCTGGGCACCACCATCTCGCTCACCAATCCCGGCACGGTGGGCACCATGGCCTCCAATCCGCGCCTCATGCTCGGGCAGGGCGCCATCATCGCCGCCGGCGCCATCGATTATCCCGCCGAATACCACGGCGCCGCCGAGGAAACCCGCGCCATCCTCGGCATCAGCAAAGTGATGACCCTCACCTGCACGTACGATCACCGCATCGTTCAGGGCGCCGAATCGGGGGCCTTCCTGGGCAAGCTGCAGGCGCTCCTCGATGGCAGCGACGGCTTCTACGAAGAGGTCTTCGACCACCTCCACATGCCCCACCGGCCCGTGCATTGGGAGACCGACCGCAAGCCCCTGCTGCCCGCCATGACTTCGGCGCGCACCGCCGAGATCGCCAAGGAAGCGGCGATCATGCAGATGATCAACGCCTACCGCGTGCGCGGACATCTTATCGCCGATCTCGACCCGCTCGGCCACGAACCCAGCTACCACCCCGAGATGGACCCCGAGACCTACGGCCTTACCATCTGGGATCTCGACCGCGAATTCCTCACCGGCAGCCTGGGTGCGGCCATCGGCGAAGGCGGCCCAAAGCCCGTTGCCACGCTGCGCGAAATTCTGGAAACCCTGCGCCAAACCTATTGCGGCAAAATCGGCCCCGAGTACATGAACATCCAGGTCCCGGAACAGAAGCGCTGGCTGCAAATGCGCATGGAGCCGGAGGCCAATCACTGGCCGCTCGAGCGCGCCACGCGCCTGCGCATTCTACGCAACCTGGTGGCCGCCGAAGCCTTCGAGCATTTTCTGCATTCCCGCTTCGTGGGCCAGAAACGCTTCGCGCTGGAGGGCGGCGAAACCGCGCTGGCCATTCTGGCGGAGTTGCTTGAACGCGCCTCCGCCGCCAATGTCCATGAGGTCGTAATCGGTATGGCGCACCGCGGACGTCTCAACATCCTCACCAACGTGGTGGGCAAAGACGTCAAGCAGATCTTCTCCGAGTTCGAAGGCGACATCGATCCCGCCAGCACCCAGGGTTCGGGCGACGTGAAGTATCACCTGGGCGCCACCAACGTGGTCAAGTGCGAAAACGGCCGCGAGATCGTGGTCTCCGTCTCGCCCAATCCCAGCCACCTCGAGGCCGTCGATCCGGTGGTCGAAGGCATCGTGCGTCCTAAGCAGGACCGGCTCGGCGATAAGGCTCGCGAGCGCGTCATTCCCGTGCTGGTGCACGGCGATGCGGCTTTCGCCGGCCAGGGTGTGGTGGCCGAGACGCTCAATCTGGCGCAGCTCGAAGGCTACTCCACCGGCGGCACTATCCACCTGGTCATCAATAACCAGATCGGGTTCACCACTCTGCCCGATGAATCCCGCTCCACCCCCTACTCGACCGATGTCGCGCGCGGCGTTCAGGCCCCCATTTTCCACGTCAACGGCGACGACCCCGAGGCCGCCATTCGCGTGGTCGAGATCGCCTTCGATTACCGCCAGAAGTTCAAGAAGGACGTGGTCATCGATATGATCTGCTATCGCCGCCACGGACACAACGAGGGCGACGACCCCAGTTACACACAGCCGCTGATGTACCGCAAGATCAAGGACCACCCCTCGGTGGCGACTCTTTATGCCGAGCGCTTGGTGCGCGAGCGCATCGTCACGGAAGCCGAAGTGGCGGCCATGCGGCGCCAGGTGACTCAGCGGTTCTCCGACGCCTACGATGCCGCGCAACAGCGGACCGAGCGCTTCGAGCTCCAGGAGCTGAGCGCCGTGGGCGGCGAAGAGATTTCCAGCTTCTGCCCGCGCACCGCCGTCAATCAAGCGGTTATCGACCGCGTTGTCCGCGGCATCACGCAATTCCCCGAGCCGTTCCACCTGCATCCCAAGCTGCGCGGCTTCGTCGAAAAACGGCGCGAGGCTGTCGCCAAGAATACGCCCATCGATTGGGCCTTCGGCGAAGCACTGGCGTTCGGCACGCTGGTGTTGGAGGGCACCGCCGTGCGCTTGAGCGGCCAGGATTCCGGGCGCGGCACCTTCAGCCAGCGCCATCTGGCGTTTTACGATTCTGAGACCGGCAGGCGCTACGTCCCGCTGCAGCACATCTCGCCCGACCAGGCGCGGTTCGACGTCTACGATAGCTCGCTCAGCGAATATGCCGTGCTCGGTTTTGAATTCGGCTATAGCGTGGCCGATCCTCTCACCCTGGTTATCTGGGAAGCGCAATTCGGCGATTTCGCCAATGGCGCCCAAATCATGATCGACCAGTTCATTTCCAGCGCGGAATCGAAATGGGGACAGCCGAGCGGCCTGGTAATGCTCTTACCGCACGGCTATGAAGGCCAGGGACCGGAGCATTCGAGCGCCCGCGTGGAACGCTTCCTCGCGCTCTGCGCCGAAAACAACATGCTGGTGGCCAACTGCACCACCCCGGCGCAATATTTCCACCTGCTGCGCCGCCAGATGTATGGCGGCCACGATCGCCGCGGCATGCGCAAGCCGCTGGTTCTATTTACTCCCAAGAGCCTGCTGCGCCATACGCGCGCCGTTTCCACGCTGCACGATTTCACCACCGGCGGCTTCACCGAAATTCTGGGCGACCCCGGCGTGGCCGATTTCAACCGCGTCTCCCGCGTCATCTTCTGCTCCGGCAAGATCTACTATGACCTGGCCGCGGCCCGCGAAGAGCGCAAGTCCGATCACGTGGCGCTGGTGCGCGTCGAGCAGCTCTATCCGTTCCTTGCCGATCAGGCATCCGACGCACTGCTCCGCTATCCCGTGACCACCGAAGTCGTGTGGGTGCAGGAGGAGCCGCGTAATATGGGCCCGTGGCGTTTCATCCGGGAAAACATGCAACCGCTCTTGGACAGCACGCAACGCGAGATCCGGTACGTGGGCCGTCCGGAGATGGCCAGCCCGGCCGGAGGTTCGGGCAAGCGGCACCAGCAGGAGCAGGCCGAAATCGTCAACGATGCATTAACGCCGGGGCCGATTTCCGACACCCGGCGCGTCAGGCTTGTCGCCCGCAGAAAGAAGTAGAACGTTCGTTTCACTTAACCGAAACCGTGGCGGCCGATTGGCTCGCAACACTGCCGATTCGCACCACCACCGGCACCGAGCCGGTCGGTGAACCCGCCGGCACCACGGCATTCACTTGGAACAAACCGGCAATCGCTCCGGGAGCGGTGGTAGCCCAGACGACTTGGGCATTCACGCCGCCGATCTGAACGGTCACATTCTGGGTGGGGCTTTTCATGTCCGATTCGGTCACTTCGCCGGTAATGCCTGGAGGATTGGTCTGACCCTCCCCCGTCAGGAAAATCTGCACGATGGACCCGCGCGCGGCGGGGCTTTGCGGTGTGTTCAGCGAGTTGTCCTGGTTGAGGATAGAGCCTGCACCCTGCCCGGTGCCGGTCTGCGTGAACAGGCCGGGAGCCGAGGCCGCCACGGGAACGCTCCACGGCGTGGAATACACCCCGCCGCCATCGATTTCCACCGTCGCCGTCGAACTGCCCGCAATCTCGTAAGGAACCACTGCGTTGATCTGGCTCTCCGACATGTACACCAGCGGAGCAGCCACGCCGTTGAACAGCACCTGATTGCCATAAAGCTCCCGATTCACTTTGCCGTCGCTGCCAATATGGAGCCCGTCCGTTGCCACGGATTGAACTAGGCCGAACACGGAGACAATCTCGCCCGGCGCAATAGCTCCCGGCAGCATGGAGCCAGCGTTGACGATGGCGGAGATCTTAGGCTGGAACGGGTCGACCACGGGAACCGGCAACGCCGTCACGGTGATTGGCACTGTCACGGAATTCGCCGAGCCGGGCGGGGCTGTGATCGTCACGCTGCCTTGGTAGGTTCCGGGATAGGAGGTTTGGGCGCCTATGACAATAAGCGCGGGAGTAATTCCGTCGGTCGGTCCTTCCAGGGTGAGACCGTTGCCGCTCGCATAAGTCACCGAAAAAGGCAGCCACGCCGGGCCGGTGGAGACATTGAAGGCGGCCGCAAGCGAGTATTGAGGTAACACCCGAATGTCACCGACGACGTCGGGAGAGACAACCGGTGGGGAAGCCGAATTGTTCCAAATCGACAAAGTAACCGATACCGGAATCGGAGTGGATCCCAAAGCAGTGACACTGGTCGGCGTGGCCGTCACCGTGCCGTGGTAGAGTCCAGCGACAAGCCCCGATGGGTTGGCTTGGACAGTAAGTGTCCAATCGAGGTTGGGACCCGCTGGCGCGGCGGCGACGGCGCTCAGCCAATTGCCGCCCGAATCCGTCGCCGTCGTGAAGTCGAATGGAGACACGGCGGTCACCGAGCCAGTCATCGGCGTGGTAGTGCCGGCCTGCGCCGTGAAAGTCAAGTTCGTATTGCCGGTCAGAAAACCCACGATATCGGTATCTACCGAAATGACGAGCGTGTTTCCTGGCCCTTTAACGGTAATCGTCGCGGTTGCGTAGGGAGGCGCGGACGGCGTAATTGAGGCTGTCAGGGTCGCCGGAGTTGTGGCACTCGTGGGAGTGATTGTCAGCCAACTCGCGGACGAACTGGCGGTGATGGGAACCGAAGGGCTCGTGCTCGTGACCACGATGCCGGCCGGAACCGTCGAAGTGACCTCAAAGCTAAGCGCGTTCGAGCTGGCTGCGATGATCGCGTTCGCATTGACGTTAAACACAATCCTTATGTAGGCCGATCCTGTCGTACCTCCGGAAAGCGCCACTGTCACCACCCCCAGGTGCGTCCCCAACGCCAGCCCGGCGGGATTTATCAAAACCGTGATGTTCGTTGTGGACCCTTGTACCGGTGAGACTTGAAGCCACGGATTGCCGTCATCCGTTCCCGCCGTGAGACTCGTGACGTTTTCCCCGGGACCCAGAGAAGCGCTACACGGAATCGGCGCGGGCGCTGCGTCGCCCATACGATAATCGACCACCGTAGAGGCGTTGCAGCTCACCGCCGCGGCACCCGCCACAGGCGAAAGCGCGGTGGCATTCAAATCCGGAAGCGGTGCTGAAGATGGAGCCAGGCCCAGCAGCATGCGTATCGGCGCGGATGCCGTGACGGAAACAGCACTCGCCGGAAAATCGCCAGCGGGGGAGTAATCATAGTACGCCAGGTAGATCCCGCCGGCTGGAACCGTTATTGTCTTGTCCGGAGCGACCGGTTCGCCGTCGCACGTCGTACAAGGTGCCAGCACGGGAGTGAGCACTACACCGATGGGGCTCCCTGTATCGTTCTCAAACCATAAGTAATCGGGGGATGCGTATGTGGCCTCATACCGTACCGCCGGGAAAATGGGCCAGTAGCCGCTCTGGCTTTCATCCTGCACGGAACTTGGAGTGAGGCTCGAATAATAGCGCGTCGTAGAGCCGCTTGCATCGGTCAACTGGAACAGTTTTCCCGTGAGATCGGCCGTACCTGCCAAACTGATGTTCAGCAACGACGGGCTGACGTATTGCAAGTTGGACCATGCCACTCCATCCAACTCCAGTTGGGTCGAGTTGCTGAAACCCTGGCCCTTGATTGCGACTACGGTTCCAGCGGCAAGCTGCCCGCCGCCCGGCACAACACTCTGGATCGACATCCCGGCGCCGATCGGCACGCCCGCGGATTGAAACGACACAGTGTATTGCGTTCCCGACACGTCATACCAGGTTGACGGCGATTGCACCGTGACCGCCCCGGCCGCGCCCACGGCGGCGGTGGCGAGTACAGGCGCCGTGATCTCCGCCACCGGGAGATTCGGCAACCGTCCGATGCCGCCCGAGGCGGCGCTGAAAACGACGTCCGCGTGCTGGCCCGAGAGTCTCGCCACACCCTGTTGATCGTCGCTGGCGCTGAAGACACTAATCGCCGAGATGCTGCCGAACACGGCCGGATTGAGGTCGATCGAGAAGCTCCCGTGAGTAATCGCCATGGGAGTCGGCAATATGATGGCGATCTGCGCCGTGCCGCCAGGCGAGACCGTGGGAGACGAGACCAGCGCCGTGATCGCCGGAGTACCGGCGCGCAAGCCGGCCACGAGGAGGGCGGCGCATGGAAGCCGACGTGAAAGCATTGTATAATCTCCACTTCTGCCAAGAACAATAAGACGACATCGAAACCGTTTTGGTGGCATTTGAACCAGCGCTGGATCTAGACATGACGATGACACTACACCGCTCACTACTAATCGCGAGTGCCTTTTGCCTGGCTTCCCTGGACTATTCAGGCGTGGCTGCCGGTCAGAAGCCGCAGTACCAAGGGAAACCTTTCCACGACAGCGTCTATTCCGGTGGCCCCCAAGCTATTCCCGGACGCGTCAAGTGCGCTTATTACGATTTGGGCGGCGAGGGAATCGCCTATCACGATTCCGACGCCAAGAATAACGGCAGCGGCGCTCTGAATCCGGCCAATGGAACCTATCTGAACGAGTTCCGCATGAACGAGGGCGTGGACACTTCCTACACCAAGTTCCGGGATCAAACCGACAACAGCCCCTACGATTTGGTTCAGCCCGAGGAAGATCAGCTTTATGTGGGGTGGACCGAGCCGGGCGAGTGGTTCAATATGACGGTGAGAATTAAGAAAGCCGGAACCTATGCCATCGGTCTCATGTACACCTCAAATCGCGGCGGGTCCATTTCCTTCGATTTGAACGGGAAGAAGCTGACTGATCCGCTTCCCATCAAGTCTACGTTCAATGCCGCCGATCCCCTTGCCTGGCGGCAATGGCATCACTGGAACAAAATGGAAAATATCGCCCAGGTTCATTTGCCTAAGGGCATAAATGTGCTGACGTTGCGTGTTGTCGATCAGGGGAACATGAACTTCGATTACCTGGAGTTTACCCCGCGATAAAAGGAAGCCACGGATGCCGATCGTCGCGGTTTCGTGACAGGCTTTAACCCTCACTCCGCCGCCCGCGCGCCGTCCAGCACTTCCCTCACTTTGTCCAGCAGCGTATCCATGGTGAACGGCTTTAGAAGGAAGGCGTGCGGGAGTTCCCCATTCGCGGAGGCAATGGCCGTGTCCCGATATCCCGACATGTAGAGCAACTTCAACTCCCGGCTTCGCTCCGCAAGCTGCCGGCCCAGCTCCAAACCGTCCATTTGCGGCATGACGACATCGGTGAGAACCAGGTCCACCTTGTGCGCGTTCTTCTCATAGACGGCTAACGCAGCCACGCCGTTGGGCGCTTCCAGGACGTCGTAACCGTTCGTCTTCAGCACGGCGGCAATCAGGGTGCGCACGCCGTCCTCGTCGTCCACCAGCAGGAGTGTCTCGGACCCTTTGGCGGAGGCGCCCTGGCGCACCGGCTCGAGCACCACTTCCGCAACGCGCGGCAGGTAGATTTCGAAGATCGTTCCGCAACCCGGCTGGCTATAGACGGTAACGTGGCCCTCGCTCTGTTTGATCAGGCCATATACGGTCGCCAGACCCAATCCGCTGCCCTTGCCCGGCATTTTGGTGGTGAAAAACGGCTCGAACAAACGGGAGCGGGTTTCCGGATCCATGCCTTGGCCGGTATCGCTGACGGCCAGCATCACGTACGCGCCCGGTTTCGCGCCCGCATGTTCGCCACCGCTCGCTTCGTCCAACTCCACATTGGCGGTCTCCACCACCAGTTTGCCGCCACGGGGCATGGCATCGCGCGCGTTGGTGACAAGGTTCATCACGATCTGCTCGATGTGTGCCGGGTCGGCCTTCACGCGTCCCAGCCCCGGGGTGGTGAGCAGGGTCATTTCGATTTCCTGGCCCACCAGGCGGCGCAGCATAGGCTCCATTGCGGCGGTCAGGGTGTTGAGGTCGAGCACCCGCGGCTGCGATGTGGAGCCGCGGCTGAAAGCCAGCAGTTGCCGCGTCAGTGCCGCCGCCCTCTCGCTGGCGTACATAATCTCATCCACAAACTTCCGCAGCGGACTTTGCGCAGACACCTCGTGGCGCAGAAGATCGGCATAGCCGCTGATCACCGTAAGGACGTTATTAAAATCGCCGGCCACTTCCCCGGCCAGGCGGCCGACTGCGTCCATTTTCTCGGCTTGCGTGGCCTGTTCCTCCTGGTGCCGCCGCTTGCTGATATCGCGGAACACGAAAACCGCTCCGCACAATTTCCCCGACCCGTCGCGGAGGGGCGCGGAACGGAGTTCGATCGGCACTTCGGCCCCGCTGCGCGAGATCATCAAGGCGGCGCCTTCGGCTGCCGTCGCCGCTCTTTCATCGAGCGCTCTTTCGATCGGATTCGAAACGGGCTCGCGGGTTCGATCGTTCACCAGGCGCAGAAATTCAGTGGCGAGTTTACCCTTGGCTTCCTCGCTGGGCCAGCCGGTTAAAGCTTCCGCCACCGGGTTCGAGAATGTGATGCGCCCTTCCCGGTCGGTTGCCAGGACAGCATCGCCAATGCTGGACAAGGTAGATGCGAACAGGCTCCGGCTGTCCCGCCAGGAGGCGGTCGCCAAGGTGATCAGGGAGGCTGTCAAGACATACACTGCCAGCCGGGCGAGCACGTTCCAGGAGGGAGCCGTGGCGGCGGGATCGGGCCGCAGGAAGAAGTACAGGATGGCGATGGCCGATGCGCCGGTCGCGGTCAGACCCCCGCCCCTGCCGCACAGCCAGGCGCTCGACCACACGGCCAGCAGGAACAGCAGGGAAGTATCGGCGGCCAGATAGTCCCGCACCACCAGAGACACCAGCAACGCCGCGGCCGTGAGGGCCAGGGCGGTGAGGCTGCTGTCCAGGGGCGAGCGTTTCAACGCATTCATCGGTGCCCGGCTTCAGGATACTACGGCGATTTCCTTGTAGCGGGTGCCATATCATACAAAGGCGGAGCGCCGGGCGGCCGCGTCTTCCAGCGCCGATGGATCCACAACCATTGGTCCGGGTACTCGCGAATGACGCCTTCCAAAACCGATTGCAGCGCCTGTGTGTCGCGAACCGCGTCCCCGCTCATCTCCACCGGAGGATAGAAGCGTAGCACGTACCGCCGTTCGGCTTCCGACCAGAGGGCGAAGCCCGGAATGACGGCGGCACCGCTGTGCGCGGCGATCCTGGCGAAGCCGGCGCCGGCGCACGCCGGCAGCCCGAAGAAATCCACAAACACGCCGGAATCGAGCGAGGCATTCTGATCGACGAGGACCCCCACGGCCTGATTGCTCGCCAGCGCTTTCAGAATGGCGCGCGCAAAATCCTTTTTGAAAATCGGCAGATTGCCGGAGAGGGCGCGACGGCGCTCCACCAACCGGTCGAGCAGGGGATTATCGAGCGGCCGCACCACCACGTACATGGGCGCGGTAATGAGGGCATGCGCGAAGGCGCTCAATTCCCAGTTACCCAGGTGGGCCGTGGCGAACAGGACGCCCCGGCCGCGGCGTAAAGCATCGGCGAAGTGTTCGCCGCCCTCGGTGCGAATCCAGCGCGATACGTTCTCGCCGCGAATCGAGGGGAACCGGGCAAAGGTCACGAGCAAACGCGCGATCGAGCGGAATACACCATCCACGATTTCCCGATGCCGCGCGGCGCTCAGTTGCGGAAGGGCCAGCTCGAGATTGCGCATAGCCACCCGCCGCAGCCGCGGTACCGCGCGATCGAGCACGCTGGCATATCCGCGCGCCAGCCGGTGCGCCAGCGCAAGCGGCGTCCAGGCCAGCGATTGGACGACCGCCAGCGCCAGAACGTACTCCGCCCAGTTGCGTATGGATGACCGAGCGCGCATCAAACTGGATTGTAGCGCCTGATATCATACTCACTATATGGAGGAAGTGAAAGTCGGCATCGTGGCCGCTCTGGCGCTAGCCGGCGCGCTGTCCGCACAGGTAGCCAGCCAGGCGAATTCCGGTTATCAAACACCCGAAGGCCGCAAAGCGGTTGCCAACGGCCTCTCCGGCCCCAATCGCGAACAGACCCAGAAACCCGGAGTGCTGATTCACGACATGGGCCTTCAGCCCGGCATGACCGTGGCGGACGTCGGGACCGGCGTGGGGTTTATGCTGCCCTACCTGAGCAAGCGGGTCGGGCCGGAAGGACACGTCATCGCCGAAGATATCTTCGACGATTTTCTTTCCGCCGCCAAACAAATGGCCGAGGAACAGAATCTGACAAACGTCACGTTCGTGAAGGGTACCGAAACCAATCCGAACCTGCCGGAAGGCAAGCTGGACATGGTGCTGGCGCTCGACGTGTACCACCATTTCGATTACCCCGAGAAAATGCTGGCGGCCATCCACACCGCCCTGCGCGATGGCGGCAAACTGATCGTCGTGGAGTATTACAAGCGGGAATCGGCCATGCCCGGCGGCCGCGCCCTCACCCACATCCGCCTGGATATGCCGGATGTCATCAAGGAGGTCGAGGCCAACCACTTTCACCTGCTCGAAGAGAAGGAACACATCCGCGATGTGCAGTATATGCTGATTTTGGAAAAGAATTGAGGACGAATGAAGAAGTTTTCGCGATACCTGGTTTGTATGACCCTGCCGCTGCTCCTGACAGCGGCGGATAAGGACAAGGATAAACAGGAGCCGGGCATAACCCGCCAGCAGGCTGACGAGATTATCAATGAGCTGCGCCAGATTCGGCAGTTGCTCGAGAAGCAGGCGGCCGGACAGGCGCAGGGTCCCCAGAAAGTCAAGTTGAACATGGAAGGCGCGCCCCTGCTGGGCTCGAAAGACGCGCCCATAACGATTGTCGAGTTCACCGATTACCAGTGCCCGTTTTGCCAGCGATTTCACGTTACGACCTTTCCCGATCTCAAGAAAACCTACATCGAAACCGGCAAGGTGCGGTTCTATAGCCGCGATTTGCCGCTCGACTCCCTGCACCCCAACGCCATGCGAGCCGCCGAGGCAGGCCGCTGTGCCGCCGACCAGGGCCAGTTCTGGAAACTGCGCGATTTGATGTCCGAGCACCCCGATCAGCTCGACCTGGACAGCCTGATGGCGGATGCCAAGAACATCAAGTTGGATGAGAAGGCGTTCCGAGCCTGCGTGGAAAGCGAAAAATACAAATCGGTGGTGCAGAACGACATCATGGAAGCCATGCGCGTGGGCGCCGATGGGACGCCCTCGTTCGTAATCGGCAAGAGCACGCCGGACGGGGTGGAAGGCGAGTTGCTGGTCGGCGCTCAGCCGCTGGCTGAATTCGAACGGGCAATTTCTAAGCTCGAACCGGCGAAGTGATTCCGGTGGCCCCCGCCGGCCGTCACCTCACGCCATGTGATGGCCCAGCGCGCGCTCAATTTCCGGTGGCGGAACCGCTTCCCCATTGTTGAGACGCTCGAGGATGGAGTCGATGATCTCTTTGGCTTCATCCTTGCCGAGATTCCTAAGGAAGCCGTCGAAGTAATGTTCGCCCGCCAGCGCGTGGTTGATCTCGGTCTCTTTATTGTGATCCTGCAATTCGGTGAAATACACCACGCGGTACTTGCCGGTGTACTCGGTTTCGCGATAGATCTCGAACATCACCTTGTCGGATTCGAACAGCATAGGATTCGAGGGTATCACAGCCTGCTCGCGCCCCACGTGTTCGGAACTGGGGCCGGCAATCGCGCTAGAATGGTTGAGGATTGCGGGGTTGGCCTAGCGGTCGGGCGTCAGCCTTCCAAGCTGATTTAGACGGGTTCGACTCCCGTACCCCGCTCCAAGAAAAATCAAGGAAATTCTGGCGGAGAGGGGGGGATTCGAACCCCCGGTACAGCTTTTGACCGTACGACGGTTTAGCAAACCGCTGCTTTCGACCACTCAGCCACCTCTCCGTGAGATGCACAACGGTCCGTATTCAGCATCGTAGCACAGCTCTGGCGCCTCTACATGCTATCCTGGTCCCTGAGAGCGCCCGTAGCTCAATTGGATAGAGCGCCAGCCTCCGGAGCTGGAGGTTTCCGGTTCGATCCCGGACGGGCGTACCACTCTCCCCACACCGCCAAGCCTAACCGATACGAATCGTCTCGATCCCCAACAACGCCCCCAACTTGTCGATCTTGCCGCCGATGTGGCCGATTCCCACCGCGCAATGGTGCGCCGGGCCCTCGCCGGTCCACGCCTCGATGAATCGCCGCGCGCCCATCGTGAAACAATACCTGCTGTTGGTGTTGCCGATCTCCAAAATGGGACCGGCAACGGATTCCGCTTCGGCCGTCAGGAATTTCAACTGGCCGCCGCTTTCCGCCACCGAAAGCAGCGTTACCGGGCCATGTTTCACCGACATCTCAACCGACAGACCCCGCCCCACCTTGCCGTGATACACCCTTAGCGGCCTCACCTTGATCTTGCCCTCCGCGATGGCCATGTGACCTGGACCGTCGTGGCCCATCAGCACCACGTCGTCCGCGTAATCGGTGGCGTAGAACTCGGTAAACGATCCGCCGGTCCCAAATGCGTCCATGATCTTCATGGCTTGGGCGTTCTTCACTTCGCATTCGCCCGCCACCGGAACGCCGCGGGCCGTCAACAGGCTGGCGCCCAAGATGATCGAGCTCACGGCATCCTCGTTGGCGGCACTGCCCGAACCCATGTAGTAGTAGGCCAGCGAGCCCAGCGCGTGGCGCGCCGCCAGGCGGTCCAACGCTACCGAGGTTCTTGCCGAGCGAGCAAGTTCTTCGGGCGGGCAATCGGCTTCCACGTCGAACTCGCGCTTGAAATCAGCCATGCGCCCTTCGATTTCCGCCGGCGTCACGGTCTCCCTCAGGGCCGCCAGTTCATCCACCTCCAAAATCTCGATGTGCCCGCCGAAGGTCGCGCATTGCAAGGTGAGATCGGAGTAAACATCGAGCATGCCGCCGTAATAATGCCCCATGACGCCCAGCCGGTTATGCGCCATCGTGTAGGCCACTTGGGCGGCATCGAGCCACTCCTCGATTTCGTTCCAGGCGGCGTGGTCATTCTCCAGCATGCCCGTCACCTGGAAGAACGGGATGTTCGCGCGGCGGAAGACGTTGGCAATCTCCGGCGCGGGACAGGCCTGACACCAGGCGAGCCACTCGCCCGTCATCTTTCCTCGGTCCCCCATGGCATTGAATGACTCGTAGTCGATGGCTGCCCCGGGAGATAAGTTCAGGATAATTACCGGCACCTTGACGCGGCGTACCACCGGCAGCACGGTTGAGGAAAGAGCATATGTGGCGACGTGTAGCAACAGCAGATCGACATCGGCCCGCCGGAATGCGTGGCCCGCGGCCGTGGCCTTTTCCGGATTATCGATCAGGCCGAGATTGACGACCTCCAAGCCCGGCCGGGCAAGCCGTTTTGCAATCCCATCCGTATACTGGCGCAACCGTTGTTCGAGCCCTGGGAACTGGCTCCAATACGCATCGAGCCCGATGGCGAACAGCCCGATTCTGAGCCCGCCGCCGGCATCGTTCCCCATCTTCGTCGTCATGATAGCGCTACCGGTGTTGGGATTGTTGGCGCGCCGTTAGCAAGCCTTGCCCCATCACTCCGCCCGCTCGGGAGCATAATACCCGTTTCGCGCTTCCACCGTGAACTTACCCTTCTTCTCCAGTTTCACCTTCAACTGATGCAGCTTCCCATCCGCCTTCGCCGTGGAAACGAAACTGAGCACATAGTAACTCTCCGGCGTGGATAGCTTGCGAAAGTTCAGACCGAAATCGTTCCCCGTCACATAGCTGCCGCCAGTGCCGTGCGCCAGGTCGATGAGCACCAGGGGCAGCGTGGCGTTAAAGTTGTTACGCTCCCAAGTTTCGTTGCCGGGCCGCTGGTTCACCCCACTCACATTCGCGGCCGCCCCCGGCCCGGCCGATTCCGTCGCTCCGCCAGGGTCCAGCGCGTTGATGACGACCCGCGCGCGGACGGCTGCGTCAATCAGATCCGGCGGTTGATTCGAACGGTCGTGCCCCACCCAGAACCCGCCGGAAATCAGGATGATCACCCGCCGGCCCGGCAGGTTCGCCATCCGCTTCGCCACATCCTTCAGCACTTCTATCTGCAATACCTGGACGCGCGAAAAGCGGCACACCTGCGGGGGACCTATCTGTAAGTGCGACAACGCTTCGAGTAACTTCGCCCGGTCGTTCGTAAAATCCTGCATGACGGAACACGACGAAGTGACGATCGCTATGCGATCGCCCGGCTGCCATTCGTTAAATTGTTTTGCGGCGGCCTCGCGAATGCGCGTTAGCGTGCTGATGCCGCCGATTGACCTATCGTCGAAGAAGTAAGTGATAAATCGCTCGGGAACATCCACTGGCGCTCCGGACGTGGCTGGCTTCGAGGCGCTGTTAGGATCGGGCAGCGACCTGTCGGGAATCGCCTGACTGCCCGGCTTGTCCACGGAGAAACCGGCGATCTCCACCTGTTTGCCATCGTCGAAGAGCTCGAAATCGTTCTTGGTCAGGCCGCCGACGGCGTGACCGTCGCGGTCGCGCACCGTCACCGGCACCTGTATCATCGTCACGCCCGATTTGAACGTTTGCCCGGATGGCTCCTGGGCGACCGCGCCACACAACGAGATCAATCCCAAAAGGAGAACCGCACGCATAGACACCTCGCCTATTGTACCTGCACAGCCGCATTCTCCGCCGTGATCTGCTGCCCTTCGGCGTCCCGCACGACCAGACGCACCAGATATCCGCCCGGCTTCACGTCGAAATCCGTTGCAATCACCACCGGCGGTTTCAGCTCCAGCCCGGCGACGGTTTCGTCACGCAACCGAAGCCGCACCAGCTTCTCCGTGCCCATCAGAAAGTTGCCGTTGGTATCGAACAGCGCCGCCACAATCGTCAGGTCGTTCAGGTTCCTGTCCTCGGCCTTGCGCAGATGGATCGACTTCAGATCCACACTAGTCAGCACGCTCAACTTCGCCTGCTCCCCGGCCTTCGTCCACTGCGTGTGCATATCCACCGGAAGATTGTGAATCTCATCCCGCGAAAATACGGCGTCCTCGATTTCCTGCTTGGCAACCGCGGCTTCATCCTCCGGGTGTTTCGGCGCCCAGTATCCGCGCCGGGCCTGCAAGGTGAATTTCTCACCCGCGCCGACCGTCACTTTCAACGGATGAAAGCTGCCGTCCAGCTTTAGGTCCTGCGGCGCGAATCCCAATACATACATATATTCAGGGGCCGCAGCTGCCTTTTGCACGCCGCCAAAGAAATCGTTGTTCAGAGTCACCGCGCCGCCCGTGTCCTCCCCCAGCGCGATTAATGCATCGGTGTTGGCCTGCCTTTCCAGATCTCTGAATTCCGTCTCATCCCGGATGACAGCCGCCGACGCGCCCCCTTTGGACGCGTCAAAAGCCGGATTCGTCCAAACGCCCCGCGCATCCACGGTGCTGATCAGCACCTTGGAACGAATGGCCAGCGCCATCAGTTCGTCGCTCTCATGCTGGAGGTCGGATGGGATGAAGAAACCCGGCGACACCAGCAGCACGCTGCGCTGCCCCGGCGTTGCCGCCATGCGCTGGACGACGATCCGCAGCGTCGCCAGCGTCGCTCGCGATTCCTGCAAACCGCTGGTGTAGGCGTCGCGAATGGCCTGCGCGGCGAGGTGAAAGTCTCCGTACTCCTCAACGGCTACGCGCAAGGGGAGACACCGGGAAACATCTGACGCCTGCGGCTGAAGTCCAACCTGCCGGTCGACTTGCACCGCTTGAAAGTAACTTACATATGCGTCGCCACTGGGGCTGAGGTCCGGCGCGATGAGGGGGCTCGGCGCGATCTTCTTGAGCGGATCGCTGAGCGCCTCCGGCCGATCCGTGAAATCGACACTCTGCTGGCCCGAGGTCGTATAGAGAGCCACTCGGTCCCGCGGCCCCAACGACGTGTTCACGTATTTCAGCACCGCGGCGCGCACTTGCGGCACGTCCTCCACACGCAGATGGATGTCGTCAAAGACAAAAGCGACGAAACGAGTGGGAGCGGCCGGGGGCGCGCTGGGGGCGGCCGAGGGAGTGGATGAAACCCCGGGCGCCGGCGCACTGGGTACAGGCGCTGCCTGCGCCGCCGTCCCTGTCGAACTACCCGGCTGCACCAGCGCAAACTTTGTAATCTCCTGGCGCTTACCCTTATCCAGGACGCGGAAGTCTTCTTGTTTCAGATCTCCCACCGCGTGGCCCGCGCGGTCCCGCACCACCACCGGAACCTCCACCAGGTTGGTCTGCACCCTAAACGTGGCGGGCATGTCGGTGGTGATCATTTCGTCATTCTTGGGCGACGCGATCGGCTTGGCGGCCGCGGGCACGGACTCCGGGATCTCCAGGGCCTGCGCCAGTTGCTTGCTTTCCGTCTCGCTATAGCCAGGTCCCCCGACTTTTGCCGCCGGGGCGGCAGGTTGGGAATTCCCGGCCGCTTCCGGCGCGCCCGCATCGTAATAGCCGTTGCGGGCCTGCACGTCGAGCTTGCGCCCATCTCGCAGCTTCACTTCCAGCTTATGGAAGCCGCTCTTCGCCGGCGCCGTGTCGGGCGAGAAGCCCAAAACATAAATGTATTTCGGCGTAGCTGCGAGCTGCCGCACCGCTCCATCCAGATCGTTGGTATCGCGTATGAACTTGCCGCCGGTACCGTCGCTCACGTCCAACTGAAACTCCCAGGCGCGGGTCGCCTCTGTCCCTGTTATGCGCCCGTGTGCATCCAAGTCCATCGTCAAACCGCGCGTGTCCATGGCGCTGATCACCACCCGGGAGCGGACTGCATGGTCGATCATCCGCATGGTCTCCGGCACCGCGCTCCACGACCCCTGTGCCTGAATCGGCAGACCCGATGAGACAAAAACCAAGGTTCGCTGGCCCGGCAGAAGCGCCATCCGGCGGATGATCTTGTCGCACTGGCCAATCACCGTGCGCGCCACCTGTTCAGGCGGCATCCCATAGAAAAACACGGGCGCGGGCGCGATCTTCATGAGCGCGTCCTTGATCTTCGCGCGATCCGTGGTGAAATCGACATCGAACTGGCCCGACGACGTGAACAGCGCCACCCGATCCGCTGGTTGCAGCGTGTCCAGGTACTTCAAAGCCGCCTTGCGCGGGTAAGCCAGATCCTCGGGATGTCGAGTATCGAAATGCGCGTCGTCGAACATCAGCGCGGCGAAATGTTCCGGCATAACCATGGGCGCCGCTTTCGGTCCGCCGCCCACGCTCCTATCCTCCGCCGCGCGGCCGGATGTCTCCTCCAACGCAAAACTGGTAATCGCCTGCGATTTTCCGTCTTGAAAGAGCTGAAAGTCGCCCTTGCCCAGCCCGCCCACCGTGTCTCCCTTGGCATCGCGCACCACCACCGGAACCAACACCAGGTTAGTCTCGGCCTTGTAGGTCGGCGCCGCTTGCTGAGCCGGAAGCGGACCCGAATAGCACAGCGAAAGAATGAAAGCCGTCAAACAACCCGCGCCACGACGTTTCATAGCACAACCTCCAATCATGCTATTGCACCGGGGCGACCCGTTACTCTATCGCCCCATTGGCTCGACGTCAATATTAGAACCTGAGTTACTCCACGGGTAATGACTAATAAGAGCTAAAACTCCGCTACGAAGCCGGCTCTTTCACCGTCAGTATCTGGTCCACCGGGACATCTCGCAGGACCTGGTGGATGCGGCTGGGCCATTTGATATCGATCTCCCGGATGATCTTGGATGCCCCCAGCCCAAAGTGAACCCGCGAGTCGCTCGCACCCGCGTAGCCGCAAGCCGTTGTAACTTCGTTGTACTGCCGCAAGCCGTCCTCGCCGGTGATCCGGATCTGTGCCCCGATGCCCATCCGATTGCTCCTGGTGCCAACCAACTTCAGCAGGATCCAGTGGTTCCGGTTCGCCGTCACGTTATGGAAGTACTTCACCTGGCCGTTGAGCACCGTGACTACCGCGTCCACGCGCCCGTCATTATCGATATCGCCGAACGCCACTCCGCGATGGGGCGCGGCTTTCTGGAAATCGGGCCCGGCTTCGGCGCTTACATCCCGGAACTTGCCGTTGCCGAGATTGCGGAAGACGGCATTCGCCTCCCCATAGGTGCGGTTCGACATCAGGGCCACGTTGTCGAGCACGTTTCCACGGGCCACGAAAAGGTCCTTCCAGCCGTCATTGTCGAAATCGAAAATCCCGTTCGACCACCCAGACATGCTGCGCGTTACCCCCAGCATGCTGCGGTCGGTGGCTTCCAAAAAGACTCCGCCGCCCCGGTTCTGATACAGCGGGAACGATTCGTTCTCGGTCGCGGTGTGCCAGATATCCGGTTTGCCGGCGTTGAAAACATCCTTGAAATCGGCACCCATGCCGGAGATCGCGTTAGCGCTCTGCGAGTACGCCACGCCGCTTTCCATGGCGACCTCCTCGAACCTTTTCCCGCCGATATTGTGGAAGAGAAAATTGGGCATGTTGTCGTTGGCGACGAACACGTCCATGAATCCGTCCCCATCGTAGTCGGCGATGACGGCTCCCATCCCCTTGCCGAAATGCTTGTCGATGCCGGTTTCCGCCGATACATCGGTGAAAGTTCCGTCGCCGTTGTTGCGGTAAAGCGTGTTGGGCAGAGGCTGGTAATATTTCGGATGGCAATACGCGCGGGTGGCATTTGTGCCGCAGTACGGGTCTTTATTCACTTCCCATTTGCAGTAATTGGACACGAACAAATCCAGCAGCCCGTCATTGTTGTAATCCAGCCAGACGGCCGAGACGGACCACATCTTCTTGCCATCGAGCATGCCGCCGCCCACGCGCGCCCGGTCTGTTACATCCGTGAACGTGCCATCGTGGTTGTTGTGGAAGAGCTGGTTCTTGGTCACGTTGACAACGTAAATGTCCGGCCACCCATCGTTGTCGAAATCGCCCACCGCCACGCCCATGCCGTAACCCTCTCCCGCGACTCCGGCCTTTTCCGTCACGTCGGTAAACGTGCCGTCGCGGTTATTGTGGAAGAGCCGATTCCAATACTTAGGGCTTTCTTTCTTAAGAGAGGGGATGGCAGCGCCGTTCACCAGAAAGACGTCCAGGTAGCCATCGTTATCGTAGTCCAGCAGCGCGACGCCGGCCACCATGGTTTCCGGTTGGTTCTTGTTGGGCGTAGGGCAGCTATTGGTAGTGAAAATGAGGCCGGAGCGCTCCGCGATTTCCTCGAAAGCAATGATGCTCGCCGCCGGCGCCGCCAGGAGCACGCCGGCAGCCGTCACAAGCAGGGGCAGACCCTTCATTTGGCCTCATGGTAGCAGCATTGCTGAGCGAGCACCGGCTCTGCGCCACGCTATTTTGCCGCGATGGTGTAGTGCAGGCTGCGCTCCACCGACTCTTGGCCCTGCACTACCGTGACTCTCACCTCGTAGCTGCCGGGCTTGCTATAGCCGGTAAGCACCTCGGGGATGCTGCCGGACGCATCCGGCGGCGGCAGCGCGGCCCTGTGCGCCGCGACCACGCGTCCCTCCTTGAGGAACTGGATGCGCAGTTCCGCCTTCGCCGGGTTATCCTTCCGCGGATAGACAACCAAATACAGAAACGGAAAACCGCCCACGTACAGATCGGTCGTGACGAACGGGAGCACCCGCTTGTCGGAGAATTCGAAGGGGTCGGCGGCGTCGGCCGCGCGGTCGAGTGTCTCCAACCGGCGCACCAGTGTGAGGTCGCTCATGCCCAGCCCCGGCCGTTGCCGATTGTCGATCTGGGTCACCCCCGTACCGGCGCGATTGCCCAATTGGTCCACCACCGCTGCCTCCACGGTGTAATGCCCCGGCGGCAGATTGACGGCTTTCGCATAAGTCATGAGTTCCACCCGCACCGCGGCCAGATGATCGTCGGAGACCTCCGATGGAACATCCTTACTTACCCGATCCACGATCCGCCCTTGCGCATCTTTCACCAGCGCCAGCAAGGATGCGTGCATTTGATGGTGCTTGGCGTCCGCCTCGGGGACGGCTGTCAGGTTGGAAATGGGCATTTCGAAAGCGATGGCGTATTGCGCGGTACCCTCATTGCTGCGATAACGATACGTCCGCAACAGAAAATCGAAATCGTGCGGCCGGGGCTGCGTGTCGAGGGCTCTCAATTCGCCCATCTCTTCTGGAGTCACCGGCCCTTCCCCCGTCTCGGGCACGGCGAAGTACCCTTCGCGGGTTTGTACCGTGAGGCCGGCTCGCGCCAGCTTCACCTCGATCTTCCGAAAATGCCCGTCGTCGATGTTCGAGGTTGGCGGGTAGGCGATTTCATAATGCGTATTCACGTCCTCCATCACGCGCGCCAGCGGCTTTTCGATGTTGTTGGTGTTGGCGATGAGGAATCCACCCGTGCGTTCGGCGAGTTCGCGCAACGCTTCCTGCCGGTTGCCGCTCGAGACCAGGAACTTCACAAAGTCGTCTTCATGCGCCCTTTCTGCGAGTTGCGCCGTCGGGGACGCCCCGGGAGGTGTGACCGCTGGCATTGGTATGCTCTGTTTCGCGCTTATCCCCGCGACCATCCCCAGCATGGCGGCCGACGTGTCCATCGGCGTTTGCTGGCACAGAAGCGCGTCCTGACACAGCCCGTGCACGTCAACCGCATAAAAAGTGACGTAGCCCTTGTTGGCCAACTTGACCGTTGAGTCCCAGTATTCCAACTGATCCGGTGGACGCGTCAGGCCGTTGCTGAGCAGCAGCACCGTTTTTTGAAAAGGCAACGGGCTGAGCTGCTTTATCAGGCCGCGCAACGCATCGAGCTCCCGCAGCCCCGCATAAACCGAAAAGCCCATGTCGCCGCGCGTGCCCAACGGGTCCCCCACGCTGGAGCCATCGGCATTCCCCTCGGCCGCGCCTGCGCCCGCCGTCACGGCGCCGAGCGGAGACATGCCAAAGCCGTTCAGCATGGCCGCCGTGCCCACGTTCAACGATGGAAGCTGGTTGATGGCCGCCAATTCCACCGCCTTCAGCAGCCGTTCCCGGTTGTTTGAAAACGGAAAAACGGGACGCAGCCCGCTCGAATCCAGGCTGAAAATACCGATAAAAGTATTGGGCCGCAGCTCGTTGTTCACAAACTGGCGCGCGGAGTCGAATGCAATACTGCGCGTGTGGGAATCCAGATCGTTCAAGATGAGGCACACAAGGTTGACCGTACGGAGCGGGTTCACTGCCGGCTGGGCGCCGTTGCGCGTGGCCGTTGGCCGGCCCTCCGGCAATTGGGCGTCTAGCTTCTGGTCCTCGGCGAAGACCTCGCTTCCGGCCACCAGCCGGAAAGAACGCACGCTTTGCCTTGTGCCGTCTTCAAATACCGTGATCTCCTCCGGCTTGAGGTTGGTGACCAGCTTTCCGTGCGCGTCGCGCACAACCACGTCCAGCAGTACTTCGCGAGCGGAAGTCTTGATTACGACTTCGGGCGGCTCGGTTTGGGTGGGTTGCCCCGAGGAGCCGTCCTGACCTCCCGCAATCTCGGCCAAAAGCAGGATCGGAAACACAACCAGATAGAGCTTCATCATCTGGGTAGATTATGCTCCCCGCAATAGCAGATTGGAAGGTCCGATGATTCAAACAGCCCTAAAGGGCTAACTGCGGCCCCCCCTTTACGACCCACCCTGCCCTACCGGCTCGTCAATCTTCAAGAACTGGTCCGCCTTGATATCCCTCAGCACCTGTCGAATCCCGCTAGGCCAGCGGATCTCGATCGAGCTGATCTTCGTTTCTTCCCCCAACCCGAAGTGCACGCGCTTGTCACTCGATGACATGAAGCCCACACTAATAGCAACGTGGTTATAAAGCACTCGCCCCGATGCCGTGGTTACCTTGACTTTCGCGCCGATCGCGTCCCGCGCGCTCTTGTGACCGGTCAGGCTCAGCATCAGCCAGTGATTACCGCTATTCGCGCTATTCATCAGAATGCGCGGCGTCTCGTTCAGCGACGTCACCACCAGATCCATGGCTCCATCGTTATTCAGATCGCCGAAAGCCGAGCCGCGCTGATAGCCGATCCTCTGGAAGTCCTTGCCCATCTCCTCGGAGACATCCGCGAACGTCTTCCCACCCGTGTTTTCGAACATCGTGTCATGCTGCGCCGATTTCTCGTTCACCTGGTCAACGTCCCCGTTTGCCGAGTAAATATCCTTCCATCCGTCGTTGTTATAGTCGATGAATCCGTTGCTCCAGCCGGAAAATGGCCGGCTGAGTGTCTGCACCTTCGATGGGTAGGCAAACTGGAACAGGTTGCCGTTATTGCGCAGTAACTGCCACACCTGGCCCATTAAGTTGTTATAAAAGATGTCTACGTTGCCGTCGTTGTCATAGTCCTTGGCGTCCGACCCCATGGACGATCCGGTGTGCGCGCTGTCGTTGTAAGCGACGCCCCACTCCAACCCTTTTTCCTCGAACGTCCCATCTTTCTTATTGATGAACAGCGAATTGGGCTCGGTGTCATTGGCGATGAAAATGTCCGGCCATCCATCGTTATTGAAATCCGCGATGGAGATGCCCATCCCCTTACCCGGCGAGGCGCCTAAGCCCGACTTATCCGTAACGTCCTCGAACTTACCGTGGCCCAGGTTGTGATAGAGGCGCGGCGGCACGCTCTTGTAGCGCCTCGGATCGCAGTAATACTCCGTACTGCCCATGGCGCAGCGTATGTCCGTCCGCGGCGTCCAGAAAGTGTAGTTATCCACGATCAGATCGAGCAGCCCGTCGTTGTCATAATCGAACCAAGCGGCCACCACGCTAAGCGTATCGGGCGGCTTGCCGCCGATGCCCGATGCCGCCGTCACATCCGTGAAAGTCCCGTCGCCGTTGTTATGGTACAGAGCGTTCCGGCCGGCGCTGCAAATGAAGAGGTCCTCGTAGCCGTCGTTGTCGTAATCGCCAACCGCCACGCCGAAGTTGAAATCGAGATCTTTGCCCGTCAAGCCAGCCTTGATCGTCACATCCTCGAAAGTTCCATCGGCGCGCTGCCTCAACAGGCAGTTGTAATACGTCGGGTTTGTCTTCTTCAATTCCGGAAGCTGCGCGCCATTGGTGAAGAATATGTCCAGCCGGCCGTCGTTATCGAAATCGAAGATCGCCACCCCGCCGCACATGGGCTGCGGAAAATACTTGTGCCCTCCCGGGCTGTTATTGCTAACGTATGAGATCTTCGAGCGCGCGGCAACGTCGGTGAAGTGGGGGCGCTTGGCAGTCTCGGCGGGCCGGCCCGAAGGCAGCGCCACAACCAGAAACGCGCAGAGACTCGATATGGCCAGGACGATCGTTCGCTTCAACTATTCCTCCGGCGATTGCCAGGGCGCGAAATTCTTACTCCTCATTGTAATCGCAGTCCGGCGCGCGCTTGGCTTCGCTTTATCGCCTTCGCTCTACAGCGGCCCGCGCAATTGAGATATTCTGCTTCATATGGATTTCCGCCGCCTGATTTCGCCAGTGATCGGTTCGCTGCTCCTGCTGGCGGCAGGCGCGGATTGGCTGGTGCGCGCCACCGGCGAACCGGTTTCGCCCATCCGCTTTGAGCTCAAGCCCATTTCCTTTCAGCTCGAGCATGGCGAGGTCGCGGCGCGGCATGTGCCGGCCACCATGGCCGGCGGCCTGGCGGTGTTCGACTACAATCGCGACGGCCGTCCCGACATCTTCTTCACCAACGGCGCCAATCTGGCCACCTTGAAAAAAGACAATTCGAAGTACCGCAACCGCCTGTTCCGCAACGATGGCAACGGCGTATTTACGGATGTCACCGAATCCGCGGGACTGGCCGGCACGGGTTTCGATTGCGGAGTGGCGGTGGGCGATTACGATAACGATGGCTACCCCGATTTGTTCGTCACCGGCGTCCACCACAATACGCTCTATCACAATAACGGCGATGGCACGTTCACCGATGTCACCGAAAAGGCCGGCATCTCCAATCTTCCCGATCCCAAGTACGGACCCATGTGGGGGATTACGGCGGTCTGGATGGATGTAAACAACGATGGCCTGCTCGACCTCGTCGTGATCAACTATCTGCAATGGGATTACGCCACCGAGCCCCTTTGCGAGTACAAAGGAGTAGCGGATTACTGCTCGCCGCGCTCTTATAAAGGTTTGCCCAACCAGTTGTATTTGAACAAGGGTAACGGCAAGTTTGAGGACGTCTCGGAACAGTGGGGCATTCGCGCGCACGTGGGCAAGGGCATGGGCGGCGCCATGGCCGACTACGATCTGGATGGCCGTCCCGACTTTTTCGTCACCAACGACGGATCTTACAATTTCCTGTTCCACAATCTAGGCAACAAGTTCGAGGAAGTCGCGTTTCAAAAGGGCGTGGCGTTGCCGGAAGACGGCGGCGCCATCTCCGGGATGGGGTTGGATTTTCGCGACTTCAACAACGACGAATACCCCGACTTGGTAACCGCCGCGCTGGAAAACCAGACCTTTCCAATATGGAAGAACACAGCCGGCAAAGGCTTCCAGGAAGTGACCACCCCAAGCGGCATGCGCACGCTGTGCATGCGGATGGCAGGTTTCGGCGTCGGGTTTTTTGACTTCGATAACGACGGCTGGAAGGATCTGTTCGTCAGCCGCGGAGACGTGTTGTCGCGCCCCATGCCCAACACCACGGTGGAGCAGCACAACACCGTGTTCCGGAACCTCGGTGCCACCAGCGGCGCCAACGGGCGCTGGCAGGCGCTCACCGCCGAGGCGGGATTGGATGCCTCGCCGCCGGCCCGTCATCGCGGCCTGGCGTTCGGCGACCTGGACGGGGATGGCAGAGTCGATGTCGTGACTTCCGCGCTCGCCCACCCGGCTGAAATCTGGATGAATCGCAGCCCCGGCGCCGGACACTGGCTGGATATCGCGCTTGAAGGAACCAGGAGCAACCGCGACGGCATCGGCGCGCGCATTCAGGTCATCACCAAGAGCGGCTCGCAGTACAACCACATGACCACCAGCGTGGGCTACGCCTCTTCGAGTTGTGGGCCGGTGCACTTTGGGCTGGGGGCGGACGATATCGCCGAGTCGGTAATCGTCCACTGGCCCTCGGGAATCGTCCAGACATTGAAAAACGTGCGTAGCAATCAGGTGCTAAAAGTGAAGGAGACTCCCTAGCGATGCGTTGTGCGCCGTGCGGGACTTCGCTCCTGTGGCAAGCAGCCGCACTTCTTTCCCTGGCAGCGCTCGCTGCGCCAGTTGCTGCCTCCGCCGATCAGAAATCGCCAGCCGCCGTCCCTGCCGCGTTCGACCAGGTATCGAAGGCGGCCACCGAGGCGCGTACGCAAAACCGCGTCGAGGATGCCATCGGGTTGTATCGTCAGGCGGTCAATCTGAACCCTTCGTGGGCCGAAGGCTGGTGGTTCCTGGGCGAGCTGCTTTACGATCAGAACCAGTATCCCGAAGCGCGCGACGCGTTGCGCCGGTTGATAGACGTCGATCGTACCACCGGTCCCGGCTTCGCGCTGCTGGGCCTCTGCGAGTTTGAAACGAAGGAGTATGGCAAGGCGCTCAATCATATCTACCAGGCGCGCCGTCTGGGTCTGGGTGATGACCAGCAAGTCAGACGGGTGGTTTTGTTTCATGAGATGTTGCTGCTCACGTGGCAGAAGCAGTACGAAGCCGCTCTGCAAGTGCTGGTGAGCGTTGTGAAGAATGGTGGCGCCGGCCCGGCCGTAATTGAGGCCGCCGGGATCGCCGCTTTGCGCCGGCCCATCTTTCCCGAAGAGCTGAAGCCGGGCGATAAGGATTTGATCGAACGGGCCGGCCGGGCGGTTTGTGCCGTGGCCGCCAAGGATGCCGCCGGCGTTGAAAAGTACTTTGCGGAGCTGCTCGCCGCCTATCCTAAGTCGCCCAACGTCCACTATCTCTACGGTTCGTTCCTGTCGGCGACCGATAAGGACGCGGAGCTGCGCGAATATCAGAAGGAACTGGAGCTGAACCCGAAACATACCCAAGCCCTGGCGAGCATTGCTTTGGAGTATGAAGCGCGCGGCGACTTGGACACAGCTATTTCATACGCGCGGCGCGCGGTCGAGGCCGATCCCCAATTCTTCGGGGCCCACGCTGTGCTCGGCAAGCTGCTGGCCAGTGCCGGTCAGGCGGAACAGGCGATTAAAGAGCTGGAGATCGCCCGCGACCAGGCTTCCGATAGTCCGCAAGTGCACTTCTCTTTGGCGACAGCCTACGCCATGGTGGGCAGAAAGGCCGATGCGGCCCACGAACGGGCCGAATTTGCCCGCCTCAAGAAATTAACAGATGAGATAAGCCAGTGACCAGGTCTGCCTCCATCTCCCTCATCATCGCCCTCCTCGGCGCAGCGCTTTGCGCGCAGCAGCCCGCCCCTAGTCCCGAGTCGCTTCTCCAGCATGCTATTGCCCTGCACCAGTCAGGCGATCTGGATGGCGCCATCCGCGCCTATCGCGAATACCTCGCCGCTGTGCCCGATTCCGTTCAAGCGCGTTCCAACTTGGGGGCCGCGCTGGCACGCACCGGCCGGTACGATGAAGCCATTGCGGAATATGACCGTGCTCTTCTCAAAAGCCCGGATAATCCCGCCCTCCTGCTGAATCTGGGTCTCGCTTATTACAAAATGGGCCGCCACGCCGAAGCCGCTGCCCGCTTCGAACGCGCCGTCTCTGTTTCACCTCAGTTCAAAGAGCAGGTCACTCTCCTGCTCGCCGTCTGTTATAACAACCTCGGAAGATATAAGGAAGCCGTGGCTCTTCTGGCCCCGCTCGAAAAAGACAAGGCTGGCGATCCTGGGTTCGACTATCTCTATGGAACCGCTCTCACCGGCGATGGCCAGGAGGCCGCCGGCACCACCGTCATTAACCGCATTCTCAGCCTGGGCGATTCCGCCGAAGCCCGTCTCCTGCGGGGCACTCTGGAACTGAGCGCGCACGACCGCGACAAAGCCCGCCTCGATCTTGAAAAGGCCGTCGCCTTGAACCCCCGCCTGGCCGGGGCTCATGCGCGTTTGGGCGAACTTCTCCTTACCGAAGGAGACTCCGAACGCGCCCGCGACGCTTTCATTCAAGAACTCGCGATCGATCCGGAGGACTTCACCTCCAATCTGAACATGGGCGTGCTGGCCAAGCAGGATCAGGACTACGCTGCGGCGCGCCGCTATTTTGACCGCGCTCTCAAGGCGCGTCCCAACGATCCGGGGGTCCGCTATCAGTTGGCCAATGTCGATCTGGCCACCGGCAATCTTGACCCGGCCCGCCTGGCGCTCGAAGCGCTGATCGCTGAATCGCCGAATTTCGCTGAGGCCCACGCTACTCTATCGACCGTCTATTACCGGCTCAAACGCGGCTCCGATGGCGATCGCGAACGCGCCGTCTCCGAGAAGCTCATGGGTCAGCGGGACACCCTACAGACGGGAGCCAAAACTAGATGAAGCGTTGGTGGGCCGCGGCCGCTTTGTGCGTGGCCGGTGCATGGTGGTTGGCCGCCGGCGGCGCCGAACCGGAAACGCGCCAGCCCCATTTCACCGATATCGCACACAAATCGAATTTCGCTTACCGCACGGATAACAATTTCACCGGCCGCAAGTATTTCCCCCAAACCATGTGCGGCGGAGTGGCCGCTTTCGATTTCGACAACGACGGCCTGATGGATCTTTTCTTCACCAATGGCGCCAAGCTGCCCGAGTTGGAGAAGACCGATTCCCGTTTTTACAATTGTCTGCTCCGCAACCGCGGCGGTGGCACGTTTGAGGATGTCACCGCCCGCGCCGGCCTGCTCGGTAAGGACATCGGATTCAGCTTCGGAGTGGCCGTCGGCGACTATGACAACGACGGCTACGAGGATCTGTTCATTTGCAACGCCGGACCGAATACGCTCTATCACAACAACGGCGATGGCACCTTCACCGATGTCACTGAGCGCTCCGGAATCACCAAGCCGAAGGACGTCCTGAGTGTCGCCGCCGCCTGGTTCGACTACGATAACGATGGCAAGCTCGATCTCATCGTTTCCAATTACACCGTCTGGACGCCTCAGACCGATAAGATCTGCGCCGTGAACGGTCTGGAGTACTATTGCCATCCCAAGGTCTATCCCAGCGTCGCGCACCGTCTCTATCACAACCTCGGCAATGGCCGTTTCGAGGATGTGACTGACTCGTCCGGTTTCGGCAAGGAGCTGGGCAAGGGAATGGGCATTGCCATCGCGGATTTTAACGGCGATGGCTATATGGACGTATTCGTAGCCAATGACACCGTGCGCAATTTTCTTTTCATCAACCAGAAAAACGGCACGTTCAAGGAGTCCGGCTACGAGTGGGGCGTGGCTTATGACGATAGCGGCAATGCCCATTCATCCATGGGCGCGGATGCCAAGGATTACGATAACGATGGCTGGCCCGACCTCTTCTATAACAACCTCAAGGGCCAGATATGGGGACTGTTTCGTAATATAGACGGCAAGTATATGAACTATACTTCCGGCATGTCTCACGTATCGCATCTGAGCTCTCATAGCTCCGGCTGGAGCAACGGTTTCATCGACTACAACAACGACGGATGGAAGGATCTCTACTCTTCCAACGGAGACGTCGATAACATGGGCGAAACCTCGCGCCAGCCTGACACCATGTTTGAAAACGTGGACGGCAAGGAGTTCCGGGATGTCTCCGCCCAGTTAGGCCCCGACTTCAGCCGTGCCGGTTTCCAGCGCGGCTCCGCTTTCGTGGATCTGAATAACGACGGCTTCCCGGACCTGGTGGTGACATCCCTCGATGAGAAGCCTCGCATTATGATCAACTCGGCCGATAACGGAAATCACTGGCTGCTGGTCAACACCATCGGCCGCCGCAGCAATCGCGACGGTATCGGCGCGGCACTGAAACTCACCACCGTTTCTGGCCGTACACTCTATAACCACGTGACAACTTCCGATGGATTCATGTCGTCGAGTGACAAACGGGTGCACTTCGGGTTAGGGGCCGAGAAGGCGATTCGGTCTCTGGAGATCCGCTGGCCCAGCGGGATTGTGCAGGTCCTGAAAAAGGTCAAAGCCGATCAGATCCTGACCGTGACGGAACCGGAGCGCTGAAGCAGCCGTCGCCCGCGACCCCGAGACCCGCTCCCGCCCCCGTCTGTTTTACAATTAGCCGTGCAGATCTATCTCCTCCGCCACGGCATCGCCGAAGATGCCCCTCCCGGGCAGCCGGATGCCGACCGCGCCCTTACCGCGGAGGGACGCGAAAAACTGCGCGCCGTATTGAAGCGCGCGCGCGCGGCTGGCGTGGAACCAGGCACCATCCTCTCCAGCCCCTATCGCCGCGCGCTCCAGACGGCCGCCCTCGCGGCTGAGGTTCTGGAGTACAAAGGCAGGATTCGCGAAACCCCCGCCCTTGTGCCGCAGGCTTCCCCTTATGACCTGTGGGAAGAGATCCGCGCGCTCTCCGAGGAGCCTGCTGTTCTGCTTTCGAGCCACGAGCCGCTGATGAGCAGCGCCATGGCCTTTCTGCTCGGCTGCCCTGCTCTTCAGGTACAAATGAAAAAAGGCGCCCTGGCGCGCATCGATTGCGAACGCCTGGGCCGCGAACCCAAAGGTGTGCTCAAGTGGATCGTCACTCCCGCGTTGGCCTGACTTATGAAAATCTCTAAAGCGACCGAACGATACGAAGCGTGGCTGGCAAAGCACCTGACACTGCTGCCCGAAGACGTGAAATTAAAGCATGAGTACATGCGCGCCGCCCCGTTCCCTTTCTTGCGGGCAACCTATTACCGCTGGGCGCAGCTTTGGGCCGAGACCGTGGGCGATGTGGCGCGCGCGCCCCGGGTCCTGGCCGTGGGCGATTTGCACGTCGAGAACTTCGGCACCTGGCGCGACGTCGAGGGCCGCCTGATCTGGGGCATCAACGACTTCGATGAAGTCTGGCGGCTGCCCTATACCAACGACCTCGTGCGCCTGGCCACCAGCGCGCTCCTGGCCCAGATGAGTGCCGATATGAAGGCTGGAATGGACGCCATTCTGGCCGGCTATGCCGAATCCCTCCAAGCCGGCGGCCGGCCATTCGCCCTGGCCGAGCATCACCCGGTGCTCCGCGGCATGGCCACCGCCCGGCTGCACGAACCGGAGGCATACTGGGAGAAACTGCACGCCCTGCCCGAACTCAAAGAGAAACCGCCCGCCGGCGCCATGAAAGCGCTGGAGCGGATGATGCCCGAACGCGGTCTCGAGTGGCGCATTTCGCATCGCGTGGCTGGGTTGGGCAGTCTGGGGCGCGAGCGGTACGTGGCGGTCGCCGAATTTCACGGCGGCTCCATCGCGCGCGAGGCCAAGGCGCTGGCTCCCTCCGCGTGCATATGGGCCGAGCGGGGCAATGGCACGGCGCCGATTCATTATCAGGAGATTCTGGACCGTTCCGTGCGCTGCCCAGATCCCTTCGTGCGTCTCCAGAAACGATGGATTGTGCGCCGCCTGGCGCCCGATTGCTCGCGCATCGAGCTTTCCGCGCTGCCCAAGGAGCGCGACGAGCTCCGCCTGCTCCATGTCATGGGATGGGAGACCGCCAACGTCCACCTGGGCAGCGCGAAAGCGGGCGTCCTCGCGGCCGATCTGAAGAAGCGCCCGCGCGGGTGGCTGCTGCGCGCGGCGCGCAAGATGGAAAAAGCCGTGCTCGCCGATTTCTCCGACTATTCCACGCGGTAGTTCGGCGCTTCCTTGGTGATAATCACGTCGTGCACATGGCTCTCGCGCAAGCCGGCCGGCGATATCCGCAGGAATCGCGATTCCCGTTGCAGCGCTTCGATCGTCCGCACCCCGCAGTAACCCATGCCGGAGCGCAGTCCGCCCACCAGTTGATACACCAGCTCCGACAGCGGACCTTTGGATGCCACGCGGCCCTCGATGCCTTCGGGAACCAGTTTGCCGCTGGGATCCTGTTCGTAACGGTTCGAGGGCCCCTGCGACATGGCGCCCATCGATCCCATGCCGCGATACGATTTGAACGAGCGGCCTTGAAACAAAATGGTCTCTCCCGGGCTCTCGTCCGTGCCGGCCAACAGGCTGCCGATCATGACTGTGTCCGCGCCGGCGGCAATCGCTTTAGTGATATCGCCCGAATACTTGATGCCGCCATCGGCGATCAGCGGCACTCCGGCTTCCCGCGCCGCCCTGGCGCATTCCGCGATGGCGGTGATTTGCGGCACGCCGGCGCCCGAAACAACCCGCGTCGTGCAGATCGAACCGGGGCCAATCCCCACTTTGATGCCATCGGCTCCCGCCGCTATTAATTCCCGCGCGCCTTCATACGTAGCCACATTGCCCGCGAGCAACTGCACTTCCGGAAACCTGCTCTTGATGGTCTTCACCGCGGCCATCACCCGGCTGGTATGGCCGTGCGCCGTGTCTATGGCCACCACGTCCACCTTCCGTCCCACCAGCTCCTGCGCGCGCTCCAGAAACTCACCGGTGGCGCCGATGGCCGCGCCCACCCGCAAACGCCCCTGGCTGTCTTTCGCCGCGCTGGGATATTTCAGTTTCTTCTGGATGTCTTTGACCGTGATGAGACCCTTGAGATTGTAGCTGTCGTCAACCACCAGCAGCTTCTCCACCCGATGCCTGTGCAGGATGGCCTCCGCCTGCTCCAGCGTGGTGCCCACCGGAACCGTGACCAGGTTCTCCTTGGTCATGACTTCAGAGATCGGCAGATCGAAACGGTTCTCAAAACGCAAGTCGCGGTTGGTGAGGATCCCCACCAGTTTGCCGTCCTTGGTAACGGGCACGCCGGAGATGCGGTAGCGCGCCATCAGCGCCTGCGCGGCGTAGATCGGCTCCTCCGGCCCGATGGTTATGGGGTCTACGATCATGCCGCTTTCACTGCGTTTCACGCGGTCCACTTCCTCGGCCTGTTTTTCAATGCCCATGTTGCGATGAATGATGCCGATGCCCCCCTGCTGCGCCAGCGCGATCGCCAGGTGCGATTCGGTCACGGTATCCATGGCGGCCGAAACAATAGGAACATTGAGGCCGATGTCGCGCGTCAGGCAGGTTCGAGTATCCACCTCGGCGGGTAGTATTTCGCTGCGGGCCGGCTCGAGCAAAACATCATCGAACGTAAGGCCCTCGATGAGTACGTCCTGAATCATAGGGATTTTTCCCATAATAACGTAAACGGCTTCCTGGAACGGAATCCGCGCGTCAGGACTGGCAGGAGCTCCCCGGACACCGCAGCCGTGGGCCGCCAGTTTGGCATCGGTCACCACAAATCCAACCATCTAAGCGTATTACCCGGCTCTTTTTGTGGCCGTTTGCCTGTTCCCGCGGTGCCGGCGGCGTATTAGTCTTAAGATTGAACGAGTTACGGCGAGTCCGCACAAGGTTTTCGCGAGTGGAATGGCGCGCTGGGCGCGTAGCACCACTAGTTAAGCGTGCTTGAGAGCTGACTATGGTTAAGGATGATATTTGTCTTGCGTCGGCCTACTCTGGAAGGCATATGCTGCCGATGAGACATGTTACGGCAGCAAGAATGCATTGGCGGCGTTAAAGAATGAGTGATATGCTCAATGTTTCAAAAAGCAGTAAACCCAGGAGCGAAACTTTGGCTGAACTGTACGACAAGGCACGTGAAGCTGCCGAGCGTCTCAATATGGGAGATTTCTTTCAGAAGCACGAATTGGAAATCTTCGACCGGCTGGAGCGTTACTGCGCGGACAATGGGGACGATGTCGCATTCATTGCCGAAAGTCTGCCGCCAATCGCCAGTCTAATCCACTTGGCCGGTTCGCTAAGGAACTATCGGCGCGCCCAGGAATGGATTAGGCAGGATCTGCCGGACGCGGAACCGAGTGCCGTTTTGTCCGCGCTTATCCTTCTGTACGTGACTGCAAAGGCACTCGACCGTTTCGCCAACGATGCTGAAAGGCAGGCCGCCTGGATCCACATCCGTGACCGGATCGAGAGGTGGCTCATTCAATCTTCCGAACCGGTAGCGGTGTAGCTTCCGCTCACGTCCGGACGCTCACGTTTCCAAGAGGCGGCTGACGCGATTGGAGATGCGTCTCCACACTTCCATTTTCGCTTCATCCGGCCGGGCATCGACTTGCCCGTGTTCCACGATGTACAGAAATGTGAGCGCCGAAAGGACCGTAACCGGGTCCGCATCCGGCAAAGAGTCAGAGATCCACTTCACCCCTTCTCTGTAGTTCCGCAGCGTGCTACCGACGTGGAGTATGGCGGCCACCATGGGCAGACACTCCGCAATGAAGATCACGTCAGCTTCGCCGCCGGCCAAGTCCTTGGCTGTCACCACTCGCCTGTCGCACTCTTCCAATCTGGCGTAAATCTCGGGGCGATGCTGCTCGATGAATTCCTGAGCCTTCAGACGTTCTTCGACGGCCTCCTTCGCCTTCTTGTATATCATTCCTTCCGGCATTCAGTCTCCCTTCGATAACTGCGCTGTAAGTGGTTTATATACTTGCACATACCACAGATGGCCAGTTTGCCCGTCGAAACCAGCAGGATTCCCATGCATGAAAATATGCAGGCATCGAGTCTGTCGGCGGGGGCCCAAACCCCACGAGTAGGTGCGCTCGGCGGTTGCTTCGTCCGGGCAGTCCGGGTGGGGGTGGTCCAGGAACTCGACGTGCGCATCCGTTGCGAATCCATACCCCGGATGGTCCGCCTCAGGATATCCATATGGGTACCCGACGGCAAACCAATCGGGAATACCTGAAAAACGGTAGATCCGGGGATCGTGTCCCATGTCGATATTCGCAAAGTACCTGGCAGCAAACCGCAGCCGTGAACTCCGGCCCCCATGAGTTGCTCGCACGAAGGTCTCTTCAATCACATATGTGAACCCTTGATAGAGGCTAATCACTCGGCATAGCTGGCAAGTCAGGGCTGTAGGCTGGCCGGTTGTGAAATCCACTTTCTCAAACGTAAAGGGCTCTGAAGCCAGAGCCGCGCTCACGCGAACTGGCCCGGAACACAACGATTGCAACCTGTAACTCTGCTTATGAAGGTGAAACTCCTGATATGGCTCATCAGTCCATGGCGGGCTTACAATCTGGACCTTGTCTATCTGCATGAACCGTTTCTCTGGATCGTGACCGATGCTACCGTACCGAGACCGAAAAACATCTAGCATCTCGCGATTATCGAGCCGAAAACTGTCGGCAGAACCGGCGAACCAATCGCGTCCGCTGTAAGGCTGGGTGGGAGCGAGGCAAAGTGAGACCGTCACACGCGAATTGGACAGCTCGATGTGCGTCCGGGTCTCGGGGACCGCTTCGCTGGACGGGGGCTCTGGCACCCTTCGGGAGACGCGAACAAATGCGCCAGGCACCGAGTAGTGTTCATCTCCCGGCGGAACCTCGGAAAGAAGAGAGAATGCCAGCACGTTGCGCGATGGGTCACAGGGGTCGATGCGATCAAACTGAACCGGCAGGGATTGACCGCTCTCGTCCCATAGTTCCAGTTCATCGCCAGAGATCCCTGTGAACGCTTCCTCTTCGGGCCGCCAGGGCAGAGTCACGTGTCCCTTCCGCGGGTAATTGGATGGGTTAAAAATGCGCAGGTCGATTGACATTCCACTCACTCCTCTCGTCTTCGGTTCATTTTCAGCAACTCTCGCAGGGTGTCTCTGATCTTCTTGATTTCCTTCGCCCTTTGCTGGACAGTCTTGTCGGCCAGCTGCACCGAGGGGTCTTGGCTGAGATCGGAAAGCTGCTTGGCGAGGCTGGGATTCTCCAGCAGCGCTTCCACAAGTTCTTGCTGGACAGTCTTGTCGGCCAGTTGCACGACGGGCTCTTGACTGGGATCGGAAAGCTGCAGGCCGAGCCTGGGATCATCCATAAGCGCCGCGAAAAGCGGCGCGGTGATCTTTATCTGCCTCACAAATCTCGCGTCCTCCAGGATGTCGCACAAGACGGAGAAAAAGGGGCGGAATTCCGGACTTGAGATCTGCCGTCCCAGTATGTCTGCGAGTATCGACCCCTCTTCGAGGCTCTTTGCGGTCAGAAACACCTGGTAATCGCGGCAGCGATCGATCTCCCTCCTGAGATCGTTTTCGTCGATGAACGTACCCAATTTCTTGATGCCCGGTATTCGGTGTTCCAGATCGTCCAGAGTTACCTTGCGAACCTCCTGTTTAGCCTTCCACCGCGCTGTAAGAAACGACCCCAGAATGCTGGTGATGACACTCGCAATAATCGTGGCCCAGGGTTGCGAAAGCAGGGCCGAAGCGCCCGCGGCCGAGGGGCTGGCTGTTGAGGCTGGAGGCGTCTGTGCCTGCAACTGGCAAAGACATGTCAGAGCCGCGGCAAGCAGCAGAAATAGTGCTGATCGAGTCCGTGAGTGTAAATAAGTCAGACGCACCATCTGCTTCGCGCGCCAGTGCGCTGCACGCCCGTTTGGCCGCTTAAGATCATGTCAGTGTACCGCGCCTCCTTCGAGGACACAAGAGGGGGTTAGACTGGTCGTTCCGTAGGCTAGTTCGACGCTTATTGCAGCTCGCCTTTGGAATCGAACCGCACTCCGCCCGCCAGCACCGCGCCGGATGCCAGCGTGTCGCGCAAGCGGCCGCGGTTGGCGCCCGAGCGCTCCGCCGCGTCGATCATCAGGCGCAGCGCGTCCGCTACGGGTGTCCCGGCGGGCAGCCGGAAGATCCACGGAATGTTGATCCCGGTCAGGCTGTGGTCCGCCGAGATGGCGATCGCCGGCAGAAACGCCTTCACCGCCAGTTGCTCGGCCAGGTGGCTGGAGTCGCGGTCGGTTGCCACGATCCCCAGCACGTGCTCGTCGTAAATCAGCCGCACCAGCTCGCTCGAGGCCTTGCCCCATGCCACAGTGGAATCCACACCGAAGATCCGGTACCGCGGGTCTTCGGGCAGGCTGGCGGCTATCTTGTCGGCGCCTGGTCCGAACAACGCGATGCTTCGCGGCCCATCCGGCAGATCGGACGCCGGCGGACCGTTATAGGCAACGCCGCCCTCGCCCACCTGAGCATAGGGCTGTTCCATCGAGTAGCGCCGGAACTGGAACTTTCCGTTCTTCACCGCGGCCAGATAGAGCGGCACAATGTTCTTCGAGTTGGGATCGAACGTCATGTCTCCGGTCACGCCCTTGTAGTGATCGAGGTCCGTGAGAGCGTCGCGGATCAACCCGCGGTTTAAACCTGCCCGGCAGATGGCCTGCAGCAGAATGTTCATGGTGTCATAGGCCAGCGAGGCGAAGGCGTCGGGACGCTTGCCGAATCGTTTTTCGAAACGCTGCTGGAACGCTACCCAGGCCGGGTCGTCGCGCGTCGGATCGTATGGAAACACCGCTTCCATCCCTTCGGCCGCATCGCCCGCGGCCGCCAGCATATCGTCACCCACCGTCCTGAAGCTGCCGAACACGCGCTGCGTAAGCCCCATCTCGCGCGCCTGTTTCAAGATTGTGCCGGCCGGGATCTGGTCGCCCCACACCACGATGGCGTCCGCGCCCGATTCGTTGATGATGCGCAGTTGCCGGCGGAAGTCCGTGCTGCCCTTCTCATACTTCTGTTCCAGGATCACCGGATGGCCCAGCCGGCGCGAAGCGTCCTTGAACTTCAATATGCCGAAGCGGCCGTAGCGTTCGTTGACGCGCAGCAGCGCCACGTGCTCGAGCTTCAGATCGGAGTAAATCCGCCGCGCCAGCGTGTAGCCTTGCTCGCGATCGTCCTGCAAGGTGGTCAGATACCAGGGAATGATGGTCTCGGGAATGGTGGGGTCGGTGGATGCGCTATTGACGATCGGCACCTCCGCCTTGAGCGAGACCCGCAGCGCGATGTGCGTGGAATCGGCGCTGACGGAGCCCAGCATGGCCCACACTTTTTCGTCGTAAGCCATCTTGACGATTTCATTGCTCGAAGCGCCCCAGGTGGCCTGGTCGTTGTGGACCATCAGCTGGAACGGTTTGCCGCCGTAGCCGCGCGCCGCATTGGCTTCCTCGATCGCCAGTTGCGAACCGTGCAGCATCATCTCTCCCAGCGGCTGATCCGGATGGTTCTCGATGGGCCCCAGAAAGCCTATGCGCACTTCGTCGATTTCCGACGGTTTCACCGTGGGCACATCGCGCGCGGCCCCGTTGTACTCCACCAGCTTGGTGTAGTTTTCGTAGTAAGGCTTGGTGTACTTCGAGAACGGCCGCAGGTCCTCGGGAGCGTTGGCGTAGGGCCGCATCTCGCGGTCCTGCGGCCGCCCCGGCGGATTGGCCCCGCAGGAACAGGTGAACGTGCCCTGCCCCCAAAGGCACGAGGCCGCGGCCAGAGCCAAAAGAAATCCGAGCCCTTTCATAACGCTACACTCCGTTGTTGCGGAAGCTCTTGCGGAAAATGGCGATGGCTTCGATCTCCACCAGCAACTCCGGGCGGCAGAGCTTGGCTTGAATGCCCGTCGAGGCAGGCAGCGGATCGAGCCCCTGCTCGCGATAGAATGCCGTCCGTTCTTCGTTGAAATCGGCATAGTCGCGGTCGATGTCCCGCAGATAGCACGTGGTGCGGACGATGTCCTTCCACGTCGCCCCTTCGGCGGCCAGAAGGCCGGTAATGTTGTGGAACGTGCGCCGCGTCTGCGCGCGGAAATCGCCCACGTGCAGCGTCTCGCCATCCGATCCGATGCTGGCCGTTCCGGAGATGAGCAGCACGCTGATGTTGCCGAAATCCAGCCGGAGTCCGCGCGAAAACGAACTGGGCCGCTCGTAATGGAACGCTTCGTTCAGCACTTCCAGCGCGGTGATTGGCTTTTTCTCGATACTGGTTGCGGTCGCGACCGCGTCCAAAATTTCTTGTGTTTTGATCATGTTTTTACCCTGAAGCTGTTCCGCTCCCACGATTATCGAATCCTAACCCCGTGGCTCAGCCCTTTGGCCGTAGCCACCCAAATGTCTTCTCCCTGAAAATCCACGCCCAGAACATAGTTATGCGCCGGCGCCGTATCCACCTGCACATGCGTCACCACGCCGGCCGCGTCGCGCACCAGCATCTCGGGCTTATGCGTATCGAGCGCCGGCCGGTAGACCGCCCAGTTTTCGCCGTCATAATAAGCTAAACCCTTGTCCGTCGAAAACCACGCGCGCTTGCCATCGATGGCCTTCACCTGGTTGAGAAAGTTGCTCGGCAGCCCGCTATCGATGTCCAGGAAGTTCTTCCAGTCCCGCCCGTCGTAGCGGCTGGCCCCGAAATAGGTGGCGACCCACAACATCTTGTCCTTCTCGATATAACTCACCGAAGTGGTCACTTCATGAATCAGTCCCTGGTCCTTGAGCACCACCATCTCGGTCTCGCCATCCGGGTCGTTGTAGTCTTTCCAGTGGTCGGTCGCGACGTCGTATTCCAGCACGCCGCCGCCCCAAACCGCGTAATAGACCTTGCTCGGCGTGGCATTCACGGAATAGGTCCAGATCTCGTACATGGGCGTGTTGCGCTCATTGAACAGGCTCCATTGCCCGTTGCGCTTTTCCAGGCGTGCCGCGCCCGCCGCCGTCGCCACCCACACGTTGCCGCCTTCCACCGAGACGCCGTAAACCACGTCGTTGGGCAATCCGCTATTCAGTTGATTGAACGTATCGAAACGCCCCGCCGAGTACCGGTTCAAGCCGCCCATGGTGGCGATCCATACATCGCCGGTTTTCGGATCGGGCGCGACAAACAACACGGCCCGATGCGCCAAGCCGTCCGCCGTCCGGAATACGCGCCACTTGCCGTTCTCGTAAAGCCCCAGCCCGTTCTCGGTGGCCGCCCACACCCGCTTGCCGTCCACGCACACATTGAACACGTGGTTGTCGGGCAAACCGTTCTCCGTGGTGAAATTCTCCCAGCGGAAACGCGGCATTTCGGGGCTTCCCGCCAGCGCCGCCGAGACAACCGCCATGCACAATGCAATCTTCTTCATAAGATCTTCAAGTACTCTATCAAATCGTTCAGCTCATCTTTCTGGAGGTCGTTCGTCACGCCGTGCGTGTCATTGGGATTGAACACCGTCCAGATTTCCTCCAGCGTGCGCGCCGAACCGTCATGCAGATACGGCGCCGTCAACACCACGTTGGTCAACTGCGGCACGTCGAGCAGCGGCGACCGGTCGGTCGGTTTCATGGTCCCCACATCGGCCAGTTGTTGATTCGTGTAGTGCCGCCCCGAGTGGCATACCGAGCACCGGTTGGCTTCCGAAATCGGCGTGCCGTTCTTCTTTCGAATGCGCTCGAAAATCGCGCGCCCGCGTTCCTGCGCCGGCGTCAATTCGCCATTCGGCAAACGATAGCGATTCGGCCGCAGCGGAATCGATTTGATATATGCGACCAGGTCGATCAGTTCCTGCCCGTCATAACTCTGCGACCGGTAAAAGTACTTTTCCGTACGCGGCCCGCATTCGGTTTCAAGGTTGGGGTTCGACCCGTTCCATTTGAATGGCGCCGTTTCGGCCACGTCTTCCAGCAGCCGGTTGTCCACAATGTCCTTGCCGAACCCGTCCGGCTCCAGGTCCCAGTTAAGCCCGTCGAAGGTGCCTTCCACGTGGCAATTGGCGCAGCCGAAATGGCCCTGGAACGCGAAACGCGCGCTGTAAAAGAGCTGTTCGCCGCGCCGCTCGGCCGTGGGAGCCGGACCGCCCAACCCAATCGTGGCGCTCACCCGGCGCGTGGCCGTGTCGATCACCGAGACCGTATCGCCGCTCCGGTTGGCTACATACAACTGGCGGCCATCGGGCGAGAACGCCATCCCCTTCGGCCCCTGGCCCACCGGAATGCGCGCCACCACGTAGTTCGCCGAAGCCGAAAGATCGTTTGCAAAATCGCGTCGCTCGGCGCGAATGAACTTCAGCATGGCGCCGATATCGATCGCCGTGACGCTGTCCGAACCGGTCGTGGAAACGTAAGCCACGCTTTTGTCGGGTGCGATAGCAACCCCGAACGGCGGTGTGAAGTAGCGGTCCAGTTCGTCGATCGGAACCTGCACCACTCCGCCCACGTCTTCGCCGAAAACTGAGATCGCGTTGCCGATCACCCAACCGTGCTCCACGTGCGCCAGGGGCACCAGGTTCTTCGGCCGCATCTCCGCCGCGATTCCCAGCCGCCCATCCGCCGACATCGCCACATGAAAAACGCCCGCCGCGCCGGGAATCCGCGGACGATCGATCACCCTCTGGCTGGCCGTATCGATCACGGTGATTTCCGATTCCGGCAGCGTGCGGAACGTCCCGATGGCGGGATAAATGTGGGTGGAATAAATCCGCGACCCATCGGGTGAAAGGGCCAGGTAGCTGGCGCCCCGGCCGGCCACCAGCCGGTTGCTTTCGACGCCGCTCGCCAAATCCACGACGGAGACATCGTTGCCGATGCGGTTCGCGACATAAATGAAGCGCCCCGATCGGTCCGCCACCACATCGTTCGGCTCGAAACCCGCCGGCAGGCTGCGCATGACGGCGAGCGACTGCGTATCGATTTCCGAGATCGTGTCGCTCCACGAGTTGGCCACATACAACCGCCGCGCGTCCGGGGAAAGAGCGAACCCTTTCGGCACATGCCCCACCGCCACGCGCCGTATTTCGGCGCGGCTATGCGTGTCGTACACCGCCACTTCATCGGTGCCTTCGCACAGCACGTAGACCCGAGCTCCATCCGGAGACACCAGAACCTCGTCCGGCGAGGGATAACGCGGCGCGGCGGGGTTCGCGCCCAGAGAGAGCAGCGCGAGAACGGCAATCGCACCCGGCAGCACCTTCTGTTTCATCCCTTATTTCTCCTCCACCGTAACCACCCGGTCAGCCGCCACGTTCTCCAGCACCTGCTTGGTTCCGCTGGGCCATGACACCGTCAGCCGGTCGATCTTGGTGGCCGCGCCCAAACCGAAATGCACTCGCGGATCGTCCTGCGAAAGATAACCCGAGCCCGCCACGCGCTCGCGCCGCTGATGGTTCTCGCCCGTTACCACTTCCACCTGCGCGCCGATGCCGTCGCGATTGCTCTTGTGGCCTACCAGCTTGATCTCGGCCCAATGTCCCGCCGGCGAAATATTGTGCAGCAGAAATGCCGGGGCGCCCAGGTTCACGATGAATACGTCCATGCGCCCGTCGTTATCGTAATCGGCAAAAGCCGCGCCCCTCGCCACGCTCTTCTTTTCAAAGAACGGGCCGGCGGTGCGCGAAACGTCTTCAAACTTCCACGGCGCGGTCTGGCGGAAAACAGAGTGCTCCTGCGGAATCATGTGGATCAACCCGCCGTGGGCGATGAACAAATCGGTGCGGCCGTCGTTATCGAAATCGTACGCACCCGTGCCCCAACTCACGTATTGCGCCGCCAGTTGCGAAATACCGGCCTGCTGCGTGACATCGTCGAATGTCATCTTGCCGGTGTTCTTCATCAGGCGGTTGTATTTGGAATCGGACACCCACAGGTCCACCAGCCCGCTGTGGTCGAAATCCAGAAAAACCGGGCCCATGGCCGAGGTGTTCTCCCCGTTCTGTCCATAAGCCACGCCCGCGGCCACCGCCATCTCCTTGAACGTTCCGTCCTTCTGGTTGTGCAGCAGAAAATTCTCGGTCTTATCGTTGGCTACATAAATATCGGGGTAGCCATCCAGATCGAAATCGCCCGAGGTAACGCCCATGGCTCGCGCCTTCAGCTTGGAGATCCCGGCCTTCTCGCTGACGTCGGTAAACGTCCCGTTGCAGTTGTTGTGAAACAGCATGCTCGATTGCGGCGCGTAGTCGAGCGGGCCCGGATAATTGTCGGCCGCGTAATACTCGTGGTATTCCGGGTCGAACTTCACGTAGCGCCCGATGAACAGATCGACGCAGCCGTCGCGATCGTAATCGAGCCACGTCGCGCCGATTGACCAGCCCGGCACGTGAATGCCGGCTTTTTCCGTCACGTCCTCGAACGTCCCATCGCCCTTGTTGCGGTAGAGGATCACGCGTCCATAACCGGTCACCAGCAGGTCCACGTTGCCGTCGTTATCGTAATCGGCGGCGATGGCGGCCATGCTGAAGAGGTCGCCCCCCACGTGCGCCTGTTCGGTAACGTCGGTGAAGTGGCCGTTGCCGTCGTTTCGATAGAGGTGGTTGTGGGGCGGCGTCTCGGGCGGCTTGCGCAGGGGATAGGGATGCATGCCCTCGCCCATGGGTTTGCCGCTGACCACGTACAAATCCATCAGGCCGTCGTTGTTGTAATCGAACCAGACCGCCCCCGCGCCGGTGCTTTCGAGCAGTGAACCCAGCTTCTCCGCGCCGAAACTGTGGGTGAAGTTAATGCCCGCTTGCGCGCTCACTTCTTCAAAGCGGATCGGCCCCGAACCGGGCTGTCCGGTAAGAACCGCCAGCGCCAACGCCGGCGCTATGAGCCGCAGAATTTTCATTTCACACTCCCAGGCATTGCTTTCTGCCCTGTTTCGAGGCTGGCCTTCGAGTTTTGTGGAACCGCGCTGCCCCGCGCTCGCGGCGGATCCGCATGACAGCCCGCGCACATGCGTGCCGGTTCCGTGCTGCGATTGAGAATCTGTGGAACCGCGTTATCCGGAGCCCGCTCCGGCCCGGCGTGGCAGCCTACGCAGACCCGCTGCTCGCCGCGCCGCGCCCAGAACCAGCTCTTTTCTTCGGCGATGGTCTTACCGGCCGCATCCATCAATTCAAACCGGATCGCGCGTTCGCTCGGCACCGTGACGAAGAACGATCCATCGCGCTCCACCGGCGCCTGCCCCAACTTCACCGGCAGCCCGGCGTCATTCAGCGCCCAAGCCCGCACAGTCGCGACCGAGTTCGCGGGAACCCGCTCCTTCGATGTGTACACGTTCAGACAAAGCAGGTTGGCGCCGTCGCGATTTCCCAGCCCCGAGGGGTGCCACTTGGGAGTCTCCCGGGGCGTGACCAGAACCGGCTCGACGGCCTGCGCGCCATCCGCCGAGAGCACTTTCTCAGGCGCCCCTTGGCCCGGCTGCCACCGATAGATCCCGAACGGCTGCGCGGTATCCGCGCGCCAAGCCACCAGCCATTGGCCCATGGACATCTCGGCAATCGGCCCCGCGAACTGGCCGCCCGCCGCGGGGAAGTCCAACGCCATGGCACGCGCGGAGGTGAAGCGCTCGAGCTTCCCGCCCGCTTCGAATATGATGTCGCCGGAAGAAACCTGGCGCCCGCCGCGGCGGTCCGGACCATGATCGCAGCGATAGCTTTCCACGCCGCTGCCATCCGAGTACACCGTATAAATCTCGCGCAAGCGCGCGTGCGGCGCTTCGAACAGGACCCGCCCGTCGCGCAGCACATCGGTCGCCAGGTGGTCGCCGGGCGAGAAGGTGAGCCGCACCGGTTCACCGCCCTCGATCGGCTTGGTCTCGAGTTGATAACCGGCGCGCGTGCGGCGCGCATAGACGATGTGCCCGGAGGGAAGATAGAAGGGCGTGATGGCATCTTCGGCGAACGCGGTCAGCTTCCGCGGCGCGCCGCCCGCCAGCGGTACTTCCCAGATTTGCCACGTATCGCCGGTCTTGCGTTTGCCCGCGAACAAGACCCGCTGCCCGTCGAAGGAAACGGTGGCGTCAGCCGAGGCAGCGAACCCCGCAACCAGCGCGCGCTTTTCCCCTTGCGAGACAATCTGCAAGATCGCACCCGCGGGAAACCGTTCCGCGACGCCCAGCCCCATCTCGTATCGCGGCGCCTCGGTATAGATAAAAGCGGGCCCGCCCGCAACCTCTCCGGCAGACATGCCGCACCACAGGGCAATTGCCGATAATAAGATCTCTATTCCCACCAAGCACTGAATTTTAACTGGTGATCGAGCGCGGGCGGAATAGTAGAAACCAGTTAGAAACAGGGTCCTGGGCGGGTCATCCGTTGCTCTGGCGGGCCGGGAAAAGATAGCTCGATGTCGTTCGCGTCTTTTCTAAGTAAGGCGGCGAGCGTCGGCCAGCGCATCTTCCCCCGGCCCCTGTTTTTGGATCCACTTCTCCAGCTTTTGCAGCAGTATGCTCGCCTTGACTGGCTTGGCGATATAGTCGTCCATGCCCGCCGCGAGACACAGTTCGCGGGCGCCGGCCAATGCTTCGGCGGTCATGGCGATAATGGTTACGCGGCTCCCCGGGCCCTGCCGCCGCCGGATCTCCCGCGCCGCCGTATACCCATCCATTTCGGGCATTTGGCAGTCCATAAACACGATGTCATAAGGTAACAAATCGAACATTTCCACGGCTTCGCGGCCGTTGCCCGCCACATCCGCGCGCAGCCCCAGCTTTTCCAGCATGCGGATCGCAACCTTCTGGTTCACCACGTTGTCTTCAGCCACCAGAACCCGGCCGTGCCACTCGCGGAAAGATCCTTCGATCGCGGACTGCAGGTGAGCGATTCCCAGACTCGCCGGCGCGGAAGCCCCGCTGCCATCCGCTTTTCGGGACCAGACGTTGGCCAGGGTATTCATCAACTGCGACTGGCGCACCGGCTTGGCGAGTAAGGCATCCACGCTGTCCCGATGGCCCTGCTTGATATCGTTGCAAAAACTGGCGGTCGCCAGCAGAATCACCGCCACGTCCTGAATGGCGGGGTCCGCTTTAATCGCGTCCGCCAGTGCGAGTCCGTCCGTCGCCGGCGCCCGATAGTCGAGAATGACGAAATGGTAGGGATCGCCGTCCAGTGCCGCGGTTCGGAGCGCTTGTAGAGCTTCCTCGGCCGACGCAAAACTTCCATTACGCATGCCGAAGCTGACGATCTGCTCGTGGATGACACGACGATGTACCTCGTTATCATCCACGATCAGTACGCGCTGCCCCTGCAGCTCAGCCGCCGATTGCGGCTGCTGGCTGGCGGCGCTATCGATCTCGAGCGGCAGCTCAAACCAGAACGAGGAGCCCGCCGACTCCCGGCTTTCCACTCCGATGGCGCCACCCATCAAGTCGATGAGCTGTCGCGAAATTGCCAGACCCAGGCCGGTGCCGCCGTGCCGGCGCGTGCTCGAAGAATCCACCTGGCTGAAGCTCTCAAACAACAATTCCAGCTTGTCGCGCGGAATCCCAATACCGGTATCGTGCACCGAGACGCGCATGCGCGCCTTCCCGCCGTCCTGCTCCAGACACTCCGCCTCGAGCAGAACGTAACCGCTGGGTGTGAATTTGACGGCGTTGCCGATCAGGTTCGTGACCACCTGGCGGATTCGGCCGGCGTCCCCGATAAATTGTCGCGGGATTTCCGCCGGGTAGCGCAGAACCAGTTCCAGAGCCCGGTCTTCCGCCTTGGGAGCCAGCAGTTCGTTCACTTCCTCCAGCACCCAGCGCAGATCGAAGGGGCTCGATTCCACCGTCAACTTGCCCGCTTCGATCTTGGAGAGGTCGAGCACGTCGTTGATAATGGCCAGCAGCGCCTCGCCCGAACGACGCACAGTCTCCGCGTAATCGCGTTGCTCGGGTGTCAGATGCGTATCGAGCAGAAGGCCGGTCATGCCGATTACGCCGTTCATGGGGGTGCGGATTTCGTGGCTCATGTTGGCCACAAAAGCCGATTTCACCGCGGCGGCGCGATTGGCGCTATCGCGCGCCGCTTCGGCCGCCCGGCGCGCCAGATGCACCCGGCGGTTCTGCCAAATCACCACGGCGGTTACGGCGATCAGGGCCGCGAACGCGATCCGCAAGAGCACATTCGTCCGTTGCATGGCATACACCAGGTCCATCATCAGCGTGTCGCTGGTGGCTTGATTCATCCAAGCGAAATACGCGCCCGGAGCTAATCCTTCGCTAGCCAGGCGGCTGATCTCTTCGCGAATGGCCATCGCCGCGCGCCGGCCGTCCTCATTAGCCAGCAACGCGGCCACTCCGCTATACAGAAAACCCTGGTTCAGCGCCAGATAGCGGAACGAGTGCCCTTGACATGCCGGCGGCATCTCGATCGAAAACGATCGGCTCTGGCTCTGCCAAACCAATCCCCCATCCGCGCTGCCATCGCAGATCGTCTGAAAGATACCGGCGAAACCCGTGGTCCGCAGAAGCTTACTCTGGGGAAGATGCTGCTGGGCCACTCTCTCGCTGGTGCCCGGATACCGCACGGCGATGAGGCGGCCTCGCAATTGATCCGGCTGGACGAGCGGGCTTTTTTGATCCACGGCCACCCAAAACCGGCGCAAGGACCATGGCCTGCTGATAAAGAAACGCGACCGGCGGTCCGGCAAATCGGTGAAGACCGTCCAGAGATCCACTTTTCCCGACAAGAGCGCCGCTTCCGGTCCTTCGGGACAATAGACCCACTGGAGCCGGATGCCGTTGCGGCGGGCCGCTTTCCCGACGATTTCGACGGCCGGTCCGCCCGCCGACCCATCGGGCATGATCATCTGATCGGGAGGCGATTCTTCATAGCCGATACGAAACGTCCGCGCGGAGAGACTGCGCGACGGTCGCGAAACGATCGCCACGCTGACGGCAATTACCGCCAACGCCGCAAACACCCAAGCCCAGCGCGGCCAGGAGAGCACGTTCACTGGTAGCCTCCGCCGCGTATGCCGTGCGCGAAAACGGAACTTTTCCGGGCACGAAGCGTCGTATCGCTCATCTACCGGTACTTATCGGTGGAAATGCCTTGTTTTTCGAGGGGGATGGGGACGAAAATGAGGCTCGGCCGCGCGCGGAATGCCGGGATTTGGGACACGGCGCCCCGAATATCCGCCTAACTTAAACGAAAACAATAGGCTATCCGGCTTGGCGGCGCCAACTTCTTCGGATGGTCGCACATGGCCATCACCGCCGCGGGTTTTGGCTGTGAGCGCCGGCGTCGCGCCGGCCCAAACCCAAGGGCCGAGACGCGTAGGGCGCCGCTTGGCTATCAAAGGCTGGGTAATCGCGTGTGCAAGCTGCTAGTCAATTCCCAGAGTCTGTTTGCCGGCTTAGGTTCCCGCCCCAATGGGTGAGGCGGCGCCAGGTATTCTCAACAGTTCTTTGGCCTTGTCCACATAGCGCCCTACGGCAGAGGCAAGTTTCTCCACGTTTGGAGACAACCCTTCTATGACTCCAAAAAAAGATTCATCTGTGTAATGGGCCAACACCCAGTCTTCGATTTGATTCTTGCCCTGCGGCGTGATCGCGTAAAGGTTCTCGCCGTGCCGCTTGGTTGAGCGGTTCTCCACGCATTGGCCCGCTTCAAGGTGCTTAAGTATTTGCCCAATCTCAGCATCGCCGATGCCGAGCTCCTCACCGTACGATGTTTGGGAAAACGGCCCACAGCCGAGCTTCGCGTCCACCCAGAGCCTAGCCAGTACCGCGGCGGCCCGGGCGCCGGCTATGGCTGGAGCATCCCTCTTTTCCTGGTCCTGTCTCGCCCTGTATTCTGACTTAAGATTCCTTAGGACATGCCGATAGACGTACATCTCCACTAGGTAGGGTCTTATCGGTTTCGCGACTGTTCCGGTGCCCTCAGAGGCGACGGGGCATGCATCAGCGCGGCCCGAGGCTGGCACGGACGGAGGTCCAGTCGTGTTGATTCTTCTCTTGGCCGGCATAGTACTCCCTTCAATCGGCGAACAGTCTAGTTGATCCCGACCCTATTGTCAATACCAATAGAAGTCCTGGGCACCTGGGTCGGCAAAATACGTTTGCCAGGGATAGCCCAGCGGATGGGGCGAGGAAGTTGGGTTCTGCTTGGCGGATCTACCCGCGCCAAGCGAATGCCAGTCAGAACCATCTAGCTAAGGTCCATAATCCTAAATGGGATCAGGAGACCCGAAACATGATGCGCATAGTTCTCACGCCTCTGCCCTTTTCGCGGGTACGCTGGGCCTTGTTCCTGGCGCTGTTGGCTACGTTTTCCATCGCGTCCTACGCGGCAGACGAGCTGTCTACCCCGCTTCGAGTCGAGCGCTATCGCAACCTGGTCACGGGGCGCCACGCTTTCACCACCGAGCTGGAAGCGGGCCAGCCGTTCACGCCTCCATTTGTCAAGGAGGAGGTCCCGGAGACGGTCGCTCCTAGCCCTCTCTTCTATTTCTTCCGGGAACAATACGGATCGACCGCTCCCATCTACCAGTTGCGCGCAAAGGATGGTTCGATGCTCTTCGCCGCCACCCTAGACGAACGGCAGTCGCTCCTCAACGCCGGCTACGAGGACATCGGACAGCCAGTGTTCCTGTATACCAAGAAGGTTGAGGGCTCAACGGAAGTATTTCGGATAGCGAATCTCGCAAATGGCGACGTGTTGTACACGACCAGCCCCGAGGAGAAGGAATTCTACCTTCGCCAGGGCTGGGCGCAACTTCAGTCATTGGGCTTCGGACAGCCAACGTCTTCGGCTGGCAGCGGTAGTTTGCGTTCCACCACCGTGCTGCTCGACAGCGAAGATGTACAGCTGGTCTCAGGCTCGCTTCGCCAGGGACAGACGCTCGTGCTCGCCCTCACAAACCCTAAGGTTGCGTTGCTGGTTCCGGGAACCATCGTGTACTCCGAGAAAAACTCAAGGCTGCCGCTTGGGATTGTGGCGAAGGTCGTCAATGTTTCGCAGACCTCCTCGGGAGGAGTCCAGGTCGACACGGTGCCTGTGAGCTTGGGAGAAGCGTTTGACGAGGTGCACCTTTACATTGAAAGCCGCCCGCTATACTTCCTGCCGTCGCAGTTCGGTTCGAATTCCACCACCATGACCCCGCCCAGCCGGCGAGCATTGCCGGACGAGATCCCCGCAGCGGTGGCCCACAGTCAATCCCGCCCGGAGTATCTGTCAGCGGCGTCGATCACGGTCACCAGGCTCCCTGACGGCGGCTCTTTCAGCCTGCAGCTGGGGCCGGTTACGAAACAGCTTTACAACGCAACCGCTGGGAATGCTAGTGGTAGTCTGAGCGTGACGACAGGTTTGGAATTTGATGTGACTGGGGAACTGGTATACAACAGCTATAATCAGTGTCCGGTAAATCCCAAGGTAACTTTCTTGCTTACCGGCCATGAGAAAGGTACCGTATCGGTCACCGCCACGGGCCAAGTGAGCACCGCAGCCGAGCAGCCACTCTTGGAAGACCCGGATGTGGCTACATTTCCGGTGGGCGGTATTCCCGTCAGTGTGGGGGTGAACTTCTACGCTGGTCTCACGGGCTCTGCAAGCATAACCGGGACGCTGACCGCTACAGAGGAAGCACGTGCGACGGCCGGCGTTCAGTACGAGTTGACGAGCATGAACCTGAGTCCCATCGCATGTCCGAATCCTTGTCCCTCGGGTTTCACCTGCGGCGGCGCCACCACTGGTCCGACCTGTACTCTACCCTCGTACAGCCTGCAGGGAAGCATCATTACCAACGCTCAGTTCGCTGCATACGTGAGGCCCGAAGTGGACCTGTACCTCGGAGGATGGGGCACCGGCGTTGGCGTATTTGGTTATACAAAGCTGCAACTGGAGGCCGACCTTCAATCGCCAGTAATTGCCGTTTACGGCAAGATCATCCCGGGCGTTGGCGCCAAGGTTGAGGTCTGCTCCATCAACATAGCCGAGTGGGGGCCGGAGGATCTTGATGGGTCGACTATTAGCCAGCTTCTGGGTTCCTTTAGGTTGCCGCCTCCGACCGCGCACTTCAGCATGACGGGCGGTGGCAAGACGGCGAACGATGGCGGGACACTCAGCCTGACGCTGGCTAAGAACGGCAGTGTGGCCGTCACCATGAAGAGCACTTCGGTGCCGGGTAGCGCGGCGATCGCCAGCTACGCCTGGAAGAGCAACGGTAGTGCGATCTGCTCGAATTCCTCGACTTGCACATTCACCTTTGGAACGGCGAGCAATACTATTACGCTGACAGTGACGGATGCCAATGGGCAGACTGCCACCGCTACGGGCACGGTGAGCCTAACGTTCCTTACTCCGCCGACCGCGCACTTCAGCATGACGGGCGGCGGCAAGACGGCGAACGATGGCGGGACACTCAGCCTGACGGTGGCTAAGAACGGCAGTGTGGCCGTCACCATGAAGAGCACTTCGGTGCCGGGTAGCGCGGCGATCATCAGCTACGCCTGGAAGAGCAACGGTAGTGCGATCTGCTCGAATTCCTCGACTTGCACATTCACCTTTGGAACGGCGAGCAATACTATTACGCTGACAGTGACGGATGCCAATGGGCAGACTTCCACCGCCACGGGTCTGGTTACCTTGACGTTCCATTAGCTGGTGATTGGTCGCCCCGGTGCGTCCCACTCCGCCGCTAAAATCGCGTCACATCCGTGAAATTGAACTCCCGCACCTTCATCGCCGGCGCCACCATATCGAAAGTCTCTTCCCCCGATGCCCGCACCGCCTGCGACATCGCCTCCACATTCGACAACATCTCCATCAGCCCCTGATTGAAGCGGAAATTGCGCACCCCGCCGGCGATGCGCCCGCCTTCCACCAGAAACGTGCCGTCGCGCGTCATGCCGGTGAAAATCTTCTCGTACGGATCCACCTCGCGGATGTACCAGAAACGCGTCACCAGGATGCCGCGCTCGGTCGCAGCCACCATCCGCTCCACCGGCGTCTCGCCGCCCGCAATCACCACATTGGTGGGAGCTTCGCCGTATTCATTGGGCAACGGAAAGCCGTGTCCCGTGGGTGCTACGCCGGCCAGCGCCGCGGCCTGGCGGCTGTAAGCCACATCGCGCACCACCCCGCGATCCACCAGGGTGAGACGCCTTCGCGGAACGCCTTCGCCATCGAACGGCGCGCCTGCCTGTAAAGGATGCCGGACATCGTCGTGGATGGTGATGTTGTCGCCGAACAATTTCTTCCCCGCGCGGTCGTTCAGAAAGCTGCGGCCGTCGCGAATCGCGGTGCCGCTGAAATCGCCGAACATCTGGCCCACCAGGTCCAGCACCGCCGCCGGCTCCAGAATCACCGGGTAACGGCCGGCGGGCAGTTCCCTAGGCGCGCGCGATTCGGCCGCCTTGCGCACCACCGATTGCGCCAGTGCCACCGGATCGAGCGTGCGATGATCGCAAGCGCTGGCTTTCGCCCAACCGGAGCTATCGGCATCCATGGCCGTGACCGAGAAGCGCGCCATGGTCTCGCGATACTCCGCCGCCACGCCGCGCGAATTGAACAAGGCAAACGTCGCTTCGCCCGTGGAATAAATTCCCGCCGCGGTCTGCCCCGCGCCTTCCACCATGCGAATGACCTCGGCCACGGCCGCGGCCCGCTCATCCGGCGGCGCATCGGCGGTCGCCGCGCACCATCGCTCCACCGGCTGGTAGACGGCCGGTTCGGCCAGCGGCGGCAGGTCCGGGTCGGGTTCGGTCAACCGCGCGATCACGACGGCCTGTTCCACCAGTTCGCGGATCGCATCGCGCTCCAGGCGATTGCCGGTGGCGCGCGCCGTGCGGCCGCCGATCACCGCCCGCACGGAAAGCTGCCGGCCGCGCTCGGCCACGTTTTGGTGAATCGTGTTGTTCGCAAACCGCGTGAGCGCGTGGTTCTCGCCGCCCAGTATGGCCTCCAGTTGGTCCACACCCAGGGCCCGCGCGGCATCGAGCGCCATGCTGAAAACGGTCTCGGCCGCCAGGCTATCCGGCATACGCGCTCCCGATCTTCACGTTCCGGAATCGCGCCGGGCTGGCGCCGTGGCCCGTCCCCATCACCTGCTCGGGCTGCCCTTTGCCGCAGTTGGGAACGCCCCACAACGTCCAGTGCTCGCGCCCCGCGATAGCCGCGCAGGAATTCCAGAATTCGGTGGTGATGCCGCTGTAGCTGGGATTCTTCAGCATGCGCACGCGCTTTCCGTGGCGCATCTCCCAGCCGATTTCACAGCCGAACTGAAAGTTGTAGCGCTTATCGTCGATCGACCAGCTCCGGTTAGTCTCCATGTAGATCGCATGGTCCGCGCCCAAAACCTCTTCGAGAGACTGCTCGCCCGCGACCAGGCTGACGTTGGTCATGCGGATGAGCGGCAGCCGCGCCCACCCGTCCGCTCGCATGCAGCCGTTCGATCGCGATTGGCCCACCGCGGCCGCCGTCTCGCGCGACGTCATATAGCCGGTGAAACGGCCTTGGCGGATGATGTCGGTCGATTGCGCCGGCACCCCTTCATCGTCGAAGGCGAACGTGCCCAGCCCGGGACCGTGCTCCAGCCGCGCGTCGCACACCACGTTGACGATCGGCGAGCCATACTGCAAACGGCCCAATTGATCGAGCGTCAGAAAACTCATGCCCGCGTAATTGGCTTCGCTGCCCAACACCCGGTCGAGCTCGATGGGGTGGCCGATCGATTCGTGGATCTGCAAGCCCAGTTGCGAGCTGTCGAGGACCAGGTCGAACGTGCCTTCCGGACACTGATCGGCGGCGTGCAGCGCGACCGCTTCTTCCGCCACGCGTGGAGCGTTTTCCACCAGGCGCAGCTCCTCGACCAGCTCGTAGCCTTTCAACTGATACTGGCCGCCGAACGAGTTGGGATACGAGCGCTTTTGGATCTCCCCATCCTTGTAGCTCAGGGCGCAAAAACCCGCGCCGCTCGAGTAGCGGATCTGGTCGATTGCGCTGCCCAGGGTGGAGGCGAAGAACTGGCGCCGCCGCTCGAAATGCATCGAGGCTTCGGCCATGCTCACCCCCGGGTTGCGGCGCAGTTCGGCATCCACCGTGAGCAACAGGGCCAGGTTCTGGTCTACGGTCGTGGAAAAAGGGTCGACGCGGATGGGCGCTTGCCAGGTAGCTTCATATGCCTCTGCGGGAGCCAGCGTTACCTCGTGTTTGCGCGCCCGGACGCCGGCGCGGGCGATCTCGAGCGCCAGCCTGGCGGCGCCTTCGATCCCCGCCGCGGTCAGATCGTCGGTAGCGGCAAATCCCCAGCAGCCTTGCGCCAATACGCGAATCCCCACTCCTATGGACTCGCTCGACGATACGTGGCCGGGCTTGCCGTTCTTGGTGGTGACCTCTCGCTCCCGCGTGTGGATGGCGCGCACGTCGGCATAGGAGACCTCGCGCCGCGAAACGGCATCCAGCGCGCGCCAAGCCAGGTCTTTCATCGCGGCGTAATCAATCCGCCCAGCTTATCCTGCTCGGTGGCGGCGGTTCGCGGAAAACGCGTGGCATAGGCTTCCGGGTACTTCAATCCGGAGCCCGTGTTGTACAGCACGATACGGTCGGTGGGCCGCAAGAAGCCCTTGGCCAGCAGTTTCGATAGGGCCGCCACGCAGGCGGCTCCCTCGGGCGCCGCGTAGATTCCCTCATCGGCGGCCAGTTGCACGCCGGCATCCAGCATTTCATCGTCGCTTACGGCGACGGCCGTGCCGCCGCTCGACCGCACCGCTTCCAAAACCAGGAAATCGCCCAGCGGCTTGGGAACCCGTAGACCGGCGGCCAGCGTATGCGCATGTTCAAAGAATCGGCTGCGCGGCTCGTTTTCTTCATAGGCGCGCACCACCGGCGCGCAGCCTTCGGCTTGCACGGCAATCATTTTAGGCCGCCGGCCGCCGATCCAGCCCAGCTTTTCCATCTCCTCGAAAGCCTTCCACATGCCGATCATCCCCACGCCGCCGCCGGTAGGGTAGAAGATGGCGTCGGGCAGTTCCCAATCCATCTGCTCGGCCACCTCGAAGCCCATGGTTTTCTTTCCCTCTATGCGGTAGGGTTCCTTGAGGGTGCTGACATCGAACCAACCTTCCGCCGGACCGCGCTCGGCCACCATCCGCCCGCAGTCGCCGATCAGGCCATCGACCAGCTCGACATGGGCGCCATAGGCCTTACACTCCAGGTAGTTGGCTTGCGGCACGTCGGCGGGCATAAAAATATAAGATTCCAGACCGGCAGCCGCCGCATACGCCGCCAGGGCGCTGGCCGCGTTTCCCGCCGAGGGTATCGCCACTTTTCGGATTCCCAGCTCCACGCACATCGAAATGGCGCAGGAAAGGCCCCGGGCCTTGAACGAGGCCGTGGGGTTAAGACCTTCATCCTTAACCCACAGCGACTCGGCGCCCAGGCGCGATCCCAGACGCGGCGTACGGACCAACGGCGTCCATCCTTCTCCCAGCGAAACGATATGGGCATCCGCCGGCGCCAGCACCGGTGCATACCGCCACATCGAGCACGGACCGTTCGAAACTTCGCGCCGCCTCCAGCGGTAACGAATTGTATCCAGGTCATAGCGGACCAACAGCGGACCGCCGCAACTGCACAAGTTGGCGGCGGCGTTCGCAGCCTGCCTGGTGTGGCACAGGCTGCATTCCAAATGGGTCGCTTTAGACATGCAAAACCAAGTCTATCATCCGGCTATCCGGCGAATTGCCTTAGACCTAAAGTCCGCCCCAAATCCTCCGATAAATGAATAGAGCACAGTGCCGCGGTCGGTACGACTCTGAAGGAGCCGGTCTTGCAAACGAACACAACCGCCCGGGATGCCGCCAAAAGACCGGGCATCTCCAAGCGAGTACAGGCATTCGCACCAAAAGTCGAGGCTTGCCCGCGCTTGACCGAACGGGGGTGGGAGCCGCCGCGCGACGATATTGCCTCTTCCTCCGGCGGAGGGGAGTAGGGTTATGGCCTGGGTTACTCCTGCCATCTCCCGGCTCGGGCGGCGCTCCCGCGACCTCACCGCCGGCAAGGTTGAAACCGTGTGCGCCGCGCTCGAGGAGTTGAACCGCTCGACCGAACGCGATTTTCTGGCGGTTGGCAGCCGGTTGATGGACCTGCGCACAAACAGCCGCGAACTGGCGGAGATGTCGCAGTCTATCGCAGCGTGTATCAGCGGCAGTACGGGCGATCGCCTGCTGGCCTCGCTCGAGAACCTGGTAGTCGCGGCTGGAACCATGGAGAAATCTTCCGGCCGCGCCGCGGCGCTGGGCCAGGTGGTGGCGGCGTGCGACGAGTTCCATCGCTCGCTCGCCCGCATGGAACAATCCATCATGAAGTTCCATGTGCTGGGCATGCTGACACGGGTGGAAACCGCGCGTGTCGATCGGGGCAGTGGCGATTTCCAGAACCTGGCAATACAAGTACGTTCCATGTCGGGCGAGATCGGCCAGCAGGTGGCCGGCATGGCCTCGGCTGGGGAATCGCTGGGCGCCTTGCTGGCGGATGGGCATCGGACGGTGGTGCAATGCGAAGATCGCGAAATGCGGTTGCTGCGTTCGGCCGCCGAGCGTCTCGTCGAGGATGCGGAAGCGTTTCGTGCCCGGCGGCGGAGCGCCACCGAAACCTCCGCGCGAGTGGTCGCCAACTATCGGGAAATTACAGGCGCCATTGAACAACTAGCCACCGGCATTCAGTTTCACGACATCACGCATCAGCAAATCGAGCATATCGTGGCGACGCTGCGCACCTCCGCCGCCGGCGCGCGGGCGGCGTTACGAGGCGTCGCGGGGCTCCAGGGAGCGCAACTACGCGCCACGCGGACCAGTTTTCTCGATTCGGTGGAGTCCATTCGCAAGAGCCTGGCGCGGATTCGGGAGCAGGTCCGGGAGATCTCCGTTGAGTCGGCGGAACTTCTGAAAAACGCGCGCGCGGAAGGCGAATCGTTTTTCGCGGCCCTGGAGGCGCAGGGGCGGGAGGCATCGCGCGCACTAGCGGGCTACCGCTCCGCCGAAGACAAGATCCGCGAGGTAGCGTCATCTTCGCGCCGCACCATAGCCGATGCCGCGGGCCGCGTCGGGGAACTGGAGTCGATCGGAGTAGCGGTGGAACGCCTCGCGCTCAATGCCGGCATTCGTGCCACCCACCTCCAGCGCGCCGGGGAGCCGTTAAGCGTACTGGCGGCGGCGGTCAAGACCCTGGCGTGCGAAACCGCCGACGAATCTTCGGAAATGGCGCGCCTGCTTGCCACTATGCAAACTTCGATCGGCTCTTTCGAGCAACAGATCACGCAAGGCGCGTCCCCGGCCATGGCGGAAGATCTCGACCGCGCCATCAGCGAGATGCAAGAAGCCATGGGTTTCACCTCGGCGCAGTTGGAACGGATTGGCCGCCAAGCCGAACAGTTTTCCGCCGAACTCGAAGCGGCGGGTTCGGCTTTCTCGGTGGACGACGGGTTTCGCCAGGTGGTCGAGAAGGCGATCGGCGATTTGGAGGAATTGCAGGAAGGCGCGACGGTTACCGAGCGCGAAGCTATGGAGAAGGCCGCCGGACGCTACACCATGCTTTCCGAACGCCTGGTGCATGACGGTTTCGGAACCGCCGGCCCGGCCGTCGGCGAAATCGGTCCGCCCGGCGCATCCGATCCACTGGGCGATAACGTGGAGCTATTTTGACTTATGGAATCTATTCGTGTTGAAGCAATCGATGAAGGAGTGGCTGTGCGCCTGGCGGGCGAAGTCACTCTCGGGGAAGCCGGTGCTCTGAAGGAACGGCTGCTGGAAGCTATCGAGGCCGGATCGATTCTGGTCGATTGCGAAAACCTCCAGGCGGTGGACCTCGCCGTGCTTCAAGTCCTGCTGGCCGCCAAACGGATGGCGTTAAAACGCGGCAGACCTTTCCGCATGCGGGACTCCGCGGATTGGGCTTTGGCGTCGTGCTCCGCCGCGGCAGGCCTGCCTGAACCCGGAGACTGGCAATGAGCAAGACCATTCTCACGGTGGACGATTCCTCCAGTGTGCGGCAGGTGGTGGCCTTCACGCTGCGCGCCGCCGATTACACCGTTTCCGAGGCCATCCATGGGGAAGAGGCCTTGTCGCGGCTTGAATCGCCCGTTCATCTGGTGATTACCGACTTGAACATGCCGGTGATGGACGGCATTGAGCTGATCCGCCGCATTCGCGCGGGGGGGCCTAACCGCTACGTTCCCATTGTGGTTCTGACAACCGAATCGCAGGAAGCGAAAAAACAGGAAGCACGCGCCGCCGGCGCCACCGGGTGGATTGTCAAACCGTTTCGGCCGGAGCAACTCCTGGCGGTCGTGAAAAGGGTTCTTGGTTGACCTGGAGAATCGCTAGTTGAAGTTCATCCCGCACATATTGGGATTGCAGCATCCGCCGCTTGGGCAGGCCGGCATTTCGGCGGGCTTCGAACCGCTAGAGGCATGGGCGGCAAACGTGGAAAGCTCCTGCTGCAAATGCTTCTTCCCGCAAGACGGGCATTCCAATTCCGGTACGTCGGCAGCCCGCCGCACTAACTTCTCGAACTTGGTCCCGCAATCTTCGCAACGATATTCGTAGATCGGCATAACGCTAGTCCAATAATAGCGTACAAATTCGATCCATAATGCCCCGCACTTCGCTCGCCGGTCGATCCGCATTGTTTACCAGGATGGAAAAAGCCACCCAGGAGCCGTTACGCCTCTCGGCATAACCGGACAGCGCGTGGACGTGTGCCAGCGACCCGGTCTTGGCGTGAATCCGCTGGCTGAGTTGGCGGCCGGTCAACGTGCCATCCTGCCCGCCCACCGGCAGCAGCGAAATCCAGCTTTCGCGCAGCGGCCCGGCATACATATAGCGCAGCAGCTTTACCACGGTGGCCGGCGTTACCAGGTTCAAACGTGACAACCCGGACCCGTCGTGGATGCTATAGCCGGTTTCTTCGATCTCCGCTTCGGCTAGAAACGCCTTCAGCTCTTCGAGGCCGGCCGCCAGGCTGCCGGCGTTGCGCTTGGCGCGGCCCACGGCGTGCAGGGCCAACTCGGCGTGCAGGTTCTGGCTGACTTTGTCGGTAATCGCCAGATCCTCGATCAGCGGCGCGGATGTGTGCTCAGCCAGTGTGACTCCGGACACGGGAGGCGGTTCCGCGTCCTCCGGATAGCGGTGCGCCGCCGCGGCGTTTCCGGTAATGGCGATGCCGCGATTTTCGAGCGCTTGTCGCAGCGCCTGGGCTGCGTATTGCGCCGGATCGTCGATTCCCAACGCGAAATCCTGGCCGGGTCCGCCCACGGGAATTGTCCCCCATAGATCGAGTTCGAATCCTCCGGGCGCGCGGCTCAAGTGGATCTCGGGCGCGCCACCGGCGGCTACCGTGCGGATGCGGTTATCGATCGCGTAATACTCCACCGGCGGGTTCACCGCGATCGCGGCCGGATCGCCCTCCCGTCCGCCCGGCGCAATTCTCACGGTGAGCGCTCCGTCGTTCAGGGTGAGAGCGGAGACAGCGGCGCCGTACTCGTAGACCGGATCTTCGATCCCCCAGCCATCGGGGTAGGGCTGCCACACGTACACAGTGTCGTCTCCGACGATGTCGCCCTCGATGCGCTTAACGCCCTTGGAGGCCACCTGATTCGCCAGATCCTCGACGATCGCCAGCGGGTTGCCGGCGGGCGACCCCGGCCGGTATGGAATCGCGCGGCCCGAAAGGTTGGGGTCGCCTCCGCCGATCAGCCGCAGCGGACCCTTGAGGGAGCCTGCCGCATCCGGAGCGGCGGGCGCCATAATGCGCGTTTCAAAGGTGAATCGGGGACCCAACCGGGTAAGGGCGAGAGCCGTGGTGAACAGCTTCGTGTTGGAGGCCGGCACGAAGAACTTGTCTTGATTCAGCGCGTAAAGGGTTCGACCGTTTCTCAGATCGACAACCTGAATTCCCCAGAACGCCGAACGGGCGGCCGGAGTCTCGTCCAGCACCCGTTTCACCCGCTTCGGCAGAGAGGCCGCTTGCGCCCCGGTCAGAAGTATCAGAGCGAGCGTGAGCGGCGCACACCTCATCGGCCCGTGACTTTCGCTTCCAGCCAGATTAGCACCAGCAGCACCATCACCAGGAACGTCCCTATCAGCGGAATGCCGACGACCACCCCCACCCCCAGCTTCTCGGCTGCATAGCCCAGAGTGGCCGGCGCCAGCAAGCCTCCCAGCAGGGCCAGCGAAAAGATGCCGTTGAAGAAACCCGGGTGATAGTACGGAAAGCGGCGGCCGATGGCTTCCGCTACCAGCGGGTAGATGCTGGCATATCCGGCGGCTATGAAAAAAGCGCCCATGTCGGCGCCAAACGGATTGTTCGTGAAATACAGGAGCAGGCACCCGAAAGAGGCCGAGGCCCCGCTGGCCAGCAGCAATCGCCCGTGCCGGACGCGCGGCAGAATGGCCATCGCCCCCAGCCGTCCGGCCATCAGGAACAGCCAATAAAGCGCCAACAGGAGCAGCGCACCCTGCGGGCTGAACCCTACCCGCCGGATCAGGAAAAGCGGCAGCCAGCCCGCCAGCGAATACTCGTTGCCAAACTGCACGAAGAGCAACAAGGCGAAAAGCACGGCGCCGGGGCTGCGGAAATCGGCCAACGCCTCCCGCATGCTCAAGTCAGCGGTTTCCTTCGGCTTGGGCAGCGGCACTCCCAGGTACAGCCCGGCGAAAATGGCGGGGACGACCGCCATGAACACGAGGATCGTCGGTACCGAGTAGGCATAAAACGTCCCGAATACGAGCATCGTGGCGGCCAGGCACCCCATGCCAAACCAGAGACCGCCGCGCACCACCGTGCCCGCCGCATCCCGCAAATAGATGCCGGAGATGCCTTCGAACAGCGCCATATTCAAAGAGCCGGCGCCGATCCCCAGAAGGAGTAATCCGAAGATACGCCACCACTTGGAGGCTGGCGGCGAAAACAAGGCGAGAAACACCAGGGCGCCGCAGGCCAACAGGCAGGCAAATACCACGAGGAAAGGCATTCCCCGATACGCCACGATGCGGCGGCCCCAAATCATCGCGATTACAATTCCGGCCCCTATGCTGAGGAAATAGTTCCCGACGGCCACAAAATCGGTCGGATCCCGATGGTATCCCCACGCCGGCAGGATGGCCCCGAGCAAAGCCAGCAGAAAGCCCGAAAGCAAGAATCCGGCCAGCGCGGTGCCGCCGGAACCGGTGGCTTGCTGGGCGCCGCCAGCTTCCGGAACTGTACGGAAACTCACCGATTTGATTGTACTCGGTATCAGGTGTTTCCGGGATGCGGGCTTTTGAAATCCATGGTTTTTTCTGAAAATCGGTAGTATTAAACTTCGAAATTTCGTATAACAAACATCGCGTCGCGCGCGGAATCAATGGATTGAAGGCTGGCACCAAGGTTGCTAGTCGAGAGTTGGGTTCTTAGAGGCTTTTTCGCTTTGGGGCGTTGCCTCCTTTTGCTAATTCCGCAGCCTCGCTCCGGTTCCATCTGCCGGTGCGAGGCATTTTTTTGTTAAGGTCGCGCCAGGTCCTCCCTGCTAAACTAAGCTTTTCCAGACATGCCGGAACTCTACGCTCGATGGATGGAGCGGTGGGAGTCTAAGCTCGCCACGCGCGATACCAACCGAATCGTCCGGCCCTACGACTGGGGCACCGAGTGGCTCTCTAGCATAGGTTTTCCGCAATGCCCGGCCGATGCCAATGGCGACGCCCAGGAATCGGTTGCCTCTTTTGCCAATGCTGCCCTGGCCGATTCCGCTCGTTTTTTTTCCTATCGCACACCGGCGGATTTCGAGTTGCGCGATCGCCATCTGACCTTCACCAGCCCCGTGCGGTCCTTCTATCCCGTGAACGATGTGGTTCATGCCATGTGGTTCCCCGCCCTCCACGATCGCGGCCGGGCACTGGTCGTACTCCCCCAATGGAACTCCGACGCCAACGGCCACGTGGGACTGGCGAAGCTCATCAACAAGTTTGGAATCAGCGCGTTGAGGATGACCATGGCGTATCACGCCGAGCGCATGCCGGTGGAGCTCCAACGCGCCGACTACCACATGTCCAGCAACATCGGGCGCACCATCCATGCCTTCCGCCAATCCATCATCGACACCCTGGCCTGCCTGGACTGGTTGGGCAGTCAAGGCTACCGGCAGGTGGGCATTTTGGGCACCAGCTTGGGCTCGTGCGTGGCCTTCATCGCGGCGGCACACGATCCTCGCGTTCGCGTGGGGATCTTCAACCACGTGTCGATGTACGTTTCGGATGTGGTCTGGACCGGCCTCTCCACCCGCCACGTGCGCAAAGGATTCGGCGACGAGATTAGCCAGGAGGATCTGCGGCGCTACTGGGCCGTCATCAGTCCCGCTTCGTACCTGGAGCGCATGGAACGCCGCGACATTCGTAGTCTGCTGGTTTGGGCCCGGCACGACAGCAGCTTTCTGCCGGTGTACTCGCAGGAAGTAATCGCCTACTTCCGCCAGCGGAACCTGCCGCACGAAGTTTTCACTCTGCCCTGCGGTCATTACACCACCGGGCAGTTCCCTTTCAACCTGATGGACGGGTTGGCCATGTGCCGCTTTGCGGCGCGAAATCTGTAAGCGCGCCACAACATATGGCTATCCGTACGTTGGAGAACCCTTCCTGTGGAAAGCACCTATGGAAAGCCATATTGACAATCGAAAAAAGCCATGCCAGGATGTCAGTATCACTGGGAAAGGAGGTGGTCCAGTAGATGGATAGTACAAGACCGCGAGAGGTGGCTGACTGCTGAAGTCGAGCCTCTAAATGTTGCCGACACCCGTCCAGTGGCGGGGTCAAGTTCCTGTGGACCGGCTGCCTCTTGCGCAACCCAAAGCCTCAGGTATTATACGGCTACCTACCCCCGTGGCTCCGCGATAACCCAATGGGTCATCCGGACTACGGGGGTTTGTATTTGATATACTGAAAATCTCGAAAGGATCCCCATTTTCCCCATGCAGGCTGGTATTCACCCCGCTTATAACGAAGTTAACGTGATCTGCGCTTGCGGCCACACCTTCAAAACCCGCTCCACCCACAAGGGCGATATCCGCGTGGAAATCTGCTCCTCCTGCCATCCGTTCTTCACCGGCCGGCAAAAGCTGGTCGATACGGCGGGACGCGTGGACAAGTTCGAAAAGAAGTACAAAGTCAGTCGCGCCGCGAAAAAGCTTGCCCAGTAGCCCCGGGCGCGCCCCGGTTCTACTTCTTGTTCTTTTGGCGGTCTTCCTGTTCGCGGCGCTGGCGTTCCGCTTCGCGCTCCGCGGCCCACCGATCGTATAAGGGCTTCTGATCCGGCCGCAGGAGGGCCTTCACCTTTTCCCATTGCTGATCGTGCACCTTGCGGCCCTGTTGGTTCATGGCGTCGCGGATTTGGTGGAACGCGTCCCTGGTTTCGTCCATGATGCGGTTCACTTCCGCGATTTGCCGATCGTCCATGTGTACCCGGGTTCTCAGGTCCGAGACGATGTGGCGGCGGACTTCTTCCGGGGTGGGCTTGGGACGGGGGATGGCATTGCTCCGCAAAAGGCTGTTCACGGCGTAAAGCCGGTAGGTAAGCGCGCCTACGACCGCCCCGCTCATGAACACTACGAGCAGGTACAGGAACGCAATGAGTCTGGACTTAGGCATGAGCTGGCTCATCGGCCCTGACCGGTGAAATCCATCCGTACCGGGCCAACGATGTCCGGGGTCTCCAGGGTATTGGCATCCGCCAGAGCTTCCATATAGCTAACAGGGTAGGCCGAAGAATTCGACGTGCGCGGAATCGCCATATACACGCCCAAGGCCAGCGTCAGTGCCGCCGCTGCCGTGACAAACCCGCTCACCATCCGCCGGAAGGAAAACGTAAAGCTCTGCCGTGCCTCGATCCGCTGCCACAAACCCGGCATGAAGTTGACGCTCGGCTCCCGATCGGGGCAGGCCGCCCGAAATGCCGCGAACAGAGCATCCAGGCGTTCCGTATCCTTCTGGTTCGCGCCGCCATTCATAGGAAACATAACAACCTTCTTACCACTTCCCAGTCTCAACCGCTGCTATCCTTCTTCGCTGCCGCTCCGAAGGCCTTCAACACCCGCTGCCGCGCCCTGAATAGCCGGACCTTAAGAGCATTTTCGTTGACCTTATAGATCTTTTCAAGTTCTTTCAACGAAAGCCCTTCCACTTCCTTGAGCATGAGCAAAATACGATCCGCCTCGGAAACCGCTCCGAGGAGCGCATCCACCGATTCCCGAACCTTCTTCTGCTGCTGCTCTTCGTGGTCCACCTTTCCGCCGGCCGCCGCATCGGCCATCATGACCTGCTGCTCCGACAAGTCGGACATGCGGTACTCCTGGCGGCGCCGCGCCTTCCTCAGATAATCGTAGGCCGCGTTCACCGTCAACCGGTAGAGCCAGGGTTCAAAGACCTCCGCCGTTCGGAGTTGGTCGAGCGAAAAATACAGTCGCAGGAAAACTTCCTGAGCGACGTCCTCGACATCTTCCGGACGTGCGATCAACCGTGCGATCGTCCCCAAAATCCGCTTGCGGTAAGCCAATACGATTTCGTTGAAGGCCGCGCTATCGCCCTTTTGGGCGTTCTTGATGACCGCGAAATCTACCAGCATGCCGCACCAGACCGAGTGCCGGCATCCGCTAACGGTTCTAGCTTCGATTGGATAGGCGTACCGGCCCGTAGACAGGTTACAAAGCCACAGCTTACACCGGATGGCTCGACAATCGAAAGCGCGGGACCGGCCTTGGCTGGCTGCATCGGCTTGATTCCATTATCCCAAATGCGTTCTACCAAGATTACGTTTTTTTCATGCTGGGGCCCGGGACTATCGACTTTGCCTCTGCAATTCCAGCAACCTCTCCAGTTCCGCCCTTGTCCTGCGGCGGTACCAGACCAGCCCCGCCACAAAGATGGGCGTGGCTACGGCGAAGATGATGGCCGGCAAGGGTAGGTCAGGCAGAACGCCGTCTCCACGAAGTAGAGGCCGGCGCCGAATGCCGCGGACAGCAACTTCTTCCGGCAGCGGCGGATCGAGAGATCGAGGAACTCCGCCGTGGAGACAGCCGCCGGGGACCAGATGCCGCGCCGGCTTATCGCCGCGAACGTCCACGCCGCGCCCAAAAACAACCACACGGCCGCAGCCAGGACCACCATTTCGGTGCGCGGTTCTATCGCCGCCCATAGCGTCGAGCCCCCGCCCATAACCAATGTAACCAGCACTTCCAGCCCCAGAAGTAATCGCAGGTTGCGCGACTCGCGTGCCACCTTGCGGCGCAAGTCCGCGGGCACTTGGGTATCCGCCTGCCACTGGTCGCGCCAGGCTTCCAATTCCAGATCGGGCTTCATCGGGGAACCTCCATCAACTCGCGCAACATCTGGCGCGCGCGGCTCAAGCGGGCGCCCACGTTGCTCTCGGAGATGCCCAACACCTGGGCCATTTCGTCATACTCCATGCCTTCCAGCAGCAGCGTAACCACTTGCCGGTAGAGCAGCGGCAAACCGTGGACCGCCCGCCGCAGCCGCGCGCCTTGCTGCTCCCGCGCCAGGCCCGCTTCCGGGTTGGGCGCCGTATCGGCCACTTCGGGCACCTCGACTTTTCGAGCGCGCCGCTGGGTGAGATACGTTACCGCCCGATTGTGCGCGATGCGAAACATAAACGTGCGTTCGGAACACTCGCCGCGGCGCCGTCGCCGCCAATCCGTCCTCCTCGAAGGCTCGCTCATTCACCGTAGACCACATCGTCCTGCTCCAGGCGATCGGCGGCGGCCACCAGCGCCAGGCCGGCCAGAACCGCGGTCGCGAGCATCAGGAAGAGGGTCTGCGGCATGTCCAATTGTCCGCCCTTCATGCCTGCCTCGAGTTGGAGTTGCTGGCCGGCCACCGGGAGGAAGTTCCACCACGGCCGGCCGGCGACCGGTGAGAAGACCATGAACATCCCCAACCCCATGGGAAGAAAAACCAGCATGGAAAGGTACGTGTTGGCCTCCTTGACGCCGCGGCACACCGTGGAAACCCAGACCTCGAGGGCCGCGGCCAGTAACGGCAAGGGAACCAGGCACAAGGCCATTTGCCATGGCGGCACGCGTCCCAGTAGCAGCGCGAAGCCGGCTACGTTGAGCGTCAGGCCGGCAGCCGAAAACGCCGCAACGGCCACCCACTTCCCCAACAGCACCTCCAGCCTGGAGACCGGATGCATCAACAGCGGCAGCAGCGAGCGGCGCTCACGTTCGCCGGCGATGGAATCCATGGCCACGTTCATTCCACCGACAAAGGCCGATACCAGGGTGAAGACAGACATCATGGCGATGAGCACCGGTTGGCTTTCGCCGTGTTTGCCGCGGATGGCGAGCGAAACCATCGACACCACAGCCGGCCCCATCAGGCTGTACACCGCGGCGGAGAGCAACGCCCGCCGGTCGTGCCAGCTATCCGTCAGTTCTTTGCCCGCGATCGTCAGCAATTGATTCAGCATCACAGCACCTCCGCGGTTCCCGTGAAGGCCACGAACGCATCCTCCAGCGTGCGAACGCCGGCCCGCCGGCAGAGTTCGGCGGACGTGCCTTCCGCCACCACGTGCCCTTGGGCCAGGATCACCACCCGGTCGCACAGTGCCCGCACCTCCTCCAGCACATGGCTGGAGAAGACGATACAAGCGCCGGCATCGCGCGCTCGATGCAGGAGAAGGCGCAGCGCGCGGACCGAAGGTACATCCAGTCCGTTGGTCGGTTCATCCAGCAGCAGGTTCCGCGGTGAGTGGATCAGGGCGCGCCCCAAGGCCGTCTTCATGCGCTCGCCCTGAGAGAATCCGCCGGTGCGTCGGTCGGCGATGGGTTGCATTCCTAGAAACGCAATTACTTCCTCCACGCGTTCGCGCAGCCGCCGCCAGGCGATCCCATGCAGACGGCCGGAAAAGGTGAAGATCTCGCGCGGCGTCAACCGCGCATACAGCCCGGCGTGATCCAACAGCCCGCCGACCCGCCGCTGCAAGGCCAACGGATCGCCAGCCAGCGAGGCACCGTCGATGCGGACCTCGCCGCCGCCGGGGGTCAGGACCCCGCAGATGGTGCGCAGCGTGGTGGATTTGCCGGCGCCGTTGGCGCCCAGCAGCCCGGTGATTGCGCCATCGGGCGCCCGGAACGAAACGTCCCGAAGCGCGGCAACGGCGCCGAATTGCTTTTGCAGGTTGCGAACTTCGATCATAACGACCGTATAGTCCGCTGCCCGCGGAATTCCTTACAAGGAAAACGTCTACTCGTGCGCGCGCAGCCAGCGCAGCACAAACGCCACCACGGTAGCCGGGCCGGCAACCACCAGCCACAGCAGGACGCCCAGTTCGGGCTTCGAGAGCCGTATCGCTCGGGTCCCGAACCCAACGATGTATGTGGACGTCATGGAGAGAATCCACACAATCAGCACCCAAACGAACAGGTGAAATGCAATCAGGAACCACCAGAAACGGCGCCCCAGAAGAAATCTCATCGGCTCTTGGTCTCGATGAACAGGAACTCGCAGGTGCGCGAGCTCAAGTTCTCCTCGCTATGGGTATCGCCATCGATCCAGCGCGTTCCTCCGGCGGGCACCTGGATCTCCAGCACGCGGCCATCGGTGGTGGTGTAAAGCAGATGCACGTCGGTGATGGCGACTATGAGACCGGGGCGCTCGTCATAAGGCGGCGAGGCGATTCGTCCGGGAATGCGAGCGTGCAGCACGCGAACGCGCTCGTTTTCCAGTTCGACGCGGTAGAAAGTGGGCGACGCTTTGACCACATCGGCATATTTATCGATCACAATCTCGGGGGTCGATTGGCGGGGAAAAGGCACTCCGTGCTGAGCGGGGGCACGGAAGGAAGAAAAAGCCAGGACCAGGCACACGGCAAGCGGCCGAAAGGAGAACATGCTTCTACCTCCTATGGGTTCCGGATCTCATTTTACTGGAAATCCGGCAGTCAGTCGATCCGTATCAGATCGAGCAGCCCGTCTTCGCCGATGATGGGGATGCCCAGTCCCTGCGCTTTGGCGAGCTTGGAACCGGCATCGTCGCCGGCCACTACGTAGCTGGTCTTCTTGCTGACCGCGGCGGCGACTTTGCCGCCGGCGGTCTCGATGAGCTTCTTGGCGTCGTCGCGGGTGAGGTTGGGCAGGGTGCCGGTCAGCACGAAGGTCAGGTTCTTGAGAGGACCGGCCTGGGGCCTGGACGATTCATACGTGAAGCGCAAACCGGCGGCGCGCAGCCGCTCGACCAGTTCGCGATTGCGCGGTTCGCGGAAGAACAGGAAAATGCTCTCGGCCACTTTGGGGCCGACTTCTTCGGCCCGCTGCAAATCGTCCATGGTAGCGCCGGCGATCGCATCCAGACTGCCGAACGCCTCCGCCAGGAAAACCGAGGTGCGCTCGCCCACAAAACGGATGCCCAGAGAGTTGAGCACCCGCGGCAGAAGCTGGTCCTTCGAGCGTTCGATATTCCTCAGGATATTGGCGGCCGATTTGGGACCCATGCGCTCGAGCGAGAGTAGCTTGTCCTTCGTCAGGCTGTACAGATCGGCCACGTTTTCCACCAGGTGGCGATCCACAAGCTGATCGACCAGCGCATCGCCCACCCCATCGATATTCATCACGCCGCGCGAAGCGAAATGCAGAATCGATTCCTTGAGCCGGGCCGAACAATTGGTGTTGATGCAGCGGCTGGCGGCTTCGCCCTCCTCGCGCACCACCCGGCCGCCGCAGACGGGGCACTGGGAGGGCATCTGGAACGGTTTCCGGTAGGACCCTTGCGATTGTACGCGCACGACTTTGGGGATGACGTCCCCGGAGCGCTCGATGACCACGGCATCGCCGATTTCGAGAGACAGACGCTCGATTTCATCCTCGTTATGGAGCGTGGCGCGGGAAACGGTGACGCCGCTCACTTCGACGGGTTCGAGACAAGCCACCGGAGTGAGAGCTCCCGTCCGGCCTACTTGCACCTCGATGCCCAGGACACTGGTGACGGCCTGCCGCGCCGGATATTTGTATGCGATCGCCCATCGGGGCGCTTTGGCGGTGAAGCCCAGAGCGCGCTGCTGAGCCACGGAATCGATCTTGATCACCACGCCGTCGATTTCATAGGGGAGCTCTTCGCGATGGGCTTCCCAGTGGGCGCAAAACTCCAGCACCTCGCGTACGTCGCGGCAGAGCTTGCGGTGGGGATTCACCTTGAAGCCCAGGCGGGCCAGTTCGTCCAGGGCTTCCCAGTGACGGTCGAAGACGGGGCGGCCATCGGCGAACAGGAAATAGGTGTAGTAGTCCAGGCGGCGCGAAGCGGTGATCTGCGGTTCCAGCACGCGCAGCGAACCGGCGGCGGCATTGCGCGGGTTGGCGAAGCGGGACAGGCCGCGCTCATCGCGCTCGGCATTGAGGTGCTCGAAGGCGCGGCGGTTCATGACGGTTTCCCCGCGCGCCTCGAAGGCGGGGAGGGTGGTTTTGACGCGCAGCGGGAGGGAGCGGATGGTGCGCGCGTTCTCGGTGACGTCTTCGCCCACCGTACCATCGCCGCGGGTGACGGCTTGTTCCAGGCGTCCGTCGCGGTAGTGGGCAGCCATCGAGAGGCCGTCCATTTTGAGCTCGGTCACGTAGCGGAATTCGACATCCCGGCCGAGCAGGTCGCGCACCCGGCGGTCGAACTCGCGCAGTTCGTTTTCGTTCAGGGCATTGTCCAGGCTCAGCATGGGAGAGCTGTGAGGAACCTTGAGGAAACCCTCGCGAGGTTTGCCGCCGACGCGCTGTGTGGGAGAATCGGTGGTGGCCAACTCGGGGTGCTGGGCTTCCAGCTCTTGAAGCGAGCGCATGAGGTCGTCGTACTCGGCGTCCGTGATCTCCGGTTGGTCGAGCACATAATACAGGTGCTCGTGGTGACGGAGTTGGTCGCGAAGGGCTTCGATTTCGCGGGCGGGATCTTTCATTGGCCTCTCATCTATAATTTAGCTAGGAAACGGGAGAATCGAGCATAACCAGCTACAGGAATACCGTCCTGATTTTCAACCCCCGGGCGGGTCAATTCGGACGGAATGGAGGCTCGCTGGTCGCGCGGGCCGCGAAAATCCTAGAAAATCAGGGGCATCATATCACGCTGGCCCCGACCACCGGGCCGCAAACGGCCGGCGGCATTGCCCGCGAGCATATTGAACGGGGCGCGGACCTGATCGTGGTGGCCGGGGGCGATGGCACGGTCAACGAGGTGGCGGAGGGTATGGTGCATACCCGCGTTCCGCTGGCGATATTACCGGGAGGAACCGCCAACGTGCTGGCCATGGAGATGAAGCTGGGCAGCCACTTCTTGAGGGCTGCCGAACGGCTGGAAGAGTGCCGTCCGCATCGCATTTCGGTGGGACACGTAAGCTGCCAGGAAGGACAGGTATCGCGCCACTTCCTGCTCATGGCCGGAGTCGGACTGGACGCGCAGATCGTCTACCGGCTGAGCTTGCCGCTCAAGGCCCGGATTGGAAAAATGGCCTACTGGCTGGCGGGATGGAGCATGCTGGGCCGCCAACTGGCGGAATTCGATGTGGAAGTGGATGGGGAGAAACGCGCGTGTTCTTTCGCCCTGATGAGCAAGGTACGTAACTACGGCGGCGATTTCGAAATCGCGCGCCACGTAAGCCTGTTCGACAATCGCTTCGAGCTGGTGCTATTCGAAGGGCGCTCCTCGCTGCGTTACGTGAAGTACCTGGCGGGATTGATCCTGAACCGCGTGGAAGGGATGAAAGGCGTGTCGGTGACCAGGACGCGGGGCGCGAGGGTCCTGATTGCGGAGGACGCGCGCGTCTACGTGCAGGTGGATGGCGAATTCGCCGGCCGGCTGCCCGCCGAGATCCGCATCGTGCCGGATGCCATCACCCTGCTGGTCCCGCCGGAGTACCGGGCGGGTAAGCGCGG
>Ga0326728_10000638_pt1 | contig 134406 bp, 126 predicted proteins | sample MB3enrmetagenome_FD_207602 | JGI IMG/M metagenome (GOLD analysis project Ga0326728, IMG submission 207602) | Lab enriched peat soil microbial communities from McLean, Ithaca, NY, United States - MB31MN | ecosystem: Environmental > Terrestrial > Soil > Wetlands > Peat | place: USA: New York...
AGCTGGCTATTCCTCGGTGGGTTGCTCTCCAGCAGAGCCCGCCTCCGCTTCACCAGCCGCCGCCAGCATGCTAGGGTTTATGTTCTATGCCAAGATATTTACAGCGAATGGTAAACTGTCACCAATTTCTCTGCCTCAACTCAGGGGTGCAGTCCGCTCATGGAAGGGAAAACCCAGGGTTGCGAGTGCAGCGAGCGTGGGTGCGCGCTCGCGTGAATCGCGCGGTTAGGATGTAGGAAATGCCGCTTCGTCACGCCTTCCGTGCCCGTCGTGAAGAATCTCGACGCTGCGGGACTCCTTGCTGACGTCGTAGAAAATACGGTAAGTACCAAAGACGATCTCGCGCAACGTCCCTTTCACGCCGCGGGGGTAGGTGGGGCCGATAAAGGGGAAGGAAGCCAGAACCCGAACGTGGCTGAGGATGCCCCGCCCGAGCCGAGGGCTGCCTGCGGGTCATGCTGGGCGACATAAGAGCAAACCTCCTGGAGGTCCGCAATCGCCGCGTCTGACCAAATTATTTTGAAGTCCATGCTGTGGCCCAAGACTCGAGCAAGTGTTCTGCTTCCTCCTGGGTCTTGGTGCGGCCTGCGGCATTGTCCGCCCGCCCGCGCCGGATGGACGCGATGATGCGCAACTCCTCGCTGATTTCCTCGATCGTCGCGTCCTCCGGGAGTCTTTGAAGAGCGTCCATCACCGCTTGCTTGTCCGTCGTATGCTCGATACTACCGTTTCCCCTGACCTAGTGCAAGGGGCGGATTTCCGAGTCCGGCCCCTGACACCCGGCACCTGCTCCAGGCAGCGGGGAGTGGGCAGTCGGCAGTAGGCAGTTTTTCTTAACCCGCTGAAACCCGAAACCTGGCACCTTGTTCCCCAGCCCCTGTCCCGGTTTTTTTCCGACGCCGTTCGGTGTTCAAATCGAAAATCGGCAATCAAAAATGAACTGCCCCGTGTCCCGAAATCCGCCCCTACCCCCCAATCCCTAAACCCGTATCCCGTGTCCCGCCCCTGCCACCTGTGCTACAATATTACGATATTTATATCGATGGAGAATTCGTATGGAGACAGCCAAGATTTCGCCGAAATTTCAAGTGGTAATTCCCAAGAAGCTTCGCGAGGCTTTGAAGCTGTCCCCAGGCCAGAGAGTCCAAATGGTTATTTATGGTGATCGGATCGAGGTGATTCCCCTCAGAAAACTCTCCGAGATGAAGGGATTCCTGAGGGGGATTGACACGGTCGTGGAAAGGGAACCTGACCGGGTATGAATATCATCGATTCATCGGGTTGGCTTGAGTATTTTGCTGACGCTTCGAATGCGCCATTCTTCTCCCGTCCCCTTCAAAATGCCGCGGAGCTTATCGTGCCCTCGATCACCCTCTATGAAGTGTTTAAAGCCGTTCTGCGCCAACGGAATGAATCCGATGCCCTGCAAGCGGTAGCCCTGATGCTGCAAGGTTCGGTCGCTGATCTTACGGCCAGCATTTCCATTTCGGCGGCGAAGATCAGCCTTCAGCATAAAATGCCGATGGCCGATAGCATTGTTCTTGCCACCGCCCGTCTTTACGAAGCCACCGTGTGGACTCAAGATTCGGATTTCGAAGGCATCGATGGGGTTCGGTATGTTCCCAAAACAGGAGCCAGGAGCTAGAAGTCAGGAGTCAGAATCCAGCTCTCGGCGCCTAACACAGGTTGTAACATCGTGGCGAGAAAAGACGCTCTGAGCTGCGAGAGTCTGTGCTACCCTGCTGTTTACGCGGTGACACATGAAAGTTTGGCTGATTACAGCAATGTTTTTACTCGCGTTCCCGCAAACCACACAGGATGTGGTCCTTCAGCGCCTTTCTAGAGCACTTCCATAAATAATATAGCTTGCCAAGCGGGAAGGCCTGTGGCAATATGGGCACATGCAATCCATACCTGTTCCTCTCCGCAAGCGCATCATCGAACTTTACGAGCAGGGCCGGAGCACGCAGGAGATCGCGCAGTTTGCGGGCTTTTGCGTGGCGGCAGTGCGGCGGGTGCGCCAGCAGTTTCGCCAGCGCGGTACGGTGGAGCCGCAAACGCATCGCTGTGGGCGCAAGACGCTGCTTACCGAGGAGCGGAAGCGACGCCTCGGCGAACTCTTAGCCGCGCAGCCCGATGCCACCCTGGCCGAGTTGGGCGGCCGCATGGACCGCTCATTCCGCACTTCCACGATCGATCTCTGGTTGCGGCGGCTGGGCTGGAAGTTTAAAAAAGACTCTGGCCGCCGCCGAACAAAACCGGCCCGACGTGGCCGCACGAAGAGCCGCCTGGCATGAGCAGTTGGCAAGCGAAGCGGTGCACCGGCTGGTGTTTGTAGACGAAGGTGGGGCCAACATCAAGATGACTCGCCTGCGGGGCCGTGCCTTGGGCGGGCAAAGGCTGCCGGCGCCCATCCCGCACGGGCACTATCAGACCAGCACGCTCATCGCCGGCCTCCGCCTCGGCGGGGCTTGCGCCCCGTGGTTGTTTGGAGGCGCGATGAACGGCGAGATGTTTTTGGCCTGGGTCCGGCAAGGGCTGGCGCCCACGCTGCGCCCCGGCGACATCGTGATCCTGGACAATCTGGCGACGCACAAGATCCGAGGAGTCCACGACGCCCTCGCAGCAGTCGGCGCGAGATTGTTGTACCTGCCGCCTTATTCGCCGGACTTCAACCCCATCGAGCCCATGTGGAGCAAGATCAAACAGTCCCTGCGCAGCCACGCTCCCCGGACGGAAGAGGAACCACTTCGGGCGGCCAAGAGCGCCTTTAACTCGATTTCCAGCGCCGATTGCAAAGGCTTCTTTTTTGGCGCCCGATACGCTACATAATAACTGGAAGTGCTCTAAAGTTGAGCGATTTGCCTTTGGTGGCACCGGTTACGCGGGTGTAATTTCTGATGGAGAAAAAAACTATAAAATAGTGCTGGCGCGGAGTACTGCCTTGGCTGATTTTGAAAAAGTGTTCGCCGAAGGCAATATGCAAGCGAAGTGCTACGCCCTTGTTGGAATTCATAAGCTCGATCCCACGCGATTCAAGGATTTGGTCCGCCCACTAGCTGAATCCAAGGAGACCGTGCACATAATGGAGGGCTGTATCGTATCCGACGTACCTTTCACCCGTATCCTCGCGCAAATCGCCGCAGGCGAATATCGACACCCAATACCTTCTCAAACTCTCGAGTCGGCTCGCCGGAACCCGGCCGGTGCCGGGTACACGCCCCGACCAGAATACGTACTTGGTGGTCGCGTTGCTTGTAAACGCTCAGTTAGCGATTAAGTTCGGAGTGATCCAATTCCTGGAGATCTGTAGGGGGATATAACCTGAATTCCGAAGTTGAAAACATAGGATTTGCTCTAAACCATCACCAGATATGGCCTAAGCTGAGTATTTTCAATGTTTTGGCACACACAAATCCCACTTCGGTAAAGTTGGATTTTCACAGGCTAATCCATTGGAGATTAAAATGTTAGCCTTCAATCAACTGTTCAATTTCGGAATTCAGGTATAACGGTGTTCAGGTACCGTTTTTTTCCCCCAAACATGAATCTTAAGAACCGGCGCAGCAGTGCCGTCACGGTTCGTGCGGTTTCCCCAGCCAGCGCCATAATCCATCAAAAACTTTGGCAAAAGCTGGAAGAGCACCGGGGGAGTGGAGCGCGATTCAAGATTCAAGAGAAGGGCTGGTGCGAATGAAATCCCAGCGCCGGGGCCAGGAGCTGCCGACCGCTTGCGTCCCGCGCTTTTGCCCTCACTCGGTGGCGCGGCGGCGTGCCGAAGCCCGCTGGCGGTCGCGGACGACGTGGCCGAGAGCCCTCAGCGCCGTGTTGACCGACTTACGGTCGGGAAATATCGCCGCGACGTCAGGGTCAAGTACCACCATGATCGTCTCTTCTGTAAACCGGTTGGCATATTTCCCGCGTACCCCTCGGGAAAAGTCATATTCCGGCAACATCTCTTCGGAATTCCGGTTAGAGCGCACCTTCCTCATAGTTGCTCCGTTCCCGTGGTGTGGCAGTTCTTGCGCTGATGATTCGAATCTCGTTCTCAACATCTAAATGTACCACAACTGAGGTTCTGTTCCGGGCAGACTGCCCGATGGTCACAAATCGATCCTCCTCGCCCGAGTACAAAGGGTCGGCAATCGTGACCGAAAGGGTGTCTCGAAACACCGAGGCGGCCTCCTCAAACGAAACACCGTGCTTGCGTAAGTTGGACCGTGCTTTCTTGGGATGCCAGCGAAAAACGGGTTCCATGTCCGTCGTGCCGCCCTCCCGTCTAGCAAGGATGAGACGGTATAAGGTACCATTTCCGTCCCCCAAAGACGAATGTTAAGAAGCGGCGGGGGCGGTTCGAATCTAGCGATGCGCGCGTTTCGGACGGTCATGCCGGGCGAGCGGCGGGCGGACGCGGCCAGCTTCCGCTGTCCCGTTCACCCTCCGTCGCGGCCTGAGCCGGTACATCAGTTCGCGCAGGTAGGCGTTGATGCGCGTCTGGTAGCCCTCGCCCGAGGCTTTGAGCCATGCCACCACATCGGCATCAAGGCGCATGGTGACGGTGGTCTTCTTGGGGCGATAGAACCGCCCGACGACCGCGTCGGAAGGAAGCTCGCGGATCTCGGGAATGTCGGACGTGTCAATCCCGCTGTCCGGCATCGCCGCCAGCGCCTCCAATTCGTTGCGTGCTTCAGTCGATAGCTTCGGCATAGATTTCCCTTTCTCTCCGGGTCGCCCGGCGGGCGGAGATGATACGTACGACTTCCTCAGACTTTCCCTCGGACTCTTCCACGCGGTACGTGTGCACCACGACAATGATGACGATTCCCGCGATCAAGCCGATGGCGTGCCACCGTTCTTCACCGTCCACTGCACGCTCGGGGAAGGTGACGCAGCACGGGTCGTCGAACACCAGTCGCGCCCTTTCGAACGCGATGCCATGCTTTGTCTTATTGCTCTCACTCTTCGCCGGGTCCCATTCGATGCGCTTCTGTATTTACAGTATTGCCCATATGAGCATGTAGGGTCAAGGAGAAAACGTTGAGGATGAAACGGTTTCGGCATGAAACAGTTTCGGGCACCGTTTTTCTCCTCAAAGATGAATGTTAAGAACCGGCGGAGCAGCGCCGTCACGGTTGGTGCGGTTTCCCCAGCAGGGTAGCGTAAAGGTGCGCGCATTGTGCGCTCCTTTGCATTGCAATACCGTAAATTCTTGTCTTCTTAGCAAACATTTTGCGACTTATGTGGGGCAATCTCTCCTGCGTATCTATGACAAGTCAATGTTTGAGCCTGCGCGACGCGCAGGCTCAATATATGACCTGTCTCAAAGGGCAGGAAGGACCGAACGCCGACCCCAAAACACGTTGGGTTGCGGCTCCGCCGCGCTGCGCTACCCCGCGGGGGCTGCTCTGGTGGGAAATCCGTTGTGTCCAGGGCAGGAGTGGCATATGATGCGCGAAACCGAGGTTGAAATCGGAAATTCCGGGTCAAAGTGAAAATTCCGGCAAAGGGTATTCCCATGCGTGCACAGCATCGAACTCCTGGCGTCTGGCGCCGTTTTCTCCCGCTCTCTTCTTTGCTCGGCCTTCTATTCGTCTTGGGTTGCGGCGGTGGCGGTGGTACCGGAGGCGGTGGCATCACCCCGCCCCCGCCGAGTACCTACACTATTAGCGGAACCCTCTCGGGACTCACAGGTTTCGAAGTGGTGCTACAGGACAACGGCAGCGACGACCTCCCGGTGACGGCCAACGGATATTTCACCTTCCCCACCGCACTCGCCAGCGGCGCGCTCTATAGCGTCACGATACTGACCCAACCCAGCGGCACCGGCCAAACCTGCAGCGTCACGAATGGAAGCGGTAGCGTGCTGAGCGAACCGATCAGCACAGTCGTCGTGGCGTGCACGGCGCCCGCGGTGATTAATTGGACGGACGTCCACCAAGTGATCGACGGCTTCGGCGCGGCAGACGCGCAAACGGGAACGAGTATGTCGACGGCAAACCAGCAATTCTTTTTTGGCACGGGGCCGGGACAGCTTGGCCTCTCCTTGCTGCGGGTGGGAGTCACGGACGGCAGTGGCGACCCGGGAAATTGCGCGAGCGTCAGCTCGAACTGTGCGGGTGAGTATGTCAGTGACATGCAAGCGGTGATTGTGGCCGGAGGAAGAGTCTACGCTTCCCCGTGGACGCCGCCCGCCATCTACAAAACGAACGGACAAGCGCTATGCACCAACAATGACGGTCTGATCACCGCGGATTCCGCGGCCTATGCCAACTGGCTTGCCAATTTCGTGCAAAGTCTGCAGACCGAATACGGCATTACCCTCTACGCGATGTCTCTCCAGAATGAGCCCAATGTATGCCAGGACTACGACAGCGCCGTCTGGACTGCGGCGGAGATCGATACCTTCGTGAATACCTATCTCGGTCCGACGTTCACAACCGATGCGCTGCCGACGCTGATTTTTCTGCCGGAAAGCGGCGGCTACGGCGCGATGAGTTTGGGAAGCGCGTGCGCCGGCGATGCGTCTTGCAACAAATACGTCGGCGGCATCAATTGGCATGACTACGACGCCAGCCTCCGCGGCACGAACACGGTTGCCGCGGATCCCTATCCTTCAGCCTGGCCCGCGGGCAAGAAATATTGGGAAACAGAAACTTCGTGTGGGCCGGGTTTCGGGCCCAACTTCTGCCAATCAGGCTTCAATACGGACATCACGGATGCTCTTGACTGGGCCGCGGTTGTCGACCAGCGAATCGCCGTTGATGGCGCCAATGCCTGGCTCTATTGGTGGCTGATCGATTCCAACAACACCGACGACCAGGGCCTGATGGCCAATAACGGCACGGTCGCCAAGCGCGCCTACATGCTCGGTCAATACAGCAGATTTGCGCGGCCTGGATATTTTCGAATCGACGCGACGCACCTTCCGGAATCAGACGTTAGCGTCTCGGCGTACCAGAACACGGCCACCAACACCCTGGTCATCATCGCCACCAATTACTCCGCCGCCGCCGTCTCCCAGACATTCAATATAACGAACGCTCCCGCATTTTCATCTATGACTCCGTGGATCACGTCGGCGAGCCTCAATCTCGATGCACAGGCGAGTGTTCCTGTGTCGTCCGACTCCTTCACTTTCACCTTGCCGGCTCAGAGCATCACCACGTTCGTTGTCACTCCGTAGCTACGCGCATTTATGACAAATCAATGTTCGAGCCGGCGCGACCGCACTCCAAGGCCAGCCCGCCCATTGGGTTGCGGCTCCGCTGCGCTACCCCGCTGCTATCGAAACTTCTCATCGAAAATCTTCATATTTTGTGATATTGAGAACAACCTATTATCGGTAGCAGATGAACGATTACTCGAGGTAAATGACTCGTCGCGGGAGCAATCAAATTCGAAGTGGGGGTGGGGGATTATGGCCAACTTCAAGCTGTCCTTTTATGGTTTATTTTTGGGTGTACTCGCGACGCTGAGCCTTTTAGGGGCTCAGACCTCGAGCGCCCCCACCACCGGCATCCTGGTCAAGCGGCCGGTTTTTGGCGGAGCGTGCAAGCTCTGCCCTTGGGGGGCACTGGGCGCCATAGTGAAAACTGCGATGCAGCCCTACGGTTATGACGTGCAATTGTGCTACAACTGCAACCGCGCCGACGCTCCCCGGATTGTGGCCGGAGCGAAGTTGCCGCCCCCCTACGAAAAGGATCCTAACGTCTCGGAAGCCATGGCCCCGCCGAACGCTCCCGGACTGGGCCCGGTGGATTTTGGCGCCACCACGGCCCAGTTGCTGTGGAGCGCCTACCGGGGGACGGGCGCGTACGCGAGCGATGGACCCAGAAAAAATCTACGCCTGATCGCCAATATCCAGGATCCGTTCTACTTCATCGTGGCGGCCAAGGCCGAGTTGGGCATTACCGACCTGGCGCAAATTCGGCAGAAGCGCTGGCCGGTTCGCGTGCTCGGGGGAATCGACGCGGGTGTGGGGAAGGCAGTCCTTGATTACTACGGCCTTTCCAAGGAATCCATCGAAACTGCCGGTGGCCATGTGGGCAGCTCCCGTGAGGACCGGAAAAACTTCGACGTCATCATCGCCGGCGGCGGTGGGCTGGCCACCGCTCCGGAGTGGAACGTGTGGTTGGATGTCAGCACCAAGTACGAACTGAATTACCTGGAACTGCCCGAGGAACTTTTGGCCAAGTTGGCGAGGGATTATGAAATGGATCGGGGCATCATCCCCGTGGGCCTGCTGCCCGGCATCGAGCGCCCGATTCCCACCGTGGTGCGCACCGGCACCGCTATTTACGGACGCGCCGACATGCCGGATGATTTCGCCTACGCCGTGGCCAAGGCCATGGACGAACACCAGGATCTCCTCCAATGGAGCCATCTGAGGTTTTCCTATAACCTGCGGACGGTGTGGAAGGCTTACGGCGTCCCTCTGCATCCGGGAGCGGGAAAATATTACCGGGAAAGGGGCTATATGCAGTAGTCGAAGTCCCCCCCTGTCCCCGGCGGAAAGGGAGGGGGGGTGCGCGCGTGAGCGTGCCCCCCCGCGATCTTTCCACCCTTCTCCCAGGGAGGCACGTATTTTCAGACTTTTACACAGGGCAAGTTATTGATTATGCGTGATAAAAACCGTTATTTTGCCAGTTTTGAAACAGCCTCCGGGGGAGAGGGTGGACCGCGACAGGCGTACTCACCAGCCGTCGCGGGACGGTTGAGGGGTTACTTCCGCGCACTCGATGACCAGGAGCGTGTCGGAGATAGATTTCTTTGTACGTAGAATCAACAACTTAGCGAGATTCAAGTGTCTGTAAGTTATTGATTCTTGGTCGGAGAACTTTCATTTCCGACAGGCTCCTAGCTAATTGCCCCGCGCAACCGCGAGTTCCCTCTTTCGCGCGGAGATGACCGGTGAGAGCGCTTTTGCGTCATTACCGCGCTCCGGCTGGAAGTTATTTGCGTGTTTCAGCACGTGGCGCTTCACACACAAAATTCGCGGCATCTTCGGTATCGCCCGTTCCCTTGTAGTGCGCGACCTGCGGATACGGACATAACGGATGCGTTATCGCGACGCCCTTCGCGGGATTACCGTCAACGAATCCGCTGGCGATGATGCGATCGGGCGCCACGCCTTTCTCCACCCAGCGCTCGAGAGCCAGCACCACGTCGTGGTCGGCGTCTTCCGGCCGCTCCGCTCCGCCGGCGTTCCCAAATACCGTCGCGCCGGGACCGCCCGCGCAGTGCGACATTGTCGGCACCATGAACAACCGGTAGAAGTCCGGCGTTTCGCCCATGGTCTTTTGCACGGAATTGAAATAATCCACGCTGCCCTGCGGCGGAATGGCGGCGTCACCCCAGCCGTGATACTGGATGAGCTTGCCTCCTTGCGCCTTAAACGCGCGAAGATTCGGATCATCGGAATTCAGCGTAGGTCCGAACTTGTCGTCTGCCAGTTTTATGTCTCGATCGGGATTCAATGACTGAACGTCCCATTGCGGGTTGGCGAACAGGAAATCGCGGAAAAAGAAACTTGCGAAGAGCTTGCCGATTCCCAGTTGCGGCGCGCTCGGCCCGGTAATCCACACGGCCCAGTTCGCCGGAAACGCTTCCACGCCCGGCGAGAAGCCCGGGCCGATGACCGCTCCGGTTTGCGAATTCTTCATCGGGCCGTAAATCTTTTCCGCGGCCTGCACCTGGGCCGCCGTCAAACAGCCCGATGCGTCGCCGCCTTGGCACTTGACCACGGCAGGATCGAAATGGCACCGCTCGGGATTTTCGATAAACCCGTCTTTCACGCCGTCCAGAGCATCGCAAGCGGCAATCGCGGCATTTTGCAGAACCGGCAATTTCGCCGGTGGAATGAAGCTGTCCGGAGTCGCCAGAAGCGCCTGCGCGTCCCACGCTCCGCGAAGCTGCAGCGCGTTCCAGTGAATCGCGGGCGCGCCCGCAATGATTCCTTGAAAATCTTGCGGATATCGTTGTGCCTCGGTCAGCGCTTCACGGCCGCCCTCGGAGCAGCCGACGAAATAATTGCGGCGGGCATCCTCTCCGTAAAAGGCGCGCACGATGGCTTTGGCTTGCACGGCAGTTTCGTGCACGGCCCGATAGCCGAAATCGGCCACTTTTTCCGGATGTCCGATGGCCCAGGCTTGGCCGGGGCCCATGCCGTGTCCGTCGTCTGTGGCGGCCGTGGCGTATCCATGCAGCAGCGGCCCTATCATCCCCGTGAAGGGAATCATTCCGGCAAATCCACCGTTGCCCACCTGCTGGAGTTTTCCGTTCCAGCCTGATGCCGGAAGCCAAACCTCGAAATGGATTTCAGAGTCGCTGGTGGGCCGCGCGATGCCTGCCACGCGGCAAAACGCCGGCAGATTTTGCATGGGCGCCGGTGGCCCCATGGCGGCAGGTGGTTTGAAGCTTCCCGCGGCCACCGACGTTGCCGACGTGATCGTGGCGTTCGTTAGCGTGAGGTTCGCGAGAGCTTCGCAAGATGTCTGGGCGGACGTCGTAAGGGGAAGAAATGCCGCGATAAGCATTGCCAGCCAGATGTACCGAATGACTCCAAGACCCATAGAATCCTCCTGTGTGAAAAGCTTGTCCACGGAATGACGGCACCCCCAAGCGGTGCGGGCAAGCATGTGCCGAGCGGGAGAAGGGCGTCAAGAGAGAGGCGCGCAGGTGAACCGTTCCCCATCCTCCGTTAACCCGGAATTACCTTTTTGGCTTTCGCCAGGGGAAAGTATACTTTCATTTGCGTCCAATGGAGCTCAATTTTTGGTATTGTTATATAGTTGCGTTGCTGAAGTATGGAGATTTGTTAGTTTGGATAACCTGCCACTGGAATGCTATGGCCGCCTAAATTCATTTCTGCGTGTAAAAAGATCAAAAGAAGCCCAACAGTTTGTAGCTAGATCGACTCCAATGGGAGGAAAGCCTGCCTGTATTATTTTTTGGCCTTTCAGGTCTAAAAACTTAACCGCTGGAACCAAGTCAGCATCAGATGAAGCTAAGACCCCTACTTCATACGCGCCCTCCCATGCGAGTCTGATCATATCTGTGACTATAGCTGTATCCACACCCTTCTCAGTTGTTCCGATTATAGCGGCTCCGCATTCTGGACGCGGGCACTTTAGGATCGGCTGATGACAGGTAGTACATTTAGCTAGGGTTTTGGGTTTCCTAGCTCGGCATTGGACCTGAATTCCAGGCTGTCGGTTCAGCCAACTAATCGCCCACTTATTAAAGCCACGGCCTTCCTCGGTTTTCTCGTTATAAGAAGCGTAAATAATTGCTCCCTCGAATGCAAAATCTGGTATGCCTGAGGTCTCTGCGGCCTTCCTGGAGAGCCACAACGGGAGTTCTTTCCAATCCACCTTGAAGCGCACATGATCAGGGTCAACGCCGGTCGATTCGGCCTCCTTTTCATTTAGTGTAAGCTGGAAATTCCAATAGTCAATGAAAACTCGAATCCTGGGGATTCCTCTAGAAATTGATATCGCTGGAGCCGGGGCTACGCCCATTGGAATTACCTCCTCGATGTGGTAAGGTGTGTAAAACAATACAGGGGGCTCCACCTAATCTAGGCAGAGCCCCCTGGGGTCAAAATAACTGGGGAGATTCCCACTTAGGAACATGGGTGCTCGCACCAGTGGGCTACAATGACTGCATTTTTATGATCGGCCCAATTGGACTGCCGGTCAAGTCTCACGGTTGTAAATTACTATGGGCATGGTTGTTGCCAAAAGTTGGTAGAATTTCTGTACTTTCTATGCAAAAACAAGTGTAGATCCAGCAAGCCTTAGGGATATACGCTGCATATCCCCTTTATATCCATATATGTGCTTCAAGAAGCGGCTTGTGGGGCGTGCATATATACCAAACGGGTAGGCATAGAAGTCAAGTCTTGACAAACAATCATTCTTTTGGATACAATTTCGACTCTATAGGAGGTCTTCTTTATGGCGTGGGAGATGTTCAAGCGACGCAACAAGCCGAGTCCCAAAGACCCCATGGTATCACTTTCTAAAAGTGGTATGATCGGTCTCAACGCGGCAGTCACAAGGAACATTATTGGGGACAACAGATTTGCCCATCTTTTTTTTGATACTGATAAGCATCTGATTGGGATTAAGTTCATTAAAACTAGTGATCTAGATGCATATCCAGTTAAATGCACGAAGAATATGGGCCACGGAACAATTGCTGGCGTGTCATTTTTGAAGACCTATCGAATTTTCCCAGATGATACCACAGCGTATCCTGCCACTTATGATGAGACCGGGAAAATCTTAGTGGTTGATGTCTCAGGGAAAGAAAGCGAAAAACCTCAGCCGAAGAGGTTTCCAAGACTTAAATCGTAAATAATCATCTTGTGACCTTCTCAAGCATTTCCTCGATTGTCCAGATGTGATCGGTGATCCCCGCCTCCATCGCCGGCGTAACCCGTAAAGTCAGGTGGATGCGAACGAAGTTGTACCAAGCGAAGTACAGGGCCAACATAGCGTAAAGCTTCTCCCATTTTTTTGAGAACGCATTGGTCAAGCGCGTCAGTCTCCGCATCTGCATTCGCACGGTCAAGTTCTGGCGTTCGACGTGAGACGTGCTGATCTTCCGCTTGTCGGGCTTTCCGAACACCGGAGTCTTTTTGCATCCAATGCACTCCGCAGGGGAATAGCGCGTTTCGCTTTCGGGATTGGAAGCGTACATTTTCACCAATTGCGCGAAGTCCACGCCTTGCACGCCAAGGCTCATCACAATGGCATCCTGATAGGGCTTGAATCCGTCAGTCGTGATCTGAAAGTTTCCCTTTGTGGACTCTGCGATTTTTTCCGTAAAGGCTACTGTATCCCGCTCCGTGCGCCGTCCAAGGTGCCAAGCAAGAACTAGCTTGCTGTGGCGTTCGATGGCAACGAATGTCCAAGCATCCCCGAGAGTGACTTCGTCCCTACCCTTCACAGCCTTTGTTTTTTCCTTCATTCCGACATAACCCCACATCTCATCGCACTGCACTTCTTTTACCCGCAATCCGTGGATGCGCTCCGCCATCAACTTTTCGCATCTTTCGCCAGCAAGACTCAGGAGATTGAGAATCGTTCTTGGATGCACGCCGGTTATGCGGGAAGTTGTGCGGACGGAGCAACCTTCTACCAAGTGCTGCAATACGCTCATGGCCTTCTCTTCGGCCAAAATCATATCTCCGAGCGGCCTTGCATGTTCCTCTGTGAAAGTCTTTTTGCAGGCCGTGCAGCGGTATCTTTGTAGGCCGTTTCGGTGCTTCCCAAACTTCTTAGCTGGCTGGTTACAGGTGGGGCAGTTCATTTTGGTTCCTCTCTCTAGCAACGCAACTATATCAAGTGGATTAAGCATTGTCAAGAGAAATCTTTTTGGGCCTGCGGTATAATTTGAGGCGTATTGTGGACACTCGGGCTTTGCACGCCCGGTGGTTTTGACTTGAAAGTTTAGTTGCTGGTTCTTGGTGTCAGCGAATCCTTTAGGCGATTTCTCGCCTCTGTGCCGGTGGCATAGCGGTGCTTGAACACCGCGTTGGCCCGCCTGGGAATAAGTGTAGTCCAAGGCGAGGTCAAAATGCTAGTCGAAAGTTGCTTAGAAATGCCAAGGAAGAAACTCGTTAGGTTTTTCGGCGACATACGCGAGTACCCTCGATACAGCATCGAAGAGGCGGCAAGGTATTTGCGGATTCCAAAATCCACCTTGCAGGCATGGACGAGGGGCCAGCATTACCATACCCGCTACGGAACCGAGCGAATTTACTACCCTGTAATTGACCTCGCTGATCAAGATTTCAAACTCCTCTCTTTTTACAACCTAGCAGAAGCTCACATCCTGCGTTCCACAAGGGATAGATACGTCCCGTTGCGGAACGTCCGTTTGGCTATCGACTATGTTCGGAAAGTGATGGCGCCAAGCCCGCACCCGTTACTTACGAGTGAGTTCAAGACTTTTGGGAAGGAGATATTCATAGAGCATTTGGGCAAAGTGATCAACGCAACAAAGCAGGGACAAATCGCGATGAGGCAGATATTGGAAGAATATCTCCAGAGGATTGACCGTGATCTTCAGGGAATGCCTATCCAAGTTTACCCATTCTACAGCAAGCGGCTGGCGATCAATATAAAGCTGTCGTCCGGCAAGCCGGTGGTCAAAGGCACCGGTATTATGGCCGAGATCTTGGCCGATAGGAGACACTCGGGCGAGAGCATCCCTGAATTAGCCGACGATTACGGCTTGGAGCCAATTGAGATCGAAGAAGCCATTCAAGAGTTCGCAACAGCGTAGAACACCAGTTTACTTTCTGGATCGTAACCTCGAAGCAAGAAAGATGGTGTCCGGCCTTCGTTCGTCTGGATTTAAATTAATTGCACATCGAGATGTTTACGGACCCAATCCCCGCAACGGTATAGAGGACCCAGAGGTAATTGCGTATTGCGGCAGGGTGCGTAACAAGTTGGTCCTGCTCACAGCGGACAAAGACTTGGAATTTACTTATGCCCCTGAGATCAGAAAGGCTGGTATAGCGATCTTCGTCGTGTCGAATAATCGCGAGGGGCCTGACATCTGGTTGCCACGGTTATTGTCCGCACGACTCGATATGGAACGGGAACTATGCAGGAGAGCGAAGCCGTTTGCCGCAAGAATAAACGCAGAAGGAAGGGTAAGCCAAGTCAGAAGATACTTCAAAAAGAAGGATAAGGTCTGGCACATTAGGCCGCAAGATCACCTTGTTCCTAAACCTATTCCAGTCAGCGGACATTTGTTTTCCAGCGTGCCCGCGCAGCCTTCCGAGCAATCTGCGCCCGACGCTTAGGTGACAATACTCTGCTTCTTGAGATTCCCCCCTTTAGTCCACCTATGCGCCCTGCGGCTTGCGCTTGAAGGTCTTTGGCGTTAGGGTCATAGTCTGGCATACTGGCGGGGTCGGCTTTGGAGAGGAACTGGTCGAAGATGCCTTTCGCGGCTTTGATAGGGTCTGCCATGAAGAAAGTCTAGCACGGCTTCACTGACATGCAAGTTAAACCTGTCGAGAAGCAACGCAAGAATATCACAGTACCCAATTTTTGGTAGTGTCCCAATTTGATGCGTAACGCCGGCTTCCAGCCGGCACAGAAGCCGCGAAGATGGCGGCGTTACGTTGGAATTAGGACACTAACCAGTTTTTCGTTCCATCGGTGTCGTCGGCGCATCCTCCGGAGCCTGTTCATGGCGTTCAAAGCCGCATGAAAACTGATGCCGTCCACCATCTGAGGATTCATAGGTGGAATTCAAAATGGAAATGTGGGGTGGAAACTAACACCCAACGCCTGGTACCTGATCGCTACGCAGCGTCTCCGCGCGGCAGGCTGGGTCTTTGCTCACAGGCGGCGAGCGTTTGGTCAAGTTCTTCCAGCAGCTCGTGCCGCAGGCGTTGGATTCTCCTCGTCAGGGTGGGAAGGGTGAGGGAAAGAAGCAGCAGACGCGCCTGGGGCCCTACCAATCCCACGTATCTCCACAGATACCAGCCGGAAAGCGGCAAGGTAGGCGCATAATATCCCGCCGCCGCCCGTCCCCACCGATGCGCCACCAGGAAAATCTGAAGAGTGTAGAACCCCAGGGTGACGGCGCCGCGAAGTATCCATTCCGTGCTGCGAGCGCGCGGATTGTCCCGCCGGAACGATCCGGCCAGGAACAGCACCAACCCGATCAACAAGTGATTCAACAACCCATAGAGAGCAATCGGCAGCCCCAGCAGCACCTCAAACCAAAGGGAGGCCTGTCGCCACCCCGAGCCCAGCGGGGATTCGCCCCCCTTGACTTCCAGTTCGCGCCGGGCGCATTGCCGCTGGAGGGAGCGGTAGTCGTCCAACGATTGGCGCAAGGCCACCAGCCGTCCGGGCTGCAAGTAGTTGGTCTGCTTCACCCACTCCGTTACCAGCCGGCTCAGCACAAAGCCCTCGGCGTCTTGCTTCCAGTCGGGGCGCGACGCCCAGTCCTCCTGCAAACCGGCGCGCAAGACCTCCTCCAAGTCGGCGAGAAAGTATTTCAGGTCCGCCGGACGAAGCTGGAAGGCGTTTTCTTGAAAGCGCGATTCCAGCGCCGCGACAAAGGCGGGGGCGACGGCATCCTGCGCCAGCGCCTCGGAGCCGTCCTCCGGACGAATCAATGCCGAGTCCACAAAGATCAGAATTTCGCGCGACTTGCCCCCTGGCTCGGGCAGGAAAAGATGCACGGGATACACCGCCACGCGGCGTCCCACATGCTGCGCTTCCGCGCGCCAAACCAGCGCCGCGGCGGTGGAGGCCGAAGCGCCGGACGCGCCCTGTCCCGTCGCACATGGATCCGCAAACACTACCAACGCTCCGCCGCCGGCCAGAGCGTTGATGGCCGCGCGCAGGGTCGCCTCTGAATCCGGCTTCTCACCCTCATGCAGGATGACCCCCAAATGGCGGGTGAGAAATCGGGCGAGCGGGCCACGGACAAGACTCTTCGGCAACAAACAATGGACGGGGCGCTCGAACGCCGTCGCCAGAACCAGCGCGGCCCACAAGCTCGCCGGGTGGCTAATGGCGAACAGTACCGGACCCTCCGCCGTAAGGTCGCCGGCCGGCAACAGGCGGACTTTTCGCGATGTGAGTACGCACCACCCGCGGATAAGCTTGCGGCAAAACCCGCGGCGGCGCGACATTCCGGGACCTTTCTCCATGGGTGAACTCAGCCTTTTCGCCGCTCGGAATGCGGGTGGTGACGGGGCTCGGGCGACGTGGGCATGGCATCGCTCTCCCAACCCGGCACCGTTCCGAGGGCGCGAGTTTTGGTATCGAACAGCGCGTAAACCTTTTGGAATTTCCGGCCTTGATCGTCCATCAACCGCAGGCGGAAGTGGGGAATGCCATTGACCTCCGCCACGCGAATGGGGAAGTAGCCGTTCAAGCCGCTCTCCACGTAGGCGGTCACATATTCGTGCTTCTTGGTCCACCAGGTAAGAATGCGAATGTGGGAGAAATCGGCGTCCTGCGTGCCTTGGCGGTCGGCGGTGAGATACTCGGGCACCGGCTGGCCCTGATCATCGACTGTTTTGAGCACCACCCAGGCCACCAGGTTCGTGCTTTGGGCATACGAGGAAATCTTCTCGGGAATGTTCAGGGCAATGAAATGTCCCAGCACCCAACCAGCGCGAGCGTCAGCGCGGATCAGATACCACGCGTCCCGCACCTTGGCGGCATAGGGCTGATCGGGGGGCGCGGGACGGTCCACCAGGCGCCGGCCAAAAATCTGTACCGGCAAGTCTGGCGGTAACTGAGCAAGCTGAGCGGAGTCGCGGGAGGGCTCAAGGCGCAGGTTCACGATGCCGCCCGTGTGGCCTTCCGCCTGCGCGGGGATATTGACGAGATCCCGCAGCAGCTTTTGGCCACCTTCGTAGGTCTGGGAATCGAGCAGGTCATTGCTCTCCACCCAGCCCGTCAGGTGGTCAGCCGTGCGGATTTGCGCCCAGTTGCGAGAACGCTTGGTGACCTCGACGCGCTCACCACTTTTTAGAGTCTCCACGACCATCCGTACTTCCGCGGGCGTATCCACCACCTGAAGGTTTGCGGGCAGCACGTAGGCAACCTCGACAGGAAAGGTGTGCGCCGGCCTGTACACAAAGTAATAATAGGCGGAAGCCAGCGCCGCCAACAGGAATAGGACAAGGAGGGTGATTCTTATCACGGAACCTCATTTTGATTTTGGATTTTAGATTTTGGATTTTGGATTGAGCATATCGCGCGACCCGTTGTGGGGTTCGTGACGTTTCGTTGTCAAGTGCGCATAACCCGCCCGATAAATCCGGGTGCTACCCCTTCAATCCAAAATCCAAAATCTAAAATCCAAAATCGGCGCATCCCGATGATGACTCAAGCGCTGCCTTCATTCTACACTATGTGGTGCCATCAGCAATCAGCAGTAAGCTGAAGAAATAAGCTCTTAGCTTTCAGCTATCAGCTTTCAGCCAAGGTTTAATCTGAATGCTGAAAGCTGACCGCCAATTGCCGATGGCCAAGTGCTCCTATCCGATACCGATAGCTGAGCGCTGAGAGCTGAAAGCTGAGAGCTGAGAGCTTCATTCCTCCGAGGTGAGTTACGAAAATCAACCGCACTTTTATTGCCGGTCCCGAGGGACCATTGGAAGCGCTGTTGGAGTGGAACCCGCAGGTCACCGCTCGCCGGGTGGCGCTGGTTTGCCATCCGCACCCTCTTTACGGCGGCACCATGCACAATAAGGTGGTGTTTCGCGCCGCCAAGGCGGCACTGCTCGCCGGCCTCCCCACCCTGCGGTTCAACTTCCGCGGGGCAGGCCACAGCGTGGGAACCTTCACCGGAGGCGAGGGCGAACAGGATGACACGCGCGCGGCGCTCGACTACCTGGCGGCGCACTTCCCGGGTTTGCCGGTCTGCTTGATAGGATTCTCCTTTGGGGCGTGGGTAGGCCTCGCGGTGGGAGCACCCGACATGCGCGTCTCCACCCTGGTGGGCATGGGAGTTGCCGTGAACATGCTCAACTTCGATTTTCTGCGCGACGTGCGCAAGCCAAAGTTGATTATCCACGGAACTCGTGATGAATTCGGCTCAGTCGCCCAAGTTTCCGAACTCTATCGCTCGCTTGCCGAGCCCAAACTGATTCATTGGGTCGAGGGCGCGGACCACTTCTTCGCCGGGAAGCTCGACGAGGTACAAGAAGTCTTGCGACAGTTCCTTGCGCCGGTCGTCAGCGAGATGCACACTGTCTGAGCAAATGGGCAATACCCGACCTCGAACTATCAGCGGATTCCGTTGCTGTGGAAGATGCGTTGGAGGGCAAAATAAGGGTCACGCCAGACATCTATTGAGTATTGCAAATTAGAGTGACAAGACCCCCTCACCCCCGACCCCTCTCCCCCAAGGGGGCGAGGGGAGTTGGTAGTACGACTAAATCAATCAACACTCCCCTCGCCCCCTTGGGGGAGAGGGGTCGGGGGTGAGGGGGTTCATCCGTCACCGTATTATGCAGAAGTCAGTAGAGGCCTCACCGCTATGCCATATTATAGAAAAACACCAATTAGTATAACAAGGACCGCATTTGTTGACTCTTATTTTACTGAGCTTCAATAAGCGCCTTGCAAGGGCGCCAAATGATCTCCGGGGGCAACGCCTCCTGGGCGCCAAGATAAGGGAGACTCTTCGCGGCAGACGACGAAAGGCGGCGGTGAAGAAACTCCGGAAAGAGCAAAAACATCTCACGCCAAGGCGCCAAGACGCAGAGGCGCAAAGGAAACACGGCAATTATTCTTTGCAATCTTCGCGTCTTTGCGCCTTTGCGTGAAACTGTCTATTTTTTCATGGGTTCAGGAAGGGGAATGGCTCTCGGGGGGAAACGAATGGCCGAATTAAAGAAGAACGAGCGCGAACCGCTTTACTGTCCCAAATGCGAAGCTGAAGTCTCAGAGCCTCTGGTGTGCGGGGACTGCGGCGCGGTCATCTGCCCTCGGTGCGGGACGCCGCTGGAGAAGATTGATGAGCTGGGGATCGGCTGAGGTCAGGGGTTAGCAAGCAGGCGCAGCGCAAGGCCGTTACGGCGCGGTCCAATTCATGGAAACAATTTCCTGAGTGCCGGCGTCTTTGAGCACGAACGGCGAATCGTCCGGTGTGAGGCCGAGCGAAGCGCCCCAGTATCCCGTCGCCTGGAATCCCTTCAAGCTGACCACCGGCTCGATTTTTCCGCCGGGGATTGCCATTCGGTCCACCTCCCCATTTCTGAACCCAAGCAGGAAGTAAATAAACCGTCCGTCGTGCGCCCAGCAGGGATAGGCAACAATCCCTTTGACCAGCAGCGACCACTTTTGAGTTTTGAAATCGAAAAGCCGCAGGCCGCTCGAATCCTCGGACAAGGCAACCAGGTATTGTCCATCCGGAGACCAGCGGGGAGAGAACAGCCCATCGGAGTCCGGCAGCGTCGTGATCTGCCGTGTCCTCGTGTCCAGGACGTGAATGGCGGCGGAGCTTGAATTCGCCGCTCCGCCAAAAGCCAGCCGATCGCCCTCCGGCGACCATGAGGGATCGTTCTGATTGCCGCTTAGCTCCGGCATCAATTGTTGCGGCGCGCCGCCTTCGGCCGGCACCTCGTAGATGCGGACGGGTTTACCTTCCTCCCGGCCGTAGTACACGATTTCCGTTCCGTCCGGGGACCACTGCGGCAGCATGGCGTAAACCGGCGGAGAGCTGAGCTGGAGTTTGTCGCTGCCATCCGCATTGCTCCGCCACAGCGTCCCTTCGGGAAAAGAAACGTAAGCCACCCTTTGGCCGTCTTTCGAGAAGGAAACGTCCTGCGCCGAAATGCCGCCCAGAAAAGATTCGAAGGCTTTGGCTTTAGCGTCGTAGCGTTCAAGTTCCCCACGCCGGAATCCCGCGACGGCAAAAAGCGTCTTGCCGTCCTTGCCCGGCACGGGAAAGGTGTATGAAACCGTCCCGGCCGTCAGTTGAACGGGCGCACGGTTGACGATGTGAAGAAGGCTGCCTGCCTCGCGGACGGTCCAGATCTGGCCTTGAGATTCGAAGACAAAATACTTGCCGTCCGCCGTCCAGGCGCCGCAACATTCGCCCGATCGCTCATGCCAGCCGGGAAACATTTCGTGAAGATTTTTGCCGTCGGCAGAAAGCTCCCAGAGATGGCTGATCTGGGTCTTGGGATCGGTAAGGTTCAGGGCAATTTTCTGGCCGCTCGGCGACCATGCGGGCGAGGTACCGCTCAAGGGCCCGCCCGCAAGCGGACCTGGCAGTTCGGCCAGTTTGCGGGAGTCGCTGCCGTCAGCGTTGGCAATGTAAAGCGAGGTGTTGTTGGTGTAAATGAGTTTCTGACCGTCGGGAGACCATGCGCCGCTGTTGCCCTGGATGTCAGCCAGCCGAACGGGCGAACCGCCCAGCGTCGGCACGGCCCAAAGCGGCACGGGAGCCCTGCTCAAGGCCCTCATTTCCCCGAAAAGCAGTTTGGATCCATCCGGAGAGACGTTCGCAACCAAATCCAACTGGCCCTTCAAAGCGGCCGGGACGTGGATCGGCGCTACGCTCCCTCCATTGACCGACATCTGAGCAGGGCCAATGTTGCTTTCGCCTAAGTACAGCCGCGAGCCATCGGTTCCGATTAGGCCTTTGCCGACCGCGTCATTGGTGAGTTGCGTGTAGCCCGAAACCGAGGGGGGCGGAAGCGCCGGCCTCAACCAGTAGACCGGAATCGCGGCCAACGCCACCGCCGCCGCGAGCCCTGCAAGGAAGGTTTTCTTGTGTCGATGGACGAGCGCGGCAACCACCTGCGAGTCCGAGCTGTCCGATTGTGCCGCCGCTTGGTCGCTCGCCTGGTGTGGCGGCGCCGTCGCCGCTGTTCCGCCGGGCGGCGAGCCGTGAGCTGTCATCGAAGCAGATCGGGCGGAAGGGGTGTCGCGTTTCAGGCGTTTCAAGTCAGCGCGTAATTCGGAGGCGACCTGGTAGCGAACATCGCGGTCCTTTTCCAAGGCCTTCATGATGATCCGCTCCAATTCCGCCGGGCACTCAGCATTCAGGACAATTGGCGAAGTCGGAGCCTTGGTGAGGATCCCCTCAAAGATAACCGCCGAGGTATTTCCCGGAAACGGCAGTTGGCCCGTGGCCATTTCATAGAGGACAACACCTAGTGAAAACAAGTCGGTGCGCGCATCGAGTTCCAGCCCACGCGCTTGCTCAGGCGACATGTAGGCCATCGTGCCCATTGCCGTGCCGGGACTGGTCAAGTGTTCCGGGGCCGCCCCCGACGTCGGCATAGCTGTCGCCCCGGCCGGGTGTTGAGGCGACAATTTAGCCAATCCGAAATCCAGAATCTTGGCCTGCTCGCGGTGGGTTACGAAAATATTGGCGGGCTTGATGTCCCGATGGATGATGCCTTTCGAATGTGCCGCGTCCAAGGCATCGGCAAGCTGGATGCCCAAGTCCAACAACTCTTCTATCTTAAACGGCCCTGTGGCAATGCGGTGCTTGAGCGTCTGGCCTTCCAGCAATTCCATGGCGATGAACGGGCGGCCTTCGTGTTCGTCAACATCGTGGATAGTGCAGATGTTGGGGTGATTTAGAGCGGAAGCCGCCTGCGCTTCTCGCTGAAATCGCTCCAGAGAGGCGTGATCCTTGGCGAGTTCGTCCGGAAGGAATTTGAGCGCGACAAAGCGGTGGAGTTTGGTGTCCTCGGCCCTATAAACCACACCCATTCCGCCACCGCCGAGCTTTTCCTGAATGCGATAATGCGATACCGTTGTTCCAATCATGATTAGGGAGGCCCGCCGAGTAATGAACAAATCTTAGCACAACCGGCGGAACACTCTGCCAACAATTCGGAGGCGCACGAAATCCGCCGCCGCATCGTCGGTTGAACGCGTCCCGTATGTGTCGTCGGCCAATCGGAAACTATGCCGAAAGGGGGATCGAGGAAATAGGGCCTGCCTGGTCGCCCAACCGTAGGTGTGGCCAGTGCTGCCCTCTCTAACGGTCGATAGGCGCAGTCAACGGATATACGGTTAGGTCAGCGAGAAGTTCATTTACAATGAGCGTTTGGTTGAATTGGAAAACAGCGAACGCGAACCGCTCTACTGCCCCAAATGCGAAGCTGAAGTCTCAGACCCTCTGGTGTGTGGAGACTGCGGCGCCGTCATCTGCCGCCAATGTGGAACACCGCTGGAGAAGATTGATGAACTGGGGATTGGATGAAGCGGGGGATTCCAAATGACGCGTGACGGCACACGTCACGCGAGGTTTCGTGTTCCTCTCCCCGCGGAAAGTGCGAAGAATGTCCATGAGCAACATCTCTGATTTGGAGTTTCGCGAGTCAGTGCCCGATGCCAGCGATTATCTCGCTCTCTTTGAGTCCACAGGATGGAATCGGGAATACCGTCTCAGCGCCGGTGAGCTTCAAAACGCCATGCGTCGCAGTTGGTATTTGGTCACCGCCTACGACGGAGGGCAACTCGTCGGCAGCGGCAGGATCATCTCCGACGGTGTTTTTCACGGACTGATCGTCGACGTCATCGTCAGTCCCTCTTATCAAAAACGCGGCTTGGGAACAGCCATCATGCAACGGCTGCTTGAGCACTGCCGGGCTCATCACATCCGTGACGTTCAGTTGTTTTGTGCTGCCGGAAAGGCCTCCTTCTATGCCCGCTTGGGGTTCGTACGCAGGCACGAGGATGCGCCGGGGATGGACTTTCGGGGACACCTTCCGGACTGCCGAGAATCCTGAAAGTGCACGGGTAGGGTTCCCCCACCCTTCTACTCAAGTTCCTTTGGACAAGAAAAGATCGCGGACCTACAAACCAGGTCCCTCCTACACTTCCTCGGGGTTAGGGCCGGAGCCACAATAATTAACCTCGCATCCCGCATCCCTAATCCCTAATCCCGAATCCCCAACCCCTGCTCAAAAAGCCACCAGCGCTCTTACCGCCTGGACAACGTCAGCAGGTTGGGGAAGCACGCAGTCTTCCTGGGCGGGATGGTAAGGAATAAAAACATCCTTGCCCGCGAGCCTCCGCACCGGCGCATCGAGGAAGGCAAAGAGTTCGTCGGCAATGCGCGCCGCGATTTCCGCGCCATAACCCCAGGAAATATTATCTTCGTGAAGAACCAGCACGCGGTTGGTCTTCTTCACGGAAGCCGCGATCAGCTCCCAATCGTAGGGGTTCAGTGAGCGCAGATCCAGAATCTCCGGCTGAATTCCATCCTTCTCCAGGGTCTTGGCGGCCTGCACGGCGCGCACCACCAGCGAACCGTAGGTGACAATCGTCAGCGACGTCCCCTCGCGCACCAGCTTGGCTTTGCCGAAGGGAATCATGTAATCGCGTCCCGGATAGGGCGAACGGTTGTGAGTCTGGCGATACAGGTGCTTGGGCTCGAGAAACAGCACCGGGTCGTCGCAGCGGATGGCCGTGCGCAGCAGGCCGTTGGCGTCAAGCGCCGTGGACGGCATCACCACGCGCAGCCCCGGCAGATGGGTAAAAATCGATTCACCCGATTGGCTGTGATAGACGGCCCCCCCCGCCAGGTAGCCGCCAATCGGCGCGCGTATGACCAGCGGACAGGAGAAGGCATTATTCGAGCGCCAGCGCAGATTGGTGAGTTCGTCTCGGATTTGCATCATCGCCGGCCAGATGTAATCGAAGAATTGGATTTCCACCACCGGCTTCAGCCCGCGGATGGCCATTCCCACGGCGCGGCCCACAATGCTGGCCTCCGCGAGCGTGGAATTAAAGCAGCGCGTGCTGCCGAATTGCCGCTGCAAGCCATGGGTGACTTTAAAGACCCCGCCCTTGCCTTTCACCCGGGTCAAATCGCTTTCGTGGCTGCAATCGGCAACGTCCTCGCCGAAAACCACCAGGCGTGGATCGCGCGCCATCTCATCCTTCATGCAGGCATTGATGAGATCCACCATGGTCTTGGGCTCGCCGTGAAACTTGGGCGGATGGTCAAAGTGTTCGGAAGTGGGATCCACACTGGGGGAGTAAACATACTGAAGCACAGTTTCCGGCGAGACCGATTCGGCTGCTAGGGCCAGGTCGGCCGCTTCGCGAACTTCATGGTCAGCGGCCATGGCGATTTCCTTCAACTCCTTTTCCGAAATCCCCTTTTCCTCCGCCAGCAGCCGGGCGAGACGGGTTACGGGATCGCGCTTCGCCTCCTCCTGGCGCACTTCTTCCGGCTTGTAAAGGCGCTCGTCGTCGGAAAGCGAATGCGAATACGGGCGCACCACGTGAGCGTGAATCAGGGCCGGTCCTTTGTGCTGCCGGACGTATTCCACCGCCTTGCCGGCCGTCTCGTAACTCTGGGGGAAATCCGTGCCGTCGCATTCGAGTGTCAGCAGATGGGGAAAACTCCGCACCAAGCCGGAAATTTTACCCCCCGCAGTCTGCATGTCGACCGTTACGGAGATGGCGTAGCCGTTGTCTTGCACGACGTAAAGGACGGGGAGCCTCCGGCCGCAGGCGTAATTCAGCGACTCCCAGAATTCACCTTCGCTCGAGGCGCCATCGCCCAGGGAAACGTAAGCAATCTCGTCATCGTGAAAACTGGAGGCGAGTTCCGCCGCTTCCTGCACGTGGGAGAAATACCAGGTCGCTTCCGCGGAGCCCACCGCGTGCAGGATGCGCGTTCCCGTGGGACTTGAGCCCGTGATGATGTGCAGCTTCTTTGATCCCCAGTGCGAGGGCATCTGCCGGCCGCCGCACGCAGGATCGTCCTTCGCTCCCACGGAAGCCAGCAGCATATCGTGAGGTGTCATGCCGATTTGAAGGCAAAACGCCCGGTCGCGGTAGTAGGGGTAGAACCAGTCGTACCCCGGCTTCAGGTGGAGCGCCGCTGCCACGCCCATGCATTCGTGCCCCACGCCGTTGATTTGGAAAAAGGCGCGATTCTGACGCTTGAGTTGGATCTCTTTGTCATCCACGCGGCGCGATGTGTACATGGTTCGGTAGGCACCCAGAAGCAACTCCTTCGAAAGCGTCGCGGCTCTCTGGATGTGATTTGTCGTGGTGGCCATAGACCCTCGCAAAAGGCTATATGATGCCAGATTTCCTCTGTCGCCAAGCAGACTTTTGCTCTCGCAAAGGCGATTATCATATTATGAAAAGATAAAGTCAATTGACTCTGCATCCGGTGCAGTGATTTCGCAAGCCGTGGACCCGCGCGGGTATCTGGCTGAGGGATGGATTATTTCCGGGCTTTGCGTCCCCGGTGGAAGGACCAAGTAGGGGCGCGAAGGTTTAAGCTGGCCCGCCGCCTTAGCTGGAGTCGAAGCGTGGGAGCAAGAAAAGATAGGCCAGAAGCCGGGCCATCTCACTGAAAGAGGGGGGAAGCTTGGCGGGCATGGCTGACGACTTGACGATGGTAAAAGACCAGGCTCAGCGTATAGGCCAGAACTCGAATCATGGTCAACAGAACCAGAGCGCTGGTTTGATGGACGGAAGGCTGGTTGAGATGGGCCTGGGTGGTAAGGGTCTGGAACACCTCCGTGTCCACCCGCCAGCGGCTCCGGCCCAGTTCATGGATGAAGCGGGGAGGGATCGAACCCAGCTCCAGGTTGGTGGCGTAAAAATTCGTACGGGCTTGCGGGACGGCCGGCCGAGTCTTTTTCTTCTTTCCGGATTCCTCCCGGATCACCTGCACCCGGCACACGTTCTGCACACGGACGGTCTTGACGACACGCAGGGAGCGGTCCGCTACCGGCCAGTCAACTTCCGGTGCGTGCCAGAGTTGGACGTCCTCCGGCGGGCTGGACAGGGTCGTCTCGGCCGGCCCCTCCGTGAGCCGCTGGGCTTCCGCCAGGAGTTCGGGTTGATTGTCCTTCCGGTTGAACACCCATTCCAGATCCAGACTCTCGACCGCGTTGACAAACCCCTGTTGTAAGTACAGCGCGTCGCCCACCACCCGATCGAGAAAGCGTCGGCCCCGTTGTTGATCCAACTCGCCTAACAGGGTGATCGCACACGCCACTTCCGTCTCCCGGTTCTGCTGAAAGCGGATGCCCAAGGGAACGGGAAAGGGCGTACTCACCACGACGACGGCCACGAGGCAGTGGTAATATTGCGTGTCCTTCCGTTTTTGGCCGTCGACTTGGTGCTCGACTTCTCTCTCCATGCAGGCGTCACAGCAACGGAGAAAGGAGTTGCAGATCTCGATCCCATCCACCGCCGCCACCAGGCGCCCGCGCGCCCAGTCGGAGTGCAGCACGCCGGTGCGCTTCAACCGCCGGGCCACTTCACAACCCAGCGCGAAGACGGGGGCCGGGTCCTGGCGCTCGAGCGCGTAGCCCAGCGTGTCCTCGCTGAGCACACCTATCCGTTGCGCCAGGACTCCGGCTCGGCATTCGGCTTCCAAGCGGTGCAGGTTGGGGATCTGCACCACCGTTCCCAGAAACACCGCGTCCCAGACCTGTCTCCAAGGATGCTGAGGAGACCGCCGCCCTTCGGGCGGGGCCGCCACCCGGCCCGACCAATCCCAGGCCTTGTCCAGGTAAGCTTCAAACTGGCGCCGCAGCAAGGGTGAGAGATCCTCCTATTTTTCCTTCTTCCGGCCTTTCCGCTCGCCTAACCAGTGGCGAAGATTCAAGTGGGTAATCATCGCCGCCGTCTTCTGGAAGCGCCGGTGCAAGTCGACTCGCCGCCGGACTTCCGCGGCCTGCTCGGCCGGGACGTTATAGGTTTTCAATTTCCCTTCCGAGAGGACCGAGAGTTGATATTGAGCGTGCAAGTGCTTCCCATCGACGCAGTGGCAATGGGGCTTGCCGCAGGAGCGCCGGCGCTCGACGAAAGAGCCGGGGAGAATCTCGCGAAGAGCGCCGAGACGGCGGACGAGACGACCGCGCAATTGCAGCTCAGGGTCGCTGGGCATAAGGGCCTCCTCTCTATCTGACATTTATAATAATGTCAGAATAGGTCCTTGTCAAGACCTTTTGGAGATTTGCCAAAATGACTTGATCGGGGAAAGAAGCGGAACTTATATAAACTCAACGGGCAAAGGCTGCTTCCACACTAGGTCTGCGAAATCGCCGGGTGGGCAAGACCGTGCAGCGCGGACCCCCACCTTTGGGGTCCGCGGTTCTTACCGTGCAAAAACGGCCAATTTCAAAGATGACCGCATGCCCCGGAGTTGGGGAGCGTGAGTTCCGGTACGAGCCGCAAACCTTCAAAACCGGAGGTCTTACACGCCATCGTGGTTTCAGAGATGCGCTGCCAACCTCCACCAACCATCACGAAACCCTTGACAATGCATTTTCGGCATGGCATTCTATATCCGACTCTTATAGTCGGATATCGCTATGCTGAAACTCTCCAAGAAGGCAGATTACGGGTTAATCGCTGTAAGGCATTTGGCTGAGCAGCCCGTTTCGGAAGCACGCAGCGCCAAGGAAATCGCTCATGCCTACGGAATTCCGACCGAATTGCTCGCCAAGATACTCCAAAAGCTCGCCAAGAACGGCCTGCTGGTATCCCAGCACGGAACCAATGGCGGCTACGCGCTGGCCCGTCCCGCCAAGGAGATTTCCGCGTTCGAGGTGATTCGCGCCATCGAGGGGCCTCTATTCATTACCAGTTGCGTCACCGACAAGCGCGAGTGCGGCCAAATGACCCGTTGCACGGTCCGCGAGCCCCTGAAGAAGGTGAATGAGACGCTGGTAAAGGCCCTGAGCGCCGTCTCGATTTCCAGTCTCTCCACCGACGCCACGGTTTTGGTGCAGATCGAGGGGGGGCTGTAGTGAAGCTTCCAATTTACCTCGATTACCATGCCACCACGCCTGTGGACCCGAGCGTCCTGGAAGCGATGCTTCCGTTCTTCACGGAAAACTTCGGCAACGCTGCCAGCCGGAACCACAAGTTCGGCTGGACGGCGTCCACGGCGGTGGAGAACGCGCGCAAGCAGGTGGCCAAGCTGATTAACTCGAGCGCCAAGGAAATCGTTTTCACCTCGAGCGCTAGTGAGTCCAATAACCTGGCCATCAAGGGCGTGGCTAACCGCTATCGCGAGCGCGGCGGCCATTTCATCACCATGGCTACGGAGCACAAGGCCGTGCTCAATTCCGCCCAACGGCTTGCCCGGGAAGGCTTCAGCGTGACTTATGCGCGCGTGCGGCCCAACGGCTTGGTCGACCTCGAAGACCTGGAACAAGCCTTCACGGAAAAGACGCTGCTGGTAAGCATCATGGCGGCGAACAATGAGATTGGGACACTACAGCCGCTCGAGGAAATCGGCCGCCTGTGCCATCAGCGTGGGGTGCTGTTTCACACCGACGCGGCGCAGGCTGCGGGCAAGATTCCCCTTGACGTCGAGGCCATGCAGATTGATTTGCTTTCCATCGCCGGACACAAGATGTATGCCCCCAAAGGCGTGGGCGCGCTTTACGTGCGGCGGCGTGGAACCCCGGTAGAGCTTGTGCCCCTCATGGATGGCGGCGGCCACGAGGGTGGGCTGCGCTCCGGCACGCTGAATGTGCCGGGAATTGTGGGTCTGGGCAAAGCTTGTGAGATTTGCCGCCTGGTCATGCCGGAAGAATCGCGGCGTCTGGCAGCTCTGCGCGACCGGCTGAAAGACGGACTGCTGGCGGCGCTCGACGGCATTCACATAAACGGCAGTTTGGAACATCGGCTGCCGAACAATCTCAACGTGAGCTTCCCCGGCATCGATCTTGCCACCCTGCTGGCGGCATTGAACGACATCGCGCTTTCCTCGGGCTCCGCTTGCGCCTCCGGGACTCCCGAGCCCTCTTATGTGCTGCAAGCCTTGGGCGTCTCCGAGGAAGTTGCGAACACGCCGCTGCGCTTCGGTCTGGGCCGCTTCACGACGGATGAGGAAATCGATTACTGCCTCGGCCGCGTGGTGGAAACCGTAAAGCAGTTGCGCGCGACGGCGGGAACGGCAGCAGCCTAGGAATTGTCGATTGACGATTGTCGATTGACGATTGAAGGAAATGCGAACCGGAGATTGTTAATTGAGGGGAATGACGATGAAGCACGGGGAAATTGACGATTGGATTTTGGCAATCGTCAATCGGCAATCAGCAATCGGCAATCAACCATCGTCAATCGACAAATCTTGGAGGAAATCTCAATGGCAACGCCTCAAACCGACGTCGAACTCTTAGCGACGCAGGAATACAAATACGGCTTTGTTACCGACATTGAACAGGAAACCGTTGCGCCGGGATTGAACGAGGAGGTCATTCGCCTGATCTCCGCCAAGAAGCGCGAACCCGAATGGTTGCTGGAATGGCGCTTGAAGGCCTATCGCCACTGGCTGAAAATGCAGGAGCCCACGTGGGCGAACGTGAAGTTCCCTCCCATCGATTACCAGGCCATCCGCTACTACTCCGCGCCCAAGAAGCAGGGCACAGGCCCCAAGAGCCTTGATGATATCGACCCCGAGCTGCTGAAGACCTACGAAAAGCTCGGCATTCCGCTCAAGGAACGCGAATTGCTGGCAGGCGTGGCCGTGGACGCGGTGTTTGACAGCGTCTCCGTGGGCACCACCTTCAAGGCGAAGCTGGCTGAGCTGGGCATCATTTTCTGTTCCTTCTCGGAAGCGGTGCAGGAGCATCCCGACCTGGTGCGCAAGTACCTGGGCTCGGTGGTCCCTTACACCGACAATTTTTACGCCACGCTGAACTCCGCCGTGTTCAGTGACGGATCCTTCGCCTATGTGCCCAAGGGCGTGCGCTGCCCCATGGAGCTTTCCACTTACTTCCGCATCAACGCCAAGGATACGGGCCAGTTTGAGCGCACCTTGATTGTCGCGGACGAGGGCGCATACGTCAGCTACCTTGAGGGCTGTACGGCCCCCATGCGTGATGAGAACCAGCTCCACGCCGCCGTGGTGGAGTTGGTGGCTCTGGACAATGCGACGGTAAAGTATTCAACGGTGCAGAACTGGTATCCCGGCGACAAGAACGGCAAGGGCGGCATTTACAACTTTGTGACCAAGCGCGGCAAGTGCGCGGGGGTGAATTCCAAGATTTCCTGGACGCAGGTGGAGACCGGCTCAGCCATCACCTGGAAGTATCCAAGCTGCATCCTCCAAGGCGAGAATTCAGTAGGCGAATTCTACTCCGTCGCCGTCGTCAACAACTACCAGCAGGCTGACACCGGCACCAAGATGATTCACATCGGCAAGAACACCAAGAGCACCATTGTGTCGAAAGGCATAAGCGCCGGGCGCGGCCAGAACAGCTATCGCGGCGCGGTGCGCATCCTGAAAGGCGCGGCCAACGCCCGCAATTACTCGCAGTGCGATTCCTTGCTGATTGGCGATAAGTGCGGCGCCCACACCTTCCCCTATCTCGAGGTGAAGAATTCCACGGCCACCGTCGAGCACGAAGCTTCGACTTCCAAGATCGGCGAGGACCAGATTTTCTACTGCCGCCAGCGCGGGATTTCCACCGAAGACGCCGTGGGCATTATCGTCAACGGCTTCTGCAAGCAGGTGTTCCGCGAGCTGCCCATGGAGTTTGCCGTCGAAGCGCAGAAACTGCTGGGCGTGAGCTTGGAAGGCAGCGTGGGCTAAGAGCAATTATGAATTATGAATTACGAATTATGAATTGTAGCGCCGGCATCCTGCCGGCGTCGGGAAGTGCCCCCAGGATGGCGGCGTAACGGAAGGCCCGCGCAGCGGGCACAAGACCGTAGCCCGCGGCGTGAGCCGTGGGGATAAGTTAAAAGCACATCGTACGAGCCCCGCAAGGGGCGGCATCAGACGGCTCGTGTGAGAGCCACGAGAAGATAAAACGGCAAAGAGAGGATCACAACCATGTCCAAACTCCAAGACGTTGTTCTCGCCGTAACCCGAGTTGTATTCGCATTCATGTTCGCCTGCCACGGCGCCATGAAGCTCTTTGGGGCTTTTGGCGGGCACGCCATGCTCCACGACCCCTGGATGCTCACCGCCGGAGTGCTTGAGTTCGGGGGTGGGATTCTCATCGCCTTGGGACTCTTCACGCATTCGGTGGCTTTCTTGCTGAGCGGCGAGATGGCAGTGGCCTATTTCATGGCGCACTTTAATGCCCACACTCCGGGCGGATTTTTGCCCATCGTAAATCAGGGCGAACTGGCGGTCGTTTACTGCTTCTTCTTCCTATACCTGGCGGCACGCGGCGCCGGAGCGCTGAGCATCGATGGGATGCGGAAGAAATGATGAGTTATAAATGCCGAATTCTGAATTCTGAATGGAAGCGGGAGACAGCCAGGCTCTTGTAGAGGCGAGCTTCAGCCCGGCATTGGTGATTCAAAGCCACATGCTCGTCTAACTGCGGCCTTCTCATTTGCTGGCGGGGTGGCGGGCTGAAGCACCGGCCTTCCAGGCTGGCGCCACGTGACCGCTGGGTTCGGAAAGCTGAGAGCTGAAAGCTGACCGCTGATAGCTACTTACAACAACGGAGCAATGAATGCTAACGATCAAGAATCTGCACGCTAAAGTTGGTGACAAGGAAATTTTACGCGGGATTGACCTGCAAGTGAACGTAGGGGAAGTGCACGCCATCATGGGGCCGAATGGGTCCGGCAAATCCACCCTCGCGCAAGTGCTCGCGGGCCGCGAACTTTACGCGGTTACGGGGGGTGAGGTGACGTTCGAGGGCAAGGACTTGCTCGAGTTGTCGCCGGAAGAGCGCGCGCGGGAAGGCATTTTCCTCGCTTTTCAATACCCCGTGGAGATTCCTGGCGTCTCCAATACTTATTTTCTCCGCGCGGCGCTGAACGCCGTGCGCAAGCATCGCAGCCTTGAGGAATACGATGCCATGGACTTCCTTACCCTCGTGCGGGGCAAGATGAAGCTGTTGGAAATGGACGGGAGCCTGATGTCGCGCTCCGTGAATGAGGGGTTTTCCGGCGGCGAGAAAAAGCGCAACGAGATTTTCCAGATGGCGGTGCTGGAACCAAAGCTCTCCATTCTGGATGAGACAGATTCCGGCCTGGATATCGACGCCCTGCGCGTCGTGGCCACCGGCGTCAACGCTCTGCGCTCTCCCGACCGCTCGACCATCGTGGTGACGCACTACCAGCGCCTGCTCAACTACATTGTTCCGGACTTTGTCCACGTGCTCTCCAATGGACGCATCGTCAAGTCCGGCGGCAAGGAACTGGCCTTCGAGCTGGAAGAAAAAGGCTATGGATGGTTGGACGAATCCATCGAGGACGGCGTCGCCGTGCAATGAGAAGTGTAGGGCGGACCTGTTTTGTAGGTCCGCGGCTCTCCCCAGCCAATGGAGGATGTGTTTGCCATGATGAAAGTGCAAGTCAAAAGGCAAAACGCAAAAGGCAAAAGTCAAGACCGGTGTTCATGGATTACAGCGAACCGGCGCCGGTTCCGGTTTGTTCTTTTGCCTTTTGACTTTTGCGTTTTGACTTTTGACTTGTTTTTCCCAACCGACCGCGCTGGGCGATGGAATTAGAAAGGGATTCGAGCTTTGATGGCCACCGTTAAAGAACAACAAGGACTCTACCTCGCGAGCTTCCCGCACCTTGAGAAGGCCCTCAATGAGAACGCGCCGGCATGGCTGCCCAAGCTGCGCCATGCGGCCATTGAGAGCTTTGCCGAGCTGGGTTTCCCCACCACTCACGATGAGGAGTGGATCTACACCAATGTCGCGGAATTGGCCGCCGTGCCCTTTGTGCCGGCACGCATGAAGCTAACGGAAGAAATTCGCCAGAGAATTGCGCGCTTGTCGCTCGCCGATTTGGGTTGCAGCCGCTTGACCTTTCTTAACGGATGCTACGTTCCGGAGCTCTCAAAACTGCGCGAGGTTCCCCAGGGACTGAGGGCCGGCAGCCTGGCCTCCGCCTGGAAAAACCACGGCGCGCTGCAAGAAAGGCATTTGGGTCGTTATGCGGATGCCGGGACCCATGCCTTCGTGGCGCTCAACACCGCATTTTTTGAAGATGGCGCCTTTATCGAGGTGCCCAAGGGCGCCGTGCTCCAAAAGCCGTTGCACATTTTGCAGATTTCTTACGGCGGCGGCCGGACCACCGTCTCACACCCGCGCAATTTGATTCTTGTCGGAGACACCGGCCAGGCCAGCATTATTGAAACCTTCCTCAGCCTGGAAGAAGACACGACCTTCACCAACACGGTCACGGAGATTGTGGCCGGCGAGGGCGCGCTGGTGGACTATTGCAAGGTGCAGCAGGAAAGCGACGCGGCGTTTCATTACGCACGCGTGCAAGTTCGCCAGGAGCGCTCCTCGAGTGTCGCGACGCACACCATTCAACTGGGAGCCGCCTTTACGCGCGAGGAAGTGCAGACGGTGCTGGGCGGCGAAGGTGCGGAGGCCCTTTTGCACGGCCTCTATGTGATCACCGGCCGCCAGCATGTGGACAACCACACCATCATCGACCACGCCAAGGCCCATTGCTCCAGCCGCGAGATCTACAAGGGCGTGCTGGATGGTAAATCGCAGGGGATCTTCAACGGCAAGATTGTTGTCCGCCCCGACGCGCAAAAAACCGATTCCAAACAAAGCAATAAGAACTTGCTGCTTTCCGAGGACGCGATCATCAACACCAAACCGCAACTGGAAATCTTTGCCGACGATGTGAAATGCACCCACGGCGCTACCGTCGGCCAGATTGATCCCGAGGCAGTTTTCTACCTTCGCTCCCGCGGCATTGGCGCACCAGAGGCAAAGAAGCTGCTCACCTACGCTTTCGCCAACGACGTGATGGAACGCATCAAATTCCAGCCTCTGCGCGAAAAGCTGGCGGAGAGGCTGTATGCGAGATTGGCGAAGAATTGACGATTGAAGGAATTGCCGATTTTCGATTGTCGATTTTCGATTGAAAAGATTGTGGCCGATTGATTGACGGGTCAAGGAAAGATGATTGTCCACCGAAGGATTGCGGGTTTTTCAATCGAAAATCGACAATCGAAAATCGGCATTGAAAGGAAGTTTGATGGCCACAACACGCAATCTAGTCCAGATCCCGCCGCGCGAGGCGCTGGCGCCCGGTTTTGATGTGCGGAAAATCCGCGAGGACTTTCCCATCCTCAAGCAGAAGATGCATGGCAAGCCGCTGGTTTATCTTGATAACGCGGCGACCAGCCAGAAGCCGCAGGCGGTCATCGATGCCCTGGTGAACTATTACACGCAGTATAACGCCAACATCCACCGCGGCGTTTACCTGCTCAGCGAGCGCTCCACGCAGGCTTATGAGGACGCACGCGTCAAGCTGCAAAGGTTTATGAACGCTGCGGAGCCGCGCGAAATCGTCTATGTGCGTGGCTCGACGGAAGGCATCAACCTGGTGGCCCAGACCTTCGGGCGACAGCACATCGGCGCGGGCGACGAAATACTGATCACGGCCATGGAGCATCACTCGAACATTGTTCCCTGGCAAATGCTCTGTGAGGAAAAAGACTGCCGCCTGCGCGTCGGCCCCATCAACGACCGCGGCGAGCTGATTTTGGATGAATTCGAGAAACTCTTGAGCGATCGCACGCGATTGGTGAGCGTCGCCCACGTTTCCAACGCGCTCGGCACCATCAATCCAGTCAAACAGATTGTGGAAATGGCGCATGCCAGGAACGTCCCGGTGCTTATCGATGGCGCTCAGGCCGCGCCCCACATGAACATCGACGTCCGCGCGCTGGATTGCGACTTCTACGCGATTTCGGGCCACAAGGCCTTCGCGCCGACGGGCATCGGCGCCCTGTACGGCAAGGCAAAGCTGCTTGAATCCATGCCTCCCTACCAGGGCGGCGGTGATATGATTCTCTCCGTCACCTTTGAGAAGACGATCTATAATCACATCCCGAATAAATTCGAGGCCGGAACCCCCAACATCGCGGGGGCGATTGGATGGGGCGCCGCCATCGACTACCTCAAGCGTATTGGGATGGAGAATATTGCTTCTTACGAACATGCCTTGCTGACGTACGCCAGCGAGGCCATCGGCCAGATTCCCGGCGTGCGCCTGATCGGCACGGCGCGCGAGAAGGCCGGGGTTCTCTCCTTCCTTCTGGAGGGAATCCACCCGCATGACGTCGGCACCGTGCTCGACCAGGAAGGCATCGCCGTGCGCACGGGCCATCACTGCGCCCAGCCGGTCATGGAGCGCTTCCGCGTGCCCGCCACGGTGCGGGCCTCCTTGGCCTTCTACAACACCAAGCAGGAGATTAACGCCCTGGCGGCGGGCCTGGAGCACGTGAAAGCCATGTTTGCATGAGAAAATTGGTGATTGGTGATTTGTAATTGGCGATTGAAAGGACAGCCGTTTAATGATTGAGCGAATTGACGATGGGAAGTCGCAGCTGACAATCACCAATCGCAAATTCCTTCAATCACCAATCACCAATCACAAATCACCAATAGGGGGCCTATGTCAGAATTAAGTAACCTCTATCAGGAGGTCATCCTCGATCACGCCAAGCGGCCGCGGAATTGCCACGCCATCGAGAACGCTGACCATCACGCCAACGGTTACAATCCTCTGTGCGGCGACAAGGTCACCATCTATCTGACCGTTGTGGACGACCGCATTGCGGACATCAGCTTTCAGGGTTCAGGCTGCGCCATCTCTACCGCCTCCGCGTCCATCCTGACGGAAACCCTGAAAGGCAAAACCCGCAAGGAAGCCGAAGCGATTTTCGAGGAATTTCACAACCTGGTGACTGGCCAGCCGCTGAAATCGGCGGGCGCGCAATCCCTCGGCAAACTGGCGGTGTTTTCCGGCGTCTGCGAATTCCCCGTGCGCGTCAAATGCGCGTCACTTGCCTGGCATACCCTGCTCAGCGCGCTGGAGGGCGGCCCGACGGATGCGAGCACGGAATAATAGGTGATTGGTGAATTGACCATTGGTGATTTGTGATTGGTGATTGAAAAACATCGAACATGGGTGATGGGTGCTGGTGATTGAAGGGATCGACGATCGAACAAATGACGATTGGAAACCAACTGCCGGCAATCGGCAATTCCTTCAATCACAAATCACCAATCACCATTCACAAATGTTGGAGAGTTTGAATGCCTGAACAATCTTCCCCCGCGCCTTCCCCTGCACCGACGACACTCAACGTTTCCGAAATCGTGGCGCTCAACGACAAGATTGTTGAGAAGATGCGTACCGTCTACGATCCGGAAATTCCTGTGAACATCTATGATTTTGGATTGATTTACGAGGTGAAGGTGGAACCCACCGGCGACATTTACGTGAAAATGACGTTGACGGCGCCCGGCTGTCCTGCCGCCGGCACGCTTCCCGGCGAGGTGGAAGACAAAATCACGGTGATCCCGGGAGTTAAGAACGTAAAAGTGGAGGTGGTATGGGAACCGCCCTGGGACAAAAACATGATGTCGGAAGCCGCAAAATTACAACTGGGTTTCTTTTGATTGCCGATTGTTGGAATTGCCGATTGGCGATTGCCGATTGAAAAACCCCAGAATCGTTGCGGGGTGACACTCGATCGGAAAGACGAGATTGGCCAATCGAAGATCGACAATCGAAAATCGGCAATCAGTTCAATCGGCAGCCAGATAGCGGCAATCGTCAATCGACCATCGGCAATCGGCAATGACAAGCTCCCCACTTAACGAGTATCACGCAACGCAGGGCGCCACGCTCGCCGAATATCATGGAGCGATGGTTCCCGCGCGCTTCACCGATCCCGCCGCAGAGAACCGCGCCGTCCGCACCGCCTCCGGGCTTTTCGATTTTTCCTTCCGCACCAAGTTCCGCATGAAAGGCCGCGACCACGCGAAGCTGCTCCAGCGCCTGGTGAGCAACGACGTCAAGAAGCTCACGCCCGGCCAGGGCACGTATGCAACACTCCTCAACGCCCAAGGGCATATCGTGGTGGACTTGCGCTTGCACTGTGCGGAAGACTGCTTCCTGATCGACACCGATGCTGACCTGCGCGAGAAGACCATCCAGAGTTTTCGCCGCTACATTATTGCCGACCAGGTGGAAATCGAGCCGCTCGATCTCTATGCGTTAGCATTCCAAGGGCCAAGGGCGCGGGGACTGCTGGAGAAGACGTTGCACATTGACCTGCCGGCGATGCAGGAGTTTGATCACTTTGCCTCGAACTACGCCGGCTTCCCCATCCGCGTGGTTCGCGCCTCGAGCACGGGTGAAGAAGGCTACGAGGTGTGGGTGAATGCTGCCGGGACGGAGGCCGTTTGGGGCGCGGCATGTGGCCAGGCGCCCACTTACGACATGCTTCCCTGCGGCTGGGAGGCGCTGGAAAGCCTGCGCATCGAGGCCGGCATTCCGCGCTATGGGACGGAATTGGGTGAGGACGTGATTCCCCTGGAAGCGGGCCTTTTGAACGCGCTCAGCTTCAACAAAGGCTGTTACATTGGACAGGAAATCGTGGAGCGCGCCCGAAGCCGCGGCCGTGTGAATTGGAAACTGATGGGATTGATGATGAATTCCGAGAAGCCACTTCAGGCTGGCGAAAAGGCCGTAGTGGATGGACGGGAAGTTGCCGAAGTTACCAGCTCCTGCGCATCACCCACCCTCGGCAAGACGATCGCCCTCGCTTACGTGCGCCGTGAGTTCACCGAGCCCGGCGCTAAGCTCACCCTTGCAAGCGGCGTCACGGCGGAAGTGGCCGCGTTGCCGTTTGTAAAGCAGTGACGAGTGATAAGTGACGAGTTACAAGCAAGAGCTGCAGCGCGGACCTGCTTGGTCGGTTCGAGACAAGGCGGTCCCGCAACAGTTCACATTCGTACCGCCCTAATTACAGCGGCCCCAATCGGTGTCGGTATAGAACATAACGGCGTACCAATGGCTCTCCAGACGACGAAGCCGAGGAACCTCGCAGGGTATGCCGCTGAACTTACCGGCGGGATGACTCTCGGCCTCCGCTGCAAGCGAGTCGTTCGGATCGAAGACAAGATAGACAGTTGTGTCACCAACTCCTCCAAATCCCCAACCATCCCATTCAACATGTTTCAGCTCTCCGCTTGCGGAGCCCGGTTGTGCTAGAACCCAAGCCTTGTAACCTTTCGACCAAAGAAACCATCTGGTGGCGTCACGGACTGCGGAATAGTTTGCCAGTAGGGCCGCGGAGACAGCCCAAAAGACGACTAACATCGACAGGACTGATAGACGTAGGCGTCCTTTCATGAGAACAGCCAGAATGAGCAGGACTAGGCTGACGATGGGGGCCGCGACAAAGAGATAGAGCATTTTCCCAAAGACCGCGCTGGAGATTACGAGTGGGAGAAAGACGATTGACGTGCCTGCTGCGCCATACAACGGAAGCCGCCAGTTGAAATGATCTTCTTCAGCCGTTTTATCAACCATACAAGCAGCCTATTGTTCCAAAGAGTTGAGTCCCACAAAAGCGCCTTTTATTTCAAATGTTTGCTCCTCTGCGTCTCGGCGGTGAAAAATCCTGCTCAATAATGTGCGGTTTACCGGGCGGGGGCGCCGAGTTGCAAGGTCATCAGCACGAATGAAGCGGCAATGATCAACACGGAAAGCACGGCCAGCGCGTTCCAGAGGTTCTCGCTCGGTCGCGTCGCGGGCTCACCTTCGGGTACTAAATAACCGAGCACGAAGCCGCTCGCTAATCCACCGAGGTGCGCGGCGTTATCGAGCCCGATGCCGAAGAGCGGCCCCACTATTCCAAGGACCGCGATGTAAATCACCCATTTCCAGAGTTGGCTGCGATATTCTCTTCCAAGATGTCCGTGATGGTAGCTCGCCCCGATTAATATTCCAATAAGTCCCATGATGGCGCCGGACGCTCCCACTGACATTCCGAAGGGGGACCACCAGAGGCTCAGCACGAATCCCGCGACCCCCGTCACCAGGTAGAACACGGTGAATTTGGTGGTGCTGAAAAGGGATTCCACTTGCGGCCCCAGATCCACCAGGCACCACATGTTCATTCCGATGTGGAGCAGGCCGGCGTGCAGGAACATGGCCGTCACCAGACGCCACCATTGGCCGGCCAGGATGTAAGGAGCCTTGGCGCCCAGCCGCATCAGCACATTTCCGTCAATGCCACCCATGGAGGGCGCTCCGTACAACTGTGCGGCCTCAGTATTCTGCGTCATATACCAGGAGATGACATAGAGCGCGAGGTTGGCGACGATCATCACGGAACTGGCCGTGGTGGGAATTGGGATGACGCCCATGATGCGGCCGGGCGTGCTGCTGCTACCGCGGGCGCGGACGGGGCCGGTGGCCTCGCCGCAGAGGGGGCACACCCTGGCGTCGCGATCGATCAGGGCCCGGCAGTGCGGGCACATGCGGACCGTGCTGGTGGGCGTGCTTTCGTGCGCGCCCAAGGATGAGCCGAAAACCTTTTTGAGCCGCTGCCACTGGAACCATAGTTTGGGAGGAAGGGACATTCACGCGCCTTCTTTTCTTGATGCAAGAATAAATTATATCTGACGTTATCCGCCTTCAGGAATTTCATTTGTGGCGCGCCCGCGGCTTGGCTAGAATAATCATCAACAGGGAGGAAATGTGTCATGAATTTCGAAGATGCCGGCCGCACCCTCGATCGCGAGTTTGAAAAGTTGCGGAAGTTTCTAAACGACGAAGTCCGTCCCCAAACCAAAAAGGAGACGGCGGATTTCCTAAGAAAGTCCGCAGTCCGCCTGGTGAAAATGGCAGAGCGATTGGAAAAGGAAGAGGCAAAACCCTGACGCCGTGCTAAATCACCTTACGGAAGGACCGCTCGGAAGACTGCATTCCCCCGTTGCCCGGCTCGGCGTGGCGATGGCGATGCTTTGTTGTGCCACGGGCTGCCTGCATCGCCACAAAGCGAATGCTCCTTCGGCTCGCACTACCCCTCCGCCGGCTGCCACCACGACCGCGGCTCCGTACCCGCGCACTCCAGCGGCTCCAGCCGAGCCCATCGTTCAGGGAGAAGAGGGCATTGCTTCCTGGTACGGCCACCCTTATCACGGGCGTCGCGCAGCGAGCGGTGAGATTTACAACATGTATGACATGACGGCAGCGCATCGCACCTTGCCGTTTGGCACCCAGGTGCGAGTCCACGACGTCGAGAATGGGCGCGACGTGGAGGTGCGTATCAATGACCGCGGGCCGTTCGTGGAGGGCCGCATAATTGATCTTTCCCATGCCGCGGCGCAGGCCATGGGGATGAATGGCATTGCCAGGGTGCGCCTCGAAATCCTGGGCCTCGGCTCAACTTCTGGACCCGCCGTCTTTGCCGTACAGGTGGGGGCATTTCGCGACCCCGCCAATGCCGGCCGCTTGAAGGCGCTGATCGAGGCGAGCTACAGGCCGGTGGCTATCCAGAGTTTCGATCGTGGCGACGGCGTTTTCTATCGCGTGCGAGTGGGCCACGAGAGTTCCGAGGACGCGGCGCTGGCACTGGCGGAAAAACTGCGCAGTGCGAATTTGGCGACGGAGACTTTTGTCGTCAGGGTGAACTAATCGTGGATTGCTCCTTCTGCCGGATCATCGACCGCAAGGTACCCGCCAAAATCGTTTATGAGGACGAGCGCGCCGTGGCGATCGAGGACATTCACCCGCAGGCGCCGGTACACTTGCTGGTGCTTCCGCGAAAGCACCTTCCTTCTCTCCAGGAATCCCTGCCCGAAGACGAAGTGTTGCTCGGCCATCTTTTTCTTGTGGCGGCGCAACTGGCGCGGGAGCGGGGACTGGAATCGAAGGGCTATCGCACCGTGATCAACAACGGCGCAGGGGCGGGGCAATCCGTATTCCACCTGCATGTCCACGTACTGGGAGGCCGAGCCTTCCACTGGCCGCCGGGGTAAGGCGATTTTAGATTTTGGATGGGGGATTCAAAACTGCGCAGGGGCGGTCCTGGCAAACCGGGATGGGAGTCAGTGCACGACAGCCAGCAGATTTTCCTCGTCAATCATCACGCGCAGGGGTTTTTGCGGCGCGGTGAATTTAAAGGTAGCCCCGCTCGCGCCCACTACCGCCTGCCCCAGCGTGGCTCGTTTGTTCCCCGCATAAAGAGCGACCACCCGAACAGGCATTTCAAAATCCTTGGGGACATTGCCTTGCGTGATGGTTCCTTGCACGATGTAGGAGCCAGTGGCATGGGCGCGAACGTCCGTCTTGAGAGTGTAAGCCGGGATTCCTGTATCGTAGACCCACTCGTCAAAGAACCAATCGAGCTTGTGGTTTCCTTCCAGGTCACTCTCCGGGGTCATGTACTTTTCCGCGTGATGAATGAAGTCTTCGGTGGAGACGGCCTGGCCCTGGTAACGCGTAACGAAGTCGTGCAGCATGCGGAAGAAGCGGGCGTCTGATCCCGTCTTAGGATCGGTCATTAATCCTCGCAGCATGTGAAGAACCCAGCAGGCCTTTTTGTAGACGATGTTGGAGTATCCTTCCGGATCAAGTGAGCTGGAAAGCCGTTGCCCGAGCCAAATGGGACCGCCCGATTCTATCGTCGCGCCCTCGCTGGTCTTGGCCAGCAAATCGCCCTTATAGAGACGCAGGAGGTTGCGGAACTGGTGGTTGCCGTCCTTGCCCTGTTCCAGGAAAAGGGCCGCCGCGTAATCAGCGAGTCCCTCGGAAAGCCACTGGTCGTGGTAGGTCTGCCAACCCAGGAGGTTTCCCCACCACTGATGGGCAATTTCATGCGCGATCATGGTTGGTCCCAGCGGATCGCCTCCTTCCTTGCTCATGCCCAGCTCCGACCTTTGGGTTTTGGGAAGAAAGGAAAGAGTGGACAGATACACCAGTTCCGGCCACCCCTGACCAAACTCCCCGGGAATTTGCGCGATGGCCAAGCGGGGATACGGGTATGGACCGAACACGCGGGCATAATATTGCAGTGCCTGCGAGGCGACTTCAGCGACGTTATTCAGCAGGGCGGAGGGCGCGAGGGGCACCGCCTCGATCTGAAGTGGAGTGAGAATTGTTTTGTTGGGTCCGCCGAGGACCACGGGCGGGCCCGATTCCGTGTCATGGCGTTTTTCCAGTGAGCTCTCTGCTTCTCGTGTGGCATAAACCGTGACGCGGGTCTTGCCCACTCGCCGCTCGACTGAGGTGTAGGGGCCCAGGTTAAAGCCAGCCACGCGGAAAATGCCGTCCGACCGCCAGCGGCTCTCCACCTCATCCTCACTCGTTTTCTCCTCGACGGGGGCGCCGGTGGCCACCAACACCAGCTTTCGCGGGTAGTGGAAGGTCATGTCGTACTGGGTAGGAAGGCCGATATCGATGTTGGGGTACCAGCTTCCCCGCGCCCCAACGTACAGGACCCCGTTCCCGACGTCGGCGATAACATTACCGTGATAGCGGAAAATCAACCGAAAGCGTTCACCCGGCGGGTAGGGGTGGGGAAGCACGACTTCGACGTGATCGTGGGCGCGCGCCTCCGCCGAGCTCCCGATCACCGGGATATTGCGCCCGTGATCGTCCTCGACTTCCGTGACCGCGAGCCACCGCGAGAGCGCAAAGCTGATCACGCGGTCTTGCTTCGAACGGGATTCGAGTTGAATTTCCGCCCGGCCTTCCAGGCTATGGTCGGGGTGGATGCGAACGTCAAGGGTGTATGCGAGCGCTCTGGCCGTAACATCCCATGACGCAGCCGGGTCGGCCCTCGGCGTGTGCGCGGAGAAGGAACACCAAACATCGGTGAAGTCCTGCGAGCCGACCTTACGCCGTGAACCGATGGAGAAGGGCTCTGCCAGGCGCTCGTCGTCGATCATCTCGAAGACTCCCAGGTTTTCCCCGTCCACGTGGGCGTAAAAGTAAGGGTAGTTGCGATCGCCGAGAAGATCCGTGAGGATGCGCACGGAGGTTTCAGCATTCGGCGCCGTCGCCGCGGCAGACCACTCTTCCAGAAAGGGGCCAGGCTGCTCGGGGTCATCCGGATCAAGGGGGCGCGACGCTGCCCGTAATTCCTGGGCAGTGTGGTCCGTGAAACGCATGTATGCCGAGTCGATTTTTTCCTCCAGGATGGGCTCCCGCGTGAACTGCGCAAGATTGCGCTTTTCGGCGCGGTCGGGCGGGATCATCAAAACTTCCCCTTCCCCCCAGAAAACGGCTCCCGTGACCTCACCCTCGACCGGAGTCATGAAGGCGATGAAGCCGCGATTAAGGTACATGTTCATCCGGCCGCGCGTAAGGTGGGCGTCGCGGATCACATAGACTTGGGTGCGGTCCAAGGTAACGTTGTTCAATTGCTTCAGCAGTTCGAGCGGCTCGGGAGGGCGTTGCGCGGCGCAGGGAGGAGCGCATAGCGCGCAGGTGACCAACCAAAACACGGGTAGCGCGAAGTTGCGGCTCACCCGGCATTGCCGCCTAGGAGAAATTTCCACGGACCCCATGTCACACCCCTTCTGCCATCCTAACTGTAGCGCGGAAGTTCGCTGTCATCAACTCGACGGAGCGCGCCGCCTTGTTGTATGATGCGAGCACGATGGCAGTGCGCCCCGAAGTCCGGCCGCGCTTCGCGCCCCACGGGAAGGGCGAGTGGAGAGGGGGGTTATTGTGTGTCCTCCTCCTGTTTCCCTCGTTGCTGTTCGCGGATGTTATCTACCTAAAGAACGGTCGAAAGATTGTTGCCCAAGTCACAAAAGAGGATGAGAGACAAGTCTACTATGAACTGGACGGCGGGGAATTCGCGGTTCCCAAGTCCATGGTGGACCACGTGGAGAAGTCGGATGCCCCCGCCGCGGCGCCGTCGGGGGGAACATCAAAGCCGGGCCGCGACGTCCCCTTGCCTCTCACGCCGCCCGTGGATACCTCGCTGGGGGAAGGGTCGGCGGTTATCCACGACGATGCTGTGGACGAGGCTTACCTCACACACCTGACGGACGAAGCCATCTACAAACCCACGCCGGATAATCTTCGCAAGCTCAAGCAGGGCTTCCAGGTAGCAGCGGTTTTTCTGACGCGCAAGGGTGACCCGGAGGGGGCCATCCTCAAATATCGCGAGTCCCTCAAGTATTTGCCGCACGACCAGGCTCTGACCCTGGCGCTCGGTTACTTGTTGTGGAAGCAGGAGCATTATCTGGAAGCCGTCGATCTGGTGCTGCCGGAGACGGACCGTTATCCCCAGGATGCGGACTTTCTCGTGCTCTTGGGCTCGGCTTACTACGGGATGGAGGACCTCGACCTGGCCATTGTGCAGTGGAACAAAGCACTCGCCCTTCACGATAATGCCCAAATACGCCAAGCGGTGGCGAAGGCGCAACGCGAGCAGGAGGTGTCCGGCGCTTATTCGGAACTGCGCAGCGAGCATTTCCTGCTGCGCTACGATGGCCAGCAGAATGAGAGGCTGAGTGGCGAAATCTTGAACAGCCTGGACGGATCCTATCAGGACTTGGTGCTGGACCTGGATTATTCCCCCCCCGAGGCCATTGTCGCTATTCTCTATCCCAGGGAGGCCTTCCGCGACATCACCCGAACGCCCTCCTGGGTGGGCGCTCTGAATGACGGGAAGATCCGCGTTCCCGTTTCCGGTTTGACGCAAATGACCCCGGACCTAGCGCGCGTGCTCAAGCATGAGCTGACGCATTCCTTTGTTCGCCAGATCACGCTGGGCCATTGCCCCACTTGGTTCAACGAGGGGTTGGCGCAGCTTGAGGAAGGATCCACAACCGCCGGTATGGGAAGCCAGTTGGCGCGAACCATCGCCGCCGGAAAGATTTCGGCTTTTGCCTCGCTGGAAGGATCTTTCATAAGTTTGCCCCCGGATCAGGCGGTCCAGGCTTACGCCATGTCCCTGGCCGCGCTCGAATACCTTCGCGACGTTTTCGGCATGGGGGAGGTCCGCCGCATGTTGAAACAAATGCCGTCCTCGGACTTCAGCACCGTCCTGCAAGACGAGTTGCGCATGGATTATCCCGCCTTTGAAACCGAAGTGGCCAATTACGTGGTGAAGAAGTACGGGTCGTAAGGGGCGAGGTGTGGCGCAGACTCAGGCATTCGTGTCGGCAGCCCTTTGCGGCCACGAACCAATCTGCCTCTTTTAGAGCGTCGCCATGAGCGCCGCTAACAGCGCCGCGCGCTGGGGCAATTCGTTGATGACGACGTGCTCGTGGCGGGCGTGGGCTCCGTCGCCGGTTCCTCCCAGGCCGTCGAGTGTAGGGATTCCCATTGCCGCTGTAAAATTGCCGTCGGAGCCTCCTCCGGTGGTGGCTTCCTTTAAATCCAGGCCCATTTGGCGTCCCAAGTCGCGAGCCTTGCGAAAGAGCGCGCTCGCCATCTTGCGTTCCAGGGGAGGACGGTTGACGCCGCCGGTTATTTCCACTTTCGCCCCGGGATGAATGGGCGCGAGCGCCCGCATTTGCATTTCAATTTTCTCGCGATCGCGCGCCGTGGCCACGCGCACGTCAACGCGCGCCACCGCCAGTTCCGGGATGACATTGGAGCGTGTGCCGCCCTGGATAACATCCACGTTAAGGGTCAGCCCGCGCTTGGGGCGCGCCAGCTTTTCGATGCGGAGGATCTGCCGGGCCAGTTCCGATATCGCGTTGACGCCCCTCGAGGGACAGGTTCCCGCGTGCGCCGAGCGGCCGCGAACGGTGACCTGAAACTCCCCCACCCCTTTGCGGGAGGTTTTCAGTGCTCCATAGGCCGCGGCGGGCTCCAGCACCAGCACGGCGTGGGAGCGGCGGGCCTCCGCCAGCAATTCGTCGCGAAAGGCGATGCTCGACACTTCCTCGTCCGCATTCAGGAAAAAACGCACGGGGCGGGGAGGATGTACCTTCAAGGCGGTGAGTGCCCGTACTGCCCAGAGGCCGCAGACGATGCCGGATTTCATGTCGAGAATTCCCGGCCCGTAAGCGCGCCCCTCCCGCACTTGATACGGCATCTCCTCGATCGTGCCGGTTTCCCACACGGTGTCCAAGTGGCCCAGCAAGAGCAGGGGCTTCGTGCCGCGCGCCCCTTCCCAGAACTCCGCCACCACAGCCGAACCCGCCGTCGCGTGGCCCAGCAGTTGGATTTTCCCCCCTCGCTTGCTGAACTCCTGGGCAAAGAAGTTTGCCATGCGGTCAATCGCCAGTTTGTTTTGACTGGGCGATTCGATTTCCACCGCTTGCTGCAAGCAATCCACCAGCGCGTCCAATTCCGATTCGCAATATGTCAGCAACGCCTTGGGGTCAAACATGTTTCCTCCTGCGCCGGTCGATGGGGCGGATCGCTTAACGGGCGGCATTCTCCCGTGGCGCAAATCTTATCACGTCCGGGCGCGGGAGGGTCGGGCCTCCCGCTGGGGTGGCTCGTTTGCGAGACCAGCAGGTGACGAATACGACACTATACGACATTCTGTCGCTTGACAAAATGGTACAGATAATATAGCCTAGCAACGCGTTAAAGGTCCGGCGCCGCGCTCAGGCTGCGCAAGCTTCCCCCCTTATGACGTTCGCCCATTGGGACCCCCATTACCGCCAAGTTTGCAAATCAACGAATCCGTACGCCTCGCCGGCGGCCATCGGCGCGACGCGCGCCGGTGTCTCAGCGGCCTCTGCCGCTGGCAAAGCGTTCACACAGAGACCACAGAGAAACTCCGTGCCCTCAGTGTTGAGGGCTTTGAGATTCGGAGAACACGGAGAGAATCGGCCAAGCAGGCCTCAGAAGGGAAGATCGAGCCCGGTCCGAAAAATGCCGACTAGGCGGGTTCGTTGCACCTCAAGAATGCGCAAGAGGCTTCCGGCCAAGCCTGTAGGAAGGAAGTCTTGGGGCTCTGCTCAAAATGCTTAGATGTTTATGAAGAATCAGCAACTTAAGGAAAAATCATGAGATTTCCAATCGCCGCGTCAAAAAACCAAGCTACTGAAATTAAATGGGTTAACTGATTGACCCGCAGCCCAAATAGTGAAAAAGAAGGGGGCTCCAAAAATGAAGGTATCTCCCCAGAATGTTCTGAAAATAAACAAGATAAGATGGTTGGTCAGAATCTACACCAACCCCGAGAAGCTTAACAAAACAAGCAAGTTATAGCCATTAACCTGAGAAGTTATTGAAAACAAAGGTAAAAGCTTTGGGCAGGAAACCGGAGATCCCCCATGGAAATCGGGGCCGTATGGGCCGGATTCGAGAGTCAGGAGCACGCCAGAAATCGTAGATTTGGGATTTCAGAATCGACCGGCAAAGAGGCAGGCTGGAGCACGCTGCTCCGGATCGCTCGGTGGAAACTTCGCGGCTCTGCCCCGAATCTCTGCTGGGTTTTCGATGCAGCCGCAGTGACTGAAATTAAATAATGCCGTAACTCTTTTGGTGGAGACTGGTTTTGTATCTTGTAGCGATAAATCATTTGTTACTGACATTATTCCCGGTTCCGTTCTATCCTAGGTTTTCAGAAGTGTCCTCGACCGCCAGAAGGGGCGGCAAAATTGAGTAAAGTTTCTCTCGCTCTTGTCATCCATGCACACCAGCCGGTGGGGAATTTCGACCACGTCATCGAAGAGGCCTACCAGAAATCCTATGCGCCTTTTGTGCGCGCGCTCGAAGCGCATCCGCAGATCCGCGTGAGCCTGCACTTTTCCGGAATCCTGTTGGAGTGGCTGGAAAAGCTCCACCCGGAATACCTCCGGCAGCTTCGTGAACTCGTGGAGCGCGGCCAGATCGAACTGGTGGGTGGGGGCTATTACGAGCCCATTCTGCCCGTGATTCCTGATGCCGATAAGATCGCGCAGCTCCGCATGCTGGCGGATTACCTTCGCCAGCACTTCGGCGCCGAGCCGCGCGGAGCGTGGGTTGCCGAACGGGTTTGGGAGCCCACGCTGCCGCGTCCCTTGGCCCAAGCAGGCGTGGAGTACGTCATACTGGACGATACGCACTTTCTCGCCGCCGGCCTTCAGCCCTGGCAATTGCATGGCAGCTTCGTTACGGAAGAGGACGGATTTCCCTTGCGCCTCATTCCCAGCATGAAATCCCTTCGCTACACCATCCCCTTCCAGGAGCCGGCGGAGACGTTGCGTGTTCTGCGGGAAGGCATCAACCAGAAGGACGCCCTCTTCGCCGTGGGTGACGACTGCGAAAAGTTCGGCGTGTGGCCCGGCACTTACGATCATGTTTTCAAGAACGGCTGGTTGGAGCGCTTTCTTAAGGTCCTCGAGGGCTGCCAGGATTGGCTCGAGACCACCACCATTGCGGACTACCTCAGCTCGCATCCGGCGGTAGGACGCATTTATCTGCCCACGGCCTCCTACGCGGAAATGATGGAATGGTCACTTCCGCCCACCGCGGCGACGGACTTCAAGGCATGTTTGGAAGAAAGTGAGCGCATGCCGAATGGCGAGCGCTTTCTGCGCTTCTTGCGGGGAGGGTTGTGGCGCAACTTCCTGACCAAGTACGCGGAATCCAATCGAATCCAGAAACAAGCGCTGGGGGTGAGTCATCGTTTACAGACGCTGAGCGATTCGGCGGAAAGTGGAACGGAAAAAGCGGCGTTGCTGGCGGAAGCGCAGAAGAACCTTCTTGCCGCCCAGTGCAATGACCCTTACTGGCACGGCATATTCGGCGGGCTCTATGCGCCCCATCTGCGCAGCGCCATTCTTCGCCATTTGATCCAGGCGGAGTTTCAACTGGATTGCGCGGAAGGCCGAAGCGCCGCCACCCGGCCCGAAATCGTGACCACGGACTTCGATCTGGACGGGCAGGAGGAAATCCTGATCCGGCAGAGTGTATCCGGCATGACCCTGCACCCCGCCGATGGCGGAACGGTTTCCAGCCTGCGCTACCAGCCCGCCAGCGTCGAACTGGTGAACTCCTTGATGCGGCGGCCCGAACCCTACCACGCCCTGGTGCGCAAACATGTGTCCTCCAAGCAAGCGCCGCGGGAAGGCCCCGCGTCCATCCATGATCAGGTGCTGAGCAAGGAATCGCATCTGGATGCGCTGCTGCGCTATGACCGTTATGCGCGCCATGCCTTTCGCACCTATCTTTTCCCCAGCGCCAAGAGCTGGAAGGACTTTGAGTTTCTCCGCTTGGAGGAGAATGAAGCCCTGGCGAGTGGCGCTTGGAACGCCACGCCCATCAAGGCCCCCGCGGCCGCCATCGAATTCCGCAGCGCCGCGGAGGTCCGCTCTAACGGCTGCGCCATGCGGGTGGACGCGCTCAAGACCTTGTCTTCCAAAGTCGCCGGTTCCACCTGGCAGATTGGATGCCGTTCTTCGCTCAACACCGACCGGTCTTGCCCCACGGGTATGGCGCTGGGGCTGGAGGTGGTCCTGAACCTCCTGGCTCCCGACGCCCACGATCGATATTTCCTGGCCAAGGATGTTCATCGCCCGCTGGAGTTTCGCGGCGAAATAGATTCCCCCCGGCTGGCGCTTGTGGATGAGTGGCAACGCGTCAAAATCACGCTGGAGGCGCGGCCGCAAGCTTGCTGGTGGATCGTGCCCATTGAAACCATTTCGCAATCCGAATTGGGATTTGAGCGTGTATACCAGGGTTCCGCGATTCTGGCGGTGTGGAAAATCGATCCACCTTCCTGGCGCAACGTGGCCTGTGTTTTGCAGATGGAAATTGCGCCTTGGGAGAACCCCAACGCCGCCGCGGACTAACCCGCGGCGGGAATTTGCTGCGAACGTCAGCTCGATTCACAGCCCCTGGAGGTTTTGTATGGCCGTACCGCAAGAACTGTTGGAGATGCTGGTCTGTCCGGTATGTAGGGTGCCGGTTCAACTCACCCCTGACGGACAAGGTTTGAAATGCGCCCAATGCCGCCGCGTCTATGCCATAAAAGATGATATCCCCGATATGATTATCGAAGACGCCAAGGTGGAAGCGGAGTGATTTGATTTTGGATTTCAGATTTTGGATTTTGGATTAGGGACCGGCAGTTGCCCACCTCCCGCCGCTCCAGAGTCCGGCTATCCAAGGAGGTTTCCGATTCAACAGGGGGTGCCAGCAATCGGCTCGTTAATCCAAAATCCAAAATCTAAAATCCAAAATTGGGTTACGGCCTGTTAATCCAAAATTCAAAATCTAAAATCCTATGAACGCGGCTTCCCTTCTTCACGATTTACCGGCTGGGGCGCGCATCCTCATTCTGCGCTTCCGGTCCATCGGTGACATCATTCTGCTGACCCCGGCACTGCGGCTTCTCCATGAGTGGCGGCCTGACCTGCGGGTTTCTGTCATGGTGGAATCGCGCTTTCGCGATCTCTTGCAGGGGAACCCCGCAGTGGAAGAAATCCTCATTCCCGGAGAAGGTTCCGGCGTGCGCAACCTGCTCTCACGTCTGGCCGCTCTTCGTGAAGTTCGCCGCCGCGACTTCTCTCTTTGCGTGAATTTGCACGGCGGCCCTACCAGCCGATTCTTTGCCCGCTGGAGCGCCGCGCGCTGGCGCGTGGGCTTTGCCCACTATCGAGGCGCAAGCCTCTACAACATCCTGGTTCCTGACGCCCGGACCATTTTGAACCAGCCATCTCTGCATACGGCGGAGCATCAGGCGGCGGCGTTTTTCTACCTGGGGCTGCCGCGGAAGGAAATCCCGCGCGCCCAAATATTCTCCGGTGAGGAGCATGCCGCGTGGTGGGACGCCAAACGCGCCAGCCTGGGTATCGCCCCGGGACAGGCTTACGCTATCGTTCATCCCACCGCTTTGTACAAGACCAAGGAATGGGCGCCGGAAGGATTCGCCCGCATGGGTGAGTTCCTGGAGCGCCAAGCCCGTGTCGCGCCCGTCTATTCCTGCGGACCGGGAGAAGCGCCGGTGCTCGATGCCGTGGAGAAAGCCGCAGGCTCGCGCGTGCGGCGATTGGAGGGGGTGAGTCTGGCACAATTTGCCGCAGCGCTTGCAGGGGCTCGATTGTTTTTGGGAAATGACAGTGGCCCCGCCCACATGGCCGCCGCGCTGGCCCGGCCTGTGGTGGCCATCTTCGGGTCCTCGAGTTCGCCGATCTGGGGTCCGTGGCCGCGGCAAGCTTGCCGTCCCGCAGCGCGCGTAGTGCAGAACCACTTCGACTGCAACCCTTGCCCCGGCGACCGTTGTTACCAATTCGCCCGGCCCGAGTGCATTCTTTCCGTGACCTTCGACCAGGTGAAGCATGCAGTGGAAGACGTCCTGGCGCAATCCCCATGACGTATCTCCCACGTGCGCATTTCCGGTGGGCGCTCGTGAAGACTCAGCTTGTGGGCAGGCGAGCGAGGGGCGGCACCGTGCGCTCGCGCTCCGGCATTTCAGAAGGGGGAGAAAGCAAGCCCCTTGGTCTTGCGATCAACTGTGAGTTCGCACGGAGGCGTTTCATTATTGACGGTGACCGTGACAATGACGGTCCCTTTGCCTTTGGATTGCGATCCCAGAATCTTGAAGGTGCGAATTTTCCCGTAGTCGCCGTGCTCGCCCCAGTTGTGCAGGAAATCCTCATAAGCGTACGTGGGGCTGGGCTGCCAAAGCCGGTAAGCTTCGGGGTAGTTGCCTTGCTCCAGCGTGGTGAGAAAACGCGAGACGGCGCGTTCCTCGGGATAATTGCGAAGAAGGATATAGCCTGCCCCGCCTACGATAATAATGGCCAGGGCAGCCAGAATGTAGCGTCCAATCTTTCGCGGCGGTTTGGGCGGTGTGGCATCGAGCAAAGTCATGGCCGGTTCCTCCCCGGGAGCCAGGAGTGTAAACACCCTCCCGAGCACCCCCATTATGTTAGATGCGTGGGCGAATTGCCAGAGGGGCGGTTAGAGGGAGCGCTTGAACAGGGCGGTTTCAGCCACCACCATCACCAGGGTGAACAACGCCAGAAAAGTCAGGTCACCGGCAATGGCCATGATTCCCGTGTTTTTGAGCAGCAGCGCTTTGAACGCATGCACGGCGTAGGTGAAGGGATCAACCCTGGAAATGGCCCGCATCCAGGGCGGAAATCCGTAAATCGGATAGACGGCGCCGCTGGGGAAGTACAGCAGCGTGTTGAGCACGCCGAAAGTGGCGCGGGGCACCAGGGGATCATTGACGCGCACCATCAGGAAAAACATCATGCTGATCAGAGCCAGCGAGGTCAATACGATGACCAGCAGAAGCTTCACCATGCGGATGGGTTCCAGCGGATTGGGTATTCCGGCGATGACGGAACCCACCGTGGTCAGAACGATGCCGGCCAACACCGCCTTGGCCGCTCCGGAAAGATTGAAGCCGAGGATGAGTTCAAGTTTGGAAATCGGCGTAACCAGATAACCCTCATGGAGCCCGCGTGCTTTATCATCAATGTAGATAATACCTCCGCCGATCATTGCGGAAACGAAGATGGCCATAACGATCGAGCCCGCCAGGAGGTACTGGATGTAGGGAACGTAGGGATAGATCTCCACCACCGAGAGTGTGACCTCGCTGGGAACGCGCGGCCGGGCGCCACCTTGATTGTAGGCGCCCACAATTTCGCTAAATCCGGCCTCCAGCGCGTCGACTGCGAAGTTGTCCGTGTTGTCTTCAATGAGTGCCACTTGCGGCGCATCCTTGGCCAGAACCCGGCGGGAGTAATCCGGAGGGAAATTCAGGACCCCATTGATTCGCCCATCCCGCAAGTCCCTCAAGGCTTTCTGGAGATCGGTGTAGTTTACCGTTTCAAAGGTCCGCGCGTTGGCAGCGATGGCCCCACACATTTCCCGCAGCTTGACGGTGGGCATGCCATGATCCTGATTAACCACCCCGACGCGCAGGTCCCGGATTTTCCCGCCAAATGCGTATCCCAGGACGACCAATTGAATGATGGGCATAACCATTGACACCAGGATGAGCGTGGGGCTGCGCATAAACTTGCGCAGGTCGCGTTCCACCAGTGCCAGGATTCGATTCATGACGATTTACTTTTGCCCTCGCTGATAGAAAACCGTGGGATCATAGCCAAGCGCATCCTGCAAGGAGTCGCGCAACTGCCGCCCGGTATAGTGCATGAACACATCGTCGAGCGAGGTGCTCTGGACGGAAAGCGAAGTCACCTCGATTTGCGCGCCACGGGCCGCCTCGAGCAGCGCCACGGTGGTCTTGGGACCGTTGTTGGAGCCGATGCGGAACACGTGGTCTTCCGCTTTCACGTCCTGCACGTCGGGGAGGGTTTGCAGGGTTTCACGCCACCCTGCCGGAATGGGTGAAAAGCTGACTTCGAGAATGTTGTTTCCGGGGATGGAGGCCTTCAGTTTGAGCGGCGAATCAAGCGCCACCAGCTTTCCGTGGTCGACAATAGCAATGCGATCGCAAAGCCTGTCGGCCTCATCCATATAATGGGTGGTGAGGAGGATCGTCAATTCCCGTTCCTTTTTAAGCCGCATGAGCATTTCCCATACGCCCACACGGGAGGCAGGGTCAAGGCCCGTGGTGGGTTCGTCGAGAAAGAAAATGCGTGGCTCATGCACCAACCCCCGGGCGATTTCCAAACGGCGCCGCATGCCGCCGGAGAAATTCTTCACCGGTTTATCGGCCCAACCAAGGAGATCGACGGCTTCCAGAAGTTCTCTCGCGACCTTGAAGCGGCGCTCGCGCGGAACGCCGTAGAGCTTGGCGAATATCTGCATGTTTTCCATCGCGCTTAAATCCAAATCGGAGGTCATGGCTTGGGGAATAACCCCGATGCATTTGCGCACCTGGTCGGCATGATGAACGACGTCAAACCCGAGAATGCGGGCTACACCGGACGTAGGGGGCAGGAGCGTGGTGAGCACGCGGATCAGGGTGGATTTTCCCGCACCGTTCGGGCCGAGCAATCCGAACACTTCGCCGTACGCCACCGAAAAACTCACGTCGTCGACGGCGCAAAAGCTGCCAAAACACTTGCGCAGCTTTTCCACCTCCACCGCGACGATTGTTTTGGGCTGCATGGGCAATGTTTGCATTGTTTCAGTTCCGCCGACCCGGGAAAGGTTCAGAGGACGTCTTGCAGGGGCAACGTCACGTAAGCGGTCAGACCGGGCCATAGCCGGCGGTCGCTGTTGTTGACGCGCAGGCGGAGTTCGAAGGTCTTGATGTCCCGCTTGCTTTGGCTCACATCGCGCTGGGTGGCATAGTCAGCGTCAACGCCGCGATAGAAAATGGTTCCCTCGCGCTCCATCCCATCGGGAAAACGCACTTTCATGCGGTCGCCCAGATGGATGCGATCGACGTACGTTTCGGGGACATCCGCGCGCACCCAAAGATCGTCAGGATTGATGATGGAGACAATCGGTTGGCCAATGTTCACAACTTCACCCTGACGGGCGGCCAGCACGGAGATGACTCCGGCAATGGGGGCGTGGATTTCCGTATAGTCCAGGCGTACCTGCGCCTTCGACGTCTGCGCGACGGCGGCCGCCCGCTGCCGTTCCATCGACTCCAATTGGCTTTGCCGCACGGTGATCTGGTCTTCGTTCGAGCGGGCGAGGGCGAGGGCAGCGCGCTGCACTTCCACCTGCTTGAGGAGTGACTCGACGTGGGCACGCTGCGCCTCGAAGGCGGCACGCGCTTGATCCAGCGCCTGCTGGGAATCAATGTTCTGGTCGAAGAGGCCCTTGGTGCGTTGATAATTCAAGCGGTCGATCTCCAAATCAGCTTTGGCTTCCTCTTCCTGCGCTTGCGCCGCTGCCAGCGCCGCCTCCGCCTGCTTGATCTGGTCGCGCGTTTGCGCCTCCTGATACTTCAGCGCCGCCGCGGCTTCCGTCACCTGCGCAGCCGTCCCGCGCTCGGTGTGGAGGTAAAATGATTGGTCGGCGCGCAATTCCTGGGGTTCGATGACGGCGAGCAATTGCCCAGCCTTCACCGTGTCGCCTTCCTTGACCAGTACCTGCCCCAGTTGCCCTTGGATCTGCGAGCTTGCCACCACATCGTTGGTGGTGACGATACCGGTCAGGATAATAGGCTGGGGTTTGGTGACAGCTTTGTAATAAAGCACTCCGCCACAGAGAATGAGTACGATCAGAATGGGAATAATAATCTTGCGTCTCATTGCTCTGCAGCCTCCGGATTACGAAAGAGGGCGTGGCGGATGAAATTCAGCACCTCGGCCTTCCTCGTGGCTAGGTTTGTTTTGCTGTATGGGTTCTGGCCGGTAACTACGCGGAAAGCAGGAGCGATATTGAAGTAGTGCGTGGTCAGGCCTCCGATCGAAACGATCGTGTGCCCCTTGTCCAAGCGCCGAAACTCCCCTGATTTCATACCACGCTCCAGCAACGCGGCAAACAGCTTCATAAGGGGGATCGAGTGCTCACGAATCATCCGCTCTAAAGTGCGATCTCCTTCCATCATCATCCGTTGGAAGATGGGAGGGAAATGGGGGTGAGTCCCGATGAAGTCAAAGTGATTGCTTACGTAACGCAAGAGGATGGGCCCTGCCGGACCCTTTGACGAAAGCACTTCACGAGCTTGCTGTTGGAATTCTCGCACTTGCGAACCCACAACTGCCTGATAGAGTCGTTCCTTGCTCTTGAAGTAGTAGTAGAGCAGAGCCTTGTTCACACCTGCGGCGGCCGCTATGGCGTCGGTTCGCGCCCCTGCCAGACCGTACTCGGCGTAAACCTGCTCGGCAGCCTTCAGAATGGTAGCCCGCGTTTCAACGCTGTCATGGTGCTTCGCGTGTGCTGGAACGTCCTTTGGAGAAACCCGTTTCGTCATTTAACTAACCAGATAGTTAAATACCATAATTCTTCCGTCCGTGTCAAGAGAAGCGGAAATATGGAGGGAAACGGAGAGTTCAGTTGCGGGCCTTGGGCGAGTATGTAAATCGCGTGCGGGTTTTCTCCTGGTAGCGTTCGAGGGCCAATTCAATCAGGCGGTCCAGAAGCTGGGAGTATGGGATGCCGCTCGCTTCCCAGAGTTTGGGATACATGCTGATTGCGGTGAAGCCCGGGATGGTGTTGATTTCGTTCAAGTAGACCTTGCCGGTTTTGCGGTCGAGGAGAAAGTCCACCCGCCCCATGCCGGCGCCGTCTATGGCTTGGAAGGCGCGGATGGCCACCTCCTGCACCCGTTCCGTTTGTTGGGGGGTGAGCTCCGCCGGGATGATAAGCTCCGAACCCTCTTTGATGTATTTCGCCTCGTAATCATAGAACTCGTTCACCGGCACGACTTCCCCCGGCACGGAGGCTTGGGGGCGGTCGTTTCCCAGCACCGCGCATTCGATCTCGCGGGCGTCGATGCCTTTTTCGACCAGAATCTTCCGGTCGTACTCCGCGGCCAAGTCCAATGCGGCCGAGAACTCGAGCCGGTGATGAACCTTGCTGATGCCCACGGAAGATCCCAAGTTCACAGGTTTCACAAACAGCGGGTAGCGTAATTCCTTTTCGATTCGCCTGCGGACCGTGTCAGGATCCCTTTCCCAATCGGCGCGCAGCACCAGTTCCCAGGGAAGAATGGGCAGGCCGGCGTCACGAAACAAGCGTTTCATCACGTCCTTGTCCATGCCTGCCGCGGATGCCAGCACCCCCGCCCCGACATAAGGAATGTTTGCCAACTCAAGCAATCCCTGCACCGTACCATCTTCGCCGAAGGTCCCGTGGAGGACGGGGAAGACGACATCGACCTCCGGCCGTGAATTCGGTGCCGGGACCGAGCGCGCCAGGGGCAGGAGTTTGGGACCGGTGGGATCCACCGAAGGCGTAACAGGGTCGCCACTTTCCAGGACCTGCGGCAGAAGGCGCACGGCTCCGGAGCCGATTCGCCAATGTCCCTCGCGGGTGATGCCGATGGGGACGATTTCATACTTGGCCGGGTCGAGGGCGTTGATTACCGAGGTCGCAGATTGCAGCGAAACGTCGTGTTCGCCCGAGCGTCCGCCAAACAATATTCCGACGCGGATTTTCCTGGTCACAAGATCTTCTTTCCCAAGGCGGAGGCCGTGAGTCCCACACCCAAGATTGCGGTCTTATTCATAACGTCAATAATCGGATTGATTTCGACCAGTTCAAAGGCAAGCATCTTCTGGCTATCGGCAACCATTTCCATGGCCAGGTGGGCCTCGCGGAAAGTTATGCCGCCGCGAACCGGTGTGCCCACACCCGGGGCCTCGTCGGGATCGAGCACGTCCATATCGAAGGATACCACGAACCCTGCTGTGCCTTGGGAGGCGAGGGCGATCGCTTTTTCCATCACCACGCGCATGCCCTGTTCATCGATTTCGCGCATGGTGAAGACGTTGACGCCGGAGTCCCGAACAATCTGCCGCTCGCGGGAGTCGAGGTCACGGATGCCAATCAGAACGCACTTTTCCGGGCGCATTTTCGGGGCGAACCCGCCAATTTGCGTCAGCGAATCCGGCCCGTGCCCAAGCGTGGCGGCGAAGGGCATTCCGTGCACGTTGCCACTGGGGCTGGTCTCCGGCGTGTTCATGTCGGCGTGGGCGTCAATCCACAAGCATCCCACTTCCTGGTCGCGCTGATGATGGAATTTGGCAACGCCTGCCTGCGTGCCGATGGCCATGGAGTGATCACCGCCAAGCGACACGGGAAAGTAGCCGGCCTCCAGCGTCTGGCAGATGCGCTGCGCGATTTCTTGCGAAGTCTCCGCGATTTCCTTCAAATACCTGGCGCGCTGATTGCCGAAGGGCTGTTCTTCCGGCAGCCGGACGTGGATATTGCCGCTGTCCTCGACCGCGTGTCCCAGACTCTCCAGAGCGTGATTCAATCCCGCGGCGCGCACGGCCGACGGCCCCATATCCACCCCGCGCCGCTGCTGGCCGAGGTCCAACGGGACACCGAGGATTTTGATTTTCAGCATGCTGCCCTTGGCAACAAATACGATTGTTCCCGTACCTCAATCCCCACGGTCAGGGCTTTCCATTCGTGCTCAGTCATGGGCGAAAACAAGTTTCACACAGAGGGCACATAATCCCATGCACAGAGGCCACAGAGCAAAACCAATCCGCCCGCCCACTGCTTCTCCGCGTCCTTTGTGTTTTGGAGTTTCAAGCACTTCATCAATAACCCGCTCCGTGGACCCTGTGCGAAATGTTCTTAGGCCCGCCTTCTGTCTTGGAACTCCGGCGTTGTGCTTACCAGCTCTCAAGGCGTCAATCGGTACAACATGCGCGGGAAAGGAATGGTCTCACGCACATGTTCGAGCCCACAGATCCACGCCACGACGCGCTCGATGCCCATGCCGAAACCCGAATGGGGCACGGTACCGTAACGGCGCAGGTCGAGATACCACTCGAAGGCCTGGCGCGGCAATTGATGCTCTTGAATGCGTTGCTCGAGCAGCGTGAGGTCAGCCAAGCGCTCGCCGCCGCCGATGATTTCGCCATAGCCCTCGGGAGCGAGCATGTCAACGCACAGCGCCACTTCCGGCCGCGCGGGATCGGGCGCCATGTAGAAGGCCTTCACCTTGCTGGGATAGCGATGAACCAGCAGGGGCTTTTCGTGGCCCTCGGAGAGCAGCGTTTCGTCCGTGCCGCCGAAGTCGCCTCCCCACTGAATTTCACTTCCCTTGCCCTGGAGGATTCTCACCGCGTCGTCGTAGCTCATGCGGGGGAAGGGCAGTTGGATCTTTTCCAGATTCTCGATCTTCCGCTCCAAAGTTTGAAGTTCCGGCCGCCGCTTCTCCAGCACGCGTCCGACAACGAAGGCCACCAGATTTTCGCCCAGCGTCATGCTGTCTTCCAGGTGGGCGAAGGCCACTTCCGGCTCAACCATCCAGAATTCCGTCAAGTGGCGCCGGGTCTTGGATTTTTCCGCGCGGAACGTGGGTCCGAAGCAGTAGGTCTTGCCGACGGCCATGGCCGCGGCTTCGTTATACAGTTGGCCGGACTGAGTGAGGTATGCCTTGTCGTCAAAGTAGTTAACTTCGAAAAGGGTGGTCGTGCCCTCGCACGCGGCCGGGGTGAAAATGGGGGTATCCACCAGGGTAAAGCCGCGGTCGTCAAAGAAATCGCGCACCGCCTTGATGATCTCGTGCCGCACGCCCAGAATGGCGCGCTGCCGCGTGGAGCGCAGCCACAAATGCCGATGATCCATCAGGAATTCAATCCCGTGGTCCTTGGGGGTGATGGGATACGGCGTTTCCGCGGGAATGCGTTGCAGAACCTCGACGTTCGAGACGTCCATTTCAAAGCCGCCCGGGGCGCGTTTATCGGCACGCACTTTGCCCGTGACGCGCACCGAAGATTCCTGCGTCAAGCCGCGCACCGCATCGAAAACCTCCGGCGGCACGGCGCTCTTAACCACCACGCCCTGGATAATTCCCGTGCCGTCGCGGAAGAGCGGAAACAGCAGCTTGCCACTTTCGCGCAGGTTATAGAGCCAGCCTTGCAGAATCACTTCCTGGCCGGCGTATTCAGAGACTCGGCGGATTTCAACGACAGGGGGCAAGGTTTCATTCCTCCTCGGAAAGGTTTTCCATGCGATTCATGACCTCTACCAAACGAGAGAGGCTGCTCTTCTCCGGCCCATAATCTCGAATCTCAAAGAGCACGGGGAACTGGCCGTCGCCGCGGCGCAGGTCGTGAACCGCCTCCGTCCAATCAATGTCGCCGTCGAAGGGCATCAGGTGATCATCCTTTTCCCCGTGATTGTCATTGACATGAGTCGAAGCTATGTGCGGACGCAGGGTTTCGAACGCCCGGTGCAGACCCTGCGTCATGTGCGCGTGGCCGGTATCAAAGCAGACTTTCACGTCCAAGCGCGAGTACTGAAGAAACTCCACCAAACGCTCCGGTGTCCCCAGTTCGTTGGGAACATTTTCAAGCAGCAATTTGACGCCGCGTTCCTTGGCATAAACCTTCAGGTGCTCCAGCGAAGTCATGACCGCGTCAAACTTCAATAGATCGAACTCCTCGCCCGCCACTCCCATGTGCACGATGAGGTACCGAAAAGGCAGATGATCGGCGATGTCGAGGGCGCGCTTGATTTCGTCCATGGAATCGATGCGCAGTCGGCGCTCCAAGTAAGCGAGGGAAACGGCGATCCCGCCCGCCTGACCCCAATCCGCGTCGCCATAGAGCGGCGCATGGACGGAGTGCAGCTTCACTTGATGGTCGCGAAACCACTGCGCCACGTCGCGCACGTGGTTGCGGTCGGTGTAGTCGAAGTGTTGGCGGGCCGCGAACAGTTCAATGTTTTGGAACCCCGCCCCCAGGATCTTATCCAGGATGTGGGAGCTGAGCCGGTCATTGACGTAAAGGTATGTGGAGAGACCGTATTCCATCAGTAGGCAACCGCCTTTCCTTCCGCGCGGGGATCGGATGCGCCGAATCGCCACCCGGATTCAGGAGCAATTTCAATGGCCTCGCAGTCTCCAATATTATCGCGAAAACTCACCGGGTAGCCGGCCTGCTGAAGCTTCTCGAGAGTATCAGAAGAGAAGCCGACACGCTCGAACGTCAAGAGGTCCGGCGTCCACTGATCGTGAAAGCGTGGCGAGGTTACGGCTTGAAGAACATCCATCTTGTACACGAGGACATTCAGCAGGACCTGCAAAACCGTGTTGGTAATGGTGCTGCCGCCGGGCGAGCCGAGCACCAGACGCACTTTCCCGTCGCGGGTCACGATAGTCGGCGTCATGGACGAAAGGGGGCGCTTGCGCGGAGCGATGGCGTTGGCGTCACCCTGCACCAGCCCAAAAAGGTTGGGCGACCCGGGCTTCGCGGCGAAGTCATCCATTTCATTGTTGAGCAGGAATCCCGCGCCTTCCACGGTTACGCCGGAGCCAAACCACCCGTTCAGGGTGTACGTGTTCGCCACAGCATCGCCCTCGGCATCAACAACGGAAAAGTGCGTGGTAGCGCCGGATTCAAAAACCTGCGGCTCGCCGGGGAGGACGGGGGCCTCCGGGCGCGAGCCAAGGATTTCCTCCCGCACCTGCGCGGCGTAGCGAGGTGAGGTGAGTCCGGTCACCGGCACGGAGGCAAAATCCGCGTCGCCCAGGTAGGCAGCACGGTCGGCATAAGCCCGGCGCATGGTCTCAGCCAGCAGGTGAATCGAGGCGTAGGAGTTGGCGGTCCCGAGGTCGAGAGGTTCGAGCACGTTGAGCATTTCGATGAGCATCGTGCCGCCGGCGCTGGGCGGAGGAACGCTCAGTATCTCATAGCCGCGGAAATGGCCCAGCAACGGCGGGCGCAACTTGGCCTGGTAATGCTCCAAATCGTCGGCAGTGATGAGCCCGTCGTACTTTCTCATGGTCGCGACCAGCGCTTTGGCCGTGGCGCCGGAGTAGAAGGCCTGCGGGCCGCGCTTGGCAATGGCAGTGAGCGTGCGCGCCAAGTCCGGCTGCCGGAAAAGCGCGCCGGGCTCATAGAGATTCCCGTCGTGCAGGTAAATGTGCCGCGAGCCGTCGAACTTCTCCAGGAGCGGTTGCTCGGAGCGAAAATGCTGCGCCAGCGAATAGCTTAAGGGAAAACCATTTCGCGCCAGGCGTAATGCCGGAACCATCACGCGCGCCAGGCCCAGATGGCCGTACTTCTGTTCCGCCAACGCCAAGCCCATTACCGTGCCGGGAACTCCCGCTGCGCGTGCCCCGGTGGTGCTGGCGCCGGGAATCACATTTCCTTGCGCGTCCTGGTACATCCCGCGTGTCGCCGCCGCCGGCGCTTGCTCGCGGTAATCCACCACGATGGCGTCACCGCTCGACATGCGAATCAGCATGAAGCCGCCGCCCCCGAGGTTTCCTGCCTGGGGAAAGGTGACCGCCATCGCAAATCCCACCGCCACCGCGGCATCCACGGCGTTGCCGCCCGCCCGAAGGATTTCCACGCCCGCCTGGCTTGCCAGCGGCTCGCTGGATGCCACCATGCCACTGCGGCCGGCCACCGGAGTGAGCGCGTAGGCCGGCAACGCCAGCAACGCAGCGAGAAGTGCAGCGGCGGGAATCAAACGTTTGCATGGCACAAGAACCACCTGCACGGGTAACGGGACTTCCTGGCTTTGGGACACCCTCTCAAGTTTACCAAGGAATGACTGTAGGGCAAAAGGTATAGGGCGTCAAGACAGGCGCGGCATGCGCAATTGGCCCGGCCACGTCGTGCTAGAATGGCTCCGTGAGAATTCGGATTCATCCCCGCGAGCGCGCGCCTCGTCATCGTTGGAGCAGCCGTATCAATAGGAATGAGGACCTCCCATGAAGATCTACTTGGGGGTCACCGTCGCGGGTGACCGCTCAAACGTGGAAATCGCCCAAAGCATTGTGGCGTGCCTGGAAGACCTGGGCCACGAGGTTCTGACCCGTCACCTGGTGAGCGAGGATGCCCGCGCCGCTGACCGTTCCCTGGGCGCACAGGCAGTCTACCAGCGCGATATGGCGTGGCTCCGGCAGTGCGACCTCTTCCTCGCGGAGGCTTCCGGCTCCTCCTTTGGCGTGGGCTTCGAGGCGGGTTATCTGCTCGGGGGATCCAATACGAAGGTAATACTATTCTACGATATTAATGTAAGAGATAGAGTGTCATTTCTAATAGGCGGAAATACCCACCCGAACTGCACGCTGGTACCCTATGCAAGCCGGGCAGAAGTTGAGGCGTTCATCAAGGCTCACGTCGGTCCGGGGAATTCTCCACCGGAACCCGCTGGGCGAGGCGCTGTCGCAGCGCAGTTTTGATCTTGAGAGTGAGGATGCTGATGGATTGGGACTTTCTTGCACCCCTTCGCGAAAACTGGGAGCCCGTCTCCAAACCCGCGCGCATCGGTTGGCTGGCATTTTACGCAATGTTTCTGCTCTACGCTCTGACCGACAGGTCCGGGTACCTGCTGATCGATTATGTGTTCGTGCCCATTCATGAAGGCGGGCATTTGCTCTTCAGCTACTTCGGCCACACCTTGATGGTGGCGGGCGGAACTCTTTTGCAAGTCGGCGTACCGCTGATGCTGGCCGTTTATTTTGCCTTTCGGCGCCAGGCCACCGGCGTCGCGTTCTGCTCCTTCTTCTTCTTTGAAAACTTCCTCGGCATCGCCACTTATATGGCCGACACCCGCGCCCAGGAGCTTCCCCTGCTTACGGTGGGCGACCCGGAATTTGTCGAGCACGACTGGTTCACCATGTTTTCGCAATGGGGCGTGCTGCAACACGACACCCAAATCGCCGCCGTGGTCCGGGCGCTCGGCTGGTTGGGAATGATCGCCGTGTTGGTCTGGCTCTGGTGGCGAACTAAACAATCTGCTCATCCTCAGGGCCCCCACACCCTTCGTCCTTATTCACGGGTCTGATCTTTGCGCCGTCCGCCAGGCAGGTCACCTTTATTTTGGACTGAGCGCGTGGCCATCCAACGCGGCCGGCGGCGCCACACCCATCAACCTCAACACGGTCGGAGAGACATCCAGAATGGAGGGCGAGGCGGGGAATTGCCGGTTGGAAAAGAAAATCCCCTGGGTATCACTGGGGTCGGAGGCGCAGTGATCGCCGCTCCATTTTTTCATGTTGGCCACAATAATGCCCGCCGGGACCGCTCCCAGCGAGGTTTGCCACGAGGTGCGATAGCCATCGCGAAAGCTCATCTGTATGTCGGGCGCCTCACTGGTGCGCGCCCCATGGAAAATCTCCGTGCCAAGATAGACGTTTTCAATCACCCGCTGGTGGGTGTCCGGGTCTTCGAGAGCCAGCAACCTCTGGCGCAGGTCCTCGAGAATGCGCTGGGCATCGGGGCCGGGGTTGACGATGCCGTATTTCTCGCGCCCGCGCAGGTTCAGGTACACCTGGCCCAAACCTACCGCGTAGCCCTGGGTGCGGCTCCAATCGGTGTTGGGAAAGAAGCTCCCCTGGCCGAACAGATTGTCAAGGTTGTATTGCTTCTCTTCCGCCCCGGGTTTCTTGAGGGTCATGAAACCGTTCTTCACCAGCCAGGTATTGGTGTTGAATCCCCTGCGCCAGGAATGGAAGCCGTGGTCGGAGACAATAATCAACGTGCCGCCGGGCTTCATGGTACGCATCACGTCGCCGACGATGGCGTCCATGCGCTCGTAGGTCTGTTCGATGGCGCCGCCGTATTTTGCCGCGGGCTCCGCGTCGTAGCGCGGATGCTTGGGGTCGATCAAGCGCCAAAACATGTGGCTGACGCTGTCCGTAGCGGTGAAGACCGCCACCAGCAAGCTGGGCGGATCGTTCTTCAACTCATCCAGCAGAATTTCCCGCTCCTGCTGCATGGTGCGCCAGCAATCTTCCAGGAACACGCCCTCGTCGATGCGCTCTTCATTGAGCGCCCAGGTGTCGTGCCACCAGCCCAGGGTTTTCATCAGGCCGTGCTTCTTGGCCAATTCCGCCGTGTAACCGGGCGGCGAGGAAATCGCAATCGGAGGATCTTCCGGGTCCAGGTTCAGCGCCGACATGTACACGCGCAAATCCGGCGACGGCTGCAGGATGAAGAACCGGCAAGTCGAGCTCAAGGAGAGAAACGGCGTCACGCGAAACTTGGCGTGGAACCAGTCGCTCCACTGCCGCCCCCCCAGCGAGGCCGTCTGGCCTTGCAAATTGATGGTCACCGTCTTGCCGTCGGGCGAGACTTTGAAATCGATGGGGACTGACAGGCGCGTGAACTTGTCGCTGGTGGGGTCGACGGGGCCCTCGATGGTCGTGGCCGCGTGGTTGCCACTCAACTCCAATCGCACCAGCTTGCCGCCAAACTCCGTATCACTGGCGTCCCACGGTGTCAGGTCGGAGCTGAAGTAGAAGAAGGTTCCCCAAGTCCCGCGCAGGTCCGGCACGCCCAAGCCCGCCCACAACTTTCCTCCCGGAATCGCGGTGGGCGGAAACTCCAGGGGCATGCGAATGACGGTGGTCTTATAGCCCGCGTCGGCCGCCGCTTTGTAGAAGGGCACGCCGCTGCGCAGGTTCGTCACTTTCGGCGCCTTGAGGGGAATCATGCCCCACAGAAACTTGGCCCGCTGGCGTGAAACCAGCGCCAATTCCGGCAGGTAAGTATCCGGGTCACGCTTGAGGAAATCGAAAATCCCCGTGCCCCCCGGATTCAGCCCCGTCGCGAACGCCGCCCAGGCCACGGGCGACTCCGGCGGGTTGGTGGTGCCCAGCGGTTTGAACGTGCCGTCATGGGCTAATCGCGCCAGGTTGGGAAGTTTGCCTTCCGCCATCCATTGGGCAGCAAGCTTGGGATCAGCGCCGTCAAAGCCCAGCACGACCAGTTGCTGGGTCACCGGGCGCGTGGCCACCCGCTGGTGACATGCCGCGAGATAGCCCAATGCTGCCAGCCCTGCCACTGTCAGGGAGTAGACGGCCAGCCGCGTCACTGTGGACCTTGCTTTAAGCATGGATTTGCTCATTGTAAGGAGGCCATTCCCGTACGTCGAGCGAAAAGTCAATTGCAGGGACGAGTGACGAGCAAGCGAACCATTCGGTCTCCGCCTTTTCCAGACGGTGGAGGAAGAGCTCGTAGCGCCGACCTTTAGGTCGGCACTTGCTGAACTGAAGTTCAGCGCTACATCACCCCATCGATTCGCTAGAGCTGCTGTTTCTTCCTCAGCAAGTAAAAGGCAAAGTTCCAAACCTTGGCGCGGCTGTCTTTGTCCAGGGTGGCAATCAGGCTAGCGAATTCGGTGGGGTATTCGCTCAACAAGCGCAAGGCCTCCGGCGCCGTGCGGGAATAGAACCCATGGATCAAGCTGACGGCACGCGGGCTATCCTTCCCCCTGAGGGTGATGGCGCCATGCGCAAGCTTGGCGTTGGCCCGACAAGCCGCCAATGCCGCGGGGGTCATGGTACGTTTTCTTACGAGTGACATGGAAATCTCCTCATGATCTGAAGTCTCTTATCCCCGATCCGGGAATCGATTGGGGCCCGCCAACCCTGCATGCCGCCTCCGCCGTCCGCACACTTTTGCCAACGATACAGACGGCTGTTTTCTCCTTTGCTTTCATCAACATACTGACTTATTGGCAGTAAGTTGCTTATTCTTCACAATCATAGCGACCTATTGATGAATTTGAGCCATGTCAAATTTGTATCGGGCTTGTTTTCATAAACATGTCGGGATATTCCTTCATTTTGCATGGTTTTCTTCTTCCCTCTTGATAGCCTACAATCTGTCGCCGTAACCTGCCTGTTTTCATCAGCTCTACTTTCTGTCTTAACCATCTGGAATCTCCAAAATCTTTGTTAACAGCCTTATTTTTCATAAATATCACGGGATATTCCGGGTGATTCTCCGTCCTTCAATTTACACCTTGGCCGTAAACCTCTCCCACTACGCTCGAATATAAACATAATCCGCCTCATCTGTGAGTTTGTGGCAGCGAATCCATCTCCTCCGCCGAGCCCACGTTGGGGGTGTCCTCCGCTTTTCAGAGGCTTCAACATTGGCAACACGATCCCGGCGTTAAGAGTTTGCTGTTCGGGGAGGACACAGAGACACTGCCGTAAGTCGCGCCAATGCACCGCCAGGTTTGCATCCACCATTTCCCGTTTAATCACGCGAAACATCGCCATCGCGCTCCAACGCCCCCGTTAAGAAGCCCGCCCGGAGCGCGGGGTGGAATCGGAAATGCCTTCCGCGGTAACCTGGACTAGCATCATGGGCAAGTATGTGCCCGGCGGCGGCCCGTGTCAAGAACAAAGTAGGCCTACAGATTACAGCCTATTACATTGGAGAGGTCGTCAGGACCGGGTAGCGTGGGAAGCCGGGGCGGCGTCCGCGGGTTTGATGGGCGCTTGAAGGGAGACCACGTGATCCTTGCGTGCCTGGAACTGGGTGGCAATATGGCGGACCGCGGCATCCCCGGCAACGGACCACGGACCACTGACCACGGACCTTTTCTTATTCCTTCCCCAACCTGGAAAACGACCTGTCGATGGTGAACGACATAGTGGCGCGGGCGATTTCGACGTAATTCATCAGGGCCTCGCGGTAGAACGTCAGGCTGCGCCCGCGCACGACGTCTTCCGGCGCCAGGGGGGCCACCATGTGATGGATTTCGTGCAGCAGGATGCTGAGCAGGCGGAAGCGCAATTGCTGCTCGTGGAATTCCTGCAAGCGGCTCCCGGCGATGAATTGGGTGTCGAGCGCGGTGTCCGTCAGCGGCAGCGCCAGCCAGCTCACCACGCGGTCAAAGGCGATATCCATCTCGCCCACGGCGGCGCCCAGGAAAGCTTCGTGGGGCTCACAGAAGGGCGCCTCTCTCACCACGGGGTGCCGGTGGCCCAGGCATCCGCACGTGTTCTTGCGGCGCAACTGGACCACTACGAGGCCCGGCGCTTGCTCAAGGATTTCCTCGTATGCCTCGCGGCAATGCGCGGGCGTCTCCGCCCAATCGTGCTCGACGGCGCGCGCCACCTGCGCGGCCCTCGCCGGATTGCGGAAGCGCTGCGCGATCACCACCAAGGGCCGGGGGCGGTCGGGGAAAGCCGCCAGCCGATACCTTCGCCCCGCCAGCCACTCGATCCAGCGCGCCGCCCGCGGGCGAGACGCGAGGTAGTTCTCGATCGCTTGCAGCAGAGGGGAATGCTCGGACGGCATGGGTCCTATTCTAACTCTGAATGGATAAGAGAGAAAAACAAGGCAAAAGGCAAAGCGCAAAAGGCAAAAGTCGGCGGAAACTGCAGGCAAACGCAATTCTCCAGCACAGCACTAACCCATCCTTAGGAGTTCAATTGCGACTTCGTTCCTTTCGGAGGATTTCGGCGGCATTGAGATGAATGGACCGGTTGCCGAAGATTCTCTTCTGGCGGGCGGCAAAATCCGGGTATGCTCCACCTTGGGCTGGCTCCGGAACGATGCGGCCTAGCACTTCCTCCCGCTTGCGAAGGACAATCGTCTCCCCGCGCCGAAGCGGCGCCTCGACCTTGCGCGAGAACTGCTGGCGAACCTCCCGAACTGTCACACTTTTCATAATCCGCATTTTGGGTGTATCGGTGAGAAAAAGTCAACTGGAGAGAGCCTGACGCTAAGGGTGAAAGCTGAAGGGTAGAGGTTAAAGGATGAAGGCGGAAGGGTCTCCCACTCAGCTTTAGCCTTCAACCTTTAGCCTTTACCCTTTAGCCTTCATCACCCACCTTTCGGTCTGCTTTTCCTACCGCAGGTCCAGCGGCTTTTCCCCCGGCGCCAGAATATCTGGGGGCAATCCCATCACATGCACCAGAGTCGGCGCGATCTGCTTCAGCGATATGCGGCCGAGATTCTTCCCTGGGGCGATTTCGCGTCCCACGGCGATGAACATGGCTTCCATGCCCGGGGTCGAGGGAAGGTATCCGTGGGTGCCGCGATCCTTGGGTGAATCGCTGAGCACGGGGCTTTCCAGACGGTCGGAGAAAGAGAAGCCGGGGGCAGCTTCGATCATCAATTCGGCGTCGGGGTCAGCTCCGAGCGCTTCGAGTTTCACCCGATCGACAATCTCCCGCACCGCGCCCGTTTCGCGCAGGCGATCCACGGCAGTGGCCAAACGCCGCCGGTCATCGGCCGAAGGTTCCTCCAGCCAGTAAACCGCCAGCGAACCGCCAGCGCTCACCGCCCCCAGTCGGCGCAACGCCAGCGAGCCGTCAGCGCCGCGCGTGAAAAGTCCATGCTCGGCGAAAACCACCAGGGGCGCAGCTTCCTTTTCCACCGGCACGAAGCCGTGATCGGAAAGCACCACTAGGGTGGTGGCGGGGTCGGAGGAAATGGCGTCGCGAATCCGTCCAATCGCGTTGTCGGCCGATTCCAGCGCCGTGAGCGCCTGCGGTGAGGCGGGGCCGAAAGCGTGCGCCTGCGAATCGTACCAAACGAAATGCACCAGGAGTAGATCCGGCCGAAAATGATTCCGCAGATAGAGCGCCGCTTCGCCGCGTATCTGGTCGGGATCAGCCGTGGCGAGCATGGGCGCCAACACCTGCGCCACTTCCGCGAAAAGTCCGGGAGTCGAGTGCCGCGTGGAGGTGGCAAAGTCGCGATGCGGGTCGGCCACGGCGGGATTCCAGATTTCCGGAATATTGTGGTCGATGCCTGCGCCGGCGCTCACCGGCCAACTGAGGGCGGCGGTGCGGCGGCGGCTGGCGCGGGCCACGTCCCACAGCGTGGGGGCCCGCAGCACGGGCGCGAACCAGCACCAGGGCCGGGCCTTTTCCGTGGGATCGAGCGAGGCAAGGTGGCTGTAAATGCCATGCGCGCGCGGGGGAAGGCCGGTCACAATCGTCGCGTGCGCCGGGTAGGTGGTGGTGGGATAAATGCTCTCCACCGCCGACGCGCTCGCCCCCGCCTGCTCGATGGCCGCAAGATTCGGGAAGCGGCGGCGTGATCCAGCGGCGCGATAAATGTCCGGCCGCAGGCCGTCCACGGAAAGCAGCACCAGGCGGCCTGGAGATGTAATGTGAGGCTTCATTTGCTCCCCGGCAGCTTCGTCCCATCATAAGGACAGTATTTGTAGGCGCCGCTCAGAGTTTCGCCACAAACCGGACACTTCTGCTTCGGCAACAATGCACCTAACGGCAGCATCCACTTGAACGCCCGCTCCCCCACCTCCATCTCGCAGGCGCCTTCCTTGAAAGGGTTGCAGATTCTTGTGCCATCGGCCTTGCTTCCGACGAAAACGTAGAAGTGTAGGTTCTCGCCTAAGGCCCCCACCGTCCTGGCCATAGCCGGCTTCATCAGACCCAGTAGGGCCGGCACACTGGGATCCACTTTCTCCTCCGGCAAGGGCTTGTAGAGGTTGCCGTCGCTGTCCTTAAGTTGAAGGAGGCCCCGAATTTCGTTTTCGGTTCGATAAGTTACCGCTCCGAAGGTTCCGATCTTCCCGTCGGCAACTCCGACGATGAAGTAAGGGTGGACGACCTTGATAATCATCTCCATTTGCTCCGGTGTCACACTGGGGTTGGCGGCCACGCTCGCTTTCCAGAACTCTTCCGGGAGCCACCAAACCAAGTGCAGTTCCCCGGCCACGGTGGCAGCCCTTTCGGTGTCCTGAACCAGTTCGTTGATATCGATCTTCTGGTCCTGCGCCACCACCGGTTGCCAGCCAACCAGGATCAATCCAACGGTCGCCAACACTATCCACACGGAATTCCCAAGTTCTCTTTGCAATTGCTTTATCAAACCGTCCTCCGTCCTTATCCGATTACGGGCTGGCCAAAACTTCCGCGGCGCCCCGATGCGATTGGCCAGCCACTCGCGGGTTATCTGGTGAAACAAACTCGGCAGTTTGTTTATCATGATTCTGGGCGTGAAGCCACCAGCGCGTCAATACCCTATGCATTTTGGCAAGGCGCTAAGGAGCTTTAGCGGTGAATCGAGCTCAAGGATTCGCCTCACGGTGCGCGATGCCCTCGACGTGAGTCACGAAGGCGTCCGGTTTGCCAGGGGGAGCGAGCTCAAACTTCACCTTCAGCGTTCCGTCCCCGATCTGAACGTACGTGAGCCTTTGGCGGGGAGCCTGCGGACCCGCGTCGCTGAGGAAAGTCAGCACCTTTCCATCCTCGCTGAAATCTGCCGTGTAACGAATAATGAACCCCTCGCTATCGAAATAAATGGCCCGATTGGGAGTGGCGCCGGCATCGCTATAAACCACCAAAAGGTCTTCGTGCGTAAAAGCCGGGCGCTGCGGCGTGGCAGCAAAATCGAGATGGTTCTTCCGCACCAGGATTTTATCGTGCAACTCGAGCTGGAAGGAAAACGCACCCTCTCCCTTGCCGGGTTCGCCGTGACCCTCTGCTGTCCACGTGCCGAGCAGGAATTTGTAAGGCGCCCAGACATCAGGCGCCTTGGTTTGTTGCGCTCCCGCGAATGCCGGTAGCAGCAAAAAACCCAGGCAGACAAGCGTTAGTCGTTTCATCGTATTCACTCCTCGCGTCGAGCCGAAACCGCTGGAAATTGTTTACCACGTTTCGAGATGCCGCGCCACTATGCAGGAGTCTGCCAAAGTCGCGTGTGAGGGGTCCATTTCAACGCCGCTGGACTCTGACGAAGTCCCGGCCCACTGCCGCGCATCGCCCCTCGGAAGCGCGCGCCGTGCTATAATCAGTTTATCCAAGGCGATGGAGTTCGCCTTCAACCGTCCTCTTGTTGGACTGATGACTCCTGCTATGACTTCAGGTCATGGGAGGAGTTTTTTGTTTTGCGCCCACTTGACCTGCGAATTGCGAGGCTCGCATGAATGTGTGGTTGATAGCTTCCCTATGGGTCGGGTTGGCGCTGGTCTCCTCCCTGATCTCGATTCGTGTGGGGATTTCCGTGGCCCTTGTGGAGATCGGCGTGGGCGTGCTGGCCGGCAATTTTCTCCATCTCGCTCCCAACGATTGGGTCAATTTCCTGGCGAGTATTGGCAGCGTCTTGCTGACGTTTCTGGCGGGTGCGGAAATCGACCCCGTCGCTCTGCGGGCTAATTTGAAAGAAAGCCTGCTGATTGGATTCTTTTCCTTCCTGGCTCCCGCCCTGGGTGCTTTCGCGGCTGCCTTCTGGATCTTCAAATGGAACCTGCACGCCGCGGAAATTGCCGGCGTCGCGCTCTCCACCACCTCCGTCGCGGTGGTTTATGCGGTGATGATTGAGTCCGGGCTGAATGAGACGGAACTCGGCAAGGTGATTCTGGCCGCGTGCTTCATCACCGACTTGGGAACCGTGGTCGCGCTGGGTCTGATCTTCGCCAATTACAACCTCTGGCTGCTCCTCTTTGTGTGCGTGATGGTCATCGTCCTCTGGATGCTGCCGCGATTTTCGGCCTGGTACTTTGCCCAAGTCGGCAACCGGGTCAGCGAGCCGGAGATCAAGTTTGTGCTTTTCATGCTCTTCTTGCTCGGCGGCCTGGCGACATTGGCACGCAGCGAAGCCGTGCTCCCGGCCTACCTCATCGGCATGGTGATGGCCCGCCAATTCCTTCACAACCGCGTCCTGATGCATCGAATGCGGGCCATTGCTTTTTCTATTCTGACTCCCTTTTACTTCATCAAAGCGGGCTCGTACGTCTCCTTCAAAGCCATGGCGGCGGGCATCGTCCTCATCGCGGTATTTTTCCTGGTGAAGATGGTCACGAAAGTTGGGGGTGTTTTTCCCTTCACCTCGATATTTGGCTTCGGAAGGCAACGGGGCATCTATACAACCCTGCTTATGGCTACCGGACTGACGTTCGGCACAATTTCCGCGCTTTTCGGTTTGACCCACGGCTACATTACCCAAGCACAATACACCGTTTTGGTGACCGTGGTGATATTGAGCGCGGTTCTGCCCACCGTGGTTGCAGAGCGCTTCTTCCAACCTGACATACAATCTGAACAGGAATCGGGGATGACGGGCAAGGTACCGGCAGTGGAAAACCTGAGAAGCGAGGCGTAAACATGTACAAAAAAATCCTGATTGCCCATGATGGCTCGGAAGGCGCAAAGAAGGCGTTTCGCGAGGCCCTCAGCCTGACGAGGTGCTTCGGTGCGGAACTTCACTCCGTTTCCATCAAGGAGAGGCCGACTCACTACGCTGAAACCGTGGGTGAGGTGATGGAAGAACAAGAGGAAGCGGACAAGTTTTTCGCTCGGGTCACGTCGGAGGAAACTGCCCTGGCCCGAGAGCAAGGGATCGACATCAAGTGCACCGTCCTGGCCGGGCACGAGGTTGAAACCATAGTCAGGTTTGCGCGCGAGGGCCAGTATGACCTGTTGGTCGTAGGCTTCATGGGGCACAGCCGCGCCTTCGGCCGCATCTGGGGCGGCACCTCGCAGAACCTGACTAAGACGGCCCCCTGTTCTGTCCTGGTCGTTAAGTAAGAGGCTGCTCCTTCGCCTCTGACAGGGTTAGTGTAAGGCACGAAGGTGTTTATGGCATTGGACGAACTTCACGCGCGACGTTTGGCGACCATTGGAAAGATGTTTGACGCGGCCTTGGACCGGATGGAGCAAGTTCTCCGTTCCGTGGAAGAGAGCACCGACAGTGGTGAGGCCCCCCGGCTCTCCGCGGAGGACGCCCAGTTCATCCGCGACAAGATGGCGGCGATTCGAACCCGCCTCCAGGAAGGCCTGCAGCACTTCTCCGTTCGGCTGCAAAAACCCGAACCCAAGCAGATGTTGATCGCTGAACTGTCCACACTGTGGGTCATCCTGGAGAATGCCCGCCCCGCACGAATGAAGGGGTACGGACGGACGTTTGCGCCCCAGGACAAGGCGGAATGGGAAAACCTGATGCAGGCGCTCATGCACGAAACCGAACTGATTCGTAGCAAGGTGCTCAAAGGAGAGAAGAAGGCTTGACTCTGCGCGGGTCAGCGATCACAGCGGGATAAGAACCTCCTTCCATCGCCATGAACATGCAGCCTGGAAACCAGAGTATGGCGCCACTCACTGGTACGAGTGAGGTTGACATCGCTGAGCGGCTACTTCGCCTGGCGGCCTTGGGGGAAGATCTCGGGGCCCCGTACATCGCAGATGATGGCCGCAGCCTGGCCTCGCGCGTTTCGGAAGGGCGGTTTTACCTTGCCTGCATCGGCCAGTTCAAGCGCGGCAAGTCAACCCTGATCAATGCCCTGATCGGCGAGCCCATTCTCCCCGTGGGCTTTATTCCCGTGACCGCCGTGCCCACCGTGATCCGCTACGGCGCCCACAAGAAGGCGCGCATTCAGTTACGCGACGGCGGATGGCAGCCCATCGCCGCTTCCGATCTCGAGCAATACGTCTCCGAAGAACACAATCCGGAAAACGCCAAGGGGGTCGGAGGCGCAGAGGTATTCGTGCCCTGCGCATTGCTCTCCACCGGCATGTGCCTTGTCGATACGCCGGGCTTAGGGTCAGTGTTCACGGGCAATACAGCGGCGACGCAGGCCTTCATACCTCACATCGATGCTGCCTTGGTAGTGGTGGGCTCGGATCCTCCGCTGGCGGGCGAGGAACTGGCGCTGGTTGAGGCCGTTGGGCGACAGGTTCAGAATCTCATCCTGGTCCTCAATAAAGCCGACCGGGCCACAGACGCGGAAAAAGCGGCCGCCCATCGCTTCACCCAACAGGTGCTGGAAAAACGCTTGCGTCGTCCCGTGGGACCGGTATTCGAGGTCAGCGCCGCGGAGCGCCTGGAAAATCGCGGGCCGGAGCGGGATTGGGGAAGGCTACTTGCGGCACTTGAGCACCTTATTCAAGGTTCCGGCCGCGAACTCATTCAAGCCGCCGGCGAACGAGGAGTGCAGCGCTTGAGCGAGCAACTGCTGGCCATCATCGCGGAGGAGCGCGAGGCGCTGGAGCGGCCCATCGAGGAATCCGAGCGGCGCATCGCCGCCATGAAGGAGACCATTTCTGCCGCCGAACGCTCCATGCGCGAGGTCGAATTCCTCTGGATGGCTGAGCAGCGGCGTCTCTCCGACCTGTTTGTCGAGCGGCACAAGAAATTCCTCGCATCCGTGTGGCCTCCGGCAAGTGAGGAATTCGAGCGCGCCTTGCGATCGGGGCCGCGCCGCATGGGCCCATCCTACCGGCGCGCCATCATGCGCGAGGCCCAGGAAATTGCCCAGCGGCACGTTCTGCCCTGGCTGTGTACAGAGCAAGCAGAGGGAGAGAAGGAATACCGGCGGGTCGCCAGCCGTTTCGTGCAAATGGCCAACGACTTCCTGAAGAAACTTGCCGAGGCGGGAGTTCGCGAATTGGCGCGCATGCCGCACGCACTCGACCCCGAGACGGGATTTCGCACCCGCTCAGAGTTTCTGTTTCGCGATATGATCGAGGTGGCGCAGCCGGCCTCACCCCTGCGATGGCTGGCTGATCTGGCGCTGGGTCTCGTCGGAGCCCGTGGAGTGATCGATCGCGAGGGGCGGGAATTCCTGGGCCGCCTACTGGAAGTCAATTGCTCTCGCGTGCAGAATGACATCCTCAACCGCGTGCAGGAAAGCCGCGGCCGTTTGGAAGTGGAGATTCGGAAATTGCTGCACGAAGTCAGCCGCATCGCGGTGGAGGCCTTGACCCATGCGCGAGAGGCGCGATCCGCGGGTGCCACGGCCGTGGAAGCCGCCGCCGCACGCCTCGATCGCCTGGAACGCGAGATCATGGATTTGTCCTCTGACCAGAATACCTTGCCGTAAACCCACGTGAGCCATCGCGCCGCTCGGGTGAGGCAGGTTGGGTTAGGAGATTTTGCAGGTTGCATTGGACCGCAGGAATGTTGTAACGTGCCGGTACCAACGCAGGGGCGCACGATTGGGCGCGTTGGGTCTGGTCGGTGACCGTGCGGGTCATTCCGCAAAAATGAACACAACATTGTTTCCGGAAGCGTTCGGTCATTGAGCAAGAGGAAGAAAGATGGACTGGGTCAAACCCGCATCGATTATTGCCCTCGGTGCAGTCTTGGGAGCGAACCTTCGCTACTTCGTGAGCGGCTGGTTGGCCCGTCATCAGACCGCCTCATTCCCCTTCGGAACTCTCGCCGTTAACACCACGGGGAGCTTTGTGCTGGCCTTTTTCCTGATCTGGACGACGGAACGTGTGCTCTCGTCGCCGCAATGGCGACTTCTCATTGCGGTCGGCTTCTACGGGGCGTACACTACTTTTTCGGGTTACACGTTTGAGACTTTCAGGATGATAGAGCAAGGCCGGTTGTGGGATGCCTCGATAAACTTCCTGGCCAATAACGCCCGCTGCTTCATCTGCACGTTATTGGGAACAATCGTCGCGCGAGCAATCTAATGACTACCCCCAAATACGAACTCGTTTGCATCTACCTGAACGAATCCGACAAATGGCGATACCACTCGCTGCACTCGGAAATACTCCAGTTTCTATACCGTTCCGGGTGCGCCGGCGGCACCGTGCTGCGCGGATTGGCGGGCTTTACCAGGGGAGGAGGGGTCGTGTCCACATCTCTCGTTGACGCGGGGAGCAAACTGCCGGTCGTTGTGCAGTTTGTGGAAACGTCCGCCAAGGTCGATGAGGTCATGCCCATCCTGAGACAAATGGCCGGCGGAAGGCTGATCACGGTGCAGGAAGTTTATGTTGTTCCTGTGAACCTCTGATTCAATCGGCCTTCGCCTCACGCATACGCTGACTTGAGGGTCCCTCTGGATCAATCGCCGCAGCGCATCCTCTGCGAGGCCGCCGATGCGCACGGAGAGCGTTTTTCTCCGAACTGCACTTGCATTGAAGGCGGCTGCTTACAACGACTGCAAGTGAATGTCACCGCCGGAGGAGCGAAGGCGTAGCAACTCGCCTCCCTTTCCCAGAGCGCCGCGCAAGTTAGACTCGGAAACAGTGCCGTTGGTCGTCAGGGGCAGGTCCGTGTGCACGTCTCCGGAGCCGGCGGAAAGTTCCAGGTTCAAATTCACCGCGGGGTCGAGCGCCACTTTGATCTCGCCTCCGGAGGTTTCCACTTCGCCGCCTTGCGCGTTGCCTCGAACCAGGCTCACCACGATGTCTCCACCCGCGGAATGAATCTCCACGTGTCCGGCGACACCGGTGGCGTTGATATCGCCGCCGGCAGTACGCAGCACGAGGTTACCGCTTAACCGCCGGACGCGCAGGTCGCCGCCCGAGGTTTCCGCGTCCACATTGCCCTTCACGTCTGTGACTTCCACGTCCCCGCCGGAAGTCTTCAGCCGTACCGCACCTTCCAAATCCGAGGTGCGGACGTCCCCGCCACCGGTTTTGATCTCCAGGCTGGTTTGCCGGGGAACCTGGATCTCAAACTTCAAGATGAAATGATTCCACCCATTCCATCCGCTGTGGCGATGGGCCACAATCTGCACACCGTGCGGTTGCTCCTCAAAGCGAAAGTCAAAATCACTTTCCAGGTCGCTGTTATTCGATGTGACGACCACTCGCGCCCCGGCTTCGGAGGCGCCCGTCACTGTCACGTCACCTCCGCTCGTGTCCAGAAACAGAGTGCCGCCGGGCGCGAGTTGCAGGTTTTTCTCGATCCGCGAGCCGGCCTCCGCGCCTGCGGGCCCACTTAGCAGCAATACCAAAGTACAGAATACCATTAAGTATATATGTTTCATGCGTAGTGCTCCATTTCCGTGCGCGCCGGAACGAGGGTGCGAAGAACGCGGGGGACACCGGAGAATTCCCGGTGTCCTCATCCGCAAAGCCGCGCCTCACAGCGCGTGGATGTGAATCGGGCCCCCGCTCGTGTGCAGGCGCAATTCCTCTCCCCCCGAGCCGATCGACCCATGCATGCTGGATTTGCTGACCGTACCCACCACACGCACGGGCAGGTCGCTGGAAACCGAACCGCCGGAAGTGGAGGCGTCAAGATTCAAATTCGCATTGGCGTCAATCGCCACCTCGATGGGACCGCCGGAAGTCTCCAGGTCCCCGCCATGATGGTTGCCGGCGCTGTAGGTGGCCCGGATGGGCCCGCCGGAAGTCTTGGCCTCTACGTAACCGGAAACATGCTCGATGCGAATGTCACCGCCACTGGTGTGGGCCCGGAGGTTTCCGTCGAGCGCCTCCACATGAATCGGCCCTCCGGAGGTTTCCACATGCGCCTCGCCCGTCACCTCACGGAGGTGGATCGGGCCACCCGAGGTGTGCGCTTCCAGATTGCCGTTCAATCCCGTAACGTCGATGGGCCCCCCCGACGTTTTCACATCAGCGCCGCCGCGCAGGCCGGAAAGCGCGATGCCTCCGCCGCCGGTGCGAATATCCGTGCGAGTTTCCGTGGGTACTTCGACTTCGAAATGTACCGACATGCCGTGCCACCAGCCGGAATCGTGCCTGCGCCGGGCCGTCACGTGAGCCTCCCCCCCGCTGCCGGAGAAATTGAAGTCAAGCTCGTTGTTCAAATCATCCCGGTCGGACGTGATCACGACGTGCGCGCCCGATCGCGAGCCGCCGGTCACCGTAACGCTTCCCACATCCGATTCCAGAACAAAAAGGCCCTTGGGCTGAAGCTCCAAGTTTTTCTCGATGCGAGTCTCCGCCGCGGCCGGCGACACCACAACCAGGAGTGATAGGGCCGCTACCAACACTCCCAGAGTTCGATAACCTCTCATTTGTTCCTCCTGCTGAATCCTTCTCATGATTTGTTACGTTAGACGGACGGCACAAGTTCCGGGTAGCAGAGTATTTTCAGCCTGGCCCCCCCGGGGAGGTCAGGTGAGCGGGGTCCCGACAGCGAGATTTCCCCCCTCCTCACTAAAGGCTGCTATAAACGTACACGCCGCCCATGCGAACGCGAACTTTGATGTCCTGATCGCCATCGGAATTCCAAAACACAATCTTGCGGCCCCAGCCCGCGCCGTTTTCACCGTGCAAATCGCTCTGCACATAGCCCAGGATGGATCGCGCGTTCAAGGAACGCAGGCGGTAGACCGAGGGGACGTTAATTTCCACGTCCCCGTAGTTGACGTTGATTTCCTGCTTGCCAATGAGCCCGCTGACGCGCACGTCACCATCCACGCACTTTAAAATCAGATTGGCGTCAAAAGGCATATGGATGCGAAAGTTTACCGAGAGCTTGGACTCATCACGGAAAGGCCGCCACAGCCGGCGCGCGGGATAAACGGTGCGCAGTTGAACCTGTTGGTCTTTTCCCTCCAACACCACTTGCACCATGTCGTATAGCGGTTGGGCGTGCTTATCATCCTTCGCCTCCACCACCTTTTCGGTGTCGATTTCCAGGTGCGGCTCGTCCCAGCCATCCACTTGGATGTTGCCCATGCGGGCGTCAATGGACAGCGTGCCATAAGAAAACATGCGCGCGGAATAATGGGAGGTCTTGCTGAATTCGTCGGCCCACAAGGAACTGGGAAGGAGCAGTGCGGCACACAGCAGGCAGGCTGCGGCGCCGGCGAGCGAGCGGGTGGCTGATGGCGCCGGGTGAGTTCGGGTTGGGTCACTAAACTTCATGGCTCGGTCAGGCGGTGCCGCCTGCTGATCGACCCAGCACCCCAATAGAGAATGCCCCTTCGCTCGCGCCCTTCGGGGAGAGGGGGAACCGCAAGGCGGAGGGGGTCCCGAATTATGCAGGCCGTGAGGTTGAGGGGGTCAGCACGACGATTAACGCGCGAACTGGAATTTGACTGGAGCGGCGCAGATTCGACCCCCCTCACCCCCCACAACAAGCAGAACGTGGTGCCACCTTCCCGCCGCGGCTGACGAAAACGCCGGTTGCGGTCCACGCATTATGAAAGGGCTCCCCTGGTCGTGTAAGGTTGGGTTATGCAAGCCAACTTTGACACAAGGAGGAGCACCCTTATGAGCGACGACAAGTATATCGCTTTCGATGTGCATCAGGCGACGACCGTGGCGTGTGTTTTGAACCCTCTCCCCTCGGATAGGGCGGGACAAACCCCATCCTTCTCCCTGGGAGGCCGTTTCAATACTACGTATTTCAGACTTTTACACAGCGCAAGTGATTGATTATGCGTCATAAAAAATGCGATTTTGCCAGTATTGAAACAGCCTCCTGGGGAGAAGGTGCTGAGGTACGAAGCGGATGAGGGGTCTCTTGGATTTCCACCCGGGCCCCAAAATGTTCGCTAAGAAAACCTATAACCTTGCAATACGGAGCTGTTCGGTAGGGCCGCGGCTTCTGGTTGTCAATCCGGGGCTGAGGCGTAAGGGAGAATCAAAAGGCGACCTATCCGCCACCCGCGTGCACATGGTTGTCCGTTCGCCCTGTGGTCAGGCGCGCCCGCGCTGCTTCTAGTGGCAGGGCGCGACCCAGGCTGTTCCGCCGTCATCCACCGGGAGCGAGAAAATATTGGCTGTCACAACCTGCCGGTTTCGGTATATATATTGATTTTCCACTCAGAGCCCCCGGATTGGAAATCAATTCGCTCCGAGCGGGGCGGCTGCGGGCAGATAGGGATTCTGCCGTGTCCCCAACCGCTGATTGTGCATGCGAAGGAAGGAGAATAAGTCAATGATGCGTAGGTTTTGGTTTGCTACTGCGGCGATGGTGTTCCTGGCTGCTTCCGCGGGCGGAGCTGACCCGCAACCGTACCAGAATTTCAAAGTCACGGTCTTTATTCCCGTACAGTTCGTCGAGCGGATGGACCACGATCCAGCCTGGATGCAATCGAGCTGGGATACCATCAGCAGCCGCCTGCATGTGGACAAAGTCTTCATTGAAAACTATCGCAGCGGCACGACTGCCGATGACGCCGCGCTTGCCCACGTGAAGAGTTTCTTCCAGTCGCACGGCGTGGCGGTGGCCGGGGGCATGGCGTTGCTGGGACCGGCCAGCCGAGCGCAATTCGGCACTCTGGACTATACCGATCCCAAGGACCGGGCGCTCGTCGAACGTGTCTCCGCCCAGGCGGCGCGCAATTTTGATGAGTTCATTCTCGACGACCTTTTCTTTACCAACACCAAGAGTGACTCCGATATCACCGCCAAGGGCAAGCGCACTTGGGAGGAGTTCCGGTTGCAGATGATGGACGAGGTGTCTCGTGATCTGATTCTGAAGTCCGCGAAGGACGCCAATCCCAAGGTTAACGTCATCATCAAATTCCCCAACTTTTATCCCTCGTTTCAGGGAATGGGGTTCGACCTCGAGCACCAACCGCAGATTTTCCCCGAGATCTGGACCGGTGATGAAACACGCGATCCGGTGGTCACTGACCAGCAATTGCAGCAGTACGAGAGCTATGAAATCTTCCGTTACTTCGAAAACATCGCGCCGGGACGCAACGGCGGCGGGTGGGTGGATCCCATCGCTATGGGCTCCCTGGATCGGTACGCTGAGCAACTCTGGGACACGATTCTGGCCAAGGCGCCCGCCATCAACCTGTTTGAGTACTCGGACCTGTTGCGCCAGGCGGAGCCGGGGGATCGCACGGCCTGGCAGATGCGGCCCACGTCTTTCAATTTCTTCGCCATGATGCGTGATTGTTGCGGCTTCCCCGGCAGCCCGGGGGCGAAAGAGCCGGTGATGGCGGATGTGGCTGCTTACGCCCTGCGCCAGGTGGATCAGGTGGCGGGCGCGCTGGGTACGCCGGTGGGCTTGAGCAGCTACCGGCCGTATCAATCCAGCGGCGAGGACTTTCTGCAAGAAATGTTGGGCATGATCGGAATTCCGGTGGAGATGTATCCCCAGTGGCCGCAGGCGAAGACCGTGCTGCTGACGGAGGCGGCCAAGCAGGATCCCGACATCGTCACGAAAATCGAGCAACACGTGCGCGCGGGAGACAAAGTGATCATCACCTCCGGCCTGCTGCGCTCGCTCCAGGACCGAGGCATGGACCAGATTACCGACATGCGCGTAACCGGCCACGTCCTCGCCGCCACCTCTTATCTGGAGGGTCCCGGCTTCGGAGCCGGCACCGATATCGGCGCTTCGACTCCCATTCTGTTTCCCGAAATCCATTTCTATACCAACGAGGATTGGGCGGTCCTGCGCGGTCTGGCTGACGGGCGTGGCGTGCCGCTGTTGCTGGTGGATCATTACGGGAAGGGAGATCTTTACGTCTTGGCCGTTCCGGAAAGCATGAACGATCTTTATCGCCTGCCTTCCGGGGTGCTGGACGCCCTGCGGAGATCTCTCGGGCTCGAATTGCCTGTGCGGCTTGAAGGCCCGGCGAAGGTGAGCCTGTTCGAGTACAACAACGGCGCCTTTGTGGTCGAGTCTTACCTCGATCATCCGGCCGCGACTAGGATCACGGGCAACTTCGGGCACCTGGAAAACCTGATGACCGGAGTGAGGCTAACCGGCGATCCGCTTGCCCCGGCGGGATGGGCAATGTTTCGCCCCCGTCCCGGCCAAACCACACCGGTGGCTCGCTTATACGGCTATGAATTGCAGATCGAGCCGCACAGCTTGGTGGCCTTTCGCGGACAACCGTAAGAAGAAGCCTCAGCGGCCTCTCTAGGTAAAATGAACAGGGGGGGCGTACTCGTTTACTCCAAGTCAGGCAGCTCCTCACGCGGTATGAGAAGGCGGATGGACCTGGCTTGCCAGGGTGTCCGTGCGATCAGTCCGCGCGCTTCCAGCGTCAAGATCATCTGGTGAACGGAGGGCGGGGACACACGGAAATGCTGCTGCATATCGGCTTCCGCAGGTGCGCATCCGTGGATTTTGGCGTAGTAATAAATGAACGCCAGATACTGGCCCTGCTTCGCGGTGTAGGGTCTCTTCATTTGCCGCCGAGGGTTCTACTCCAGATTTGCAGGATTTCACTGCCCGTTTGCTGCATTCGCTCTTTCAATTCACCGGGTCAATACCGAAGTCGAAAAAGTACAGCCCCACCCCAGTATTATTATTGCCATAATAATAGCTGAGGTTGAAGCCGTATTCGCCGGGCGACAAATCGGCGCGGGGAATTATCTTGTAGATTCCGGGTGCAATCTTTTCAAAATCGAAGTCCACCACGCTTTTTAAGGCGACTCCGGTTTTGGCGATGTGTGTTCCCCATTCTCCAATCACCAGTTCGCGATCGCTGGTCTTGGACTCAAACCGCGCCAGGGTAAACTGGTCGGGGCTGTAGCGTCTTCCGAACAAGGCTCTCCATGAGCATGGTTCCCTATTGGGTCCAAAGTAAAAGTAGAAGGCGGGCCGGGATTCTGAAACGCGAAGTGGTGACTTGGGCCCAGGAATAATGGCAATCCAATGGCTCTTGGCGATACTGAAGGTCAACCCCGCCAATATCCAAGAGTTCCTGGTGCCATAAGCCCTGGGCTTCAACGGAGTCATCCGACTCCCATCCGCATTCTGGTGGTACAAATAAATACCCGGGTCATGCGCAGCGTTGGGGTCGGGAGAAGGTCCGGAGAGAGCCGTCGGCGGAGCTTCGCACCCCGGCTCGCCGGCTGCAATCATGGCTTGCATCACGGCATCGCTCACGCCCGCTGCCTTCAGCTTGGTCAGCGCCTCAACCGAGGTGTCGAAGACGGAGGAAGAGGACTCGATTTTGGCGGCAATCACCCCGTCGCCGAACTTGAGCTGCACCATCTTGTTGATGTCGTCGTTGGACAGCGGTTTAGGCCCCTGTCCGCGTGCGACACTGCATATTGTCAGGAGAGCAAGACCAAGGAAGAGCAGAGTTCCGCGGCGTGCAATCGAACCCGAAGGGAAGAGATGCCGAAGACGCATATCGACCTCCAGAAAAGCCCTTGAAATATTCTACTAGCGCGCCCTCGTATCCTGTCAATCCCAGATTAGGCAAATCCTACTGGTGGGTCAATGCCCAGCAAGCCTAGCCCGGGCGTGTTCGGGAGGTCTGCGGCCTTTGCTTCTCTACCCCGCACTCGCGCCGCGAACGAGCGCTTTCCAGGCCTTCTCCTCGGAGTCGGCAATTGCGGCTATGGCGCTGGACAGGCGTGGCAAATAGGCCGCATGCAGGGGCGGAGTGCGCTCATCCGCTGCCTGCCGGGCAAGAACTGCGACCGCATCCCAGGCCTCGGCGATCGAGCCGAACTCCGCGCCTGAGGACGCTAGCTGCTTGCGCCCTGTTCGCTCCGATGCCTCTCCCAGAAAGCGGGAGAACATACGGCGGAACAAACCGCCTCCGGTGCCCCCCACGGCGCTGGCGAAGATCCAGATATTGAACAAGGCGCCCCGCAGTTCCTCCGGCGCCAGGAGTGCATCCCAGCGGGCCACCTCCCCCGCTGCCTTCCTGATTCCCTTTACCCCGAGGTTGGCGATGGGCGGGGAGAGCATGAACGAGGCCTGTTTGCGAATGGCCAGGAGGATGTCCTGCTTTGACGGCGGCTTGAAGGCGCCAAAATCAAATTCCCACCACTTCCGCCCCGGCGGAAAAGGCCGGTAGCGTGAGCCACGCGCCCGGGCGAGGGCGGCCATGGGCACGGGATGAAGGTCCTTTTCCCGGTCGGCAATCAGGACCTCGCCCGACGCGCGGTCCAAACCACAAGCCACCACCACATGTCCCCCGAAGTGATATTCCTGGCCGCCGAAATCGAAGTAGGGCAGGAAACCCATATCAACCTGCAACATCACCGGGGCGCCGCTCTCGATGCCCGCCACCAGCACTTTCTCGGCAGCCGGATCGCTGGAGGATTTGCGCGCCTTGATGCGCACTCCCGTGCGTCGCGCGGCAATCTCCTCCATGCTAGGCTTGGGCATGGCGCGTCCGCCCATGAAAGGCGGCTGCCCGCGAAAGCGGAAGTAGGCGAACCCCACGCCCTCCCCCAGGCCCAGCAAGAGGTCTTCTGAAAGGTCGTGGCCATGGAAGGCATAGATGTGGCGCATCGAACCGGTGACGCAATGGTCGGTCTCGAAATGCTTGAATCCCTCGATTGGGTTCAAAGTCATGCTGGCCTCCTTCGGCTGCTCATTCCCAGCCTACGCTCCGGGGGAGATTAGGCACGAGGATCTTTCGGCGGCAGCGGCGACCGCAGAATAACGCCCTGGGAATGCTCATCACCAAGCTACAGGGATCATGAAAGAACTGCTATTTCCCCAAACCGATTTGGCAGGCGTGCGCCTCGCGCGACTGCCGTTCCTGGTCGAGATAGGCGCGGGTGCGGCGGGTCAGCTCTTCAAAATCCACTTGGTGCGCGTCGAATTCCGGGCCGTCGACGCAGGCGAACTTCACCTTGCCGCCCACGGTAACGCGGCAGCCGCCGCACATGCCGGTGCCATCCACCATGATGGGATTCAGACTGGCCAGGGTGTGTACACCCCACTCGCGAGTAAGGGCCGAGGCGTAACGCATCATGGGGATGGGTCCGATGACGTGCGCGGCGCCCACCGGCGATGTTTGCTTGGCCTTCCACGCCCGCATCAGGTCCACCACCGTTCCCTTCATCCCTGCCGAACCATCGTCCGTAGCCCACTCGACTTCATCACATGCCGCGCGAAGGTCCGCATCGAGGATGATCTGCGCGGACGAGCGCGCTCCGCACAGAGCCGTGACGCGATTGCCGGCCTTGCGGAAAGCACGCGCCACGGGCAGCAACTCTGCCACGCCCACGCCTCCGGCAATGCACACCACGTGACCGACGTTTTCAATTGCCGCGGCCTGACCCAGCGGACCGAGCAGGTCCGCCAGAACCTCGCCGGGCTCCATCGCCACCAAAACGCGGCTGGTCTTGCCAATCCCTTGCACCACCAGAGTGATGCTGCCTTTTTCCGGGTCGCCGTCCACCAGAGTCAGCGGGATGCGCTCACTGTCGGCATGGGGACGCAGGATTACGAATTGCCCCGCCTGCCAGTGCCGGGCGATGCCGGTGGCTTGCACCTCAAACCAGGCAATTTCCGGCGTAATCAGGCGCTTCGCCAGAATGCGATTTTCCACAATTGCATCCGTAGCGCCGGGCTTCAGCCCGGCAGCGGCAGGGGAAGGTGCCGACCTCCCGACTGTGTAGGGACAGGCGCCGGTCGGCGCTACATCGGCTACATCGGCTCGCGCGACCGTTGCGGGTTGGTGGTCTTTCAAAGCTTCATGAATTGCCGCCGCGGCGGCGCGCCCATCGCGCATGGCCAAAATCACGGTGGAGCCGCCGCGCACCACGTCGCCGCCGGCAAACACCCGCGCCATGCTCGTCTGCCCCACGGTATCCACCACGATCTTGCCGCGGTTCGTTACCAGTTGCGGCGTCGAGCGCTGCACCGTGGGGTTGGGACTTTGTCCAATCGCCATCACCACGGTATCCACGGGGACTCGATACTCCGAGCCCTCCATGGGAGCCGGCGAGGGGCGCCCGGACTCATCGGGCTCGCCCAGCTTCATGCGGATGCACTCCATCTCGTTGAGCGTTCCCTTTTCGTCGCCGAACAGGCGGACCGGCGCCGCCAGAAATTCAAAATGCACGCCCTCTTCTTCCGCGTGCTCGATCTCTTCCAGGCGAGCGCGCAGCTCGGCGCGTCCACGACGGAACATGATGGTGGTCTCGCTGCCCATGCGCCGAGCCCAACGCGCCGCGTCCATGGCGGAATTGCCACCTCCCACCACCACCGTTCGCTTCCCGATATACACGGGGGTGTCCGACTCGGGGAAGCGAAATGCTTCCATCAGATTCAGCCGCGTCAGGAATTCGTTGGCGGTGTAAACTCCCACCAGGTTTTCGCCCGGGATGTGCATCAAATGCGGCAGGCCCGCGCCGGTTCCCAGGAAAACCGCCTCGAATCCTTCCGCGAACAATTCTTCCACGCTGTAGGTTTTCCCCACGATAACGTCTTTGCGAAACTCCACTCCCATGGCCCGCAGCCGGTCAATTTCCCCGCCGATGATTTCCCGCGGCAGGCGGAAATTCGGAATGCCGTAAGCGAGCACGCCGCCCAACTGGTGCAAGGCTTCGAACACCGTCACCCGATAGCCATTCCGCACCAGGTCATACGCCGCAATCAGGGATGCGGGGCCCGAGCCAATCAGAGCCACACGCGCTCCCTGGGGGGCGGGCGCGGAGCCGGGCGCAGGCGCGGAGGTTTCCATCTCGCGATGCTTGTCGGCGGCAAAGCGTTCGAGCGATCCAATCGCCACCGGCTCGAGTTTTTTCCCCAGCAGGCAAGTCTTTTCACAGAACAATTCGTGCTGGCAAACCCGGCCGCAGATGCCCGGGAAAGGGCTTTCCTCACTGATTTTCTGGAAGGCAGCGTCAAAATTACCCTGCGCCATTAAGTCGATGAAGCTTTTTACGTTGATGTGGAGGGGGCAGGCTTCGACACATACAGGATCTTTGCACTGCAAACAACGCAGCGCCTCAATCCGGGCTTGCTCCAAGGAAAAGCCCAGCGAGACCTCGGCGTAGCCCTGGACGCGCTCCTCTGGTGTTCGCACCGGCAAAATTTGCCGAGGCGCTTTGGGATTCCGCCGCACCTTGGGCTTGGCCTCCACCGGGCGTGCATCAGCCTGCTTGGGACTCTGTGAATCCACCGTTTTCTCCTTTGGACCGTCTATATGCTGCGTGCTTATACACAGCGGACACGTTTCCCGCGTTCGGAACACGCTTGCGGACAGTAACTTCTGTCTCAGTGACGGCCCGGTCGTAAATAGGAGCAATTCTGGTGCCAGCCACAGTGACTCGGGCATCCTGCTCGTATGAAATGGTGGCCAAGACTCCGGTGGATGGGGGCAGATCAGCCATCCCGCACACGAGAATTCTCACATTGTGAACATACAAATTGTCCACTATGACACTTTGTCCCAATTGCTACATTGCGATTGTGTTTGCCTTTGGGCTGTTTCATACTTTTTCCGGACTCGAGTCCTTCTCTCGCGAATGGGGGTGTTTGAATGGCAGTCTCAACTCAAACAGTAGTGAAGACAGCTTACGACTCCGCCATGGAGAATTTCGAACTCGCGGCGGACGCCTTGAATTTAACCGTCGATGTTCGCAACATGATCAGATCCCCGGAGCGGATTTTACACGTAAATCTCCCGGTGCGCATGGACAACGGGCATATTCAAAGCTTCGAGGGTTACCGGGTTCAGCACAGCACGTCGCGGGGCCCGGCCAAAGGTGGAATCCGGTATCACCCCGGAGTTACGCTGGCGGAAGTGAAAGCTCTTGCCACGTGGATGACCTGGAAGTGCGCGGTGGTAAACATTCCATTTGGCGGAGGCAAAGGCGGGGTGACCTGCAACCCCAAACGGATGTCGCTTACGGAACTTGAGCGGCTCACGCGCCGTTATGCCAGCGCGATTCTGCCGCTCATCGGCCCGGAACAAGACATTCCTGCTCCGGATGTCTACACCAACTCGCAGGTGATGGCCTGGATCATGGACACCTACAGCATGACCAAAGGCTATCCCATTCCCGGCGTCGTCACCGGGAAGCCCATCGCGCTGGGCGGCTCGCTGGGACGGAATGAAGCCACCGGCCGCGGCGTTTACTACACCGTGCAGTGTGCGGCCGACCACCTCCGGCTTCCCATCAAGGGTTCGAAGGTGGTGGTACAGGGCTTTGGCAATGCCGGTTCCATTGCCGCGCAGTTGCTCGACAGCAATCAAGCTTATGTCATTGCCGCGAACGATTCGCGCGGTTGCGTTTACAACTCGAATGGGCTCGACATTCCCAAGCTCATTATGCACAAGGAGAAGACCGGCAGCGTGGTGGGCATGCCCAACACCGAACCCATCACCCCGGAGGAAATGCTCGCGCTCGATTGTGACATCCTCATCCCCGCCGCCCTGGAGAACGCCATTGACGCCAGCAATGCCGGCGCGGTGAAGGCCAAAATTGTGGGTGAGGCGGCCAACGGACCGGTCACGCCGGAAGGCGACGCCATCCTGGAGAAGAATGGGGTATTCGTGATCCCCGATATTCTCTGCAATGCCGGGGGCGTTACGGTTTCCTACTTCGAGTGGGTGCAAGACGAGCAGCACCTGTTCTGGGAAGCGCAGGACGTTTACAACCGCCTGGAACGGGTGATGAAGAACAGCTTTGCCGAGGTGCTGAAGATCTACCTCGATCACAAGGTCAGCATGCGTACCGCCGCCAACATGCTCGGCATCGGCCGCGTGGCTGAGGCCACCGTGCTGCGCGGTCTGTATCCCTGAGGAAAGTGGAATTCTTATGATCGGCAGGCCGGGGGCCGCACTCCTCCGAGGCCCCTGGCCTGACTTCTTCTCGATGGGAATAACAACCATTGAATCTCGCATAATACCGTGACAATCGGCGCATTGGGTCATCGGGAGATTGTCGATTGACGATTGTCGATTGACGATTTGCCATGAGTGCAGGGTGATTTACGCATTGAGGTTTCCGCTTTGAGATTTGCCCATCCCTGCCTCGGACCTCGCACTTTGGACATGGGATTTCGGACCCACAAACTTGGTTCGTCTTTTCGCCGAAATCTGCCGATAGCCGATGTGAGTTAGTGTGGGCGGCACGGTTAATGGCAAAAAGGCGTACCCCCACTCTCCCCTCTGGATTTCTGCCCTTTCCTCTTCACTCATCACCCTTCACTGCTCTTTTGATCGGGCCATCGGGCCTTCGCCCGCCGAAGGGTTACGTTCACCGCTGCCCTCTGGGGTGCTTCGGCCCGCAGGCGGGTCATCGGATCATCGGGTCATTTCAGAAGGAAATCCCGTGATCAGCCGGTGGACCGATGCGCCGATGGACCGATTCTTGTTCCGCGGCCATTCGGAATTCATCATTTCCTCAAATCTACGCGCAGCGCCGATCTCCATTCGTTTCAATAACATCCCATGTTAGCTGGAATAAGTGGCTTTTTATCTTGAACATCCAGGCCGAGAGGGGAAATTTGACCCAAGTCAGCTTTTTCGCCCATTTGTTATCATCAACATCACGGGATATTCCTTCATTTTGGCATCGTTTTTTCTTTCCCCTTCCTAGCCTACAACGCGTTTCATTAACCGCCTTGCTTTCAATGGTTTGATTTTTTGTTTTGGCCATGAGAATTCCCTCGATTTCGCGCTAACTGGCTATCTTTTCATAAACATCACGGGTTCCCGGCGGCGTTTCAAGTGATGGCTCATCCCAGGTGGTGCGAATCCGCTCGCGACCCGGGGGAGTGGCGGGGCCATGGGAGAGCGCTTCGTTGGCCCTGCCGGCGGCAATTTCCTTCTGAACCATCCCGATTCTTCTCGTCAGCAACACGCCAACCTCCCTGCGGGCGGGGATGAGGCGCCTGCCATTCCAAGCAGTAGCCTCGTGCCACCCCTCGCGGCGCAAAAACAATAGCCTCGCTTCCAGAGTACAGAACATAGGCTACCATGTCAAGGCAATCATGTGCGCAGTGGGCAATGGGGTGGAATTGAAGGGAAGGAGTAGACAGTCGGTAGCGCGAACCGCTCGCCGCGGCGAGTCCGCATCTCTTCTCTTCCCTGACAGTTGCTTCTCTGACGGAAAAGACGCGGACCGCAAAGGCGGCGGTCCGCGCTACGAACTTCCTTTCGGCTGAAATAATAATTAGAATGTCCGTTCCGATGGAAATCCCAGCAGGAGGAAAGGCTATGGAAACTGTGGCATTAAGCGCGGAGTTGCTGCGCGTGGTGAACTCGGCGGAACAGATTCTTCGGCGGGTCAGCGCAGAGGAAAGCAAAGTGCCCATCCTGGCCGGCGGATGGTCACGCCGGCAAGTGATGGGCCACCTGATTGATTCCGCCTCGAACAATCATCAGAGGTTCGTGCGGGCGTCGCTCGCAGATTCATTGGAGTTTCCCGCCTATGACCAGAACGGTTGGGCGCGTGTCCAATGCGCCGAGGAAGCCGATTGGTTTCTCCTCGTCGCGCTCTGGGCGAACTACAACCGCTATCTCACGCACGTCATAGCCCACCTGCCGCTTGCCAAGCTGGAAGTCCCTATTCGAATTGGCCAGAGCGAACCCGTGACGCTCAGATTTCTGGCTAACGATTACCTGCGGCATTTGGTTCATCATCTCGGCCAGATCGGCGCCGTGCCTATGGCTGAATAATTACACGCGAGATCGCAGCCGGTAGAAAACGGCCGTTTGGACAAGTCCTTCGCTTCCCAAAGATGGAGGCATAGCATTGATCGTCCCAGACCAGCTTGCAGAAAACTGCGGCAAGACGCCGGAGCGCGCGGCTTGGCTCCATCGGCTGCCGTCCACCCTCCGAGAGCTCGAACGAAGGTGGTCGGTCTCCCTGGGGGCGCCGTTCGATGGCGAGGACGTGAGCTGCGCCTGGGTCGCGCCGGTGGTGCGCGGCGACGGGACGACCGCGGTATTGAAAATTGGCATGCCGCATATGGAGGGCGAGCACGAACTCCAGGGACTGCGCTTCTGGAATGGAGACCCAACGGTGCGTCTCCTCGAAGCCGACGAGGATCTGGACGCCATGCTCCTTGAGCGTTGCGAGCCTGGGACGAAGTTGCGCGCGTTGCCGGAACCCGAGCAAGATATCGTGATCGCGAAGCTGTTAAACAGGCTTTGGCGTTCGCCATCCCCACCACAACCGTTCCGCCCACTGTCTGTCATGACCGCCTATTGGAGCAAGGAGACACGGAGCTTGGCGGAGGAATGGTCCGATCCAGGTCTCGTCCGTGAAGGGCTGCGTCTGCTCGAAGAATTACCACGCACGGCTCCCACCGAGGTGCTTCTCGCAACCGACCTGCACGCAGGAAATGTGCTTCGGGCGCAGCGAGAACCATGGCTCGTCATCGACCCGAAGCCTTTCGTGGGTGACCCTGCCTACGACGCGACGCAGCATTTGTTTAACTGCGTTGAGCGATTGCGCTCTGATCCCCACGCGACCATTTGCCGTTTTGCGGACCTGCTTGATGTGGACCGCGAGCGCGTTCGCTTATGGATGTTCGCCCGCGCGGCAGTACCGCGAGCCTCGTGGAAGGATGACAGGTTAACGGCACTTGCCCGAGCGATAGGTCATTCGGGAGTCTCGTGACCCATTCCGGCGCATCCGGGGCCGAACATCGTTCGGCCTTACGCCAGCCCTACGCTTCCCGTGTCCCGAATCCCGTGTCCCTATTCGTTCTCCTCGACCACCTTAGCGGTTTCTTCCCACTCGCGCATAAGCCGGGTGATTTCCTCGCGTCCCTGCTCGATCAATTTGGCGAGCCGCACGCTTTCTTCGGCGCTTTTGAAGTGGGCCGATTCCTGCCCGTAGCCTTCGATCTCAGCCTCGAGACGCGCCACCTGCTCCTCGATCTCGCGGCAGCGATCCTTCATCTGCTGGAGGCGCAGGGGATTGACCTTTTTCAATTTCGGCGCAGGCACAGTTTCCGGCGCCACCTCCGATTGTGCGGCAGCATGTTTGCCGTCGCGGGCGTGGTGCGCCGCGGCGCGTTCCGCCACCAAGTCCGGCAATCCGGGCAGGGTGAGGTCAATTTCCTTCCCACTCTTGCGCCACAGGTAATCCTCGTAGTTGCCGGGGAAAACATTCACCTCACCGCCGCCGATTTCAAACACCCGCGTGGCCAGCTTGTCGATGAAGTAGCGATCGTGGGAGACGAACACCACCGTGCCGGTGTACTTCTCCAGCGATTCCAGCAGCACATCCTTGGCGCGCAGGTCGAGGTGGTTGGTGGGTTCATCGAGCAGCAGAAAGTTGGAAGGGTGCAGGAGCATTCGCGCCAGCGCATAGCGATTGCGCTCGCCGCCGGAAAGCACTCGAATGCGCTTGAATACATCATCCTCAGTGAACAGGAAGCATCCCAGCAGGCTGCGCAACTCCGTCTGTGTGCTCATGGCCATGGGCGCGGCGCGCGACAGGTCGTCGAGCAGGCGCGCCTCCGGGTCAAGCGCCTTATACTGGTCCTGGGCGAAGTAATCCGCCTCAACATTGTGCCCCAGCTTGAATTCCCCCGCGCTTAGAGGCTCGATTCCCGCCAGCAGTTTGATGAGGGTGGATTTGCCCGCGCCGTTCACACCCACCAGGGCCACGCGATCGCCGCGGTCGATGGTGAAGCTCACGTTGCGGAACACCTGCTTGGGACCGTAACTTTTGGCTACGCGTTGGAATTCCGCCACGTGCCGGCCGCTCGGTTTGGGCTGCGGAAACTTGAAGTGGATGGCCTTCTCTTCCTTGGGAATCTCGATGCGATCCATACGATCGAGTTCCTTGATGCGGCTTTGCACCTGCTTGGCCTTGGTGGCTGTGTAGCGGAAGCGGTTGATGAAAACCTCGAGCTGCTCGATACGCTCTTTCTGATTCTGGTAAGCCGCTTCGATTTGGGCCCGCCGCATCGTCTTTTCCGCCAGGTACTTCTCGTAATTGCCGCTGTAGAAGTGAACCCGCTGGTTCCAGATCTCGACCATCTTTTTCACCGTGACGTCGAGAAAAAAGCGGTCGTGCGAGATCAACACACAGGCGTGGGGATAATCGTGCAAGTATTCTTCCAGCCAGTTGCGGGCTTCGAGGTCCAGGTGGTTGGTGGGTTCGTCGAGCAGCAGCAGGTTGGGCTTCTCCAGCAGCAGCTTGGCCAGAGCAATACGCATCTGCCAGCCGCCGGAGAATTCTTCCGTGCGCCGATGCCAATCGGAGGGGGGGAATCCCAGGCCGCCCAGCACCATTCCCACTTGCGCTTCGAGCGAATATCCGTCGCGATGCTGGAACTCGGTGTCGATGGCGTGGAAGCGGTCGGCCACCTGCGCATACTCGGGCCCGGCCGGATCGAGTTCCCCCATTTTCTCCATCAGGGTTTCCATCTCCTGCTCCATGGAGAGCAGGTCGCCAAACACCGACATGCATTCCGCCATCACCGAGCGCCCGGAGAGCGTCAGGCCGTCCTGGGGCAGGTAGCCGGCGGTGACACCTTTGGCAAAAGTGACTTCACCGTAGTCGAGGGGCTCGAGGCGCGCCAGGACCTTGAGCAACGTGGTCTTGCCCGTGCCGTTGGCGCCCACCAGGCCCACACGATCGCGCGGGGTGATGAGCCAGTCGAGATTTTCAAACAACAGCTTGGGGCCGAAACGCTTTCCGGCCGATGAGAGTTGGATCATAGGTAAGCGAGAGGGTGACTCGAAACACTGCGCACATTCCCCTCAATTCAAGCATAGCAGTTTTTGCGGGCTCTCCGCAGGCTATAAGGGGGATCGAACCGTGCGATCACCGGTTGTAGGGGTACGGCTTGCCGTACCCACCTCACTGGTAGCGCGCGACCCTACTCAAAGGGTGCGGCAAGCCGTATCCCTACAACCGAACACCGCATTAACAACTTTCTTGACGTCCTCCTCGGTCAAAAGCATAATCGCGGCCAAATAGAACATGCGGCGAAAGGCCGGCATGTTCCGCGATGGTTTCTAAGGCGAGTGGAAGGGCGCGCCGGCGGGCGGCCGCGAGCCGTGCCCAGGACTTCGGAATTCGCAAGGGGATAACCTCGGGTGGCGGACCAACTCCCAATGTCGCAGCGCATCTTCACCTATCTCGACGGGCGGATTCCCGTGCGCACCTGCGAACACATGGCGGTGGTGCATCGGGGCGGCGACTCGGCAGGCCCAGGGACGGAATTCATCGCCGAGGGTCTGCGCCTGGGCCATCGGTGTTGTTACCTTGCGCCCGTCGCTTCCCATCCCGGCATGCTCTCGGGACTCCGTGAACTCAGTCTAGACGTGCACCGGCATCTGGGCGACCACACGCTGCAATTCCCGCCGCCGGCGCTGGACGCGGGCGATTTGCTGGATTGGGCCAAAACATTCTTTGCCGAGGCGGAGGATGCGCGCGTTCCGGCAATCCGCTGGCTGGAGGAGGGAGTTTGGGCGAAGCCGGAGGGCATAACCGTTCCGCAATTCTTTGAGCTGCACGCGCGCATGAATTATCTGGTCAAGCATTATCCCAGCGTGGCCTTGTGCCAGTACGATACTGAACATCTGGAGATTCCGCACCTTTTCTCCGCCATTGCCGTCCACCGCCACCTCTTGGTGGAGGGCACGCTGGTTCGCGATAATCCCTTCTACATACCGGCGGAGAAGTTTATCGCCATGAGTCCGGAAGACCGCGAGCACGATCTCCGCGATATTTTCCGGGAAGTGGGGTTTGACTTGGGGAAACTGCTTTCCACCCTCGCGGGGTATGGCCAGCTTCAATTGCCGGCGCCGCCGGGTGAAGGCGCCTAAACCGCAAGGCCTGAACAAACCCGGCGCAGCATCACTTTTTATCGCGCGGATTGGCCACAATTTGCTAGAATAGAGGCCGGTAGACCCGTAAACACAATGGACTATGACCAGCTAGGAAGTTTCTTGGAGGTGGCGAAGCTGCAGAGTTTCTCCCGGGCGGCGGAGAAGCTGTTTCGCACCCAACCCGCCATCAGCGCCCAGGTGCGCCTGCTCGAGCAAGAATGCGGGGAAAAACTCTTTGACCGCAGCGGGAAGAAAGTGCTGACCACGCCCGCCGGTGAGATTCTCTATCGCTACGCGGAGAAGATGCTTCTGATGCACAAGGAAGCTCTTCAGGCGATTGCGGAGTTGAACCAGACCCCGCGGGGCAAGCTCTTCATCGGCGCCAACGAAGCCACTTGTCTCTACGTTTTGCCCAAGACCTTTGCCCGCTTCAAGCAGCTCTACCCGCTGGTGCAAATCAGCATCTACCGGAACTTCAGCCACAAGATCCTCCAGAAGGTGCAGGAGGGCGCGGTTGACCTGGGAATCGTCACCCTGCCCATGACGGCCAACAACATGGAAGTGATCCCGGTCTTTCGCGATGAAGTCCAGGTGGTCATGCCCAAGACGCATCCGCTGGCCAAGAACAAGAGCATTACGGTGGAGGAACTCGCTCAGCATCCCTTGATCCTGCCCAAGACCGGCCACACGCGAGTGGTCATTGACCGGCTGCTGCGCGCGCATCGTGACCGCGTGCAGATTTCCATGGAGCTGGCCAGCGTTGAGACCATCAAGAAATTTGTGGGCGCCGGCCTGGGGATTTCCCTGATCAGCCGCACCTACGTGCAGCCGGAAGTGGCCGCGGGTTTGCTGAAGTTGATCCCGCTGGAGGGCCAGAAGATTTACCGGGAGCTGGGTCTGGTCTATCGCCGGGACCGCTACTTGTCGCTTCCCACCAAAGTTTTTATTGAAGTCGTGCGCGAGTCAACCAAGACCACTACCGCCACCGCTTCCTCCACGACGAATACGGGTACGATTCGCTAGCGGTCCGTCCGACGACGGATTCGCTGAGCCCTGCGAGGCAAATTCCTGCCCGCAGGGGTAGAAAGGATATCACCATCAGCGTTCAGCACTCAGCAATCATACGGGCAATAAACGGGTGGGCGGTGGTGAAGATTCCCGCCTCCTGCGGGACTGTCCCTGTTGCTTTAGCTGATTGCTGAAAGCTGATCGCTGACGGCTTGAAGACTATGGTGAAAGATAATCCCATGCCGGGTAAGAGCAAGAAACCGCTCATCGCCATGAAATTCGGCGGCACCTCCGTCGGCAACGCTGAGCGGATGGAAAATGTGGCCGACATCGTCGCCGATTGTGCCCAGCGGGCGGAAGTGGTGGTGGTGGTTTCCGCCATGGGTGGTGTTACAGACATGCTGATCCGCGCCGCCAACGAAGCCAGCCAGGGCGACCGCGATAATTGGAAGAACGTGCGCCGCGAACTGGCCCACCGGCACCGTGAGGTGGCCGATCAGCTTCTGAAAGCAGCGGAGCAAGCCGCCGTTTTGCCCCGGCTCGCGGCCGCCGTGACTGACTTTGAAAACCTCTGCTATGGGTTCTCGCTGGTGCGCGAGGTGACGCCGCGCGCCATGGACACCCTATCCAGCCTGGGCGAATTGATGTCCGCGAACCTGATGGCAGCCATCCTGCGGTCGCGCGGCACTCCCGCGGAAGCCGTGGATGCCACCGAGCTGATTGTTACTGACGATTGTTTCGGTAACGCCACGCCCATCTTCGAGGAGACCAACTCCAAAACCCGGCAGCGCCTGGCGGGATTGCGGCGGCGGGGAGTGATTCCGGTCATCACCGGCTTCCGCGGCGCCACTCGGGCGGGCGCCTGCACCACGCTCGGCCGGGGCGGGTCCGACTTCAGTGGAACGATTGTGGGCGCGGCGCTCGACGCCGACGAAGTTTGGATCTGGACGGACGTCGATGGCGTCATGACCACCGACCCTCGCATCGTTCCGGAAGCGCGCATTCTGCCGGAGATTTCCTACCGCGAGGCCATTGAGCTTTCCTTCTTCGGCGCCAAGGTTCTCCACCCCAAAACCATCCAACCGGTCATGGAGAAGAAAATCCCGGTTTGGATCAAGAACAGTTTCAACCCTGCTTGTCCCGGCACCCGCATCGTTCCTTCCGCCACCAACAGCCAAAAGGGCGTCAAGGCCATCACTTCCGTCAGCAAGGCAGACCTGATCACCATCAGCGGCAAGGAATCATTGAGCTTTCCGCAATTGGCGGCCAAGGCCTTCGGGTCGCTCAGTCTGGCCGATACTTCCACCTTGATGGTCACGCAATCTTCCGCCGACAATGTGCTGTGCTTTGCCATCCACGATGCCGATTTGCGCCGCGTGAAAGCTCAACTGGAAAAAACCTTCGAGCTGGAAATGCTGCACGACGACCGGGTATCGATTGAAGTCATGCCTCACGTGGCCATCGTGGTGGCGATCGGCGAGAACATGGAAGGCACGCCGGGCATATCCGGACGCACCTTCGGCTCGCTGGGCCGGCGCGGGATTAACATCATCGCCATCGCCCAGGGCTCATCGGAGTTGAGCATTTCCTTTGCCGTGAAGGCTGCCGATGTCAAGGAAGCGGTGAAGGCCGTTCACGAGGAGTTTAAACTGGATGCGAGTTAAAGGATAAAAGGTGAAGGGTAAAGGCTAAAGGTTAAAGAGAGAGACCGGCGCGCCGCACATTCCCTTCTGCGCTTTACCATTCAAATGTGCGACGAAAAGGTGAAGGATAATAAGGGAGATCGCGCGCGCACTAGATTGTATCCTTTATCCTTTATCCTTTACCCTTCACCCTTTACAAAGCCTATGTCCTCCGCCTATCTCCAATGCATCGAGGAAGCTTGCGGGCGCCGCCAGGACCCCAAGAAGGATGCGCACGCCTGCGCATTCTGCGGCGGTTTGCTGGATGTGAAATACGATTTTGATGCCTTCGATCCCGAGCAAATGCGGCGCACCTGGCACCAACGCCGGCTGAGCGGCGAACCCATTGACCGCAGCGGAGTGTGGCGCTTCCGCGAGTTGATTCCTTTTGTGGAACCCGGCGCGCGCATCATCTCACTTTCCGAAGGTTCCACCCCGCTGGTGGGAACCCGGCGCACGGGATGGTGGGCCGGCCCCGTCCACCTGACCATTAAACATCAAGGCAACAATCCCACCGGGTCTTTCAAAGATCTGGGCATGACGGCGTGCATTACCCGCGCCGAGTCGCGCGGCATCCGCATGGTGGCGTGCGCCTCCACGGGCAACACCTCGTCCTCGATGGCCGCTTACGCCGCGCGCGCCGGCATGAAGGCGCTGCTGTTTGTTCCCTACAAGCAGATTTCCGCCGCCAAGCTGGCCCAGGCGCTGGACTTTGGCGCCTTGGTGGTGGAGGTGGGCGACAATTTCGATGAGGCTTTTCGCCTGCTGCGCGAAGTCGCTCCCGAGTTGGGATTGTATCTGGTGAATTCCATCAATCCCTTCCGCATTGAAGGGCAGAAGACCATCGTCGCGGAAATGCTGGAGCAGCGCGCCTGGCGGCCTCCCGATTACATTGTCTGCCCCGGCGGCAATCTGGGAAATTCTTCCGCCATCGGCAAGGGCTTGCGCGAGCTCAAGGATTTGGGACTCATTGAGAAAGTGCCCCACATCGTTATCGTTCAGGCGCAAGGCGCCAACCCCTTTTATCAAACCATCCGCGCTAATGCGCCGGAATTGCTGGCCGTCGATGCCCCCCGCACGGAGGCCACCGCCATTCGCATCGGCCATCCCGCCAACTGGAAAAAAGCGCGGCGAGTTCTCGATTGGGCGGGCGGCTTCTGCGAGTCGGTGACGGATGAGGAAATCTTTGAGGCCAAGCGCGTCCTGGCCGAGGATGGGGTGGGCTGCGAGCCTGCTTCCGCCGCCACCGTCGCGGGCGTGCGCAAGCTGGTGCGCGCGGGGAAGATCGAAAGGCACGCCGACATCGTCTGCGTCCTCACCGGCCACCAACTCAAAGACACCGAATACATCATGCGCCATCGCTCGGAAGACCAGGAAAACAGCCAACGCTTGCAGCTCGAACCCAATTTGGATTCACTGCGCCGGGAATTGAAGCGGGCGCTGAGGAAGTAATGAGTGCTGGGCAGAAACCATAACTCGCAGGGAGACGCAGTGACGCTGAGAAGGACCAGAAAGATTGACCTTTCGGGCTTATTGCAACATTTTTCCCCGGATCTGGAGTTTTTCCTTCATGCCTGTTTTCCTAGTCGCCCCTATGCAAGTTCGTATGCCTCACTCATCCCGGCGTCAAGATAATTCCGGCCAAGAATTGCTTCCAATCTGACCCATCCAATGACACCACCACCAAACTCCACCAGCCATTGCATGGGGCGGCGGACAGGAGTATCTTCTTGGGCGACGGAAACGGAATCATGGAAAACCCAGTTAAGAGTTAAACAGCCGCCGCACTGCCATGAAGCAGGTATGCCAAGAGCAAACATCCGCATGACATTCGGGAGGTGTTGAAATGGCAAACGAACCAGAAACATGGGCCCCCGATGGAGGGTTGCCCCCAGCCCCGCGCTGGAGAAGGCCTATATCTCAACTCGCCGCCGCCCAGGTGGATACCCTCAAGGCCCCACGGGGAAGCTGGAATCCGGAGAAGGTTTGCTTATGCGTTCTGGTATTGATGACGATGGCGGGGTTCCTCGCCGCACCTGCATGGTCACAAAAAATGACCAACCTCGACCGGGCCAGGGCGCTTGATATGTTGGATGAGGCCGCCCGAGACGTTCAGAAGTATTACTACGATCCGCACTTCCACGGGTTGGATTGGAATGCGGAGGTACGCGAGAAGCGGGAGGAAATTCGTTCTGAAACCACGCTTAATATGTCCATGGCGCACGTCGCGGCGGCGCTCGACGCACTTAACGATTCCCACACCTTCCTCCTCCCGCCAGCACGTCCGTACCGGCACGATTACGGCTTTCAAATGGAAATGGTTGGCGACCGGTGTTTCATCGCCCGCGTGCGCCCGAACAGTGACGCGGAAGCCCAGGGATTGAAGCGTGGAGACGAGGTTCTAGCCGTTAACGGGTTCCAACCCACCCGCGATAACCTGTGGAAAATGGACTACGGCTTCCGCGTGTTGCGCCCGCTACCCGGACTGCGCCTGGCGATCCGCAATCCCGAGGGCCAGGATCGCCAAGTGAATGTTGCCGCCAAGTTCACTCAAACCAAACGTGTGTGGGACCTGACGTCTGCCTCTGGAAATGACATTTGGGACATCATTCGCGAAGGGGAGACCGACGAACATCTCCGGCGCGCCCGCACCAGTGAAGTGGGCGACGCGTTGATGATCCTCAAACTGCCGGAGTTTATGTTCGATCAGGCGGTAATTGACGATCTGATCGCCAGGGCGCGCAAGCACCAGACTCTCATCGTGGACCTGCGGGGAAATCCCGGGGGAGCAGTCGATACGCTGAAGTACCTGGTGGGCGGCATTTTCCCCGACGAGGTCAAAATTGCGGACCGCGTAGGCCGGAAGGAAAGGAAGCCCGAGGTTGCCAAATCCCTCGGCGGCAAGGCATTCTCAGGAAAGATCGTGGTGCTGGTGAATTCCAAATCCGCGTCGGCGGCGGAGCTTTTCGCCCGAATTATCCAACTGCAAAAGCGTGGGGTAGTGGTTGGGGACCGCTCCTCAGGCAGGGTGATGGAGGCGAAGCACTATGAGCACCAGATAGGCGCCGACACCGTCGTCCTTTTTGGAGTCTCCGTCACGGAATCTGACCTTATTATGACCGATGGGAAAAGCCTGGAGCATACCGGAGTCACGCCCGATGAAACTGTTCTTCCCTCCGCCGCCGATATGGCCAACAACCGCGACCCGGCGCTTTCCCGGGCGGCGGCCCTGCTGGGCGTCAAGCTCAGTCCGGAGGACGCCGGAAAACTCTTCCCGTTTGAGTGGCCGAAAGAGTGACTGGCCCAAAAGTGCTGCGGTGGCTTCCAGGGTCGAGTTTGAGGGTTGCGCAAGCCACATTCTAGGCTAAGGCCATCATCGTGCGGAGCCGGGAACGGAGAATGATGTGGAGGTGAAATGGCGCATTTGAATCACCGGTGAGTAAGAATTAGTCGGGTTTAGAGAGGCGCTGACCCTAGAAATGTTAAAAATGAAGGAACCTCCGGGGATGTGCATGAAAACAAATAGATAGGGACAAAATGTACACCCTTAAATTCAGCTTTTTGCAGGAATATGCACCTAATTGTGTGTACAAAAACAGAAACCAGTGACAAGTGATGAGTAAAATGCAAAAATGCCGGTTAATTTGCTCTTGCTTGTCACTCGTCACTCACACTCGTCACTGAACTTATGAATGAACAACTGCGACAGGAAGTGCGGTTTTTGACGACGCGGCTGGGCGCGATGGTGCGCGAGCAGTCGGGGCGCGAAGTGTTCTCCGCCATCGAAGTCCTGCGCAAAGTCGCCAAACAGATCCGGCAGAGTCCGAATCTCGTAGGGGCACGCCATGGCGTGCCCGCACCGAGCCATGGCGTGCCTCTTCGGACGAAGGAGCGCGTGCTCCACCGCCTTTCCGTGGAGCAGGCCGCGGCGGTCGCGCATGCTTTCAGCCTCTTTTTCCACCTCGTTAATCTCTGCGAGGAGCGCGAGCGCATCCGCCGCCTGCACGCGCATGACCGGCAAGGGACCGGCGCCCCCATGTCGTTGCGCCACACGTTCAGCGAACTGCGCCAGCAAGGCGTGCCCGCCGCCGCGGTCAAAAAGCTATTGGATTCCATGCACGTTGAGCCGGTGCTGACCGCCCATCCCACCGAGGCCAAGCGCCGCAGTGTTCTGAATCACATCCTGCGTCTGGGGAGAACGCTGGATGCCATGGGTGGTGATTCCAACCCCGCGGCGGAGCGCGACGTCGACTCATGGATTGAAGCCTTGTGGCTCACCGACGAGGTGCGCGAGGGTGTGGTGACGCCGGAAATGGAAAGTGAGAACGCCCGCTTTTTCCTCGAGCGCACCATCTACGACCTGGCCGGGAGCTTTTGGGAAAGGTTCTGCGAAGAGACGGCTCGCAGCTATCCCCGCCTGCCGGAGCCCGTTCCCTTCTTGAGCTTCGGGTCGTGGGTGGGAACGGACCGCGATGGCAACCCCTTTGTGACGCCGAAAACCAGTCTGGACGCCGCGGAGCGGGTGCGTCTGAGCATTCTGCGCTATTACCACGAGGCGTGCCGCCGCATGTTGGGCCTGGTCTCGTTCCCCTGCGGCCATCGCCCATTCGAAGCGGCGCTGCGCCGCGAAGTCAACCGCGATATGCGGCGTTTTCCCGCCACGCGGGCTTTCGCCGCCATGGACCAGCCCCGCGAACTCTACCGGCATAAGCTGCGCATCATGATGTGGCGGCTGGAGCGCACGATGGAGCGCGCTCCGGGGGCTTACGTGGCGCCGGAGGAGTTTACGCGCGACCTCAGCAAGCTGGCGGACCTGCTGGCCGCCTATCCCAGCCCGCGGATTGCGCGCTTGGGGCCCGGCCGACTGCGCGTGGCCTCGCAGGTTTTTGGCTTCCACGGCGCCAGCCTGGACTTTCGCACCCACTCGCGCGTCACTCGCGGCGCGGCGGAAGAAATCTTGCGCAAGGCGCACCTGCCCAGCGAACCTGCCGATGCGCGCATCACGTCGATCCAGGGACTGCTTTTTAAACCTGCCCTGCACCCGCCTTTTTCTGACGCCACGCTCCATGCGCTGGAGGAATTTCGCGCTCTCCGCACCATCCAGGCGCGCAATGGCGAAGCGGCGGCGCATCGCTACGTCCTCAGCATGACGTCCAGCTCGGTCGATGTGTGGGACGTACTCTTGCTGGCGCGGCAAACGGGGCTGGTGGAACCGCGCGGCTCTCGTTTGCAGTCCCACGTTGATGTTATTCCGCTGTTCGAAACCCTCGACGATCTGGAAGCGTGCCCGCGCATCATGGAAGACCTGTTTGCCGATCCCCTCTACCGCCGCATTCTGGGCTCGCGCCGCGACTTTCAGGAAGTGATGCTGGGGTATTCGGACTCGGTCAAGGACGGCGGATACGTGGCCGCCAATTGGGAACTCTTCCACGCGCAGAAGCGCCTGGCGCAAGTGGCGGAAAAATACCGCGTGCGCTTCTCCCTGTTCCACGGCAAGGGGGGGACCATCGACCGCGGCGGCGGGCAATCCCATCGCAGCATTCAAGCGCAACCTTTCGCGGCGCCGGGCGGGAGGCTGCGCATCACCGAACAGGGGGAAGTGGTTTCCCTGAAATACTCGAACCCCGCCATCGCCGAGAGGAATATCGAACAGTTGGTCACCTCGGTACTCGACGCGCACCTGCTCCATTTTCGCCGGGTGGAAGCGGCGAAGATCCCCGAGTGGGAAGGCTATGCCACGGAGCTCGCCGCCAGCAGCCGCGATTTCTACCGCCTGCTCGTGTATGAGACGCCGGGCTTTGTGGAATACTTCCGCCAGGCGACGCCCATCGATTTGATCGAGCAAATCCGCCTGGGCTCGCGTCCCGCCCGCCGTTGGGGAGCCGGCGACTTTCACGACCTGCGCGCCATCCCCTGGGTTTTCGCCTGGACGCAATCGCGCCACCTGCTGCCCGCCTGGTTTGGCCTGGGCCACGCCCTGGAGAAGTTTCAGCATGACCACGCTCCCCTCGGCCTGGACATCTTGCGCAACATGCACGAGGGCTGGCCGTTCTTCTTCAACCTGATCAACAACGCCGAGCATTCTCTGGCCAAAACGGACCTCTATATCGCCAGTCTCTATGCCGCGCTGGTGCGCCCACGCCGGCTCGGCCAGAGAATCTTCCACCTCATCGAGGAGGAATATCACCGTAGCGTGCGCGGCGTCCTGGAAACCTCCGGATCCTCCGCGTTACTGGCCGGGCAGCACGTGCTGGCGGAATCCATCCGCCTGCGCAATCCCTACGTTGATCCGCTTAACTTCCTGCAAACCCGCTTCCTGGAACGCTGGCGACGGGGCAAAGAGCAGGAGTCAGGAGCCACAAAAAAGGAGTCAGGAGCCAGGAGTCAGGAGCCAGGAGCCGGGAAAGCCGAGGATTCGGCGCTATTTCATCTTTTGCAAATCACCGTCGGTGGTATTGCCTTCGGAATGAAGAGCACGGGTTAGGAGAGGAAGTGTGGTGATGCGCCAACTTTGCAAACACGCTTGCGTGATGTCGGCCCTCATTTTGGTCAGCAGCCACTTCACTCTTCTTCTCGGCAATGACAGCGCGGCGTCGAGAGCAATCGGTGGAATTCGGTTGCGCCGGGAGGCGAACATCTCCATGGAAATGGAGCGCCTAACGATCAGTGAGGCCAAGGTTACAGTTGAATATGAATTCCTGAACCAGACGAATAAGAACATCACGACCGAAGTGGCTTTTCCAATTCCGCCTTACGATGTTGGATTTCTTGATGCCGGCGGCACAAGAGATTTCAACGACTTTCGTTTGTGGGTCGAAGGCAAGGAATTGAAGTATAACATCGACGTTCGAGCAAAACTACATGGGAAGGATTACACGGATTTGCTGAAGAGTCTTGGGATTGATATCGCATCATTCGGTGCTCTCGATTTCGACCGGGAGGGAAATCCGACAGGCCAATTCACCAAGCTCTCCAGGGGGCAACGCGATCAGCTATTTCGTTTGGGATTGATCTCCGGCCCGGATGCCTCTCCGCCCGGATTGCCGGCGTGGACTGATGTAAAGGCATATTATTGGATGCAGACCTTTCCCGCTCACAAGGTACTGCATGTACGACATGAATACACGCCGAGCATCGGATTCGAGATGATCTTCCCAAGCGACCTGGATCCCAAGCAGGCACACCCGAGTGATATCTGCGGTGGAATTGAGAATTCGTGCATTGATCCATCCTTGCAGAAGGAACTGACGAGCCAAGGGATTAAGAATTACAAGCCTGGTGAAGCGGCGCCATTGGAAATGGTTTGGGTAGACTATATTTTGACGACAGCCAATTCTTGGAAAACTCCCATTAAAGACTTCACCCTGATCATCGACAGACGAAAAGATTTACGGCATATCGCTGGAGCCGAGATGCAGTACGTTAGCTTGTGTTGGGACGGGCCGATAAAAAAGCTGGATGCCGATCACTTCCTAGTGCACGAAACGAATTTCGTTCCCAAGAAGGAAATCCGCGTAGCCTTCTTCTCCTTCCTTATGGCGCCAGACAAGTAGCTCCCTTCCGACGGATTTACTCTATCCGAATTCAAATCGTCAGTCTTACGCAGCCATAGGTTCTAATTCCTGAGAAACGCCCGTGATGGAGATTGGCCACTCTGCCCTGGTATTTGATTTCAAACTGTACCACTACCTAAATCATGCGTCCTCTCCCCTTTCTTTCTTCCTGCAACGGCGGTAGGCTGATAGTTTATGGCACACGCCCGAACGCAGAAAATCCGCGTGGACCGGCTCCTCGTCGAGCGAGGGCTGGTGGAGTCCCGCGAAAAGGCACAGGGGCTTATCCTGGCAGGGCAGATTCTGGTGGATGAGCAGAAACAGGATAAGTGCGGCGCCCTCGTGGACTCGCAGGCCACTTTGCGTCTGCTGGGGGATGCCCCCAAGTACGTAAGCCGCGGCGGGCTGAAGCTGGAGGGGGCGCTTGAACACTTTCGCATCGATCCTGACACCAAGGTGTGCCTCGATATTGGCGCATCCACCGGAGGTTTTACCGATTGCCTGCTTCAGCACGGGGCGGGCAAAGTCTTCGCCGTGGATGGGGGGACAAATCAACTCGACTGGAAACTGCGGCGCGACTCGCGAGTGGTAGTCCTGGAGAAAACCAATGCGCGTTATTTGACTTTTGATCGCATCGGCACGCCGGCGGAATTGGTGACCGTGGATGTTTCGTTTATCTCCGTCACCCTGATCCTGCCCGCGCTCGTCCCCTTGCTGGCGTCCCACGCCGACCTGTTGGTTCTGGTGAAACCCCAATTTGAAGTGGGCAAAGGGCAGGTGGGAAAAGGCGGCATTGTGCGTGACCCGGCCCAGCACCAGGAGGCCGTGGCCAAGGTTTCGCGCAAATTGCTGGAGCTCGGATTCGGCAATTTGGCGTCGATGGAAAGCCCGCTTTTGGGGGCAGAGGGAAACCGTGAGTTTTTCCTGCACGGGGTTTGGAAGACGTAGCGCAGTGCCCGCTCACCGGCCCTGCGGCTCTTCCACCGCGACGCGAACTGGGCGGCGCGGCAGATGAATGCACAATCGACCATGCGACGAGGCATCAAACCCCGCTGCTCGAAAAGCCGCAGGGCCGGAGAGCGGGCCCTGCGCTACCTCATTCTTCCACATCCTGCTAGAATGATCTTCAACCATGGAAACTCCCATTAAACGCGTTGGTATCATCTCCAAACCGAAAAAGGCGGAAGTTCGCGAGATTGTGCCGGGTCTGCTCGCCTGGCTCCATGAACGCGGCATCGAGTCCCTGATCGACAAGGAAACCGGGGCCATCACGGAGACGAAAGAGCACTGCCTGACACGCAACGAAATAACCGGCGAGGTGGATTTGCTGATCGTGCTGGGTGGAGACGGCACCCTGCTGGCCACGGCGCGCGCCCTGAATCGCAAGCCAGTTCCCATTCTGGCGATCAATCTGGGTGGACTGGGATTCCTTACTGAAATCACCCGCGAAGAACTTTATCCCACCCTGGAATTGGTACTAGCCGGCGGCCACCAGACCGATCGCCGCGTGCAGATTGAGGGCGAACTGATTCGCGCCGATGAAATCCTCACTTCTTTTTTGGCACTGAACGACGTGGTGTTGAACAAAGGCGCCATCGCCCGAATTTTCGATTTTGAACTGCGGGTGAACGGCGAGCTGGTTTCAACCTACAAGTCGGACGGCTTGATCGTGTCCACGCCCACCGGCTCAACGGCCTATTCCCTGGCGGCGGGAGGCCCCATCGTTACCCCTTCCGTGGAAGCTTTCCTGGTTACTCCCATTTGCGCCCACACCCTAACCCAGCGGCCGTTGGTGCTTCCCAATACTGTCAACATTGAGGTAACTGTAAAGAGTCATCGTGAAGCCGCCTACCTGACCGTCGACGGCCAAGTGGGCATCGCCGCCCACAGCGAAGACGTGGTGCGAATGCGCAAGGCCGACTCCATTGTGGAATTGGTGCGTCCGCCTGCCACCCCGTACTTTGAGATTCTCCAAAAGAAGTTGAAATGGGGAGAGCGGTAGAAAGAAAGTTGCAGCGAGCGCCTTTTGCGAGCCCCGACCCGTCGGGATAGGCAGCGACTGCCCTTTGTTGATTGTGCCGGAAGTAGTGATACCCATGCCGCTCCACCACTCGGGAATCAGCACAGATCCTGGCATAATCCCGAAAGCGCCACGAACGGCCGGGCGCGAAGTCCCTTCCGCATGAAGCCAAACCGTCCCTTTACCCGGCCTCCTGCTCTTGCTAGACTCGGGCAATGCGCACCAGCACCCGGCAGGCTACGCTCGACAAACTCGCGGGCCCAATTCGCCGCATGCGCCAGTATGCTTTCTACGACTGGACGCGCGAGATGCCGAGGTCCAAACGCCTCATCACGTGGGCCGGGTTTCTGATCCAGGGATACGCCGTCTATTCTCTCTGGACGCGTTCCTTGATATGGCCGGTGATGTGGCCGAAAGGAATACTTCTCTACGCCAGTGTGTGGGTGCTTTATGTCCTCGGCGCCGGGCTCATGAACGGGATGCTTACTTCGGAATTTGTCCGCAAGACCGAATTGGAAGCCGACCAGATTGCCGCACGGCAGATCCAACAGACGCTCATCCCCGGGCAGTTGCCGCAGCTTCCAGGCTATGGGGTGGAGACCTTCTACAAGCCTTTGCGCGAAGTTGGCGGCGACTACTTCGACGTAATCGATCTTCCGGGAAACCGAACGCTGTTCGCGGTTGCGGATGTGTCCGGGAAAGGGATGCCGGCGGCTCTGTTGGCGGCAAACATACAGGCACTGGTTAGAAGCATCGCGAGCGTTGAAGCGGATCCCTCGGCGTTGGCCCGGCAGATTAACAAGCACCTGATTCAATATACGCCGAGCGATCGCTTTGCGACAGCGGTGTTCATCGTGCTGAGCCGCGATTCGGGAGAATTGGCCTATGTAAATGCCGGCCACAACTCCCCGATGGTGTTCGGTCGAGGATCGACGGTGGCGCTGGAAGCCACCGGCATGCCGCTTGGACTGTTTCCCGATGCGGCATATGAAGCGTCTACAGCTTCTCTTTGCCCTGGCGGCGCCCTCCTCCTCTTCACGGACGGATTGACTGATGCGATTCCTGGAGAGAATGCCGAAGGCCACTTACGTGATGCTCTGGCCGATAGTTCGGGAAGAACGATGTCAAATCTCAAATCCTTGATAGACGCCAAATTCAATGACGATGATGTCACCATATTGCTCGTGAGACGCGATGCAGATGCGGCTTTCAGCGGCGAGATTGCATAGGACCGGCTGTCGAGTTCACCCGCGATGACCTGCCGGATTATCGGCTTTCAGGGAGTCGTCATAGTGAACGAGGAGACGTTCACCTCGCCACCCGGGGTTTGCGTGGCGTAATTGAAGATTGCGTATCGGTATCCCATAAAGAACTGCCAGTGGTCGTCGAGCACGAACGGCGTGCCGATCGGCTGGAAGGTGTGGCCGTCGGTGCTGTAGAAAAACTTTGCCGTTCGACCTGCTCCGGGGTGGACGTCCGCGGAGACGCGCAGCCAGATGCGGCCGCCCGCAACCGGTGCACTCGCCACTTCCGTCCCCGTGCTGGTGGTCTGCCACTTCCCGTCCATGGTGAGATTGTCTTCCATTACGACATGGAATGACCCGTTATCTCGTTTGATCCCGACCCATGCGGAAGAGTTCCTGAGCATGGCCAGGCCCGCCCGGTCGCCGTCCTTCATGGCGGAATAATCGAGCGCGATGGTGGCGGTTGACTCGGGCCCCAGGATGCGGTGAGTCAGCGTGTTCCTCGCCCGATATAGATCATCGGTCACCGTGGCGGTCTTGAGAGTGAGCCCGTTGTTGACGGACCACTCCGAGTTGTCCGGATTATGATTCCACTCCCACTCGGGGCTGAGTGTTGTGCCGCGGAAGTTGTCAACGCCGGTGAGCGGTCTCAGGGGGTGCGGGGGAAGGGGGTACGGATAGGAGACGCCCCAGGCATTGCCGGTGATCTGCAAGACCGGCCAACCGTCGGCGTCCCATTTCAAAGGAGCCAGCACGGGAATTCGGCCGCCGGGAAAGACATCAATGAATGCCATGTAGTACCAGTCGCCGCGCGGCGTTTGCACGATTCCACCCTGATGCGGTGAGCCTGCGCCGGAGACAGGGCTTGCGGCCTCCACCACGAGCGGCCGCAGGGTGTAAGGCCCGAAAGGCCCATGGGTTGATTTCAGGACGTACTCAGCATCCGGCGGATGGTCGGTGAGTATGTAGTAGTTGCCATTCACCTTGTAGAAACGCGATCCCTCGAGCATCCCCATGTTGCCGGGAGATGTGAACACCTTCTGGCTTTTGACCTCGCTCGTACCATCAGGCGAGAGTTGAGCGACACTGAGCGTCGTGTTGCCATAGGCCACGTACAGGGTGTCGTCATCGTCAACGAGCAGCCCGGCGTCGTAGTAGCAATTGTTGAGGACCGCCTTCCTTTGCCAGGGCCCCTCGACGGCAAGCGCCGTGTAGATGTAGGTCTTGGAGAACTCGACGCAACCTCCCCAATAGAACGTCTTATTGCTCTTGCGGTATCCGAGGAAGGAGGCCCAAGTACCCTTGACGTAGGCGCTGCCACCCGTCAGATCGTAAGCGGGCGAGAAGTCCAGCGCGGGCAGCGAGTGCCCGGCATATTCCCAATGGACGAGGTCGTAGGAGCGGAGAATCGGCGCCCCGGGCGAGTAGTGCATATTAGATGCGGAGTAGTAAAAAACATCGCCGACGCGAAAGATATCGACGTCCGCAAGGTCTTCCCACAAAACCGGATTCTCGAATTCTGCCGTCGGTCCGGGGCGGGGCGCCGCGGCCGGCTTGGCGGCCGTTGACCTGAGGCCGTAAGCGAAGAGCAGAAGCGCAATGAAACAAATCAAATAGCCGATGGACGAAATACGACGCCCAGGAGTTCCCGGCATTGAGACTCCGTCATCCCATGAAAGTTCTGTTCCGCCGGCAGGCCGAAGATTCCTGTCTTCGCGAAGCCAGACACCCTGCTATTCCGGCAAGGAGATCTGTCCTTCTACACGGAAGTTCCCGGTGACCACCGGGGCTCCGGTATCAGGCTGGCCGCCGCCGATGCTGAGGGTGTAATCGCCGCCGGCGATAATCGGACGGCCGTCCTCTGTCACCATGCCCAGGTCCCGGCCCTTCAGCTCAAAATGAACCTTCTGGCTGGCCCCCGGATCGAGGTGAACGCGCTGGAATCCCCGCAGAGCTATTTGCGGCGCCCCGTTTACCGGCGGGAATTTCAGATAGAGCTGCACAACTTCGTCCCCTGCCAATTTTCCGGTATTGGTCACCGTTACATCAGCTCCCACTGGATCGCCCGCCTGCACCCCTGTCTGGGGGAGGCTGAGGCCACTATAATTGAAGGTCGTGTAACTCAGGCCATGACCGAAAGGATACAGCGGCTTGCCCCGGAAGTAGCGGTAGGTGCGCGCTTCCATGGAGTAGTCCTCAAAGTGGGGCAACTGGTGGATGTTCCTGTAGAAGGTAACCGGCAGACGGCCGGCAGGATTATTCTTTCCGCTTAACGTTTCCGCGATGGCCGCGCCGCCTTCCTCGCCGGAGTACCACGCCTCCAGAATGGCGTTGGCGTGCTCACTCGGCCAGTTCACGGCCAGGGCGCTGCCATTCATCAGCACAACAACCAGGGGCTTGCCGGTCGCCGCGACGGCTTCGATGAGAGCTTCTTCCCCCTCGGGCAGATCGATGTTGGTGCGATCTCCCCCGAAGAATCCGGGTTCGTCCACCGGCGACTGTTCGTTTTCGAGCTGGCTGGTGATCCCGACGGCGGCAATGACGAGATCGGCATTCTTCGCCGCGGCGATAGCTTCGGCTGATGGGGCATTGTCCACCTTCGCCCAGATGAGCTGCGCGTGCGGCGACCCTCCGCCCCTATTCCCGTAACGAATGCTGAGCGCGACCTTCTGCCCCTTCTCCAAATGCACGCGCCCGACCCTGCCTTCGAATGCGCGGGTTCCATAATCCATCGCCACCGGTCTGCCGCCGACCATCACCATGAGAAATCCCTCGGCCCGCAGGCCAATGAGGTATTCACCGGAATCCGGCGGCGTTAGGAAACCCGTCCACTCCATGGTGAGGGCACCCTTCCCCGCCACCTCCGCCGGCAGATTGCTCTCGCTGAGGTTGATATTGGGCTCAACGCGGCTTGCGAGCGGCGGCGTCCTTGCTCCCGGACCCATTCCAAATCCTTGCCAATTGCGGTATTCCGCCTTAAGACCGGGTTTGCCATCGGCCGTCGTCAGCAAATTATCCGGCACCGGATTCCCGTCGTTGCGCAGGAACTGGGTTCCCGGAACGAAGGTGATCTTGGCTTTCGGAAACTCCGCTTTTAGGCCATCCAGCAGGGAAACGCTATGCGTCGGCGAACCATTGTAATTGCCCAGCAGGACCCGGGTCTGATCCGCGAGCGGGCCGACCACGGCGATCTTGGTTATTCCTGATTTGATCGGCAGAGTGCCGTCATTCTTCAGCAGCACCATGGACTCATTCGCCAGCTTGCGGGCCAGCGTGCGGTGTTCGGGGCTGTCAAGTTCCTTCTCCTCGATCTTCGTATACGGCACCATCTCCGGCGGGTCGAACATACCCAGCCTGATCCGCGCCGTGAAGAGGCGGATAAGCGCCGTGTCTATCGCACTCTCATTGAGGTAGCCTTGCTGGACAGCTTCGTAGTACGGCCGGTAGTCGTGGTCGTCCGGCACCTTGGCAAAGTCGATGCATTCATTATCCATGCCCCGCTCGACCGAGATGGCGGAGGCCTGGGGCTGGGTGGGGCGGTAATGATGGCCGTTGAAGACGTTGCGGACCGCGTCGCAGTCGGACACCACATACCCCTGGAAGCCCCACTTGGCGCGTAGCTGATCCTGCAGCAGGAACTCATTGGCGCATGCCGGCTGACCATTGACGGCGTTGTAAGAGCACATGACCGAGCCCGCCTTGCCCTCGGTGACGGCGGCGCGAAACGCCGGCAGGTACGTGTCTTCCATGTCGTGCTTGCTCACATCCACGTCGGCAAAGTGGCGCGTCGTCTCCGGGCCGCTGTGCACGGCGTAGTGCTTGGGCGTCGAGATCACGCGGTAGTACTTCGGGTCGTCGCCTTGCATTCCGGTGACAAAGGCCACACCCATACGGCCGCTGAGGAAGGGATCCTCGCCATAGGTTTCCTGGCCACGGCCCCAGCGCGGATCGCGAAAGATGTTGAGATTCGGGGCCCAGAAATCGAGGCCTTCCATGACGTTGCTGTGGCCGGCGCGTTCTGCCTGCACGTGCTTGATGCGGCCCTCGATGCCGATGTCCACGGCCATGGCGTGGATTCCGGCTGGGTCAAAGGTCGCGGCCAGCCCGACCGGCTCCGGAAACTCCGTCGTGCCCTCCTCGGCGACACCATGCAGCGCCTCACTCCACCAGTCGTAGGCCGGAACCTTGAGCCGGGGAATCGCGCGCGACTGGTTCACAAGCTGCGACGCCTTCTCCTCCAGCGTCATGCGGTGTACCAGGTCCGCCGCACGCTGCTCGGGCGGCAGACTGGTATTCATGTAGGGCAGGTTCGCAACGTCCTGTGCCGTAGCGGCGGAGGCGATGAGGGCGATGCAGGTGATGAGAACAGGGAATAGGCGCTTTCTAGAAAGGTTCATTATTATCCTCCCAATAGGTGTCGATGCGCACCTGCGCAGTTTGCAAGTTTGGCCGGAGCGCCCCGGATTCGCCAAGAATGATAAGGGCGCGCGCTCGGGCTGTCAACCGAATCCCGCTTGCTTCGAATCCCACTTGCTTTGCTCCCAGCAGCCCGCCTCAACCCGGTTTGGGCGGCGGCATCTCTCCCTGGGACGGCCGCGAAGAACCCAACGCGGCCTGCCGGGCGCCAGCCGTTGACTCGGATTTTCCGCGGTTTCGCGGGGGCGGATCAATTCCGCTTCGGCTCCGTGCATCAGGACTTCGGCGGGGCGGGGGTTGTAATTCGAGGAGAGGACGTATCCGTAGGCGCCCACGGTCAGCACCGCCGGCAGATCTCCGGGTTGGAAGTCGGGCGTGTCGCGGGCGCGGGCGAAGAAGTCTCCGCTTTCGCACAGCGGGCCTACGATGTCCGCCAACAATCGCTCCGGCGCTCTGGTTCGGGCGGGAACGATCTCGTGGTAGGACCCGTAGAGGGTTGGGCGCATCAAATCGTTCATCCCCGCGTCCACCACCACGAAATTCTCCCTTTGGTTGCGCTTCACGTAGAGCACGCGCGTGATCAGCACTCCGGCGTCACCCACCAGGGCGCGGGTCGGGTGATAGGCCGCGCCCTGTTGTGCTCAGTCCTTATCCACCTTCGGCTTCTGCTCCGATTTTTGTTTCGGAGGCTTGTCGTCATCGTCGGGAACCTGCTTGGGGTTCTTCCCCGCGTTCAAGCTGTTGGGCGAAGCGGGATAAGGCCGGTTGCCCATCATCCCTTTCCAGAGGATGCGGTTGTATAGGGCGGGATCAACGCGATCCGCGTCGGAGAAGTCCAACCCCTTGGTGACCCGCGCCCAATACTTCGCGTTGTGCGTTGACTTGGGCACGCGCAGGCCGGCCGCCTTGGGAGGCATCGGCAGGCTGGTGTTGTAGAGGTATGCCGAGGGCGTGGCGGTAAAGCTCCACGTGCTCGGGGCGGTGTTGAAAATATCGGCCATGGGCCGGGCGAGCGTGTCGTTCAGGTTCAATTGCGGGACGCCCATCACCTCTTCCATGGTGCGGACGAAGTCGAGGGTGCTGTACAGGGTGGAGACCACGACTCCCTGCTTCACGTAGGCGCCCGCTACGTACGCGGTGGTGCGGTGCGAATCCACGTGGTCGGCGCCATCCTGCGCGTCGTCTTCAATGACAAAGATCAGGGTGTTGTTGGCGTAGATGCTGCCCGCGATCTTTTGCACCAGCAAGCCCACGGCATAGTCGTTATCGGCCTCCTGCGTCTCCGGAGTATTCACCAGGTCAATGGCGGTGCCGAAGTTCCCAGTGTGATCGTGCATCAACCGAACGAGGCTCAAATTAGGGAGTCCGCCTTTGGCGTAATTGGCATCGAAATCCCGCGCCCATTCCGTGTAACGGTAATAATCGGGAAAGTTGTTGTCGAAACCGCGGAAATACGGATCGGTGAACGGGGTGAGGGCGACATTGGTGGAAGTGGCCACGACGGTGTTGGTGGCGAACGGGTCGTGCGCCAGGGGAATAGCGCACGAGGGCACGCTATAGCAGTTCCCGTCAATGAAGAAACCATAGTCGCGAACCGTTAGCCCCGCCCGCAGCGCCGAGTCCCACAAATATCCGGTATTCACTTCATCGTTCGGTCCATCGGGCGCCGCCACGTCGGTCTGGCCCGCCATCACATCCGGATCATTCGAGGAAAGGGGATCGGCGGCGAGGCGCTGGGCGACGGTGGGAAGCGCCACGTTCACGTAACGATTCGTACCCTCGGCATCCTCGCTGATGCCGCGCGCCGAGTAGAACAGCGGGTATTGGCGTTCCACCACGTCGGGGGCGCGAGCCGAAGTGCTCCACGCCCAGCCATCATAGCTGACTTCGGCGGTGGCCATGATGTTATCGAGGGTGACAAAGGTTTGCGCCAGATTGTGCAGATTGGGAGTGATGGCGCTTCCCCACTGAACCAAACGCGCATCGCCGTTGGCCCCCGGCAGGTCACCCAGAACCTGGTCGTAAGTCCGGTTTTCCTTGAGGATAAAGATAACGTGCTGGACGCCCTGGCGCACGGCCGCCATGACCGCGGCGTCGCTGGCGCTTTCGGTGGTGGAGAGGCGGTTGTTGGTGAGCACTTGCGCCGTCAGCGCCGGGAGCTGCGCCGCCAGGGTGGCGGTGGGGAAGCTCTGCAAGCCGGCTTTGGTCGACTGGGGATTCCACTCATTCATGGTAATGCAATTGGGGTACCCCGCCGGGCCGGCGCCATAGCACCAAGTGGGATCCGCGCCCGTCGGCGACTTGCCGTTAACCACGTACGCCCAACTGCCATCGGGGCTGAAGCTCACGGAGTTCGGGTACCAGCCGGTGGGAATGAGGCCCACAACCTTGTCGTTCTTATCCGTTCCCGTCAGCGCCACCACGGCAAGGCTGTTCAGATTTCCCAAGGTCACGTAGAGTTGCGTTCCATCCGGCGTAAGCGTCACGCTGTTGGTATTCGCGCCGGTATAATTCGCCAGCGCGGGAAAGGTGGTGGCCACGACGGAGGGAGGAGCGATGAGTGGGATGGTTTCAATGACGGTGTTCCACGTGGTGGCGTCGTTGGGATTGGTGTCAATGACGTCAACCGTATCCGACTCGTCTTCGGCGACATACAGGCGCGTCTGGGCGGCGTTCAGCGTCATCTTGTTGGGTTGGCCTTTCACCGGGATGCGGGTTATTACCGCCGGCGTCTTCCCATTCAGATTCACCACGTCGATTTCGCGGTCACGAAGGCTGGAGACGTACGCCCAAGTGGTGGTAGAGCTATGTGCCGGCAGGGGTGTGGGCTGCGCGATCGCCACCCAAAAAGGGTATTCGCCGCCCGGAGTGCCCGGCAGCGGCGAGCTGGCGGCCTTGCCCGGGCGCAGGTCGAGTTCCCCGGTGTTCTCCAGTCCCCCGGGTTCCGCGGCCGTAAGGCTGCTCAGCGGTGTCCAGGCGCCCAAGCCTCCGGTGAACACCGTGATCGAGTCGTTGTAGTAATTCGCCACCACCATCATCAGGCCGTCTGCGGAAACAGCCACGCCGGCGGCGCACGGTTGCACGTAGGTAAAGCTGGTCACGAGGGTTGACTCAGGAGTTGCGGGAGGCACGGGAAGGCCGACACCTCCGCCGCTGTGGTTCAGTAGAAGCTCCGGTCCGGGCGCCAGCGTCGACGGCGCCGGTACCCAGGTTGTCCCGCCGGTGCCCCCCAGAGTAAAGACGTGGACATTGTCATATTGGGGAGGGTCTCCAGGGGGCGAAAAGGGAAGGCCCCGGCTGTCCCACGGGAAGTCACCCAGGCCGCTGGAGACGTAAAAAGCCGCGCCCGAGGGATCGACGGCAATCCCGTTATAGGCATTGGGGATCATCACGTTTTGCTGATAAACCGGTTCGCCCGACGAGATGTTGTAGATGAACACGTACTCACTCGACGGCGAGTTGCCGGGGAATCCACCCGCAGCCCGAAGCGCGGTGGTGGTTACGTTCCCCCCGGCCGCGAAGGCAAAGTCGCTTAGGGCGGGGCCGTTGAAGATGCGGTTAAACCCGCTGGTCAGAACCAGCAGGGTGCTGCCGTTTACCACGCTCGAGACCGCTTGCCCGGCCAGCCAGGGATTGCCGTTGACCAACCAGGGAGTGACGAGTGGTTGGAACACGGAACCCGTGGGCGCCAGCGGCGTAATCCATTGGTTCATGTTGGGGATAAACTGCACGCCCGCGGCCGCGGCATTTACCGTGATGCTCAGGATCGCCGTGGTATTGCCGGTCACGTTGGTCGCCATCACCGTATAGCTGGCCGTGGTGGCGATGGCCGTGGGTGTTCCGCTGATGATTCCGGTGTCGTCGTCCAGGCTGAGGCCCGCGGGAAGGGCCGGGCTCACACCGTACGAGGTTATCGCACCGCCGGTGCTGCTGGGGCTGTTCGCCGCGATGGGCGTCCCCACCGTGTAGACCACCGTGCCGGTAGTGTACGTCAGGCCCGCCGGGGCCGCGTCATTCACCGTGATGCTCAAGGTGGCCGTGGCGCTGCCGCCGGTGTTGCTAGCCGTTACCGTGTAGTAGGCCGTAGCCGCCGGGGTGGTGGGGGTTCCGCTAATAATGCCCGTGCTGGTGCTCAGGGTCAGGCCCGCGGGAAGGGCCGGGCTCACCCCGTAGGAGGTCACCGCTCCGCCCGTGCTGGCGGGGCTGTCCGCCGCGATCGCCACCCCTTGGGTGTAATCCGCAGTGCTGGTGGCATAGCTGAGCGCCGAGGGTGGCCGATCATTCACGGTGATGCTCAGGGTCGCCGCGGTGCTGCCCGCCGAGTTGGAAGCCGTTACCGTGTAGCTGGCCGTGGAGGTTATGGCGGTGGGGGTCCCACTGACGATCCCCGTGAGCTTGCCCAACCCCAGGCCCGCGGGAAGCGCCGGGGTCACGCTGAAGGAGCTTGGCGCCCCGCCGATGTTGGTGGGGAAATTAGCCTGGATCTGCGTCCCCACGGTATAGACCGCCGTGTTAACAGAGTAGCTAAGGCCCGAGGGCGGCTGAACATTGGAAGGCATGAGACTGGGGTTTCCGCCGCCACCACACCCGCAGAAAAGAAGAAGTACTGCGGTGGAAATAAGACCAAACCATTGAATGGATCGCATAACAAGCTCCTTTCTCATTGTCATCGGCGCCCTGCGAGGCACGGTGTTTTGGCCGCGGGCAAAAAGCAGTCCGTTGCCATCACCCGCCTGTGCGAGGGGATGAGGTCCCTTAACTCGAAATCGAAATCTCTTCTGGATTCAGCGTGAGGTTCTCCGCGGGCTGACTTGAAAGGCCCACCGAAGCAAGATCGGGAAGCGGGATATCCGTTGCTAGGTGTGCCATTCCCTGGCGTGGCCCCGGATCTGAGCGAGCCAACGCCTCATCAGAGTATTTCAGGGCGCGGCCTTAGCCGTCTGTTCAAAATGGCACACACTTAAAATGGGATTATCCGCTGGCTGGCGGTAGAGCCTGCGTAGTGCGGACCGGTTCTGTAGGGCTTCGGTTCGCCGTTCCCACAGGTGCTTCAAGAACAGTGACCGCGGACGATAAACGATGATGTAATTCGGGTACTTGGGGAGGGGGGGCCAGAAAAGTACCGGCAGAGGAGTGATATTCCGCCGGAAGTTCTACGGCGATCCCGCGGCCCGCACGACATCCAAAAAGTCCGCAACTTTTATCATCTGAGTGCCTCTGAAGCTCTTGAGCTTGAGCAGATGATGGTCTCGCGTCACGAGATATTTCAACTTTCTTGATCTTCCGGTTTGAGGAAGGCGACGCGTTGGATCTTGACTTGGTTGACTACCACTGATGGAGGTGTTGGGAATTATGCCGATGAAGAATCCCCCGCATGTGGGCGGGCTGATCCGCCGCGAAGTGATCGAGCCGCTGGGGCTGACCGTGACCGAAGCGGCCAAAGTGCTTCACGTGGGGAGGCAGGCGCTTTCCGCCCTGCTCAATGAGAGGGTGGCGCTTTCCCGCGACATGGCTCTGCGCGTGGAAAAGGCATTCGGGCCCAAAATGGAGCACCTAATGCGCATGCAGCTTGCCTACGATTTAGCCCAAGCCCGCCGCGAGGAGAGCTCGATCCCCGTGAAGCGCTACGTTCCCGAGGAAAAGGTCCGCGCCTAGCGAGGCCGGTGTGAGTGTGACGGCGGCCAGGTACGCTCAGGGCGCGAACATCGCCGTCATCGATCCGGAAGTGCTGGATGTCATTCCCGACAGTGCCACGGTGAACCGGACGCTGCGCGCGCTCGCACCCGTGCTGAGGCTGCATATTCGCCCCACATCAAAGCGCAAGAACGCCTGACCAGGCGCCGCGGGCATCTCTGGCACGTCCCACGGGGCGGGCGTTGCTCGCGATTTGCGAACTCGTCATTGAGCTTTTCCTCCCTGGGCCTTACCTTTTCTAGCCACTGGCCACTAAGCACTAGCCACTGCCCTTCCGACCTGCCCGCTTGCCACTCGTCGCTTGCCACTCGTCACTGCTCTTGACCTGCATCTGACCGTGTGGTATATCCTACCATGTGGTATTCATCGAATCGGCGGCCTTCACGCGGCGTTTGCGGGTGCTGGCGGGTGACAGCGCTCCGGACGTCCTGGGTGCTATCCAGGATGACTTGGTCGAGAATCCCCAGCGGGGAAACATGGTTCAGGGGTTGGGCGGAATACGCAAGGCGCGGGCAGGAAATCCCCGGCGGGGCAAGGGAAAGCGCGGAGGATATCGCTACGGGTATCTCTATCTGGAGCGCCGCGATCATATCCACTTGCTGATTTTACTCGATAAGAATGAGCAAGAAGACTTGGGTGCGCAAGAACGGACCGCCCTCCGGCAAATGGTGGCGGAGCTGAAGAGGATTTAGGAGGCAACATGGCAAAGAAAGTCCGAGTGAGGATTTTTGACGATTTACGCCAGTCCCTGGCGGACGCCGGGGCCTACGAGCAGGGTCAACCCGTCAACCTCCGGACGAAAGAAATTCCCCCCCCTCCGCGACCTCTCAAGCCGGCGGAAATCAGGAGAATTCGTCTGGCGTTCAATGCCAGTCAGGCGCTTTTCGCTCGATTTCTGAACGTCAGCACCAATACCGTCGAAAGCTGGGAACAGGGGGTGCGACAACCGGACCAGGCCGCCCTCAAGCTGCTCACCATCGCCAAGAAACACCCCGAGGCCGTGCTCTCCGCCTAAGCGCCATGGCCGGCTGCCGGCCGTTTCGCGCCCGCCCCGTAACCCGTATCCGGTGCCCCGTTTACCGTCTCCCACGTTTCTCGCCGCCCGCCCCCAATCCCTACCCTCAGGGCGCGAACATCGCGGTCATCGATCCGGAAGTGCTGGATGTCTTTCCCGACAGTGCCGCGGTGAACCGGACGCTGCGCGCGCTCGCACCCGTGCTTCGGCTGCATATTCGCCCCGCATCTAAGCGCAAGAACGCTTGACAAGGCGCCGCGGGCGTCTTTGGCGTGCCCCGCGGGGCAGGACGGGCGTCGCTCGCGGTTTACCAACTCAGCCTTGAGCCTTTCTTCCCTGGGTTTTGCCTTTTCTAGCCGCTTGCCACTAACCACTAGGCACTGTTCTTCAGACCCCGGACCTCGGATTCCGGACTTCGGACTGTCTTTCTTGCCACTGCTCTTTCGCCCGCAGTTCGAAATGCCGCGGACCTCACACCCCAGGGGTCCGCGCCGCGCTTGCTCCGGCGTAATCCCGCTGGGGCGGGACAACTCCACGCTTGTATCTACCCGCTCCCATTTGAAAGGATGGCCCGGCATTGTATCGCGTCCGGCGTTGCGCTACCATCTCACGAGCGTTGTTTGGCAATTCCGCAGAGGGGAAAAAATGTGGCCAGACGGGTTATGGTGATACTGCTTTTGTCGGGCGCTCTGGCTCTTGCGACCTTCGCGCAAGAGCCGGAGTCTTCGCCGCCCCGACCATCGGTAATTAACTCGACGTATGTGGTCACGATTTCGGGTCTCGGTCAGATCACCCACCATGTCCACGAGGAAGACGGACAACTCTTGGTTGATAAGAAATTCGCAAGCGGCGGCGAGCTTTCGGGATCAGTGAGGTACGAGAAAGTTAATTACGTCTGTGTCGAGGGCGATTCCCTCGCTCCCCACGCCCCAAAGAGAACAGTGGAAGTTGACGATTCCGAGGGGCACTACCTCATAGCGACGGTTCGGACCGAAACAGAAGCCAAAGCGGTAGCGGAATACGTGGTGCGGAAATCACCCCTTCCCCTGGAATTGATCGCAGGCGTTTGGCGCGTTCGTAAGCCTTTTGAGTGTCCAGAAGCCGGTCAGCCTGGATGTCAAGATTTCAAAGAACTCCTCGACCATGATGATGCGGACATCGCTGGGTTTTTCTATGAACGTGATGAGAACGCTCACGTCTATGCGTGCTTCAGCAATGCGGAGAGATGGTTCTTTGTAATCCACTACACTCACTATGGAACGTTTGGCGTGTTCACAAGGGCGGGGTTCAGGGAAGGCCAATCGGGCGCGTCGGAATTCCACACCATAGATTGGTCCTTGGGTGACTCAGGCGCGATAATTGAGGAGAAGCAGGGCCAGAAGCCACAGACTCTCGGATGGGTGGACTCGTCTTCCTTGGCTTACCAGACCAAATTCACAAACAGAATGAATACTGCAACTCAGTACGAGTTGAACATCCGGTGGTCCACGGGCCGTTACAGCGAGAATTGGTCAGGGAAAGATGACAAGGGCGTGCGATTCAGCACAGATTCCAGTGGCACCTGCGTCAGGTTGCACTGAACACCCAGTCGCCTCGTCACGCCCTAAGATTGGGACAACAACTTCCTTGGCGCCTTGCCCCGTCGGTGGAAGGCTTGGACTGAACGCTTGTCAGCAGGGAGAATTATGAGACGAATGGCGGGCTGGCGCAGACGGTCGGTCTTTGGCGTCTGTGATCTCACGCCCGAACTCTTCTATGGCAGGGCGGGCTCTACCTGCTTTCCGCACCGAGTTTAACAAGTAGATCACAGATGTCCTTCGCGACGGTATCTTTGGTGATTGAAGCAACGAGATGGCCGCGTGTGATAGGCTTACTTGCACCTTCATTGAGTACCCTTAGTGTCTCCTTGAGGGTTTCTTTGCCTGGAAAGACATTTTGTATCGTCGACACAGAATCTAGCTTCAAGCTGTCGAACCATTCGTAGACACGCACCTCAAGATCGACCTCTTCCAACTTTTCCGCGCTGTCGAGACGTCGGTTCACTATTTTGGCTGTTTCCAGACTGGCACGTCGCGCCTTTGCCTTTATGGTTCCTGCGGCCTTGAGTATGGCATTGACGCCTTGAGCTTCAGTGATTTTCCGTCCCAATCGTCCTGCGGCCGCCTCAAAAAGAGCTGGCTCAAGCAAGTAGCTCTCGGTTTCGTGTCGATTGAGAAGGTGCGGGGCCACGCCATTTGCCTGCTGTGATTTCATGAACGGAGCCTCAATAAAGTCTGGCATGCCGTCACGATCCTGCACGAACGTCAAATCGAATTTCGTGCCGGTAAGGCCCTTGAGAACTGCCCCGAGTTCAGCAATTGCCCGAAAGTTTCCGACGCCGTGCGCAGGCAAGACGTATGAAGCGCTATTAGAGGAAAACAGGGGATTTCCTATGGCCTTATCTATTGCTTTGAAAATGGTTTGGTCCTTGTCTTCAATTACAACCAGTTTTCGCGATGAGAGGAGTCGTGAGAGCGCCGAAACGTCAACAACATCTGCATCCACGAGCGCACCCACCAGATCGGCGTTTTTCCCTATCGGGGAAACGACCTTTTTGGTTGAATCCACTACTAGCACTTCATTGGTTGAAAAGGTGTCGATCAGATCGAGGGAATGCGTGCTAAGGAATACCTGTGCGCCTAGATCGTTCGATACGCGTCGAAACAACTCACCGAGTCGGGCCTGTAGCTTACTGTGCAAGTGCGCATCTGGCTCATCAATAAGAAGAACCTTGGGCTGGCTCAGGTAAAGGTAAGTCAGCATCTGAATGACCTGCTGAAGACCAGCGCCGGATGAAACGACGTCAAGGTCAACAGCGTTCTGCTTGTACTTCACGGTGACGAATTCGTCGGCCTCCCCGTCGAAATCAACCTTGCTCACAATTACGCCGAAGAGGTCACGAAGCTGCACATTAATCTTTTCGACGAGCTGGGGAGACTTTAGATTTAATTGCTGAAGGCTGCTGCGGAAAATTTCAGAATAGCGGCCTTGCGCGGCGAGCGCGTTTCTGCGAGCGCCAGTAGAATACGGCTCCGAAACGAGCACGCCGACCAACCCAGGTATGAACGCCACTTGCGTACCAAGATACGTCGCAGCTTTCTTGGCCGTAAGACCCGTTGGTAATTCCTCGGCCGATACGTGAATCTGGCCGAACTGCTGTCTCATCACCACGGAGAAGGTCGCGTCATCATCAAAAGTCACAGATATCGTTAGCGTTTTCCCTGCTTGTTCCCTGTGCCAGAGCTCCTTGATATCCGGTGTAGGCGCGACCTCTTCGGCGCTTGCCAAGAACCGCCGATGGTATGCCGCAATGACAGGGTCTCCTTCGAAGCGGACGTGCCCGTGCATCAGCGAGAAGAAGGCTCGAATCGCGTGTAGGATTGTGGTCTTACCACAGTTATTCGGTCCGACCAGTAGATTAAACTGCTGGCCCACTTCAAACGTCGTATCAGCGAACTGACGGAAGCGCTGAAGGCGTATCTTCTTAATCATCATGTCGGTTTCTCAGCAAGCGCAGATGCGCGGCTCGCACCTTTACGCAGCGATAAATTAATTAGACCGCCACTCGACCTTCGAGTCAAGGGGCAAGCCGAGAACCTGTTTTGCAGGTCCGCGGCTTTTTGTTGTCGATGGGGGACGAACCGCAGGGGAAAAAGACAGGACACGGGGCACGGGACACGGGATACGGGACACGGGGGGGGCCAGAGCAAAGCCCCGCGCCAATTGCTACACCGCCCGGTTTCTGCTTACCGTGCAGAATTCACCCCTTACCCTTTATCCTTTACCCTTCACAGTTCTCTCCGTCCGTGCGAGTATTGCCTTCCAATCCCCATTACCGAGGTTCAAACCATGGCCAACCCGAAACAGCAGTGACAAGTGACGAGTAACAAGTGGCGGGTCCGAAGTTGCGCAGTATTTGGTAGGCCTGCGCCACCACCCAATTAACCTGAAGGTGAGCATGTTTGGTGCTAGAATAATGAAAGGGAGCCCTGTGCAATCAAGAAGCCACTTGGCCCAGGGGTTCCAGAGATGAATCCATGACGATCACGGCAAAATACGAAGATGGTGTCTTCAAGCCCTTGGACAACGTGCGCATCGTCGAAGGAACGATCGTCGAGGTCCGCGTGCCCTCCGACGCCGGCCGTCCCGAGAGTAAAGCGCAATCGGTTGGAGATTTCGCCTTCTACGGCATGTGGAAGGACCGGACGGACATCGGCGACAGCGTGGAATACATCAGCAATCTCCGTCGTAATCTTCGGGGCTGAAAGCTTCATTCCAACTTACCATGCCTTACCTGATCGACAGCGATGTCCTGATTGACATATCGCGCGGCAAACAAGGGGCACGCGAATACGTGGACGCGCTCACTGACGGGTGGGCGATCTCACAGGTCTCGGCGCTGGAACTCATTGTCGGCGCGCGGGATCTGCGGGAACTGGGGCACATCGATGCTTTTCTATCAGCACATTTGATCGCGCCCCTTCGAGACTCCGCCGGAAAGCGGGCTTACCAACTCCTCAAGTCTTACGCAAAATCCCACGGCCTGCACGTTTTTGATTCCCTCATCGCAGCTACCGCCATGGAAGAGGGGCTTACGTTGGTGACCAAAAACCGCAAACACTTCAGCGCCATCAAGGGATTGCTCCTGGAGATTCCTAGTTACTAACGCGACTGTGCCTTCCATTTTTGCGGCCCCAGGTTCGCAGCTTTTTGTTGTTGATGGGGGACGAACCAGACACGGGATACGGGAGACGGATCACGGGATACGGGTCAATTCATTTTCGATTGCCGATTTTCGATTTGCACCCCGAACGGCGGCAAATAAACCCAGGGGACATGGGAAACGGGACACGGGAATTGGCGAGGTAAACTCGCCGCTACGTTCCAGCCCCAACGGGGGGGATCTACCAACGCCCAAGCCGAAGGTCCGCCGATCTTGATGGTGGAGCAACGCCCTGGGTCACGGCAACCGCCCCTGTTTCCCTCCGTAAGCCCTGAGGGGGCGCGCTAACCTGGACCGCAATCCTGCATTTTCATTAGAATTTGTGGGGCCACTAGGCAGGTTCCATAGGTCGCCCTTTCAGGGCTCGGGGCGGGGAACAATTCCCTGACCCAGGGCGTTGCTTCACCATTAAGATTGGCGGACTTCGAGGCGCGGCGACTCCGTGGTTACCAGCTAAAGGCTTGCTGTTTCGATGGGTTGCACGTCGCGCGTGATCCGGTGGGCCAGCTCGTCTTCCGCCACCTCGAGGTCATAGCGAACCTGGAGGTTCATCCAGAAAACCGGCGTGGTGTGGAAGTAGCGCCCCAGGCGCAGGGCGGTATCGGTGGAAATGGCGCGACGCTCGTGGACAATCTCCGCGATGCGGGTGACGGGCACACGCAAGTCGAGCGCCAGCTTGTTCATGCTGAGGCCCAGCGGCTGCATAAACTCCTCGCGGAGAATTTCGCCCGGATGTACGGGCTTCAGTTTTCTGGCCATGCTGTCCTCCTAGTGGTAGTCCGTTATTTCCACGCCGTAAGCGTCGCCCCCTCGCCAGGCAAAACAGACCCGCCACTGGTCGTTGATCCGAATGCTGTACTGCCCCTCGCGGTCGCCTCGCAGCCGCTCCAGCCGATTGCCCGGAAGGGCGCTGAGAGTTCGCAGATCATTCGCCGCGTCGAGCATGTCGAGCTTGCGCAGCGCCGAACGCTCGATGGCGCGAAACCTCCGGCACGGTTCACGATGAAAGAGCCGCTCCGTCTCCTCGCACCGGAAGGATTTGATCACACCCCGCAGTCTATAACGCCGTGCGTTAAATGTCAAACAGTATAGCCCCGCGGCAGGGCTTTTGATGTGGCACGGGCAGCCTACCCCGATGAATCGGGGCAGGCTGCCCGTGCCACACCGCCGGCAACGTGCGCGCGGGCTACGCCGGATGCAGGATTCTCCGGCAGGCGGCGGATCGTGCCGCGAGGGCATCGGTCAGGCGGGCGATGAGGGGATGGGCGAGGCCCTCATCCGTCATTCGTTGTTTAACTTCCGAAACATGCTCGCCCAACTGCCTCGAGAAATCGTCCACGCGCTGGATCACGGCGTCGGGGTCAAGGCGCAGTTCTTCCGCCAGGTTGCGCCAGTGGTGAAGCCCGATGTTGCGCAGCCGGTATTCGCCGCCCAGCTTCATGGAAAGTCTGACCTTCTCGACGTCAATGTCCGAGTAGGGCAGGACACTCGCCACATCATATAGCGGCGCCAGGCGGACGCGGCCTTCCGAGCCGATCAGCAAGGCGTAGTTCTTGCCATGGGCGTCCGTTCCCGCAATCAGCCAGTTAAATGCAATCGAATCGAGGAAGGCGCCAACATCTTCGCGGGGGCTGGTGGAATATGTTCTCAGAAGTTCGACGATATCACGGATGCCGGGTCCGCCTTCATTCTGGTACTTGCGCGTAGGCGGAATGCTGAGGGCCTGGCACATGTCCTCCTGATGAACGCGCCGCAAGGCGGAGTCTATCCTGACGCGGTCGTATCGTTCGACCACAATGGCGGTTTCGTCTTGAAAATGCATGATCCGGGAACCCACGGCGGGAAGCCCGAGCGCTCTCGCCAGCTCCAGGCAGAAGTGTTCGTTCTCCACATGCCCGTCCAAGTCGCCCGTGGGGGGCTTGAAAATATGAGTCGTGGGCACGTGGCCGGAGGGAACACCCCAGCGGCCGTCCTCGAACAGGAATGCGGTTTTCGGCTGCGCCCCGGCCAGACTGAACTGGCCGGTATCCCGAGGAATGCGCCAAGCCGAGTGGTCGGCCCGCAATGCGCGAAGTCTTTCGGCAATGCCGGCATCGTCAAGCCAATCGATGGCGGGAGGCATCTGTCCGAGGATCGCGTCCAGGCGTTCAGGCGGGACAAACTGGACGGCGCCGGCGCAGTCCTCTCCCACATTGGCAATGAGGCCGAAGGCGTTCCGCGGCGAGACATGGAACCGCTTCCCCCACTGGTCGAGCACGTGGCTGTTGTCGGGCAGGAGTCCCCAAAGAAATGGATCGATCTTGGCGTTTCCATGCGCGGTTAAGGCCAGGGGCATGGAAATCGAAAGGGGATAAGCATCCGGAGCGTCGCGCCACTGTTCGTTATAGCTGAAGGATAGTTTTCCCGTGTCGGCGCGCGCCACGCGACCCATTTCCCGGCCCTCGATAATCGCCATGAGTTCCTTGGTCATCTTCTTCCTCCGCGCGCGGCGGTGACGATGGAATCAATGTCCACCGCAGGAGCGCCCCCTCCTTGCTTTGCTGGGACGTCTTCCTCCGCTGCCAGCAGGATTCCGAGCGCGTTTATGGTGCGCAACAGGAGGCCGATTTCGGCTCTCGGTTTGCCGCGTTCCACTTCCACAATCCACTGCCGGCTGACGCCGACTTTCCCTGCGAGCGCCCGCTGCTCAAGACCGAGCTTTATACGGCGGTCTCGGATGAGAGCTCCGAGGTCGGCCGGGGTTCGAATGCGCATAGGTGCCACTCCTCGATAAAGTCAGCTTACGGCGACATTATACTAAAGTCAGCGTACGGCGACAAGTGGAAAAGTCGTCGTTCGTTTACTTTCCGAAAAGTCAGCGAACGACGATATGTGCGACAATCTCAAGAAAGTGCTTGACGCTGTATGAGTTTAATCGAGAGGCGGGCGGATCGTGTATGTAGCCGGGACGTAGCGCCGACGTAGCGCCAACCTTTAGGTCGGCACATGCTGAACGAAAGTTCAGCGCCACAACAGGACCTCGGCGGTCAGAGACCGCCCCTACAAAATGGCGGGATAAACCCGCCGCTACGGAGAGCTCCTGTCTCCTGTCTCCTGTCTTCTGGTTCCTGAATCCTGAGTCGTCTCCCCTGCCATCACGTCCCCTGTGGGCAAGGAAAAGCCGCGGACCTGTCCTCCAGGTTCACGGCCTTTTGTTGTCGATGGGGAGACGGATCGCGGACCTTCGAAACAGGTCGGCACATCTCGCTCATTGCCTTGCCAATAAACAGCGAGTACAATCCGCCTTTCGTTATTGCTTTTGATATTGAAGGCCATAGGAAGAAAGAATCCTGGGCCACAAATACCCTATCCAAGGCGATGCCAATGACTCGGCCTGAACGCCAGCAGACGGGGTTGGACATTCTCAAGGATTTTCGCGGGCCTGAGCCCCTCGAGCAACTCTTCCGGCCGGAATTGAACTACAGCCGGGTGACCACGCCGTTTTCTCGCCGGGGGTGGAATGCGACGGCGGCGGAATCGCTGGCGGCGGACCGCCTTTCTTGAGGGCCTCGGCGAATGAATATAACGTGGAGGGCGTGACATCCTCACGCGCCGCAGGGTTGCTGCGCTTTACTTCCTGTGAGGTGCAGGATGGTGGCGGTAGAGAAAGTGGGAGCGAGATCACGCACTGCAAAATCTGAAGTATATTTCTGGCCTGGCCCTTGAACTCGCGGTATTCTTGTCTCGACGCAGGCGGCGGGGTTTGCCATACTACAGCGAGGGTCCGAAGCATGGATTCGCCGAATGATAATTTGATTAGCGATATCGTCCGCCGCATTGTGGAGACGGCGCAGCCTGACAAGATCATCTTATTCGGCAGCCGGGCGCGGGGTGATGCGCGCCCCGACAGCGATATTGACCTCCTGGTGATTCAAGAATCGACAGAGCCGGGCTACCGCCGTGACGCCGCCCTTTACCTGGCGCTGGCGGGACTGAACGCGCCCGTGGACGTTATGACTTACACCCCCGAAGAAATCCGAGATTGGAGCGAAGTTCCCCTGGCTTTCATCACCACGGCCGTCCGTGAGGGCAAGGTGGTGTATGAAAAAAAAGGCTGATGTGGTGCGGGGTTGGCTGCGCAAGGCGGCAAGCGATCTGGTCACGCTGGAGGCGGCGCTGGGCGCGGGCGCGTTCGATGGCGCATGCTTCCATGCCCAGCAAGCCGCCGAAAAATACTTGAAGGGGTTTCTGGCCTTTCATGACAAGCCCTTTCCCTTTACCCACAATCGGGGCGACCTCACCGAACTCTGTGCCGGCGTTGACCCTCTCTTCCGTACGCTTACGCCCATGGCTACTGGGTTGACACCCTATGGGGTTCGATTGCGGTACGACGATACCTTTTGGCCCACACTGGAAACGGCAAAGCGAGCCCATGTTTCAAGCCTGACCATTCGTGACTTTGTGTTCGTCCGTCTTCCCAAAGAACTTGTGGAAGCCGCAAAATAATGCCCGCCCACGGCATTATCGACAATCGCAACGAAAAGCTGGTTGACCACATTAAACGCATTCGAGATCCCCAATCCTGGTTCTTGACTCCCAAATCCAGACTCCTGCTCTCCTAGGCCTTCTCCCCTGCCATCACGTCCCCGGTGGCATGGAAAAGCCGTGGACCTCAAGAACAGATCTGCGCTTTGGATATTCAGCCTGACAAGGTTGTGCAACCGACCCCCCGCCCAGCGTGGCGTCACGGCGGCCGGGTACGCTCAGGGCGCGAACATCGCCGTCATCGATCCGGAAGTGCTGGACGTCTTTCCCGACAGTGCCGCGGTGAACCGGACGCTGCGCGCGCTCGCACCCGTGCTTCGGTTGCATATTCGCCCCGCATCAAAGCGCAAGAATACCTGACCAGGCGCCGCAGGCGTCTTTGGCAGGTCCCCATCACGATTAACCACCTTCGCTTGCCGCTGGCGTCTCGGGCAGGAGAAAACCCAAAGTCAGCAAGCCACTGCTTGTGGCCCCGCGCTTGGGACCCCACCGTTGCTTCCACGGTTTGAGCTGGTAGCCACGGACAGTGCTTTCCTGTCCGTGGGCTTTTCCCTCGATGCGAAACTCGCGGTCATCGGTAGCTGCAATCGCGGGTGCTTGAAGACCTTTGAGCATGGTGGTAACCTGCCGGCGTGTCCTATCCAGATTGATTACGTGAGGTTGCCCGCGGGATATCGCGCCTGAGAAAAGCCCACGGACAGGAAGGCACTGTCCGTGGGTACCAGCTTCCGAGTTGCTGATCAGGAGCATCCACCCGGCGATTTTTGGGGCGCACAGACCACGTTGCACCATTCCAGGTGTCTCTTAGGAACTCCCGCAGAATTCCAAGAATAGCAAGCTTGACCAGGAACGAGATTCCTGCGAGCACGCTGGCTACGAAAAAAAATAGTGGTCCAAAATGATGCCCAGCATCATCAGAATCACGACGGCGATACCCAACCCGATACCCCATGCGATAACAACCCAAGCACGACGACCCTGTTGAACCCGTGTACGAGGATCCTGTTGATCTAATTCGGAGTCGGCGTCTAACAAAACGAGAACATAATGGTCACCCTTACGAAGTGTATCGATGGCCTCAGTCCAATAGCGGAGTTTCTCGCGGTCCTCATTCTTTAAGCGCTTGTAGGAGTGGTGAAGCAGTCGCGAAATCTTGGGTTCGTATTTCTTGGTGTCGCACTGCTTTTCAAAATCGGCATTCAGATCAATGGGGTTGTCGCAGGAACTGGGATCACTTTCCGTGAAGTACATCATTCTTTTCTCCAGATCAGAGAAGGGGACCTTCTCCAGAGCCGCTTGGTCGGCTGCCTGTTGTGCTAGAAAGTCTTTTGCCTGTCTTGTATTCATCGTCAGGCCTCGGCCTTCGGGAGTTTGCATTTAATAAGGGGTTCAGTCTATCAGGAGTTGGACCGGTGAGCCGGATTTTCGCTGTAGAGTTGCCTTCGCCGTTGCCGTGATATCCCGGCAACGCTCGAACTCTTCAGCAGCAGGTCCGGCTAGCTACTGAAGAGTCGGCCACTCGGACAACATCCAGGCGGTGAGTTGATGGTAAGTCGCCTTATCGGAATCAGGCCGCTACCAGGTATACATCCAAAATCCATTCTTGCTGGTGGCGTTATTTGTGGACCCGTGGTTTGCCATTCAATTGGCAGTGACCCACTTCCTTGCTGGTAGCCACGGACAGTGCTTTCCTGTCCGTGGGCTTTTCCCTCGATGCGAAACTCGCGGTCATCGGTAGCTGCAATCGTGGGTGCTTGAAGACCTTTGAGCATGGTGGTAACCTGCCGGCGTGTCCTATCCAGATTGATTACGTGAGGTTGCCCGTGGGATATCGCGCCTGAGAAAAGCCCACGGACAGGAAAGCACTGTCCGTGGCTACCAGCTTGCCGCTGGCGTGTTGCGCATGAGAAATGCCCGCAGTCAGCAAGCCTCTGCATGTGGCCACACGCTGGGGAACTCGACCGTCACTTCCACGGTTTGGCCGTTCACGGCCAAGTGGACCGTTCCCGTGCGCTCCACCCCTTGGCCAGAATTTTGGGTGGCCTCCAAATTGACGGGTGGCGCATACATTGGTTCTTATGTACGCGCACCTCTGGCCAGCTCGTGTAAACTGTGCTTTTGGTGCGCCAACTCCATTATATACGGCGAGAATCAGTTCCGTGGGAGTCAGGCACGAATGATTGGGGCGGGTACACAAATGCGCCACCCGCGAGCAGGAGCAGAATGAGCCTTTCCAGTGTGGGTGCTCGTATCTTTGCATTAGTGCTTGTGTGGGGCCTGTTGGCGGGCTGCCGACATGAGCAGCCTTACTACGCGTTCATCGACAAGTCTGGACAGGTGCGTATCCGTTTGCAGCCGACGCAGCAAGCCACGTCGTTCTCAGAAGGACTCGCCGCAGTTTCGCGCGACGGCCACTGGGGCTACATCGATGCAAGTTGTGCTTGGGTTATCCCTCCCCGGTTTGCGGAGGCAGGAGAGTTCTCAGAAGGGCTTGCACCCGCGTGCAAAGACGACTGCCGGGGTGAGAGTGGTTGGGGCTACATCGACCGAACTGGCAATTTCGTCGTACCGCCGCGGTTCGGCTGGGCCTCCCCGTTATCGGACGGGGTCGCCGCGGTTTGCACCGGGCCGTGCTGGGTCCCTGAACTTCCGGGGCCCCGTCCGAGTTACGGTTACATCAACAGAGCCGGAGACTTCGTGATCAAGCCGGCACCGAACTGGGACTTCGCCGGCCCATTCTCTGAAGGCCGGGCGTGGGTCTCTGAAATGCCGCTTCCACTGGGAGGAAAGCTCGTCGATTACCAACAGCCGACCGAACGGCTGATCGATCATGCTGGCAAGTTTGTGTCCGACGCGCGATTTCTCTGGGGAGTACGCTTCTCATGCGGCTTGGCGGCAACCGATCGCGGGTACGTTAACCGAGCAGGCGAAGTGGTAATCGCGCGGCCGCTGCCCGGCACCGACGAGAGCTTCGCGGAGGGATGGGCCGGCATCACCATAGGGGGACGAACCGTCTTTATTGACACCACCGGCAAAGTCGTTTTTCGACCCGACTGCTGCCAGTACGCGAACTCGTTCTCGGAAGGGCTTGCGCCCGCGTGCAAGGACGACCGCCAATATGAGAACGGCTGGGGCTACATCGATAAAACTGGCAAATTCGTCATCCCGCCGCATTTCCACCACAGTCTAGGGCCGTTCCGGAACGGGCTGGCACTGGTCTGCTTCGGATGCAAAGACTAGCGTGCCAGCGCTAGTCCCCGCCAGCATTGGAACGATATGTCGCCGATCTGGAAGTTACCGTTCCTGATTGTGATCACTTGGCTGTGTAGTCGCCTTGCCGTTCTTGTGACTCGGAGTTTGGCGGCGAGCCAAAAGCAGGCGTAAAGCGGGCCTGGGGAGCGGGGCCGGAGTCCGAGGTCGGAAGAACAGGGATTAGGGGTTGGGGGTTAGGGATTGGGGCGGCAAAGAAGGTCCGAGGTCAGAAGGACAGTGACGAGTGACAAGTGGCGAGTGACGAACAGACGAAATCTGAAGTTCTTCGTCCCCACCCCTGCTCTGCCTTTCCATTCACTACGGCCTGCGCACAGCGTCGCGCGCAAATTGGTCGCGAACATCCTCCGGTCATTACGCGAGGATTTGAACCTAAAAGCCGCGGACCTAACAGAACAGGTCCGCGCTCCGCTCGATGGCAACGGCGACTTTACGCCGTCATTTTGGCGAGGTAAACTCACCGCTACGAGGGCCATTTTGGCGAGTACGGTTCGCTGCCAGGCCGGAAGCCGCTCCGTAGAAAGATACTGAAAAGTAATGAGTCTCACTCCGACCAAAGCGCTGATTTTTCGGATCATTCACCGGGACAACCTACCGTGGATTCTCGACAATGGACTGCATGCTCGCAGCGGAAGCATGGTCGATCCCAATTACCGAAATATCGGAAATCCCGATCTGATTGATAAGCGTTCTCGCCGCGAGGTTCCCGTTGGGCCGGGGGGCACGTTGAGTGATTATGTCCCCTTTTATTTCACGCCATTTTCCATCATGATGTACAACATCAAGACGGGATTTGGCGGCATCCCGCAGGTCGCGAATGATGAGATCGTTATCTTGGTTTCATCGTTGCTTAGGATTTCCGAGTTGGAGATTCCCTTCGTATTCACGGACCGGCACGCGTACGTTCAAATGGCCAATTACTTCACGGATTTGAATGACCTGGACCAAATTGACTGGCCGTTGTTGAACCGCCGCGACTTCAAGAACGATCCGGACGACCCCGGAAAAAAAGAGCGCTATCAGGCGGAAGCGCTCGTATGGAAATGCGTTCCTCAGGAGGGGCTCACGGGTGTATGCTGCTATACAGAGGCAGCTAACAAGTGGATTAAGTCCGAGCTTGATCAGCGCGGTCTGGAACTCAAGGCAACCGTCCAAACGAATTGGTACTTTTGAATGATGAGATTCATCCAAGGCAATCTTCTCGAAGCGCCGGTTGAAGCGCTGGTGAACACGGTCAACACGGTGGGAGTGATGGGCAAGGGAATCGCTCTTATGTTCAAAGAGGCATTCCCCGGCAACTTCCTTGCTTACGAAGATGCTTGCAAAGGCCATGAGGTCAAGATTGGCCGGATGTTTGTCACGGAAACCGGGGCGCTGAGCGGCCCTCGGTGGATCATCAATTTCCCCACCAAGAAGCACTGGCGGCAGCCCTCCAGGTTGGAATGGATTACCGAAGGTCTGGGCGATTTGAAGCGAGTGATTCAGCAGAAACATATCCGTTCCATTGCCCTGCCGCCCCTTGGGTCGGGTAATGGCGGGTTGAATTGGGGTGAGGTGCGGCAACAGGTGGAACGCGTACTCGGCGACCTTGAGGACGTGGATATAGTGGTCTACGAGCCCACCGAAAAATATCAGAACGTGGCCAAACGGACCGGTGTGGATAAGCTCACCCCGGCCCGAGCGCTTGTGGCAGAGATGATTCGCCGCTATTGGGTGCTGGGCATTGAATGCACATATCTTGAAGTCCAAAAGCTCGGATGGTTTCTCGAACGCAGCATCCAATCGTTAGGGATTGATGACCCCTTGAATCTTCAATTTGTCGCTGACAAGTACGGCCCCTACTCGGAGCGGCTTCGCCATTTGCTCAATAACCTCGACGGAACCTATCTCCACTGCGACAAACGGCTGAGCGACGCAGGACCGTCGGACACCATCAGTTTCAATGAGGAGCGCCGCAACTACGTCGATCTCTATCTCCAACAAGATGCGACGCAGTCGCTCAGAAAAGTTTTGGACCTGACTGCCAAACGCATCGATGGGTTCGAATCACCCTTGGGGATGGAACTTCTCGCCACCGTCGATTGGCTTATTGCGCGCGAGAATTGCGAGCCGAGCATCGCTGGCATTCGTGAGGGACTCAGCAAATGGCCTGCGGGCGGGGCCGCCGCAGACCGTAAGCTTCGCCTCTTTGACGATCGATTGATCGACTTGGCTCTCCGGCAACTGGTTTCTCCATCCAACATTTGACAATCAGCGGCATACTTTCCGTGCCACCGCGCCGGTTACGCTCTTGATGCCCGCCATGGACCAATGGAGAAAACGGCGATTTGCGCCGGACGTACAGTGCGCCAATCCCTTTCGGCGCATGAAACTTGTGGCCGGTTAGCGAAAGGTAGTCCGCCGGAATCTTTCGCACGTCAATTTCCACCTTGCCCGCCGCTTGGACCGCGTCGCAGTGATACAGTACGCCTCGCGACCGGCAGATTTCCGCAATCTTTTCGACAGGGAACAACACCCCCGTTTCGTTATTCGCCCACATGAGCGACACCACGGCGGTCTCATCCGTGATGGCAGCTTCCAGGTCGGCCAAATTCAAGAGGCCCTCGCGGTCAACCGGCAGGTAGGTGACTCGTAGCGGCGGGTTTACCCCGCCATGTGGCGA
>Ga0326728_10000640_pt1 | contig 134250 bp, 178 predicted proteins | sample MB3enrmetagenome_FD_207602 | JGI IMG/M metagenome (GOLD analysis project Ga0326728, IMG submission 207602) | Lab enriched peat soil microbial communities from McLean, Ithaca, NY, United States - MB31MN | ecosystem: Environmental > Terrestrial > Soil > Wetlands > Peat | place: USA: New York...
TCCTCCGCGCCCATTCGTCTGGCTAAGCGGCGTTTGTACTCTTCCGGATTTCTGCGGATCTCCTTAATGTCGTGCATCTACGCCTTTCTTGGGGCGGGATAGGAGTCTCGAACTCCTGTATCGGGTGCCACAGGCCCGTGCCTGACCCCTCGGCCAATCCCGCCATCTGACCTCTCATGAATCGAATCGAATCGTTCGCATGTGCTTAGGCGGAGGGCTCAGCGTCCGCAAGATGGTCTCCATTTCTTCCGCCGAATGGTCAGATTCGCTCAATGCGCGAATCATGATCTTGTCTTCGTGGCGCGGGTCGTGCTTCACGTCGAAGTCGCGAAGCTGCTGCCAAAACTCCCGCGCTAACTTATCGGGCAGTTCAACCCTCAAAAAAATCTTCATGCCCGCAATTATAGGACTTGCCGTCCAGGCGTGTATGGCTCCGCCACAAAAATCATTCGAAATGGGTTTCTGGCCCTGCTGCGACACCGGGTACCCTCTAGGCGCGTCGCTGGGGTGATTTGGAGCACCGGGAGGGCTTCGAACCCCCGACCTGCGGTTTACGAAACCGCTGCTGCTGCCACACTGAGCTACCGGTGCCCAAACTCTGGAGCGGTGAACGGGACTCGAACCCGTGTGTCCTGCCTGGCAGACAAGCGTACTGGCCGCTGTACGATCACCGCTGAACACACACAATAGCCAACCTGTACACATCCCATTTGGCGACGATCCGCCACTTGCCATGCCAACGGTCAATAAAAAATGTTTCCCGCGTCCATGGATTGTGGATCGTCTTCCAAATCCACTTATCATCGTCAACTTGGACCATCGCATTTCCCTCCTTGGCTCGGCCGCCAGGACTTGAACCTAGATCCATGCCTCCAAAGGGCATTGTCCTGCCATTGAACGACGGCCGAATACATCCCCCGCGCCGGGGCCTTCCATCCCGGCGTTGTAGCCCCTCTGAGTCACTACCTCAAAGAACGAGAACTTTTTGGCTCCCCGCGAGAGATTCGAACTCCCATCAGAAGCTCCAGAGGCTTCGGTCCTGCCGTTGAACGAACGGGGAGTACATCCGGGGTCCCCGGCGACAGGTCTTCGTCGCTGGGGTGGTTGGCTCCGGGGGCAGGGATCGAACCTGCGACGGTCTGGTTAACAGCCAGATGCTACTACCGCTGAGCTACCCCGGAACAAGCCTTTCGATTGTCAAACAACTCTGCGTAGGGTTCCGTTCTTGCCATCAACCCAACACCGGATCTCTAGGAACCGTTTTCCCACCATCCACCTGAAGATGGGCGCCGCATTCACGACGACGCCTTGGCCGTCCACCTCGATACCGGCACATGCGGTGCCGAGGCTGATCTGCCAGAGTTCCATCCGCGCCGTTCCTTTGCCCCAGTAAAAACCCCCGGCCGCGGCCAGGGGTGGGGTGTAAATGATGCTGCCCTAGCCTTCACACGGCGGTACCCTGCGCAAACGTCGGTTGCGCTGTTGGGTTGGTCGCGAAATGGGCTCGGGTCATCATGGTTGCACTTTAGCGCAGACCGGCGTCGGCTGTCAAGGACATTGCGCGCTTTCTTTTGAGAGCCTCCATGGCGTAAGCCGCCGCCCACTGCAAGTCGCGCTCTGTCAGCCCAGCCCCTTCAAAGCTGGTCATAGACCATGACCCGTGCGCGGTTTCGTCGGTCGCAACAAAGATCAGCCCTAGCGGTTGCCCCTGCCTCAAAATGATCGTGTGTGCCGGCGGCTGCGGAGTATTCCCGTCAATCCAGAAGGTGGCCTCGCCGGTCCAGCCGTTCGAGTCTGCGTCCTCGACCCACGTTACCATCATGGAAGGATAGTATCCGTTGCCCAGGGGCGTCATCGTGCTCATGCGTCTGGCCATGGTGTGGCGTCTGCCCTTCGCTGCGCTTCAGCTTGGTGGGGAGTACGGAACTCGAATCCGCGTTCCAGCCTTGAAAGGGCTGTGTCCTAGCCGCTAGACGAACTCCCCATGAGCACCCCACGGACGTAGAGCTGTCCGTGGGGACCCCGCTTAACCTATCCTAATGCGATTCTGAAAAAATAGTTGGTATGTCCGCCGCAGATGCCGCTCTGCCCTTGTACGTTGCGAATGTGACCATCCCTCCTGCCGCTCGAATTCCTCCATCGCTCGCTTCACTAGGCCATCAATGTTTTCGGTCTCTACCAGAATCCGGCATGGTTCACAGGCTGCCCAGAAATCCTTGCTGGCCAAAACCAAGTTCGTCTGTCCATCGGGCGCACCGGCATCTGCATAGAGCACTCCGGCATCCTCCGATGCGCTGTCGAAATCCATGCACTCGAAGCGTTTGACCACCCGCGGCGAACTGCAGAAATCGCAAATCTCCATCGCCTACCTTAAAGTCTTCCCGGCGTGTTTCGTCCACAAAGCAGTTTTGTTTGTCGGAGGCTCTCCCTCCGCACCATAGCGCCGGGAAGTTCTTGCAGCCGGTGATTCAGGCTCGTAGCTCATCTCTGAGCAAAGCGTCCACACATCTCGCGTGGCACCACAGCCGGCTGCAACTTGATGGGTGCATCGTCCCTACCGAGCAAGGAGTGACAAAAGCGACGACCCCGCTCTCTAGGTGCATACTGCCGCATCGAGGCTTTGCCTAGAGCGTGGCTTTAAGACGCCTCTCAATTACCCTTCAGTAAAGGATCGTCGCCGAGTCTCCGTACCCGCTCCACATCGGATATTCTCTTCCCGGCCGCCTTTGCTCCTCGGTGGCCAGTATCCCTCGATGCACCCAACTTGGCGGACCCGACCGGATTTGAACCGGCGCCTTTCACCTCGACAGGGTGGCGTCCTAGCCGCTAGACGACGGGTCCGCGAAATTCAACCAACTTTGTGTTCAGGGCACAATCTTGAACTGTCTGAATACCTGCCACAGTGGCAATGAAAGTATACATCGCCCGGTTTATACCCAAGGATCATGTGCAGTAGCCGACGCTCCCGGTAATCAGTCCTGCGTTCACTGAGAATCCAGTCCCTACGAATCCGATACTCGCGGCAGATCAACCAGCGAATGATCCAAGGCATAAACACTCCCGAATTTTTCGGGCCAGAGGTTGAGCCGCAACCCCCGCCAGCTTTCCTCTCCTTGTCCGGGACCATAGCGCCAACCGCAAGTTCTCTATCCCGGCGTTTACGGCTGCTACACCGCAGGGTCTTGGCGTCTTTCGAGTTCCACTGGCTGCGGAGGACTATCCTTTCGGTCGGCCGCCGCGCTCCTATGGCCAAAGGCTTGCGCCACGTTTTTGCCGCTTGCGCGGCCAGGCTGACTGCCACAACCTGTACGTCGGCTTTTTCTGACCCAGACCGAACATTGCTTACTGACCGCCCGTCTTTCGCATAGCGCTCTCCAGGGAGTCCATCGACTCCTTACACACCTTACTTTAACACAGAAGGCGCATTTTAAGCGCATTGCAGAGTTGAGGACGCGGAAGGGTGACTTGGTTGCGGGGGCAGGATTTGAACCTGCGGCCTCCAGGTTATGAGCCTAGCGAGCTACCGGGCTGCTCCACCCCGCGAGGCCAAGTGTATCACGGTTTTGCCGGCACCGGGGTCCCCGGCCGCAGGTCTTGGCGGCTGGGGTGGGACGCCGGCTCATCTTCTTCCATCGCCTTGGCGCGATCCTCCGGCATGTAGCTCATCGTCGCCGCTTGGCCGGTTGCGGCGAAATTGCGGACATTGCGCGATGCGGCGCGCACCACGTTCCGCGTTCCCGCCGCCGATGCGTTGAAGGTGATGGCATTGTTCATGGGAATGCTCATCTTGCTCGCCGTGGCGATCGCATCCTGGTTGGCGGCCAAGAACTGAAACTGCCACTTGTACACGTCGCGCTGCGTCTGGATCATCTCCGAGATCCGTTCCATGCTGTACTGTTTGCTGGCGTTTTCGATCCCGTCCGTCATGATGACGATCACTACCTTGTCGGGGCGTTCCGACTCTGGCATATCGTTGAGCCGTTTCCCCACGTCGGTGATCGTCGTGCCGATCGCATCCAGCAGCGCCGTCCAGCCGCGCGGCACGAATTGCTTCTGGCTCTTCTCTGTCGGCTCTGAAAGCGTCAGTAGGGGAGCATCATTGATTTTTCCGTCATACACTTCTTCGTACACGTCGTCGAACTGCACGAACCGGATGGAAACATCCGTGGGCGAGTTCTTCTGCTCGGCAAGGAAAGCATTGACCCCCTCCACCGTTGCTCCCGCGATTGTACTCATTGATCCGGAACGGTCCAAAATCAGCGCGATCTGCATCGCATTGTCTTTCATAAATATCCTCCCGAACGGAAGCATATCACCGATTTTCACCCCGCCGACGTGAATCTGTCGGTGGATTCCCCGATTTTCTGAAACGGTCATATTTTGCCCGTTTTCAAAGAGGCCTCAATCTGGTCAGCGGTGTCGCGCAAGATCGCTGGCACCAGCACCGAGATCTTCATGGTTACCGTCTGCATGGAAAATCCGGAGCCCTTCACTCCGCCCAAAACAATGAGCAGCACCGTATCCGCGTTGGTTTCCTCGCGCACCTTGGTGCACAACTCATCGTACTTCCCCGGTCCCAGTGGCATGGTGCCTCCATGCCCGCAATATATCATAGAGCTTGCCGCCACCTGCGGTGGCAACTGCAGGTGCACTTCAGGCCGGGCAAGCCGTGGTTGCCGTGGTGATATCCGCTGCATTGCTTATGATTGTGCATTCTGCATTTATGTGTCGGATTCTTTCCGGGGTTCTTGAGGTTGAGCGGCAGCCGCAAAACTTTTCTCCCTATCCCGGCCGCCGCTTGGCGCTCCGGGCAGCAGAACTGGTCAATCTGCTCGACAAAGCAGTCCCGGCCCCGCAGGCTACCGCACTTGGGGCAGTCGATCAGCTTCCAGTTGGGAACCGGCTTCGCCATGGTTCCCCATTGTATAATGCTGGCTTGATGGGGTCCCCGCTGATCGGCCCATATCGGCGGGGTAACTTGGTGCATGTGGAAGGAGTCGAACCTCCGGTGTTTACCACAAAGGGTAGCAGTTCTACAGACTGCCGCCGTCGCCACTGAGCCACACATGCATGTTAAACTTCATTCAGGACTGCCTCATGATGCAGCCATAGGGGGAGTGCCAGATGAGGGTTTGCTCATCATGCAGGTGCAGTACAAGCAATCTCCCCCTATAAGATTGGCGGAAGCGGTAGGATTCGAACCTACGGCGCCTATTTCCAGGACGCTTCAGTTTTCGGGACTGCTGGCATAAACCACTCGCCCACGCTTCCGAACGGTACTCAGGTGCCACCCGTTTCCGTAAGGGCATTCATACGGAAGCTGCGCCGGCATCTGGCTCTGAGCTGCGTACTCCGCATCTTCGCGGCTCTCATAGCTCACCTTGCCGCAAGGTTTGCATTTGACGGTTTCCAATACCCAATGCTGCATCGCGTACTCTGATCTGGCGGAGCGTGTGCGATTTGAACGCACGGTGCCTTTTATGGTCACGCCTCGTTAGCAGTGAGGTGCCTTAAACCGGACTCGGCCAACGCTCCGCGGAAACTCTTTCACTTCACTTCAATCTCTCCATCCCTACGCCTCAAAAAGCTGCCCGTCCTCTTCGGCGGCGGACCCCAATCAAGACCATCGTCGACCTCGGCCCCGGTTCTTTGATCGAACTGCCAAGCTCCGCATACGATCCTATCCGCCGTCACTGAGCTGACGACCAGCGGCATTTCCACGACTCGGCAAACATCCGAAATACAGTGTCGCCCGCTTTAGGCACTCCCAACTCTCCTATTTGCGCTTTCTTCCAACCATCTCCGCGAGAAACGATACGACCAGATGGTTCAGACTGACTCCCTCCGCTCTCGCCAACAGAATCAACTTCAAATGCAGACTCCTCGGTACTCGTTGGACCCATTTCCCGCTGGGCAGTTTCTGATCCTGCCCCTCCGATTTCTTTTTCATCTTCCCTTTATACTCCAACCTCTGGTGCCGACGAGGGGGATCGAACCCCTATGCCTTGGGCGCCGCCTTTTGAGGACGGTGTGTCTGCCAGTTCCACCACATCGGCGAATCTTGGTGCCCGTGGAGGGAGTTGAACCCCCACGGTTTCCCCGCGGCTTTTAGGGCCGCTGCGTCTGCCGGTTCCGCCATGTGCGCACAAAATCCGGAGCCCCCGGCGACAGGTTCTCGTCGCTGGGGTGGAAAATGAAAACCCCGGCTGGTTGGCCGGGGTCGCGTCCAGACGAACTGCAGATCGCTCAGACAGACCCCTCCCCATACCGGGGTCCCCGCAGATAGGTCTTCGTCTGCGGGGTGGCATTGGATGACAGGGTCGAACTGAGCGATAACTGCTTCATGGAAACCACTCTACTCCTGTTCCGAATCGCTGTCAAGGATGTACAAACGCCGCCTGTCAGTTGAAGCCGGGCCGGGATCGCTTTTCCACTTGCGCAGGTCCTCTTCGCTCATGGCTCTGATCTTCTTGTCGATGAAATCGAAGATCTCCTCTTCGCCGTAATGCGGCAGTCCCAGCAGATCGCTGGTCGTCGTAAGGTGACGCACGAACCGTATCAACCGCTCCAAGTTAATGTGTCTCGTCCCGCATTCCATCTCATGCAGAATTGGAACGCTGACGCCGATCTTCCGCGCCAGTTCTTCCTGCGTCATTTTCTGCGCCTTGCGCCTGGTTTTGATCCGTCTGCCTACGAATGCGGTAAACTGGCCTACGGTTTTTCGTTCTTCACGCATACAAGTACGTCCCCCACCGCTCATCCTCGTCCATGCCCAGCCGGCGCATAAGGTGCCGGCTGGTGTGAACGGTCAGCGGCTTGGGACTGTGCAGCAGGTTCATGCCCGCCTCGGCCAGGGTCTTCGAGCCCTTGCGGCGATTGCAGCCTTTGCAGCAGGTCACCATGTTTTCCCAGGAACTCGGACCTCCGCGCGACTTCGGTATCACGTGGTCCAGCGTCAGATCCCGCGGCTCGAATCGCACCCCGCAATACTGGCAGTGGTAGTGGTCCCGCAGGTAGAAGTTCTTCTTGGAGAGTTTGGTCATGTGCTCCGGGACCCGCCGGTACTCCACCAGCCGGATGACCGAAGGCAGGGGGATGCCGGGATACACGTCCTGCTCTCCCTCCCGCAGCTCGATGACCGCCTTTCTCTTCACGATCTTTTTGAGCGCATTGCGGGCAGGGGTGATCTCCAGCGGCTCAAAGGTCGCATTCACCACCAGCACGGGTTTGTGAATCAGGCTCATGGAAACCAGCTTACAGTAATCAGCGGATGGTGGGCAGTCACCGGTCCGGCTTTTCCCAAGGGTACACTTTTTGCGGATCGAACTTCGCCGCCTCCAACTCTTTCAGAAACTCTTCGGCAGATTCCCAACCATTCTCTTTACGAATTTCTTCCATTTCCGCTAACGTCTCCTCGGTTTTGCGTTTGAGATAAAGTTCCAAATCCTCTTTGGTTTCGATTGTCATCTTCAATCCTCTGGAACCGCATAGGGCTTGAAATTTGGGTTGCCGGCATAAATCTTGTTCGTCAGACGCACAAAAGCATAGCCCAATTTCTTGTTGTCGTTGCGCAACGCCGCGCCTATCGCCATGCCTAGCATCATCAGAAATTGTTCATTCTCCTCTTCGGTCAGGGTGATGTGGATCTCGACATCCATACGCCTCACTCCTTGCTTTCTGCCTTCAGCATCCCCCGCAGCCGTTTCAGCACTTGCTCATAAGGATAATCGAGGCACAGTACGGCCGCAGCCAATTCTTTCAAATGTGCCACCGAAAATCCCTGCGTATCCCGCACCCAGCGCGTTCTCTGGTTTCTGGTCAGGCTGGGCGCTATCTTCTCCAGATACACCCGCCGGCAGGCCGGCGAGGGCATTCCCACCTCGATCCACTCGTCAAAGCGGGAGGGCCGGTTGATGATCGTGGCCGGCAATTTATCGAAGTGGTTGGTCGTCGCCACATAGACGATACCATCCACCTGCGTCTCCCCGTCCAGCAACGACAACACCTCGCTCTCGTCGTTTTCGAGGATGTCATCCAGCTCTTCCATGATGCAGACAATCCGGCGCTGGGGCTCGATCTTGCGCAGCAAGGCCAAACCCTTCTCGGCGTAGCTGTTGAACATAATGACCAGCCCATCCAGAGCGATCAGCCTCCGGCCCAGCAGGATCAGCGTGGCCGTCTTGCCGCCTCCCGGCGGACCCTGAAGCCCCACGCTGCGCTTGTAAAGCAGCCCGTGCTTCCGGTAGCGGCTTTCCATGGCCCAGAACCTTTCGATCCCCGCCAGGACCTGTGCGCAGGTCGGATCGGGCAACTCGATCAGATCGTCCGTCACCACCTCGACCGGAGCAAGGAATAAGCCCATGTCGTACTCGAACTCGTAGACCCCGGCCTTGATCTTCGCCGCAGTCAAGCCGATCGGCCGGTATTGGCTATCGTTGATTCCCCACTGGCGCATTTCTTTCTCTTCTTTCATGCCTTCGCCTCGATTTTCAACAACTCCAGCGGCATGTAGCCTCCATCGCCGCCCTGGGGCGTGTTGTAGGCCCGGATGCACTCCCGCTCCACACATTCGCCGGGGCGCTCCACCAGCCCATGCCAGAACACGGCCACGCTTTCCAAGTCCACATAGTAAACCTTGCCCAGCGGAACATCATCCTCGATCACGTCCCATCCGTCCCGCGTCGACCGGCTTATCAGCGTCGCCCTGTGCAGCATCAATCGCGCCCCTTGCTTTCTGCTTATTTTTTATATTTGCGCCCGTCGCGCCCCAAGTGCAATGATACCATCATGGAAATCCAACTTCTCGACCCCAGTCTCGAACTGCCCGACCTGCTGGACGCAGAAGGGTTTCTTACCATGTGCCATGCCAAGGAGTACGATTCCATCCTTCCGCAGGCCCTCCGCCTCTGGTGTCACAAGTATGGCCGCTACGGTCTGCCTACCATTGAACTTGTTCATTGGCTGGAAGATCGCATCGCCAACCGCCGCGCCATCGAGATCGGCGCCGGCGCCGGCGACCTGGCTCACGTACTCGCCATCCCAGCCACCGACAACCGGATGCAGGAGTGGCCCGCCATCCGTTGGCATTATGAGATGACTGGCCAGCCGGTGATCCGTTACCCTGATTTTGTCCAGAATCTGGACGCCCTCGACGCCGTCCGGCAATACTCGCCGGACGTGGTCATTGCCTCCTGGGTCACGGAGTGGATTGATCCCGCTCTCCCCCCTCCGGAGACGGGCGGCAATGCCTGGGGGGTCAAAGAAGACGAGATCCTGACCACCGGCTGCACCTACATCCTCATCGGCAACCTCAAGATTCACGGCCGCAAGAAGATCATGGCCGAGCCCCACGACGAGTTCGCGCTACCCTTCCTGCGCAGCCGTGCTACCTATCCGCAACTGGATCGGGTATGGATATGGAGCGGATGAACTAGCCCGCATCGAAACGGCGGATAAACTTCCCGCACCGGGCGCAATGGATATCGCCTTCGTGGAAAGACATTTCATAGTTGCGCATCTCAAAATCCGTCGATCCGCACTCTGGGCAGACGGTGTTCGATAGAATCAGGATTCCCTCCGCAAGATTCTCGTCTTGATTATCCTTCATGCTCAGTTCCTCTGCATCCGTTCGATCAGGCACAGCCGCGCGGCAATTTCAATTTGCCTCAGTAGAACGTATATGTCCGGCTGCGCCTCCCGCAGCATGGCTAGATCCTCGCGTGTGGCCTCCGCCAAGACCATCTCTCCGGTAAAACGCAATACCGCCGCGCAGTAGATACATACGGAGAAGTCGCCGCCTTTCGGTGCTGTCGGGCCGGTGTAGTTTGTCGCTCCGTCCATGATCTTCCCGCAGTGCGGACAGGCGGCGGGCGGCACTCGGCTTGAAAACAACTTTCCTGCCTTCGTCACCGGGAGATCCACTCCATAAACTCCGGGTTGGAGCGCGCGAACGCAGTCCAGAAATCCGCCAGATGGTAAACGCCGTCGTGTTTTTCCCGGTCGGGATTGATGCTATTCCACCAAGTATCTCCGCCGTGCAGACAGGCGCCGGCGTGGAAGATCTCGTGGATGATACTGTTGCGCAATAGCGATGGCGGCTCCGTGGGCAGATAGAAAATGACCTTGATCTGGCAGGAGGTTTGCGCGGCGCTATCCGCCGCCTTGAAGTCTCTTACCCGGATCACGCGCCAAGTTTCCCCGTTGATGTTGAGCTGCGACGGAATTCCCTCTTCGGTTAGGGAGACGATCTGCATTTGCGGCGCGCCGGCAAAGGTGATCGCGTTGGGATAGGGCTGCCGGTGGCGCAACCAATAATTAAAGTAGGCCAAGCTGGCACTTTGCAGCAGCACCAGTAAAAGCATCCCGCAGCTCCAGAACAACCTATTCCGCCGCTCACGCCGCTCCTTCAGTCTGCGCAGCACCGCTTCATTGAATGGGATTCTTTTCTTCATTGGATGGTCTCGTCCTCTTCCAGCTTCAGCGGCACCAGTTTGGCCGTCCCGTCCCTGATCTCTTTGACCCTTCTCTCCAAGTCCAGGCTCACGCCGGCTTTCTCCGCCGGGGAGCCGTGAAAGCTGATGTCGAAGAAGATGGCGTCCAGCACTTCCAGCAGACTGGGTGTGTACCGCAGACCATCTTCCACCTCGTAGCTCCCCTCCAGCAAATGCTGGACACAAGCGTTCGCCTCCAGACGAAAAGGAAGCGCCGCAATCTCCGCCAAGGGCGCCAGATCAAGTGACCACTTCCTCGCGTCCTCCCCGCGCCCATGAAAGTCCAGCGAGATATCCAGCGTCTTGCTGATCTTGTACTTTTTGCTTTCCGAAACTTCCACTTCCATGGCCACTGTGCAATACCGCAATTCTCCGTATCCTTGAGAATTCGGCACTTCCTGGATGAAGCGCGGCGCCGGAGAAAGGCCGGACGGCTCGGGCGCAGAAGTGGCCGGCTCGGGCGGCGGCGATGAGGGAACGGCAAGCGGCTTCACGCCCCACTGCAACTCTTCATAGAAGGCGCTCACATCGCAACTGGAGTAGCAGCCGATGAAGCCGCGCAGGAACTCGTCCCGGTAGGTAAAGGCGATGATCTCGCCCAGCGTCACCCCCTCTTCGACTTCGGTCACGCCATCGCGCAGACAAAGAGCGGACTCAAACTCCTTCTCCAGGTACTCGCGTAGATCACCATTCCACTCCAAACGCTTGAAGCCGTTTTTGGTGATGTGGATCATCGGGCCCCTTTTAACGTTTGCTCATGAATTGCCTGAGATGTTTGGCGCAGTCCTCGGCCGTAGCCTTGATTCCACCCTCAGACGAGTATGCAAAGACGATTTGGGAAGATCGCGCATCTCGCACGGCCATGCTGGCGATGGTATAGGGCCGCCCTTGCCGATCAGAGGCCTCGCTGAGAGTGCTGGTGATAATGTACTCGGCTTTGCTCGGTTCGGTCACCACCTCCAGGGGGACTTGCTTCTTCACCAGGGCGGAGGTCAAGGACAACTCATACCCGTTCGGTTCGATGTAGACGGTGGCGCCGCTCCTGATTCGCGGAGCCTGGGCAAGCGCAACAGTGGAGAACGTAAGCAGCACAAAGGCAAGCACACGGTTCATGCGGATTTCCTCTCCTTCTTCCGGGAGCCCGCTGGGTTCCCCGGCGGCGGCGGCAACCCGATAGAATCTGGACGCCGCGCGCCGCCGACGAGATCCCCGCAGACAGGCCTTCGTCTGCGGGGTGCTTCAACGCATCCTGGGGGATGCACCCTTCGGGTTGCTCCGAAGGAATGCCCCATTCTACGCCTTATCAGGCCATGAGCGCAAATTATCCGAAAACCCGGTAGGTGGCAAAAATTACCGTTGCGGAAAAATCGAAGATGGTCTGATACTAAATCACCCCACGGACTTGGACCTGTCCGTGGGAACCCCGTCCTCGTTGCTGAGAAGAGGAAGTGAAAGGCATGAGAACCGAGATTCCCTCGCCGCCGCCGGTGAACGTGAAGACGGGCTGCACCTGCCCCAATCAAGGCCAGCCGATTGACGGTTTGTGTTATATCGATCCCTGCTGCAAGGTGCATTACGCCGAGCGCGGCATCCCGATCCCCCGGCCGGAGGGCAAAAAAGAGAGTTGGGCGGCGCGGGAAAAGCGCTTGCCGGTCCGCTATCCCAAGATGAAGGTGGCCAAGCCATAACTCGATCGACAAATCCCGCCGATCCGCGCCGTTCTAAGGCAATGCGGGAACTTGTCGCAAAAAACTGGACCCTTCAGGCCATCGGTGATAAGTACGGAATCACCAGAGAACGTGTGCGCCAAATCGTTGGAAATGTAGGTTACGAGAGAATGGCAAGGGCGCAGCACAAACTGCGCGAGTCCCTGGGCCAAGTTCTGAAGATGTGGGCAGAGGGAGAGAGTTTTTCGGCAATTTCGCGGCAGACCAAGGTGCCGCGTTCCGCTATCTATTCACTCCATCTGCCCCGAAACTATAACGATAGACCGATGATCCACGGAACAGCAAACTGCTACGGCCATCGCGGTTGCCGTTGCCCCGAGTGCCGCGCCGCAAACGCAAAAAGGACGAGGGATCGCTACAGCGCTCGCCGCAAAAAGGGCCTTTGTATCCAGTGCGGGGCGCCGTCACCTGATACATGGAGATGCCGCCGCTGTTCTGATCGTCACGCGGGCCGCGCTGGGAAGGCTCGTTCAGGTAGGGATTCAAGGCGACAAAAATAGGCGGAGTCCCCAGTGATAGGCCTTTGTCGCTGGGGTGAAGGGACAGATTCACGTCCGCAGGGTTCGTCTCGCTGGCATCCTCAAAATCATCCTTGCCTCCCGGCTGGCATTTGGGCATGATGCCAGCATGGAAGAATCTCTTGAGCAAAGCAGTGATCCTGTACCGGGGTTCCCCGCGACTCCGCAATCAAAAGGTGGCCGGGCAAGGATGCAAAGCCTCTCGCCGGAGCAAAGAAGCGCCATTGCCGGCAAGGCCGCCAACGCGCGCTGGAGCAAAGATAAGGGCCGGAGATCAGAGATCAGAGATCAGCAAGCACCAGCTCCTGCGACGAAGTTACGTCGGCCCGTGCGGCCAGCACCAGCGCCCAAGACTTTTCGCGACGCCCACAGCTATGCCGAGAAGCGCTTGGCCGCGGCGCTCAAAGAGCGGGCCCAGGCCATGAACAAGCTGGCCATGCTCAACGCCGAGATTCCCTCCCTGATTCAGATCATCAACGCTCTCAAGGGCCAACAAAGTCCGCAAACTCCCGCGCTGGGGACTGTAGAGATCCCCGGTGCGCTTGCCGCGTCCCCGGCATCGCCTCTGGTGGTGCGCATCGGCCGCGTTCAGGGCGGCGCCGGCATCCCCGGCATCGGCGATCCAGTCGACTTGAACGATGACGAGGATCGCTTCCTGCGCGAGAGTCCCGTCGCCGGCGGAGATTGGCATTAAACAGCTAGAAGCTAAAAGCTAGAGGTTTGTAGCTATCTCCACAAATCCATACCGCTTCGACGGCTCCTCCCCCCGATGGCACGGTCCGCGGAAGATGCACGGCACCGGCCAGTCGCAGCCGGTCAACTGGGGATCGGGCAGCGTTTTCATGCTTGCGATTTCTTCTAATTTCTTTTTCGCCAAATCCAGAATCCTCTGCCGCGCCGTCTGCTCGGGCACGGCCAGGTTCACCGTAAAGCAGACATCCTGCAATACGCCGTCCTCCAGCATGGCTTGGAGCCAATCGTGCGTCGTGATCTCGTCGTAATCCTCCCGCCAGATCGGTTGCCAAGTGCTCTTGAAGCCCTCGGCCACGGCGTGCTTCTTGCGGAAGCGCAGTTTTTTGTTGGCCGGATGGCGCAGTCCCTTGGCCCACGGCCCATGGCGCTTGCCCTCCCGGTACTGTCCGAGCACGATTACCGCCATCTGCAGCGGCAACCCATAGGCGCAGACCTCCCCCAGCGAAAACCACGATCTGCACTCGCTATAATGGCGGTCGTCATTCCAGGCCGAGACCAGCGCCACCCGGCGCAGGTGTCCGCCGTCAGGGGAGAGAAAACAGGATGGTTGCCAGAATGCAAGGGCTTCAGGAATCTTCCATGGCAGATCCGACGCCTTGCGGATCGCAGTGGCGGCCAAGTCCGCGATGCAGGCCAAGTGCATTACCTCGCCGTGCACATCGTAGTGGCCGGTTTCCAGCCCCGGCTCACTGCCCAGTCCATAGCACTCCTCGCCGGCCGCTTCGCCAAAGTCCGCCCGTTCCGAAGTAACCCCGGCACGGATTCCCCACTGCAGCATCGCATTTCCATCCAGCTTGGCGCGTTCCCAGCCGCGCCGCCAGAATGCCTTTCTCGGGCACTCCTCGAAGGCCGTGAGCAGTTCAGCGGTAGTCGGCATCGCAGTTTCTCCGGAACAGTGGACAGTGCGAGTGAACAGTGTGAAAACACGGAACCGGCCACTGCACACTCACACTAACCACTATCCACTACTTCACTTCTTCCCTCATTTCATGATTTTTGTTTGCTCGTGCGGCCGGCGCCGCGTGGCCTCTTGCCGGAGTTCCCAGAGTGTCTTGATGGGCTTGGGCGCGGCCGGGGTCCCCGCCGACAGGTCCACGTCGGCGGGGTGTATCGCGGCCGGCAGGTTGCTCCCCACGGGTAGGGGGTTGCGCTTCTTCGCGCCTTCTAGGATGTTCACTACCTTGTCCGCGTCAGCGCGAACGCCGTGGATTGCAACCCCGGTCGCCACCGGCGTCATCTGCTGCTGCAGATTCAGCGTTATGCCTGGGCCGGTGGCCCCACCTCCTGCGGTGCCTTCTCCTTCAGGTGCTCCTCGTCTCGCCGGCGAAGGACCTCCTTGATCCCGGCTAGCCCCCCGCTCTTGTACGCGGCCCAAAGTTCCTCGATCTTCTGCTCCTCCGCCGGTCCCCTGCCTTCCATGGATGAAATCCTCCTTGATCTGCTTGCCGAGCCGCGTGATGTGGATCAGTTGCTCCAGCGCCTTCGGCCCGTGTTCCTTTTCCACGGCGTCGAAATACTGGAAGAGATACACGGCGGCTTCGTCTTCCGTCAACCCGAATTTTGCTGGCGCCTCGCTCAGCAGCTTGGAGCTGGTCTCCAGCACACGTATCTGGTTGCCCTTCTCGCTGGCCTCCATATTGTACCTGTTCTGGCGCAGATCATCCATCATGCCTTGCGGAATGGCGGCATTCAACTCTTCAAAGCGCTGCGCTGATAGATGCCCGCTCCCCACATCCCCGAAACGTTTCTGCCAAGTATGGTTCAACTCCTCCCGGAGAACTCCCAGCGACGCGCGCAGACTCTGGCCCTTCTCCGGAATCGCGGCCACGGTGACATTTCCATCCTTGTCTTTGGCGACCGCCAGCAGCTCTCGCAGCTCTTTGCCGAAGGTCAGATCCATCGCCTCCGCAATTCTCCCGATCGCCTCCACATCCCACGCGGTGAGCGAGGCTCCATTCAGCGTGTACGCGGGATTAACATCTGCGCGGATGCCCGCGCACAGAGTTCTCAATCCGTATCCGCTCAGGTACAGCACCTTCTGGCCGTCCGGCAGGGCGCGAACCTCTCCAATCTCCCGGTTCTCCAGATACTGGATTCTTCCAGTTGCAGCCCGGTACTTGTCCAGCCAGGGTTGCGCCTTTTGGCGCCATTCCTGATGTCTATGCTTCCATGCCAGCATATTCTCCGGAGTGCTCAGGTCGGGCTCCTCCGGCGGCGGCATCTTGTACAACTCGTTTCGAATGTCGCCCAGTTGCCTCCATGCATCGGCAATCTCCGCCGGCTTCGCGGGGGGCGCCTTGTAGATCAAGTTGAAGAGGCTCAGTGGCTGCGCCGTTACGCCTTCTCGCATCTGGGGCGTGATGGGCAGGTAGGGAACAGTGCCTGGAGGCTCAACCTTCTGCAATTCATCAGCATAATGTTGCGCCATTGATCTGGTATCAAAGAAATTCTTCCCTGTGAGGTCCACTCCATCGCTGTCGATAATCCTGTAGGACAAATCCGGAGACCGTTCCACGCGGAACTGCCGTCCGCCAAGGTCTATGCTGTCAACCTTCGCGTCCCACGGTTTGCCGATCTTGTTAGCTATGATGGGCAGCATCTGGTCGTAGAAACCCTTCATCCCCTCCCCGCCAACTTTCAGGTCGAGACCACTGAATATCTTGGCTCCTCCGTAAGAGTCCGCACCTTCGCCCTTCTGAATCTTTTCGGTGAGTTCCTTGCCAACTAGGTCGGGCAGCGCGGTGTTCGGAACGACGATGGCCTTCTCACTATCATCCCAACTAGATCCCGGAATCCGCTCCCCGATGGTGTCTTGCAGAACTTCCCCGTTTTTCCCTGTGATCCAGAGGGCTGTGCGGTTATCGCTTCTCGGCTGGTAGGCTACACGATCAATTTGCTTGCTCAGATCATACCGCTCCGCCTGCTCCTCGCCGGGAGTCCAGGAGATGCCGTCATAGCCGTTCTCCGCCGCGTAGCGAATCATTCGCTTTAGCAGCAGCTCCGGCCAAGTCTTCTTGAACGGGGCATCGGGCACACGAAGCTCTCGGCCTGCTCCGGTCTGCTTTATACGAGCAGCATCAGCAATGGCTTCTTCAGCAGTTCTGCCGTAGAATAAATTGCGACCACCAATACTAATCTGATCTCCAGAGGCATCAGCTACAATCCACGACTCTGGATGATCTTCCGTCTTTGTTGCCTTCCAGCCTGTCGTATCGGGCGGGCCTATTGATCCGTATCCGCCCTTTCTCCCTTTTTCGTGCCAGTCGCTCTGCAATTCCTCCAGGTGCAGCAGCTTCTCCCCGTTCGGCCCGGTGCGGTCATTGAAGCGCACATGGCCGAGTACATTTGGCTCGTCCCAGTGAGAGGTGCGGAAGTTAGTTTTGCCCAGCTTGTTTAAGTCTGGCTGCGTTGCATGATTCCGCACATGCTCCCCAGGGAGAGGATTTCCATTATTATCCACATGGATAACATCTACGCTCCATAAACGCTGTTCACTTGATGGGTGGAACGCGATGACTTTGTCTTTGCCGGCATATCCCTCGACGATTTTCCCCGGTTCAAAATACTTTGCCAGATCGCTCTCCGTGATTTGGTTCTCTGGCAACGTCACCAGCAACTCGCGGTAGTTCTCTCCACCGGGCATAACCCAGGTGCCGAACTTTGGTCCACCGTAGGCCTCAGCTTCTGCGTAGGTGCGCTGCGCATTAAAAAGGTTCCGAGCAGCCTCTAAGAGATCATCAGATGGCATCTCGCCGGGCACATGGCCAGTATCCCTCATCCATTTCGCAATAATCTCGCGCGAACTTTGACCGCCCTCTTGAATTTCACGCGCAATAGCTCCGGCCTCGTGACCAAAGTCCTTCTCAGCTAACTGATAGAATTTATCGTAGGCGGTGTCAGCGGCCCGTTTTAGCGTTATGCTTCCTTCGCCCTTTCTTACTTCTTTCAACTCTAAGTTGTTTGCCGCCAAGTGCTGCCGCATCTCCTCCGGCGTCACCTTGGCCTCGCCCTTCTCCTTGAGGAACTCCTCCATCCCCGTCCACTTCATCTCTTCCGGCTTCACACCGTTCGCCAACAGCATCTTGGCAATATCGCCGGCCGGCATCGGCCCCTTCATCTTCTCGCCCAGCAGCTTCTCGCTCTTCAGATAGAACGGCTGCGTACCGCCCGCTCCCTTGTACGTCAGGTTCATCGCCACGTCGACGGGTGCCGCCGCCGCTGGTGCTGCCGTTGGTGTCGCCGCCGGCTTAGGAACTGGTGTCGCCGCCAGCGCTGGTTCTGTCACTGGCATCGCCGATGGCACAGGTGCAGTCGCTGGCATCGCCGCAGGTGCTGCCACGGCTGCTGGTGCAGACAGAACCGCATTCGCATTCTTGACAATCACTTCCGCCGGGCTGAAACGGATCACATCGTAACCATTCATCTCAGCGTAGCGATGCACTGCCGCGATCCACATTCCCAGGTTGAAGGTCGGCGACTGAGGCCGGATCATCTCCAGATAGCCTTCAATCTTCTCCGGCCGGTCCTTAGTGTTCTTGGCTTGTTGCAGTCCTTGCCGTTCCACTCCCTCGATTTCCGTCTGCAATGCGGGGTTGACCTTCTGCTCGTACTGAGGATGGATCGTGCCCACGTCGAGTACCTGCGCATCAGATCTCAACTGCTTCTCCGTCACTCTAGGCCCATAAGTCTTCGCCCACTTCGGCTTCTCCGTCATGTAGAAGCCACGGCCATAGAGCCCAGAGTCACGCTGGCCCACCTGAGCCAAATCGATCTCGCCAACCTTTACCTTGCTCCCGTGGTAGAGAGTACCCAACTCGGCACCGCTCTTTTTCCATGGCTTCGCAGTCTGCTGCGCAACGAGCTGCTCCTTCGCTTGCGGTCTGCGCATCGCCGCCTCTTTGCGCAACTCCGCCAAACTCACCGGCTTGGGCTGCGTCAGCCGTAGTTCGGGGCCCCCAACGACAGGTCCACGTCGTTGGGGTGAAAGATTGGCCGTCACTTCCACCGGCCTCAGACCGGCAGGCGAAGGCAATGGCGCCGGCCGTGGCGGCTTGGGCAGCGAACCGGGGTCCCCACGGACAGGTCCACGTCCGTGGGGTGAAAGAGTTCCTTCAATCGTTGGCGGGGCTGGCGCCGGCAGTCCCAAAGGCTCCGCCGGCGCCTCCGGCGGCAGGACGACGCCCATCTGCTGCAATCGTGCCTTTTCTGCGGCTGGAACCTTCCCGCCAATCTTTCCCACCAAGTAAAAGCCCAGCAGATCGCCCAGCAGATTCTCCGCCGCCAAACTCTTCGATCTACGCCAATCCTGCACCGCCTCTTTCAGCCGGTCCGCGATCTGCGCGCCGGGATGCAGACTCAGCAGATCAGCCTCGGCCTGCGCGGAGACCCTCTCGTCGGGGGAGTAGAGGTTCTTGACGATCCCCACCACCTGCGGAACCAAGTCCACCAACCCAAACATGAAGCGGCCGGCCCGCTTCAGAACGTTTCCTCCCACATTGGCTGCGTTGGCCGCCGCGTTCCATGCGGCGTCGCGATTCGCCGCCCAGGTGTCCGCAGTGGGCGTGGTATTGGGATTCATCAACACCGGCTCGGTCGCCTTGTAGACCGCTTGGCGTAGCGTGTTCCAATCGGGAGTGACCTGCGGCACATTGGCTACCGGGGTCCCCGCGAAGCGATCTTTGCTTCGTGGGGTGGCCATTAACCGCGCATGTTCCGACTCCTCCGTTGTCTTTCCCGTGAAGTGCGGAGGAGCGGCATGGGTCTGCCCGCGATGTGTCCGGATGGCCGCAACGATCTTATCGTCGGACAGGTGAAAGGGGAAGGCGACTACGCCCAGATCTTTGACCTTCACGAGTTTGCGGCGCTCCGCGTTTTTGGGTTGAGGCTCAGGCATCATTGCACCGGAACAATGGAGTTGGTCGCTTCATCGAAGATGTGCGTATAGGGCTGCGCGGAAGACTGCGGACCGGGCGGCGCCGCGGCGGTTGCCGGCGCTTTGCGCTTGTCGGCCTCATCCCGCAGTTCCTTCAACGACTTCTGCGGTTGGCGCCCAGCCGCAGAGGCGCCCATCGCCAAGGCCCACACCGCAGGATTGATTTTTGCTCCCCTTCCGTGAGCCCCTATCAGCAGCGGTCGCAGATCCTGAAGTGCCTGTGACCTCAATTCCGGCGGAACTTTGTCAATGTCCGCCGGCGTGATGCGCTCCAGCCGGGCAATCACGCCGGGGCGTTCCAAAAAACTTGCAAATGCGTCCGAAACAAATGGCGCGGCAACTGCGCCTCCACCGGCCAGTTCGAGCAGACCCACGCCCTTGAATTCGCCAAGAAGCGCAATGAGACCACCTCCAGCGGTGAGGAGGCTCCAGTCCACTCTCCTCCGGCCGAGGTTTGCCATGAGATCGGCAGTGGCTTGAACGTCAGCGCGATGCCGTGCGCGAATGTCTTCCGGCGAGAGAGTGCGGGGCGTGAACTTTGTGGATTCCGGCACCGGCGGGAGTTCCTTCCGTGTGCCCTTCGGCGCAACCTTCGCCGTCTCGCGGCTCTGACGCAACTCCTGAGCCAAACGGGTGAGCTGCGGATCGTAACGGGACAATAGATTAACCGCGCGATCTCCTGCGTTGCCCAGAAAGAACTTTGCGGCCGTTGCGGGATCTTTCGCAAGAAACGCCTGCGCGACCGGCGATGCACTGCCGCTTGGCCCCGTCGCATCATGAAATGTCTCCATGAACTGGCGGTAGTAGTTTTTGGCGTCGTACCACTGTGGCAGCGCATCGTGACGCCGAGCCATGGCTTCCATGCGGTTCCAGACTTTTTCGTGGACCTCCTGCACAGCCTTGAAGATGTCCGGAGGCAGATCCCCAGGCGCCAGTTTCGCTCCAGTCTCCTCGTAGAATCCCTGGTAATCGTTCCAGCCCAATGTGCCTCCCGCGCCCGTCGTCGCTTCCTCGAAGACCTCGGGAGGCAGTGCGCGACGGAGCGTATCGCGCATCTGCGGATCTGTAATTGCCTCCGCAAAGTTCTTGTAACCCAGGTTCTGCGCGGTCTGGTCCGCAAGCAACTGTGCCGGCGACGTTTTCGGTGGCTGTAAGACAGCCTGAAATTCTTTGATTTTTTCGGGCGAACCACGAATCCACTTCTCCTGCGCGGCCCGTACATCGTCCATCAGAAGCCCGCGGGGATCTGTGTCCTCGCCAACTTTGGCCTTTACGGCCTCGTATTTTTCGCTGGCCGTGGCACGCACACGCTTTTCCAGCGCCTTGATGCCAGTCATGAGCTGGCTTCCCTTGACCTGAACATCGCTGGCAGCTTGACTCCGCGCTGCCTCGCCGGCGGCTACTCTTCGATTGGCCTGAATCGTTTCGCCAATGTCCTTGTGGTATTCCTTGGTCGCCGTCGCAGCCTTCTCGGCCCCGGCAAGGTTTTCCGTCTGCGTTTCCCGAACCAGCTTTCCGACTCCGCGCGGACCGGCGCCGGTCATGACCTTGGCGGCGGGCAGCGCAACTCGCTTCGCTGCGGTATCCCGAAGTTCAGCTAAACTCTTGATTGGATGAGCAACTTTTCCCCCGATCTTCCCTGCCAGCCACATGCCAGCCACGTCCCCGACCATATTTGTCAATGCCAGCTTGGGATCGGTGCGGAAGTCGTCGCGCAACTCCTTTACCCGCGCCTGGATCTGCGCGCCGGGGTGCATCTCCAGCAGTCGCGTCTCCCCCGCCTGAGCCTTTTCGGGATCATCGGAAATCGCTTCCTTCAAGGCGCCCCATGCCTGCGGACCGAAGTCAGCCACGCCAAAGAGTACAGCTCCCACCCGCTTGATGGTATTCAATGCCGCTTCGCCAAGAGCGGGGTCGTATTGGCTGGTCGGCATACCGGGAAAAAGGTTTGTCGGCTGTGTCGCCGCTTGCACTTTAGCTTCTGTTTTCTGCCACCATCCCGGCTCCTGCGGCGCCACCTCTGGCAGCGGACCCTGCGCCCGGAACTCGGCTTCGGTCAGAACCGGCCTCTTCGGCTGTCCGGGCAAGATGGTCTTGTACCAGGGTTGTGCCGGTCCTTCGATCTTTCTCTTGAGCGCCTCCGTGCGATCCCTGGCAAACCGCTCCCGGTCCTCGGGCTTGATCTTCCACCCCGCCTGCGAGGCGGGCATGACTTGGCTGTAGGGCACACCGACAAAGCTCCCATCCGGGCCCGCCATTTGGTATAACCCCTCGCCGACCTGCTTGCCGTTCACGGTTCGCACATTGACCTGAGCGGTGAAATCGGGCGTCTTGAGTTTGGCTAGGATGCCCTGCTTGGCCTCCAGCGTCAGCCGTCCCAGCACAGCCCTCTGCCGGTCCTCGGGGAGTTTCCGAAGCTGCTCAATCGCCTGCTCTGGAGTGATCTGTGCCATTACTGTTTCTTTCCGCCATTCAGCGCATTGACGATGTCGTCGTCGATGCTTGCTCCGCCGCCGAGGTTCTGCTGGGCCTTATCCCTTAACTCTGTCGGTTTGCTCTTGAGAGCCTCCACCGCATCGTAAGCCGCCTTGGCTTGCTTGTGAGTAAAGTCCTGCAATTGCTTGCGCAAGTTCGTTGACAACTCCCCGTGACCAACCTTAGCTGCCCAGCGTTCGGGCGCCTCGGCGATACCGCCAGCGTTGAACAGTTGAGCAATCTCCTGCTGGTTCACGCGGCCAGCCTCAGACCGGATTAAGCTAAGCACAAAGAGCGCGTCCTGTTCAGATACGCTTCTTCCTTCTTTATGGGCCTTCTCCGCGTCGGCAACCAACTGATCGGCGAGGTTAGAGATTTTCACGGCATCACTGTAGGCGCTGCGCGCCTTGTTCAAGGGGCCGCTTCCCTTCGTGCCAAGAATCCGATCACCGGTCTTTGCTCCTGCCAGAGGCGTGGTGCCGGGTTCGGGATTGGCCGGCTGCTTCGGCCCCGCCGCGCCCGGTGCTGGCGGGGCTCCGCCCGTCGGTGTAGTGCCGGCTCCCGGAAGCACCGGTCTCGTTGTTCTCGTCTCCGGCGTCTCGTGAATCCGATTGTCCTCGTCAACCCAGTGATACATTCCAGTCGAAATGCGTGTCGTCAGATAGGGTGGCGGAAGAATACTGGAATCCTCTGTTCCTGTAATCGGCTGGTTGGTTTGCGGGTCGAGCAGCACGGAAACAATCCGTCCGCTGGCATCTTTCTTCCAAGCCCGCACAGATTTGCCCGCCTTCGGCACCATCGTCTGCCCTTTGAAATCCACCTCTTCCGCCTGTTTCTCCGGGTCCATCGGAATGCGCCAGTAATGCTCCTTCCCTTGCGCATCCTTTGTGGTCGCCAACTGCGGAAAATACTTTTCCGGCATCTCCTTTGGCTCTACCGCTTGGCCTGTTCGCGCGAACTGCTCCGCTACGTCCGGCGGCGGCTCATGGCCGGTTATCATCTTGTAGTTGGTTCTAAAGTCATACCACCGATTCGCTAATTCTGGTTCCACCCAGTCACGGCGCGGCGCCGCTGCGGCCATCTGGCCGGCCTCCTGCTCCGCCTTCTGCCGCCTTTGCGCCAGATCTTTCAACTGTCCGGGAGTCTGCTTCGGCCCCTGCACCGTCACCGCCGGCCCGGCTGGCAGCGCCGGTCCCGCCGGCGTCTCCATACCCGGCAGGGTCGTCGCCGGTAGCCCCGGTTCGACTGTGGAAGAGACATTCAGCGCCGGCACGGCGCCTTGTCCAGCATTGGATTGTGCTTGGGCCTTTAGCTGTCCCGGTGATTGTTTCTGTGCCTTCCTGTTGTGCAAAACGTTCGCATACGCATTCGCGTTGGCGGCGTTGTCGAACTTCCCCAGATTCTCTCCTGTGTCGAGGTAGTGCTGCCAGGCCCGTTTGAACATGGCCTGCTCTTCCGGGCTGCCTTTAGGCGGCTTCTTGCCGTCCGGCGTCAGGAACTTTCCATTCACCACCGTAGGCACAAGAACTTCCCGTCCCTGTTCGTCTCTGAAGGAGGTGGAATACTCGCTGCTGTGTGTGCCATCTGCATTCTGGACAACCGGCCGATTCCAGATCGGCAGATTTCCCGGCTCCACCAGACCTTTTGGCTTCGGAATGGCCATGGTTTGCGAGGACGGCAACGGCGCAGTCTTCCCCGGCTGCGGCGCGGCGGAGATAGCATATTGCCGGTAGTTTGGTTCGGCCGCCGATTCGATCGGCGCAGCGGTAGTGGCCGGCACTTGGATCGGTGCCGGTTGCACGGTCATCGACTGCGCCTGCGGCCCCTTGGTCAGATGCAGCAAACGTCCGAATCTCTGCAGGGCGCCGGGATTCTTCGCCGGATGCAGGAAATCGTTCCGCGCCTGGATAGCCTGCGTCAGAGCATTCATCGTCTGCTGGTACTCGGCGCTCTCCGGCGCAAAAGACGAGAGCTTTGTCTGCAGGTTCCCGATGTTTCCCTGGAGCTGATTCCACTGGGCATCCTGCTCCCGCTCTTGCTTCTGCTGCAAGCGGGCCCATACGCCGCCGCCGCCCACCACGCCGCCGAATCCACCCATCTTGAAACTCCTTTAGTTGCCCAATCCGCCGCTGGGATAGGCATTGGAGGCCGAGGTCCCGCCGGTCAGATACTGCTCCCCAAGCTCTTCACCCGTCTGGAAGCTGGTGGTGATTCCGTGGCCCAGAATGCTGTTGGCCCAGTTCCGCATCCGCTGCTGGCTGGCCGCCTCCTGCGCACCGAAGGCTCCCACGGCTGTGCCCAGCAGACCGCCGCCGGTGCTGGCCAGGTTGCTGGCCGAGCTGCCCAGCAGCTTCGCGATCATGTCGTTGATGCTGGCCCGCGAGGTGTCGCCCACCATCTGCATCGCTGCGTTGGTTCCTCCGCCGCGGTTGCCGAACTGCGCCGTGGTGGCTCTCTGTTGCGCGCCCTGCTGCTGGATGGTGTTGATCTCCGGGGTCAGGGTCTTGGCGATCTTCGACTGGTCTCCCGACAGCAGCGACGACCAGAACTGGCTCGCCTGGCTCAGGTTGCTCTCGCCCAGGTTGGTGGCGAAGCCGCCGATCTGCCCGAACTGCGCGATGTCCTGGTTCAGGGTCGGGTTTTGCCCGCCGAACAACGAACTCCAAAAACTCATACCGTCCCCCTTGGGCCAGAAACAGCAATGGCCCAACCGTTTCTGGTTGAGCCATTGCTTCTTCCCCATTCGGGGGGGCATGTCGCTCACATGATGATCGAGGTCCCCGGCGAACGATTTCTGTTCGCTGGGCTGGCCGATTCTTCTTGCGCCTACATACTATCCTTAACCGCGGCCTGTAGCAACGCTTCAATTGCGCTTTCGTCCGCGCGGTGGTCATGCAAAATCGTCTACAATCCAGATCACCAGTGATGCCTTGCGCGTCGAGGGCAGAAATTCATCGGGAAAGATCTGCTGCTGCAGAGCCAGATTTCCGGCCTCCCAGGGAGCGGCGAGGTTGACCTGGTACACCTCATCCGGACAAAAGGCCGGTGGCGTGTAGGGCACGACCTCCGCCGTGTACTGGTCGGGAGCCAGCACCCAGCGCACATCCCATGGTGCCGCCGAGTCGGTCCGGTACGGCTCCTCCAGCCCAAAAGATGGAGGGGGAACATAGTCCGTATCGGCAGTGATCTGTTGGAAACTCCACGGCGCTTGGACTGGAGCTATCGGAACCAGATATGCTTCTTCGACTGAGATCGAAGGAGCATACTCTGGATCGGGAACCGGAACCGGAACAGTCCAGCCTTGATCCCATACACTTTGAGGCCCGACCGCATAGATCTCGTCCAACTGCGAGGGCAGTTGATCCGCGTCGATCGGCAGAGGGAAGAGGTTCCAGGTCGCCGCGGGAGCCGGAACGGGTATCGGCCCCTGCTCGTCTACCGTGATCGCCGGAGCGTAATCGGCATCGAGAGGAAGTTGAGGCAGGGCCCAGGGTGGGATGACCGGCGGGGCCTGAACCGGCGCGTAGGCCTCATCGACCGAGATGATCGGCAGTTCGTCGGGGATGTATGGCTGCTGCGCCGCCGCCAAGGTGGCCAGGCTAAGCGCCAGGATGGAGGCAATCGCAGCCGCGCCCTGCTGCACGCTTATCAGCCACCCATCGCTGCCGTCGTCAAGCGCCGCAGTTACAGCGGAAGTACGGGTTGCGAGGATTCCAGCAAGGGGCATGGATCACTCCGCGATACAACCCTCGCTTACCATGCGTAGCAGGCCGATCCGGCATTGATGGTCAGTGTGCCCGTTCCCACGCCCTTCGCTTCTACCGTGACCGTGGAAGCGGAATTGACGGTGGTCGATTGCTGGACAACGGCTGTGTAATGAGCTACGTAGTTCGTTGTGATGACGGTTGCGGCTACTCCCGTCGTCGGTATTTGCGTAGCGAAGGCAGTGCCAGTCACCCCGGCATTGTTGTACGCCGTCGCCGACGTGAACCACTGAAGGCTCTGCGTCACGAAGACCGGAGTCGCCGAGCCGGTGGTTTGGGCCAGCTCTAGTATCAGCCCATCCGTCGTTGCGGAAACTTGGTACTGGAGGGTGCAGTCGATATGCAGCACCTCAAAGGCGGAGATGTTGTATTCGAAGGTATGCACACAGCTTGCCTCGCAGATTGGGCTAAATGTGGTACTTGCATTCGTGTAGGCCGCCGTCAATGTCCGGGTATTTTGCTGTTGGATGTTCTCCGGGTTCGCGTTGTAGCAGGGAGATTTGAGTCGCCCGCCAGAGAGGTGCTGGAATAGCTGGTTGGTTATCAAACATGCGCCGAAATCCGTGGGGTGTTCGCTATCCGTAGCAAGCAACTGCGCAGCAACCATATAGCCTGTGTTGTTATTCTGCACTAGAAAGTTCGGTGTGCCTCCGGCTCCCGAAGTTCCCGTCACTCCTCCAAAGGGAAATAAGTCCCCCATCACGAGGATGTCCCAAGGTGCCCCGGTAGCGGGAGCTTGCCCATATTGCCATTCCGCCAACTGAATGTCGGTATACGCGGCGACCGCTCCGCCCCATGGCGGGGGAATCCACAGCAATACGGATGCGCCTCGATTCTGGCAGACTGTGGCAACCACTTGGAGGTTCGCAGTTACGATGTTTGCGGCAATCGAGTTATACGAATCGTTCTCGCCGTCCTCCAGGATGCACAGCGCGACGTTCCCCGGCAGCAGGTTGAACCAACCCAAGGCGGTTGCATTCTGGGTCCAGTATGCCGCCACCGCCGAGGCTTCCCCTAATTCGTCCACCACGACGCCTGTAGTTCCCATTGTGGTGATTGCCTCGTACCCGCCGAGATAAGAGGATGTGCCCAGCGAGGTCAGGGTGAAGTTAATGCTCACCAGGCCACCGTTGAAGGTCATCGCTTCGCCAGAGGAGACCGTGAAAGAAGCGGAAAGCTGATAGGTGGCCCCGGAGGTGTTCGCTGTGCCGCTCAATAATGGGCCAACGGTCGTTCCAACCGTGACACCCGATCCCGATGCTACAGTTGCGCCGATGCCAAGTTGGCCCGTTATCGTCCCGCCCAATGTCAGCACATTGCCCGCGATGGTGCAGGAAGAACAGGAGAATGTTTCAAGGCTGGCGGTAGAAAAGTTCTGATTGAAGCCCGTTGCGGTGCTGGTGGTGCCATTACAAGCTGTCCCGATAGAGGTTGAAGCAAATGCAGTTACAGCAGTTACAGTCCAGCCTGTGCTGGTGGAGGTCTCGACGCAGTAGATGTTGACGCTTGTCCATGCCTGACCCGGCGTGATGGTCAGTACCCCTCCGCTAGTGGTCATCTCCAGCAGGGCGTTCCCGTTGAATGAGAATCCCGTCTGTCCAGGCCCGAAGACGGCGGTGCCTCCGGCATTGGATTGTGTGATGGTGCCGCTTGTGAGCACATACCCGCCCTCGCCGCCATCCACACTGTCATTGCCAATGGGCGCCATGGTGAATGGGGTACGCATTCCCGTGGAGTATTGTGCGGTGTATTTGAGCAGCTCATTCCGCAATCCAATCATCGGGTTGTTTGCGGCGTTGTAAGCTCCATAGACGCAGGGCGTGACTTGATAGCATCGTATAATGCTGTCGCCGAAGGACACGATGCGGACCACGCCATTCTGCGACTGCCGGAGGATTGAATAAAACTGGTCCAGCCCATTGCCGTTCGCGTTTGTGAACGTGGACTTCCCCGTAACAGGCGGATAATACTGCGCCCATGCTGGCGAAGTCAGCAGCAAAACCAAAGCTATTGCGGCTGCAAAGATCAGTTTCCTGCCCATGACACATTCGCTCCTGTACTCGCCGCCACGACATACACGACGTTTGAATTTGTTATTTGAAGAGTGATCGCTGCCCCAGGCGGTAGTTCCAATCCCGTTGTCGTGGTAACAGCCGCTCCACCCAAAAAAATGCTGATCGTATTGGTGGTCCTTGCCTGTACCGTGATGCTGGCCGCCAGAATGTTTGCAGGCAAAGGCGCCGCCGTGGTCGTCACGGCCTGCTGCCCGGAAAAAATGTTGCCGGGGCGAACCGTCGCTTGTACATTGACGTTAATCAACGCAGCCTCCTACCCTACGGGGAAGCTGGCCGTCTACCATCCCTCCCCCGCCAGATGACAAACGGACGCTTACACCGGCAATTCGGCCCAGGTCAGCCCAACAATTCCCGTGATGTCGGCTTCTGTTCCACTCACGGACTGAATTTCGATACCTGAGCCGGGAGCCACGACCACCGCACCATCAATAACATCTTTTTGCCACAATGCACCCGCACCCACCGCTGTGAGGATGACGAATGAGGCGATGGTGCGCTGACCCAATACGGGAGCGCCAACCAGCGTTCCAGAGACGTATCCCTTGGCAACGGTTGGGTTGGACGCACCGACAAGAGCGTTATAAATCGTCACGCCAGTAGACGATGTAGAAGTCGGCGTCTGGTTCGGCACAGGAATGATTGCAACAGCCATTGAAGCTGTAGCAATAGCTGTGAATGTAGTCACAGCCACCTGCGTGTCAATCAGATGTAGATTCTTGCCGCTGTTGGGCTGATTGAACAAAAAGAATGCGCCCGTGGATGTAGCGGAAGGAGCCGCGAAAGCCGCCGCCGGAAAGTTGATTTCGAAGACTACGCCCGCTTGAACGAGATTCGAGTAACGCGGTAAAAGTTCCGTCAGCAATAATTCGTTGTGCCAACCTGTGCTGACTGACGCCGGTTGACCTGATTTCTGCGAGGCGGCAAGAACCAGTCCCTGCGCCTGTCCTGTGATCGGCAATGCCATCGTCTTCTCCTTTTTCGGGCCAAAGCAAATGGTCCATACCTAGCTAGGGTTGAAAACCCTCTCGGTTTGAGCCATTGCCTGTTCTCCGCAAGGAGGAGCATGTCGCTCGATAAGTTCAGTTTGAGGATCTCGGTCCTCAGTTCATTTCGTGAAAGTGGTCTTCGGTTCTCTCGAAGTTGTCGAACGCGGAACCGCTCATCTTTTTCGTCGCCTCAAGACAAGCCAGAATGCGCTCCAGCATGTCCACCACCTGAAGCAGCAGTGGGTCGCTCTGGATGGGAAAGGGGCTGAATGTGCTTACCGCAGTCTCCAATCCTTGCGGATTGGCATATCCATTCGCTGAGGCGTAGGATGGCGCTGTCGCCCCGACCAAACCCGTGGACGAATCCATTGCCATTACCGTGTTAGTGACGTTTGCGTTGATCGGAACCGCAAGGACAGCGCCCGGAGAGGTTCCATAGGCCGACATCGTGCCGAGACTGTTTCCGGCCCCGTCCGTTACGATTGCCGCCACCGTCGGCGCTGGCTCGACGTTCGCCGCGCTGAGGATGATGTTGACATTGATCGTACCGCTCACATAGGTCGTGCAGCGGACACGAAAGTTCGTCGAGCCGTAAACTCCAAAATCGATTGGAAACGTCTGGTTGGCGGTCAGCGTGACTGTGGCCATCTGCGTAGCGGATAAGCTGGGCGCACCAAAAACCGGAACCCAGATCGAGCCGTCTTGCGTGTACTCGAAAACAACCACCGTGTTCGCCCCATACGTGCCGCTCAACACCACGCCGGCCACGCCCATACCGATAGTCGAGACGCTGACGATGCTGTTGGCGCCCGATTGCGCCGTCAGCGTACCGAGAGTGGCCGCTAGTTCTGTGATTGCAGAACTGGCGTTGACGCCGGGAACCACGCTGCCGGTAGGTGGCGTTCCGTAGGCCGAAGGCGGACCGAGATTGGTCCCGTCCCACTGGCTGATGTTGCCGATGTTGTTGATCGCGAATGGATTCTGTACAGGCATTATTGATACTCCTGCACACCCAGATACCCGCCCTGGGCTACGTTGGTGCTGATCGCGTTGATGGCGGCGGTGGTGAAGTCAAACGCATCCATCCAGAACGCCCCGCCCGGTCCCAGCGTCGCTCCGCTGTAAAGCACGGCGGCGTTGCTGCCGAAGGCCAAGCTGATCGTCTCGTTGCTCATGTTCATCAGGTTGCAGCCTTTTCTCGCTGCGTTCGAGGCCAGCACCGTCGTAGAACTTGTCGCAATGGAAATAATCGCTGGGGCGTTCCCCGCGGAAGCAGATGCCACATCCGACACGCTAACGGTGTTATTCGGGCTGACTGCGACCACGAGCGCAGGATCGGTGGCAACGGCCGCCGTCGATGCCGCCTTTACCGTAAAATCCTGGAAAGTGGAACTGCCGCCCGCCTGCCGGCCAAACGAAAGGTTGCGGACCAAGCTGCTGTGCATATTGCCGGTAATCTCGTCGCCCAGGTCCGTCAACGCGCCAACAATCGGCGCGACCTTCAGGATGCATTGCAGCCGAAAGACCGTCTGCGCGGTTGCGCCGTTCGTGTACTGGATGCTGTAATACGGGCGCTTCACAGGAAAAACATAGGTCTGGCCGCCCAAAGTCGACGTAATAAGGTCTTGGGCAAGAATGTAAGCAATATCGGCGTCGCCGACATTGACACCGTCCTCCGACCATTGCACCACCAGACCGGTCGTTGAAGTGTTGGCGCTGAGCTGGTCGGTGTCCACCTCCACCGCCAGAGAAGCGAATCCCGTCGCGACAGTAAAGGTTCCGGTGAAAACTCCGTTGGCTCCCAAAAGAGCGGTTGATGAGTTATTCGGATCGATGATCTCGGAAGAACTGCTGGTGACGATCAATTGCCCCGCGGCGGTTACTCCGGCAATGTTCGCCGCCGCAGTCGGGTCCGCAATGCAGATGTTCTCGCGCGCAACGGTATTGGAACCAACCGTGAGCTGTTCGGCGTCAAGGTTGATTCCGCTACCTGGCGTGATCGGGATGGTGGTAGATGTCGGCATTCAATCTCCGGTTACAGTTCAGCGACCTGCGCCGTGAGAACAAAAGGCAGCGAGGTTCCACCGGACGTGGAAAGAATGTCCAGCGACGCCGTAGTGCTGGCCGGCGCCAGCTTCGGAGCCATGTCGGGATTCAGCGCAAACCATGAGCCGGGCCCTGTCGCGCCCATGACGAGGCTCATCATGTACTTCGGAGTGCTGCCCGCCGTGCCTCCCGTGAAGGCGGTATGGGTCGCCGCCTGGATTGCCGGGTCGACCGGCACGATGGAAGCCGCCGTCCCGCTCGTCGATCCTGTGCCATAAGTTCTCACCCGCAGTTCGATGCTGGTCAGAGTGGTCAACCCGGAACTCTTGCCGCCGCAGTCGATCCTCAGCAGGTTCACGCTTCCCCCGGAAGCGGAGGCCTTAAAATAAATCGCATCGACTTCCGTGTTTGCCGACCCGCTGGTTGTGAAGTTTCCCGGCGTTGCCAGTCCATCCACATAGACGCATTGAGCCATAACGTTTCTCCTTAGTTCTTCCCGAAAACGGGACGATCCTTGGCCAGCCGCGCCAGCGAGCTGCGTTCATCTTTTAGCGCTTCCGCAATCTCTTGGGCGGTGAGAATGCGCCCATGCTTCTCCACCATCTCCGCCTCCACCTGGCGCTGGAAGGCGGTATCGGGGACGGCATAGGTTCCCGGCAAAAGCGGGTACTTCTCCTGGCAGGCATCGCACATCCAGCCCACGAAGTTCACTCCGCGCTCTGAGACCAATCCTCCCGGCCTTCCACAGTTCATGCAGAAGATCGGCACATAATTCACCCCTGCCGTCCGAATCATGCCCTTCGGCGCCCTGCATCGCGAATCGGGAAGAACTTCCAAACTGCGCCTCTGGGAGCGAAAATGGAAATGGCCCAAGCCATTTCCTGGCTTGAGCCATTGCTGGTTCCCTTCAAGGGAGGGCATGTTGCTCAATCAATACTTTTTGCGCCATCAAAGTGATCCTCGGGCTCCCCATCGACAGGTCTTCATTGATGGGGCGATCTCACGGCCGTGTGCACTGCACCTCGACCGCGATCTCCGTAGGCGCACCTGAGACGGATACTACCATGATTTCAAGTTTGTCGCCTACGGTAATCGCCGTGTTCTGCACCGCCCCGCCGTCCATCCAGGTGTCGGCGGCGCTCAGGGTGAGATTGCTTACTAGCAGCGGCAGTGTGCCGTTTCGCCGGGCGTTGATGACCGAGCCCGTGCTGCCGTCCGTGTAGCCCAGCACATTGGTTACGGTCGCGGAAAATGGAGCGTACCATACGATCGCGTTGACCGGCCCCGTCGGGGTGAGAATCGTCCCGCCGCGAGTGAAGACGACCGGCGGAGGGCCGAGCCAGAAATTCGTCCCGTCGAAGGAGATAGCGACAAAGCCATTGGGAGGCAAGGTCGAACCGCCGTTCAGCGACCCGGAGGCTGGAGTGAAGGTCACAATCCCCGTCCCCAAATTCAGGAAGGTTGCGTACCACGGAAGAGTAATGACGGGAGCCGCCGTCAGCGTTACTGCGATCGGGGAAGCGTCATTGAGCACAATCAGCATCCCGTAGTCCGATTGCTGGGTAGCGTAGGACGTTGCGCCGGTCTGGTTGTTGACAAAGCCAATGATCGTGGATGCTTGGGTGATGATCGTCTCTGAGCTAGTCGAGGTCGTCTCGGTAACGGAGCTTTGAGCCACCGCTTTGGCCGACTGCGATTTCAGGTACGCAATCGCCTGATTCAGGTCGAGAATCCCCTGAAAGGCGGCTCGGTGAGCGATCTTGGCGCCCTCGCTTTCATGGGCAATTTCCGCCTCGAAAGGGTATCGGAAGGATTCCAGATCGATGCTCATCCGCCCCCTCCGTTTTCAGCGAACGGCTGGATCTCCTTGTAGGCTCCCGTCGATCCCCAGTCCTTGGTCTGGACCACAAAGCCCTCCAGATTGAGTTGGAACGGAGCCGTCGAACTGAATTGGAACCACAACAGCTTCCACTTGCTTGCGCCACAGACCAGTTTCAGCTTGGTCATCGCCCCGCCCGATGAGGGAATCGTGATCGCCGTCGGTCCATAGCTGCCGTTGCCCGCGTCTGCTGCGTACCCGGTGAGCGTGATCGCAGTCGAGGACGAATACTCGACGATCAAGACCGGCCCCAGGGTCTGCCAGCCCGTGCCGCCAATAGCTGCAGTCTGAACAATGGCCGTGCCGGTCTCCGTCCCCCCGCTTGCCAATTGCCGGATTGTTCCATCGCTGCAACCGACCAGCACCCCCTGCTGGCTGACTCCCTCGTTGGTCGCGTGAATCGTCGCTGGCGGAGTGTACAGATCCCACACCCAACCCATCGCCTGAATGTCGAAGACCAGCGTATGCGGATTTCCATCCGTGAGCCCGATGTAGTCGTAGTAGAGGTACCCGTTGATGATCGAAAACTTCTGCTTTTGCGGCTGGGAATCGTCCGGCGGATAGACGGTCACGCCCTGCCGCGTCACCGGTTGCGGAACACTCGTTCCTCCATCCTCGTTTTCGTGCGGGAAGATCGGATACAGATCCTGATCGGTAATCGACCTTGACGCCCCCCCCCCGGAGGAAAGATGAATCCCGTCGTCCACGCGGAAAAAGATCAGTCCGCTGCCTTCGACAGCCACGCAACGGGGAATAAACAATCCGCGGTTGATGCTGGTGGCCTGCAATGTCCAGGTCGACCCGGTAGTTCCGGTCACCGTGGCCAGAGCGTTGAAGAAGTTGGGCATGATGACCCACGCCCGCCGAATCGAGAACAAGACTCCCCGACCGCCTGACATAGCCCCGTTGACCAGAGGCTCGCCGGGATCGGTCACATCCATCTGGTTGGTGTCCGGCGCAGAATCAAGGTTGCTTCCACTGCACCAATAGAGGGTTCCCGGCCGCAGCGGGTCGCCCACGGCAAAGACGAAATTGATGTTGTCGGTCGGCCCCCATATATACGGCAAGGGCTGCGCGGCCAGAATCGGCTCCGCGATCTCGTACACCAGATTCGTGCCGTTCGGGACTCCGGGAATCGTGACTTGGCTGACAAAACCCGCCGGGGTATAGAATCCCTTGTCGGCAAAGGTCACTCCGCCGCTGGTCGTGGGCCCGCCAGAGTCGTTCCATGCCGGCGACGAGCCGCCGGAGATTCCCGCCACCGTCACCAGTTGGTAGTGCCCGGCGGGATCGGTAACGATCCAGTTCGAGCCGTAGTACGTGTTGATCTGGAACGCCGCGGCTGTCGGCCGGGCGATGAACGTGTAGGCCAGCGAAGTAGGGGAGCCGATGAGAATCACGGTTCCGGCCAGCCAGCGCGCATTGAACCCCGTGGCCGTGCCCCCGATCGCTCCGCCCGAGACCCAGCTAATCACGCCGCCGGAGACCGAGCAGATGCCCTTCTGCGGCAGATCAATCGAAGGAAAAGGTTCGTAGTTGTCGAATTGCAACACCGGGTTGGCCGTGATCGCGGTGTCGAGCAGACTGTCGCTGACCGCAGTGTTCGTCCCGCCGCCTCCTAAGTCGTCGTTGGGCCCCGTACAAACGTAAGTGAAATTGTCGATAGCGGTATCCACGCGGTAGTAATCCACCACGTCCACCTGCGGATCGTTCGACCAGAACGAAGTGATCGTGTTGGCTAGGACGGGAATGGACTCCGCGACGGACTCGGGAGATGGGTTGGAGAGGGCCCCGGTCGCCGAACTGCGATAGACGTAGCGGTATTGGGTTTCTTCCCTCACGTTGGCCGGAAGCGGCGGAACGATGGTCGGAGGAATGACTCCTGCCGGCGTTGAGGACGGGATTGGAGAGACCATCAGGAGCAGGATGCGGCCGGAGTGATACCAGTAGTCGTAGTCGATTTCAATGGGATAGATGCCAGCCGCGGGAACATTGACTGTGACAAGTGTATAGACATACTGGCCGCCTAAACCGCTACCCGTGTTTGCGCGGGGCAGAAGCGGGTATCCGCCGACTACGGTGATTGTCTGTCCATACTGCGAAAGCGACGAAGGCACAGACCCGGATTGATTGAAGGCGGCTACCACAACTGGTTTTATTCCGCCGCCGATGCCCCAGATGCAATCATCCTTGTTTGTGAGAATGAGGGCATAATAGCCGGGACCGGGGAAATAGATGTTGCCCGTGAGACAGAAATTGAAGTTGGCAAATTGCGTGTTGTTTGTGTTCTGCGGGGCGGGAACGGTGATGGGCGCCGCAAAAACAGGATTCGTTCCAATCGCTACGCTCTCCGGGCTCAAGGTCGTCCACTCCATCGGCACCGAGGGAGAGCCAATGCCGGGCAGGGACGGGATTCCAGACGTGAATGTCGCGTCGAAGATGAACGAGTTGCCGGTGGTTGACCCCACGGCGTTCGATGTAGATCGTTCCGGCCCGGAACCGCCCGGATCTCCGGGATTCTTCCAGATGTAGGCTGACACCGGGCCGGAGGTCGGAGAGTCGCCCCAATAGTTCAGGGTCAGTGTGCCCAGAATCGACGTGACCGTCGGCAGGGCATTGGTTGTCACCGTCCCCGCGAAGGTAATCAGGCCGGAATTCGGCGGGCTTCCTTGTGTAAACGTATTGCCTTCGGAGTTGATGCCCACCTGAAATACCGCCGCGCCATAAGGGACTGTGATCGGTGTGCTGGTACCAAAGGCAACTCCAACATCGACGATGTTGGGGATGTAGAGCGGAGCGACTCCGGCGGCAACAACATTTCCCGCCCCGTCCGTGAAAGCCCCCACCACATAAGAAGCTGCGGTTGGAGGCAATCCTGTGCCGATCGTCTCGATGAATTGTCCCGGATAACCTGGCGCTCCTGCAGCCACGCGCCCGCTTGAAGTCGCCGTAAGCGTTGGATTCGTGGTCCCGTTGATAACCACCGTTCCATCCAAAGCAAGCGCGGTGATCGTGATCGTGGAAGCATTCTGGCAGTTGATGATGAACGGAGCGGTTCCGTCTACCGGAGGCGTAGTGTTCGGTGGCCCTTCCGTCTCGCCGTAATCGTCGCTGTTATTGGTGTTAATCGGGTAATTGGTCCACGGGATCGTGGTCGCCAACAAATTCCCGCTCCCTCCGCCAAAGGACACTACGGAGTTGCTCGTCGAAACGACAGGGGCCAGTTGCGGCTCCTCGATGCCCATCTTGTAAACCAGCCCGTCGGAGCGCACCTTCATCATGCCGTTGGAGGGAAAGTTCACCGCACTGCCGCTGATGAGATATTTGGTCTGGAGCGTCACCGTGCCCATGGCAGCCGAGTCGCCCACATACATCCAACCCTGCACGGAAGCGTTGGGCCGGAAAGGCACCATCGAGACCGGGTTAGTGCTGAGCCCGGTGGCCACGGAGGTTCCCCCGGCGTAAAGAACCGCTCCCGCGCCGTTGATGAGCGTGTAGCCACTCGACGGCCCGTTGGGCGTGGAATCGTTAAGGCGGCGGATGGTGTGAACCGCCGCCGCAAGCGTATAGAGCGCCCCGGTTAGCAGGTTACGGAAACTGACGCCGCCGGAAAAATAGGCGCGGATGTTCTGGGCAATGCTGACCCGCCCGCTGGGAATGCGGTTGACGGGATGGGTCAGATCGAAACCGTGAAAATCGAGCGCCATGTTGCTTCCCAATGCGGCTGAAAAATCCGGGGTCCCCGGCGACCGGTCCATGTCGCTGGGGTAGAAATGAAAACGGCCCAAGAACCGTTTCGGGTCTTGAGCCGTTGCTTGGTCCGCAGGGGCGGGGGCGCGTCGCTCGATTCTCTCTTAGTTTACTGCTGTTTCTTTTGGTTTGCCGTGTTGTACCTGTTCTGCGCTCTATCCTGCTCCTGCCCGCGCTGCACCAGAATATCCGCGAACGACCCCATGCTCTTTAGCCGCGTATTCTCCGCCGCGCAGGCCTGCACAAACCGCGATTCCAACTCCAGCGCCTGCTGAAACTCCGCTCCCCCCATCTTGAAGCAAGCCAGCGACTGCGCGCAATCCAAAACCGCATCCCAGTCGCTGCGCGAGACCTGCACATAATCCGTATTGAGAACCGGCACCGGAGCGTTGCCCAACACGGTTACCCCGATTCCGGCCCCCACCGGCGCCGCCAGAAAATCCACCCCGCCGATCACCACCACCGGCCCAAAACTCGTTGGCATCGAGTCCCATTCCGGCATGTAGCGGTCCGTGGCCATGATCGAGTCCACGCTCACCGCTTGACCGTTCACCTTCCCCAGCATGATCCAGGGGGTTTTCAGCAGCAGGTTCAATCCATCCTGGTACCGCCGCAGACAGTAAGCCGCCCTTTCCCGGTCCGTAGCCTCCGATTCCCTGCCCAACAGATCCGCCATCGCTCCCCACTCCGCCACCCAAGCAAAGTCATCGGGAATCCCCAGCAGCGTTGCCGTGGGCGGCGAGAAGGCCGCTCCCGATTGCAGAACCACCGCCTCGTAGCTTCCCGGCTGGGCCGGAGGAATGTCCACGTCCCAACTTAGCGGGGGTTCCGATGAAAGCATGAAGGTTTGCGGCGTCGCGCCCGGCGACTGCCAGAAACCGGCCTCGTAAAACTCCTGCGCCACGGTGTCGTCACGGTAGAGCGTCACCGGATTCCCCGTCACCGGCAGATACCGCACCCGCGCCACGTCGATCACTGTATCCGGCAACGTCGTCCGCCGGGTATTCGGCGTGAGCGCAATACCGGTCATGAGCGATTGGTTGCAATTCGAGACTTGCAGCATCTCGTCCCGGTGCCGCTGCAAAGCCTGAGAAAAGTCGGAAATGGTGAACTGGCTGGTCCCCGTCCACGTCCCTCCGCTGGGCGGCTCAAGCAGGTGGTACTCCATCATGGTGTAGGAGTTGGTGTCGGTCAGTGTGCGCAGCCGCGGAGACTCCGCCAGGAGTCCCAGCGAGTTCCACAGGTTCCCCGTGTTATAAACAAAATCCGTCTTCCAGGTATAGGTCAGCGCATTGAAGATGCGCAGCGCCTTCTGGATATAGAGGCCGTTTTCTTGGTCGGTCCAGTACACATTCCCGCTGTCGGCCAGCCGTTGCGCTAGTTGCTGGCGTGCAGTCGCGAATTGAAGCCAGCCGTAAAGAGCCATGTGTCCCTTCGAAGAACAACTTTTAGCTAGAAACCATTAGCTCCGCTTTCCCGCAATCCGTTTCCGTGCGCCCTTTTTCTTCGCTTTTCCCGCGCCGATATCGGGGAATTTCCCATGCACCTTGCGCCGCACTTCGGCCTTCTCGGCGGCCGTCCCATGTTGCGCCACGCGCGCCAGAGCGTTTCTGGCGTGCGCCTTGTCCTCGATCGGATAGCGCCGGCCCTTTAGCGCGAAACTTTTCGCCGGCAGCTTCTTGCGTTTTTTCGTCGTCAACTTTGCCATCGCTCACTCCTTGGTCAGAAACGGCAATGGCCCAAGCCGTTGCCGGTCTTGAGCCATTGCTTCTTCCCCAGGAAGGGGTGGCATGTCGCTCTTGTCAATTGCGCTGCTACTTCCTGATGCTAACTCTTTTCCGGTTCCCAGTCTTGTTCTTTTTTCTGGAACCGATCTTTCCTTCCTTGCGCAGATAGCTCAGCAGGATCGCCTTGGCCTGTTTCTTCTTGCGCACGATCTTCCCGCCCCGGCCCGAATGCAACTTATGCTGTCTGAACCGCTCCATGATCTCTTCGCTGGGCATCTTCGTTCTCCACTCTCAAATCCGAGGTCCCCAACGGCTGGTCGTTGGCCGTTGGGGTGGCAAGTTGCGCGGCTGGTTGGGATTCCCGCCCAACAGGGGGCATGTGCCATTCGGCTTCTTCTATCCCCGCTTTCCTCAAGGGACCGCCGCGCAAAAGAGTCGCTTAGTGTGTTCCATGCGCCGCAGCGGAAGCCAGGCGCTTCATCAGAGAGCGTTTTACATTCGGAGAAGCGGCGGCGGAAGCTGGAGTTCCTCCAAAGTAAGCGGAGAGCCCGGTAGAAACCGCCGGATACCGTTGGTTTCCGAAGAACACCTCTTCAAACCTGATTGTGTTCCAGGTCAGGTTGTCCGAAAGAATGTACTTAAAGCCTCCGCCGATCACAGCCGACACACGGTTGCTCCCGGTGGCCGGAATGCCGTTTCCCGCAGAACCATCCAGGAAGAAAAGCAGATTGCCCGTCGGGATATTCGTCTTCTTCAAAAGCGCGGAGATATCCGGCTGCCAGAGAAGGCCGGCCCCATAGACCGATAAGCCGCAGCTCGGCGCCGAGAGTTCGACGCCTTGAGCGAATACCCGATTCGATTTCGTTCCTCCGTAGTCGAACAGGTCGTAAGCCTCGGTCGTCAGGTTGCCGGCTCCCGAACTCCCGTTGCATCGGATCACCATCACGTCTGACGCGGGAACGAACCCTGCAGGACTCGCTGGCTCCGGTGCGGGAGCTGGAGTCTGTGCTCTTGCCGTCACCGCGCTCAAACAGAGCGCTATGGCGAGAATTGCAATTGTCTTTTTCGCGGTTGCGCTTGCAACTGCCGGGGTTCCCACAGACTCGGGGTTCCCGGCGACAGGTCTATCATCCGTGGGGTTGACTGTTGGCTTCTCGCCGTTCCGGTACCAAGCGTACCAGCCCACAGCCGCGGCGATCAGCAACTGCGCCCATCCCGGCACTTCGGAGTAGATGTGCTGCAGCAAGGTCTGCACTTGCGGCACATTCCAATAGGCCTCGTACAGCGCCCCAGCCAGCAGCAGGACGGACGCGAAGGTGAAGTGTGTCGTGGCCGTGAACCTGTTGAACCAGTTTGTCATCGTGTTCATCTCCATTCCTCTTTCTTTGTCTGCCGGTTGCAATACACGCACGGAAAACTTCCGGCAATGGTATTGAGCCGGCCGCTGCCTCCGCACTCCGGACAACCGAAGATCCAGATGCGAAGTCTGCGCAGCCAACTCATGATCGGTCCTTTCTTACTTCCCTCTGAAAATGGCGATGGCGGCCTCCCCGACCGAAAGCAGAAAAGCTATCGCGGCGCCGAAGCCCTTAATCTTGCTAATGTCCTCGCTATGGACCTCAATCTGATCCTGCTGCGTCTCGATTTTCTTTTCCAGGCGCGTCAGGTTCTGCCCGTAAGCCTCGGTCCGCCCGTCGATCCGCGCCAGAGTCTCCCGGATATCGCCCAGCATCTTGCCGTGCTCGGTCAGCATCAGAGCATCCTGCTCCGAGCGCAACCGCGCCGCCTGGGCCACCTCCGTCGCCAGCTTGGCGATATTGTCCAGTTGAACTCCGTTGCTGCGACGTACCGTCATCTTCGTACCCCTTGGCCTATTGCTCCAGCACCCTCGCTGATCTTCGGGACAGCAAAACCCGTTGCCAATTATTGCTGCGTGTAGTAAAACACCGTGCTCCAAAGTGTGCATGTCCCGGTGAATGAGACATAGGAAGTGTTGCCGCAGGCCCAAGTCATTTTCAGGCCGGAGTTGAAATAAATCGGGTCGATGAGGTGATAGCGCACAGCCGAGTCAGTTTTACCGTTTGTGGTGCCCATATTCATAATCGTTACCTGCCCGCTGGCGTCCATCCACCCACCGGGAATCTGTCCCCCAGGAGCCGATGAGTAGGTTTGAGGAAGTCCGTTCCCGCCAAAATAATATCCGTAGCCGAACCAGTCCTCAGTACCGGATGATGTAATGTTTGGACTTGCAGATCCATCGAGGTACAGTGCAAATGCCCCTTCCATGGATGCTCCCACAGGATTTAGGGAGCCGGGAGCACTATCCTCCAGCCACCACATACCTACAAATCGTCCTGGATTGCCGCCCGTATAATTCGTCAGTGTCGTTACTGTATTCGCGGTAATTCCTGTTACGTCCGTGTTCACATCCACATGAAGAACTTCCGTATATGGCCAAGTGTTCGGCACTCCCATGTGGTAGTCCACCATATACCAGTCGGTAAGCGTCGAAGCCGTAGTGTTGACGATGGCTACCTGTATGCCTGTCGTAAAGGGAATGGGAAGTGTGAAAGAATATGTTGAGCCAGTGCCCGTTGTCTGGTTGTAGCTCGTGAAATAAGTGGAAAGCGCAGAAGGGACTTGTGCATTTTGATAAGCATACGTCGCCAAAAAGAAGTTTTGCAGCGGCACGGAAATAGAAGCTGTTCCAGAACCGTTGATGAAGATTTTTACTGTGCAATTCGATGGATCAGCACCCTGCAATGCCACCCAGACACGGCTCACATAGCCGGGAAGAGGGGTGGCGGTTCCCGATTCGCTGGCAGAGCCGGAAGCGTGCGTGAAATTGGCCTCAAATTGCGAACTTGAAAGCCCCGCTGCTAAGACTGTGATTGTCTGCCCATTAAAGAAAGAGCCGGTCGTAAATCCGGAGAGCAGATATTGTTGTCCAGCATTCATGGTATTACTAGCGGTAAAAGTCGCTACATTAGAGCCATTGATTGACCATGCGGTGATAGTTATAGGAACGTAACTCAGAAGAGTCAATGTGCTGCTTGCGATAACTGTGCCATCTTTCTGGTAAGTACCTAATGTCGTGCCGCTCGGTTTTCCAGGAGACAATATGTCGATACTGCTACCACCGCCGCCGCCAGCGCTGAAAGAACAAGTAGTTCCTGAGCAGGATACCCCTGCTCCTGCGAATGTAAAGGCTCCCGGTGTGCTGTTGATGCTGGAAACTCCGCTGCCTGTGCCTGTAGGAAATTCCGCGATGACGCCGCCGGTAGTCGGGTCGCGCTTAATCGTTGCCGCAGTATAACCAGAATCGACATTCGGCACAGTGGAATTGATGTTGGCCGTACTAACGGATGTTCCGTTAATGCTGATGGCGGTTCCCGCGCCGCTTTGCGTTTGCGGGTTTTGCAATTCCCAGTGGGTGCCGTCGTAAATCACCACTGCAAGAGCCGTCGTGGTTAGATCATTCGCCGCCAAAGCCGTTGCGCCCAGTTTGGTGATCGTCACCGCTCCAAGTCCATCCACATTCAGCGTCGGCGTCGTAGTCGCATTATTCGCAACCGGCACGAACACTTCCTGCAACCCAAGGGAGTATCCCGGTGTTGGCTGCAGATAAGTCAAAGTATAGGCATCAGCCGTTCCACCTGATGTTCCAGAATCTCCTGGACTCCAAAGCCAGCTAGGAACTAAGCCCAGGCCAAGCGTATCGAGCGTGGCATTATAACTGAGTGGCAAAACAACCTGTAATCCAGACTGCGCCGGAGTCGTAAAAGCCCCATAGACAATCAAACCTACAGAATTTATCTGATAGAGCGAGGGGTATCCATCAGACCCGTAATCGACAAGGCTGGCCGAGCAGTACGCATTTGCATAATTGAAAGAAGGCGGCGCTTGCGATGAATTGTATATCTGCAAGCTATAAGGATTCATGGGAAAATCAATATGGCTGTTGTTAAATAAAATGCCTCCGTATGTGCCATCTGAGCAAGTCATTTTTATTTGATTGTTTTTATAAATATCGTCGCCCTGATACCCCGCTATTGTAAACCCATAGACCGCTTTGATGTTTGCTGGAAGCAGGCCGGGGGGGAGGCTAAATCCAGTGTAAGTGATCGCACAAGCTGCGCCTAAGCCTGTGCCGATGAACTCTGTTATCGCTCCGCTGGTATTTGTAGACGCACCTGTGCAATAACCAGAATTTGAAATACTATAGGCAGTAGGATAGAGAATCACATAGCCATAGCTGTCCACTGTCGGAGCGGGCACCATCTGATTCAATCCTGCGGCCACGCCTGATGAGATCGTCAAAACATCGCCGCCAGAAGGCGTAAGCACGATGTTCGATCCTGCCGCCAGAGTCCACCAGGAAGGAACAGCGGGCAATCCGCTGAAGTTTCCAAACAAGTTGAAATTGCCGGTAGAGGAAAGAGAAAATGATAACGCCGGAGTGGAGGAAGAATTAGTCACCGAAGTTGTAAAGAGAGGCGATAGATTGCCCGCTGAAAAATTGGTTACTATCCCGATGCCCTCCACCCCGCCTGTAATTACATCTGTGATTGTTTTCGGCCAATAGGGTGAGATAGGTAGTGGCGTTCCGCCGCTCATCACAATGTCGTATCCCGGTCCCTTGGCCACATAGAACATCCATGAACCGTCTATGTTGGCCGTAAATCCATTTGTCAGAGGCGTATTGTTCGAGTCCGCGTAGATCGTCGCTTTGGTCTGTGTGCCAGTCAGATACACCGTCACCGTGCACAGCGGAACGATGCCCTGTAGATAGTTTGAAGAGGACAGTCCTGATGTCACCGCCGGTGCTCCGCCCAGAGTGCAGTAACCGTTCGCCGCCGCCGTCTGCGCCAGTGCGCTGATCGGGAAGATCGCCATCGCCAAAATGAGAATCAGGCCTCTCACTTCGCATACCTCTTTCTCGTCGCGGGCTTTCTTTTGCTGATCTTTCTGTACTCACGGTCCTGTTTCGCAGTCAGGATTCTTTCCCCCTTCCTGACCTTCGCTTTGCCCGTCCTGCGCACCTTGCCGCCATGGTGGTAAGAGGATGGAGAAGCCGTTGCTCCGTCCCCGCCGGAGCTTTTCTGTGCACTCTTCTTTTGGCCGAGTTTCTTCGTCATGCCGGCACCTCCGCCGCCAGCTTGGCGATACTATCCAGTTGAATGTTGTTGTTGCCGCGTGCCGCCATCTCTTGCTCCCTGGTCCCAGTTCTCTCCAACCTTGGCTACCCTGATTTAATATCCAGTACATTCGAAATCGATGGTGTCGGATGAACCTGCTGTGTTCGGAACCGCAAAGGTGACTGTCGCTGTTGTACTCGACGCCTCCGGGATCATCACCGTGGGACTCGTCTCGTCGTTCGCATGGCAGCTCCAGCCATTGCTTGCAGACAAGCCCGTCGCCCCGTTCAAAGTGACAACAAGAGAACAGTTATTCGCTCCCAATGCGATGCTGCCTGCCGTGGCGCCGCCAACCGTAGTACCAGCGCCGCAACCGCTGGCCGTGAACTTAGTCCCTCCAGACTGCAGACCGGCCGCGCGAATCGGCATGTTGTAGTGGCCTGCCGCCGATGTAGAACAGTCGCCCACATTCAACCAGTTGCCAGACGCATCAATTGTCAAACCGATAGTTCCGGCCTTCATCCGATCCCAATCTGGCCCGCCGTAATAGTTCACCCAACAAAGCTGGCTTGTCCCTTCCAAAATCTCGTTTATAACATTGTCCTCTTCAAAGTCCCAATGTGAGTAGATGCCACGATAGATCCCTGCTATAAATGGAAAATAGTCGTCGCCGGCTTGGTTAGGCCAAAGTCCAATATCCATCGGATTTCTATCATAGTCCGGATCTTCCCAAACCGTCGGATTATCGAACCATTGCTTGACCGTCCAATGATTCTGATTATTTGTAGCCGCACAGTAGTTGAGTGGAGCGCTGCAGACATAGTTCGATGCCGGGACGGTGTTTTGATTTGTGAGCGCGGCATTGATCCAGGCCGCGCCGATCAGGTCTCCCGCGCTGGAATAATGAGTGCCATCACTAAAAAGATAAGAATCACCGTTGTTATTGAGGATCTGGGCGATATCCACGAGCCTGTCATAGTAACCGGCATTGGCGGCTATGTTCGTGGGAGTCGCGTTCTGACCATATAACCAATCGTTGATCGCCATTTCATTCGGATAACAATCTGGGCCACATCCTATTAAGGAATATGCCGGCGAAAGCGACAAGCGCAGAATGGTCCACCCGTCAGCGCGATAAGTCTTCCAAAGGCTCTGCATATTCGCTTCGATCGTTGCCACCGAAGTTCCGTTCATTACGTCCTGGGCGCCGAATTCGTCAATGATGAAACCAGGATTGCCGGTGGCCGCCGGGCTGAACGGATGCACATTGGCCGCATAGCCCGAGATCGCGCTCGCTGTCGTGCCACCAGGAATGCTCAGATTAACCACATTCCCATACAGAGTCGCTGTGCCGGAATCCGGGGTCGAAAGGACCGTACTGGATATAAAATCGAATGAGAAACTGCCGCCTGTCAGGCCGGTCGCCAAAACATTGTAGGCCAACAGGCTGGTCGCCGAATTAAGCGGCGAGCAATTGGGGCTACTCAAGCCCGAAATCTGCACGATCTGTCCGACGTAAGGTTCTGGAGTGCCGGTATACGTTACAGTAGCTACGTTCGAGCCGGAGATCTGACAACTGGTGATCGTCAAGGTCCCGGAATTTGCGCCGCCCTTGTTGATGAAAGGCTGCGTGGCAAACTGCATGGGCAAGTTGCCGATATAATTATTCGTACTGCCCACAATCAGGTTGCCCGCTATGAATCGGGACTCTCCATAGAAGGCAAAAAGCGTATTCGACGTTGGGTACTGGACTCCACCGCCCCCGCCACCACCGCCCGCAAATACATCCGTCAGTGTCTTTGGCCAGAAGGGCGAGACAGGCACAGGGTTGCCGCCGCTCAGCACAATGTCGTATCCAATTCCCGTAAGCGCATAAAACAGCCAGGAGCCGTCCGTGTTGGCCGTGAATGGATTGCCGAGGATTGTGCCGGTGCTGTTGGAGTAAATCACGCTTCCCGGAACCAAGTTCGTTGTCCCGGTATAATAGATCATGACTGTGCAATTCGGGACGATGCCCTGCAGATAGTTGCTGGAATCCAACCCCGACGTAACGGCCTGCGCCGCACCCAGGTTGCAGTAGCCGTTCACCGCCGCCGTCTGCCCTAGCGTCCCGGTCGGGATCAACAGCATGGCCAAAATCAGAATCCAGCGTTTCACTTCACATACCTCTTTCTTGCTGCGGACTTACTTTTGCTGATCTTTCTGTACTTCCGGTCCTGTTTTGCGGTCAGGATTCTCTCCCCCTTCCTGACCTTTGCCTTGCCCGTCCTGCGCACTTTGCCGCCGTGGTGGTAAGAGGATGGCGAAGCCGCTGCGCCGTTGTCACCAGAGCTTTCCTGTGCGCTCTTCTTTGGGGCAAGTTTCTTCGCCATGCCGGCACTGCCGCCGCCGCCACCGCTCTTACCGCCCATCTTTGAAATCATTCCCATGATTCCGCCGAATCCGCCCATCGCATTCTCCTTACCGCGTCACGCCCTGCTGCTCGTACCCGAAGTAGTCGACCGTCAGCACATCGGCCACAGAGCTGCCAGTCTCCGCAATGTTGAACATCGGCGAAAGCACCACTGTGGGTGCTGAGCCCAAGGAAACCGTTGAAGTGGCTCCCGAGTTCACATCCTTCACTGTGAAGATCACCGTCCCGGTGACCGAACTGTTCATGGTCAGATGCAGCCAATCGGCCGCCGACGGAGCAATGCTGGTTGCCGTGACGACTTCCGAAGAGGCTGTATCCATGCAGGCGTTAATATACGTGTCGGTGCCTTGCAGGAAGCGGAAGTAGATACCGTTGGCCGGAATCGCGGTAGCAGTATCAACCGTGCCGAAGCCGATGCGGTAGCTGCCAGTTGCAACTTGGTTAGGAGAAACGATCCACTCGGCCTGCCAGTTGGTCGAGTTGCCCGGAAAGAGCACTCCAAATCCCGGCCCCAGTGTTACGCTGACTCCATGCGTCGCAGTCGTGTCTGTGGTCAACGTGATAAGGCCGGGGTGGTTTAACACGGAGGCAATCGCCGCCACCGGGTTGGTTCCGCCGACGATGACCGTGGAATCCCAGCCATACTCGCCGATCCTGGCGCTGGTGCCCGGCGCTTGGCCCAGAAAATCCTCCTGGATGTCCACTTGCGGCAGAATGAACTGGCCTGAAAGTGATGGAACAGGAGGCGTATTTTGAGCGTGCACGATGGGGGCTTGGTTATGGACGCCAAAAGCGAACACCAGCCCAAGAGTGGCCGCTCCTGTAAGTAGAGTTTTCCAGGTCAGTTTCTTCATTTCGCTTCTCCTTAGTTCGGAATGACAAAGCATGTTGAACCAATTTCCACATTGAGCGTGTCGGTTGAGATGGTGTTGCCCAGAATGGATAACGTTCCTGCCGTAGTGCTGTTGTTCAAATCAACGATGAGCGTAAAACTCATGTCCGTCGCCGCCGCTGTCACCGCCGTGGTGTTGATGCTGGTCGGGTAGGTGGTAGCAACTCCAACTTCGTAATCCAGATACGTGCCTGCGTTCGCGGCCAAGTTCACTTCCGGTGTGAAGGTATAGCCGATATTGGTCGGCGTAACGGGTCCGGTCAGCGTTAATTCAAATGCGCCGCCCGAAGCCGTCTTGTAGCGTCCCCGGCACTCAACGTGGTAGTTTGTCGATGCGTTTACCGGAAAACTCCAGATTGGAGTCGGCGTGACAGTTGCGTTGCTGTACTGGCTTTTCAGTTGATATTTCTGTATTCCGGGAATCGCCTGGCCAAGATTATTCGTGGCCAGCCCGCTTAGGTTGGCGAGGTTAGGCTGCGCCGTTGTTACTGGGATCGCTGCAGGGTTGAATATGCCGAGTTGCGCCAGCGGGAAGTTGCTCTGGTCCACAATGGTCGTCACATTGACCTGCGTGGCGATCACCTGCCCCAACTGACCTTCAATCTGCCAGTGGTTATTGGAATCCAGAATCAGCGAGGCCCAGTGGTTCGGCTGCAAATCGCCCGACGCCAGCAACGATGTTCCACCATTTTTGTAAATCGGATAAGCTGAACCCCCATTGACGCTCAGCGTGGCTACGCCGGTATTCAGCGCGTTGAAGTTCGCCTGGATCGTATCTCCAGCCGATGGAGTAAAACTCGGTGTCGTTAAGCAACTGTAGGCATTAGAGCTGTTGGTCGTTACGCAGTCCCGGATCGCCGAGGAGTTGTGCGCCGTCTGCGCCACCGCTTGGCCGATATTGTTGGTGGCCAGGCCATTCAGATTTGCCGGGTTGGCCAGCGCCGTCGTCACCGGCATCGCTGTTGGATTGAAGATCCCGAGGGAGCCTAGCGAAAACTGTGTGTTATCGACAATGGAACCGGCGCTGATTGCGGAAACCATTACGGAAGGCGCACTCACCATCACGGGGATAGCCGCGTTCGTGACGTGCGAGAGTCCTGTGACATTCACGCTCAGATATCCGGCCACGCCGCTGAGGTCGCCTGTCAGCGCGGGCATTTCCGCTGTCGGGAGCGTGGAAGGCAGACTCAGCACTCCATTGGCGTCATACAGCAGACCGGTGTTCGCGGCCAGCGCCGGCAGTGCGATTCCTTCCAGGCCGATTACGGTCGGGTTCGGGTAGGTACCGCTCAGGTCGCCGCCCGCCGCACCGCCGGGAATCAGGTTGCCGTTGGCGTCGCAGGCCAGCGGATACCAAGTCGTTCCGTTGAGTCCGTATAAGGCAACTTGCGGATAACTCTCCGGCGCCGCAGCGCCCGTCGATGAAGCGACCGGAATCCATGTGCCCGCGTACAGACAGTAGCCTCCCTGCGGCACAAGGTTCCCGGATTGTCCTGCGGCTCCTGCAGTCGTCGCCAAAAACGCCCATGCCAAAATCAGAATCCGATACTTCATTGCCTCTGCCCCTTCCCTACTCCGTGCCGGGCTCCCCGGCGATAGGTCTTCGTCGCTGGGGTGGTTCATCGCGTCCCCTGCAAGGTCACGTTCACCGAATTGGTCAGCGTCTTCAGATAGCCAGCCACGTATTTGGGCCACATATTGCTGGGCATATCCCACCGGCCTACATAAGCTCCAGAGGTTGCGTTATTGGTCACGGTGATGTTGCCGATCTGCACAAAATTCGCCTTGAGATCGTTGTTCGCCGCCATGATGTCCACTTCAAAGGTCCCTGGATTGCCAGAGAAAATCACTTCAAAGGAGATCCCCCACGGATAGAACGTCCGGTTTATCCGCGCCATCTGATAGGCAATGCTCAGTGTGCCGGTGGCGACTGTCTCGTTGTTCCAGAAAAACGGCTGTTGATTCTCGCGCCATAACGTTGCTTGCGAACCGTTTGTGTAGTTCGGCATCGTGCGTCTCCTTTCGGGGTCTCCGGCGACAAGTCCACGTCAAGGGGGCGATTATTCTCCCCATCCGCCGACGTTGAGTTGGCTTTCCACTGTCATGTACGGCTCACCGAAGGCCATAGGCTCTCTCTGCATCTTGGTGAAGTAGAGATCCACTAGGTGCCTGTCCATGATCCGTATCCGCTTCAGCCGGTCGCTGTACTCGGCCCGCGCCGCGCCCAGCAAAAACTGCCAGTTGCTGCCCGATCCGCGCTCCATCTCGTCGCCCTTTTGCGACTCCTTCCACAGGTAGAGCATTTCGTAAGCCCGCAGCTTCACCACTTCCTCAGTCAGCGGATACGGCACCGTGTCGGAAGGGTTTTGCAGTGGCGGCCAGTTCGTCTGGCAACTAAAGGTGTAGGGGAGTTGCGTGATCGGATGCGGCCATAACTCGAAGAGCATCTGTCCCAACGTGGCCGACCCGGCCCTGGTGTCCATCTTGTAAGGCACCACGTAGAGCGGCTCCTCGAAGTTCGTCCTCTCTGCATCCTCCTTGGCCAAATCGATCTCCGTCTTCGTCCACCAGTCCATCTCGTTGTTGTTGGTGGTGTCGCGGATCGCGTACCAGCGTTTGAAGGCCGCCGGCGCCGGATAGTAAGCCTGGTAGATCATGTATGTCCCGAGAGTCTGCGCGGGCTCCATCCACGGCCGGTCCAGCGTCAGCACGATAGCGTTGGGATTGGTTGCGTTCGCAGCGATGATCGAGTACAGCGAGTAATAAGGAACCCGGATCTGTTGCTGCGTGAGCAGCGGCGGATTCAGGATGAACGTCGACCACGCCGCCGAGGCCGTCGCGTCTCCAGTAACGGTCGAAGTGAAGGGCGTGACGGTGATCGTGCCCGGACTCAGGAACGAACTCGTGGCTCCTCCCAACAATCCCGGCGTCAGCCACCCGCCGTCGCTCAATTGGAAGCTCCAAACGTTCTCGTTCTGGATCGCGGCCAGGGCCTCGTTGATCTTGGTGGTAGCCAAGCCGAAGTTGACTCCGGGAATCCCCAACAGTTCCTGCCGCATGTTCACCAGCGCCATCTGCCACCACCTTGCTTCAAAATCTTTCTGCGCCGAAGGCGCGATTGCCCGGACCATCAATCCCCTAACCAAAACGCCTCCTGCGAGTTTCCCCGCAAGAGGCGTAGTGGTTTGTCTTCCGGGAGAAAGACGCCATTGGACAGTGGTCAGTTCCGGGCTTTTACTGTTCACTGTCGGCTGTTCACTGTCCCCTACTGTTAGAACTGCCCTCCAAATCCCCCGATCTGCACCTGCTCCCCAGATAGATTCGTTCCCGCAGGCATCTCTCCATACGTCGTGCTGGGTCCTCCGACGGTAAGCAGCGCGGCGGTGCCGAATCCCAATGTGCCTGTGATCACGGCGACACCAATAAAAGTTGTTGCATTGATAAGCACATTGCTCAAACTGCTGCTCGTGACCTGGGCCACCGAACCGTCAATTGTCCCGCCAAATGTCAACCCTTGAACGATGAACAGGTTGTTCACATTCCAGTTCTGATAGGCTGGCAGGGTAATCGTACCCGCGGCAGAAGTGGATACGATCGATGCGGCAATGGTTGAGCCGTAGACCGGAACTGGAGTTCCCGTGCTGATCGGCTGATTGTTGCCTGTTACCATCAGCGTAGCCGTGCCGCTGTCGCTGGCGTTGCTCACGTTCTTGCATTGCGTGGCCATGGTGAAGGCGCTGCTGGTTGCGCTGAGAATCTGGCCCCAAATGCCCAGCGTCACTTCGTTGGCCGCCGTCCCAGCAATGTAAACGAAGTTTCCCACCGAAAAGTTGTTGGTGGCGGTAACCGTCAGAAGACCGCCTGTGACGGCGCAACCGGTAATGGTCGCCACATTGGAAGTTCCCGTCAGGGTCGAGAGCTGCACCGGAAGGCCGTTCGCGCTCTGCAGAACTTGGAAGGTTCCCGCGTCGTTAGCTTGTGCAACATTGGAGAACGCCACCGTGCCGTTCGCGCCCGCCGGACCCCACAAGAAAGTAAAGGAGGATGAAGTCGCGCTGGCCACTTCCACAATCTGCCCGTTCATGAAGATCAGGTGGCTGGAAGTGAAACTGTTCAGCATCACGAATTGGCCGGGAGAGAGCGTATTGGCGGCGGTAATCGTGCCGGTGACACCGCTCTCGGCCCATTGCGTCTTGGTCACAGCCTGCGTGGGACCCAGAACAAGCGGCGTGCCGGCAAGCTGCGCCGGGCTCCACTTCAGCTTCCATGTCTGCCGCGGTCCTGCGCCCGAAGGAATCGGCGTGACCAGATAGTTGCCGCTCACCGAGTACACTGGGCCAAAGACGGCATCGATGTAGCCGCCATACTGCGGAAGCACAATCGGATCACCGCCGGCCACGTAAGACGACGGGCCATTGCCGTAACCGGCCCATGCCTGCCGCTTGCCGATGAAATCCGGATAGCCCTTGAGAAGTGTGAGATTCATTGCCGCTCCTTGCTGCGTTCCGGGCGGCGACTCGCCGCCGCTCGGAGAGTCTTAGTCCTGAAGAACCGGCGTCGTCATGAAAATCCGGAAGAGTGTCGAGATGACCGGAAGATCAATCGCCGTTCCCACCGTTGCCGTCGTCACTGCCGGCGTTCCGGTTTGCACATCGGCCAAGCCGCTGTTTCCGCCAATTGCTGCGCCCACCGCAGCCGACCCGGTGAAATTCGATGCTTTTCCAAGAACTGTCGCCATGCCGAGTTCCTGCACAAATCCGTAGTTGCCCGGCGTGATCGAGTTGAGGTATACAATCGATCGCAATCCCACCGCCGCTGGCGTGTTGTAATCCGTCACGATGTTCGGCGTGTAAAACATGTTCGCAACAACGGTGCCCGGAGTGCCGCCAGTCGCCAAAGTGAAGGTCGGAACTGAGGTATAGCCAGAACCCGGTGTCAGCAGTGTTACCGTGATCGCGTTCGCTGCGGTTACGATCACCTGAATCGTTGCCTGTGCCGTTGGGCTGCCTCCGCCCGAGGCAGTCACTACATAAGTGCCGAGCGTCTGACCAGAGCCTTGCGTGGCAACCGAAATCGACTGGACAGAACTGCCTTGCGCCATGTATCCAATCCAGCCTGTTTTTACATAGCTGGTATTTGCAGCCGCTGCTACCTGCACAAACCGATAGCGCCCCGAATGCAGCAGTCCGTTGGTGGTGTACGAAGCCTGGTTGGCCTCCTGCTCCGTCGCGTCAAAGTAGTCGCCCAGGTTGAGGCCGCCGGCCGCGAAGGGCTGCCCGGTGCGCAGATCGGTCAACGCCGTCGGCGAAGTGAAGTTCGCGTTGTTCCACGCAAGCCATGTCGGTACTATTTGCTGTTGCGGCATCGTCCTTCTCCTTGAAGTGCAACTTTTAGCTGTTAGCTAAAAGCTGAAAGCTGTTCTTACGCCGTCGCGGTCCTCACGGACAGGTCCAAGTCCGTGGGGTGACCTTACGCCGTGAAGCCGAATGCGTAGCAGTTGTGCCGCGGCTGGCAGTTATACAAATTCGTGCCCAGCCGCATGAACAAAGCGTCGATCGAGACGTTGTTCGGCATCGGCGCGCGCCGCAGACCAAAGTTCCAGCCCTTCTTGTTCGTGGGCCGGATCTTGAAACTCTCCGGCTCCAGGAAGTAGAGAACCTCGCTGGGTTGAATGGTGGTGGTCGAGGGCAGGTTGGAGCCCGTGGGTGAAACCGTCACGTTGGCGCCGGACTTGGTGAACTGCGGAGTGGTGAAAGCCACCGTCTGGGTACTCGATCCCACGCCGTCCGTCAGGTTCGTGTTGCCGGCCGCACCCTGCGCCGGGGCGAGCGCGATGAAGTTCGCCGCCTGCGCCGAGGGTGCCAGCGGATCGGCGTAGATGTCCACGCCGTTGAAGTTCAGCCCGTCCCACTTGATGTCATGCTTGGTGTTCGAGATATCCCGCCGCTGCGCATCCAGCGCCACGGCCACGGCCTTGAAGCCAAAGACGTTAGTGATCCCCAGCGTCGGATTCCCGCCCGCTACCTTGCACTGGCTCCAGAGCTGCATCAAGGCCGCAAAATCGATCTGGCCGGGTGCCCCGCTGGATGTGCCCAGGTAGATCGGCGTCGTGTTCAACGCAACGCCGATGTTGCCATTGCGGGCCTGACCACCGTAGTTGATGTAGATGTTGCCGTACACTGAGGGATCGATGCCATTGGTCAGCGCCTCATCCAGACCATTGATGGTCTTGATACGGTTGTCGAGAACCGTCGACGAGGATGCCTGTCCATGACGGAAGGAATCCATCTCCTGCATGGTGTTCATGGTCATCACCATGCACTCCATGAAGAGCTGGTACTCGTCCACGATCCGCGTCGGGCCGGAGTTGATGACCCCGCCCGTTCCAGAGCCGTCGTCCATCTCCCAGTCGTCCAGCGGATACCAAGTGGCGTAGGCCTTGGGCAGAAACTTGATGCCGGTGTTGATTTGCTGGCGGGTTACGGTCACCGTCTGGCCAGGATTCACCGCGGCTCCCTGCGTGCGCCCGTAAAGGATGCCTTCCATCATGCCCGCGCCGCCCAGGAACTCATCCCATACGCCGGCTTTGCGGAGCTTGGCCTGGAAGGGAGTGTCCACGAACAGGTTGTTGAAGACCACGTTCTTGCGGACGCTCTCCAAGTTACTCGCGTCTATTTCGTTGTAAAGCGGATCGGTTGGCACGGTTCACCTTCTTGGCTTTGAAGTAACGGGGTCCCCGAAAACAGGTCCTCGTTTTTGGGGTGCTAATGGCGATGGCCCAAGGCCATCGGTCTTGAGCCATCGCTTCTTCTCCGCCAGGAGGGGCGTGTCGCTCACGTCAAATCTGTACTTCGGGAAATCGGGCTTTTTATTCCCTATTCCCTAATCCCTGCTCTTACGCCGGAGCCCCCACGCACAGGTCCATGTCCGTGGGGTGGCTTACGCCGCCTGCTCTGCAATATCCGCGCGAATCGCCTGCGAGGTCGCCTGCCGGCGCTGCGCTTCGTTCAAATCCAACGGGTCGGGCCTCTGCTTGTCCTTCACCGCGCGGGCCACGTCCGCAAATCTTGACGGCTGCGCAATCCGCACCTCGGGATTGCTGCCGATCTTCTCCGCCCACTCGCGTTCCTTCGCCTTGACCGCTTCCTCTTTGGCCTTGGCCGCTTCCGCCAGCTTCGTTTCGTAGGGCGCCACCGCTTCTGCCCTCACCTTGGCATCGTGTTCCTCCGCCGCCTTGCGCGTGATCTCCGCCTGCTTGCCGGCAAAGTCGTACTTCCGGGCCACATAATCGCGGAAGGGCAACCGGGCGTTGTTCGCTTCCTCCACCAGCTTGTCGAAGGAGTCGGGTAAAAACTGTCCGGTCAATCTCTGGTACTCCTGGATCGCCCATCCCACGTTGCTGATCCCCGAGCCCAACCGCTGGTCGATGGCCTCCATGGTGAAGGTTGGGCTACCCGGTGTCGCGCCCGGCGCATTGGTCACATAACGGCCTTGCGCATCGCGCATCTGATTGTTCGGTGGTTGTCCATTCTGCGGTTGGTTGTTTTGCGGCACATAGCCCGGCGCCTCGGCAGGAACGAATCCCGCAGCCCGCGCTGCCTCGTTCTGCGCCCGGTAGAAGGCTACCTGGGCATCCAGATTTGCCTTCTCCGTGCCCCAGTTGTTCAGCGCCGGCGCGATGCTTTCGTCATAGAACTTTTTGTTAGAGCGCTCCGCAATTTCGGCCGCTTCTTGCGCGGCCTTCGCCGCTGCCGCCTCTTGCTCCATCTTTTGCTGCGCCTGCTGAATGGCTTGGCGTTCCTGCTCGGCCTTTTCCGCAGCCTGCCGCGCTGCTGCTTCCTTCTGCTCGGCCGTCGTCAGCAAACCGCCGAAGGCGTTGATCGCCTTGGCGTCGAGGGCCGCGATGGCCTCGTCGCTCAGACCGGATTGCTTCAAAATATCTTGAACTGTCGGCATACTCTCTTCTTCTCCCGGAATCTTTTAACTGTTCACTGTCCGCTGTCGGCTGCTAACTGTATTGCGGTTGCTGCCCGATAGGGGTTGGTTGTGGAGGACTGACCAGCGCTGTCTGCGCCTCCTGAATTCCCTGCGCCACCTTCTCCATGCCGGCAGCTATCCGCGGGTCTGAGGCAGCCATCTGCTTAGCCGTCTGGTACCAGCGCGCGAGCAGCATTTGGAGGGGATTGGCGGGAGCCTGCGAAGCGCCGCCCTGCGGAGAGGGACCCTGCGGGGGAGCGCCGCTGTCCATCGGAGGAGCGGCGCCCTGGCCCTGCTGGTCTGGAGTTGGTTGGGGAGTCGTAGCCATTTGGTTCTCTCTGTCGGAGAACCCGTCGTCGGGGTTCCCAACTATCGGGGTCCCCAAGAATTGGTCTTCGATTCTTGGGGCGGGAACGGCGGGTTCATGCCGTTGGGTTGGTTAGGCCTTGACTGCCGTCTTCTTGCCGCCGCGCTTGCGGCCACGCTTGCCGCGAGCCTTCTTCAGATGGGCGCCCTTTGCGCTTACACGCTTGCGATGTGCCATGATCTCTTCTCCTTGGTTGCTGAAAATGGAAATGGCCCAAGGCCATCTCGGTCTTGAGCCATTGCGTCTTCCCCAAGGAGGGGTTGCATGTTGCTCACGCAGTTCTTTACTACCTGTAGGCCGTATCTTTTTTCATGTCAAGTCCTATTTCACAAAATTTTTGTGCCGATGCCGATCAGGGCCCGCACCTGGTCATCCACGCCCTCGGGAATCTTTGTCCGCTGCTCCACGTTGACCCCCATGACACCGCCCATGTTGTACAATCCCACAATCCTGCCTGTCGCCCTGGTCGCTTTGAGCAGATCGTCCAGCGCCCCCAAGTCGGTAGGCAGTTCCATGCTCACTTCGGTCAGGTAGTAATTCTTTTGCACTTTGATCTTCACCGCCATAGTTGCCCTCCGGGGCTTAGCTATTGCCTGTCGTGCGCGGCTTTGCCGCTCACGATTCCGTCACCACCGTCCGCGGCTCCCCGCCCTGTAACCCTTTCTGCTTGATCCTCGGCCCTTTCTGGCCGCTGGGGCGGCGCCCGCCGCCGCCTTTGCCGCCGCCACCTTTGCCACCTCCGCCTTTACCGCCTGCCCCGCTAGGCGCCTGAGCGCCGGGAAGCTGGGAGGGGTCGATGCCCAACTGCTTCAGGAAGAGCATCGCCTGCACCTGCGCCAGGATTTGCAGCTTCTGCGTCTCCAGCTCCTCGTTGAACCACTTTTCCCGTTCCGTGTTGCCGGCGATCTCCCCATAGTTCTGTACATCCAGCTTTTTCATCACCGTGGACCATGAGATGGGGGCGTTGCTGCGCTTCAACTGCAGGTACTTCAACTGTTCCTGCATCTGCGTAATGCGCAGCAGAGTGCTGGGCACCGATACCAGCCGGATCTGCCGGGCGAACCAGCGCGCCCGCGTCAACTGGTCATATCGCGAGGGCGACTCGGGAAAGTTTCCGTTCACCATCTCGTCCGGCAGATGGCTCGGCACCAGCTCGTCGGGATTGAAATCGAAGACTTCGCGGGCCATCGAATCAGGTCCCACGTACTCCATGATCCGCTGCGCATTGAACCACTGCAGGATGAGAAACTTCATGCGGTAGCCTATGGCCTTGTTGCCCTTTTCGATGCGCGCCGCGATCCCCTTGGCGATGGGCCCGATCGACTCCAGCATCTTGTCCGCCGTCTCGTTGGCGATGTTCATCTTCATGTTCTGCAGGTTGCCCAGGTCCTGCAGACCGAGCTGGGACTGCTTGCAGAGTTTCAGATACTCTAGGAACTTGAAGTGCTCACTCTGCACCCGAACCTCTTCCGGCAGGACGGATTGCAGCGTCTCCTTGGGCTTGCCATCCACGCCCACGCGCACGTCCTCCTCGAAGATGTCGAAATGCTCAATCTTCGGTCCCCCGGTCATTGTGTGGTCGTAACCCAAGGGCGGGTTCAGCGTCACGGTGATGACCTGATCGATCTTGCGCTCGATCTTGCGCGTCGTCGTCTCGATCGCGGCCACGTCGCCCACCAGCGACCGCCCCAGCGGCTCCCAGGCCCAGTCGTCCACCGTGTACTGGATCACCGGAATCTTGCCATCCCAATCGAAGGCCGGGCCGTCGTACATTGGCCTGTCCAGCCCCGAGGCGGTAATGATGAGTCGCAGGTTAGGGTAGACCCGGCAATCTTCCACCGTCGCCGGCCGCATCGTCGGCTGCCCGTTGCGCATCCCCCCGAAGATCTCCTGGTTGATAAAGGGCACTTTGTAGAACCAAGTCGTGCCGGGATCGCCCATTGGCAGCTCGAATCCCGTATTGTTGATCCGCAGGTCGCGCACGAAGGTATAGCGGATCTCGGTGTAGAGGTTGCCGAAGCTCCGCCCCTGCTCGCCGTACCTATATCTCTCGGTAAAATCCAGTCTCCGCGCCTGCATCTGGCTCTTGTAGTTGCGCGGACCCACCGCCTGAAGTTGTCCCTGAAAGAGCGGAAAGCGCCCATGCGCCTCCGCGATCGGCATGTAGTCGTAGATGGTCACGGCGTAGGCATCCTGCACATTGTTCGACTTCGGCATCTGCACCGGGATCACGTCCAGCAGACCCAGCGCATCAAAGACCATCTGGCGCTCACCCCAGCCGTACTCATCGCACCGCACTTTGGGCCACAGATAGCCGATGCCCATCACTGCGGCATATTGCAGGACCTTGAGGATCTGGAAAGGAAAATCGGATTCGAGGTAGACCGCCTTGGAGACCTTGGTCAGCATCTCCGCCATTTGCTTGTAGACCGGGATGTCCGACCCGTAGCCGGCAATCTCGCGCACCTCGGCCAGAGTCTCGCAGAACTTGCGGATATCGTATTTCAGCTCGTTGGTAATGAGCGTAGAGCGGGATTTATCCCGGAAGATGGCGTCGAAGATGCGCAGGTTCGCGCCCAGATTCTTGTAGCAGCTTTGGCCTTCGAGAAAGCCCTCGCCCTCCTGAATCTGTTCCTCAACCCAGCCGACGCGGGTCTGTGGAGAGGTTTCGAACTTCGGCACCTGCCACTGAACAGTCTCCGGTTCCATGCATCATCGCTTTCTCCTCGGTAGTGCTGGCCGCACCGGCGAAAGCGGCTTCGCCGCAAAAGCCCAACATTATGCGCACCATAGAGCAAAAATGCTTGTGCGTCTACGCCAAAAATAGTGAATCGTGTGAGTGTGAGTCGTCAGTTTGCCGCGCACTCGCACTGTTCACCCACACTCTTCACTGTTCAATGACCATGCTCATACGCCTCCGCGTGCAGATAACTCTCCCGCTTCGTCTTCGTCCTGTCCCCCCGTTTGTCGTAGAGTTCCAGGTGCCGCGCCAGAAAATCCCGGTTGACTTGGTTCCGCGCATTGGCCATCAGGTTCAGCATGTGCAGCCGGAGCTGCTTCCGCATCGGTCCTTCGATCGCCTCCCGCTGCTCTTCCTCGACCTCCTCGCGAATCCTCTCCTGCTTGCGCATTTCATTCGACCAATACTCCGCCGCCAGGGCGGAGCCACAGATGATCTTTTCCCATCCCCATGGCGCCGGATACTGCTCGGGAAGTCCCATCCGCAACTCCCGGTTGAGCGGATTCCGCCAGTACACGATCTTTGTTCTCAGTTGCGCGCTCATCACGCCTCCGGCGCTGGAAGTTGCTCGATCACCTGCTCATGCTTCCATTCCAATCGCATCCGTTGAAAATCCTCCCGCGTCAAGCATTTTTCGTCCATCCTGATCGTGGTTACTTTTCCCGATTCATCTATGTGCGTAAAAAATCCTGCGCCTAGACACAGCCGATCACCGCATTCGCTCTTGGCTTCACTGCCGCTTTCCAACGCGCGTAGCGCCATCGGCGTTGTCATCATCTCCACGAACGTCTTGCTCCATTTCAACTTTTGCGCCACTTTGGCGGTTGCCTGATGCCTTTCCATCGGTGTCATCATCGCCGGGTGCTGCCGTTGGCCCTTATCGATCTCCCGCATCTTCCTTTTGAAATCACGGCGAAGACCGTTCCAGAATCTTTCGTTTTTCTTGCTCTGGGCATCCAGAGTTGAAAAAAGAAAACAATCAAAACAGCGCAGCCGATCCAGCCGGCCTGCCGCATCCCACCCAAAATAAAAGACCGGTCCCCATAAACGCCTAAAAACCGGTTCATCCGATTTTTCCTGGACGCAGAGCGTGGTTCCCCAATCGAAAACAACGGTTAGCCATGGCGTCCGCAAGGTAACGCTTCGCTCCCGATTGTCATTCCGCCTCTGCAAATCAAAAAATCGCATCGCCTCTTCTCCCGATTTACTCGTTCACTTTTTCACTCGTTCCCTGCCCATTACCACTCCCCCACACTCACCGCGCTCATCGAGCACACCGCCCGGCTCAGCGGCGGATTCTTTTCTGCTGGCAGCGCATACCGCTTTTGCGCCCGCTCGGCCAGAATGTCGAAATCGTGCGCGGTGAAGAACGATTGCGCCGCCGCCCGCACCCGGTCATCGTGCTGTCCGCTGCGGTGCTCCATCTTGGAGATCCTCCCTGCCGCCGCATGACGTTCCAGCATCTTCAGCTCCTCGATCAGCCACTTCGACGCCGGCCGGTACCACCCGCCGTTCACCGCCTCCGTGAAGCGCGTCATCAGGATCGGCACACTCCAGACATTCGAATACCAGCCTTCTTTTTTGGTGCTGTCGTCCCTGATTTTTTTGCTGTCGTACCGCCGCGGCTTGTGATGGTAATGGAAGCCCATCAGCTTCAATTGGTGCTGGCAGGTATCGCCAGGCCGGTTGATTTGCTCCACGCAGAACTTTACCCCCCGCGGATCGCGCGTATTCTCCCCGTACCAAGCGGCCATACAGGCCGCAAAACCCACGATCTGGGCGGAGTTGATCCGGTTCGAGGTAAGCTCGGCCACTTGGTAATCAAACTCGTCTCCAAAGCGGTTCCGCGTCATGGAGGCGCAGGTCCGGTCCTCGTCCTCCTTGCCCAGCCCGTCAGCCGTATCGATGCCGCAACTGTAGTCGTAGCCCGGCTGCGGTTCCTCGAAGACCAGCAGCTTGTCAAAGCTGTCCGTCTCCACCTCCTCGTTTACCGGCTTCAACGGCACCAAAACCCAGTCATATCGTTGCCCGCGGTGCGATTCCCAATGCACACGGATGCGCGGCCGTTCGCAATCGATCTCGCTCTCCTCCGGATCGAAGCCGTCGTCAATCGAATCTCCGGTGATGGCGTAGGTCTGCACCGGCTTTCTTCTTTTCACGCCCTCGCCTTGCACCTCGTATACGTGCTCTTCGATCTCTCGCATGGTTTCCAGGTCGAAGACGCTGTCATGCACCCCGGTCAGCGCCTCAAAGTCGTCCGCCGGCATCCGCGCGAACCAGATCTTCTGCGTATGCTTTTCGCAGGCCTCCCGGTACCCGAACTCCCAGAACCATTGCTGCTCCAGCGGCATCCGCCAATGCGCGCCGGCGATCTGGGCCAGGTAGGGAGTATTGCGGATATACAGTTCGCAGCGGAGAACATGCTTGCGCGTCTCTTCCAGCGGCCTCCAGCCTGCCGGAATCGGGCATTTGCGCAGCCAATCCGCCTCCGGATAGAGATCGGTGGCCATCGGCCAGGGGATAAAGATCGGACAGAGCCGCGTCAGGCCCTTCGGCCAGTTCTTTTTGGCGTCGCGCCAACTGTCGGCCAGCCATCCGGTATTCCCGCCTCCGGTGCCTTCGAAGACCATGAAGAGATTGCGGCTGCTGTGCGTGGCCGGCAGCAGCCCCTCTTCGATGACTTTTTTGGGCTTGGGAATGTCGGCCAACTCGGATATGTGGATGCAGGTCGGGGTCCACCCCTGGGCGATGCCCGTGGCCTGCATTCCCGACTGGATAGAGAGGATTGATCCATTGTCAAAGGCGCCCTTGGGCATCTTCCGCGGCACCAGCCACCACGGGCAGCGGTTGTAGGCGGTATCCAAAATGCGCCCGATCAGCTCCGACTTGTCGGCCTGCACCGAGGCCATCACGGCCTGGGTATGGGGAATGAACATCAGCCGGTGGATGAACTTCAGGGCCGTTTTGGTGGTGATGCCCACCTGCCGGGCCTTCAGGATCAGCAGTTCGATCGAGACCTGTTTCAGGTCGAAATCGGCAATGATCGAGTCGTAGACCGCCTGCGACTGGCGGTTGCAGAATTTGAAGATATGGCCCTTCTCGTCGCAGACGTAGGCGTACCGGCTCTCCCAGTAATTCGAGTCCAGGGCGCACAGGACCTGTTCGTTCTCGATCCAGCGCCGGATCTCCTGCTGGCGCCTCTGGCTGATGGTCTTGACTAGGGTAATCCAGGAGCTGCGGGTGTTGGTCTCCATCTTGATGAGCGAGTCGATGTAGGCCTTGAACTCCTCGATCTGGCCCAGGGAGTGATACTGTGGCCTCCATCCCTCGCGGGCGGCGAACTCGTCCAGGTTGGCGAGTATGATGCGCTCCGAATACATCGCTCTCCGTCGGTGGCGAGTGAAAAAGTGAAGAAGCGAAAAAGTGAATGCGTCCGCCGCAGCGGATTCACTCGTTCACTCATTCACCGCAAAACCGCGGAACGCGGATTTGCTCAACCTTTGTTGGCGTGCGATTTGCTGTGCCGCTTGCCCAGCATGTGCACCCGCTCCAGATTCTTCTTCGCGTTCTTGTTGTGGATGGACTGCAGCGCGTTTACCTTGATGCCTTTTGGTTTTGCCATGACATGCTCCTTCTCCGAGGTCCCCACGGACAGGTCCACGTCCGTGGGGTGGAAATTGGCTGAAAACAGAAATGGCCCAAGAGCCATTTCGCTCTTGAGCCATTGCTGATTCCGCCGGGGCGGGGGCATGTCGCTCGATTATCTTGTTTACATCTATGCCGAATCGGCGCCGCTGTCAAGCCGCTTTTGGAAACTCGCGGTACTCCACGCCGTCGAGCAGTGCGCCGGCGGTTTTCTTTGTTAGGCGCATCGGCTTGCAGGTTCCATTCTCAAATGTTCCCAGCGCATCGCCATAGCTCCCGCGCTGGCCGGGCGGCAACCATAGACCCCATTGCTTGAAGAAAAATGGCACTCCGGTCGCCGCGCACTGGTCTCGCAGACTCCTGGCTATTTCAACGGCCGATTCCACGAAACGCGCCTTCCGTCCGCTCTCGAAGCCGCAGATGACCCAGTCCAGATGGTCGGCAAAACCCTGGTAAAGCGCGTTCATCGGTGCTGTAAATTCCTCGAATCCGACCCAGACCCGCCGGGTGAGGCAGTCCAGATTGATTGCCTCCAGCAGCGGCTCGGCGCTGACAAAGCGGCAACTTGCCGGCGTCGCCAGCAGCACCGGAATCAGATCATCGGCCTCCTTTTGGGTGCATACCGATACGCCCTCACGGACGTTCTTCATCGGCCAGCCAACGTTGCAGCCCTCGGCAAGGACTCCGTTGATTGCGTTGGTGATGTGGCACTTAGCTTTGGCCTCCCATAAAACACCGTCTTCGTCCGCCAAGAAGGAAAGATATTGTGCCCATTCACCCGCGTTCTCGAACCGGGTCAGGAAACTCTGGCGCCGCTCAGGCCGCTTAGTCAAGTGCATAAAGGTGTGCCGTGCGCAGAGGGCTTCGACCGCATAAACCTGCGCGATCCATTCCTCCGGCACGAACTCCGCGAAGAGGTCCGTCATGGAGCAGACGAAGATATTGCGCGGCTTGCGCCAGCCGAGCGGCTGCATCAGCACCTTTTTGTCCAGATACAGCTCCACCTCGTCCAGGCCGGGCACAGTGTAGTCCACGCCGTTGCCGCGCCAGATGTTCATGGCCGCAGCGTAGCAGTGTGTGCAGCCGGGCGAAATCCTCTGGCAGTAGTGGCCTTGCTTCCCTGTGGCTTTGTTACGGGCGCGAATCGGGTTCCAGCTCTCTCCCTGGGAGCCGTCCGCATTCCGCGTCCACTCAATCTTGGTCGGCATGGTTATTTCTGATTCCTGACCTCTGGAAGCAGCCTCTGCCGGATCGGCACCAGCTTCTCCTCGATGAGATTGGCTGGCGGGAAGAGCTGGTCCAGATCGTCGTCCCCGTCGAAGGTGGCCGCCAGATCGGGCTCCTCCTTTTCCCTGCCCGCCGCTCCGAAGACCGCCTTGCCGATGAAGGTCGGGCCTTTGGGGTCGGGCAGGAAGCCCAGGCCGCGGTGCACCAGCATCCTGTCCTTGTCCCCGCTGGGCATCATCGCGTACTCAATGGTCTTGCGCATCACGGCCGCGTGTTGCGAGAAAGCGATCACCTTCACCGAATTCACGCTCATCTCTCTGAGAGCGAAGAGAATCGCCCCGGCCAAATGGCGCAAATCCACATTGGCCGCGATGGCGATCGCCTCCCAGGGCAAGCTCTGCCGGTCTCCGGCTGGAATCGCGTCGTACTTTTTGAGGAAGGCCGCGATCACCTCGTCCTGAGCGGCAAAGCGCATGGCGCCCAGCACCGCCTGCAACCCTCCTTCGGCCTGGTTGAAGAGCGGCGTGATCTCCGGAGCCCTTTCCAGCGTCTCACGCTTGACCTTCAGCCGCCGCAGCGCCTCCGCCAGCCGGTTGCTCTCCTTGAGCGGCTTGGGAACCGGCAGGGGAGCGCTGGCCTTCGAGGTACTGTCGCTCCCGATCACCAATGAAGGGCTCGTTTTCGAGTCCGCCAAGCCACTCTTCGAGGCTTCCGCCGCTGGCGCCGTGATTTTCCCGGATGCGGTCTTCTTCGGTGGGGATACGAGTGACAACTGCATCCCGTTTTTCTTTAGGTTCCGGCCACCGCCGTCCGAATTCTCTCCGTTTGGTTTCATCTATTCCCGCCAATGCCTGTGCGATCATCTCCAACGCCGCCACCAGCCGTCCTTCCTGCTCCTCCATCATTGGATCACGCTCTCCTTCTTCTCTGGGGCTGGGGTCTCGAAGGGCAACTCCGGCCCCAGCCTCTCAGCTAGTTGCCAGGGCGTCTCCAGCGTCGGGTTTTTGCAGTCCTTGTGCTCCACGCGATCCACCCAGAACGGCCCTACCTTGACATGGCGGTACTTGTCCGTCTTGAGAATGCGTCTGCGGCACAACCGGCAGGTACGGTGGCGGACGATATGCCAGTCGAAGATGCTTGCCAGCCATTCCAGCCATGCCAGCTTACTTGGTTTCATCTTGGGCCTATTTCTTTGTTGGCAACGCCGGCTTTACTACCGGCTTCGGCGGGTCGGCTTCCACAGCGAAGGTCTGCTGGTTGATGTGGAAGCCCGGATGCGCCGAATCCCATTCCCTCAAAATGGTAAGTTCCTGTTGCTCGGCGTCCTGCCATTGCTTCTGCGCATCCTGCTTGCTCTTCTCGCAGGCTTGGATGGCGATGTGCTCTGCTGTGCTCAACTGCGGCGGCGGAGCAGGCGTCTGCTGGGATGCCTGCTGCGTCCACGCTGGCATTGTTGATGCCAGCACCAAAACTGCGAACCAATGTTTCATTGTCTTTCCCCCTCACCTCGTATTCTATTGCCGCTTGAGGGTTTCTGCTTAACTTCCATGCGCGGGCCGTCCCTACCGAGCAAGGAGCTATTGAATTATTCGGCTCGAAAGCCTATTTACCGGCCGCCTTCGCTCCTCAGCGGCCAGCATCCCTCGGCCCGCGCATCTTCCCCCGGCCGGGAACTTGTTAGACCGATTGGGCGATGGAGCCGCCGGTCACGTCGGTGAGCAGGGCGACGATGGTGAAGGTTGCCGTCGCCGTTGCCGTGGTTCCATCTGCGTTGGTGTAGGTCCAGGTCAAGGTGAACGTATCTCCCGCACTCGCCGTGGAAGGCAGGTTGACGGTGGCGCTCAAGCCGGTCGGGTCGGAGGCGTTCTGGGTGACCGGAGCGTTGACGGTATCGGAGCTGGTCCACGCCGTCGAGGCCGCCAGCGTCGTTACGCCAGCGGGAAGCGGTGTGACTTCAAACTGCGGGCTGTTGCCTGGTGCGATGGGAAGCAGAGCCATTGGATCTCCAACTTGGGTCATGACGCCGCCCAAGACGCGGTTGCATTGCATGAGGTATCTGAGAATCTCGCGCAGCAGGAGCGTGTTCTCCCGCACATGCTCTTCAATCGCGCGAAGCCGTTTTTCCGACATGAATCTTCCTTATCCTGCCGGCCGTTCAAAAACCTGGTGCGTCAAGGGCCACAGGTGGTCTTTGACCTCTGCTGTATTCTCATCGCCGGCAACGAACATCAGGATCGGCTGCAGAGGGTGGTTGAAGGTCAGCAGTTCTAGGAAGATGTCCTTGCCGTCGGCGATAGCCTTTCGCTGCTCCTCCGTTGGAGACCAGCGCGAGAGTACGGCGCCGTCGGGTCCCAGGCTTTTCAGGGTCCGCAAGGGCTTGTAGGCTGGCTGATCTTCGGCATAGATCTTCTCCCTGCGTTCCTCGCCGGGGAGTACGGCGCCATCCTTCGGCTGCAGGTAATCGATCATGAGTTCTCTGTGCCGGCCTTTTTTGGTTTCTTGGCGTAGCGGTGTTTCTTCACCACCGTTCTGCCGGTTTCATCCTTGCCCAGGCTGGGTATTTCCTGGCCGCTGCGTTCTCGTACCATGTTCAGCCGCGGCTCCAGCTCGATTTCCACACGGGCGTCGACCTTCTTTGCGTTTGGGTCCTCGCTTGCTGTTCCTTTGATGATCTTGGTGTGAACCTGTGCCGTGTCCAGCCCATGTAGATTCAGGTGGACCTCGATCCACCCGTCGTAGCCGCCGGTATAGGCGTCCGTATCTCGCAGATTGCAGTCCCCTCGCAGCTTCGTTTCCACTTGTTCCAGCAGGTCGTAAATGATCTCTTCTCCCGTTAACCCTTCCACGTAATCGTCGTCCACGTTATGCCACCTCTCCTGTGTTGTGAATCTCGCGGTCCTTTTCTACTGCGTTGATAAACTTGAGCATGTCCTCTTTGTTGAGCCCGCCGTCGATTTCTGCCACCTCTATGCCCCACCCGTCGTAGGCTCCGTCCTCGGCGCGGAAGAAGTGCGTCGTTCCGGTTGATTCGATCAGCAGACTACCCTGTCCGTTCGGCGCCGCTTCTCCAGCTCGGATCGTTCCAATCAGGGTGAGTGTTTCTGTTCGGCCGTCGCAGCGCATTACTTGGATCTTCATGGTTCCACTGTCTTTCCTGCCCATTTATTCAAAGCATCTGCCAGGATTTGTAGTCCAGACATTTCATCCTTATTGCTTAGGCTGAGGATGACTGCTTGTTGTTCTTTTGTGTCGATACAGAGGTAGGCGTCGGGGCAGTCTTCGAAGGGGGATTTCTTGACGTAAACCGAGCCTGTTAGTTTCAAACTCACTCTATGCCGCCTTTCCCTCGTTGTACTTTGCCTTCAGCGCCAAAAACTTGCGCAGTGTGCCGGGCAGTGGTGTGCAGATGCAAGCCTCGATCTTCTGCACCGAGCGTCGGCTGATTCCTAGAACCTCTGCCAGCTTGACTTGTGTAAACAAATAGTCCTTACGGAATTTCAGCCACTCCTGCTTGCGTACTCGTCGTTCTTCCAGATCCTCTTCGTTTGGCTTCGGCCTCGGCATGGAACGGCGTTCTCCCAAGTTCCACGTGGAACCTGTGCGCTAACCCTGCGCCTATCTCAGTTACACGTCAACCCTAATTTTTAAGCTGCGCTTAAAGTGCGCTTCTAACTTTTCTCTGCTAGAATTTTTTGAATAATACCCTGCGCTTAAAGTGCGCCTTTCGTTTTCGGCTTATAGGAAACAAGGGCTCTCTGAGGCGTCAATGCCGTCGCGCGGGGGGGGGTGCCGGACAACTCCCGCCCCGCCGCTGGCCCGCCCGAGCTGCCAACCCCCGCCCTGGCCAACCGCCCGCCGTGCATCCGGCCATCCCGCCCCGCCCCGTCTGAATGCTGGGGCGGGATTCCTACCAACCCCCAACCCCCGCCAATTCAGCGCGCAACCCGCCCCGCCCGGCAAAGTAGCACCAAACGATACCCCCGCCCGCGTCCTGGTCATCCCCCGCCGGATACCCCGCCCCGCCCGCCCCGCCCCGCTGATACGCTGCGCCCGCTTTGATAGGGGACCATCAAACCGCCCCGCCCCGCCCAAGGGCTTACTCTCTCCGCCCCTTTCCGCGTCACCCCCGCCCGTCACCTCCGCCAGACCAGGGCGGTATAGCATCCCGCCCGGATGGGCAACCGCACACCCCGTATCCTTATATATAGGTGTGCCGGGCCTATCTGCCATTATGGGAACGGATGCAGAATAAACCGTAATATAGTCACGATTACACTTGACACTCTAATATCACTTGGCCTAAGCTATCCCTAGTCGCACAGGGCACGGTAGAGCGCATCAAGGCTCACAGTTGCCCGGAAAGGTCACCCCATGGAACTGTTTCACGCACATCAACAGTGGGCTACTCGCCCCGCCGATGAACGGTTTGAAAGTCTCCAATCGCTCTATGACGCAACCAAACTCTACGCGGCATCCGCCCGCGAAACGAAAGTACCCGTCTCCACCATCCGCACGGAAGCGATAGACGGGAACGTTCAACTGGTAGGCCGGACCAACATCCCCGCCCTACTCACTCACTGGGCATTCGGCCAACTTTCCGCCCGAGTGGGCGCGCCCGCATCCTACCTCCGGGAACTGCCCGCCACTCTGGCCTGTCAAAACCTGAACCACGGTCTGGCCAAGTATGCGGACCGCTCGGACATTGCAAACCTGCTTTTTCACAATAACGCAGGTCTGCTGCTCCGGGCTTTTACCTCCGATGAATACGCCCGCATCTGGAATTACGAGGTGGCGGAGAGGTTGCTACAACTTGAGGCGCAAGGATGGACGCCCGCCCGCCCCGATAAACGCTTTGACGGCGGGGACCCTACCATCTGCCAAACCTGCAACGGGACCGGCACGGCCCCCGCTCTTCCCGGCCCGTTAACGTCTCCCTGTCTTCCCGCCCCTTGCTCCACCTGCAAAGGTACGGGCAAGGCTCTACCCGCCCTCTACGCTTCCGATCACGATATGTTTGCATTCGTTCGGAACGATACCGCCATTGTCCGTGAACCGGGCAATCCAGACGGCCTACAGCGGGGCGTGATTGTACAAAACTCTGAGGTGGGCGCATCGGCCCTGAAGCTGGTGCGTTTCCTCTACCGGGCCATGTGCGGAAACCACATCATCTGGGGAGCATCCGATGTTCTGGAGATCAACGTCCGACACGTCGGAACTGCCCGTCTCCGCTGGCACCATTACGAAGCAGAGTTACAGCGGTATCTGAACCAGGGCGCCGATCAGGACGAGCTGAAAATCTCTGAAGCCCGCCGCGTCTTCATCGGCGAGACGAAAGAGCAGGTCCTAGATCGCCTCTTTGGAATGCGCGCTGTGAACCTCCCCCGCAAGACGCTGGAAGCGGGTTACGACGCTACAATTCCCGAGCAAGACGGCTCGCCCTCTTCTGTATGGGGAATCGTCCAAGGTCTCACCCGCCACTCTCAGACGGTCCCCTTCGCCGATACCCGCACGGCCATCGACCAGGCAGCGGGCCGGATACTCTCGATTAACTTCTAACCTCAACCGGGCGGGGGGAACCCCGCCCGCCCCGTCTCCGGATTCTTCACTCCGGGCCGATGATTCCCGAAAGGATGAAACGGGCAACACCGAAAGAGGGCAACTAACCCTGATGACCTTTGACGTAATCCTTACCACCATGGAAGCGGGCCAGATCGTAGAAAAGCCCATACACCGGGCAAGGGTCACACTCCGCACTGACGTGCGCGCCCTGCTAGACGGTCTGGCCTTGCAACGTTTCGGGCCTGTGCATAACGTCCGCCGGGACTCTACCCTGTTTGGTTGGGTTGCGGTCTCAAAAAATGGCGATACACTCCACCTGCGATAAACACCCCCGGCCCGCCCGGCCCCGGCCCGGCGTCCGGATTCTGGACACCCACCGGCCCTTGATAGCGGGCCTTTGATAGCGGGGCCACTTTGATACCGGCCCATTTGATAGCGAACCAAACCAACCGCCCGCCACGGCGGGCAGAAACCCGAGGAAAGAATGAACCCCAAGAAAAGCAAGCTGGCATCCCGCGCCGAGCGCATCCTGCGTAAAAACAGTAGCGATGATCCCGCCCGGATGAAAGCCCTACGGGCGAAGTGGGCAGACGCAACACTCAAGCATTACACCCAAACCGCTGGCGAAAAGCCCAGGCCCGGCATGACCAAGGCACAGCGCCTCGACCTCAAGCGTCAGAATCTCTCTGACCTCCTCTGCCAACTCGCCCACCTCTGCGACCGGGACGGCATCGACTTTATGAGCCGTTTGCATGTCGCCGCATACCACTACCGGGAAGAGGCGGGGCGCAAGGGAAAGCAGCTCCCACCTCCCCCGGCCAAGTTCCCCAAACCATCACCCGCCGCACTTTCCGGCGCAGTGCGCGACTTTGTGAAGATGGCCGCTGCTGGAAACACGGAGGCCGATGACCTTCAGAAACTCGCCTGTGACCTGCTAGGCCGGAAGCATCCGGCAAAGCCCGCCGCAAAGAAGACGCCGAAGACCGCCGCGCTGCGTCAAGCCATTGCCACTTGGAGAAAAGCCGCCGATGGCGATTCCGACGATGCGGAGCATGACGCGGGCCATGAGCTGGCCGACCTTGCCGAATCCTTCCTTAATCTCGCATCCCCCAACACCCGGCCCGATCTGCTCACCGTCTGCAAAGCAACACTGCAAACTCTGGAGAACATCACCACCGATGCCTTTAGCAAGGGCGGCGACAAAGCCCTGCGCGATGCGCTGAAGACGGCCATCGATAACGCCGCGTCCGCCCCAACCCCCAACCCTCTGGCGGACCCCAGCAATCTGGCCACTGTGCTTTGCGCTCTTCGCCTCTTCCAAAGGGAGTACGAAGGCTGCGAGGCCAAGGATATCTACGAAGCATGGCCGGATCACTTCCCCGTGGTGGACGGCAAGCAACCCGAGCCGCTGGGTACCGATGACATAGATACCCTCTGCGAAGAGCTGAACTGCGGACCGGCCCAACCCCCCGCCCCGCCTGATAGCAAGCAAGCCGCCTACATTGCCCAGGCGCGCTCCATCTATGCTAACGATGACCTTGAGATCGATGACCAAGCTGCGTTAAGCGAAGTCAACGAAGCTGGCCAGCCGAAAGGCGCATGGGTTGCGGCATGGGTGTGGGTAAACAAAGAAGAGGCAACCCCCGAGCCGGAAGACCTTGACCATCCACAAACAGATGAACATCTCGCCGTCTGCCCGGAGTGTATGCGGAATGCTGTCAATGCCGCTACGGAGACCCGCTTCGGAATCTCACAGCCGGAAGAGGACCCGGAGGTGGCAGCGGCAAAGGAGCGCGCCCGCGCCGTGCTGGACCCCATCAGCGAACCATTAACCCTACCGGCCCCGCCCCGCGCACAAGTGGTTATCGAAATCAATGAAGGTGTAGCAAACATTCACACCTGCCCGGAAAACATCGACGTGATGATTGTTGACTGGGATATGTTCGAGTGCGGGGATCACACCCTGACCGGCGAGAATGCCATCGACGAAGAACTCCGCGCATGGATCGAAGCGAACGAGCCGGAATGGTACGCAGAGCAGCTCCAGCGGGAAACGGCCATCGCAGAGGAAAAGATTCCGCTGCAAACCCGCAAGGCCCGCGCCGGGATGCTCCCCCATGATACCCAAAACGATGAGCCGGAAGAGGCGCAACCTTGCCAATGCAGCCATAAGGGATGCACCACCATGGTCAACCCGGAAGACCCCTACTACGCTACCCCGTGCGGCACCTATTGCAGTACGCACATGCGCGAACACCTGAAGAGCTGCGAAATCTGCCGCAATGAATTCACAGACTGAAAGGCTGAAAACACTTGCGCAGATCCCAGCGGACTCAATCATCCATGAGGGCCGGGTGACCGGCCCGCAACCCGCAACCAACCCCGGCCCCAGCCGGAGAAACACGAGGATCGACATGGAGTACAGAGTGAAGTGGGAGATTGATGTAACGGCGGACTCCCCGGAAGAGGCCGCCCGGCTGGCCAGAGCAATGCAGACCAGCCCGGATACAACCGCCACTGTCTTTGACGTGACGCCGGTATTGGAGCGCCCCGCCAAAACGCCCACAACCGTCCGCATCGACCTGGCAGAGCTGAGTAAAGCCCCCGCGCCCGTCTTGTGCCGCCATTGCCACAAACCCATCGTAAAAGACGGAGAAGACTGGGTGCATGAAGACGGGGCGAGCGGTTGCCTTATCACATGGCGGTCGACAGAGGAGTTGGCAGAGCCGGACGCCCAACCCGCCCCCATCCCGGCGGAGCCGCCCCCGGCCCCGCCCGCCGCATCGGAAAACGACTTTGCGGCAGCCCTGGTAGCCTTTGAAGCGGAGCAAGCAAAGCGCCCCGTGCATCCGATGGGCGATGGTGAGCCGGTATGGCTCGACATTCCCACCCCCGGCTGTGCCACGGATGACCCCAATGCATCTTGGGTACCTATCAAAACCTTCTCCGATATGCCCCAGGCCATCGCATACGCTCAGGAACACTTTGGAGCCGATGACCAGGGCCGCGTCTCTCTCTTGAGCGGCGGTCCCTACATTGCCCCTGTCTGCCCCAAGTGCGGGGGAACCTCCATTACAGCCAATGCGGGCGAAGACAATAGACCCGGCTTCCCCTATTGCCAGACCTGTAAACAACTGTTTGGAATCGGAGCGGATTACACCGGCTTCCGCGAGACCGAGCGCCGCATGATCGAAGGCCGGGAGTTGGTATTGATGAGGCGCGAAAGTGAGCAGATCATCGTTAACGCCAAAACCGGCCTAGTCGAAATGGACGAAGCGGAAAATGGCTTTGAGAGTTGGCTCAGCGAAGAGGCCAATATCCGGCAGATCGAACGCGAGACCCCGGTCCTTACCCCCGTCTGCCCCAAGTGCGGCGGTACCTCTATCACCATCCACGTGGACGCTGAAGCAACCTACGAGCTGAAGGGATGGGACCAGGCCGGCGAGATCGTAGCCGACTTCGCCGAGCCGGCAGACGTTGCCACCTACGATGACCGCCGCTACGAGTGCGACGGATGCTGCTACGCGAGCAGCGACGCCGCCGACTTCGCCCCGGACGCTGAAAAAAAGTAACCCGTCCGGAATCTGGACACTGGAGGCCCGGCCCCGCGCCGGGCCTTCCCTTGCTCAAAACCGCCATGCCATAGCCTCACCCCGCCCCCGGCAACCGCTCCTGGCGAATCCTAGAGCGCCCTTTCAGGCCGATTCACGCCGTCCTGCGGGGCCCGGCGAAATCGCCCCCGGCGGCGGGCCCATGCCGCTGGGGTGGCTGTCCACTGTCCACTGTCATTTTGATAGCCGGCCAAACCAAACGCAACATAACCGGGGCACAGCCCCAGAAAGTGAGTACACCCCATGAGTACACGGGGAGCGGTAGGAGTTGAGCGCGGAATGGCGCGGCGTCTACAACCATTTCGACAGTTACCCCACGGAGCTGGGCCGGGAACTCTATGAGCATCTGATCCGGCAGATGACCCAAGGCCAACAGACTCTCGCCGAGATCGGCGAGTCCATCCTGAAATTCGATGACTGGCGCAACTATCTCAAGGGCGGCGTCTGCGAATACTGCGGGCAGGTCGCCAGCCAGCCCCACGATATTGCGCTGGGTTTGATGAGCAAGGCCAAACCGGGCAAGGTTCCCGATCCCCATTGCAAGCATCACCAGCATACGCCCCTGGATGAAACCTACTACTTCACCCAGGCCGACTTGGCCGACACGGATCTGGAATGGGTCTACATCCTCAACCCCGCCGCCAACGCAGTACACGTCCTGGACCTGCGCCGCGGCCCCCACCCTACCCGGCATATCGGCGACATGACCTTTGATAGCGCACCGGATTTTCCCGCCCTGGAATGCGGTCCCAACCTGGAGCGCTGCGGTCACATGGCATGGAAACACTTTCCCGAGATCGAAAAAGACCCCCGCCAGAACCGGCTGAACACACAAGAGTATCTAGGGCTGGCGCCATTGGAAGACCGCCATTCTGTCTGCGCCTATCTCATCGGCGGCAAGCGCTACACGCCGGCCGGGAGCGGCGTCAACGGGGCCTATGTCTATTCCATGCGCTCCCTTCGGGCGGAGATCCGAAAGCCCGATCCCCGCGCCTGGTATGAGTTGCTCCACTGCGGAAAGATCAAGGCGTACTTTCCCGTGGCCCGCTTCACCGGCAACGGCCAGGAAGAGCCCTACCCCGGCGTAACCTGGGTCTTTCCGCCCACCCGCATCAACCCCAACGAAACCCTCAAGAGCCTGGAATCGGCTGCGGCCTGAGCCGCCGGCCGCTGTACGCTGTCATTTGATAGCCAACCAAACACACCCCCGGCCCGGCCGGGAGAAAAACGAGGATCGAAATGAACTCAGCAATCAATTACGCCGCCCGGCTCACCTTGCTTTTGAGCAAGATCGGCTATGATTCCCACCCGGTCGAAAACGGTTGGGAGATACCCGAGCACCCCGCCCGTTACTTGGCCATAGAAACAGCCGATGAACCTCTGTGGGCCATGAACTCTGAAACCCTGAAGGTAATGGCCGTTGAGATTGACGCCAGCGACACCCAGCGCACCGCTGTAACCGTCTGGGATCTGGACACCGGCAGACAGTATGCGCCCATCACCCAGACCACGGGTTTCTTCTGCCTGACCCAAGGCGTACTGGAAACCATCAACGTTGCAGACGCCGCCTCGGCAACCACGCCCGCCGACCACGGCATCCTTGCGGAGCAGCAGGCCAACTTTGAGGCGGCCGGAATCACGCCGGCCATGCTGGACGCGGCAGCGCAGTATAGCGAAGCTGACGAAGTGGCAGACGCCGCCCCGGCCAACACCACAGACCATCAATTGCTTGTCTTTTCCCTGCAAGACGGCCAAGCCTCTTGCTCATGCGGCGGGTGGAGTTTCACTTCTACGGGAAAGGTGACGAGGGAACACGTAGAAGCAGAACACAGCTTACACGTTCGCCAGTTCGCGGCTACCCCAAACCCGGCGCCGGCCGATCTGATCGCCGGAATTGCCAAGACGCAGCTCGGGATTGAAACCTTGGAGACCCGCAACTCTGACCGTCTCGACTTTCACGAAGTAGCGGTCTGGCAAGTGAAAGCGGCTCTGGAAACCGCCTACCGGCACGGCGCGCCTACAGCCCCGCCGGCGCCCGCCCGGCCCTGTGAGCACATCCCCCGTAACCAGGGCGTGATGCAGACCGTGTGCGAGAGATGCGGCGCCGAACTTTTCTACAATGCGGCGAATGACACATGGAAGGCTCTGGATGATTGCGCCCATGAAACCGTGGAGTGGGACCCCATCGAGACCCAGTACCAAGCCGATGGCACAGCGCTTCCTTGGCAAGAGGGCACCTGCTGCGAGTGCGGACGACGGGTGCAGCTCGACTACCAGCCCCAGTCACCCCACATCGTCAACGAGTAACCGGCCGAGATCCCGCGCGGCGTTTTTGATAGCGGACCAAATCAGCCCGTCCGAATTCTGGACGACCGGCAATAATCCATGCTCAAGTACGAATGTAGTTGACATTCTACTCCGAGAAGCGCACCGTATTTGATAGCGGGGTCCCCGGCGATAGGTCCACGTCGCTGGGGTGGTTTGATAGGCGACTAAACGCACCACCAACCGGCGCACAGCGCCAAGAAAACTGAGGCAACTATGGATTTAGGCAAGGAATACCGAGCCAAGGTTTTAGCCGGCCTTCCGCCGATGGCCGAAGACGCCGTCTGGCGGGCCATCGATCATCACCCCAACGATATGGACCCATCGTTGGGGACCCCGAGTCCAGACGCGCGACCGGCCCCGATCGAGTGCGACCGCGTGGGCATGTGCGGAGAGGATGCCGTCTGGGCCTCGCGGCAGGGGAGTCTCTACGTCTGCAACTACCACCGCTTCCTTCTTGAAGTCGAGCGCACCCTGCAGTCGATCGGCGCCGAAACCATCACCATCAACCATTAGCCTCTGGCTAGAAGCTAACAGCGAAGAGCTGCTCTTTGATAGCGGGCCAAATCAACGCAACATAACGGGTGCGCAGCGCCAGAAAGAAGCAAAGATGATGAACAAACCTTTGATCGTCATGGTCGTCAGTGGTTTTCTTGCCGCAACTGCCCTTCTCATCTTGGCGGCAACTGCCCTTCTCATCTTGGCGGTCGCTTTGTTGTCCAGACCAGCTCCCCGCGTCGGCTGGCGCACCAGCCCCCAGCTCGCCGGCGGCCAATGGACGATCTGGGTCCAGACCCCGCCCTGTGAGGCGCCGGCCGGGAATCTGCATGTGGACCTTCCCAAATTTTCCGGTGAGCCGCTGATCGTGATGTGCGATGCGCTGCCCGTGCCCGTGAAGCAGAGTCGTTAGCCTTGAGCTTTTAGCTGAGAGCTAGGAGCTGCCTTTTGATAGCGAACCAAAACCAACCCAGCCCGGCAGGGCAAAGCAGGGCTCCCGGCGATAGGTCTTCGTCGCTGGGATGCTCAGAAATCCGAGGGATACGAAGTGACCGAATGGTGGTACCTGTCGTTTGCCGGCGGCGGCTTTCGCGGCGCCTGTTTGGTGCGCGCCACCTCCCCGGCCGACGCGGTGCGGGAAGCCCATGCGCTCAAGATCAACCCCGGCGGCGAGGTGCTGGCCGCTCCGCTTTCCAAGCTCAATGTTCCTCTTCCGCCGCCGGAGTTCCGGGAACGTCTGCTGAGCAGGGAAGAAGTCTACACCTGCTGGCCCGACTCGAAGACGGCGGGCGAACTGGCCGACGACGCCGCCCGGCGATCCGGGCAGAACTGAGGAAGGAACAGATCATGGGAAAGGGACATCGCGACAATTACGCAGCCCGCAAAAAGCGTGGACCGGAGGCGTTCGCTAAGAAAGCGGCGCGGCGGGCGCCAGACAACAAGGTCAAATGCAACCTTTGCGGAACCCCGACGCGGCCCCATAAGTTGCAAGGCGGCCTATGTCCGCCATGCTTTGCAGGAAAGCGGTGAACCATGAGCGATCAAGTAAAGCGTAGCATCGCCCCCAACCAGCCCGACTTCGCCGCCCGCCGCGCAACTATCGACGAGTGCATCCCGGCCAATGCGCCCGCGCGGGAAGGTTGGCAAATCCCTGATGAGCCGCCCCGTTGGCTGATGCTGGTACGCGACTCGAAATTAGCCGTCACCTTCGCCGGCCTCTACGCCGATCTCAAGATCGTCGCCGAAGTCATCGACCTGATGCACCCCCAGCCCGTGCAGATCGACGTGGTGGATCTCGACGAGCACAAACTCTACCAGCCGGAGCGCAAGACGGTGGCCTTCGTGCAGCCCAACCGCGCCGTGGAGTCGAGGATTGAAGTGTGAGGAAGACAATGAAGAAGTGACCAGTGTTGAGTGCGAGTGTGCAGCGCCGTGTTTTCACACTGTTCACTCGTCGTACCGTGTAAAAACCCGGTTTCTGGAGGGCCAGCACAATGAATTGGACCATCTTTCTCGTAGCGGTTGGAGGCGCGCTTTTGGGTGCTGCCGGTGTATTCCTCTTCCAGTTCTTCGCGGCGGAGAAGTGGCCGTCCCGGCCGACCCCGCGGGATCTGCGCAACTGCGCCCTGCTTCTGGCCTTCCTGCAGCGATCATTCCGCGGAGCGGTCATCGGCGACTTGAGGATGGACGAGCTGACGCAGAGTCTCAAGAACCTTCTCGAATCCCTATGGGGGGCAGAACAGCCGTGAGCGTAAAAGTCACCACCAAAACCGTATACCGCTGGCGCTGCCAGGCCCCCGGCTGCCCGCGCCAGGGCCGGCGCTGGACGGCGCGCAAGGAAAAGCGCCCCCAAGTCTGCCCCACCTGCCACAGCCACCGCTGGGACGGCGTCGACCGCCGTAACAAAAACGCAGTCGCCGCCCAGAAACCGGAAAAGATTCTGCTGACCTTCTATCGCTGCACCTGCGAACTCCCCGGCTGCCCCGGCAAAGGCAAGCCCTGGGACACGCGGGTTGAGCCCAAACATGGTAGCCACTGCAAATGGTGCCACCGCACTTCGTGGAATGGCGTCGATCGCCGCCGCAAGGAATGGCGTCAACCCTCCCTGCCAGCTCCTGATCCCAGCGCACTGATAGTTGATCGCCGCCGCAAGGACTGGCGCCAGCCCTCTTTGCCGGCTCCCGATCCCAGCGCATTGATAGCGGAACAAAACAGTGGACAGGGAACAGTCGACAATGGTCAGGCCGGCGCCAAGTCGCCGGGGCAGCAGACGGACGCCATCGCCACAACGGGCGGGCGCGTGACCATCGCCAGACCCGCCGGCACTGGACACGCCCTGGGCTGCAAATGCACCGTCTGCCAGATGGCGAAAGGCGCCATCAAACTGCCCAGGCCGGATAAGGTCAGGAGCATCGAATGATCGCCCGGCCGGAAAAACACATGACCTGCGCCTCACATTCGCTTGAGATGCGCATTTACCATTCCACGGGCGATAGACCCACCCGTTTGGGATCTCGCTTTTTATGAGGAGGAACAATGGAGAATAGCTTCAATCGCCGCCGGCGCATCACTCCCCAGGCGGGACGCGCGCTGGTGATCCTAAGCCACGCCATCGAGTACCTGGCCGACGAATTTGTCCAAGAAGGCGACCAGCTCTCGGCACTCGACGGCCGGGTGCAGGCCATGCAGTTGCTCAAGGCGCTCAATCGCCAGGTATACTGCGAGTGCCCGGTGGCGCTCACCTTTGCCGAGCGGATTCAAGCCCTGCTTTCGAAAATCTGGCCGGCCGGCTCTTCCAGGGGACAGTAGGTAGTGGTCAGTGAACAGTGGACAGTGTGAGAAAGGAATCTGCGATGAGCAACAGCAGTTCGGGTTGTGGATGCCTGTTCTTCGGCGGCATCTTCCTGCTCTCGTTCGCTGGCTGGTGCCAGCATCTCTACACCTGCTTCAACGAACGCCTCTACGGGTTTTTGATCGCGGGAGCGATCTTTTTCCCCGTCGCCGTCATTCATGGCTGGGGAATCTGGCTGGGCCTCTGGCACTGAAATACAGTGGTCAGGCAAAAACCGGGGTCCCCAACGACGGGTCCATGTCGTTGGGGTGCAAAAAACGGCCCACGGGCCTCTTCGTTTCTCGTGGGCCAGCGCTCTTTCCTGCTCTTGTCCTGCCGCCTATCCTGCGGCTTCGCCCGCACAAAGTCAACACCAAAAAAGCGGTGAAGAAGTGAATCCGGAGCCGTTCACTCGTTCACTGTCGGCTGATACGTTCCAGCCAGCAGCGCCGCCGCGATCGTGCCCTCTGCGTCATCCGGCCAAGCCGCCCGCCGGGCCAGCCCCACGCGCAGTGCCTCCCGCGCCGGGTTTTCGGCGATCCAGGCTGCGTAGCTCTGATACTGGATCAAGCGGAAATAACCCAGCAGAAGTTCCTCCGGCGCTTGGTTCACGGCCGTGAGCGTCGCCGGCCCGAAGATCCCGTCCACCGCCACCATCCGCCCGCAGCGGACCAGCGCCTCCTGCAGGTGCTTGCTGCCCTCCGGCGTCCCCTGGTTCACGCAATCGTCCAGAATCTTGGTGCCTACCTCCTGGCTGGCGATCTGGTTGTAGAGCGGATTCCAGAAATACTTCTGGTAGAGCGCTGCGGCCTCAGCCGCCGTCGCGGGCTGCGCGATCCCCCAGGCCTCGCAAGCGGCCTGCGACCACCCAAAGGCCGTCGGCCCGCCGGGATCGCCGGGCAGAGTACCCTTGCCTCCCTCGTGCTCCAGCACCACCTCCACCGCCACATCGAAGTCAGCCATGAGTTCCTCCAGAACAGTGAAAGAGACAGTGAAACAGTGGCCAGTGCGAGTGCGAGTCGTCAGCGCGCCACACTCCACACTCACACCGTTCCTCCAACCCGGCCCGCCGTCACTTCGCCAGCAAGGCATTGACCACAGCCACGATCACCGGCCAAAGTAAGGCAATCAGGAGGCCAACAGCAAAGAGCAGCGCAATCCGAAACATCGATTTCATTCCGCCTCCGCAAAACAGGGATCAGGTTTCAGAGATCAGAGATCAGTTTGAACGCCTTTAGCGCCGGGGCAGCACAGCAATGTGCCACCCGAACTCGCCGATTCTCTTGTCCTTGCCCGTGTAGTACACCGCCTTGATCGCATACTTCGGATAGAACAGCAGCCGGCCGGCCTCAATCGCCGCCAGAATATGCTTGCGCGCCATCTTCATCGCTTGTCTCTCCCTTCTCTGTTGCTTGGTTCAGAAGCGGCGCATCCCCCGCAATGCGCCGCCGCGCGATCTCCGCATAGGCGGGATTCACCTCGATGCCGATGAAGTGAAAGCCCTCCCGCAGCGCCGCGATCCCCGTCGACCCCGAGCCCATGAAGCAATCCAGCACTGTGCCGCCGGGCGGCGTGACCAGCCGGCATAAATACGCCATCAGGGCCACCGGCTTGACCGTGGGATGGTTGTTCTGTGCGCTGCGGTCGACTCCCTCACGCTGAAAGGTTCCCGGCGACTGTGTGCCGGCGGACCAGAGCAGAGGTTTCTTGCCCAGCTCCTCGCATCCCCGGTTGCGCTCCTCCCGGTCGGCCTTGGCGCAGTAAAAGAACCGCGCCGGCGATCCCATGTCGAAGCGCCGCGCCCCCGGCTTCAGGGTGAAACTGGTGCCGCCCCGCTCCTCGTAAGTCCGCTCCGCGCTCGGTTCACCCACCCGCTGATTTGCTAACTGGCTAACCCCGCTATCTCCGCTATCAGGTTCTACCTTATAGAAGAAGCGCGCCGCCGAGCCGGAATCGCCGCGCGGGTCATGGTCGCTATTCGTCGCAAACCTTCCATAAATACCATCTGTCTTCTGACCGCTACCGCTATCTGGCCGTACCGCCCCGCATTGGCCCGGCGCGTTCGGGAAGCAGCTCACCACCTCCTCCGAGCCATCGTGGATGACGTTGGCCGGCCAGCGGCCCAGTTCCGGGGTGTTGTACGGTCTACTGCTCTCTCCGACAAACGACCTCTCGCCGCTGGTTCGCCCGTAATTGTGGTGCGGCAATTCTCCAGAAACCCGGCACCCGTCGATATTCAGTGCTCCGGTCCCGTGCTGCAGCACATTCGCCGCCACGGTCCCCACCAGCGGCTTGCGCGCCACCACAATCGGCTCATGCGCGGGTTTGAGCGCCGTCCCCCAGCCAGACCACTGCTTCGCCGCTTCGGTGATTGGCGGTCCGCTTTGTATAGAAACATCACAGCCGCTCATAAAAGTTCCACCACTACTACGCGTGGGTTTTCCGTCAAAGCGAACCCGTTTAACTTTCTCGCGCATGAACTGCCCCGGCCCGGCACCGAAGCCTCGCCCCGATGGATTCTTTTCGGAACAACCGCCTTTGAACTTTCCGTGGTTCGCGCTGGTCGGATCAGCCCCGCCCTGCGGAACGCCTCGCGCCGCCTTGTCGATTGCCTTGCTCACGTCCAGACTCTTCGGAAACCCGCTCCCATAAATCCACATAATCTGGTCGCGGATTTCAAAGCCCGCATCCTCGATGGCGCAGACCAGCCGGTGATAGGTGCGGCTCCCGCCAAAGGCCAGCAGATGCCCACCCGGCTTGAGTACCCGCAGAGCTTCGGCCCATATCGGGACAGAGTAAGCGATTCCGCTTTTGTCCCATACCTTGCCCATGAAGCCTAACTCATAGGGGGGATCGGTCACGATCGCATCCACAGAAGATTCCGCCAGCCTCCGTAGCACCTCCCGCGCGTCGCCCTCCAAAATCCGCACCATCGCTTCGCTCCGCTCACAACTGCTCTTTCAAGAACTTCTCATACCGCCTGAGCACCAGCCCCCGCGCCACCGGCTTCAACCGGTCGATAAAGAAGCGCCCCTGCAGGTGGTCGATCTCGTGCTGCACCAGGCGCGCCGGCCAGCCCTTGTAGACCTTCACCCGGCCGGCCTCCGGATCTTCCAGCGTCCCGCCGCGCACCTGCGCGATCTCGCTGCGCCAGACCCGCGCTTGGTTCTGGTCGGGGGGCGGCAGACTCAGGCAGCCCTCGTACTCCAGCAGCTCCCGGCCCCCCAGGTTCACGATCTCCGGGTTCACAAGGATTTCGACAGACTTGGGCGCCATGATGGCGATGGCCAACTGCACATAGACCCCCACCTGCGGCGCCGCCAATCCGGCGGCGTCATGAGCCCGGCAGAAGGCGATCATCTCCTGGATCAGCCGCCGCGCCTCGTCGCCGTCCGCCTTGGTCACACGGCGACACTTCTTCCCCGCCAAATCGCGGCGGTAGAGGTCGATGATGAGCGGGCCTGGGCTGCGCAGGGGAAGGCAGGGCGCCGGCGGTGGAGAAGAGAGAGCAGACTGTTCTTCGCGCTGGGGCAGAGAGATCCCGGCCGCCCGCGCCCGGCGCTCACGCAAGATCAGGGAAGGAGTTTCGCTGGGATTCCCGAGGATCGGTCTTTGATCCTTGGGGCGGTCGGAAAGGGAAGAAATTTGCACAGGTTAGCGCGCTCCGCGATAGAATGTTCACAGAGCTGCGCCAGCAGCAAAGTTTCAAGGGAGAGGCCAGACTTCCGATCTGGCCTTTGCCGTCTCTATTCTATTCTCAAACCGGGGCCTCGGCGTCTCCAACGACAGCTCCTCGTCGTTGGGGTGCTAATTCATCTGGGTGGGGGTCTGGCGGGACGGTGTGAATATCCACCTTCTGGATCGTAAACACCGCATCCAGATCCCGGTTCAGCGCCTCCAGGTTCGGCTTGAAGCCATGTTCGATGGCGATCTTCAAGGCCACGGCCGACAGGGCGATCTCCCGGAGCTGGCGGTTTTCGGTCTGCAGAAACCCGACGTACTGCTTCTGGACCTGCACAAGATTTTTCTGAGCGGTATTGCGCAGCACCGTCACCACGCACAAGGCAAGCATCACAACGCCGACGACCCATCCCTCCCAGCGATGTTGAAGACAATCGAGGGCCACAATGGCTCCGCACAGGCAGAGGCACACCACACCCATCACTTCAACCCCAGCATCAAGGATGGATTTGATCCTCGGCCGTAGACATTTCCATCCCCGCGCGCACACATCGCCTAACCGCTTGCCAACCATCGCCGCCTTCACGATTGAACCTCCCCGGATTTTTCTTCGGTTTTTGTCAAAGCCAGAGCTGAGCCTCATCCGGCACCGAGGCAAAGACTCCGTTGATCTCGCGTGGTCCTGGTACCAAGCCTACACCCGGAACCACTCCAGCCCAATGCTGGATTTCCAGAGCTTCGGTGCCCATCACCCAATCGGGGACGGAGCCACGGTACATGCGCCGCAGATCACCGGCAGTGAAGCCCATGACGCCCATCGATGGAGATACAGCCATGTCCATACCGGCGCGAAGGCAGCAACGAATCCGGGTGCCCCACAGCTCATCCCATTGCCGATAGCGGCGATCATCTCCCCAGTAAAACGGGTTCCAATACTCCATTCGCATCGTCACGATATCACAGATGAAAGGCCCGCAGGTTGAATGACCGTACTGGTCGCGCCATGTGGGATGATCTTCTGTATGATCCCAATCCACGATGCGATCACGCAGAAATTCCTGGGTGTGGTCGTTGAAATCAAAGCCCCACTTGGGATCGAGCCTCACGGGAAGCGTTTCGTTAACGGCGAAGTATTCGCAGTCCAGAGCGCGGAAAAAGTCCTTCACAAACCATGCCAGACGGCGTCTGCTCTTGCGCAGCCGAAGATTGAAACCTCGATGAGCCATGCGCAGCGAAAACTGCTTCCAGCGTCTCAATTCCAATTCACTCATTGACAATCTCTCTGGTAGGCAAGTCTCTGTGATGGCGTTTTTGCTTTTCCCGCGCCGACAGGTCCACGTCGGCGCGGCGTGTGTGCGGGGCCCCCAACGGCGGGTCCATGCCGTTGGGGTGCTCATACCCACACTTCCACAATACACGGATCGTCGTCGGCGAAGCGTCTCAGCCGGAACAATCCCGGCGGAACCTGCTTGCGGATCTCCTCCAGCGTCGTCGCCAACGCCATCTCGTCGGTCGGAACCATCACTGGTTCCTCGCTATCGGGGTCCCCGCGGACAGGTCCACGTCCGTGGGGTGGTTCGCCAGAGATTCTCCGCAGATCCCATCGCCGCAGCACATACTTGTCCGCGTAGTCGCGCGGATGCGCATAGACCACCCATTGCGACATCAGAATATGGGGCGGGACGGTCGAGTCGTTCTCCATCGTCGCTTCGCGACCTCTGTTCTCAGCGCGCGCTCAGCTCGGCGAACAGGGCGGCGGCCCGCCGGGTAAACTCCGTCTCCGGCAGATCGTTTTCGCGCGCTATGCGCTCCGCCATGCCTACCAGCCGGCCGACGGCGTAGCCCAGCAGCGCCTGCGACATCTGCGCCGCGGAACCCGCAGCAACAGGCACAATTGATCCCGCCGCATGGCCCCGCCCCGGCGCTGGGTTCTTGGTGACGCTCCCCCTGGGCCGGCCTACCGGTCTGGCTCCCGGCTTGGCTCCCGGCCTGGCCGTTCGTCTGGTTGCCTTGGCTATTTGGGCCCGTTTTTCTCTGTAAGCCACCGCCGCTGAAGATGTGCCCATTACCCCATGCTTGATGCGCCGGTGCGTCCCCCGTCCGCGGGCGTCGGCGAAAACGGTGTGGATGCCGGCTCTTGCGCACTCCGGGCAGGTGAAGAGTTGTGGTTGTGCGCCGGGCTCCTGGTGCGCTGCCGCGCTGAATGCATTCTCTTCGCTCATGCTTGTCTCCTTAACTGTTCACTGTCCACTGTTGTGCAGCATATACCCTTTTTGAAACGGCGAGTCAACAAAATTACGCGCGTTATCAAAACTCTAACTGGAGCGGCGGCCCGCAATAAGTGCGGATGCGGTTCCGGAAGCCCTCTCTCGGTTTCATGGCAATCGCAGAAATGTTGTAAAACTCTCGCCCTGCGCCCTCACTTTGAGTTTCGATGTGAGAGCGCCCGCCGCACTCGTGGATGTGCCCGAAGAGGTGTCTACGGATCTTGCGCCTCTTGATGGCCTCCCGCAGGGCTATGGACCCCTTGCCGTCGTCCAGAATTCCCCGTGGCGGCGAGTGGGTCACCAGCACATCGATCTCCGCCGGCATCTTCAGGAAGCAACGCCGCAGATCATCTTCCGTGCGCATGAAGGCCCTGCAGCGCGGGTTGACATTCTCAAAGAGATTCGTCCAGGGCGAACCGTAGAAGACCAGCCCCTTGTACTCCCAGACCTGATCGATGAGCAGATGGACGCAGGGCTGAAAGGGATACATCTCAGCCCTGGGGAACTCCTCAAAGGCATTGTCGTGATTGCCCGGAATGAGCAGCACATGGCCGCTCACTTCCTCGCCCAAGTGCTTGCCCAGAGCCGCCGTCTCCGCCCAATTGCCCCACCCAGTCATATCCCCGCCGTGGATGAAGACCTCAGCCTCTGGAATCTCGAAGGGAATCCCGTGCGTGTCGGCAATGGCTGCGATCTTCATGGCCTGTTTAGAAATCGCTGCTGCCACCGCCAAAATCTCCGCCACCACCGCCAAAGTCGCTTGAAGACGAGCTGTCGCTGAAACCTCCTCCACCGCCAAAGTCGCTCGAAGATGAGCTGTCGCTCCATCCGCTTGATGGCTCACTATCACTTGGTTCCGGCTCCCTCGCGGACGCGCGATAGGGTTCATCAAGAATCACGGGCACGGGAACATAGTCCCGGTCGATCACCGTGGTATGATGCTCAATGACCGTTGTCGAGATTGGCGACGAAGGGGCTACGCCGGTCCGGGACGGCGCAGGAGAAGATGCAGCCGTTTCCCGCATCGAAGCCATGGCTGGCGATCTATGCCCTTTCTTTGCGGCTGGCTCGTTTCCCGCCGGGCTACTCCTAGCAAGATCATTGTACTTTTCCGCGATCGCATTGTACTGCGCCACAGAAAGCCCGTTGGTATCGGGATTATATGTTTCGCTCGCAGAAAAGTGCGCAAACTCTTCCGCCCCTGGCCCGTCGGGATGGACATTGATCCTCTCTGCTGCCTCGTTGCGTGCCTGAACCGCCCGCTGTTGCGCGTCCCTAGCCTCCCTGCGCCGGTTGCGGTAGTAAACGGCCAAACCCCAAGCCCCAATCAGAAAGGCAAGAATCAGCAGCCCATCCAACCACTTCCACAAGCCGGAGAAGTCGGTTGCCTGCCGGTTTACCACTGTTGTCGTGGGATGAAGCGCGGCCGTCTGAAAGGCTTCGATCTCCACTCCCACCTCATTGATCCCTGCGATGAATCCGCGCGCGTAATCCCCGTCGCGGAAGGCCGGTGCCATGAACTGGCTGCGCACCACGGAGGCGTTAATGGCCTTGCCGAACTCGTTGCCCACGAAGAGCCCCACCTTGCGGCGCTTGGGAAAGACCAGGAAAACGATCAGGTTGTTTTTCACGCCGCCATCGGCCGACTGCCACGACGGACAAGCCTTCTCTAGGACGGCAACGTATTGCTCCGGCGTCAGCCAAGCCGTGTCGTCCAGGATCACGCGGGGATCGGCGCCTTTGGCGCTGAGTTGGTTTTCGGCGCCCAACACTCGCGCTCCCTGTTCGCTGGTCAAGGCTGCACTCGGGTTGGCGAACAAGGCGGAATCGCAGGAGCGGCTGAACGCTTGGGCGTGTGCGCAGATGGCCGTCAGCAAGGCCAGCGCAAGAACAGCAGGCAGTAATCTCAGAAAAATCTTTCTCATCGTCATCCTTTCAAAGAGGCCAGCAGCGCATCCACCGCCTCGCTGTTTGTGTTATCCTCGGGTACCGCCGCCATCGACTGCTCAAATTTGGCGCTGGCCACATCGTTGCGCCGCCGCATCCGCTCTTCCAGGTCGTCAACGGACTGCGCGTCCACGCTGCCGGTCAGAGACCCGGCTGCGTTCAGCGCCTCGGTCGCCGATTCCTTGGCCTTGCTGTCCCGGTCGATCCGTTCCAGCTCCCGCACCCGCGAGACCATCAGATCGTGTCTGGCCTGTAGATTGGAGACCGCCAGGGTCAGATCATCGGCCACCTTCTGCTGGTTAGCGATGTCAGTCGCCATCTGCGCCAAGTGCTGCCGGTTCTGGACGATCAGGGCGCCCTTGCTGCGCGCCAATTGCGGGTTGGAGTCGAGTATCTTCTTCACCGCCTCGGTATCTGCGGCGATCTTCGCTTCCAGATCCCCTTGTTCCCGCTTCAAGGTGCGCACTTGGCCGCTCTGGATGGCCGCTTCGGTGTTCATCTTGCCGATAGCGTCTTCGAGATCGCGGACGTATTGCCGCAACATTGATGGCGAATTCATGTCGATCGCCTTGTCCAGCAGATCGTGGGCCGCGCCCAGGGTCACCGTCCGCAGTTTGTGCAAAAATCCGTCCATGCTCCCTTCCTCCGTCTGCCACAACTCCGTGGCCGGTTGTTTCTTCAATCTTGTTCGATCATCGCTTCTTTTTCCTTTTCTCTTTGAGTTCACGTAATAGACCAAGTTCTGCGGCCACCTGCCGGGCCAGGGCCTCCAGTTGGGCCGGCTCTCCATTGCCGTTGAACTGCCGCCCGGCGGCGCCGGCGATCAACTGAAGGGCCTTCTCGTAGAGCGAGACCGTCTTCTCCGCCGTGTTGCGGGCCTCCACCGCCCTCAGCATCTCGCCCTCGGGAAACATCAGGGTCATCTCGCGCTCCAGCTCCCGCACCTGCATCTGGTGCTCGGCGGCATCCACCCATAGTTGCGCCGGCAGGCCCATGACCTCCTCGGTGGAGTACGACCTGAGCGTCCTCATCGCGGCTTCCTCTCCGGAACAGCTCCTAACTGCTCGTTTGCACTTACGCAACACTGCCTCTTATCCTTGAACGCCACGCCCTGCCAGAACGCATCATCAAAGTCTAGGCGGCACTTCTCAGAACACACGCGCTTTTTACACTTGCCGTCTTTGATGGATTCGAGAGCAATGGCGCCCACAGGAATATCCGCGTGACACTCAGAGCAGCGAGTTTTGCGCTTCTGCACAACAGAAACGAAGTCAGAACCTATCAGGGCCATCACTCCACCCCCAACTTCTTCGCCTCCGCCAACGCTGCGCGAACCTCCGTGAATCCGCTCAAGATAACCTGTGTGCTGGTATCCAGGCGATGAAAGAATATCCAGAGAAGCAAATCTCCAAACCAGCGCGGCACGAACTTGCGCGGGCGCAATTGGATGCCATCACACAACCAATTTCCGTTCACGGGAGTGATGGTAACATTCTCGCTCATGGGAGCGTCATCCGTCATGCCGCTCACCCTTCCACTCGCTCTCATCTTTCCGACGCATCTCTCTCAGCAGACGCCCAACGTATCTTCCAGTCGAGCGATCATCTTCCTCGGCTTTCTTGTGAAGCCACTCAAGGGTCTCCCTATCCAAGAGAATTGTGAAATTGGTTTTACCTTCCGGTAGTTTTCGTTCGCTCATGGGAGCCTTCTGAAGGTGATGGGCCAAGCCCAGGGATTCGCCGCCCAGGGATTTTTGCGGCCGTTGATCGCATCCCATAAAGTTCTGTAACTATCAACGGCGGTGTAGCAGTCGAACTCAATGAGCCGGGGAGTATAGTTCCGGAAGTGAATCCTCCGCCCGCTTATCTTCCTAAACTCCACACCTTCCGCCCGCGCATCTTCCTCCGTAATCTCCTGCACCCGTTCGGCGCGCACTTGGACCACCTCCAGCAGATGCCGCGAGGCCCACCGGGGCATCGTCACCGGGCTGCGCCACTTGTTATCGCTCGCCCCTCGCCCGCATTCCTGGGGTTCTTTGCCGGGAAAGTCAGCCAAGTAGATCACCCGCTTTCGCCAGAACTCCAGCAGCGCCGGGTCCTTCTCCACCCGCCAAGCAATCGGCAGATCGTACTTTTCCAGCACATCCGGATTTTGCCGGGGTCCCTGCGGACAGGTCTTCGTCCGGGGGGTGGAATAGGGCTCCACGCGCGCCCAGATCTCCCGCGTCCACAGCCGGTCGCCCGGCACACCGTAAGGGCATTTCCACAAAGGGCCGTCGGGCGGGGTCCCCGGCGACAGGTCTTCGTCGGCGGGGTGATCGGCTTCCTGGACCCTCCGCCATCGGCCAACTTTTTCGGGATGCGGCTCAATCGCTCCTTCGGGCTGGGGATAGATCACCCGCCGCGTCTGGCTCTTCAGCCCCTTCTCAATCCCGTGGATGCTCTCCGAGGTAAAGCTGATTGGCCGGCAACTCACAATCCGCTGCCGCGCTTCCGGTTCTGTTGGAAACAATTCTTCGCTCATCGCATCTTCCGGCGCCAGCAGTCAGTGATCAGTAAACAGTGGTCAGCTTTTCGCCTTTAGCTATCAGCTAGAAACTAGAGGCTGTCTTTCTTGTCTGTCCGGTGAACATGAATCTTCAACCCCGCAGCAAAGGCCACGCCGATCATGTGCGCAGTGCCCACGCTCTTGCCGTCCCAGACGGCGATCAGCGCCTCGGCATAGTCGGCCATCTTCTGGTTGCGGATGTAGCCCGCCATCCGGGAATCGGCCGCCCAGTCGGCCGCAAAGCTGGCGATATGAATGTTGTTCTGCTGCGCCCACCAGCGGCCCATCAAATCCACGCCGCGAGCCTCGCCACAGACGACTTCGGTGATCTCGAAGCCCGACTCGCGGATGGCCGCGTAGAGCGCTTCGATGTCGTTAATACTCCGGCTACCGCCCAAGATCACTTTCATGACTGCTCCTGGCCATATCCCTCGGGAAAGACTTTGGGCCGCCGCATCTTGGCGAACCAGAGGAAGCCTGATTTCATCCACTCCTCGTAAGAGACCGGACGATTGTAGTGCTTGTTGGTAACCGACCAGGCGCCCTCCGGCGGCAACATATCCTGCAGGAGCAGATCATCGAAGCCGGGCAGGTCATCCGGAGTAATCAGTCGCCAATCGTACTCCTCCTGGCTCACCTTGCGCGCTTGCACCCGAGGCCGGTTGAGGATGAAGTCAACCGCTTTGCAGGTGCCGCAGCGGCTGTCGATCTCTCTGCCCAAGGTCGGGTCATACGTTGTGCAGCAACTGTGGTTCATGGGGCTCTCGCGGTACTTGCGCAGGTGGGCCATCGCTTCTTCCGCCAGCGCCGGCAGATCGTGCCAGGACCACAGGCCGTTCTTCATGGGACCGCCGTGCAGCGCATTGGCCGTCTCATCAAGGATCTTCCTCATCCGCTCACGCAGATCTTCCTCCTCTTTGAGTTCCGTCTTCAACCGTGTAACGGTTCCCTGTTGAGCGTTCACGCGCCTCTGGATGCTGAGCTTCCGCCAATCGCCGTTCTTCATCCAATCGTGCGCCCAGTCCTGGCGATATTCGCAATAAGGACAGATCCATCCCTGCGTCGTCGCCACCAGAAGGCCCTCCCCGTCGGGATGCTCGGTCCGGTGGCCGCCACCGCAGGTAAACGGGTGCATCACGCTGGAGTTCTGGTACTCATTCAGCGAGAGCACCTCATAGGGAGTAAATACGTTCTCAGACATGCGCGGCTTCCTCATCCTTTTCTTCGGCTACCACCCGGAAGCGCACAATCACCTTCTTGCACAGTGCGCACTCGATGGTCAGTATGTCGCCGCTCAGCACCGCCCAGGTCGGCACGGTGGTGTGGCAGCGCGAGTGCAGGTACAGCGACCCGTCACTCCCACATTCCTCACAATGATGCGGATTGGTCATTTTCCTTTTCGCTCTCCGCTCCCGTTTCCGTTCCTTCATCGCCGGGGTCCCCAACAACCGGGGCCCCCAAGAATTGGTCTTCGATTCTTGGGGTGGGAACGATAGGTCCACGTCGTTGGGGTGGTTCATCCGCGAGGCTCCAGATCTCTTCCACCGGCATCTGCAGCAAGCGCGCCACCTTGAGCGCCGTCCCCAACTTGGGCTCGGCGCCCTTTTCACACCGCGCGTAAACCGAGCGTTCCAGCCCGCACTGTTGCAAGACTTTTTCCAGCTTGACCCCGGCCTCTTTTCTCAGTCCGCGCAGATCCAGCAGCAGCTTCACTTGAGCTTCCATTCTTACCTCTTTCCGCCTGATCTCTGAGCGGGAGCCCCCGACCCACTTCGTGTGTGTCCCGCAGCTCCGCGTCCGTGGGATGGTTGTTCTCTCTCCTTCAACTTCCAGATCTCCTCCACCGGCATCCGCAGAAAGCGGGCCAACTTCAGCGCATTGTCCAGGCTGGGCGTGGCGCCGTTCTGCAGCCGCTCGTAATTCGACTTGCAGACGCCCGACAGTTTCACCACCTCCGCCAGCGGCATCCCGGCCTCTCTCCTCATCCCGCGCAGGTCCAGCAGCAGTTGCACCTGATCCTTCATCCCCTTCTCTCCTTACCGGTTTTCTTTCCACCCTTCTCCACAGACAGAGGCTTACCGCATCTTCTGCAAAGGGAGTTGATGGTTCTGTACTGAACCAAGTAGCAGAACTCACAGCGCACGATTTCACCTGCTTCATTCCACCCCACGGACGAAGACTTATCCCCCCCCTGAGAAGCGGTCTTTGCTTCTCGGGGTGGCAACGGCGGGTTCATGCCGTTGGGATGAAGGTCCATGAGATGACACATTGCGGCAATCGCCTCCCGCACCCACGCCGACATCGACCGCCCCTGCGATCTTGCCGCACGTCTCAGCATCTCGAACTGCTCGGGGGTACAGCGCAGCGCCAGCATCCGGCTCCGCCTCTGGGCGCCCTTCCGCGACCGGCGTTGCTTCTTTTCCACCCCAAGCCTCCAAAATTGCGCTCATAACACATTAACCCATTTAGAACCGATGTGGGGGAAAAATTGCGCCCGCCCCGGCACATGGGTTGCAAGATGTGCAATTTTTCCAGGAGGACAGTGAACAGAGGGCAGCGTGAGTGTGAGGGTGGCGCACTGGCCACTCGCGCTCACACGATTCACTCCCACTCTTCACTGTTTGCCGTTTTTCGTGAGTGAGGCCGGGTCCACCCGCGGCCAAGTGCGCCGGTCCTGGCCGCCCGAGTTCCAGCCGACGCGCCGGCACTTCCGGTTTCTGCACCGTTTCCGCTCTTCGTCGCCCGGCTGGTAAATCCACCGGCCGTGCGGGTCATTCTGGCCGCACACGTCGCAGATGCAGATTTTTCCATTTTCCCCGTCAACGATCACAAAGACAATCTAAACCACTGACTCCCAGCTTGCCAAATCATTTGACACATCGCGCCATATTATTTGACACATCGCGCCAAATAATATGGTACACTGTTCCAGAAAGGAGCCGGGGTCCCCGGCGAACGATCTTTGTTCGCGGGGGTGGTAAAGGAGGGCAGTGAAGTGGCAGGGAACGCTCTCATAGCGGAAAGCGTGAGCCTTGATCGGGGTCCCCAACGACGGGTCCATGCCGTTGGGGTGAAAGGACTGCGAGTACCGGATGCTGGGTTACCCTCCCGCGCCAGCATAGGTTACGCCGGTAAAGTGCTCCACATTTCCACCGTGGAATTATTCAACGGTCTTGAGCGTTGGATGGATACACTCCCCCTGAACCCTGGAATGACACCCTATCCTAAAATTACCATCACGCTCAGCCTGCAGGAGCAGAAACTCTTTCAGCGCGCCCTGGCCCGCGCCGCCCAAGAGGGGCTGCTCAAACGCGCAGTGGCCATGCGCCGCATCGGTGAGCTGGAGGTACTCGGCTGGCAAGCGGAAGAGGCCGAAGAACTCTCCCGGCGGCAACGGGCAAAGATCTCGGAGGCCACCCGTGCGGGCCTGGAACGGCAGCGGCTGACGAAAAAGCCAGGCCCGGCCGGACACTTGGGTCCCGGCCGGCCCCCGGTGAAGTTTGACAGGAAGAAGGCCAGGGCGATGCGCGCGAGGCCGAGGCCGGCCTCCTATGCCCAGATCGCGGAGGCTTGCGGTGTCTCCAAGCCCACCATCGCCCGCTTCTTCGGCAAAAAAAAGCCCCCGCAAACTGCGCCATGAACCCAGGGCCTGTTAACACTACCTGAGCGGATGGCGTTGCGTGAGAAAATCCGGCCAGACGAAGCCGAGCCCGAAGGCTGTGGCGGGTCCACCGTCGAGGGCGAGAATGAAGTATGGCCGGATTTTCGCCGCAACCCGAAGGGACGGGGCCAATTTCCCCCATTTCTTCGTCAATCGTCGCTAGGATACACCCGGCATCCGTCGCTCCTCATTCCTCGAACTGAGAAAAACTGGCTCCCGTCGCCGCCGTCCAGGTAGTGTTAGCAGACCCTAACACAAGGTTACGAAAGTCCCTCTTCCGGTCTTGAACTTTGGTAACACAAAATGATTCCGTTTTCCCCCACGGGCGCAATTTTTGTCATACAATTCTGTCGGGGATGGACCTTCCTCCCCCAGCAAACACACATAAGGAGATTTCGATGATTCCCATTGCAAGCACTCTACGCAGACTTTCAACTCTGCTCACACTCCTCCTGCTCACTTCCGGCCTCACCGCGGCGCGGGCGCAATCAGGCACACCCACTGGCGGTTCTGTCAACGTCGCGGGCGGAACACTGTCGTGGACCGACTACATCTCCACCGGTAACTCCTGCGGCCCCGGCGCGACCTACTCGGAGAACTACTACACCGCATTCGGATTCAAGATCGGGGGCACCGTCTATCTGCTCAACGGCTCGCAACAGATCGATCAAGGCACCAACAATACGAGCTGCCCGAACTTCACCGAACCCTCTTCTCTTACCTTCACCCTTCCCAACACCAACGGCACCACCATCCCCGCCGGCAACTGCACCTACACCTTCTCCAGCGGAAGCGGCTATCTCTCCTGCCCCACCCTCACCACCAGCCAGGTCTACCCGGCATACAAGATCGAGTCCATCCTTTACTCGCCGCCCGGCAACCATAGTAGCCAGGGCTACGCCGACACCACCACAGAGGCCTCCACGACCAGCATCGGAAACAATTTCACTTTTGCGACCAATATGGGCTACTCTGTTGGAGCAGAGTACGAGAACATGACTTGGGGCTCTGGTTCAAGTACCGGGTACTCAACCTCATTGGGAAACAGCAGCGCCTTCACCACCTCCTTTTCTGACGCCGTCGGCCTCTCGACCAACGACAACTACAACACTCTGTACAACCCCACCGGCACCAACGCCATCAATCACAACCTCGACGGATTCGTCCTCTGGCTCAATCCCTATGTTTCGATTCTGTCGGCCGGCACCACGCCCATCACCTACACCGTGCATTCCGCAGCCACGGCCGGCATCTTAACCCCCATGGCCGACATCCTCCCCCCGGTCCCGGCAGCCGACATGGAGGGTCATGTAGTGAGAGACTGGACGGGGTACTCGGCTGAGTATGTCCCCATCACCGGCTACCACTACGTCACCACCGTCCTTTCTTCGACGCTGGAGCCGCAGCCCTATGGAACCGAGAGCGACGTGAATGCTTACATGCCCGGCTTGGGCGCCATCTGCGCGGCCACCCTGACGCAGGGAAGCAGTTCGCTTTACGCGCAGCAGCTCGCCGCCGATCTGGCGAACCCGAATAACCCACCCCAAATCTGCAACCAGCAAAATCAATGCGGATGCGTCCCCAGCGATTTTTCGGCCATTCTGGCCATGGACCCCTTTCTGCAATACAACCCCGCCACTTATCAGGCAAATCCCCTCGCTGGCACTGTGGACCCGATAGATCTGGACGCATCCGGGCTTACAATTTGTGGGCAGAATCCCATCCCCGCCGGCTCCGATTGCCGCTATGTGGCCGTTCCCGTCCAAATGGGAAGCGTCACGCCCCAGCCCGTGCCGCTCAACGGGTCGGCAAACAACTCTTTTACGCAGTCGGACTCGACAACCTCGGCGCTGACCACCACCGCATCCCAGTCCTACAGCACGGGCATCACGATGAGCAGCAACTGGTTCAAACTTTTTGGTGCGTCGTCTTCACAGACATGGACCTGGACGGACAGCGAGAGTACGGGGCATTCCACCGGCCAGGGGAACACCATGTCCGTCAATCTCAGCACAACGACTCCCGCGTGCGACGAATACGTCAACATCTACGAGGACACCCTCTACCATACCTTTGCCTTTCAGGTGCCGACAGGCGTCGCTGACTGTCCATAGTCCTGCTCTCGGATAACAGCCGGGCGGATCGCCCCGCAAGCGATCCGCGCGGCGCAACAGCGCAGCATCTCACGAAAGGAGATCTATGAAAGCCGCTTTCATCGTATTGTTCTTTGCCGCCGCCGCCTGGGCCCAGAGCCCACCTCCGGGTCTTCCTGCGGCCTGCGGCCCAAAGAATGTCATCTTCAAAGTGAAGCTGGATGAAACCCAGCACACGGTGGCCCAGCCCGAAGCGGGGAGGGCGCGGGTTTACTTCGTCCAGGACAAAGGCATAGATGGCCCCAATGTGTTTATCTTCCCGGTAGCCAATATCGGATTGGATGGAGCCTGGGTGGGCGCGAACTGGAACAATTCCTATTTCTCCGTCTCCGTGGAGCCGGGGGAACATCATCTCTGCGCGTACATGCAATCCGGTTATGGGGGTCTCGTGGGGCTCTTGCATTTCACGGCGGAGGCGGGAAAGGTTTATTACTTCAATGCGCGAATTGTTGAAAGACAGTCCGGGCTGAACTTGTTTTTTGATCCGGTTGACAGCGATCAAGCCGTCTATGAGATTGCCACCTTCCCGCTGAGCATTTCGACACCGAAGAAGTAACCTTGAGGAGAATCGCCATGCCTTTGTCGTCCTGTAGGCTCATCTCTATGCTTCGTCCTGCGCTGGTAATTCTCTTCGCTTGCGCCGCGCTTCCGCTCGCCGGCTGCGGAGGCAAATCCAGTCCGCCGCCGCCGCCGCCCCAGGGGGTCGTCATCACCGTCCAGCCGCTGAGCCAGACCGTCCCCATCAGCGAAACGGCGACCTTTGCCGTGACCGCCACCGGTACCGCGCCGCTCAACTACCAGTGGAGCGAGAACGGCCAGGAGATTCCCGGCGCCGTCGATGCCTCCTACACCACTCCCGCCATCGCTCTCGGCGACAATGACTCGACCCTCATCGGCTCCTTTCAGGTGACCGTCAGCAACGCCGTCAACTCCGTCGCCAGCAACACCGTTACGCTGAAGGCGGGGGCGCGCTCACCCAAACCGGGGGACCTGCGTTATCTGCTCTTCCAGCAAGTGGATCTTCCGGGCTTTAACGCAAATGGGCTAGGTTTCCTCTGGACCGCCAACTATTGGATCAGCAACTCTGTGGGCGCTCCCCTGGGGTTGGGATCGGCTTACGATTGCCCCGCTGTGAACGACTGCGCATGGCCCTGGGAGACCTTCGGTCCTGCCCCCGGTCTCGCCATGTATTACCAAGAAGACTTTACGGCGACAGAGATGCCGTTTACCTCCTATCTGGCCTCGATCGCCGCCCCTAATCTCGTGCTCACTTCCATGGACATGGAGTCTGCTAATGGCGTCATGGGTGTGTCGTGGGTGGAGACGGCGCAGACCGGAGGCTTCGATCAGCGCCTGGAAATCGTTCCGCCGGCCGAGATTCAGGCCACGGTCGCCGCGGACGGCGCCTTGAGCCGCATCATTACCGCCGCCTCCTTCGACGCCTCGGGCAACGCCAACCTGATCTCCTACGGCTGGACGGGCGACACCACCACCGTCTATGAAACCCAAACCCTCATCGTCCCGGCGGGCAGCAGTTCATCGATGTGGGCTGGCGTGGAATCCGCGGCATCCACCCTGGCTGGCGCGGGCTACGCCATCAGCGCCTTCGGCGGCAACGATACCGACGGCTATGTACTCATCGGCATCCGTGTCCAGGGCGACACGTTGCCCCGCGCCATCGGCTTCGGCGACGGCCTGGGAGCCAATCAGGACTCCGCCTACTCCACCGTGGTCGCGCATCTCTGCGAAGGCGGCGGCTGCTTGTTCGTCCAGGAGCAATAAGGCAAAAACAGGGGACAGTTTTCAGTGGTCAGTGAACAGTGGTCAGGGATTAGAAGGGCAGCTTTTAGCTTTCAGCTAAAGGTTGGAAGCGGTCTCACGCTTTCTCCCGCTTGCGCCGGTCGAGATAAGCGAAGACGGCCGCGCTCCGCGCCGCCTCTCCTCTCTCGTCGAAGTTCTCATATCCGCACTCCGCGCAAGTAAACACCGGCATGGTCGCAGTCAACGTCACCCGCTCGTCCGAAGAGCCGTACCGGAACTCCTGCGTTTTGATCGATTCGGTAATCTTCGTGCTGCCGCACTCCAGACACCGCTCCGCATCCTTGCTCATCTCAGCCCTTTCCAGCAGCGCATAGTGACCCGCCAGAAGTCTATGCAGGTCGCCGCCGCCCGCTCATATCCGCTCAGCTCTTTGACCAGGGCGCGATGGCCTTCCAAGGCATCTGCGCGCGAGGTATAGCGCCGCTGCTCCTCGATCTCTCCTCCGCGAAAGACAATCGTCTCCCATAAGAGGGGCTGGTAATCCAGTGGAACATCCTCCGGCCGCCGCCAGAAATTAACGTCCAACCCCAGGAAGATCGTCGACACCCGCCCCCCAGGAAACACCGTCAGCGCCACATGACGGGCGGCAATCTCCATCCATCTGCCCCATTGCAGCAGACTGGTCGCCGGTATCGGCTCACCGCGCTCGTCCAGCACATACTGCCCGATCCAGGGCAGCTCCTCCGTCCAGGTCTCCATCTCATTTTTTTCCATCGCCGGCGCCCAACTGCTTTCCACTCACGCCTAGTTGCTTGAGGTCCGGAAACAAGCCGTCCAGAGAAGACGACTTCTTCAGCCTGTGTACTGCTACCTCCAGCTTGGCGGCCTCGATCACCGCCTGCGCCGTCTGCCGCACCGCCGCCGCCCGCTTGATGTTGGCCTCCAACTCCACGTTTTTGCTCTCCCTAAGCAGATCCAGAGAGCGAAATAGATGGTCATACAGCGTCGCTAAGTCTCTTGGCATTTGCTTCCTTTCGTGCCTGAGAAGGCAGGGGTCAAGTGAGTGCGAGTCATCAGCGCACCACACACTCCACACTCACACTCACACGATTCACCGCTTTTTCACACTGTCCTCTGACAACTCTCTTAACTTTCTCTTCAGCGCCCCATTCAATTGAATCACCAGTTGCAACTCCTTGGGCAGGTTGTGCACCGAGTTGCGCCGCATCATCTCTGCGTTCGAGACCAGCTCCAGGTTGTTGAGAGCGATGTGCGCCCTGTCCCCGTCCTTGAAGGCTAATTTGTGGCCTTTGGGGACCGGGCCATGCCTGTCCTCCCAGAGCAGAACATGCGCACTAGCCCAATTGCCGTGCCGGCCCTTGCGCTCCCGGAACTTGATCTCCAGATAGCCCTCCTTGCTCATCCTTTCCGACCACAGCGGCACCCAAGTCCACGGCATCTGCCCCTTCTTGAACTGCGTCTCGGCCATCCGCCCCGGCGCCCATCCCGGTCGCCGCAAGCCTTTGTTGGGCGGCACATGGCCCGGCTTGAAGCGCATTGGCGCCCCTGCCTCCGGATGCCGGCGCAGAAAGCAACCCTCGTCGCTACCCTTCCATTCCGCGCTTTTCCTGATCCCCAACAGCGCGGCCCGGTTATACAGGCAGCACACACTACAGCCAAAGTAGAGCGCCAGGTGCTCGGTCTTGCTCTGCGGATAGAGCCGGCGGAAAACTTCGTCCTCGGTTGGCGACCAGCGTTTTTTCACCATCCCTGATCTCTGATCTCGTTATTTCGCCTGATATCTTCCCCTGCTGACGCACCGTATTTCATCCATCTTCCTCAGATTGGTAAGTGCGGAGGGAAGGTACGATTTGGCGTGAGCCTGTTTCTCAACCGGCAATCGGGGTAGAATCGTTCCTGCCGACCATTCCTTGCCTGGGTGTTCCTTGAAGAACTGGCGCATATCCTCCATGCGCAGGATGGTGGGATCGTTCTTGTCCGGCATGGTAATGTGCGGTGTCCCCGTTGCGAAGCCCGGCGTCTTATGATGCGTCCCCCCGGCCGCGAGCAGCCCCGGCTCCAGGCCGGCGGACTGCTCGGCCAGCAAGACGCAGGCGGCGATGGCTTCGTTGATCTGCCGCACACGCTCCCTGTACTTTTCGAGCTGCGACCGCACACCGCAGAGTTGCGTGTCCAGGTTTTTCTCCTGCTCCCGCAACTGTTCCAGAGTAAAAGCGACCCTTGTTCGCGCATCCCTGAGTTTGCTCTCGATGGGTTTCAGGTCGGCGTCGAAGGGCGAAGGCTTCTGCGGCCAATTCAGGTTGGGCGGCGCAGACGGAGTTGCCAGCGGTTCAGAAGATGGGGAGGGTAACTGGGGCTCGAAAAGAGGATGGATGAGGGTTAGTCGATCAGCGCTTTGCGCGGGCGCGGTCTCAGCCGCGGCAGGTTTATCGCCAAGAAGAGTTGGCAACGCTTCATCCTTGGCGGGCTGCTGCACATCGGAAGGAACGACCTCTGGTTTGATAGGAAGGACTGTTTTAGATTTGTCTTCCAAAGCGGCCGGCGCAGGAACCAGGACCGGCTTTTCACCCCAACGACTAGGACCTGTCGTCGGGGACCCCGGCTTGGCAGCTTCCGGCGGGGGTGGAACTACTGCGATGGAGTGAGCATGAACTGAGAATGGATTCGCGAGTCTGGGCGGAGGCACATAACGGGGAGGTAAACCTGCTTCGAGCCCATGTTTTTTACCTTTTCTGCCAAAATCCGCTTCCGGGAACCCTGGTTTTCTGATGACCTTACTCTGCTTTCGTCGCATCGCTCCCACCGTAGCTAATATCTCGTCATTGCTTCTGGCGACCAGCGCATCCGCAGACTCCAACCCCATGGGCGTCAGAATCCCATCCAACTTTTCCCGCATCGTCGTATTGCGCATCGCAAGCTCCTTTTAGTAGAGATCAGTGAACAGAGAAGAGTGTGGAGTATGCGGCGCACTGCTGACTCGCACTCACCACTCGCACTGACCACTGTCCAAGGACCCCGGTTCAAAATGGGTGCCTACCCGCCTACTCTAAACACAGCAGCCGTTTTTTGTCCACAAAAATCTGCGCGCCTGAATGCTTAGATGCTCCATCCAGCATCACTTTCGCTCCAGCGCACAAAACTCGCGCACCGGTGACCCCGGTAATTTGCGCCCGTGGGCCAAAGGGTGTATACAGAAGATAACCCAATCTGTCGATTACGCCACGGACGCGCATTTGCCCGCAGGAGAACCTGATGGGCTGGGAAGATCGAACCGAGGAGAACATTCATGAACAACCTGCTTCTCAAGCTGTATGTGACGTTCCAGGAGCTGAAGAACCGCGTTCCGGGGCCCCCACGGACAGGTCTAAGTCCGTGGGGCGCTGAGGAAGGCCAGGACCTGGTCGAGTATGCTTTGGTCGTCGCTCTCATCGCCTTTGGCGCAGTCGTCGGCATGACACAACTGGCCAAGGGCCTCAACTCTGCGTTCAGCATCATCAGCAGCACGCTGGTCGCCGACCTCTAATCCCTGCCGGGCAAGAAAGAGTCGATTGTGGGGATCGAAGTCCCTGACGGCCGCGGCCCCTAAGAATTGATCTTCGATTCTTGGGGGTCGCAGTAGGGGAGCGCCGAATGCCCCTTGGTCGGGCGCGGCGCGCCGTTGGGGTAGATCGGGGTTTGCCTTCTCCTCTCCGAGAGGCAAGCCCCGGTCGACAAGTTCCGGTCCCCGCCCGTTCCCTGGCCGCTGACCACTGTCCGGGGTCCCCAGCGACAGGTCCACGTCGCTGGGGTGGCTGACCACCGTTCGAGTCCAGCTTACAAGCTGGACTCGAACTTCGGCTCCGACCACACCTCCACATACGCCGCCGTCTCCGGGTCCAGCGCCCGCGATGGCGCATTGACGACCCAGTCCTTGAGCGGCCCCAAACTGACGATCAGGAAGGGGTCCACCGCCAACTGGTCCACGTAGAACGCGGCTGCGGGAACTTCGCGCTTGATCTCGACGGCCTTCTGCAGGACGAACTCCGGCACCGGTTGGGTGTAGTTGCCGAGCTTGGTCAACCGCCAAGTAGGGTCCTTCATCTTGCCCGTCGTCCAATAATGTTCCGCCATCTGTACCTTGTACTGGTCCACGCTGGCCTGATCCAGAATCTCGATCTCCAGTTTGGCCAGCGCCCGCTTCAGGCTTCCCGGCGCGCGCAGCTCCTGGCGCAAGGGTGTGTAGCCCAGCAGATCCTCGGCGGCTGCGGCCAGAGCTTGGCGGGGATGGCTCAAGTCCAGATCCTGGACCTCCACCGGAACCCGCTTGAGCATCGTCCGCTCGGGTGCTTCCACGACCGTCCCCGCAGCGGTGCTTGGCCCACTGCTGCGGCCGGCGTCTTGCATCACGGTTGCGTAGACGTTTTCAAACCAACCCGTGCGCGGATTCGTGACCGTCACCGACTGGATTTGACCGCCGCCATCCAGTCCGAAGCTGTAGGCTCCCAAACGCGCACTGTCCCAGTAACTGGTCCAGAAATTCGATTGGGCTTCATACGGGCTGGGAACAAAATTCACAAGATTGGGCATGGTTCTCCTCCTTTTGATTGCGTGTGTGAGTGAACAGTGCGCGGCGCACTCACACTCCACACGCACACTCTTCACTGCTTTGCTTAAAAGAACGGCACCGGCACCTTGGCCTTGGCCGGCAGACCTGCGTTATCGATGGCGCTGTTCCACGCCTTGGCGAACTGCCGGTGGGTCTTGAGTTCTTCGTTCGGCTTCGGATGCTTATGGAGCCGCGCCGTCGCCAGAGACATAATCTTGTCCCCTCCGGAGACAGCCAGGATCGCATCAATGGCCGTGATCGCAATGTTGATCGCTGTGGTCAGCAGATTCGACATGGGCACGGTATCCAGCACCGCCTGCAGAGCGTTCAGTGCCTCCACCACCATCTGCGGGATGGTGCCCGAGGTCCAGTTGCTGAGGGCCTTGTTGACCGCATTCACGGCGTTTTGAATCTTTTCAGCCAGGGCGCTGTCGCCCAGCAGATCGAGAACGCCGGTGACCGCCGTATCCACGGCGATGATGTAGGCTTGAATCGTCGATACCCCGCAGCCCTCCAGAAGGATGGTGGGCGAGAGGCAGGTAAGAGTCACTCCGGCTCCGCCCCATTTCAATACTTCGCGTCTGTTCATACATTCACTCCAATTGGGGTCCCCACGGACAGGTCTCAGTTCGTGGGGTTGTGGATCAGTTGCGCTGCGTTGTAGGCAGTCGATGGCGATGTGGCCGAGACCGTGTAGCTCACATTGTTGGCGCCGCTCAAACTGCCGGTGTTCAAGCTGCTTAGCGGATAAGCCCATGGTGCCAGAGCATCCGTCCGAAGTGCTGCGTCTCCCGCTGATTGGGCCATCATTCCACGTTCCATGGATTGTTTGTGCCGTTCCTCTCTTTCCCCTTCGCCCTTGTCCGATTTCGCGGGGCCCCCACGGATAGGTCCACATCCCTGGGGTACTAATGCGGGGTCCCCAAGCACAGGCCTTCGTGCTTGGGGCGTTAAAAAGGGCGCACCACGATCTCCACCTGCTCCAGCTTGTCCAGGTACTCCTCGGGAATCGTCCGCGCCGCCAAAATCGACACTTCCTCCAGCGTCACCGCCAGAATCCGCGTCACGTCGGTCAAGATCGCGCTCTTGACCGTTTCCTCGTTGCCGGCCAGATCCTTCTTGGCCTTGGGGTGATGAATCACCGCGTACTCAAATAGCTTTCCCTTCGCCGCCATCCTCGTCCTCCTTCTCTCCTATCGCGGAGCCTGCCTCTGTTTTGCCCGTCCCGCCCAGGAATCTATCCATCAATTTGTGCGCGCATCCCTGCCCGCACAGGTGAATGGTGTCCTCGTCGTTCAACCTGTCGGTGTCCACCGTGTGCTGCCAGCGCCGGATGACCAGCGTATTCGGATACTGCCAAGCGCAAAAGCGGTTGGCGCCCGAACACTCCTGCCCGCAGATCGTGCATACCGGAACTCGTTTGATGGTCATTGGTCGCCTAACTCCTAGCTCCTAACCGTTCGCTGTTACGGCACTTCGTGATAATTGATCTTCCTCGACCCTTTCATGCTGTTGCACCAAGCGTGCGCCGCGCCGTTCAAGGGTCTCCCGTTTCTCTCGATGCGGTCGTCGCGGTGGCCTCCGTTCATGCCCCGGCCCTCCTGGTGCTCGAAGACCGCGTCGGCCAGCCTTAGTTTTCCGGGGCAGCCCTCGATCCAGCCCTCCAGGCAGCAGCGCCGTCCCTGCCGTTCCCACATCGCGCGAATGCGGCGCATGTATTCGTCGCGCCCCGCCTTGGTAAGCAGGTTCAAGATCTCGCGCCCGTCCCGCAACACCCTTATCGGCTCCCGCTTCGGCTCAACGGCTGCAGGGTTCATACTCACACTCTTCTGCTGCCCGCGCTCGGAAGACCTTCGCCTGCGCATCGGCGATCGTGCATGGGTGCGGCAGCTCGGTTAAAAACTCGGCGAAGGGCAACGCTCGAACTCCCGCATCGCAAACGGCGGCGTGGAAGGCCCGGAGTTCTTCCCGCGCTGCGTAGGTGATCTCCCATCTCCTGTCTACGCGGCCGGCGCGCACCAGCGCCGGGTCAAGGTTCTCAGGATGATTGGTGGTCATCACCAGCAAACGCCCCTGCGAGGCAATGATGCCGTCGATAAAGTTGAGCAGATCGGAGGGCGTGATCTTCTGTTCAGAAAGAGATGCTCCATCGGCGGTCAAGGTCGGCTGCGGATGCTCGGCGCCCTTCTGCCCCGCGTTTTCCGCGTTCATGCGGCTAACCGCCGCCGTAATGCAGTCAATGTCTTCAATCAGCAAAATGGAGTTTGGCGCCACCGAGTCCAGCAACTCAGCCAGATCTTCGCGGCTGCGGAGAGAGGCCAGGCTCAGGTAATAGAGCGGCAGGTGCAGCTCCGTGGCGATGCATTGGACCAAAGTCGTCTTGCCGCCTCCCGGCGGCCCGTAGAGTAGATAGCCGCGGCGCCAGGGAATGCCAAGGGACTGGAAAATGGCCTTCTGCTCCAGAAAGCCCCGCGCATCGGAGAGAATCTCGTCGAGCAGACCATAGGGCAGGTAAACGGTATGGCGTGGGCGCTGCGCCATGGGCCGGGACTTCCAGTAGCTGTAGCGATGGAAGAAGTATTCGAGGGCAGTTGGATGGCTCAGGAGCCATTGCTCACGGGCCTCGGCAATGAGTTCCAGCAGCAACCGGCGCTCCCGTGTGCCCCAGATGGAAAGAGTGACGTTGCGCCGCGGCAACCCGAAGGAGCGGAAATCGCCGCCACTGGGCGCTGTCTGATCGGCTTTCTGCGATGCGAAGATAATGAGGTAGCGTCTCCGCCAGCGGAAGGGATAGACCCCATAGGTAGGAACGAGTTCATAGGCATCGCGGTCCTCCCCGTCTTCGTCGCCCGCGCCCATCGGTTTTTCATAGTTGTAGTAGACTCCGGCTTTTCTGCGCAGTTGCAGTGCGGAGATTCTGCGCTCACTCAGCCGGCGCTCCACCCACGCCTGCAGCCACAGGTAAGCATCGGCATGGTCGCACTCCTCCACCTCAACGCTGACCATGATCCGCCGCGCGGCCATCCCTAGCGTGTGGTTGTAGAGCCACATCCAGAAGTTGCGCAGCCAACCCGCCGCCACGCCGGCGAAGAGAATTGCCCAAGGCGGCAGGGTCTTAGCGAATTGTGTCAGTTCGTTCAAGCGTGACTCCTCACAGAACGAGTGAACCAGTGAGCGAGTGAAGTGGATTCACCCTTTCACCTTTTCACTTTCTTTCTGCTTTGTCGCACCGCACATCATCCAGTGCGCCAGCGCCAAGCTGTTATCGCCCTCTTCCAGCGCAAACTCAATCGCCACACGGCGCTTCCAGGGGTTGAGCCACCATGTGATCGACCGTCCGCAGACCTCGCACTCTCCGTGATCGAGGAAGACATAGCCCGCCTTCCGCAAGGCCTCGGCATTAGCCGGCAACGGCATATCGAAAAATCCTTTCAATAGAAATCAGTGGTCAGTGTGTTCATCGTTTGCCCACGTCAATGACCGGACTTGGCCCGCTGCCGATAAAGAATGTGCATTTCCCTTCCTGAGCGCAAACATCCCGCTGCATCTTGATCCGCTCCAGTTGAAGGAATTGGTCGGGAGATAGCTGCATGGCCTCGCGGTAGGCGTTGTCGGCCGCCGCCCGGCTTTGCTCCGCTGCCTTGCGTTGATCCTCGGCCAGCTTTCTCTGCTGCTCGGTGATGGCCCGCTGTTCCTGCGCGGCGGTTTCGATTCTCTGGTTCTTGATGGCGTCGGGCGGATTCACGCGCCCCACGTTGATAGCTGAGAAGAGAATGGGCACTCCCGTCTGCTGAACGATTTTTAGCGCCGCAGTGGAAACTTCGCTGCCGACGGCGTCTGCCGCTGTCTGTGAAATCGCCATCTCCTGCATGTCGCGCTGCTTCACAGAATCACGAACGGCGGTACGCAGTGGTTGATCGATGTTGCGATTCCAAAAACCCCACCCGCCTTTAACGTCGGAATCGGCGCCGAATTTACTGACAAGTTTTACGGCGTCAGTAATAGTAAAGGTGGCTACGACATGAAAACTCACAGGGACGCCGCTTTTGGTCATCATGTCATCAAACTCCACATCTACGCGCTGCGGAAGCATATTGACATCAATCGCATCGCTTGTGATCGCCCCAAATTCTCTTCCCGGCATGACGGGCCTTTGATCCACTCCCCCGTGGCCGAAGAAGAGAGGCTTCTCCACCCATACCGCTTCGTGGCCCGCATCTGGCGATGCGATGGAGCAACCCGCTAATCCGCACAGCGCAATCGCCGCACACAGCGCCATCATTGTCTTTCTCATCTGTCTCCTCCCGGTGCAGCCTTCAATCTTCTCCGCTGCCAGTTAAAAAGCGGAGGTTCAGACCACTTATGAACTGAACCCCCGCTAAGGACAGCCTCCAGCTCCTAGCCTTCAGCTCAAAGCTAGAAGCTAGTGGCTAAAAACTGTCTTTCAATCCGTTCCTGCGATCCGCCAATCCAGAAACAACCACGGGCAGCAGCGGTTTCCGGGGTCCCCAACGGTAGGTCTATCGCCGTTGGGGTAACAGATCGTTCCCGCCGGCAGCGGGAGATGCAGAACGGTAAAACTTAAAAACAGTGGTCAGTGCACAGTGTGAAAAACCGGGTCTGACCACCGCACACCCACACTGACCACTCACACTGTCAGCAGATCGCCGCCAAGTCCGCCGCCAACTGCGCCTGGTCGAAGCCCGAGGGCGCCGTTCCCGTGCCCATCCAGTCCGGCGAAAACAGCGCGTAGGCCTCGTCCACGTAAGCCCGCCAAAAGGCCATCGTCATCGTCAGCGGCGCGCCCCAACTGATGCAGGTAAAGATTGTCTGGTCGTAGGCCGGCACATAAACGCAGTGGCCGCCCCAGCTTCCCGCCGCGCTCGCGCCCGAACCGTCCTCCGGGACCACATCCCACTCGCTCTGCTCCTGCGCCGTCAGCGGCAACTCCACGCCGATGTAGACGCCTCCAAATAAATCGATGGCTTGTTGGATCTCGGTCAGGTTCAAGACATTCGCCGCGGCAAAGCCGGTCAGCACATGCTTGGCGAAACCGGGGTCCCCGGACGCGGGTCCTTGCGACTGGGGTGGAAAGTTGGAGTTTGTCCAGTCGGTCAGCACATCCAGTTCCACCCCGCCCTGGTCCGTACTCGGGTCCGAGGGGTCGTAGCCGTCCCACTGCTCATAGGCCGCCAGGATCGAGTCATCCCCGACCGTCATTTCGTTCGCTGTGTTCAGCGTCCACACCTGCACCGCGTGGCCGCAGCCGGCGATGGTGCAGTCGCCCAGCGTGTCGTTCAGCATCATGCCCCAATCCGTCACTCCCTGGGTCCAGTCCCGCTGCGCCGGCGGCGCCGGCAGGGCCGGCATGAGGTATTTTGCCAGCCGCAATGTGCGGGTATCGGTCTTGATTGCCTTGCGTCCCAGTCTGCGGCCGGGCGCGATCACTTTCTCTCGGCTCATAAGTTCCTCTCTTCGTTCGTCACAGTTGTCGTTGTCAGTGAACAGTGGTCAGTGTGAGCCCTCAGTGCGCCGCACACTCACACTCCGCACTCACACTCTTCCCTGGTTCACTTTTCGCGCGGTGGCACCAGCCAAGTCGCCAACACGACTAAAATCGCTGCAAGAAGGACCAAGTCAAAACCCATGGGTTGCCTCCGGCAACAGTGGTCAGAGTGCGCCTCACTCTCCACACTCCGCACTCACACTCTTCCCTCACACAGTTCCCTGTCTTGTTCCCCGCAGCAAACCTTCAAAATCTCGCCCATGTCCCTGGCCAGCAGCAGACAGCTCCCGCGCAGCCGGCCCAGGTCCTCGGCCTCCTCAACCTCGCGCTTGAGCCGGTAGATGGATTCGTTGATGAAGCCCACCAGCGTCGGCCGCTCCCGGTACTCGGCGATCAGCAGCTCCAGCGCGTAGCCCTCATCGTCGATGCCATGCTCCTGCTGCCACTCTCCCAAGCCCCTCTCGATAGCCGCGCGCTGCTCCTCGCGCAGCCGCCATTCCATCGTTACCCAGTGCTCGTGCAAGGGTCTGCCCTCGCGGTGCGCTCCCAGAGTGGTCAGCTCGTCTTTGAAATCCCGCGCTTGGCGGGTGGCCGCCTTCAACAACAGCTCCGGGTCGTAGCGCACCTCCTTGGGTTCCAGGCCCAGCCGCTCCGCGTTCTCGATCGACATGGCCAGGAACTGCTCTTTCGACAGTTCGGGAAACTTCTGCGCGATGGCCATCAGGCGGTACCAGTTGGAGCGCCCGATGCCCACCGCGATGCGGTAGGCGTGCTGGTGCTTGAAGCCCAGAAACTGCCAAGCGTTATGCCGCTCCAGGAAGGCCGCCTCCCAGCCGATCTCCATCGACTGCTTTCTTACGTTGATCCAGGTCCGCCGGATGCAGCGGTCGCTCTCCAGAACTGCTTCTCGCAGTTCGGCATCCCGCAGGGTGCCCGTTCCTTCCGGGGTCCCCGGCGACAAGTCCACCGTCGCGGGGGTGGTGAGCACCTGTTCCCGCAACTCATCTCCCAGCACACGGCTGGGCATGGTTATCACCGGCGCCAGCTCTGCATCCCGCAGGGCGCCGCCTACTGATCTCTGATCTCTGATCTCTGCAACCTGATCTATCGCCGCGCTCGCCATCTTGCCCTCCTCGATTGTTTGAATACAGTTGTCAGCCGTCAGTTGTCAGTTTCTCCAGCCCCCAGCGCCAACTGCTTGTTCTTGAAGTGCTGGAAGAAGGTCTCCCCGTCGGAGTGAATCGCATAGGGCAGAAACACCTCGCCCATCTCCGCTTGGTTGGCCTCCACCAGAGCCATCTGCGCTTCCACCCAGTCCTTCACGATGCGCCAAGCAATGCGTTCGCACTGCTGCTGATCCCGCCAGATGGCGCTGCGCTGGCTGGACTTCTTCAGCGCCGCGCTCACTCCGGCCACATTGCAGGGCAACCGGAAATGGATGGCGTTAGCCCCGATCTTCAACCCGAAGATCACTGCGGTAGCCTTGCCGTTGGCATAGTCCACGGAGACGTGCGATGCGCCCTTGCCGCCCAGAATCTCCTGGATCTGTGCGACCGTCTTGGCCGAGGCCACTTTGGTGGTGTAGTTAAGCAGCATCGCTCTCCCCTCCGGATGGCGTATTAAACAACGGCGCATCGCCTTCAATGCGCCTTCTCGCCATCTCCGCATACTGGGGATTCAATTCGATGCCAATGAAATCCCGGCCATAGCGCAGCGCCACCACGCCGCAACTCCCCGAACCGCAGAAGCAGTCCAGCACCGTGCAGGGCACCGGAACTTCCGCGCCGCAAGAGCAGGTCGGCTGCCAATCACCGCTCTGCGTCTTGTTCTCGAATCCGCCGGGGTAGCGGGGCACACTGCGTCCAGGCGTATGAAAGTCTGTGGCCAGCATCTCCGCCGAGACAACGCGGCCTTTCTTCCAGTCGTTGACGTGACCACAGTTGCCGCATTCGTCGGCCTGCGTCGGGATTGGCTCTCCACACTCTTTACAGGCTCGGAAAGTTGGCCGCCTCCACGGTGCGCCGCACTGCGGACAGCAGCCTCTCTCGCTGGTGCCGGCCAGAATGCAGGGCTCAACAAGTTTTTCGGGGAAGGTGGCGAAGTGCGCCTGCGGCCAAGGCTGCGTGGCAATCTCCCACACGCTTCTCTTGTTGCGGCCGGCGCCGCGCTCAACAGAATCCAGACCCGATTGGTCGCAACTCGTCGTATACGGTGTGTGCCGTGGCGTCATACCGCGGCCATGCTTGCTGCCAGTGCTGAAATCGGGGTCCCCAACGACAGGTCCACGTCCGTGGGGTGAAAAGGGATTGTCGTGCGCTCCGCCCGCAGCTCTCGCAGCCCGCACATTGTCCGTCATCCGCCGGCTTGCTGCTTGCGGGTTTTCACCGGACCACTTCCCTTGAGCTGGTGGAGTATCGTCGGGGTCCCCAACGATAGGTCCATATCGTTGGGGTGACTCGTCGGCAATCGTCCACACATCGCGCTTGTTGCGCATCGCGTTCTCTTGCTCGGCCGCTTCGCGCAGACGATAATTCGGCCTCCGGTCAGCCCGCCGCCCTGCGTCTTTGCCGTTCACAAAATCCCGCGGCGTAAGCCGGGCCTGCGGCTTCATCACCCCCGGCTCCTTGATCGCCTCGGCGTCGTAAAAATACCGTGCGCTCTTGGTCAGCAGGAAAAGTTGCTCATGCGCTTTTGTCGGCCGGTCCGTCACGCTCTCGGGGAATGGATTCGGCTTAAACCAAATGATCTCGGAGCGCAGCCACCAGCCATCGGCGCGCAGCGCGAAGGCCAGCATCCAGGGAATGCCCACCAAGTCCTTGGGCTTGAGCCCGGTCAGCCGCTTTTCACGGCCGACACGCTTGCGATTGTCGTCGTCGAGATAGGCTTGCTTCCCGCCGGTCTCGCCGCCCCATTTGCCATCGTTCGCGTAGCAATCCCCCAAGTTCAGCCACAATGTGCCGTCCGACCGCAGCACCCGCCGTGCTTCGCGGAAGACCTCCACCATGTGCGCCACGTACAGCTCCGGCGTGGGTTCTAACCCCAGACAGCCTTTCCAGGCTCCGCAATGCCGGCAGAAGCCCCGCTCGAAGCGCTGCGTCTCCACCTCGGCGCATTTGATCGCCCCGCCACGTGTGCTGGCCGGCGAGTCTTTCAGTCCCAGCCCGCGCCGCATCTCCCGCTCCACCTCTTCGGTGATCCACTCATGCTGACAACTGATCTTTGACAACTGACTACTGGGTTTCGGCCACACGCTGGGCGGAATCTGATAATCGCGGAGTCCAAAATAGGGGGGCGAAGTGATGCAGCACTGCACCGACTCATCCGGCAGTGTCTTCAGTACCTCCATCACGTCTCCCTCCAAGACCCGGTAACTCACTTCAACTCCAGCTTGGTTCCTATGTCCTTCGTTATGCTTCTTCCTTTTCGTAGTAGTTCTTGACCGGCGGTGGCATCTCTCTGACCACTGCCCCTTGATCTCTGCCCCCTGAGACGATCTCCGCCACCTTGCGCCGCGGCCGTGCCTCTGCCCGCTCAGGCGCCTCCGTCCGCTCCATGCGCATGGCCTCCTCCGGCCCCGCGATCCGGTAGTGAATGCGGCTGTGCGCCCGCGCCGCCTTGGTCTGGAAGCGGATCTCCCGCACCCAGGCCGTCTCGTCCTCCTCCTGGTTCACGATGGAGATGCCCATACCCCACTCCCACCAGCCGCTCAGCGCCGTCGAACCGCGCAGCTTCTGAAAAGGGTTCACGCTGTCGCCCTTGTTCAAGTGGTGCAGCAGGACCACCGAGCAGCCCGCCTCCCGTTGAATCCCCCGCAACACCTCCAGCACCTTGCTCTCCTCCTGGGCGTCGTTCTCATCCCCCGTCCACAGGCTGCGGAAGACATCGAAGAAGGCGATCTCGACTTTGCGGTGTTTCAGCGCCTCCGTGATCTCCCGCACCTCTTTTTTGTTCTCCAGCAGGAAGGTCGGCATCTGCGCCCGCGTCGAGAGCCAGAACCGCTCATCCAGCGTGGCCAGATACCTCAACTCCGCAGCCGAGCCCGCCACCATAGAGCCGATGCGCCGCGCCGTCTCTCCCGGATCGTCCTCCCGGCTGATGAGCGCCACCTGCACCGGCCGCGTCACCGGCAAACCCAGCCAGTCCGTTCCCGTGGCGAGATGGAGCGCCAGGTGGATGGCCAGCAAACTCTTGCCCGTCTTGCCGTCCGCCGCAATGACCCCGTTGCCCCCCCTCTGCATCACTCCCCACACCGCCCAGTCCACACCCCTGGGCGCGTCGGCCGCGAAATCCGTGGCGCTGACCAGAATCTCCTCCGGCCGATAGCGGATGTACTTTGGCAACAGGTCGGCAAGAGCCAACTCCGCCGCTCCCAAGACTTCCAGGGCGGTTTCCGATTGGTCGGCCGCGCGGGCAATGGCCGTCGAACAGATGCCCATGACCTTGCGCAGCAGACTCTTGTCCTTGACGATGCGGATGTACTCCTCGATCACCGGCCGCCGCGGTAGCCCCATCGTCAGGTCGGCCAGGTAAGCTACGCCGCCCACGGCTGCGACTTCCTTGTATTGGCTCAGTTTCGCCACCAGGGTGACGATATCGACTGCGTGATCGGTGTCGACCAGCTCGGCCATGCGCAGAAAGATGCGGCGGTGTGAGTCCAGGCTGAAGTCGTCCGACTCCAGACATTCCGCAGCTTCGCGGAAGGCCGCATTGTCCAGCAGGATCGCGCCCAGGATGGTCTTCTCGGCGTCCACATTGGCCGGCAACTCGGGGTCCCCGGCGATGGGTCCATATCGAAGGGGTGAAAGACCTTCGTCCAAGGTGAGATCATCCTCGGGGGGCTCAGGCGCTTTGTCGGGAAGCCGGTAGTTGTCGATCTCGCTCATTCCATCTCTCCGTCAATCTCCGCGATTAGCTCCTCGATCTCGACGGCCGCGCAGCCGTCTCCATGCCCGCTCTTGGCCACCATCTTCGGGTCGCAGGGGCAAAGCGCCCGAGCGCACCGCTTGAGCATCTGTTTCATCTCCGGCGCCTTGCCGATCAGCCGCGCGTTGGCGTTGGTCTCCGTGATCGAGGCTCGGCTCACCACCGTAGCCACCAAGTATCCGTCCGTCGAGTGCACCGAGGCCCCGGCCGCACCGCTGCGCGGCATGACGATCCACTTGCCTCGCGTGATCCTCTCTTTCATGCCGCTCTTCGTCTTCCACTCCGCTGTCTCGCTGGTTTGCTGATTCGTTCTTCTTCCTTCCAGCGCAGCGTGTCCAATTCGCAGATCCGCTTCAGTGCCGCCGTGCGCTCCAGTTGCCCCTCATCGGCGGCCTTGGCGACGGCCCGGCGGAAGAGTTTCAACTCCAGCGGGTTCATGGTCACGGTTACTGCCACGTTGGCCATTCCATGTCCTCCTCGGTTCTCGGTGTGAGAGTGGAGTGTGCGGCGCACTGGTGACTCGCACTGACCACTCACCTCTGTTCTCTCGCTACAGCCTCTTGGTACCGTTGCACCCACTTCTCAAATTGTTCCGTCGAGCGGAAGAGGTGATCCTCCCACTCGCAATAGCTCTTGCCCCCGGTCTTGGGGTCCCGGCCCATGTGGAACTCCGACTGCGCCACCTCGTCGACGACGGCCTTCATCAGCTCCACCGCGCCGACCAAGCTGCCATGCGCCATGCGCACCGCCTCTTCCAGGCGCGCCAGTCCCTTCTTGCGCCGCAGGGCGCTGAAGGTGTAGGTGGCCCGGTTGCGCCGCATCACGGTCAGGTAGTAGGCAAAGACCTCGCGCAATGCCGCATCCTGGAACCGGCTTGCCGTTGGGGCTCCGCTTTTCTCTGTGAAGAGTTCATGATCCTGAGCATCAGGTGAGCAATCGGCGTTCTTTGCCGATTCCGGTATTTCTGTTTTTGAAGATGAAACTGAAGATGAAGATGAAGGGGTTCGAGTTTGTTTGGTGGCATGGTTATCTGGGGTGGTTCGGTTTTGATTAAGCAAAAGAGGATTTCCGCCGAGTTTTCCCGCCGCAGCGCGCACTTCGCGCAGTTTTTCATCGCGCACCATCCGCCGGCAGAAAATGGCGCCGGTCTGGGCCTCGCGGCTGGCCACCCCGGAGGTTAGCAGGGTGTTTAAGGTGGTGGTTAGAGTTTGCTTATCCAAACCAAGCAGCCGGCCGAGAGAGTCGTCGCTCATGGCCTGACCGTTCAGCGTCAGCACCCCGCGGCGCTCGGACTCGTGCATCAGGCAAAGCATCTCGTGCCACACTCCTCGGTCAAAGTAGTTGAGCGACTGCACCCCGACATCCTTCCGCCAGTCTCCGGGGTAGAACTGAAACGCCGGCAGCTTCCCCATTCCATGTGCCCTTCATCCGTCACCCGTTTTGCTGATTCACTGCTTCACTTGTTCACTGGCACTCACACTGTCTCTAAGTACGCTTCGATGAACGCTTGCGCCGCCGGGACACAGATTGCATCGCCCGCAAGGCGAAGGAGACCCACACGGCAGGGATACCCTGTAGCCAAAGGGAATGTTCCGGGTTCAACTGGCCGGAACTTTCCATCCCGGCATCCGATCCAGTCAGCATCCGCCCACCAGCCGTTAAGCGGCGCTGGCCGCACGGGCGGACTTCCGACGCTAACTGAACGAGTGATGATCCTGACATGGCCGGGGTCATCGTCCCGCCTCGCTCGGAATCCGTATGGCTCGGAGTCGTCCACCCCGCGAACTTCATCGCATGTTCCAGCGTCGCCGCGTGTTTCCGGCCGTCCTCCGTCCGCCCCGTCGCGTCCATCTTCTCCGTCGAGACGGAACGGCCGCCGCTCGGCGTGCAGGGGCTGGGCCAGCTCGCCAGGTTCTGCGCATAGGTCGCCAGATTGGACCCTGCGTTCGGTCGCCCCTGGTTCCACTCTGCGTAGGCTTGCGGATCTTTCATCCGGCTCAGGTTGTCGTCTGCTGTCTGCGGCGTCGGCCAGCATGCCAGATGCGCCTGTCTCGGCAACATATCCAGCCGCGTTCTCTCTGAGCCGTCTGGATTGGTTCCCGTCTCGGCCATCCCCGGCGTGTCCTTCCAGTCCCGCTCGGCTGGCGTCGCCCAAGCCGCCAGAGCCGCATCCGCTACCAGGTCCGCGCAGCCGTGTTTCGTCCCGTGAATCGCCTTCTGACCCTTCGAGCGTCCCGTCGCATCGTGCGCCTGGGGCGTCGTCCAAACCGCCATCTGCGCCGACTCCGAGAGGTTCACCTGATGGCCCTGTTCCCGCCGCAGTGCAGCCTTCTCCGGGTCCGCATATTCGCCGCCTCGTCTGCAAGCATCCGACTCCGGCCACGAAGTACAGCCGCTGCCGGATGTGCGGAGCGCCGACGCTGTGTGCTCCCAGTACCGCCGCCGCAACGGCGTAGCCTTCCGCCTCCAGGTCTGTGCAAACAAGGTCGAGCCAGCCATGTCCAATCGCGGCAGCAACCTGCTCTCCAAAGATTGTTGGAGGTCTGCACTCGCGGATGAGTCGCGCCCAAGCAGGCCAGAGGTGGCGAGGATCGTCAAACCCCGCTCTTTTGCCCGCCGCGCTAAAGCTGGGGCAGGGGCAGCTTCCCGTCCAGACCTCGCGCTCGTCGGGCCAGCCGGCTTGGCGGAGGGCAAGACTCCAAAATCCTCCTCCAGCGAACCAGTGCGCTTGAGTGTATCCAGCGAGGTCTCCGGGTTGAACATCTGCAATTGATCGTTCATCCACATCCCCCGGCGCGATGGCGCCCGCCTTGATGACCTCCCGCAGGATCTCGGCCTTGAGCGGGTCGATCTCGTTATAAAAAGCGCGAGCAGAAATCACTTGCGGTTCTCCCCGCCCATCCTTCTAAAAAAGCAAACGCTCCCTTGCCCAGGGGGCACCCAGCCCTCCGGGGAGCCTGCTCCTCCGGCTTCGCTGTCAAGGGAATGAAAAACAGCCGCTGGCTGTTAGCTTCTAACTGTTCGCTGTCAGCTAAGAGCTAGAAGCTGTCTCATGCCGCTCTCTCCGCGGCCCTGGCTTCAATCCATCGTTCGATATCGGCGCTCAGCCACCCCGTCGCCCTCTGGCTCAGCCTGATGGGCGCGGGAAACTTGCCCGCCTTCTGCAGCGCGAAGATGGTGCTGGCGCTCAGGCCAATGGCTTCGAGCACCTGCTTCTTGCGCAGCACCAGCGGCGGCCGGTAACTCTGGATGGGCTTTGCGTTTTTGCTGGCCACGAAATCTTTGCTCTTCCGGGGTCCCCACGGGTAGGTCTATCGCCCGTGGGGTGCCAAGAAACTCCATGGCGATTATCCACGCTATAAATCCCTTTGCAAGCGGTGCGGTGTATCACTAAGTTGAAGATAAAAGTAAGGGGTTCAGTTACGTCGAAACCGTTTATGAATGAACTAGCAATTATCCCATCTACTGAAACGGGGAACCGGATTCCGGTTCCCCGTTCATCTGCCCTCGATTCTCTTTCAGGCTCCTGGATGTCTCACGCCGCGCGCAGACTGCCGGCGCCGGCGACGCGCATCTCGTCCAGGGCGTCGGCCCAGGCTTGCATCATTCCTGTGCGCTGCTTCAGATACTCCGCCTCGTTGTAGATCCCCGCAACTCCGCCTTCCCTGTGGGCCAGTTGCATCTCCACCCAGTATTTGTCGTAGCCCCGGCCGCGCAGGTAGGTGCTGGCGATGTGTCTCCAGCCGTGTCCGGTCATGCGCCCCTTGTAGCCCATCCGCTCCATCCCCTTGAGGATGGTGTTGTTGCTCATCGTGCCCGCCCCGCCGTTGTAATCGGGGAAGAGTCTTCCCGTCCTTTCGCTGATGGCGCGGAGCCGTTGAAGCAGCGTGATCGCCTGGCGGGAGAGCGGGACGATGTGTGGCAGCTTCATCTTCATGTGTTGGGCGGGAAGATGCCACTGGCGGTTCTTCCAGTCGATCTCCTTCCACTCCGCGGCGATCAGCTCTCCGGTGCGCACGAAGGTCAAGGCGATCAGCTCCATGGCTATCCGCGTCAGCACATTGCCGCTGTAGTCCTGCATCCGGCGCAGCAGCTCCGGCACCTCGGCGATGGTCAGATGGGCGAACTTGACCGGGGTGTGGTTGGAGAGAATATCCTGCATATCGATCTCCGCCGCCGGGTTCACTACATCCCTGGCCAAATAGTTGTTGGTCTTTCCCCATCTGTAGATCTTGCGGATGAACTGCAGGTTGCGCTTGGCGATGTCGCGGGCCCCCCGGCCATCCACGGCTTTGGTGAGTTCCACCACATCCGCCGATGTGATCGCGGCGGCGTCTTTGCGGCCCAGCCGGGCGATGACATCGGTTTCCAGCCGTCTTTGCACATTGGCGGCATAGCGCGGGTTCTTGCCCCTGCGCCATTTCTCGGCATACCACATGCGCACCAATTTTTCAAAGGTGAGCGCCCTCCGCTTTTCTTTCCCGGCGCGGCTGACCCGGATGGCCAGCTTCTCTTCTTTGCGCTGGCTCATGGGGTCGATGCCGCTGGCCAGTTTAACCCGCGCCTCGGCGTGCAGCAGCCGCGCCTGCGCCAGCGACACATCGGGGTACTTGCCCAGGGCCATCTGTTTTTGCTTACCCTCGAAGCGGTACTTCCAGCGCCACAGTGTTCCCCCGGCCGGGGTGACCAGCAGGTAGAGGCCTCCCTTGTCGGCGAGGCGGTAGGGTTTGGCGCCGGGCGCGGCCTTGGCGCAATGCAGGTTGGTCAGTTCTCGGTTGGCTGCCATCGTCTTCTCCTCGGTGGTGCTATTTTTCTCTTCCCCTTGAAATAGCACCACCAGCCGTGGTGCTATTTTTCGATAGTACGCCAAAAAATAGCACCAGTAAATAGCTGTTTGCGGAAAAATCGCCTCGTGTCTCCCCGCACGTCCTGAACAAGATTGAGATGCGGGAAAGCCCATGGTTATTGGGTTTCAAAGGGGGTCATTGAGTCGAGATGGGTGGTAACAGGTCGAGAAAAGTAGTAGTCCTTGGCTGCCCCCCAGGGATTTATATGTTATTGAAATATATGGTGTTTGCGGGTCTTTTGGTCAATATGCCACCAAAAATGCCACCATGCCCAAACGGGAACCATCAACCGCCTTCAACTGGGCTACCCGCAGCGAACTCGTTCGCCGAGTGCGCGTGCTGTTGCAGGTACTTCTCCAGTTCGGATACCCGGAACCGGTACTGGCACTTCCCTCGTGAGCCAAAGGGGAGCGCAAACGAAGGTAACCGGCCTTGCTGGGCCCAACGATGCGCCGTCAGGCGCGAAATACCCAGGATTTTCGCCACCTCCTCGGGTCCAATCGTCGGCTCAACCAGCAGTTCGGCATACAGATCTTTCATCTTCGACTCCCTAGTAACCTTCGGTGAAGAATCGGTCACTATTACCAAACTGCGTTAGCCTAACCCTTTTTGAGACACGATGCAATCATTAAATTCTGAGTTTTGCACAGGCTGTGGAAAAAATTTGGGCGAACCAAGGAGGAGGTCATCAACAAACGCAACAGGCCGGCCACCGAGGAGAGACCGGCCCGTCGTAGCGTCCAACCGCAGCAATGAGCGCTTGAAGGCCAAAGTCTGCGGCCGGGCCGGCGCACATGCGGACACACGCGCCATTTGCATTGGACGTGGCTTCCGGTTTCATGTCAAGACCGTTTTAGAATCGCTGGTTTTTGAGCCGTCCAGGATCTGGACACCGGCCGCTGGAAAGAGCGCCCGGCGCCTCCCGGTCAATGCACCGTCTCAGAGCCCATCTGCATGTGGATCACCTTCGTATTGCTCCGCCCCTGAAGCTGATCTCTGAACGCTTCCGCGAAGGACTCTCTCCACGTGGAATCAAGATTGTAGACGGTGTGCGCCAGAGCCACCCCCCCGCAATGTGGACAGCCCAAGGTGATTGACACGACGTGCCCACCGGCACCTGTCGCCCAACACACGACTGCGGCGTGAACATTGTATTTGTCAAAAAATGCCCGCAACGCTTCATGAAATTCCAGGCTGGCCGCGATGGCCTCGGCTTCAAACTTTCCTTGCTCGGACATGATGGCCTCGGTTTTTAAGATGGAACGATGGGCGGATGCGCCCGGCGGCTGTTTCGAGCCGCCGGGGATCGCAACCCTAGCTGGCTCCTTCGTTGCTGGTTGTTTTGGCTACCGGCGGGGCGGGTACATCCTTCTTCGTCCTCCTCTGCATCGGCTTGCCGCGGTACACTTTCATCTTCAGCTTTTGCTCATCCGACGACACGCGCAGATTCAGATTGTTCAGGTTGCTGTAGTGGCGGATCGTGTTCGCCGCCCGGTTAAGCTCCTTCACAGTGTCATAAATCTGGACCACAACGCGCGGCATTTTGTCTTTACCCATCGGAGCGTCTTTTGCCGCATCGATGATGTGCATGTACGGCTCGATATTCACCCGCCTCGGGAACGCTTCGGTGTAATCCTCCATCTGCAACTTGAGTTCTGCCATGGGTCTGTCTCCTCGGTGCTATTCAGCACACAAAACATCATATATCAACACCCCACGAGCGTAGATTTATCCTTACCAGTTTCCGCCAGCCGTCTCCGCTTCTCCAAAACTGCAAGGTCCGCACAGCCCCGTCGCAGGGACGATGGGCGACTCTCCGCACACTTCGCACTTGCCGGACCAGTCCGGCTCCATCTCAGAATCGCGGACTGGCTCGGGTTTCTTCTCTGGCTTCTTCTTTTTGGGGGTCATCTGCGTTGCCTATTTGAGATCACGTGAATCACTCCGAGAACATACCTTCCAGAGACTCCAGGTTGCCCTTTTCCGGCTTTTCCCCGAATTGCTTCTGGATGGTATCCAGCACCAGTTGGAACTGGTCTTGCCGGATAAGCGGACGATGCTGAATCTCGAACTCCCGGTCCAGCAATTCCTTGACCTGCTCCTCGGCAATGCTCAGTTTCCGCTGCAGCTCGAAGAGCTGAATCCCATCAGCGAAAGAGATATGAGTCTTGGGATCGTGGCCCGGATAGCTGTCCCAGGCCTCCCGCTTGCTTTTCTTCTCCACCCCAGCAACTTGGACCTGTCGCTGGGGACCCCGGTTGGCCTGCTTCGCGTTTTTGGAATTCAGCTTGCACTCCTCCGTGTGACCGTTGACCGTTCGGCACTCGGCGCAAATCTCTTGCTCCGGTGGCCGCTGTGTGCCTTCGTTCCCGTGGCCCCGGTTGGGCTCTGCCGAGGTTTTGAGTGTGCCCAGCTCACGCCTGGTCTTGTCCAGCTTCGTGTTCTCCGGCGGCAGGTAGGTTGGCTCCTGGCTGGGCATCTCTTCGTCCACATAGATGCCGCCCAACTCCTCCGGCCAGCCGCGGCGCAGCGCCAGTGCCTCCGCGCACTTGGTCAGTTGGTTGATGGGCATCTTCTCCCACATGGAGTTCGGCTCCACCTTTCCGCTCTGCTTGTTTTTTCTTGTCTGAACGAACTCGCGGTAGTAGGCCGTGGCGCCGAACTCGTGCCATGCTCCATCATTCGGCGAAAACTTCTTCACCCACACCGTAACCCGCAGATCCGGTTTGCCGCCGTCGTCGACCTGTGGCAGCTTGTCAGAGGGCATGTAGATATTGGTCCGGTTGGCGATCGACCGGTAGCCGTCAATGCCGGTCTGAATCGTCATCTTCTCCACGTAGCCGCTCTTCTCCGGGTCCCAAGTCGTGCGCTTGACGGCGTGGATCTGCCGCTGCAACGGGTCCAGGTGGCGGACACGGGCCACATGGCAAAACAACTGAAACTCTTCCGGGGTCAGTCCCGGCGCCACCGTGCGCTGGATCAGCTCCAGGTGATTCTCCCACTCCCGGCTCACCTGAAGCTGAGCCGGTTGCGGCACATTGACTGCAAGTGCGGTTTCAGGCATTCGACACCTCCACCCTGATGAAAGTTCCGGTTTGCTGGTCAACTATCGTCTGGTTGAGTACACCACTCCGCGCCAAAGCTAGGCGGTATTCCTTGACCGCCTCTTTCATGTCGATCAAAATCCCTACGGCGTTGGGCGTAGAATCCCAACCGTGATCTGTTTCCACGGTCATAACAATCGTCGTCTTCAATTTGCATCCTGCTTTCTGTCCGTCTGAACTTCCACATTGATCTGCACCAGTTTGGGCCGTTTGAAGTACGGACAGATCGAACTGTACCCGCACCACTTTTCGCTGCAGCCCCACCAGCTCTGGTTTGCTGGCACAAAGACTCCCGTCTTCATGGCGTGGATCAGGTTGGTGAAGCGATTCAAAAAGACCTGCACATCATCCATCGAGCGCGTCGTCGCTGTGGGCACATACTTGACCGTCGGCTTGGCCGCGTTGGTCCGCACCAGGTAGTCGAGTACCATGCGATCAGGGAGCTTCCCGTCGATTACATGCGAGGCCACGGCGTAGGCCGTGAGCTGCTCCGAATCGTCGGCCGTGCCGGCCTTGTCGCTACCGTCCAGGAACGAGGGCGTGGGCGACTTGGCCGAGGTCTTGGTATCGCGGATGATGAGCTGGTCGCCAATGACCTCCTGAATGTCCTGCTCCCCCACGAAGTCGATGCCGTCCCGAGCGGCGGCGTTGAGCGATTGCGCTTGGCCGTGCAGCAGCTTGGCTGCGTACTTGTCCGGCGCCTGCTCTCCGGCCAAGTGCAGTTCCCTCGCCCGTGCGCGCAGAAAGGCGTCCATGTCCACGGAGAACTTGCGCCGCGTCCGCACCGCCTGAATCTTCGGCGCCGCCTCGTCGTGATGCAGCCCGGAGAGGCATACCGCCTTATCCTTTGCCTCTCCGAGCACCTGGTCCAGGCTCTTGCCTTCTTTTTTTTCTTCCTGGTCCAGCTCGATCGGTTCGGCCTTCTGCTCTGCGTCGAATTTGGCCGCGGAGATTTCCAGCACGTCCTCGCGCTTGAGCAGCTCCCCGGTCTCGATCTTGTGGTCGAGATCCCGCGTAACCGATTCATCCGTGGATTTGCCCACCAGCAGGAAGGCGCTGGGCGGGGATTTGATGCCCAAGATATACCGGAAGAGAAACCGCTGCCCGCAATCGTTGGCCATGTTGATCCCGGAGACGTGGATCTGCTTCCGCTGCTTGGCCTTGGGCGTAATTTTATCGATGGACGGAACGGGTGAGTTTTTATCGGTCACCGGGCGCCTCCTCTGCGCTCCTCGGTGACCTACCAATAAGCCGATTTCCCTTTGGGGTCAAGGGTGATTTTTCCGAGGTCCCCACGGATTCGGGGTCCCCGCAACGCGATCTCTGTGCTGCGGGGTGAAGGGACAGGTTCAAGTCCGTGGGGTGGCAAATTGGTGTAGACGCACAGTTGGCTTTGTCTTATGCTGCGCCCATGAAGAAGACCGCTAAACCAGAAAAACTGACCAAAGCCGACCCGGAATTTTACTCTAAGATCGCCGCCCTCGCCGGCCGTAAGCTGCTCAAGAAGCGCGGGACGGACTACTTTTCCAAACTGGCCGCGAAGAGCCATCCCCGCGCCGAATACCACGGCGGCCGGCCCAAGAAGGCGGCGTAAGGTCTTCGTCGGGAGCCGCATCACTCATGGCGCCAGGATCTCCTTCGCCGCCGCTTGCAGCTTTTCATACCGCTCCCGGATCAACCGGGCATCCTGTGCATAAACCATCTGCATCGTGAAAAAGATCGGGTAGCCGTTGATGCTGCGCAGCGCTGCGTCCTTCATCCGGCCGCAGATCATCGCCGGCGGGTGTTTGCGCAACTCTTTCGCTTGTTCGCTAGAGAACAATGCCAACGGCATGAAGATCATCGGCAGCAGGTGCAGATCGTGCTCAGGAACTTGACGGCTGCTGAAGACTTGCCCGGTGAAGATACCCAGCGCCAGCTCGGCGATCTGCTCCTGCGGCAATCTAGGTTCCTTCCATGCCGCCTTCCGCGCGATCCTCCTCTTCGGTTTGCCGGCGTTCGTCATGATCCGATCCCGTCTCTTTCAACCGTGAACTCGATCAGCCCCTGTTGCTCCAGCCAGATGAACGTCTTCAGAGGATCTCCCTGGTCGTCGGGCGGATAGAAGCAGTGGATGGCCGTTTCGATCTCCGCCGTCTCAAAACCCCAAACGGCCAAGCCGATCTTCAAAACATCTTCGATGCCACAACGCAGGCGCGCGATCTCCGCTTCCCGCTCTCTCTCTTCGCTAGGATTGGTCTCGAACCAGCTTCTTTCCTCGTTCTCGTATTTGAAGCGCATCAAGGCCCTGATTCGGTGCGTCGTCCGGTTCTCCAAGATGAAGCCGCGCCAGAAGGCCGGCCCCGCCGTGCAACTCAGTTTATGCGCGAAGGAGTCGTCAAGGACCATCAGGCACACGAGTTTCTCTTCACCGAAGTTGACCGCCACTCCTCCTCCTCACCGCCGGCGTGGGCCGCCCAGGACCGCTATCGCCAGCAGTAGCAGCAAAAAAAACAGCCCCGAGCCGTTCTTTATTCCGGACATCTTTCCCGCTCCTTCAATTGCAGGTATTCAAGCTGCGTGAGAGCATCCAGGACGATCCGGTAGACATTCGACGGACTCGGTGACTCGGGATCGTACACACCGTAGGGTTCGTTCGGATAGTTGGCGGTGATCCGGTCGCACACCGCGCGCAGATGCGGCAGGGCCAGATCAAGGGCGTTCAGCCTCTTCCCTTCGTGCTCCTCGGCATCCCGAAAAGCGGCTTCCCAGGACTTGGTGGACTGGCCATACGGTCCGAACATCTTAAATGGATCGATCTTGGCCGCGACCAGATAAGCGCCTGTGCCAGTAACGCGAACGCCAGCCTTCGCCCCCCACCGCCGCTTGGCCTCGGCATCTGCTTCTTGCTGATGCATATCAGCCCTCTAGTTCCTCGGTTGACACACGCACCGTCCTGCCCTGCAATAGATCCTCATACTCGCCGGCGTCGTTCCTGAGCAGAGGAAGGAAGTCGAGATAGAACCCTGCACCAACGCGAAGGCCGGATTCAAGTTCCACCATAAGGCTCTTCTCGTTGCCGGAGACGAGTGCCACCCTGCCGCGCACAGTCTGGTCCTCGAAACCCACAGAGATTTGTTGCCCGTTGGTCATAAAGGCAGTTTGGCCAGCCTGGAAGCCTCTGGCCGGATACTCCTCAATGCCGCCCAGCGCTGGCGCGTGGCTCTTCCGATGCGGGCCCGCCCCGCAGGTGTTATGATGTGCTTCCGGATCTCTGCGGCTTCCGGCTTACCACCCCAACGACGTGGACCTGTCGTTGGGGACCCCGGCTTTTTGTGATGGGAGCTTGGTCTAGGTCCAGGCTTCTTGGTGGGAGCCGTTGCCACGGCCTCTAGGATCTTGCGGGCCTCCATCAGCCGCACAATCTCCACATCAATTAGGTAAAGCAGGTTCTCGGTTGCCATGCTGGGGATTATAGACATTCCCGGCCCATGCGCGCAAATTAACCGGGGTCCCCACAGACAGGTCTTGGTCTGTGGGGTGGAAAGTAGAAGGGCCGCCCGCTACCGCGCGGACGGCCCCAAGTATCATCGACGCCGGGATTGAACCGACGACATTCTGATTATGAATCAGACGCTCTGCCACTGAGCTAGTCAATGGGTTGTGCGGCCACGCCTTGCTTGCCGGCCCGGAACCCTGAGCCTGATCCGGATGCTCTACCGCTGAGCTAAGGGCGCATATTTTTATGGGGCGCCCTGCGGGATTTGAACCCGCGGCCTCCGTTTGAGTGATTCCGCCCGCCTCGCTATCGTATCACCGCGATAAGCCTTTGGGTGAAAGCCTGAGTCTGAAAATCAGCCTAAGTCTGAGTCTGAGCCTGGATCGGGCCTTGCGGCCCCACCCAACTTGATGCCCCGGCGCATGAACCCAGCGCACCGGGGCGAAACCGTTACGCGCCCAGCAGCGGCTGGAAAACATACTCCAGCAGCGTTGCGCCAATCTTTTTGTCTTCCTTCTCGATTGCGTAGTCGTTGGCCTTGGAACGAGCCTTGACCACCGCCCGGTACAACTTCTCCACGCGATCCAGCAGCTCGGCCTTCAACGCCGGCGTAATCCGACCGCTCCACTCCTGCTCCAGAATCGTGCCCGTCGGCACATCCTCATCCACCAGCTCCGTCTGCGCCGGATGCTCCTTGGTCGCCTCGTATTTCACGTACACCTTCTTGGTCTTGACCTTGCGCGGCTTCACCACTTCGCGCGCTTTCCAATGGCCCTCGCCGTGTGTGGGATCTTCGGTAAAGCCCTTAGCCGGGTCAAGCGTAGGGATAACCGCGATCAGATCCTTCCATTCGGCAACGCGCTTGGCCAGTTGCAGCAGTGTGGTCGTAGGGATGTCAGTAAGCAGATTCTTCCCATTCTCATCCACCACATCCGCTTTGGCGGTGGTGTTGGCCAAATCAATCTGGTAGGCCGCGTCGACGGCTTGGGCAAGGTACTTTGAGATCCACTTAATTTCAGCGGCGATCGTGGATTGTATCTCCTGCTGATCCTCAACCACCACCTCGCCGTCCTCCGCCAGAGGCCGGAAGGTCTTCTTGCGGCCTTCAAATAGGTGAGGCTTCTTCTCGAAGGTTGTCGCCAACTCTCCGCGCACCTTCGTGGTTTGGCCGGTCGTGCTGTCGTAGGCGGCCAACAACTCGTGCAACTTTGTCATCGTCTTCCTCCCAGAAGAACCACTCTACACCCTTTTCGTAACGGACGCAAATTTAGTTCACCGGACTCTCCCACCAGTCGGGCAGGAGGGGCGATACAACCCCGGAGGTCTCCATCGCCTCTTCGTAAACCACCTCGCCATGCTCACCGGCGTGGTAGGGTGTGCTGATGATGAACGGAATGATCTTCGGACCCTTGATGGTGGTAAAGATCGCATCCACCCACAGATGCGGCGGCATGTTGGCGATGGTGCCATCGTACTGCTCTTTCAGAATCCGGCTATACCGCTTTTCGTACTCCTCAAACCCCAAATCGGCCGGCCATCCGAAGTGCCCAGCGATCTCTGGCATCTTCCCTATCCGGGCATCGGCCTGGACCAGCACCGCCGGCGTCCCCACCTTGCGAAAAACCGGCACAACCAATATCCGCAACAGCGCCCGGCGCGCATCGTCGACGCCCTGTTGAAAAACCAAGTCCTTATCCGGATGTTCTCCCGTTTCATCATACGGCCGCAGCCGGAAGGGGAGGCCAGCGTTTTCGTAGGGCATCTTGGCCCGCGCCTCCAGCCCTTCCCGGTGCACCCTGCGGCATTCCTCGTTCCAATCCATGCCCGCAATATACCACAGGGCTTGCCGCCCAAGCATACGCGCCTTTGGCGCAACAATCCAGATTCTGGACAGTCTTCATTTACTGGACGCTTTTCGGGGGCACCAGCCGAATGTTTTTGGGCGTCATCGCGCGCAGCCGTTTTAGATTCTCCTCGTGCTTAGTCAGTTCAACCCGGTGATATTCAACTTGCCGCTCCGACCATTTGATCTGCTCCGCGATCTGTTCCGCCGTAGGACAATTCAGCCGCTCCAGCCGCTCCCATTCCGCTTGCGCTTCGTTCTCCCGCATCTTTCTACGCCATTCGGCCCGCCTCTGCCGCCGCGTCTCGTAGAACTCCGGATCGCAGAGCAGGTTGGCAGCCTGTTCGATCCCTCGTTCCGCCGCCACAGCGAAATGATGCGCTACCCGCTTGATGACCGCCTCCGTGTAGCGGGTCAACCATTTGCGGAAATCCGGATGCTTGAACTGCTCGGGCAGGTACGGCAGATGGTTCTCGACCAGCTCGTCCGCCGGACTGAACTCGTTCCGCTTCGAGACAACCGCCGGAATGGCGCCGGCTTTTTTCACTGCGTCAGCCCCAGCTTGGCGAACTCGCTGATGGCCAGCGCTCTGACTTCCGGCTTCAGCGTAGCCAGCAGCTTGCGCCGGTTCTCGGCGGTGCGCTCACGGTCCTCCTGCAGCCTCTTGGCACACAGTCTGAAATACTTTGCCTTTCGTCCTTTATTCATCGCCGTTTCCTCGGTTGCAGGGGGCCGGATTGGCTACCGGCTGGGGTTGACAGGCCCTGACCATCCTGTCCGCACAAGTATCATGTACGCTCACCGTTATACCAGGATGGATCTGTCCACGGACTAAGGTTTTGCGAGGTTACCGCTCTGCTTCGGGGAATACCGCCAGAAAGGATAAGAGCGGCTCTCCCCAAGTGCTTCCCCTCCCGATTTGTCACCCCGGCACGACCGGGGCGCGCCCTGCGGGATTACTATAGCAGAGGACGGCCGGGATGGAAAAGAAACTGAAGGATTTTCTCAAATCGGAACGCAGCAATGCTTGGCTGGAATCGCGAGAGATGTCTGTATATGTGCGCAAAGGTCATCATCTTGGTATGAATGGTGAACTTCGTTCCTACTTTGACATTGCCAGCATCGAAGTCAAGCCGAACTTCCAACGGCAGGGGATATTCAAGCGTTTTTTGGACCTCTGCCAACACCTGTAGCCTTACGACGGAATCTTCATTGAAAATGTTCACAGCGCCGTTTTGCGCACATACCTTCGCCGCCTTCTACTTGAAGACGGCCGGTGGTTCGAACGGGAGATGGATTTTCTCTGGGAAAAGTAGTTGGAGCGGGCGGCGGGGGTTGAACCCGCGTCTATGGCTTGGAGGGCCAGGGCACTGCCGCTGTACCACGCCCGCTCATTTTTCAAACCACTCTTCGTGCATCTGCTTGAGGAACTCGTCCGTGAGAGTCGGCGAATCCGGCAAAACAGAATCAACTCCGCAAATAGGACACCGAGCCGTCTGCTCACCGTCAAGCCATTCCCTGATGGTCTGAGGATCGAAGATCGCCAAGCAATAAAAACACCCGGCGCGCTTGCCCGCCAGCACCTTCTCCCGATTCCGCTTGCACTCCTGGTGCGCCGACCGGTAGGGTTCTGGAATTGAATCCAACATCTCCTGATGCGTGTTCATGACCGCAATTATACACAAATCCTTGCCACGCCCGCTCAATCTTCTTCTTCACAACGATGCTGTTCCTTGAGCATCTCCAGGCATTCCTTTAATGCCGCATCATTCGCCCACATCGCATCTGTGTCGCTCAACACCGTAATCTTGGAATCTAATTCGCCAATTTCCTCGTAAGCCGCCTCGTCCAGCTTCCGCATGAAGTCCGTCGCCTGCATCGTGGCTCCAACGAAATTCTCGGCTTCCGCAAGAAATGCGTGACGCCATAGATCATTGTCGATCTCAAAGTAGAAGATGCTCACGGCTTCACCTTGAGGCCATTTTACATCTGGTGGGCGTGGGAAGGATTGAACTTCCAACCTTTCGCTTATCAAGCGAACGCTCTTGCCAATTGAGCTACGCGCCCGTTATTGCTCTTTCAACAACTCCACCAAATCCCGCCGGATTACCTGCCACACCGTCATGGTCTTCAGCTTCCGTTCCTGCTCCGCCACAGTCGCCTTCCACTGCTTCAACTCCGTGCGCAACTCCATCACCGTTTTCAGCGCCTGCTCCCGCTGCTCCCGCACCACGTCGATCGGCTCGTAGTGCGCCGGCGCGGCGGCAATCCTGGCCAGAATGGTCCGCTTCTCATCCCCACTCAGGGCAATGCGCTTGACCTTGGATTTTCCTTTGCCGCCTGGCTTCAGGGCGCCTTCGGGAAGCCCCTTCATGTCTTCGCTGTTGCGCCGGCCGTTGCACTCCCGGCAGGCCGAGACCAGATTCTCCGGCTCGTTGCTACCTCCCTTGTAGCGGGGAATGATGTGCTCGGTGGTTGCCTGATCGGGCGCCGATTCCACCGTGAGCCGCGTCGGCCGACCGCACCAGTGGCATTTCTTGCCCTCTTTGATCCACAGCGCTTCGCGCCGCGGCGGGGTCGCCTCATCGCTCCACACCCTGGGCAACGCCGGGATCTGTATCAAATCTTCTGCGTTCATGGCTGCACTGTAACAAAAATCTGGTGCGGGGTGAGGGAATCGAACCCCCGGCCTCTTTCTTGTAAGGGAAGCGCTCTGGCCAACTGAGCTAACCCCGCGTGACTGACCACTGTTCACTGACCATTGGGAGATGGTGCGCGTGGGCAGATTCGAACTGCCGGCCTCAAACTCCGGAGGTTTGCGCTCTGTCCACCTGAGCTACACGCGCGAAGATGGTAGCCCCGGTGAGATTCGAACTCACGGTCTTCGGTTTAGGAAACCGGTGCCTTCTCCACTTGGCCACGGGGCCCCGCACCCGATACTAGCAGAAATCTGGCGCTGCCGGCAGGACTCGAACCCGCGACCTTGCGTTTAGAAAACGCCCGCTCTCTCCGCCTGAGCTACGGCAGCGTACCGGGGTTCCCGGCGACAGGTCTTCGTCGCTGGGGTGGACTGGTGGACCCGGAGGGGATCGAACCCTCGCCGACTGGTTAAAAGCCAGATGCTCTGCCCTTGAGCTACGAGTCCGATGTTTTGCTGGCCTCTGATCGCTGCTTGACGTTTGGTGCGCGCGGAGGGAATTGAACCCCCAACCTGTCGGTTAAGAGCCGAATGCTCTGCCAGTTGAGCTACGCGCGCACAATCTCTTCCGGGTTCCCTGCGAACAAGTCCAAGTCCGTGGGGTGGCATGGTGGCGCCGGAAGGATTTGAACCTCCGACCCGTCGATTATGAGCCGACCGCTCTGAACCGGGCTGAGCTACGGCGCCACTGCGGAACAAAATCTGACGATACCTGACGATAACCCGGCGATATTTTTGGCACGGGCGGAGGGATTCGAACCCCCAAGTTCGGCTTTGGAGACCGACAGTTTGCGCAGTTAGCTTACGCCCGCATTGTCAAAGAGCATGAAAAACCCCGGCCTGAGCCGGGGGTCTGGGCGTACACCTGCAACTCCAGACCCCTAAAACACGACCCCCCACATCCGCTTGACGCGAATGATTATGCCGTGTTTCAGGGATCTGGACTGCATGGAATTCTCCACTCAATACCACCTTACGCCGCTTCCCCAGCCGTGTCAAGCTGCTCGAAGCGCTCGATGTAGTCCACGATTGCCTCAGACCATCCGTCGATGTGAACCCAGTCCCCATAGCCGATGCCGTTTTTGAAGCTGGCGACGTTGATGAGATAGTTGTTCTTTCCGAACGGCTTTGCGCTGGCAGGCTTGTTCACCAAATCACAGTCCTGCTCATCAGTAATGACAATGATCCTGTCGGCCTTGCCCTTCTCTTCCTTGCGAACATACTCGATCACCTCCTTCAAAAAGATTCCGCCACCGCCGATCTTGCCGGATGTGCGTTCATAAGAGAGCAAATCCCGCAGACCGAATCCGCGCCGTGGGGGAATCAGAATCGTGGCATGAGTTCGGCGCAAGTCGTCCCCGGCAGTAGCGTACACGGCTACCTCTTCGCATACTTCACGCAAGAGCATTGCCAAAGCTGCTGCCGCGCTGAGACGATCCAATTCCGACTTCCCAGAGATCGGTCCGTGCATCGAACCAGAGCAGTCAACAATGAGAATCGACTTACCGCTCAACTTCTCCTGAGCCGCAAGGCACCGAAACATAGTCTCTTCAAGTTGGGGTTCCAACTGTGGAGCATACTTGGCCGCCGAGATAAAGCGGAAGGGCAGCACCCGCTCCGTCTTCATCTTGCCCAGCCCCTCGCGGATCAGGCTCTCGTCCACGCCTGCCTGCTGCATGTTGCGCAGGTTGCGCAGCAGGGCCAGCGCCCCCAGCTTCTCCTCGTTCAACAGGCGCGTGAAGGTCTCCTTCTTGTCCGCGCCGCCGCTCAGCGCCACCTCCCAGGTGTCCGGGGACTCCAGAGTCTTCTCCGTCAGCTTCTTCCACAGCACAACCTGCTCCTCGGTCAAGGGCTTCACATGAGCCAGAAACAGCACATCGCGCAGCTTCACCGCCGCAGCGTCGGAGTTGTACTTGCCCAGCGCATAGGCATCGAACTTGCGGAAGGCCTCTCCCAAGCCCTTCTTCACCTGACTGGGCAGCATCTTGCGCGACTGGATTACTGAAGAACCGTCGTTCTGCTTGTTTGCATTCCAATAAAGCGAGATCAGCTCACCCATCTCGTCCGGCCGCTGGATGACGCGGGCGATGGTGCCGGCCACCAGGGCGCGGATTTCCTTGGTATTGGCATGGATCAGCGCCGCCACCAGCAGCAGCGGCACATGACGCAGCTTCATCTGGGTGCGCGCCTCGTAGGCGATGTCGGCGACGGTCTGGGGACCGTTCTTCTGCTTGAGAATCTCGGCCACCGTCTCCTGGATGCGCTTGGCGATCGACTGGCCCTCCTCGTAGAACTCGTCCTCCCAAAGCATGTTGGCCATCACCGAACGGCGCAACTGCTCGACCGGGTTGATTCTCGCTGCCACAGCGCCCTCATGCGTCCGGGGCGCCGGCGTCTTCACTGCTACATTGGTCCGCATACTTACCTCCAATAAAAGAGCCCGGCCTCGGCCGGGCTCTCGTTTGATCGGGCGGAACAGGCGTTTCGGTAACGTAGGCGCTCTAACCAACTGAGCTACATCGTATTGCTACGATGGCGGGACTCGAACCCGCGGCCTCCCGCTTACGAGGCGAAGTAACCGGAACTACACCAGCCCGAACTTAGAGAGCCGAGAACAATTTGGCCGCGCTTTTACTTTCCAAAGAAGTAAGCGCCGCCTTCACTACGGCTCAGATTTTATCCTTCACCCCAGCGGCATAGACCCGCCGCCGGAGCCCCGAATTATCCCCGGAGAACAGGCGACCTCGGTTAGCCCCTTGCGGGGCGCTCTCATTTGCAGTAAGAAGTAACCGCTGTCTTTCACTACCGGAGAACCTTTATCCCGGAGAACAAGCGAAAACGGTTGTGCCCTTGCGGGCTTCTTTGAAGGAAGAAGTAACCGTTCTCTTCACTACCGGGAAGATTCCTTTACCATCCCACAAACGTGAACCCCTTTGCGGAAGCCCTGGCATTTTGTCGCGGAACAGGCGAACTCGGGTTCCCTTTCGGGATTCGTGTTCAAGGCGAAGTACCCGCGTTCTTTCACCAGCGACAAAAAGCAATATACACCCTTTTTGAAACGGGCGCACAAATAATTTAGAGACCATCCTCGTCCGTGGAGTATTCCCGGATGCCGAGGCGCCGGTAAATCGCCCGCATCCGCTCATTCAAGGCCACCGAGCCGCCAAAGCGTTTGCCTTGGGCCTCATAGTGCTCCTTGGCCGCTTTCAGTAGGGCCGTGGCGTGCCCTTTGCCCGGCTCCGTCGATTCGATCAAAGCCAAGGTTGCCCAATCCTCCCCGACGCCAAACTCTGCGGTACAGGAGCGGTACCTGCACTGCTCCAGCTCCATGCCCAGCACTTTGATCTTTTCAAACTTCAGCTCACCATCGGAAGTTGTCTCCACACCGGTTGCCTTTCACTGATCTGGTGGGGGTAGAGAGACTCGAACTCCCGGCCCGCTGATTCGTAGTCAGCCGCTCTTTCCAACTGAGCTATACCCCCGTGATTCATGGTTTTTTGAACGTAAAGCGCCAGGAGTCTGGTGCGCTTTGCTCTTTTTCCGGTCCAGCAGCAATATACCTGCTCATCAAACGTATACCGTCCGGTTCTTGCGGGTACATAGCGCCGCGAAAAACCCCGTCCACCCAAATCTCAACGATCTGCGCAGGGAGGACGCGGTGCTCGGTGATCCTGAATTCAACCATAAACCACCTTTGGCGCGCCGATCAGTTCCGGCCAAGATGGTGAAACTCGTGGCAGTTCCCGCAGTATCTCTCCCGCACATCGTTCTCGTTCCAGCTTGTCATGCCGCACTTGAAGCAGGTAATGTTCTCGCCTTTGGCCGCAATGCTGTAGGTAAGAGGCTTTAGGCCGGCCTGAACAGCGTTTTCGTATGCCTCTACGGCTCTCTCAAAGTTCGAAACCTGCACTCCGCCGGCCGGAAGTCCATTCCTGTGCGCCACCCAACGGGAGCCGCTCCACGCCAAGTCCCGGTTCGCAGCGTTCACGATGACCCAACGACCAAAAGCGTTTTCAGAAACGTAACAATCGGTATCCATCAGTGCAAACTCACCCGGCCACTGGGGTCGATTCGCAGTGCGTATCGGTCTCTTTCCCGCTCCATCTCGTCGGCAATCTCTTTCTCGTACTCTTCCGGCGTAAACAGTCCTTTGGCGATCAGCAGACGTACCAGGGCGGCTTGGTTGCACATCGCGGAGTTGACGCCGACGCGCAGATGCTTGAGGCTGGTCTCTTTGGGCTCTGGCTCAGTCTCCATGACATAGGCCACACCGCTCTGCATCCCGTGCGCGGCATCAAGGTAGCGCTCTTTGTCATTCATTTTTCGCCTCCGGGAACCCCAGCTTCTCCAGCTCCCACGCCTTGAGCCCGTGCAGGGCCAGATAGTGCCGCGGCACCAGCCACGTCCGGTCTCTGGTGGTAACGCGGATATTCTCCCCCAGTTCATCCACCATCCGCTGCACAAATTCCTGCAACAAGGGGTCGCTGTAGTGCAGCGACCTTCCGCAAGCGCACATGGTCTGCTCATTCATAACATCTCCGGCGACATCAATTCCAGAGCCTTTTGGATGCGGGTAGATAAATCCGCCGTCGTCTGCATGTCGCTTTTCGTTCTCGAATTTAGACAGGTAAAGCGATGAAACGCCTCGCGCTCTTCCCGTGTGGTCCCTGCCCAGACGCCGAGTGCACATTGCATCTGCGGCGAGTGCTCCGGCAGCACTTTCCCTGTTTGAAGGTCGACCATCGCTGGCCGACATCCTGGGCATTGGTCGTCAAATTTTTGTCTGCTCATGCCCGCAATTCACTCACACTGACCACTGTCTTTCGCACCGTTCACTGCGGCACCGGCAGCGGCTTGGGTATCCACTCGGTTCCAAAGAGTTTCTTCAGCTCCGCCCAGGCCAGCTTCCGCCGTCTCCCGCGATCTCCATTGGAGGCGATGTCGGTCATGTAAATGAAGACCAGATAGACGATCTGCGCGGTGCCAGTGCCGATGACGGAAGGGCGATGGGGTAAAGCAAAAAAATAGAAAGCAAAAAAGTCGGCGGCAACCAATAAAAGAAATGCCTGGATCAACACCCTAGAGACTGCGGCAAAAGGATAACGCTTTGTTGTTCCACGGTTGGTGAGCGGCCTCCGGTGCATCCACCACAAGACATAAGACATCAAGATCGCACCCCCGGCTCTCAACCAGATCGTGCCTTTTACTGACGGCTGCAGCTCCATCAATGCCAAATAGAGCGCGATCATCCCTCGCTCTGCGTATTTTTGGCTGATAGAGAGCCACTCCTCCAGCCACTTGAGCAATGTCTCCACCCTTCCGGCAAACCACTCGTCGTAGGCGACCAGCCAACAAATCAAACGAATCATGGCCGCAATATATCATAAAAGCAGTGGTCAGGGATCAGTTTTTTACCAAATCCATCTCCTCCGGCAGTATCCCGTGAGTCTCCCACCAGAAGGATGCGTCCTGGTGCTGCTGTCTCCTCCAGGCACGCCGGGCAATGGAAAGCCGCTGGTTGAAAAATCGTATCTCCTCCTCCAGCATCTCCGCAAAGTTGAAATCCCGAAAATTCCCAGCCTCCCGAATCAGTCTGCGCAGCAATCGGCGACAGACGTACTGCCGGCCCTTGTTCCCCGGCCGTATTCCATTGGCGTACAACAACTCCAGCGTCCGCTTGTGGTCCCGCGCTACTGGCGGTAACCGCTGGTCGAACAACGTGGATGCATCCACCGTCGAAACACCCTCGACCAGCGCCACCAGCCGTTCCAAACCAAAACCGACATCGACCGAATGGTGCCCTGGATTCACTAGGTTCCCGATCTCCACGTCGCCGACAAACATCTCCGAGCAGTAGCTGTCCTCATCCGATTCGCTGGCCCTCCAGACACAATTCGTGTCCGCTTCGGTTTTGTATCCGAGATGATTCCAGATCTCTTGGTGGCTTGAGTCGGGATGAAATCTGAGAACATCAACTCTTATTCCCAACCGCCTGACGACCCGATCCCAAAGAGCGCAATGCTCTTCATAATTCCGGCTCCCAAAACCGAAGGTACCGACCATCGTAAAGCTGGTCAGGTGCATTCCATCGCCGACTTGATTTAGATCATTGGTTCGTATGCAGGATTGAAAACTCGCGTACTGGCAACCATCCGACGACGCAAACCGATGTTTCAGCGGTTGCATCCCGGCAATGACGAACAACGTCGAGACATCATCCTCGGGTGGAATCACATTAGTTCTGAACTCTGGCTTTAAGCCGAAGTCTTCGATGATAGAGGTGATCTCGTCGATCACCTCTTGTGCGCTTCCCGCTGTGACATGGCATCCTCCTTACTAAAAATCTGGTCGGAGAGGTGAGGCTCGAACTCACGCATTTCCGGTTCCCGAAACCGGGGCCTTCCCCACTTGGCCACTCTCCGATTTGAACTCCACTGTGTATTCTGTGACGTACTTTCCTTTTCTTCCGTCAACCAGAACCTCTGTTTCCTCGATGATCTTAGTGGTGGTACTGCTGAGTCTCTCGACCTTCATTGCTTCTCCGATATGGTGGCCACTCTCCGATGCTTTGCCGACTATCGTTCACTCTTGCTGTGGTCGATCAACGATCTTCCCCTTGCGGACGATGCCCCCGATCCTGAACTTCTCTTTTTCTCGCGCCGCCAACTCCAATGCGCAGGAGAGGCAAAGAACCTTCATCTCCCGTTCCATGGCCAGAGCGCGGTTTTCCGGATGGGTGAAAAACCGCTTGCCGCACTTCTCGCAGAGAATCCCCACCGTGGCGTCGCCGCCCGGCGTCATGCAGTTGACAACGAAGACCTCCACATCGTCATCCTTTACGGGCTGTCTGCAGCGCGTCATGCGGTCTCCTCGGGGATGGTGCCGACTTCCGGAGTCGGACCGGATTGGTTGGCTTTTCAGACCAATGCTATGACCGCACTAGCTCAGTCGGCAAATTGTTGATCGAGCCTTTCAATTGTAAGCTGTCCGCTGATAACTGTTCACTATCGTGGTGGAGGCGGCAGGCATCGAACCCGCGACCCTCTGCTTGCAAAGCAGACGCTCTCCCAAACTGAGCTACGCCCCCACATCTTCCGGCAACCCATTATGCCGGGCATCCATAATTCTTTGCTGCTCCCTGCCCTCATGCCGGGCCCACCATTGCCGAGCACGACGGCAGTCCCAAGTCATATTCCATTTGCGATAAAGCCCTGGCCGCATCATCTTCTGCACACTTGCCGGGCCCCTTCTCCCGAATGACTGAAGCAACGCAGCATATTTCAATGCCCGTTGCCACCGTCTGCCAGTCACCTTTCCCGTCCTGTACCGCCGTTCTCCTCGGTCCATCTTCGTCTCCATACTATCGGGCGCGGCCAAAGCCTTGTCCGCTCTGCGCAAGTTTACCTCACGCTGGTGAGCCACGCGCTGCCCATCCGCGCCCGATCTTTAGCCGCTTGCATCTTGCCACCAAGCGGCACATCCATCTCTTCCATCTTTTTGCAATGCTGGCCGTTCCGCCGATTTCCGCTTTGCATTCGGAGAGAAACTCTTCGAGTCTCCCGTACTCCGCCAAAACGTATAGCTTTTTCAAAGCCGCAGCGTACCTTTCCAGTTCCCTAGTATCGCCGCCCTTGCGTTTCAGATCTCCGATTTCTTTGCTGACGCGATTCTGCTCGGTGCGCACTTCCTGCGTCTCCGCATCCCGTTTGCGAACCTTCGCATCCAGCCGAAGAATCTCGTCCATCATCTCGGCCGCTTCCTCCGCGCCCATTCGTCTGGCTAAGCGGCGTTTGTACTCTTCCGGATTTCTGCGGATCTCCTTAATGTCGTGCATCTACGCCTTTCTTGGGGCGGGATAGGAGTCTCGAACTCCTGTATCGGGTG